>Ga0183095_10101_pt1 | contig 482924 bp, 449 predicted proteins | sample BioMet4_FD_130346 | JGI IMG/M metagenome (GOLD analysis project Ga0183095, IMG submission 130346) | Microbial communities from bioreactor (seeded with sewage sludge) at LBNL, California, USA - Biofuel metagenome 4 (v2) (version 3) | ecosystem: Engineered > Bioreactor > Anaerobic > Unclassified ...
GAAACTTCAACCCTGAGAAAGAGTCCGTTTATCATGCTGTCGCGAAGTACTGTCCGCTTGTCAGGATTCGGAAAAGAGTTTATTATCGACTGAGTAAGTTTTGTTTTCATCGTTCTGTTTTTCCCCTGGTAAAATTTCATGGCTACCGTATGGCTACCATTTTTTGTAAAAAATTATATCACAGGGAAAAACCACATAAAGGGACTACATTCAATAAAAGCAGTTACAGACCAGTTTTTTCTTGTATAAGAACTTACCGCTTTTTACCGTATTTTACAGTTTCATCACCATAGTAAGGATGGGGTCTCCGGTCCGAGTCCGGAAGGCGGCTCCAAACTATAACAAGCTACGCCGGCATTTGTCTGCTGAGCTCGCATTTTTCTGCCCGGCATTTTAACAGACTGAGAATATTTTCATGTTCAACAAAGCTACTTCTTTACCTGAGTCATAAAAAATCAGCGTGCTGTTTTTTAAATCTGATAAATCTGTAACTCCGATATGAACCATAACCAAAACTATAGACTTGCATATGCCATTTGCTGGCACTGATCTTTTTTCGCTGTCAGTTGTGTGAAAGAAATAAATAATTACAGAGCATCTACGACCGTGTTGGCTTCAACAATGAAAACTCAAACTCATGTAATTGCAGGCTGTTGGACAAGTCTAATTTAGTAATTTAATAAACTGATGCTGTAAATTATACAAATATAATAAATTAACAATTATAAAGACAATTTAGCAATTTAAAATAATTAATCAAAATCTTGACATCATCTATTCACCTTAATATCTGGGGAAATAGTCAATGATGATGGTTCGTCAGGCTGGTACATGGTAAACAGCACCTGTCGTCAACAGCCTACACCATAGTGGATTCCGTCACAATGCCTGACATCTGCCATCTTGAAACCGGAGCGCTCTACAGCCAGATAGACAAATACACGCCGGAGCGCGAGGAAATAAGCACATGGGGGTATGCAGTATATAATAAGCTGCGCTATGACAATGCGCTGGAACTCAAGGGTGCAGCTGCCGAAGCCGGATTCTCTCTGCCTGGATCGAACGAAGTGACCAAGAATTTAACGGAGAAACTGACGTCAGGATATACACGGACAGTACAAAAAGCGAATTCGACCCGTTCACTGTAGATTACGGCGGAACGTGGGGCCAGTACAAGATAGGATTCGACTACGATACAGGCAAGGATTTCAACGTCCATACCGCGCTTACCTATGAAGACGGCGGGGACCGCGAGAGTCCCATAGGTATCGAACTTGGGCTCAACTGGTATATAGGACAAAAAAATAACGACACTAAGAAAACGGATGAAGAAACATCCAAAACAGAATAAAAACTGGCAATTAAATAGTATAACCTTGTACAGGGCCGCCATTATTACAACGAGCGGCCCATGTTTCCAGTATGAATTTACGACAGAGGGGCTCTATACAACAGCCAAGCAAATTGCCGAACAGGTTCAACCTGCTTTACTGCATTTTCTTTTGGTATACAGCGTAAATGCTTTGTCATAAGACCGGTCTGATATTAAAATTAGCCATAGCAGAGATACGCTTTGTTTTGCGTAAATATGTTAGAGCATAAATTTATAAAAATTGCAGCCGTTGTATATTTTTTAAATTTATAATTTTATTTTATGGATATATGAACTATAATAATAAGTGAAATGTAATGCTTTGTTCAAAAATATAAATTGCACAAGAAAGAAGATGCTAGCATGCATGGCAGGGTAATTGCCGCAAAACACAATAACAAGCTGCTTATAGTTTGCCATCATGACGGTTTTTCGATAGTAGAAATGTCGGGCATTTATGCGGATATAGGCGATGCAGTGCACGGCTGTTTTGGCTTGTGCGGTAAATGTGCCATAGACAACACTTCCACAGGCAGGCGAAAGATCAACGCCGTAGTACACGGCACTTTTAAAAATCTTGAATCTGCTCTCCATTCAATGTAGCAGGCAGTTAAAATTTCCTTACATAACCAACTTGATTTCCTATTAAGGCATAGGTCAGACTTAAAAAATACATAACGCTTTAAGACAAAATCACCTTTCATTCCTGCAGATTCACACCAAATTGCTGTCACACACAGAAAATTCAGGCTTCCATATGATTATTTCAAATTATCCAAAACCGATATGACGTTCTTTTTTTGTGTACCAGCCATGCATTGCCTTGTATACCGCTATCGGTTTCCAATAGCCGTCTATGTTATCTCCTTCCTTCTGCGATCCTGTTTTTTCTTCCAGGCAGTCCGCGCCCAAAGCTCTTTCACAAAATAATTTTCCGCATTCGTTTAAACCCGAGTATATACAAACTAAAATTTCTTCTCCGGTTTTTTAAAAACGTACTTCCAAATTTTTCAATGCAGCTGTAAATCTTCCGCATTGGTAAATAAAAGGCAATCACTTTAAGCACTTTTTATACCTGTTATGTTTAAATTCATTAAAACATTGCGCTATACAACTATCTTTTGAATCAGAAAAGGTACGCATATTTAATATTCAGCGGACATTTGGGCGTCATTTCAACCGTAAACGGTGTAAACTATCTTACAATATCAAGCTTTACTGATTGAAAAAAAGTAATATTATAGTTGATCACCCCCAAGGGAGGCGGAATAAGTGAAAAGACTCTGCATTATTATATTAGCCATGACAATACTCACTTTAATATCCTGCTGCGCAGCTTCCGCCGCAGCAGGCAAACCATCGCAGGATCCAATCGGGCCAGATGCCGGCAAGAAAGTTATAAGTGTTTTTATAATCATTCCTGATACATACAAGGATAAAGAAACTATCAACGGCATAGTCGATGAAAAACTCGGGAAGTTATTTCCCGAAGACAAGTTCGCTGTGCTGCCGATTGATGAATGCACACAGGCAATGAAAACACATATGAATGATAAAAACCATGGAAGCAGAAAGCCTGACAATTCCGATATACAGACCCTTTCACAGCAGATGGGCGCTGATTATGCTCTTTGGATCGATATATCTAACGGAGACCCGCAGATGGAGATCAATTTGCTTAAAAGCACTTATAAAGCTGCTGTAACCTGTGATATAAAGCTGATTGAGGCAAAATACGGGAAATTGATAGCAGGGGAACTCATCAACGCAAAAGGCGAGACAACAGGCTCAACTCTAAGTAAACCTTCATTTGACCGTACTTACAGCGAAGCTCTGAAAAAAGCTCTCAACAGGCTGTCAATCGACACAACAAAACTATAGTAACGCTGTTTATCACGGAAGATCATAAAATACAAAGCCTAGATTCTGACAAAAAAGATAGGTAAGCCGCCCTGAAAACTCCTGATGATTTTATTCCATCCGTGTGTTTTCAAGGCGGCTCACCTGTATTACCGCAGATTTATTGCATTACGCCCTGCCGGTAAGCAGCTATTGCCGTTCAGGACGCAATTTGCGATGAAACTTCCATAAGCTTTCTTATATCGGATTTTCTGACAGCATCTAAATTATCCGTTATATTTTTAATATCCCATTCCCACCATCTTATTTCCTGCAGCGCATTAATTACAGCATCATCAAACTTCATGCGTATTTTTTTAGCCGGAACGCCGCCGACTACAGTGTACGGAGGGACATCTTTCGTTACTACTGCACGCGTTCCTATAACGGCACCGTCCCCTATGCGCACGCCTGACATTATAACTGCCTGATACCCTATCCATACATCATTGCCTATGACTATGTCACCTTTTTTATCCCATGCTTCAACTACCGGAACAGTCTCATTCCATTCCGGAAATATAGGAAACGGGAATGTGGAAAATGAACACATTGCATGGTTGGCAGCAGTAAAAAGGAATTTGACCCCGCAGGCTATCGAACAGAATTTGCCGATTATCAGCCTGTCGTGATTTACAGGGTAATGATACAGCACATTGTTTTTTTCAAATAGCAGCGGATCTGTAAAATCGTGGTAAAACGTAAAGTCCCCTACTACTATATCAGGATTTTTTATTACATTTTTAAGATAACAGATCGTATGGTCGTTTTCTCTGGGATATACTTTATTTGGGTCAGGTTTTATCATTTAAATCCTTCTCTCTGTAAAAGATTATGAAAATTATGTAATGACTCCATAATCTCTTTTTGTACAATTCTTCATAGTCATAATATCCACCTCGTCTATTTTTAATTTGACCGCATGAAAAGCAGACATAAAATCATGCAGGTCATAAGGAAATCGCAGTTTATAAATAATAACTCTTAAGCACCTCTTCCATCAGGTTTATTTTCATTGTATTGCAATGAATTCCCATACGCATAAGCCCGGTCCCGTCATTTAAAACTTCTGTCACAAATGCATTGGGTATAAAAAATGGTTATTGAGCCTAGGTATATAACAGCAGTGCCGAGCATGCCTATCCTATAAAGAATGGCTGAAAGCGTCGAAATATTCCATTGTCAATGGTTAAGGTCATGAATTTGAGTTGTAATCGCATTTCTGGCATTTTGAAAGAGTCATCTCGTTATCTTCCCTATAATAAGCCCCTGACCATCTGCAGATACTTTGCAGGATCGGGACAACAGACTTGTCTTTTTCCGTCAGGCAATACTCAACACGCGGAGGGATTTCTGCGAACTGCTCCCTTCTGATAATTCCATCAGTGATCAGCTCCTTAAGTGTTCCTGCGAGGACTGCATCCGTAATATTGAACATCGACTTTCGCAAAGGACTATATCTAACTGTTTTTTCTCCTGCCAGGACACATATGACCCTTGATTTCCATTTTCCACCGAATATTTCCAAACCGTACTCCAACGGACAGCGAATATTTTTTTCAAGTTTGTGCTTATACATCTCAATCCCTCTCTTTTATATTATAAAATCAATATTTTCAATTTATAAGCTGCTCTGAAATTTAATAGCGACTCATAAATTTGTTTATATATTAAATTTTTAGAGTACATGAGTTATATTTCAATCGCTTTTAAAAAATAAAAATTATGAGGAGGTAAATTCAAATGGATGAAAAGGTTGTAAAAATCTTCAAAGAACAGCTATGGTATCTGGACTCCTATTCCGACATGCCAAATACTGTGCCTGTAGCGTTCAAGGACATAACAGCGGACGGTAAGCTGGTCATAGGGGATGTATTCCTTGAAACCACCTCATCAAACATCAAGGCTAACGGCAAGGCTGCTGTTTCAGCCTGCACAACACTGTGACCATGGAAGGCTATCAGATCAAGGGCACGGCAGAATATGTGACCGAGGGACCAATAATTGACACTTTCAAAATACTTGTCTGTGATATGTTCCATGGAGAAGCAACCGCTAAAGGCGCACTTATCATTGAACCGCAAAGGATAATAGTCACTACACACGGAGCAGACAACAAGAAGGTGGTTTAAAGCTGTATCCGTTTAAAATTACTGTCATACACAGTTCTTAGGGAACTTGGCGACCTGTTGATATTTGCAAAAAAGAAAGTATATCTGCCTTAAACCCTTAAAAACATCATTTCTGATAAAAGCACGGGGCAGTACATTACAGGCTCCCCTGCAATAGACACAATGAGTAAAATCATCTTCTGCTGCCTGGGAGCTTTATTTTTAAAAACCTCCTGAAAGCCGATAAAAACTACGCTTGCATATCAGGCTCGTCAGCCTGTCTTTTATAGATCGGCGAGAAAAAACTGTCATCATAAATTACAGGAATATATTTATGGTTGTCTGCGATAAACTTCAGGAGTAAAATTAAATTTAATAGATTTAAAAGGAGGTTTTTGAATTTGCGAAATAAAAAAATCATAATTGCGCTGCTAATATTTTCGGTAATGTTGATTTCATCTATCGCTGCTTCGGCGGAAACGACTGAAACTGAACCTGCTGCCCCTGCTGAAACGACTGAAACCTCAGTTGCAATAACACCTGAAGACGAACAGCTTGCGGCACTTATTTCTGAAAAATACGATATAACGGTAACCGCACAGGAAGTAGCAGACCTCCATGCTACGGGAATAGGATATGGCGAAATTTCCAAAGCCTACGGATTTACAGCTCTTTCAGGACTTGCAGTCAGCGATGTGCTCACTATGCGCGAGACTATGGGCTGGGGCGCTATTGCAAAAAGCATGGGTATAAAAGTATCAGATGTCACAAGAAACCAAAAAGCTATAGAAAATGCAATGAACAGGGTCAAAGAAAACACCAGGACCACTGCGCAGAACAGAGAAAATAACGGCAATTCCGCTAGTTCAAACAGCGGCGCTAACAGCAACAGCAACGGAAACGGCGGAGGTAACGGCAACAGCGGCGGTAACGGCAACAGCGGCGGTAATGGGAATGGAGGAGGCAACGGAAACGGCAACGGACATAGCAAATAAATGCAGTAAATATTCAACCGTTCTGTCCGGGAAATAAATCCTACCCAGGATCATATTTTTTATAATTGCAAAAAATATAAAATGGACTTCCCCCTGTTATTGTAACAGGGGAAGTCCATTTTTGTTTTTTCCGATGTCTGATAAGGGCAAATGTCCTGCTAATATTCAGGTGCAAAATATTTCTTTATTCTTCATTAAACGTAAAAACAGGGCGTTTTGATATATAAAAAATCTATATCCAAATCCAATCACGGTATATGCAAGGTAATAAAAATCAGACTTTTATTTTACGGATGGATTCCTGCTTAAATATGTCTTTATGCGTTCACGCACGTTTTCCACAAGGTTGCAGTAAAAAAAAGCATAATCATACTGATGGTAAAAACCCGGATATGACGGCTTTAAAAAGTCAGGACCAGATGGCACTGGAATCGTAAGGGCACCGTTTACTGCCTTAGCACCTGTGTAATGAGGTATGTACAGTACATTTCCATCATCCGTGAAGAACATAGCACCAAGGTTTTTCCCAGCAGGGACATTATCCTTTGTCAATGTCATTGTCAGCGGGTTAACCGCAACAGCGCCTTTTCTTACTATAGACATCGACGCATCCGGTGTCTGCGTGTTGTAGCTTATTATGCAGCCTGTTTCATCCGGTGCCTCACTTATTTTCAAGTGGGGATATTTTTTTAAATCTTCGTTTGTTACCGACCACCCTATCACATATGCGGCTATGAGTTTTTTCCTCAGGGCTTCATCGCTGAAACGGCGCTCAAGCAATAAAAGCAAATGGTTGGAGCCCTGACTGTGTCCGGCCAGTATAAAAGGCCTTCCTTCATTCCAGTTTTTCATATAGTAGTCAAACGCCTTTTCTATGTCGCTGTACGCAACATCCAATGATCTATGATTATTGCTGCCGGCCGGCGCGTCAAGGGCATATATGGTAGCCTGCCTGTAATATGGCGCGTAAATATTTGCCATATCACTGAAAACACCGGCCTGGCTTCTGATCCACTTCGGAATTTTAGCATCCGATGCCGCTTCTTTTATCGACTGGTTCCAGTTATTATTTCCAAAAAACGTTGTAGGATAGAAAAAAAGGACATCGACAGGTTCTTTGCCAGGATTTTCAGGCGTCTTGGCCCAACATGATAAATTTGAATAGTCAGGAGCAGCCGGTACTGATGAAATATCAAAATCATGCGCGGGTCCGGACGATGCACCGCACAGAAGCGGGTTGCAAGACAGGATAATCAGCGCTATAAAAACCGATACGACATAACTGTGAACACGAGACGACAAAACACTCCACATCCCTCTGTATCCTTATCGGAACACATTATATACTAATAATGATATTCATATTTTATACAAAGATTCCAGAAAAATACAGCGGGCAGGCGGAGGGTTCAGATATTATGCGGAATATCTCCTACTCCGTTTAAAATAAGACGCGGCATATACGGATATTTTTCCATGCTTTGCCTTGAGGTAACGCCGCTAAGCACCAGGATCGTGTCCAAACCGCTTTCAATACCGGCGATTATGTCCGTATCCATCCTGTCTCCTATTATTGCAGTATCCCTTGAATGAACATCCAAAAGCTGCAGGCCGGTCCTCATTATAAGCGGATTCGGCTTGCCTACGTAATATGCGCTTTTCCCGGTTGCAGCTTCTATTGGAGCCACAAGCGCCCTGCATGCAGGCGCGATGCCGTCTTCAATAGGCGTAGTAAGATCAGTGTTCGTGCCTATCAGTTTTGATCCGTTCAGCACGAATTTTACAGCCTGGCATATTTTTTCATAATTATAATTCGCAGTCTCACCTACTACTACATAATCAGGATCTATACTGCTTATTGAAATGCCCGCATCATAAAGCGCGTTAAAAAGTCCCGGTTCGCCAATAACATAAGCACTGCAGCCTGGATGCTGGCATTTCAAAAACTTGGCCGTCGCCAAAGCACTCGTGTAATAGTGGCTTTCATCGACATCAAGTCCCATATATTTTAGTTTTTGCTGCAGGTCTCTCGGCGATTTGCCGCTGCCGTTTGTAAGAAACAGGTATTTTTTATTCTCACGCTTGAGCCATTCAACAAATTCTTTAGCGCCTGGAAGCAGCTTGTCCCCGTGATATATAACGCCGTCCATATCGCATATATATCCGCTCTTTTTTCTTAATGATTCCATTAGTTCTCCTTTCGTTCCTGTGCTTTCATATTATTTTTAATTCCTATGGCATGATTTTACCGTGTGATTGTAAAAGAAAAGTTAAGCTAAGGTTAAAGAAATGTAAAAATGATTGCAGTCACGCCCCATCCGATAATATCGTATGTGCAGTTATCGTGTCACTGACAGAAAAAGCCCCATTTTGTTTGAAAATATGATTTCGGCCATCATGTTTTTAGATTGACTTTATTAAACAAAAGGAGTATCTTTCTCGCCATTAACATCTGCCGCGGCAGCGAAAGCGAGTGATTTAATGACTGATAACCGAACTTATCTACCGGACATCCAATTTCACAGCAATAAAAGCTGTACTGCAGACTTCAAGCAGATAAAATCACCGCGACCTCGACCGTAAATATACACTTCTGCGCCGTAGTGCAATGACACATCATACGGCATAAATAAAAACCACCACACTATCACAGATTAAAAATACAGGCTGCAGCATCAGTTATCGCCGGCAGCGCAATTTAACATTCTGTTTGCATACAGCAAGCAGGTGCCAGTAAATGCACCCGCCTGCTGCTGGCGTATTTTAGGACAGGAAAGGAAAATATCCCATGAAAAATATAAAAGACAAAACCATCGGCGTAGTTGGCCTCGGCCATCTTGGAAGCTCAATAGTTAACTCTGTTTTAAACAAAGGATTTCCTGTAAAAAACCTCCTGATATCTTACAGGGGAAATCATAAAACATATTTGAAGGCTGTTGAAATGAGAGTCGCTCAATGTCTTACCAGGACTGAAAACCTCATGACGGACTCCGACATCGTAATTCTGGCCGCCAGGCCTCAGGATTTCAGCACCATCGCTGAAATACCGATACGTGAAGAGTCTCTTCTCATTTCATTCATGGCGGCCATACAGCTTAATATACTTGAAGAAAAATTCGGCTGCAGCGTGTGCAGGGCTATGTGCAGCGGCCCTGAGACAATATCCGCAGGCAGGGGCGCTGCAGTCATCTTCCCTTATATGCCGGAAGCAGCTGATTTAATCGAACTGGCCGGGATTAAAAAGTTCAGCATCAGCGAAGAAGACGAGATCGATGCCTTCACTGCCGGAATATGCGTACCTCCTATTTTAGCCAATATATCAGTATCGGATGAAGAGAGGAATAACGCGCTGGCAGTCATGTCAGGGCGATTCCCAGTCTATGGTGACTTAAGCAGATGGATAGAGAGGGAACTTCTCTGCGGACAGTACGATGATAAAAGTGAATCGCTCAGGAATGTATCAACAAAAGGGGGAATATCAGAGGCAATGATAACAAGCCTTACAAACGGAAGCTCCTTTGCCACCGCAATGGATCACGGAATAAGAAGGTGCTTTGAAATACGTTCGGAAATTCACTTAAAAACCGCCGCACATTGAACACTGCGGTGAAATATTAAATTTTCGGCTGCAAGCCCTGCTTCAGCAGGGCTTGCACATTAAATTATTACAACGGTCCAGGCGTTTAATAAATAATATAAAATTTGTTTTAATAATTCCTAACGTTAAAATATTTTCAATAAATTTTAAACAATTAAACAAATTTAATACATTATCTAAAGTAATCAGATACTTGAGCTTTTATAAAAACAAATATAAAATATGAACAGCGGCTGATAATTAAAAAATACACAATCATTCACTGTCAAAAGATAAAATGTCAGTTTGAGTAATTACAAAAATTCCATCCTGAAAGAACGGCAGCAGTATTTTATCCTTGTACATTTATCAAAAGTAAAACAGGAACTGCATTTTTTAGCAGGATATATGGCTGCTCAGCTTTTTTAAAGGCAAATAATGGACAGGTGATCAAATATTGGAGTTCAGGGTAAGTATCTTTACAAGAAAAATGAAGCGCTATCAGACATTGATAGTTGAAGTAACAATGACCGGGTGGAATGTGAAAAATTTTCCAAACGGCCGAAGCGACCCTAATGGCCAGGGCGGAATAATTATGAACCTTGACCGTGATTTCGTGAATTTTCCTCCGCAGGCAGGCGATTATCTGGAATGGCTCTGGCTGCAGATCAACAGCGGCAAAATAACCGGACATGATGAGATCCAGCAAAAACTCAACGACCTGTCGGAGTGGATTTCCATCTGCGAAAAAGCTACGCCCAACTGGGAAGGATTCGACAATTGCTGATTAACGGCATACCTGAAAAATATCAATATATTTTCTGCAAGTTATAATCATACGGTCCGACCATTCAGACAAAGACTTTTTTCCCAATTGCAGCACAGCCGTTTTTATTTGCAGAGATAAATTACACTGAGGAATTGAATCAAGCAATAAGGATTTGGTGCTGCTTATTTTTAAAATATATCCGCTCGGTTTCTATGCTTTTCATAGACCGCACGGTTCAAAAAATGTTCTGATCCTCGCGCCGGTCAGCGGCATCCGACTGACGTCAGCATATTATGAATTAAACGTTTGAGGCTGTTTTTCAGCAAATACATAAATACCTGTGCTTCTTCGATACATAATAGAAGAAGCACAGGTATTTATGCAATATGAACTATAAAACTGCAAAATTTACACGAGTTTTGTGCATTTTAAATAAAATTTAAATACTGCGCTTGAATTTTTATTAAAATTTATTTAATATTTAATAAATGTTTATAAAATGTCTTTCCGCGGCGCAATAACCGCATGTCCTTACATCTGATGAAAATACCTGCAGCAAGATATATCTAAGATGACAAATTTACAGCAGCTATTGGAAGTTTAAAAGCATTTGATTTCTGCAGCGGAATAATGATGTAAATAGAAGAGAAGCCTTCTCAGAAAGAAGATGCCATAATGGAGTTCAGGATCGATATTTTTATAAGAAGACTGAGGCATTACGAAATTTTCCTCATTGAACCTACAGGCAGCGGATGGAACCTGAAGAATTTTCCAAACGGGCGCAGTGACCCGAACGGGCAGGGAGGAATAATAATGCAGCTCGACCGTAATTTTGTCAATGTTCCTCCGCAGGCAGGAGATTATCTGGAATGGTTATGGAAACAAATCCAGATAGGCAAAATCAAGGGGCAGGATGAAATACAGCAAATGCTTAATGATATTGCAGGATGGATATCTATTTGTGAAAAAGCAACTCCGAAATGGAAAGGGATTGATTTTTGAAGCTGCAAATGCTTTTATATCATGTGTATGATTTATTCAGACAGCTTATCCGGCAGCAGATCCCATTAATTTACAGCACCTGTTTCAGGCGGTCAGGCAATTTTTTATATATATATGAAAGGAAGCGATATATGTTTATGCGTATCCTTTACGAACGGGAGCACCATATCTTAAAACGCCAGTATACGTATAGAAGACACTGCATCATCACCGCTATCCCCAGACAGCACTTTTCAGGGCTCAACTGACCGATCGGATATACCGCCATGAAAAGATTTATATGCATGTATATGTTATTCCTCTTCATCGCAACCTTTGCTTCCGTTGCGTCTGCGGCTGATGCTGGCATAAATGTCAACTATGACAAGGAACGTAATGTAATCACTGCGTCAGCAGTAAGTGAGGCGGCATTTGCCGACCACGACGGTATTTTCCGTATAACATGCTCCAGGTCGCTGCAGCTTGACAAATATGAACTTTATAAAAAGAGAGTAGATAAATACGGCATTGCCCCGGCCTGTTTGCTTATTACGGCAAGCAGCGGAAAAAGCCCTTATTATATAGCTCAAAAACTTCTCTACGTTGCAGGTGATAACCGTGAAGGGCACCTGCAGGTAATAAAGCGCGACAGTGTATACGACAGAGGCTGCATCGTAAGCTCGGGATTATCAAGTATAGAAAAAGGCAGCCCTTTGTTCAGGGCAATAACCGAGGACCAGCCTATCGTATTTATAGTACTGTTTGATAATAAACCGGATTTCATCTTCAATCTTAACAATTATGCGATATCCGCTTTCAGAGAGGTTTTGAATTTCGACATGATAGATGAGGCAGAAAAGAAAATCTGGTATTGAGATGTTTTAGAAAAATTAAGTATGGGCATTGTACGTCATAAACAAACAATATAAAGCATTGCAGTGGAAATATTACTCTTTTATACGGACGATACATCAGGAATATTTTTTCATGAAGAGCAGCAAAACATACTCAAGCCAGGATTACAGCATTTTCATAGAACTCACTTGAATTGATAATCATAATAGATTGCATTTTTGTTCATTATATTTTATATTAGTTGTAACTTTAGTCAATTTGATATGATGATTTTGTATTACTCAAGAGGGCGGCGCTATGATGGACAGGATGTTTGTTTGCTGCAGCAAAATAAAATCTGCCGGTTATGAACACAGTATACTTGAGCTTGAGTTCCACAACGGTGATATCTTTCGTTATTTTTCTGTTCCTGGCGATGTTTATCTGGGGTTTATATCAGCTTCGTCAAAAATCGCATTCTTTCACAAATATATAAACAATCGCTACTCCGCAATAAAAATTTTTTGACAGATGTTTTTTTATCCGACATCTCAATAATTCAGAACCGGTAAAATACCGGATAAATCATACTGAAAAACCTAGTCCTTTCAGGATGTACGCTATAAAATCCAACCAATGCCTTAACTTAACCTGCTGCAGTCAGGCAATATCCTGATCAAACAAGTAATATAAGCGATAAGACTGCGTGAGCGTGAAACTGAAAAGGCAGGGAAACAAAATAAAAGACTAGCTCTGCGTATTTATGACCGCATCATTGATTTATTAACCAAAGTATCCCATTGTCGGACGCCTTGAACTTTGAGAGGGATGAAATATCGGGTGCCTGGGCGCCGATAGTTTCTGTCCCCATCAAAGGAATCCCGGCTGACCTCAGTACTATTGCTTCTTTTATGCTGCTGCTTAAATTACTCACATCGGCAGCCACAAGTGCTACGGAGCTTATGGTAGGATGTCTCATTACACCTATCCAATAGCCATCCCCGACAGGGATTCCGTTAATGTAGTTACTCGGCAGTATCGCTTCATTTCCTGCGTCCCTATTGCAGTATCCGCCGCCTGAATATATCCATATGGGCCATGTCCCTCTATCAGTTTTGTACATATATGCAGCAGCTTTCATTTCTCTCATATCGGCAATTATTCTGGCCGCCTTTGATGCATTCTGCATATTAAAAGAAGATATCATGACGAGGCCTGCAAGGACACCGATAATAAGGATGACGATAAGTACCTCTACCAGTGTAAAAGCACGCTGCCTGCGTCTTATAAGCAAATCATCCATTTTAATCAGAACCATGGCAGCTGCGAGACTATAAATGTTGCAAATATGCCGCCGGCAAGAACAACAAGTATGCCTCTGCCGGTCCAGGCAAGAATAAATGCGGCGGCGGCACCGGCAGCCGAACAGTAAATATTGCCTGAGGCATAAAGGATATCGGGAAATATAAGCGCACCAAGTATCGCAAATGGAATATAGTGCAAGAGCGATTCGGCAAACGCAGGAAGCTTTCTTTCGCCGAGAAAGAAAACCGGCAGAATCCTCGACGGTGCGGTTACACACATCATAAGTACAGACAGGACCATCACTTTTGTCATCTCTCACACTCCCTGCTCAGCGGGAACAACACCGCGCCTATCAGCGCGGCAACACCGGCTGCCGCTATGATAGAGACACCCCTGTTCAGTGCTGAAAGGAACGGCATATACTTTATAAAAGAACTTAAGACCATAGAGGTGAGCGCAACAACCAGTGCCGGCATACTTTTGCGGACAGAAGGCACCAGCAGGCCTATGAAAAGGGCATAGAGCGCCATACCCATGCTCTCCTGTATGCTCTCAGGAAGTACTGACGTGCTGAAATAGCCAAGCAGCGTGCCTAAAGTCCATGTACAATGTCCTACTATGTTGAGTCCGAACATAAATTCAGCAGAAAGCATGCGCTCCTTCTGCATTGCCGCCACACTGAAACTTTCGTCTGTCATTTCAAAAAATAAAAGTATTTTTTTAAACGCGTTAACCCCTGGTTCAAGCTTTCTTCCAAGAGCGGATGACATCATTACCATTCGCATGTTCAAAACGGCCGTTGCAAGAATTATCTCCGGCACCGCAGAGCCGACCAGCAGCAGGTTGATTGCGACAAACTGGCTTGCTCCGGCAAAAACTATGAATGACATAAACACGCTCTCCGCCGGAGTAAAGGAAGCAGTTTTGCAAAGTATCCCACAAGCAAGCGCACTCGGAATATAGCCTATCGCAATAGGCATACCGGTTTTAAACCCATATTTAAAACCATGCGCGACATCATCAACCTCTTTTTCCATACCGTCACCTGCCATAAGAAAGCTCCCCATTCGTAATAAAAGCTTTACACAACGCTTTAAAGCATAGATATTAAATATGTTTTTTACATGTGTCAAATTGTCATACACGGCAGCGATTTAAAAAATGCAGACCTGCTGTTCAAAATTGCCTGGATGAGAGGATATTTTCTGGCAGCATTAAAATATTTGGCATGATATTGCAAAAATCGCTAATTGACATATTATCAATATAATCGCCGTAATGTAGGATTGGAAGACTATATCCTCCCTTACATCAGGCAATCGGTATTTAATTTAATTTTAATTTCTTAAATTGCTGACGGCCAAACTAATTTTTGTTTGCCCTGATCCGCAAAAACATGCAGATGACGTAATCAAGGACCCGAGGGGGGATCGATATGAAATTTAAAATGCCTGAGAAACTTCTGGATAAATATCTCGATCCATTACTGAGCGGTATTCAGCAGATGGCAGAATGGGAAGAAGCCTTCGGCAGACGAAGGACATATGCCGGGAAAAGTGCATATCAGGCAACACTTGATTCCATCATAAGCGACTTCATAGATGACGATCAGGAACTCAGGGACATGATGGGCGTGATACATGAGGAAATGAAAAAACAGGATGCAACGTACTTTGATGTACTTAATGCCATTGAAACAGAAATAGGGATAGAAGTCACAGCAAAGGAGAAGCTGAAAGAAATCGTAGAGGATTTATATTACAAACAATAAATATTTGCCTTGCCACTGTCATATCCGGCTCGCTCCATAAGAATAGATCAAGCATACGCTATATACAAAACCATGTTATATATGGCGGCGTAGCCTTTTTATTGACTCAATAAAATAATTTACCGATACATTCTGATGGAAGGGTGATTTTTTTGGGCTTCTGGTCATTGCTGCTTACTTTTCTCCCCTGGATAGCATTCAAGGTTATCCTGCTGATTCCGGCCTTCGATAAATTACTAATGGTAAAGGTGGCCATATCAGCAGCAGCATTGATATGTGTCATACAAACCTTCTGCGGGGTTCACAAAGGCATTATCGCATGGGGAAGCCTGCTTTTCTTTGGTATAAGCACGGTTATGGTGACGGTGCTGACTGATATATGGTATCTTAAATACCTTGGATTCCTCTCAAATGCCACTTTGGCATTGCTTACATGGGCATCGCTTCTTCTCGGGAACCCCTTCACACTTGCTTATGCCAGAGAGTGTGTAGACCCTAAATACTGGAAAACCGACAGGTTTATGCATGTAAATTATATGATAACAGCAGTATGGGGATTAAGTTTTACCGCATGCGCGGCTGACGCCTTAGTCAGGCTGAAATATCCTTTTATACCATGGTACGTATCAGAAATTTTCGACGATACCGCAATGATATTAGCAATAATCTTCACTAAGCATTATTCAGGACAAAATAAAACAGTTAAACCATTGAACGAAAATTAATTCCAAAAGTTTTGCAGGTAACACACAGAACCCGGGCGTAGGATCAAATAACGCCGGTTTCATGCGGCTTAAAAACATTATGGAAAATGAATACAGCGTTATTGGTGTTACGCTGGTCTCAGAAGTGCTTCATTTGGACTGCGTCCTGTCCGTGCCCAGAGACAGACTGGCGACTGTATGCGATGAAGCTTTCCTGAAAGGGATTCCTGAGCCGATAAAGGACTGGGACCTTATCAAAGTAAGTATGAGTGACGTACAGAGACTTTCCGTCAACGGAGTACCGGTTGACCGGCATGATTACATATTATCTTACAACAGCCATAACGATAACAGATATATACAGAATGAACTTGAATAACGCGGTATAAAAGTGTACCGTGTCTTTTTCGGCACACATAACAGGCAGGGCAGGTCCCTTCGCTGCACGACACACAGCCGCTGATAAGGAAGATCCAATAAAAACAGGCCTCTTACTGTTCAAGATCCTGTTTTTTGCTTGACCTTGACCCAGTTTAGTCGAATATGCAAAAGAAATTATTTATCACCTCAACCTCTCCTGCGGATCAAAATTGTGTATTTTATGCTAAAAACTACAGCAACTACCGTAGACACATCCGAATATAAATATATAATTCACATAATATAATAAACTGTCAGATCATTTAAATTCATTTAAATGCCATACGGTCTTACCATAGTCCACGATTAAAAATGAGAGATCGTATTGGCAAAAATAAAAAGGAGGAATTAAAATGGCAAATCTGCGTTTGTGGGCACCGATGGATCAGCTTTTCCAGGATTTCAGCAATATGTCCAAGTCCATTGATTTTCCAAATATCAACATCCCAGTGCTTTTTAAGGGCAATGAGCCAAAGGTCGATATAATACAAGAAGAAAAAAACATAATAGTCAAGGCAGACATACCTGGTGTTAAGAAAGAGGATATACACGTAACAGTGACTGATGATGCAATAACCCTGAAAGGAGAAGCCAAAGCCGATACAGAAACAAAGAAGGAGAACTACTTCCATTCTGAGCGGTTCTACGGCTGTTTTTCACGCACGCTACCGCTGCCTGCCGCTGTTGACCCTAAAAAAGCCACGGCAAAATTTGAAGAGGGGGTACTTACAGTTATGATCCCCAAAATACCGGCGACTGAAAAAGGGACTGCCGTAGCTATAGAATAAAATATAGAGGTGTGGATGTTCTGCCCAAGTCAGGACATCCATACCTCCATATACCGTTATAAATAATTTTATATAGCCGCAGTAAGAATATATCTTACATATTAAGCCTGCAGGAGGATACCGGAAATTATTTTATATATTTCTTCAAAACTATTGTGCATTCACTAAAGTTTTATAGTAGAATATAATATAATAATGTTAACGCCGAATAAACTGCTTATATTTTAGCTAAAATACAAACTAATTATTATTGGAATCAAATTATTTCTTTAAGTATGCACACGTATTCAACCTAAAGCATTTATATAATATAATTTATATCTCTTATGGCAGCAGTATTTGTTCCGAACCTTTTAGGATACAAAACATATCAGCAGCTAATGTTAATGTACGGATTTGAGTAAGTTGAAAGAGCTATCATGGAAAAACACGTTCAGCAACACAAATCAAAAGGGGGAATTTATATGATGCTCGGAGGCAATGTAATCTACTTATTCAATAATAACGATGAGAAATATTTTGTAGTTTTTGAAGGTGAAGGGCGCTATTTTTTCATGGTAGACTCGGAAGATGCTTTTTTGCCTAGAAAAATACATATAAAAAACATCGAAGGTCAATGCTGCTGGTATGATGACAACTGCCAGGACGAAAAACATGATTTTGAATGCGGCTCAGCGCACGGCATAAAAAATACTGCTCCCAAAGAACTGGACGTCGAGGATCAGGCAATACTTGAACAGGTACTGTACGAAATACACAAACTTGATTATGACAAAGATGCGATACTGGCTCAAAAATTCATGTCCTATGAAGGACCTGAAACATTTATTAAAGAACTGACTAAAGAAGAATATCTGAACATGACCGATAAAGACATAGATACTGTAAACAAAATAATCGGAGAAGTCATAAATTGTGCAAAAAATAAGCAATAAATTTGCCTTAAGATAAAAATATCTGTAATAGCCGCCCTTCGGGGCGGTTTTAATTATCCGCAGGCAATAAAGGCATAAAACGGCTTAATTTTACAAAAAGTCATAGAATGATAATAGTCCAGGTAGAAATTACATTTGCTGTAATAGTTAAAGGAGCGATTTAAAACTGCCTTATTTTATCCTGCAGGCCTCAAACACATCATAGCTTACAGGAAATACCGCAGGAAATGATGCATTATTATGGGGGTGATTCTAGTGGGAATAGAAGCAGCGATAATGGTCCCGCATCCGCCGATTATTATTCCTGAAATAGGAAAAGGGCAGGAAAAATTAATTCAGGATACAATAGACAGCTATAAAAAGGCTGCAAAAAAAATAACAGAGATCAAACCTGACACCATTGTTATATTATCTCCGCACAGCGTAAATTACTCAGACTATTTTCATATCTCGCCTGGCAGGTCTGCCAGAGGTAATTTCAGCAGTTTCGGTGCAGGAAATGTTAAATTTGAGATAAATTATGATGCTCAGTTTGCAGAAGAGCTGTCCAGGCAGGCAAAGCTGCATGACGTAAGTGCAGGTACTCTTGGTGAGCGGGATAAAACCCTTGACCACGGGACAATGGTCCCTCTTTATTTTATACGCGAAGCCTACGGGGACAGTATAGAATGCAGGGTATTGCGGATCGGGCTGTCAGGATTGCCTTTGTCAGAACATTATAAACTCGGTGTGCTCATAAAAAAAACTGCAGAGATACTAGACCTGCGCGTAGGAATAGTTGCAAGCGGCGATTTGTCGCATGTCCTAAAAAATGACGGCCCGTACGGGTACCGCGAAGAGGGCCCCGTATACGACAGACTTATCATGGATGTAATGGAAAGGGCATCTTTCGGCGAGTTGTTTGATTTCTCGGAAACTTTCTGCGGAAAAGCCGGTGAATGCGGCCATCAGTCATTCGTAATAATGGCCGGATGTTTTGACGGCACAGACGTTAATGCGGAAAAATTATCCTATGAGGGGCCTTTCGGCGTTGGATACGGCATCTGCACATTCACGCCCGGAGAACAGAATGAAAACAGACGTTTTCTTGACAAGTATTATAAAAAGCTGAAAGCCCAGATAAACAAACAAAAAGAATCAGAAGATCCTTACGTATGTCTTGCAAGAAACGCAATAGAAGCATATATATCGCACGGCCTTGTTATAGATGTGCCTGACGGTTTACCGGATGACTGCACTGCGAAACGCTCAGGAATATTTGTCTCTCTTAAAAAAAACGGGCAGCTGCGCGGATGTATAGGCACTATATCACCTACGACCAGCTGCATTGCCGAGGAAATAATACAAAATGCCATCAGCGCGTCAACGAGGGATCCGCGGTTCACTCCCGTCCTCCAGGAGGAACTTGACAAGCTGGTTTACAGTGTTGATGTCCTTGGTGAACCCGAAGACATATCTTCAGATTCACAGCTTGATGTAAAAAAATACGGGGTAATAGTAACGAGCGGCAATAAACGGGGGCTTCTTCTGCCTAATCTGGATGGAGTAGATACGGTCGAAGAACAAATATCTATTGCAAGACACAAAGCGGGAATCAGCAAAGGACAGAAGATTAAACTCCAGCGATTCGAGGTGGTGCGCCATTACTGAAAAAATAATATGTCCGGTATGCATGCATCACTGCGTCCTGGGCGAAGGCCAGCTTGGCAGGTGCAAAGCCAGAAAGAACGAAAACGGCATAAGCATATCCACCAATTATGGAAAGCTTACGTCTGTTTCACTGGACCCTGTTGAAAAAAAACCCTTTGCAAAATTTTGCCCCGGAAGTATGATCCTGTCGGTCGGCAGCTTCGGCTGTAATCTCAATTGCCCATTCTGCCAGAACGATTCCATATCGATGGCTTTTGAAAATGATGTCCAAACGCAATATATGTCACCTGAAGAACTTGCCTCTTACGCAGAAGACCTCATCCCTTACGGCAATATAGGGGTAGCCTATACTTACAATGAACCTATGATAGGCTATGAATATGTGAGGGATGCCTCCATCGAGGTAAAGAAACGCGGAATGAGGAATGCCGTCATTACAAACGGGTCTGTGCTTCTTCCTGTGCTTGAAGAAGTCATTCCGTGGGTCGATGCTTACAACATTGATCTAAAGGGGTTTACTGAGCCATATTATAATAAGCTTGGGGGCGACCTTGGAACAGTTCAGGATTTTATAGTGCTCGCATCAAAACACGGACATGTGGAAATCACCACCCTTATAGTTCCGGGCGAAAATGATTCAGAAGAGGAAATGGATGCTCTATCCGGCTGGATTGCAGGGGTAGACAGGACTATACCCCTTCATATCACAAGATTTTTCCCCCGCAGACAAATGACAGACAGGTCGCCTACCGACATGATGGTGCTTAGCATGCTCCGCGATACAGCAAAGAAAAATCTGGATACCGTGCTGCTTGGAAATATCTGAGGCATTTGCTGCTTTCTGACCTTCTTGCAAAAAATACTGCAGATAAAACGTGAAAGGACTCTATGAATGTCATGAGTCCTTTCTCATTTATTATTAAGAATTCACAAACTTTCAGGAAACCGCCGGGAGCGTACCGCAGATGTCAGGAAGCCTGAACCCCTCAAGCAGTTCATGCATCAGGTCTTTTACCTTAAGTATGGAATTTATTCTTGATACATTGCTCCCGCAGAAAAAGAGCCCGTTCTCCCAGTCGCCCTTGTACGCGCTTATAAGGGCATCGGCTATGCAGAAAGTCTCATGTTTGACCCTGCACAGGCAATGCGTCAGGCAATAAGTGCGGCATGACATTTTTATAGGCAGTCCGGCAAGATAGCGTTTTACCATGGGACTGTTTATAGCACGTCCCGGAAGCCCGCAGGGGCTGTTTATAAGCACTACATCTTCCTCTTTTGCATTGATATATGCCTGCTTGAATCTATCTGAAGCGTCTCCTTCCTCTGTTGCGGCAAAGCGCGTTCCTATCTGCACTCCGCTTGCCCCAAGAGAAAAGGCTTTAAATATATCATCGCTGCTCCATATGCCACCTGCCGCAATTATCGGGATATCAACACCCTTTTCTTTCAGATATTCGGCAAGAGCCGGTACGACAGATTCAAGCGAGAGCGACGGATCCATCGCCTGCTCTATGTCACGTGCTCCGAGATGACCTCCTGCCGCATTCGGAGTCTCAACGACCAATGCATCAGGAATTCTTCCGTAATGTTTTTCCCAGCGGGTTATTATTATATTAGCGGCTTTTACGCTGCTTACGATCGGAACAAGGGCAACATCCGGATAATCTGCTGTCAGCTCCGGCAGCTTAAGCGGAAGTCCGGCGCCTGATACAATTATATCGGCTCCGGCTTCGCATGATGTACGAACAAGTAAATCATAGTCAGCAAGCGCACACATGCAATTTACTGCAATAACTCCTCCGTTTGCAGTTTCCTTTGCTTCGCTTATATACTTTCTGAGTATTGCACTATTCCTGTCAGACATGTTCTGGCCCGAAAAACCTTCAGCTGCTGCTGCGAGACCGACAGAGGCAATCGTGCCTATCCCGCCCTCCGCCGCCACCGCACCCGCGAGCTTCGGACCGGAAATCATCACTCCCATGCCTCCCTGAACTATCGGATATAACGGCCGATGTTTGCCTATCCGCAATACAGGCAGTTTCTTTTCTTTATTTTCCATTCAATATCAAATTCCTCTCCATATGGGCTTTAACATTTTAAAAAAAATGTCTAATAATGGAATACTGGATATGTTATTCTGTTTTTAGATTTTTGGCAAGCGCAAAATCAACTGTATCCCATTACAGGCAGAAAAACAGCCACTTATTTTTCATAAAACAGTATAATTACATATATGTTTTAAAAAAATAGACTAAGATATATTTCAATATCACACGTTCATTATTAAAAGCTGTTTTGTATCGTAAAATCCCTGCTAAAAATAAACCGTCAATTAAAGCTTACAAAAATATTATTGTATGACATAATACTCTGCGGACGGTCTATACTCACAAAGGCAGCCTGCTGGCTGATATAATAAATAGTACACCATATACATCAGGATTGGGCTGTTCAAAAGACATTTTTGTAATTTGGTTATTTTCAATAATGCCTCTCCTTTATTGGCAGCTGTTCTGAAAGATACGCTAAATAACGATTTATTTCGGGGGTGTGCTCAGTATGGCGGTACATTGGTCCTATAACTCAAGAAAAAGATCAGGTTTTACGCTTATTGAAATAATGGTAGTTGTAGTAATAATAGGCCTGCTTTCCGCGCTTGTCGGACCAAGGCTTATAGGACAGAGCGACGAAGCAAAAAAGAAAACGACGGCAACGCAGATAGCCCAACTTGAACAGGTTCTGGGCTTGTTCCATCTGGATAACGGATTCTATCCTACAACAAACCAGGGGCTTGAGGCCCTGGTTGTAAAACCTGACACCCAGCCGGAACCTTTAAATTATAAAAAAGGCGGTTATATGAAAAAGGTTCCCAAAGACGCCTGGGGAAATCAATTCATATACGAATGCCCTGGTGAACACGGGGATTTCGACATAATATCGTACGGCTCGGACGGGCAGGAAGGCGGCACTGATACAGCTGCTGATATAACTAACTGGGAATAGAACTAGCGGGAAGGCTGCAGATGCAGAGAATATTTTTTAATATTTCATTTTCGAACCAACGTCTGCAGTTCATAAAAAATAAAAATAGAGGTGTACATTTGATGAATAAGATCGAGCGTATCCTGCAAGCTATAAAAAATGACCTGCTGCCTGTAACAAAAGCCGGAGTTGAGGCTGGGAACCATGTTTTCGGAGGTATAATACTGGAAGCAAAGACTCTTGAAACGGTCGTAGCAGGATCGAACAACAGGCAGCTTAATCCGATTTACCACGGAGAAATAGATACCTTACAGCGTTTCTTCAAAATCAAGGATCATCCGGCACCATGCGACTGCATATTTATAGCAAGCCACGACCCATGCCCGATGTGTATTTCAGCCATTGCATGGGCTGGGTTCAGAGAAATATGGGTACTTTTCGACTATCAGGCTGTTTCCGATAATTTTGATATGCCGGTAGACCTGATAATGTATAAAGAGATATTTGATACCGAAGGTGCAAGGGCGGAAAATGTATTCTTCAAAAAATACAGCATCCGGCAGGAAGCCGCCAAAGAACTAAATTCAGCCCAGCTTGCCGGACAGATAAACGATATTTACAATATCTACAGTTCATTCAAAGTACAGGATTTCTTTTATCCGGGTATTGAAGCGTAAAACCTATAAGAAATCATACAAGCTTGCGGGGACGGCCTGCTGTTTTACGCTTTTCCCCGCTCAGGATGTCTTCAGCAAGCCTTGCTGCTCTTTCATAGCAAGGTCTCAGGCTCTGGCGGAATGGCTGTTCGCCCCGCCAGAAAGGAAATTCATTCAGTATATCAAGAGCTGCCATACTTTGCTGTTTATTATCGATTATATATGAAAACACAGGCATTTTGCCTGAATACCAGCTGCTGTCAGGAAGAGGCTCGCTTTCCGCTGTGTCAGTTTCTTTATACAAGTTATTATCATTTATATCGGAACCCCCGGTTACTACAGGCATTTCTTCAGATCCGTCCCATTCTTCAAATCCGGAAGCATAATCCTCTTCGCCCCCGCACGTTGTCTCGCTGGTAAGCAAATTTATAAGCACGTTTTTGTTTATTCCGCGAAGCTTGAGGATAAGAAACGGGTCATCATCGAATACCTCAGCAAGCAAAAACAGCACCGCGATTATATGCTTGCATGGCACAGCATCATCCGGACAGCTGCATTTGAATCGCTGTATGGAGTTTTTATTTGGGAAAAGAGGTACGCCTGCTTCTTTAAACACCTTTTCCATCTCTTCCGGCATTCCTCCGGCAAGAAGCTTAGCTGCAAATAAAGCTCTTTCACGAAAACGGAAAAGCAGTATAGATCTAGCTTTTTCCGTCAATGTTTCAAAGCCGAGCCGTATCTGGTATGGTTTTTTTCTGGTCCCCTGAACTGATGCCGTGACAAGCCCAGGCTCAATCTTTATATCAACAACCTGACCGTTGCGCGCATAAGACCTTCCGCGTGCAATATGTCCGCTGTCTATGTTTTCTTCCAGTATCGCTATCCAGCGCCTCGACCACCAGTTCGAGCCCAAAAACCGGCCCCTGCCGATACGGGATTTTATCCCGCCGCTTGTCGCCCTCGGTTTAGAGTAGGTCCAGTTTTTTCTCCTTTTAAACATTTTATCCTATGTCCTCTACTGCATCCCTGCTTAATGCAAAAAGCCTGCGCAGTTCATCGTCCGAAAGCTCGGACAGCCAGCCTTCACCTGAGCCAACAACAGCCTCTGCCACATATTTCTTTGATTTTATGAGTGTTTCTATTTTTTCTTCAAGAGTGCCCCTGCAGCAGAAATAGTGCACCTGTACACTGTTTTTCTGGCCTATCCTGTATGCACGGTCTACTGCCTGTTGTTCGACCGCAGGATTCCACCATCGGTCGAACATGATCACATGATTTGCACCCGTCAGGTTCAGTCCTGTACCGCCCGCCTTCAGAGACAGGACAAAAAACGGAGGCGAATCGTTTGATTCCTGAAATTTCCTGACCATCTGGTCACGTTTTTTACGCTCAACTGCGCCGTGAAGAAAAAGCACTTCGCGGCCAAAAGTTTCCTGAAGATAATTCTTGAGCATTGCTCCCATTTCAGAATACTGTGTAAAAATAAGTGCCCTGTCGCCGACAGCAAGCATTTCCTCAGCTATTTCCGTAAGCCTTGCGAGTTTCCCGGAACGTCCGGCAAGCTGCGAATGGTCTTTAAGATAAAGTGCAGGATGGTTGCAGACCTGCTTAAGGGATGTTATCGCAGCCAGTACCCTTCCTTTGCGCGCTATGCCATCTGTCCCTTCCAGACCATCTCCAAGCTGCTTCAGCACAGATTCGTACAGTAAGGCCTGCTCCCTGCACAAAGGACAGAAGACTTCCGTTTCAATTTTTTCCGGCAGATCAGCTATTATTGTTTTGTCTGTCTTCAGGCGTCTCAGAATAAACGGCCCTGTCATCCGTTTTATCGTCTGCATGGCATTGATGTCACCTGCCTGTATCGGGTACAGGAAATCACGGTAAAACCTTGTCCTGTTCGGAAGAAGTCCCGGCATTAAGAATTCCATTATGGACCACATATCGCCTACATGATTTTCCACAGGCGTTCCAGTAAGGGCAAGATGCCAGTCCGCCGTCAGCGTACGCGCCGATCTGGCCTGTCTTGTATCAGGGTTCTTGATGTTCTGTGCCTCATCAAGTATCACCCCGGACCATTCCGTCTCTTTGAAAACGCCGTTGTCCCTGTAAAGCAGCGAATATGAAGATACTATTATGGCATAGTTTTTCGCAGCGGATTTGAATTTTTCCGTTTTGAGGCGTTTTGCTCCATGATGTATCATTACAGGTATGTCAGGTACAAACTTTTCAGCTTCGCGCCGCCAGTTTTCAATGACCGACGTCGGACATATGAGCAGGACCGGCCGGCATTCCCCTTCCAGCCGTTGTTTTTTTATAAGGGCCAGAGCCTGTATTGTTTTTCCGAGCCCCATATCGTCCGCCAGACATCCTCCAAGACCAAGTTTTGTCAGGCACGCCAGCCATGACAGCCCTTTTTTCTGATAGGGCCTCAGCTTCCCAATAAACCCGTCAGGCTGGTCATATTCTTTCATCTGTTCGGTCCCCGACAGAATGGATCTTACGGAATCAAGCCAGCTGGAAGAGGTGATGCCAGATATAGGGACATCACCTCTGCTTTCGCTGAAAGAAGCGAGCAGTGCATCACGTCTTGTCAGTTTTCGCGGAAGTTTTGAAAGCCCGTCCCTTATCTGGTCGAGCTCATCACTATAGACCAATACCCATTTGCCGCGTATATTTGCAAGCGGTGTTTTCAGACCCGCAATCATATTCAGCTCTTCCTCGGTAAGTATATCTTCACCTAAAGAGACAGACCATTCAATATCAAGCAGATCGGTAAGACTTACGTGCGTTCCTGCTGAATAAGAGACATCTTTTGTTACTACACCTCTGACCGCAAGCTTAGGACGGTCGGACAAGGAGCCCCATGATGCAGGAAACTGCACCTGTATGCCAAGGTCAAGAATTCCGGGCAAGTGATCGTGCAGAAATTCAAAAAGTTCTTCCAGCGGCAGGCTGCACTCGGCAGGACATTGTTTCTCCAATTCCCTTGCTATAGCAGGTACGGAAGGTGCTATCTGCCCAAGCAGCCGCAGCAGATAACGTCTTGGATTAGCTCCTACAGTTTCGAACCATCTTTTTTCTGCCGGTCCTGGATTCCACACCTGAGAAGCCGGGATTATTATGTTCGGGTCCTTTACAGACTGGAGATGCCATGAAAGTACCCATTTGCCCTCCTGAAGATCACCGACAGGTTCTTCAAGTTTTAAAAACAAACGCCATGGCTGTCTTGAAACTGCATTTACCGAATCCGCCCATGCCTGGATCTGCGGATAAAGCAGCCCCATCTCCTTGTCCCACCTGTCAAGCGGAGCTTTCGGCCACATAAGAGACCGCAGCCATATTTCGTGCGGATTTGTCTGATCTATCTGTTTTCCCCTTGTTCCGCCCGCGTACTGCGCTCTTCTCACTATGCCGTCAAGCAATGTTTCAAGTATCGATGATGCCGTGATTTCGCGGTCGGATAGTTCAAATACGGAAGCTGAAAGAGAAACTCCGCGCATTACATCCGGCATTGCGTGGAGGTATAAATTATATTCCTCCTGATATTTTGCAAGATAAAGCGGTTTCCACACCGAAACGTATCCGGCTTCGGACATTTCCATATCAGGCAGATACGTGCCTCTGTAAACCATAAGCGCTGCATATTCAAGCGATTTTGCCACAAACTTTACATCGTCGCTGAAAAGCAGACCTGGAACAGAAAGCTTCTCTCTGTTCTCATTCAGAAGCTGAAGCACGGATATCAATTCTTCCTGCAATACGGGCAGCACGTCCATCTTAACGATTTCTGCAGAAGCCTCGCCTGAAGCATCCGGGATATCTCCAAGAAGCGGCGAAGAGGGGATGGGCAGGTCTCCGGCCATCGGGAGCATCAAGTAAGCAGTACGGGCAATATCAGCCGTTGTTTTCCTGCCAAAGCGTATCCCTGCCTGTTTAAGGGACTCAAGCACATCGGCTACAGCTGCATTCCATGGCATTTGTCCCGTTATGCCGGGCTGTTTTTCCGTAAACGACATTATTTCCTCTTGGGCAAATGAACGTTCGCCCCAGAGGAAAAATTTATTTTCAGCATAAGAAGTGTGTATTATCAGCATATATAAGTCAAAGCCGCAATTACGAGTTTATTCGAAGCAGCTTCCCCCTATGAATTCTCTAATGATCGAAATATTGGGCACATTATCGGACGGGATCACCGGTACAAAATCCAGCAGTGACAAAAGCCTGTCGGCCTCCCCATAGACAGGGGAACTTTCATCTATCGACGACAGCATAGGCTGGACATAACCCTTCAGCACGGAAAGCTCATACGCAAGGGCCGTATTGAACAGTGTGTCGGCGTTTTCCTGATAGGGGAATATATAACGGTGCGAGCCACGCACCACTGAAGGCCACTGTATAAGCGTAGACTCCGGAGAATGTCCTCTTGTGCGGTAATCCCGTACCATACGCCTCAGAAGACGGATGTCCGTAGTTCCTATCCTGTTATGCATGTCTATGTTTGCTCCTGTAAGAGGACATATGAATATGCGGTATTTATTCTCCGGTGCTATATTTTCTGAAATTTTATCGCTCAGCCCGTGAATACCTTCTATTACGAGCCTCTGGTCATGGCTGAGCCTTAGTTTATAGCCTTTGGTCCTTTTTCCTGTAAAGAAATCGAACTTAGGGACTTCCACTTCCTTCCCGTCAAGAAGGGAAGACAGATGTTCGTTTATAAGGGGGATATCCAGTGCTTCAATAGCGTCAAAGTCAAAATTTCCGTTCTCGTCTCTCGGGGTGTGTTCTCTTTCTACGAAGTAATTATCAAGTTCCAGAGTCGCGGAATTTATACACGATGCAAGCAGCTGAACGCGAAGCCTGCGTGAAGATGTTGTTTTGCCTGAACTGGACGGACCCGCGAGGCAGATAAGCCTAACATTGGGGCGGGATTCTATGTACCCGGCAATTTCGCTTAATTTTTTAGTGTGCAGAGCTTCGCATACCATTATAAGATCACGCGACATACCGTTTGCCACGATCGAATGTATTTCATCCATAGTATCTATATTAAGATTATCAAGCCACTCGGCATATTCCTGAAAAAGATTGAACGTTTTCGCAGATTCCCTGAACGGATTTATTTTTTTGGGATCTGTAAATGAAGGGCCGGATATAAAAATTCCGCCTTTGTAGAGATGCAGGTCGAATACGGGGACTATCGCCGCAGTATCAGCAAGGGCACCGCCGAAAAAATCGTATATTCCGTCACAGCGATACAATATTACAGGGTCATTGCCTGTCCAGCGAAGCAACTGTGCTTTATCCTGATAACCCTGTGATATCATTATTGCACGTGCTTTATCGCTAGGCAGTTCTTCTCTTGCAAAAGGCGTCCCCTCTTTGACCATACGGTGCATTTCTTTAAGTATCACACGGCGCTGTTCTTCAGTCACAGTACCGTCAGGCGAGTCATAAAAATAAGAATAATGCATGGACTGGCGCAAATGCAGCCTTATTCCGCAAACCCTTGTCGCAGCTGAGGTCAGCATGAACGAGATTGTGCGGCGATATACCTCAGCGCCCTCTATGCTGTTGCTTGTAATAAATTCTAGATGCGAATCCATATCTATAACCCACGAAAGCGGCCTTTGTACCCTATTCACACGGCAGGCCACAACGGAATCCTTTTGCGGGAAAGCTGTCCTTACAAGCACTGCACGGGCCGTCATGGCAAAATCGATTTTAATTTCAGGCATATCATTGAAGCTGACAGTAAAGCTCATGCTATGGCCCTCCTTCTGTATCCTATATTTGATAAAATGAATGAAAATAAATCATCTGTATTTTTCAATGAACTTAGAAGATACAAACCCATCCGAACATTTTAACACATAATAACTGACTCCAGCCATAAAAAATGCCGGCCCCGGAGGGTCGGCCGGTTATTCATCAGCAGGATTCAATCAAGCACGATGCTTTCAATTACAACCTTCTTAAGAGGACGGTCTCTTGAATCAGTAGGAACTTTACCTATTTGTTCAACGATATCCATTCCACCCACCACATGTCCAAAAATTGCATGTTTGCCGTCAAGCCACGGGCATGGGACCAGTGTTATGAAAAACTGTGAGCCGCCCGTATCGGGACCGGCATTAGCCATGGAAAGCATGCCTGGCCTGTCATGCCTTAGACCTTTTCCAAATTCATCCTTAATCTGGTATCCAGGGCCTCCCGTTCCATTTCCCAAAGGACATCCGCCCTGTATCATAAACTGGTCTATTACCCTATGGAATATTATTCCATCATAAAATTTTTTGCTGATGAGATCAGTGAAGTTTTTTACTGTCTCCGGCGCAAGATCATTGTAAAGTTCAATTTTGAACTCACCCATCGACGTATTGAATGTAGCGACCTGACGTTCCGCCGCATCCTCTTTTTCTTCCGCCGAAGCCCTGCCGGCTGTCAGCATTACAACGCATGCCAATACCGCAACTCCTATTGTTAGCATTACCGTGATTTCCATCGCATTTCCTCCAATGCTGCATATTGTCACATAGCTTACAAATTTTAACATTTTTCAGCTTTCTTATCCATACTTGTTACAGATTGATTCTTACATGGTATTTTTTGATAAACCCTATTGGAAGATATGACATCTTTGCCTCTCTAAGCCCTGGATCATTCATGTCTTCTTCCCTGTTCGCTATTGTAAGGTCAGGGTGTTCCTTCAGCATGTGTTCAAGAAATTCCTTGTTAATGGCCTGATAACCCGCATTATATTCAAGGCTGGCTTTTTCAAAATGGACAACGATCATATCATAGGCGAGCTCGCCTATGGTATAAGCCACTATATGGCCGCCTATTTCTATAACGCCACCGTTAAGGTTTGGAATTTCTTTCCAGTGCTCCAGTATCCTCTGTATGCCATGGTTTTCCTGGATGAGTCCTGGAACGTGTCCGCATTGGTTGGCAAGGCACCACAAACGCTGAAATTCTTTAACCTGGGGTATTATTTCCTCCGTTATGGGCCTGTAAATATACTTATTCAACCGCCTGAACTGATTTACCCTGTTTCGCTTTTTCATATAACGGTTGCCGGAAAGGCTTGCAAGGTCACTAATTTTGTAAAGATACTCCCAGTTTCCCCTGTCTTCTTCGATTTGAATTTCCCCGTCAAGCTGGTCTCTCCATATCGATAAAAGGAACTCCGGCACCAGCCAGAACTCTGAATTTTTCCCATAGCGCTCCATAATGATGGAAGCCCAGTCGTCCCTTTGCCATCTTCCTATCGGTGCAAGGTTGTAAATATCCGGCAAAGTCTGTCTTATCCAATAAAGATCGGTTTCCTTATCAATGGCGGCCTGATAGCCATAATCCTTGGCCCAGCCCCACAATATAGGAAAACTATAGTCTGATGCCCTCTGATCCGTTAATTCCCAGTGGTTCATAAACGCGGATACATCTTTCAATTCAATATCCTGAAAATCAAGCTGCAAGCAAATACCTCCAAATTTTTACGTATGTATAAAGATTATCCTTATTCTTCATAATTTGCCAATAGCAAATGACCAGTTATCTGTTAAAATTTCTTCATAAACTATTAAGATAAAAAAGGATTGACCGCACAATGGAAGCAGATAAAAACAACATCAATGAAAAATGCCCGGAGATAGTGCCTGACGAACAGACAGGGATGACAAAAGAAGAGCAGGAATGGGCCCTGAAAAATGAGCCGCGTCCACCTGTGCCGCGCTCCGTATTCGCAGCCATTGCGTTAATAGTAATAATAGCATTTTTAGGCGGGAGTTTCTGGTATTATAGGACAAATGTCCTTCCTGAAAAATATTATCAAAAAGCAACTCTCCTTTTCAAACAGGGGGATTTTACACAGGCCTGCGATCTTTATAAAAAAGTTATGAAACTGCGCCCGAAGCGCAAGGGCGTACTTTTCCAGATTGCGTTATGTCTTGAAAAAACAGGCAATATCAATGAGGCACTGTCATACTATGAAGAACATCTCAAGCTCATGCCTGCAGACGGCAATGCGCTTGTGAGAGCCGGCTGGCTGTATACACAGAAAGGCAGCTATGAAAAAGGGCGTGTACTTCTTGAAAAAGGAGCGAAAAAGCTGAAAGACCCGTATGCATGGGCTCTGCTGTATGATGCGGCAGTCAAGTTTAAGGACCGTGAAACCGCGATCGCTGCTCTTACAAAACAAATCGACCTCTTCAAAGAACCTGAACCGGTGCTCACCTGTTCAAAAACACTGATGGGCCTCAAAGCATGGGAGGAAGCTCTCTCCGGATACAACAAGTTCATTAAGATGGAGCCGGAAGATGCCAGGGGCATACACGGCGCAAATGCCGCAAAAATAATGCTGGGCTATCCGACAGATCAAAATATCACAATAGTCCCTGGAGAATCCATAGGGTATGTAAAACTTGAGGCAGCAAAGGAAGATGTAAAAACGGCCATAGGAGGGCCTGATTCAAAAGAATTCACTGTTATCGGAGGAAAATCCATGCTTGCAGGCTCACATGCAGAAATATGGACATACAGCAGAAGCATGCCAAAACTGGGGCTTAGGATAATTTTCCTTAACGGAAAGGTAAGAGAAGTGGAGGCACGCTCGGCCGAATACAAGACCGAATCAGGGATAGGCATTGCCAATTTCATGCTCAAGAAGAACGAAGACAAATTTGAATGGCGCAAAGAAGCAAAAAACGGTACGCTTCTATATCTTTTAAAGGGAGGCGGAGTTACTTTTTACGCAGCAGACATAAACAGCAGCGGAACAGATGCAAAATACAAAAAACTTCGCCTGCATAAAGGCAATACATCCATAGACAATGTCGACGGATTCAGCCTCCTTGACATTTTTAAATAGCGGCACAGCTCTGGAGATTGTTTCTGCTTCCTCACCGCGCCCTGCAAATATTATGACGTGGATGCGGCCTTGGTAAATGTCAGGCGGGTCAGGGTAAAAAGTCTTTTAACCAGGACCAGGCTCGGCTGCGACTACGCCATAAATCCGTATGCAGGCTGCCCGCACAAGTGCATATACTGTTATGCCGCATGTATGACAATATCAAATAACACTCACAAAGAGCCCTGGGGGGAGTACCTTGATATAAAGGAACCTGCTGAATCTATTGATCCGGCTAAGATTTTCAGGAAAAGTATACTTCTCAGCCCGATGACCGATCCTTATAATCCGTATGAAGAGAAAGCCTGTATAACAAGAGGCATAATCAGGCAGCTTATACCGGCCGAAGCGAGGCTGACGATAATAACAAAATCGGCTCTCGTTACAAGAGACATAGACCTTTTCCGGCTGTTGCCGCATATGAAGGTCATAATCTCTTTCAGTTCCCATGACAACGGCTTCAGAAAAAAAGCCGAACCATATTCGTCTTCTCCGGAACAAAAAATTACTGCGCTGGAAACACTTAAAAAATCAGGAATAACGACAGAAGTTTTCACCGCCCCGATTTTCCCGTCAATCACTGACGTCGCGTCCATAATCGAGGCTGCTGCTCCTTTTGTACGGCGTATTACATTCGACTCTTTAAATCTGCGCAGACAGAACATAAACGCCGTACTGAACTTTGTCCGCAGTATACGGCCAGATCTGACAGAGCTATATGAAGACATCTACATCAGAAAAAACCGTATTTACTGGACCGGGCTGCGGGAAGATATCATTAAGGCCTGTAACTCCGCAAAAGTCGGGTACGGGATTTTCTTTTAAAAAAGACAGGACCACAAAATATTGATGTGATCCTGCCGCATTATACATAACAATGCACCTGCTTATTTAATTCTCAATGTTCTGCCGGCCCGTTAAGTCGGCTTCGTTCAATGCAGCTTCCGCTGTCCTCACTGCACCTATTGCATCTTTGGCATAGTAGTCGGCGCCTACGTATTCGGCCAAATCAGGGGTCAGCACAGCACCTCCGACTAAAATCCTAACTCCGGGGCATTCACGCTTAAGCAATCCGACCGTAGTCTTCATGCTTGCCACGGTCGTCGTCATAAGCGCACTTAATCCGACCAGCCTGGCTGCTGATTCTTTTACGGCTGTGACCACATCACCCGGAGGGACATCCCTTCCTAAATCTATTACATGGAAATTATAATTTTCCATTATGACTTTAACTATATTTTTCCCTATATCGTGGATATCGCCATGTACTGTAGCGATTACTATTTTTTTCCGTTCATCGTGTTTTACGGCGCCGTCACATAAGAGCTCCCCGCGCAGGCGTTCAAAAGATGCTTTTGCGGCTTCCGCCGATTTCAGGAGCTGCGGAAGGAATATTTTCTTTGCCTCGTAATCCGCACCTATCATATCAAGCGCCGGAATTATCTCTTTTTCTATTATCTCAAGCGGCTCCATTTGTCCAAGAAGTTTTTCGGTAGCTGTACGCGCTTCTTTCTTAAGGCCGTGAGCAACAGCATGGGCAAGGCACGGGATCTCTTCACCGTTTGCCGCCGGCTGAGTCTGCGGCAAGCCGGAGAATTTCTCTATAAACTGTGAAGAGTTTACGTCCTTGCCAAGCAACACCCTGCATGCGGCCACAGTTTCAGACATTCCGGCATCCGCCGGGTTCATTATCGGAGCATCAAGACCCTGCATCAGAGCCATGGCAAGCATCGACCTGTTTATGACAGGTCGGGCCGGAAGGCCGAACGAAACATTGCTTACTCCAAGAACAGTGCTTACACCAAGTTTTTCTTTTACCAAACGGACCGCCTTCAGTGTTTCGGCAACCTGATGCTGCTGCGCTGAAGCCGTTACGACCAGACAATCTATCAGAACGTCCTCCCGCGGTATTCCGATTTCGGCAGCGGCTTTGATTATTTTACCGGCTATTTCCAGCCTGGCCTCAGCGTTTTCAGGCACACCGTTTTCATCAAGCGTCAAACCAAGGACCGCTGCTCCGTATTTTTTAGCTATAGGCAAAACACGTTCAAGTGAATCTTTTTTCCCGTTGACGGAATTTATAAGCGGTTTTCCGTTGTATACACGCACAGCTCTTTCCAGTGCGTCATAGTCAGAAGAATCGATCTGAAGCGGGATATCAGTTATCCCCTGGATTTCAGTCACTGCTTTCACCAGCATTGCCGGTTCATCAATGTCAGGCAGTCCGACATTTACATCAAGGACATGGGCACCCTGTTCCTGCTGGCATATTGCCTCATGCATCAAAAAATCCATATCAGAGGCTCTGAGTGCCGCTTTAAGGGCATTCTTTCCCGTTGGATTCAGCCTCTCGCCTATAATAACTGTATCCTCGCCAAAAAACACCGGCCGGGAAGGCGAACATATACCTGTCCGTTTTTTCATGTCCCTTTTCACGCGTTTGCAGTCTTTTATCTGTTCCCGTGTTTGTTTTATATACTCCGGATTTGTCCCGCAGCAACCTCCCACTATTGCAACTCCCATATCTGCAAAATTCCTGATGCAGCCGGCAAATTCAGCAGAGGTGATATCATATCTTGCATTTCCGTTACATACAACAGGAAGCCCCGCGTTAGGCTGCACTATCACTGGAATACTGCTAGCTTCCAATATCCTTTTTACAACTGGAAACAGCTGTTTTGGCCCCAAGGAACAGTTAACACCAAGAGCATCAACGCCGAGCGCTTCAAGGGTAAGTACCATTGATTCAACAGTAGCTCCGAAAAAAGTGCTGCCGTTTTCTTCGAAACTCATGGTGGCAAGCAGCGGAAGTGTTGAATTTTCTTTTGCCGCTACTATCGCGGCCTTAAGTTCATAAAGATCAGTGAACGTTTCAAGTATTATCAAATCAGCACCGGCATCACAGCCCGCATTAAATATTTCAGAAAAAACATCCACTGCTTCATCGAACGGCAGATCTCCTGCGGGCTGCATCACCCTTCCGCAGGGACCGATATCAAGCGCGACGTATTTGTCATTATGCCCTGAAACAGCCTTGCGGGCTATTGCCAAAGCCGAGGAGACAAGTTCCTTCACACTGTGTCCGGCTCTTTGAGCCTTATACCTGTTGGCGCCGAAAGTATTCGCAGATACTACATCAGACCCTGCCTCAATATATTCCCGATGTATCGATTCTATTATTTCAGGGTGGGTCAAATTAAGCATTTCAGGAATAAAACCTGCCTTAAGGCCCTTACTCTGCATCATTGTGCCCATGGCTCCGTCAAAAAGGATTATCCTGTCTTCAGTTATCTTGAATGCCACAAAATACCCCTCCCTTTCTATACTTGCAAACCTCCGATATGGAGCATAGGCTGCAATTCCTGCCCCTGGATTCTTTTCTGTCAGATATGCCTATTATTGCTGTAACAGATTTCACAGGTACCAGCATAAACGATTTAGTCATGTTTATCCCTATTTCCTTTTTTGCGTTGAGCGCGTCAAGGAGCTTATCGGAAACTTCCAGCGGCAGGTCGCCGTAACCGGGGCTGAAACGCATAGTCAAAAACTCTTGCTGGGAAATCTTCTCTATCAGATCCGATTCAACAGTATCGCATAAATGCTCTATTTCGGCAGATGCCAAAGCATCGATCAGAACAGCATCGGACATGTCTTCTTTCTGCACACGCGATATCAGCCTATCCACATCAGAACCTAAAGTAGCGGCCATTAAAACGCAACTTTTACAATGCCTCAGAACCATGCCAAGATCATTGCTCCGTATTGAAAAATAACCTTTAATATCTATCCTGGAACCATTGCGGGAAATATCTGAATATATGACCCTGCTTCTTGGATGAACAGTTTTGAGCAGCCGTCCGTACAGGATACCGGCCCTTTCAAGAAAAGGACCGGCCGTTTTCACGCCATCCATTCCAAGGAGGTTCAGCGTTTCTTTGATAATGTACGACGGAATGGTTTCAGCCACGTTTCACCCTCAATGAATACAATATAGCGCGTATGTTCTCTGATATCCTCTTGGCGACATCCGGCTGGTTCATCGTGTATATATGTATTCCGTCGGCGCCCATGGCAAGCAGGTCTATTATCTGCGCAGTCGCATATCCTATTCCTGCTTCTTTCATAGCCATGCTGTTATGTCCGTATGCACGGATCATCCGCTGAACTTTTTCGGGTACAGACGCACCGCACATCGAAACCATGCGGTTTATCTGGGAAGCCGATGTGATAGGCATTATACCTGCTATTATCGGTACATTTATGCCGATATCGCGTGCCATTTCACGGAATCTGTAGAAAATCTCATTGCCGAAAAATAGCTGGGTTATCAGGACATTCACACCGCAGTTTGTTTTTTCTTTCAGACGGAGCAAATCTTCTTCAAGCGTCCTGGCTTCTATGTGCTTTTCAGGATAGCATGCGGCAAATACATTAAAATCATAGCGTGACTTAATAAAGGATATCAGTTCGGAAGCATATTTAAAATCGCCCGGCCCGCCATCTTCAGTGATGTCACCGCGAAGCGCCAGTATGTTCCTTACACCTCTGTCGTTAAGAGTTGACAGCACCTTTTCCAATTCGTTCCTGCTGCTTCCGCAGCACGTAAGATGAGCCAGAGCCGGAATATTGTAACTGTTCTGTATTTCCGAAGCTATCTCAACGGTGTTGGCACGGCTGGTTCCGCCGGCCCCGTATGTGACACTTATAAGATCAGGGGCCAGACTTGCAAGTGCATCCACTGTAGAAAATATCGAAGCAAGATCTCCAGTGCCTTTAGGAGGGAAAATTTCAAAAGTCAAAGTCGGTTTTTTGAGCTCAATAAAGTCTTTCATGTTTTATTCACCTTTTTCCGTCTTAAATATTTTTCAACTATAACGGCAACTCCGTCGTGCTCGTTATCAGGAGCAATTTCATCTGCAGCTGCCTTGACAAAATCAGGCGCGTTCCCCATAGCGACACCCAGCCCCGCCCATGCGATCATTTCTCTGTCATTTCCGGAATCGCCTATTGCAAGTATATTTTCTCTGTTTACGCCGATTTTGTCCGCAACAAAGGAAACCCCGTTCGCCTTATTTACATCGGGATGCGCCATTTCGACAAAGGCGCCCCACGAAGTCGCAGTATAAAGTTTGCTGCCGAACTCGGCCCTTGTCATAAGCTCCATCTTTTCAAAATTTTCCCGGCTCTCTGCTATTCCGAGCAGTTTAGTAGACTCGACATGAAAATCCCAGAACTTTTCACCCAGCGGCACTGCACGTATCCGGGCAATACTTTCATACATCCTGCAGCGCTGATCATTATTATCAAACACATATAGCTTGTCATTCGAATATATCTGTATGTACCAGCCGTTCTTATGATAAAAATCCATAACTTCGGATGTAAGCTCTATTCCTATAGGTTTATCATATACGAGCACACCCGTGACCGGATTTCTGATTATGGCCCCATTATAGAAAATACACGGAGTTTCCGTCCCTATATCAAGAATAAACGGCAAAGCCGAAGGATACATACGCCCAGTCGCTATTACGACCTTAATTCCCTCTGACATCGCATCCTTCAGAGCCGATATCGTTCTTTCAGTAATCGCTCCGGAACCGTTCAGAAGCGTTCCGTCCATGTCAACGGCAATAAGTTCGGGCTTGAAAACACTCATAATGAAAATACCATTAAAGAAAATATTTCCGCTGCTACGGCAGTTGTACCAAGCACATCCCCATTTACGCCGCCAAGTTTTTTATTCATACTGCATGCGGCAGAATACCCTGTGAGAGATGCCAAAAGTACGGAAAACAGCCCGCGAACAGGGGCAAACGGCATGAAAATTAAAACACAGCATGTTGCAGCAATAAAATCATTCATAGTAAAAGTATCGACCCAGCCTTTTCCCATTCCGCTGTTCCACGGATAATTGCCGAAAAGAGCAGCGGCACACATTGCAAAACGCCCCGATGCAGAGGCGGTCATACAGACAATGATCATGCTGCCTGAACCTAAAGAGCTTATTGCTGACGTCCAGAGACCTGCCGCAATCACCATACCTATAGCTCCGTATGCCCCAAGTCTGCTGTCCTTCATGACTGCACGCAGTTCTTCACCTTTTTTGCCTGAGCCTATGCCATCCCAGACATCACACCACCCGTCAAGGTGTATAGACCAGCCGGATAGGGCGTAGAAAGCAAAACCCGCCCATGCGGATACCGCATTGCCAATACCGATCAACTTCAGCACCGTAATGAAGGTCCCGGTCATAAAACCCATAATCCCGCCCACCAATGGCACAAGAGAAAGACATCTGTTTCCGGGCGGGATATTTTCCGGCCAGCATTTTTTAGGCAGCGGAAGCCTAGTGACAAGGACCCATATTACTGCGAAGCGTGAAAACAGATCGAGATCCTGCTTAAAGTGATTCCTGATGTCCATTATTGCCTGTATCCATGCTGCTGAACCCCTTTAACCAAAGGGGACATCCCGCTACAACAAGCACAACCCTTGCAGCCTTCGATGCGCACAGCTGATTCATTCTGCCCTGCAGATCCCTGAAACGCCTCCCCATCAGGTACGGCGGGACAAGCCCAAAACCCACTTCATTACTTACAATTATAAGATGTGTCCCGTCCCTTGGCGCTTCGCACAGCTTTTCTGTAATTAGACGAATTTCAAGTTCTTTCTGATTCCACTCGGCCTCGGATGCTGTCTCAGCTTCAGTGCCATCCAAAAACAGCCTTGAAAGCCACAATGTCAGACAATCAAGGAGAAGCGTTCCCGAAAGTTCCGATATGATGCGCGGGATGTCCTGCGCATTTCCTTCCCATGTACTCCAGAAGGAAGGGCGCCTTTTCTTATGGATCGCTATTCGCTCAGCCATTTCAGGGTCTTTTGCTTCTGCCGTTGCGATATACGTAACATGCCCTGATCCGTTAAGCGCAAGCTCTTCAGCAAAAGTGCTCTTGCCGCTTCTAGCGCCGCCGAGCACAAGTGTTATATCTGCTGCCATTGTCAAACAAACTCCTTAATGGTCTAAATTGAGATACTGCAGAACATTGCCAAGCGTCTGTTCCAATACCTGTCCTTCCACATTGTTTGGCGTTTTACTGTCACCAGGTCCCACCGGTATCTCAAAATTAAGCCTGAATGTTGTATTGCCGTCAGACATATTTTTGTCTTTAGGGTCGCTTGCGGAATGCGGGATAACATCTTTCCCCTGCCCTATCTGCTGTGATTTGTCCACCTTTACATTGCTAAAAACAGGGGCCTTTACAGTGCCGCCTAAATTCATAGTTACAAAACGGAAATCAGTCCGTGTAAAGCCAGATAAAACTCCTCCCAGGAAATTTTTAAGGAGTTCGTTTTTATCTATCACTCCCTGGGAATCGATGCCGACATTTATTATGCCCTGCAATGCTCCAAGCAGAGCGTTCAATGCCTGTATATTGACCTTGCCCATAGCAAACATGCTGAGTTTGTTATCCTTGTTTATAAGACCGTCAAGCATCACATATCTGTAGACCGGATCTTTGGGCGGAGATATGGCCTGGCTGCCCGGCAGTATCATAAGGTCGCCTCCGTCATATGCAAATGAGGACTGCACAGTTTTGAAAAGCAGAGGTTTTCCTTTGGTGTATTTGCGCGCAGCTTCGACAGCGTCAAACCCCTTGATTTCCCCGTCCTGCATGAAGAGGACACCTGCACCTCTTACAGTGCTCATCCTTCCTGTCTCTCCGCCTGCCCTTATCTTAAAATTACCTTTTCCGCTTATCGTGCCTTTAAGTTTCGGGAAAAGCTGTTTCAGCATAGGCTGCACATCAGCGCTTGACACAGATAAGTTGCCGCCCCAGATACTCTTGTTCAAATCCAGAGCAAGCCCTCCTGAAAGGGTTCCTCCGTTCGTGTCGGCCATTACATCTTCCATAACGGCATATCCGCCAGATATATAAAAAGGTGCTTTTACTTTCTTGAGCTCCACTCCCCAAAATTTCATCTCATCAGACGAAAAGTCTCCCTCTCCGCTGAAATTGCTGACCTTACCGGAGCCTCTTAAGTCAAAGCTGGATTTGCCTCCGAGGCCATCGCGGAATTTCGGCGGAAGATAGGCACCGATCTGGTTCATATCTATATCTCTGCCCTCTGTTCTGAGTATTGCATACCATTCGCCGTTCCGTTTATAGACCCTGCCTCTGCCTGATATCTTCCCGCTCCTCATTCTTGCCTCGGCCTTAGTGATATCGACCTCGGAAAGATTGCCCTTAAAATCGACGTCAAGCATAGGCAGCAGGAAACCTCTGTATCTGAAAGGCGCAAAAGTACCGCTCCCGTAGTAAGATGGCTTCTCAAGCGTCCCACCTATGGAAACGGTGCTTTTTATCAGCCCCTGCACGCCTCTTACAACCGGCAGGTGTCTTCTTATAAGCTCGTACATATTAATCTTTCTTGATATCACCTTTAATCCGAGTTTTGTATCGGAAACCGGTTTTCCTGAACCAGCCAGCAATACTGTGCCTGTAATTTCATGCTCGCCTCTGAGGAATGATACCTTCAGGCTGTTTATTTTTATTTTGTCTGCATCTCCGGATATAAATCCCTTCGCGTCGTCAGCAACAAAGCTTCTCCACCTCAATTGGCTTCCTGTCAGGTTCGAGCTCCACTTCAGCCCTTTTGCGCTGCTGGTGATCTTTATATCTCCGCTGCATGGGCCCTCTATATCCTGGCTCAATGCAAAAAGACCGTTAAGTGCGGACAGATCCACTTCCCTTAATCTCCCTGAAAGCTCCCATTCCGTTTGGGTCTTGGAAGAAGTTCCGTTAGGCAGGATCACGCTGCATTTGAATGTCCCTGTGCCGCTTCCTGAAGACATGTTCATGGGATCAAGTTTCAGTATCCCTGATGAATAAGTCGCCTTTGCAGAAATTTTATTTATTTCGAGTTTTTTGAACCTGCCTTTTGATGAAGCCGCATTCAGCTGCACTCTTGGGGATTTGCTGGTTCCGCCCAGCGTCCATGATCCGTATGCGTTGGCGGATATATTCATTTTTTTAAGAAATGGAAGCTCTCCGTAGAATTTTACTGCCGATATGTTTTTAAAAGTGCCTTTAAAAGCCAGTCCTGTAATATTTCCTGCCGCAGGTTTTGCTGAGCCCGACGCTGTTATCTTAGCACCGTTCCATGTGCAGGACATTTTTTTCATCAGGAATTCATGTTTTGTCAGCCGGTACTCTGATCCAATGTTAAGGTTGTTCACAGTTCCTATTTTGTCAGCTTTAAGCGATGGTGAGGATATCTGCGAACTGAATATCCATTTGCCTGACAGGCCTTCTATTACAGCCGATATTTTTATGATGCCGCTCAGCTTGTTTTTTTTAAGCGATGCGAATATATCGCTTAATTTATCAATTTTTATGGCATCAGCTTTAAAATTCAATTTTGTCTTTACATTTTCAGCAAAACCGCATTTTCCGGCAATAGATATATTGCTGCCGTTATGAATTGCAGAGAAATTAACAGTTCCCTCCGGTTTTCCGTTAAATACGACCTCGCCCTTTAATTTTGAGAACATCATCGTCCTGTAAGAAAGGTCAGACGGTGTTATTTGAATTTTACCGACCAGCGCGTTGAGCGGCCCTTTAATATCTGCCGTAAGTGAAGTTACTCCCCCCTGAAGGTACATAACATTTTCAGGGATCTCATCAATAAATTTATCAGTCCAGTCAGCAAAACGCAAACCGTTTGCAGCTGCTTTGATTTCAAGATATTTATTCTTCGGGCGCTTATCAAGCTTTATGTGTCCGGTAAGTGATGATTTGAAAAAATCACCCTGTGTCATGTCCACTTCAATAAAATCTTTTCCGTAATTCCACTTTGCGGACACCTTGGGAAGAGGTATGCCAAAAAGCAGCGCGTCCTTCAGGTCGCCCTCCCCGAGGATCTCCATGCCGTTTCCTTTTTCCTTCAAATAGCACCTTCCTGAAAGTATCCCGCGGATATCCGGCTTCTTTTTATCGGGCGCCAATGCAGCCAGTCTGCTCAGGTTAATTTCTTTTGTCTCAATGTTAAGATCAAGAGACGGGGAAACGGTACCGGAGATTTTTGCTGTTCCCTTATCCAGATTTACAGTAAGATCTTCAAACATCCAGCTGCCTCTGTCTTTTTTAAAGATACCGCTGACAGAAAACGGGATATTGTCGATCATACCGTTAAAATCAGGAGACAGCCATTGAGAGCCTTTTATCTTTATTGAACTTTTATTGAGATTGAGAACTCCCCATTTAGAAGATATATTTGCGTTAAGAAACTCTATTTTATCTACAGGCACATCCTCCGCAGGACCGCCTTTTTCCTTGGGCATAAGCGAATTCAAAGAGTCGTAATCCGATTTCAAGCCGTCGATGGTTATAATACTGACCCGCGGTGAATTCTTTATAAGGCTCGCCAATGAAAGCTTTATTTCAACGCTCTCCGCACTTAAAAGCTCATCCCCGGACCGAACCAAAGCTATATCGGTGCCCTTAAATCCGACAATCGGATTGCCTTCAAGCGGTGATATCTGAAGCCCGACATTGAATTCCTTTGTAATCACGCTGTTCAGCCGGGCAAGCACCACATCACCAAGGAAATTTACATGTGTCAGGACCAACAGAATCAGACCGACAAGACCTGTCGCAGCGGCGGCGGCTATAGATATTTTGTTATTGTATAAAATACGTCTCAATAAAATACCACCCTGTCAAATTGGTTGTACGTCGCAGATTACTGTTTGATGCTGAAAATATATTTAAGCAATTTTATCACGTTGTCAAAAGACAGTCTGCATAATATATGCTGGATATCCCGTCATAAAAACAAAATATACGGCCAGCTTGATAAAACTTGAATGTCCGGCAAACTAATATGTGAACCAGCGTTTTGTCCAGACAGGATCCTCCTATCATGGCAACAGTTCCCGGGCTGCGCACCGGGAACTGTTGTTTCTATCGCTTAATATAAAACCGGCCTGCCATGTTAATTTAATGCAGGTATAAATCGGGTTGGCATAAAGCATAAATAGCTTTATAGTTTCAATTGGCATAAATCGTTGATAAAGGAGATTATTTAAAATGAAAACACTTGCAGTTATACCTGCCAGATACTCAAGCACAAGACTGCCTGGCAAGCCTCTTGTTGATATAGCCGGGACTCCCCTTGTAGTCAGGGTTTTCGACAAAGTCACTTCCTGCAGGAGTATAGACAGGGTTGTGGTCGCAACGGACGACCTCCGCATTGCGGATATCGTCCGCAGGCACGGAGGAGAGGCCGTAATGACCCCGCCGGAACTGCCGAGCGGCGGTGACCGTGTCGCGTGGGTTGCACGTGAGATCATATCCGATTACGTCATAAACATTCAGGTTGACGATCCACTTGTAGGACCTGATATGATAGATCCTCTGGTAGAAGCACTTGATTCGGACAATTCCATAATGCTTGCATTGCTCGCAAAAAAAATTGAAAAAAAGGAAGAGATAGAAGCCAAGGATATCGTTAAAATGGTTTTTGACAATAACTGGCGCGGATTATATTTCAGCCGTTCTCCGATACCATACCCTCGCTGCGACGGAGGTGTATGGTATAAACACATAGGTCCGTACGGCTGGCGCAGGAATTTTCTTCTTGAATTTTCGGCATGGGAACAGACTCCGCTGGAAAAAACTGAAAGTCTGGAAATGCTGCGTGTTCTTGAAAGAGGATACTCCATCAAATGCGTGCCTGCAGAAAGGGATACCATTGAGATTGACACTCCGGAAGATGTCGAACGTATCGAAAAATATCTGATGGGGTTGTGATAATTACTAATAAAGCATTCAGCGATACGGATTCAGTAAAACATAAGGTACGGCAAAACCTGATAAACCATCCATAATGGTGAAGACCGGCAATAAGGTCCGGTTTTGCATAGAAGAATGAAAGCAAAATAAAGCCGCTTAAATATACGGACATGAAATTTACATGTGCAAATCAAATAAGAAGGGGACTGAACATCTAATGATAAACATTCCGGCAGATATAAAGGACTTCACTAAGCTTAAGCCATGGTGGCGCACACCGGTCCCGACTGACATCGTGCTTTCGGGAAACGGCGTCGCCGACCTTTTTGTAAAATTATCTTCAGAAGGCAAAACTGAGCCCTTCTTTATAATCGATGCCGCACTGGAAAAGCAGGAACCGTTCGGCATGATATTCTCACGGGCTGAAAAATTTATATTCAACGCATCTGAATCAGAGCCGCGGACATGCGACGTGGATTCTCTTGTCGCCTATATAAAAAAGAGGCCGCAGAAACCCGACGTAATTGTCGGCATAGGCGGCGGGGCTACTATGGATCTTGCGAAGGCTACGGGGATATGCCTTGCCAATCCTAAGAGCGCCCAGGAATACCAGGGATACGGTCTGGACATGATAAAAGGCACTGATATATGGGTAGTCCCCGCCCTGAACGGCACAGGCGCAGAGATAACTCCGATAGCTGTACTGCGTGGCCCTGAGAAAAAACTTGGTATCAACAATCCGTATACGGAATCCAGCGTTGCCATAATAGATCCGCAGCTTTCAGCCGGGGCCAAAAAGTTCAATCGTTTCTTCACCATGATGGACTGTTATTACCATCATTATGAAATAACGAAAAGCCGTACAAGCAGTAAAGAAGCCATGCTGGACGCAGAGGACGGCGTATGGCTTTCCAAAGCCGTTCTAAGCAGCGACCTGAGCGAGTACAGCGTGGAACGTGCCATCAAGTCGGCCATGGCTTCTATCCTTGGCGGAAGCAGCACTATAGGCGGCCGTGTTGGCATACCTCATGCTATCTCGTATGGTCTGAGCAACTCCGCTCCATACCTGCCGCACAGTGTAGCCGTCACGATTTCGATGCTTGCACTTGAAGAAATATACCCGGACGGCTATGCCGATACCGTCAGATTCCTTGAGATAAGCGAGATGAAGCATCCCAAAGCATCAGATTACGGCATAGGAGAAAAAGACATTGAAAAGATGATCAAAACTGCTCTGGGGATGGAAAAACTATGGCAAAGCGCCTTTGGCATGGAAGAATGGGAAAATAGAGCCACGCCAAAATTTATAACGGATATATACAAGAAAATAATCAACGCATAAGGGAGGATAAACAATATGGCCGGGACCGAAATATTCAGCAGCGAGGAAATAAAAGCTGTAGCGGACGTAATAGAGAGAAAAATGATACACAGGTATGGTTCCCATGATGTCAGGAACGGTCAGTACCGCGTCGACGAATTTGAATCAAAGGCAAGCCGCATTGCAGGCACAAAATTTGCTTTGGGCGTATCAAGCGGGACGGCGGCGCTTATTACGGCACTTAAAGGCATAGGAGTCCAGCCTGGCGACGAGATAATTACAACCCCGTTCACTTTTATAGCTACTATTGAAGCTATAGTTGCCTGCGATGCCGTACCTATACTCGGGAATATCGACGAAACGCTCAGCCTTGACCCTGGGAGCATCGAAAAACTCATCACTGCAAAAACCAAGGCCATAATACCTGTACATATGTTCGGCGTTTCTGCTGACATGGATAAATTCCTGGAAATAGGAAAAAAACACAACATTCCTGTCATAGAGGATGCATGCGAGGTCGTAGGCGGCACATACAAAGGACACTGTTTAGGCAGTATGGGCATATGCGGAACATGGAGCTTCGATCCCAACAAAATGCTGACTGTCGGTGAAGGCGGAATGATACTTACAAACGACGAAGATCTGTACCGCAGAATGGAGTACTATCACGACCACGGGCATGTCCACAGCAAGGAGCATGACCGCGGAGCAGATGAGAAATGCGGTTTTGGCGTAAATTACAGACTCAGTGAGATCCAAGGCGCTCTCGGCATTGTCGCTCTGAATAAAATGCCGTCGGTGCTGAAAAAACTCCGTGAAACGAAGAAGGAGATACTTGATTCCGTCGCAGATACAGGCATAAGACCGCGCCCGATTAATGACCGTGACGGAGATACAGCTACGCATGTGATATTTTTGCTGCCTTCGCCAGAGGCTGCGAAGAAATTCCAGAAAGCGGCGGGTGAGGCCGGCTGCGGCTGCGGAATAATTGCAGAAAACGCATGGCATTATGCAAAAAACTGGAAAGCTCTTGAAGAAATCGGAGAAATTGACTTTTTCGGCACAAAAACACCGTCCTACATGCCGGATACCATGGCCGAAAGCGATGCTATATTGAGCCGTGCAGTAATGTTCGGTCTTAATATAAACATGGACAGGCAAACAATTGACAAAATGATAAACGCTATAAGGCACGGGGCAAAAGCTGCCTTGTAAAACTGTTCTTACAGCAGATAACCAAGCGTGAAGAATAAAATATTATAAAAAATTTGCCGTTTCGGGATCAATTTCCTAACGGCAAATTTTTAGTTTAATCATTAAGTATTTATTAAACCATACACTTTAAACAGCAGATCCTTAAACTGCACGGCCGGGCTAGTTTTTATGCTATAAAACCGAACCGCGCCGTTGCGCCGGATTTTATGTAAAGTGTCTGCGCGGTTGACAATGACTGATTATTTCATGTATAATCCCGGCACTTTAAATAAAGGGAATGAAGTTCTCCCAGGATTATATCCGAATTGCTCTCAAAGCTGATGACTTCTGCAATAAAGAGGTTATCAGCTTTGTTGTCTCTGGTTTCATTTATTTTTAGTGTCTGCCTCGTGAACTTTTTACAGAATACATATTTGAAAACGGAAAGGATGAGAAAAATGATTAACTGCCTGTATGTTGGGTTCGGCGGTTTTATGGGCACACTTCTGAGATATCTTATAGGTAAGCTATTTATCATCGAGGGTACAAACCTCCCGGTCACAACGTTTTTGATAAACAGCTCAGGCGCGCTCCTTATCGGAATAATAAGCGCAGCAGACAAAAAATACGGATTATCGGATCACTCTTTTGTGCTTCTGCTGCAGGCCGGTTTTTGCGGTGGCTTTACAACATTTTCTTCTTTTTCGCTTGAAACATTCAATCTTCTGTCACAGGGCAAAATAGCGCATGGCGCGTTTTATGCAATCCTGAGCGTTTTAATGTGCCTGGCTTTCGTAGCAATCGGAAGGATACTTACAGAAGCCATACTTCAATAAAAGTCCGTTTGAAAAACAGCTTTCAGAGCTTCCTGTGCTTCATTTCACCCGTCACTTTATCGGCACAAATTTTTCGGATAAACCACAGGCGGCATGGTTATCCGGTCATGCATCAGAATTAGCCTGATAAATCAGAAAAATCAAAACCATCAGGATTACAATAAAAAAATAGAGCCCTTATCAGGCTCTATTATATTTACTGGTGGAGCTTAGGGGATTCGAACCCCTGACCTCTTGAATGCCATTCAAGCGCTCTCCCAACTGAGCTAAAACCCCAAAAAATCCGCAACATGGGCAATTATACTGATTAGTGCTGACCATGTCAATACTATTATAGATATATGAAAATACTTACAGCATCAGGAAAAATTAAAATAGCTGCATTGCTTCTCACAGCGCTTATTGTTCCAATGGTAACGGCAGGACAGGCTTTCGCGATAACCAAAGCAGAGTTGCTCCCTATAATTTTTAAGACATTAGGCAATTCTGTCCCGGCGGGTCGTTTTTCAGACGAGGAGGGAAACCTTACAAAAGCCTCTGCGGTCAGATTAGCGCTTGAAGCAATGGGCTGGGGTTTTGAAATTTCAATGTATGACCAGATAACGATATTGCCGGAATGGAGCATGCATGACTCTCTGACGGAAATTTCAAAAAACATTTCTCCTCATGTTCCGGGTGAACTTATTTCAGGATTTGAACAGCCTCTGGCAAAACAAGACATTCCAGTGCTGACCGGATGGATTAAGGAGTGCAAAAAGAACGTTTCTTGGAAGGCATCTTTCCCATGGGAAGGGACCGTCCTGACACTCATAAAGCACGGCATAGGAAATCCTTCCGGGCCTGCGAACGGTGATGTTAAAAAGGGGGTAAACGAACCTCTTTTTGCAGCAGTGCTTACTGTTGATATGACAAAAATCCCCTGCCAGATCGCAACAGCCATAATGGTCGGAGCAAACAAGGCACCGCTTGCAACGATAGCAGTGGAAAATTACGGTGTGATCGGAGGCGTCAACGGCGGTTATTTTGCCGGTTCAAAACCTATTGGGATATTAAGAAGGCAGGGTTACGCTGACAACGCTAAATTCTGGCCGCACCGTTCAGCTTTCGGATGGAATGAAAAGGGCGAAACTATTTTTATCGACGGAAAAGAAGTCTCGGAAATAGGAAAAGACCGTCGCTTCGATAAATACACAGAAATGCTGCAGGCCGGTCCGCTTCTTGTAAAAGACGGAAAAATAACCGAAAACACTGAAGATATAAAAGAGAACGTCCTGAACTTAAGGCACCCGAGAACTATAGTAGGAACCAACGGCAAGTATATAATGTGGGCTGTGATTGACGGACGCGACAACATGCACAGCGTTGGTACTACGATAGACGAAACCAGAAAACTATGCAGATGGCTGGGCATGACGACAGCCCTTAATCTTGACGGCGGAGGTTCAAGTTCCTTATGGTGGAGAGGCATGACTTTCACGCTTCCAAGCAACAGCGAGGACTCTGAACGTCCGATCCCTTATGCCGTGCTTATGTTTCAGGAAGGGGCCGGGGTCCGTCAATAGCATCATAGGACAGCAAAGTATATGTTGTTCAGGCTGCATGCTGCGGGCCTCATAAAAAAATACCGGCTTCAAAGTACAATGCCGTATTTTTTAGAATAATAGCCAAGACATACAAACAAGCGTCGGGCCCTCTGCGTTATGCAAAAAGGCCCGACGCTCGTTTGTATGCGGATCCGGAATATCGCACCGCATCCGTTAAATAATCAACTTACTACTTAAGTTCTACTTTTGCTCCAGCTTCTTCGAGCTTCTTCTTCATTTCTTCGGCTTCATCCTTAGCGATCTGATCTTTTACGGTCTTGGGTGCTCCGTCAACAAGATCCTTGGCTTCTTTGAGGCCGAGACCCGTGATTTCACGAACGACTTTGATTACGCCGATCTTGTTTGCGCCGTGATCTGTAAGGACTACGTCAAATTCTGTCTTTTCTTCTTCTGCTGGTGCTGCTGCGCCGCCGGCCATTGCGCCTGCCATCGGCATCATCATTGCGGGTGCGGCTGCTGATACGCCGAATTTTTCTTCAAGTTCCTTTACAAGCTGTGAAAGTTCAAGTACTGTCATTTCTTCAATAGCTTTGATGAGCTCTTCGTGTGTCATATTAATTCATCCTCCTGAGGAATTTTTTTATTTTTTATCATGCGGCAAATACGCCGCGTTCAAAGCAGTTACGCCGCTTCTTTTTTGTCTTTGATCTGTGCAAGGCATGTGACAAAGCCCCTCGCCGGGCCGGAAAGGACTGTAACCAGACCCTGCAGCGGCGCTGCGATAGTGCGAACAACCTGGCCGATGAGAACATCCTTTGACGGAAGATCTGCAAGCGCAAAGACCTGTTCTTTGTTAAGGATCTTTCCGTCGAGGATAGCACCCTTTACAATAAGGGCTTCGTTTCCCTTCTCTTTTGAGAAATCGCGGATTGCCTTTGCCGTTGCTGCTGCATCACCGTAAGACAGCACATAGGCATTCGGGCCGAAATCATAATCGGCAGCCGCAGTAAGTCCGCATTCCTCAAAAGCCTTGCGCATCAGCGTGTTTTTACAGATCTTCATTTCTCCGCCAGCTTTACGAATCAGTCGGCGGCATTCGCTTATCTTCTTTACAGTAAGTCCGCGGTATTCCGTAAAGAATACGGCATCGCTCTTTTTTAGCAGTTCCGAAAGAGAATCGATTATTTCACGTTTTGCTTGTGTTGGCATTCAATTTCACCTCCTGATCCTGTAGTTTAATCGGATGCCATCAAAAAATGGCTTCCGTCACCCAAGGGAGTCCGGAAGCCATAATACGTGCTTTTATCAGCAGTACACGGTTATTCTTCGCAGACCTCGGCAGGAAATTAAGCGTATACGCACCTGCTGTCTTGAGTCCAAGCTGTGAGATTATACTACATGGAATCCATTTTGTACAGATTGCAGCGCCGCTTTGTTTTTTTACGGAACTAATGTAGAATTAGCGGCATGCCATGCACAATATTGACTTTTCGATAGGAGGCAACATTTTGAAAAAATTTTTAATATTGTTCTCAGCGGTCCTCCTGATCATATTTTCTGCCGGTTCCGGATACACAAAACCGGTCGCAGAAGAATTCCGGAACAAGGATTACGATTATCGTTCCATAAAAACAGTGCTGCGTATGCCGGTATTTTATGATATTCAAATCCCTGCTTCAGAAGCTTTTTTTGACGAGGCGGTGCAGCAGAAGTGGGCCGGACTGACGGAACAGGGAAAAAACAATTTGCCATTTCTTATAAAAACCCCTGACCAGGTAATAGAGAGGGATAACTTTGTCCGAGGGGTACAGCCTTCTGAAAGACTAAGCCCAAATAAAGCCGCAGAGAGAGCTATCAGCCTTTCGCCGGAATATGTGGACGCTGTAATGACGGCAACTGTAACAAAATGCGGCTACGAGACCGTACACCATCCTGAGGAAATGACATGGCAGACAAGATACGAAAATCGTCCTGTATTGGTAAACGGCAAATGGGAATCCTGCAGCGTCCCTGTCAGGTATCAGCAGATAAAACCCGAATGGGATGAAAAGTTTGCATGCGGAACTGTAAAAATAGAACTAAGAACCTCAAAGGAAAATGCCCTAGTTTACGGGATTTCAGTAACTGCCAGAACAGGAGAAGATCCTTTCACTCCGCTTCCTTCACTAACAAAACATATATGCAATATACTGGAGAATGCGGTTAAACGCATCCCTCAGAAATAAATAAAGAGGACGCATAAATGCGTCCTCTTTATTTATATACATTCAATTATAATAATTATCAGAATTTAACTTTTAAGCACAGCAGATCACAGCTTATTCAGCAGCTACTGCAACATCCTTCTGTGCCTGTACAGGATCAATCGATATGCCTACACCCATTGTCGTAGCCAGGGAAATCCCCTTGACGTACGTACCTTTTACGGCAGCCGGACGTGCCTTCAGGATTGCACGCATAAGGGTCTTAACGTTTGCCTCAAGGTTTTCTACAGGGAAAGAAGCTTTGCCAACTGCATTGTGCAGTATAGCTGTCTTGTCCACTCGGAATTCGATACGGCCTGCTTTGATTTCTTTGACAGCATCGGCAACATTGAACGTAACCGTATTTGCCTTGGCACTCGGCATCAGCCCGCGAGGGCCAAGTATTTTACCGAGACGTCCGGCTGATTTCATTATGTCCGGTGTGGCGATAACTGCATCAAAATCCATTCTGCCGTCAGCGATCTCTTTTACCAGATCTTCGCCGCCGACGATGTCCGCGCCAGCATCCTGCGCTTCCTTTTGTTTATCTCCCAGGGCCAGAACACAAACTTTCTTTGTGTGTCCTGTACCATGCGGAAGGACAACGGTACTGCGTACCTGCTGATCAGCATGGCGGGGGTCTACGCCGAGACGAACATGAAGTTCGAGGCTTTCATCAAATTTTGCCGTTGCACATTCCTTTGCCATTGCAACAGCCTCAGAAATACCATATTGCTTTGTAAGATCTACTTTTTCAAGCAATGCTTTGTAACGTTTACCTGTTTTTGACATAATTATTCCTCCTTGTGGTAATGTCGGAAACCCTTACAGGCGTCCTCCCACATATTGAATCCCTGACAGGGATATTTTTTTAACCGACTATTTCAATTCCCATTGAGCGGGCCGTACCTTCGATCATCTGCATGGCAGCATCGATATCGTTGGCATTCAGGTCCGGCATTTTCAAAGCAGCTATTTCCTGTACCTGCTTTTTTGTTATCTTACCGACTTTATCCTTGTTGGGAACAGCTGAACCCTTCTCTTTGCCTGCTGCTTTTTTAATAAGAATGCTTGCTGGCGGAGTTTTTAGGATAAAAGTAAAACTGCGGTCGGCATAGACAGTTATCACTACCGGAATTATCATTCCAACCTGGTCCGCCGTCTTGGCATTGAACGCCTTAACGAACTCCATAATATTGATTCCGCGCTGTCCCAGCGCCGGTCCTACAGGCGGTGCCGGCGTAGCCTTTCCTGCAGGAAGCTGAAGTTTAAGCTCCCCAATAACCTTTTTTGCCATATTACATGTTACCTCCTTGGTTTGGTGCTTTGTAAAAGCCCTTTTGGGCGATTATTTTATTATCAATGTCCAACTTGCAAAAAATAAACCAACAGCAATATATTATATTTTCTCAAGATCCGAATAATCGGCTTCAACAATCGTTTCACGTCCGAAAACTGTAACGCTGAATTTGATCTTGCCCTTATCAACATCAATTCCGACAACGGGACCGGCCTGACCTGCAAACGGGCCGCTCTTGACCTGAATCGTATCGCCGACCTGGAAATCAACCTCAACCTTAGGCTTAGCTTCTTTGCCGAGTTTGTTCATTATTTCCTCGACCTCTTTTGAAGAAAGCGGAATAGGGTGATTCCCTGAACCTACAAAGCCTGTCACACCTGGAGTATGGCGCACTACATACCATGACTGGTCTTCTAAGACCATTTCAACAAGCACATAGCTCGGAAAAATCTTACGGCGAATGCGCTTGGTTTTGCCGTCTTTCACATAAACTTTCTCTTCAATAGGAACAAGTACACGGAAGATTCTGTCTTCCATGCCCATAGTAGCTATCCTCTGCTCAAGATTAGCTTTAACCTTATTCTCATATCCGGAGTACGTTTGTACGATATACCAACGGCGTTCCTGTGTGCTTCCAAATAATTCGCTCATGTCCAAAGGACGGCCGCAGCCTCCTTCACCTCCAGGTTACAGTCGAAAATGATAGCCGTGATAAAAACAGCTATCTGATAATTTTAGAGAAAACTCCAGTAAGAAGCATATCTACCAGCCCGAGATAAACTGCAACAACAAAGGTCACCGCTATAACGATAATCGTTGAATACCATACCTGCTGCCTTGTCGGCCAGGTAACCTTTTTAAGTTCAGCTTTAGACTCCCGGATGTAGTCGAGGACTTTTTCCATTTCCCCCGACCTCCTCATTTATCGACTTTGATATGGTGCATAGTAATTTGATACTGACGGTTAAAACAAAAAATGGCAGGCCTGGAAGGATTCGAACCCTCAACCCCCGCATTTGGAGTGCGGTGCTCTAACCAGTTCGAGCTACAGACCTGCGTGCGGAAGCTATTCTACCCTACTTGCACTCCTTATGCAAGGTGTGCTTGTCACAAAACTTGCAATATTTCTTTTTCTCAAGTTTTTTTGTAGCTTTTTTCTTGTTTACAAGCGTCACATAATTGCGGCGCTTACATTCTGTGCACTGAAGACCGACGATTTCCGCCATTTATTTTCACTCCATACAAAAAAAGTTTTAGTGGGCGGCTCATAGGGCCGCCCGAAACCCAAATTTATTCGATAATCTCGGTAACGACACCGGCGCCGACTGTACGTCCGCCTTCGCGAACTGCAAAGCGGAGTCCGGGCTGCATTGCTATCGGTGCGATAAGGTTGACTTCAAACGTGCTGTTGTCTCCGGGCATTACCATTTCCACGCCTTCAGCAAGCTTGATCTCGCCTGTCACGTCTGTCGTACGGAAGTAGAACTGCGGCTTGTATCCGCTGAAGAACGGCGTGTGGCGGCCTCCTTCTTCCTTCTTCAGTACGTAAACTTCTCCCTTGAAGTGCTTGTGCGGCTTGATGCTTCCCGGCTTCGCCAGAACCTGACCGCGCTCAACCTGATCCTTGCCTGTGCCGCGGAGAAGTACTCCGACGTTGTCTCCTGCTTCGGCATCGTCAAGTATCTTACGGAACATTTCAAGGCTCGTTGCTACTGTCTTCTGCGTATCCTTGATACCTACTATTTCTACTTCGTCTCCGGGCTTGATAAGTCCTTTTTCAACCCTGCCCGTTACGACTGTGCCGCGGCCGGTGATCGTGAACACGTCTTCAATAGGCATAAGGAACGGAAGTTCAACTTCGCGTACCGGTGACGGAATGTAGTCGTCGCATGCCTTCATAAGGTCCATGATGCCCTGCGTCCACTCGTTGTCCTCGTCGCTCTCCAGCGCCTTTAGGGCACTGCCGCGTACGATCGGAATATCGTCTCCGGGGAACTCGTATTTGTTCAGAAGGTCCCTGATTTCCATTTCTACAAGGTCCAGAAGTTCCGGGTCATCGACCATGTCGCATTTGTTCATAAATACGACCAGCGCAGGCACGTTGACCTGACGCGCAAGAAGTACATGTTCCCTCGTCTGCGGCATCGGGCCGTCTGCTGCCGATACTACCAGAATCGCTCCGTCCATCTGGGCCGCTCCCGTGATCATGTTCTTGATGTAGTCGGCGTGTCCCGGGCAGTCGATATGGGCATAATGACGCGTTTCCGTCTGGTATTCCACATGCGCTATGTTGATCGTTATCCCACGTTCTCTTTCTTCCGGGGCCTTGTCGATCATGTCAAACGGTGTGAAATCCGCTCCGCCGTGTCTTGCCAGCGTCTTTGTTATTGCAGCTGTCAGCGTTGTCTTACCATGGTCGATATGTCCTATCGTACCTATGTTCAAATGCGGCTTGCTGCGTACGTATTTCTCTTTTGCCATACCTGTCTTACCTCCTTTTAAAATCGCTCGCTTTAATTGTTATAACTGCTATTTTTTTAAAAGTTCTTCCTCTACACTTTTCGGCACTTCGTCATAATGGTCGAAACTCATAGTATAAGATGCTCTTCCTGAGGTTCTGCTTCTTAAGTCTGTAGCATAGCCGAACATCTCTGCAAGAGGGACAAAAGCCTTTACAATACGCGCGTTTGCCCTTACTCCCATTTCCGAGACCCTGCCCCTGCGGGAAGAAATATCACCCATAACGTCACCCATATATTCTTCAGGAACCACGACTTCCACATTCATAATAGGCTCCATCAGAACAGGATCAGCCTTTTTAATGGCTTCTTTTATAGCCATGGAACCAGCAATACGAAATGCCATCTCGGAGCTGTCGACTTCATGATAGCTTCCGTCAACAAGGGAAACCTTGACGCCAATGACAGGATATCCGCCAAGCACCCCATTGCTCATTGCATCCTCCACGCCTTTCTGAGCGGCTGGAATATATTCCTTCGGGACAGAACCGCCGATGATCCGGTCTTCCCATTCAAAACCCTTTCTTTCAGGAAGCGGCTCTATTTCAATAACTACGTCTCCGTACTGGCCTTTTCCGCCTGACTGACGGACAAACTTGCCCTGGGCCCTGGCCTGTGACCGGATGGTTTCTCTATAAGCCACCTGCGGACGGCCTACTTTTACCTCAACATTAAATTCCCTGCGCAGCCTATCAACTATTATTTCAAGATGAAGCTCTCCCATTCCGCTTATTAGAGTCTGCCCTGTATCCTCATTGACTGATACATGGAATGTAGGGTCTTCTTCCGAAAGCGCTTCAAGACCTTTTGCAAGCTTGATCTGATCCGCCTTGCTCATGGGCTCCACTGAAAGGGATATGACCGGCTCTGGGAAAATAAGATTTTCCAGCAGTACCGGCTGTTTTTCATCGCAAAGGGTATCACCGGTACGTACCTGCTTAAGACCAGGAATAGCTATAATAAGGCCAGCCTGTGCATTGTCCATCTCTTCACGTTTATTGGCATGCATGCGCAGTATGCGTCCGACTCTTTCACGACGTCTTGTGTTTGAATTATAGATAGCCATGCCGCTTTCTATATATCCGGAATAAACCCTGCAGAACGCGAGTCTCCCCACAAACGGATCCACCATGATCTTGAATGCCAGGGCTGCAAATGGAGCATCAGAAGATGGATGTATCTGTATTTCCCTGTCTGTATGATCAGGATCGACAGCAACGACAGGAGGCATATCAAGAGGGCTCGGAAGATATGCAACGACCGCATCAAGCAAAGGCTGCACGCCTTTATTCTTAAAAGCTGATCCGCACATTACCGGGACTATTTCTAGATTAACAACCGCTTTTCTTATGGTTTTTTTAATCATTTCCTCTGTTATATCATTGCCGTCAAGATAAAGCTGCATTATATCGTCATCAAAATCAGAGAGTGCTTCAATCATCTCTGTTCTTGCTATTTCAGCCTCTTCAAGCAACTGAGGGGGAATATCAGCAGAATGGAATTCCGTTCCAAGCGCATCATCATATATGATAGCTTTCCTTGAGACAAGATCGACCATACCGCTAAAACCATCCTCAACACCTATCGGTATCTGAATCGGAACAGCTTTTGCTCCAAGACGCTTCTTCATCTGGTCCACCACAGAGAAGAAATCAGCCCCGACCCTGTCCATCTTGTTGACGAAGGCTATCCTCGGAACATGATATTTATCAGCCTGACGCCAAACTGTCTCCGACTGGGGTTCAACTCCACCAACTGCGCAAAAAACAGAAATTGCACCGTCAAGCACTCGCATAGAGCGCTCAACTTCAACAGTAAAGTCCACGTGCCCGGGTGTATCAATAATATTGATCAGGCAATCGCCCCAGAAACAGGTAGTTGCGGCAGATGTGATTGTAATGCCGCGCTCACGCTCCTGCTCCATCCAGTCCATCGTAGCTGCGCCCTCATGCGTTTCCCCGAGCTTGTGCTTACGGCCGGTATAGAACAAAATACGTTCTGTCGTCGTAGTCTTACCTGCATCTATATGCGCAGCTATTCCAATATTGCGCACTGTACTTAAGTCGATGCCCTGCATCGTCAACACCACCAAACTAAAACTTTATACTTATTATTACCAGCGATAGTGAGCAAACGCGCGGTTTGCTTCAGCCATACGATGAGTATCTTCACGCTTTTTAACTGAGCCGCCCTCACCTTTGCAGGCATCAGAAAGCTCACGCGCAAGGCGTTCAACCATAGGAATACCCTTCCGTGAACGCGAATAGCTTATTATCCACCTGATAGCAAGTTCCTGACCTCTCTCGGGTTTTACTTCGACAGGAACCTGATACGTGGCTCCGCCTACCCTGCGCGGACGAACCTCCACCAGTGGACGTACGCTTGTCATAGCTTTTTCAAATACTTCGGCAGGCTCTATATTGAGTCTGCTTCCAGCCAGATCCAGTGCTTTATACATAATCCTCTCCGCCGTACTCTTCTTTCCTCCGAGCATCAGGCAGTTGATGAATTTTGCAATTGCCGGGTTCGCATAAACTGAATCGGGCGGTGTTATACGTTTTTTTACATGTCCCTTACGTGGCATATAGGACCAACCTCCCTTTAATTACTGATTACTTTGGTCTGCGAGCTCCATAAAGCGAGCGGCTTTGACGGCGGTTTTCCACCCCGCCACAGTCAAGCGTTCCCCTGACAATATGATAACGCACGCCCGGCAGGTCCTTGACGCGTCCTCCGCGTACCAGAACTACGGAGTGTTCCTGCAGATTGTGACCAACTCCAGGGATATATGCGGTTACTTCTATCCCATTGGTTAGGCGCACACGTGCGACCTTACGAAGAGCAGAGTTAGGCTTCTTAGGAGTAACAGTATAAACGCGGGTGCACACACCGCGGCGCTGCGGATTCTCCTGTAGTGCAGGCGCACTCAGACGACGCCTTTTGTCCTCTCTGCCATTACGAATAAGCTGACTAATAGTTGGCAAATAGCTCCCTCCTTCCTTATCGATTATTATCTTCTACTTTAAGAAGTGCTGCCGCGGCCGTTTTTCGCGCAACGGCGCAAGCTCTTCCTAACTGCGTTGAATCTTCTTCCCACTCAATAGGCACGTGTTTCATTTCAGCCTCGGCAATAATGAATCTCAGCAGCTTTGCGTCTGCCTCTCTGGAAAGAAAAACTTTACAGACACACCCTGCTTTAAGCTTGCGTAGGACTGAATTTATGCCTACAATCCTTTTCTCTGTAGCGAGTTCGTTCAAAGGCACACTAACACCTCCTGTGCGAAGTCGCACCGAAATATAATAACAGCGGAAGCCACATGTGTCAATAAACACTGCAGTTTCCGCCGTTATTTTTATTAAAATTATTTTTTTAAGTAAAATTACCTGTTTTTAAAGCTCTATTAAACTTCTGATGCTGATGCCTGTGCTGTTTCATGTGGCTGAGCCGTATCATCTGAAACTTCCGAAACAGAGACCTTACTGTATCTCTCAATACCGGTACCAGCCGGAATCAAAAGCCCAATAATAACATTTTCCTTCAGCCCAACCAGATTATCAACTTCTCCTCTTACCGCCGCGGCTGCAAGTACCTGTGCCGTCTGCTGGAATGAGGCGGCAGACAGGAAGCTGCCTGTGGCAAGAGCGGCTTTTGTTACACCGTGTACCACGGGATGACATTTGGGTGTTTCTCTCAGACGCCTGACAAATGAGACTCTCTGTATCAGTTTTTTGTACTCAGCAGCAGCCTGTTTCGACCTTACCGTCAGGCTGTCAAATTCAACTGACGCCAGGCTGTCTACAATTTCACTGTTTATCTCACTGCCTGCCTCAGCTATAACATTGCCTCTTTCATCTTTTATCGTTTCAAGCAATATCTTGCCTAGGGCCTTTTTTGTCAGAACCTGCCTGATTATTTTTTCTCTTGTGATAATATTTCCTTCGCTTTCAATGCCTGAAATCGTTCCGTCAACCACTCCGCGCACAACAGAACCGTCGATACTGTGCGCTATGTTATCAATTATTTCTCCGTCGGAACCTATTGCCTTTGCAACAGGCTTGTCAAAGTAATCTTCGATCATGACATAGTGCATGGCATCGGCAAGATTAATTCTTTCCGGTGATTTCCAAAGCTTAATCTGTTTCACATTATTGGCTGTCAATATTTTTACAGCTGAAGCATCAAGGATGGAATCGGTGTTTATAAGAATATTTCCGTCTTTTTCTACATTAGCTGCAAACCACGCATCGTCAGTGCTGTCTTCAAGGACATTGGTATCTCTTACAAGAAGCGGCTGCGGGGGCAATGAGACTATCTTTGCAAGATCCAGTGCCGAAAGCCGTGTTCCCGCCTTGATCATGGTCTCGCCTGTCACCGTATCCTTGAGTTCTTTTATTAACTCAAGGTCTTCTACAGTTCTCCTGAAGCTTGCGTCACCCAAAACCACACGCATTTCACCAGCTTCATCCTCCACAACGATCTCGCCGGTAACTCCTCCCGGCTGCAATAGAGCTGAAAGCATTTTGCACGTTATGCCTTCTTCGCCGGTAATTTCATTTTTATCGAACCCTGCAGGAAGCTCTACAAGTTTATACCCTTTAAGGAAATCAAATGACTCCTCAAGCGATTTGCTGTTATGAGCCGCTATCTGTTCAATACTCTTTTCAAAATCTTCCTTCCATACAAGTTCACCTGAAACAAAAGAGCTGTCTCCTTCTTCAAGCACACGTACGCGATTAACTGGTGCAACTTTGCGAAGTATTGTTTCTATGTGCTTGTCATTTATAGACACGCCCTGTGAGCGGTAAACTTCCTGGATGCCGTCAAGAAGATAATGCTGCACTGCTTCAAGCCCTTCAACTTCAAGCAGCTGCTGCGGATCTATATATCCCTCTGTAAGAAGCATTCCCTTTGTAATGGTACAGCCTTCTTCAATTCCGGAGAGGAGGTTCTGGGATGCCGGGATGTTGTATGAAACTTTTTCCTCAACCCCATCTTCAGAAATAACTCCTATGATCAGCTTTCTCTTGCCATCCATTGCCCGTATCTCAAGCAGTGTGCCGTCAACTTCTGCAAGGATTGCGACTTTTTTAGGGCGCCGTACTTCAAAAAGCTGTTCTATCCTAGGCAGTCCCTGGGTAATGTCTTCACCTGTAAACTGCCTGACTCCTCCGGTATGGAATGTACGCATCGTCAGCTGTGTACCAGGCTCGCCTATCGACTGAGCAGCCACAACACCGACAGACTCGCCTATAGCGACCTTCTTGCGTGTCGCAAGGTCACGTCCGTAACATGCACGGCATATACCCTGCCGGAGTTCGCACGTAAGAGGACTTCTTACCCAAACTGAATTTATTCCGAGAGATTCGATATATTTTGCTTTTTCAACAGATATCTCTTCGTCACGTTTAAGAAGCATCTCACCTGTACTCGGGTTAGTCACATCGTTCAGGCTGATGCGGCCGGCAAGTCGTTCAGACATAGAAATGGTAGCTTTGCCGTCCTGCTGGAGCAGCGGCCTTATCTCGACACCGTGATGGGTACCGCAGTCCTCATCCATTATAATAAGATCCTGGGCGACATCAACAAGCCGGCGCGTCAGATATCCTGATTTTGCAGTACGCAACGCCGTATCTGCAAGACCCTTTCTGGCACCGTGCGTTGAAATAAAGTATTCCAGTGTGTTCAGACCCTCTTTGAAGTTAGCGACTATAGGATACCTGATTATCCTGCCGGACGGGTCAGCCATAAGTCCCCTTATACCGGCCATCTGCGCAACCTGTCCGCGTGAACCGCGCGCCCCAGAGTCGACCATTATTCTAAGCGGGTTTGTAATTGCCATACTGTCCATGATCTTGTCTGCAATACGGCGTCCGGCGTCTGACCAAAGTATGTCCTTCTGCCTCATATATTCATCCTCGGTCAGAATTCCCATTTCAAACTGTGATGTAAGGTCTTCCTCCTGAACAAGGGTCACGTCAAGTATTTCTTTTTTCTCCTTAGGTACTATTATGTCACCGACACCAAGGCTTATACCGCTGTGTGTTGACCACCTGTAGCCTAATGTTTTGATCTCATCAAGCATTGTAACAAGCCCTGTCTGGCCGACTTTGTCGTAGGCATTGTCAAGCAACGTACCCATTTGCTTTTTATTTATTGTTTCATTGATAAATCTAAGTTTAGGGTGCAGAGCACGGTTGAAAAGCACGCGTCCCGGAGATGTTTCTACCCATTTTCCGCCTATCTTCTGGCATTCCCATTCCGGATCTGCTTTGACCATTATTTTTGAATTCACATGGACAATACCGTGATCAAGTGCCGATATTACATCTCTGTCATCCTTGAAATAAAGTCCTTCTCCATTCAGGCCGTCTCTCATGGTCGTAAGGTAATAAACACCGAGTATTATATCCTGCGTCGGTATGACAACCGGCTTCCCGCTTGCAGGCGAAAGCAGGTTGTTTGATGACAGCATAAGGACTCTTGCCTCTGTCTGTGCCTCAAGAGAAAGAGGGACATGAACTGCCATCTGGTCTCCGTCAAAGTCGGCGTTAAATGCTGTGCAGACAAGCGGGTGCAGCCTGATCGCCTTACCTTCTATCAGTACCGGCTCAAAAGCCTGTATTCCAAGTCTGTGCAGCGTAGGAGCACGGTTCAGCATAACAGGATGATCCTTTATGATTCCTTCAAGGATTGCCCAAACCTCATCCCGCCCTCTCTCGATAAACCTGCGGGCACTCTTCACATTGGGAGCAAGTCCGCTTTCCACAAGTTTATGCATTACAAACGGCTTGAAGAGTTCAAGCGCCATTTGCTTTGGAAGTCCGCACTGGTATATTTTAAGACGAGGGCCTATTACTATTACGGAGCGGCCTGAATAGTCGACACGTTTTCCAAGAAGGTTCTGGCGGAAACGGCCTTTTTTGCCGCGCAAAAGATCGGTAAGGCTCTTCAGTGGCCTGTTGCCTGCACCAAGGACTGCCTTTCCTCTGCGGCCGTTGTCGATCAACGCATCTACTGATTCCTGAAGCATCCTCTTTTCGTTTCTCACTATTATTTCAGGAGCCTTGAGCTCCTGAAGCTTGCGCAGGCGGTTGTTCCTGTTTATTACCCTTCGATACAGATCATTGAGGTCCGACGTGGCAAACCTGCCGCCATCAAGCTGTACCATAGGTCTGAGATCAGGAGGGATAACGGGGAGAACGGAAAGGACCATCCACTGCGGAAGGCTTTCGCTTTTACGAAAATCCTCTGCAACCTGGAGCCTTTTTATAAGCTTGCGTTTCTTCTGGCCCGAACACTCTGCGATCTCTTCTCTCAGCGACGCGACGAGCAGGCTTATATCGATCTGCTCAAGCAGTGAGTAAACGCCTTCTGCTCCTATGCCTGCCTTGAAAACCTTATCGTATGCAGCACATATTACCTCTTCGCGTTCAAGAATAATATCGGCTCTTTCAAAAGGAGACTCTCCTCCGTTTATAACTATATAGCATGGATCTTCCAATGTTTCAGTTTCTTCTATGGTCTGGAAGCGCTTGGGGTACTTCTGGCTGTACAGACCGAATTCACTTTTCGATATAACATCATTTTTTGCAAATGGAAGATGGATCACAGATGTTACAACAAATGCCTCCTGGGTATTAAGCACGGCGCGTTCTGATTTGAGTTCTTCATCGGCGGCCAGCATATTGCTTACTTTGCTTTCAGCAACGATCATATTTCCGCCCTGATCTTCCCCATCCTTAAACAGGCGGAAGGCTGGCTCAACCTTGAAAATATCATCGCCATACTCCGAACGTATGCGGTTAACCTGGGCAGCTGTAATTATGTCGCCCTCATCTGCAGTTATCTCATCAACCTTTGTAATCCTGTAGGCTTCTTCGGCTTTGAATTTAGGATCATAGAAACGGTGTATGCGTTCCTCTGAAGCAGAAATCAGTTTCCCCCTGCGGGCAAGATCAATCCTGCGCCCTTCGCTCACGACCTTGTAGACTTTTTCCCTACGCCTCGTCGGCGCAAAATAAACGACCTTTTCAAGATCCTTGGTCGAGGCACCAAGAAGCAGGCTCAAACGGCTCGGGATACCTCTAAGGTACCAAATATGCACTACAGGCGCCGCCAGTTCGATATGTCCCATTCTTTCGCGGCGTACACGGTTGTCAGTTACTTCAACCCCGCAGCGGTCGCATACGACACCGCGGAATTTTGGCCCGCTGCGTTTATATTTGCCGCACGCACATTCGTAACTCCTAGTAGGGCCAAAAATCCTCTCACAAAATAGTCCGTCTTTTTCCGGACGAAGGGTTCTGTAATTTATGGTTTCAGGTTTTTTTACCTCACCGCTTGAAAGTTCTCTTACCCTTCCAGGCGATGAAAGCTTCATCCTTACTCCCACAATTTCATGATTAACATTTGGCATTAAATATCATCCCCCTGTTCGCCTGTCTTAGGAGCAATACTGCTGAAGAGGCTGTTTTCATCTTCATTGAGCGCCTCGGCTTCTGCCGTTTCGTCGGTCTCATGAAGCTCAATCGCGCTGTACTCTGCTGCCTGTTCATCAAATAGATCAGCGCCAGTGATCGTTTTGCCGCCGTCAGCTACAAAATCAACCCCTATATCGTCCACTGTTGAATCAGGTTTGAACGATACATGACGGTGGGTGCCCTTTCCTTCATCTTCTTCCTCACTTAAGACCAGCTCACCGAATGAACCGTCTGAATATTTTATCTCAACATCAAGCCCCAATCCCTGGAGCTCTTTGATCAGCACCCTGAAACTTTCAGGCACGCCTGGCTTTGAAAGATTCTCTCCCTTTACTATCCGCTCATAAGTCTTGAGACGCCCTCTGATATCGTCCGACTTGACAGTCAGCATCTCCTGAAGCATGTGCGCAGCACCATATCCTTCAAGTGCCCAGACTTCCATTTCACCGAAACGCTGGCCTCCGAACTGGGTTTTACCGCCAAGTGGCTGCTGGGTTATAAGGCTGTACGGGCCTATCGAGCGTGCATGTATCTTGTCATCCACAAGGTGTATAAGCTTAAGCATATACATCACTCCGACCATTACCTTGTTTGCCATAGGTTCGCCGGTCCGTCCGTCGTATATGGTGATCTTGCAGTCATCCTGCATTTCCGGGTATTTATTTTCCTGTATCTTTTTGATATATGGCATTATGTCGTTTGCAGTGGCTGATTCAAATACCGGGGTAACGACCTTATATCCGTTCTGCATGGCAACAAAGCCAAGCACTGTCTCAAGAACCTGTCCCAGGTTCATTCGGCTTGGGACACCGAGCGGATTCAAGACAACGTCAACAGGAGTTCCGTCGGAAAGGTACGGCATGTCTTCTTCCGCCATTATGCGCGAAACGACACCCTTGTTTCCATGACGTCCGGCCATCTTGTCGCCTTCCGTTATTTTACGGAACTGCGCGACATAGACCTTTACCACTTCATTCACTCCGGGGCTCATATCCTCACTGTTCTTCTCACGGCTGAGCCTCTTTATCTCAACGACTTTACCGCCTTCACCGTGCGGGACTTTAAGACACGTATCACGAACTTCACGCGCCTTTTCTCCGAATATTGCACGAAGCAGTTTTTCTTCAGGAGACTGATCCGATTCACCCTTCGGAGTTACCTTGCCGACCAGAATATCACCGGCTTTTACTTCGGCTCCTATTCTCACAACTCCATCTTCGTCAAGGTTTTTAAGTGCGTCCTCGCCGACATTTGGAATATCCCTTGTTATTTCTTCAGGGCCAAGTTTTGTGTCACGCGATTCGACTTCATACTCCTCAATATGTATAGAAGTATAAAAATCTTCTTTAACAAGCTTCTGGCTTAAAAGTATCGCATCTTCAAAGTTATAGCCTTCCCAGGAAACAAATGCCACAAGCACATTGCGGCCAAGAGCAAGTTCGCCCTCATCGCAGGCCTGCCCGTCAGCAATTATCTCATCGGCATCTACCCGCTGACCGTGTGAAACTATTGGTTTCTGGTGTATTACAGTGCCCTGGTTTGAGCGTCTGAATTTTGGCATTGTATATGAATCGATTTCTCTGTCGTCAGTTGTTATTTCTATTCTGTCAGCATCAACGTAACTGATAGTTCCGCCTCTGCGTGATACTATGCATGATCCAGAGTCCTTTGCTATGCGGTGTTCAATGCCTGTCCCAACTATCGGTGAATCGGGAAATACAAGAGGAACTGCCTGTCGCTGCATATTGGAACCCATCAGTGCACGGTTAGCATCGTCGTGCTCCAGAAACGGGATAAGCGCAGTGGAAATCGACACTATCTGTTTAGGAGATATATCCATATACTCCAGCTGTTCCGGCTGGATCTCTATCGTGTTATCCAGGTGTCTTACATAAATCCCCGTGCCGCCTCCGGTAGGCAGGACTCTCCCGTCATCATCCACTGGCATATCTGCACGGCCGACATAGTACTCATCTTCTTCATCGGCAGACAGATAAACTATTTCATCGGTAACTCTTCCGTCAACGACCTTCCGCCGCGGGCATACCAGGAATCCATATTCATTTATTCTCGCAAAAGTTGCAAGCGACGTAACCAGTCCTATATTAGGACCTTCCGGAGTTTCTATAGGACAGATCCTGCCATAGTGCGTATGGTGAACGTCGCGGGCTTCAAATCCGGCACGTTCACGGCTCAATCCGCCGGGGCCGAGCGCTGAAAGACGGCGCCTGTGCGTAAGTTCAGCAAGAGGATTAGTCTGGTCCATAAACTGCGAAAGCTGTCCAGAACCAAAAAACTCACGCAGCGCTGCCGATATCGGACGTACATTTATCAGGTCCTTTGCCATTGCAGTTGCCAAATCCGGGGTTGTTGTCATACGCTCTTTGGCTATGCGTTCCATGCGAAGCAGCCCTATTCTGACCTGATTCTGCAGCAGTTCACCAACAGCACGCACCCTGCGGTTTCCAAGGTGGTCTATATCATCCACATGTTCTTCCCCGTCACGCAGATTGAGAAGCCCTTTAATGATCGAAACTATATCGTTTACGGTAAGCAGACGCTCCGAACTTGGAGCATCCAAAGCCAGGCGTCTGTTTATTTTATAGCGGCCTACCCTTCCCAAATTATACCTGCGAGGATCAAAGAATATGCTGTTTATATATTCACGTGCATTTTCCATACGGGCCGGTTCGTTAGGACGCAGCCGCCTGAAAAGCTCAAGAATAGCCGCATCTGGTGTATCCGTATTATCGCGTTCGATCGTTGCAGAAATCGAAGGATCCACGTCCCACACCCAGATCTTAGTACGGCCGCTGTTCCATAGCACTTCAAGGTGTTCTTTGGTCAGCCTTGTATTTTTCCGTATATTTGCTTCACCGCTGCCGTCTTTTGATACTACAGCCTCGGCAAGAAGCATACCTTTTACGTCATCATCAACAAGATCACGTTCCACTTCTTTTGCCCCGAAGCATGAAAGAAGCTCTTCCGTAGTCTGGACGCCGAATGCCCTGAGCATTATAGTGACGGGGATTTTCTTTCTGTTATCGATTTTCACAGAAATAACCTCCCCGGGCGCAAGATCGAACTCTATCCATGCACCGCGGTCAGGGATCAGTTTTGCAATAAATGATTCCTGTCCTGGGATTCCAAGTTCAGCACTGTAATAAACACCTGCTGACCTGGCAAGCTGATTTACAACGACACGCTCCGTGCCGTTGATGATAAAGGTTCCCCGTTCCGTCATAGCTGGGAAATCCCCAAGATAAATGTCTTCTTCCTTAATTTCTCCTGTTTTCCTGTTTGCCAGCCGAATCGTCGCACGCAAAGGTCTCGACCATGTAAGGTCCCTGCTGCGTGCCTCATCCAGACTTATGGCTACGGGGTCAACATAATATCTGACAAATTCAAGTGCAAACGAGCCGTCGTAGCTTTCAATCGGAAAAACCTCATCGAACAATTCCTGCAAACCCTGTGAAGCACGTCCTTCCGGTTCTGTATCAGCCTGAAAAAACCACTGATATGAATTACGCTGTACTTCAACAAGATCCGGGAGAGCAATAAGTTTTCTCTCCTTACCAAAAAGCCTGCGCCGTTCAAAAGCCTTCCCTGATAGTGTTTTAACCTGCATGGGAGCGACCTCCCTGAATGGAATATTTGGTGAGACTGTACAATCGTACAAATGGGTATTATAGCAAAAAAGCGACACATGTCAATGGACAGGTGTCGCCTGTTTTTATTAGCGGTGCGAACGAGGACAAAACTATAGACCTGATTGGGCCGCGCCTCTCACATATTTGCCTCTCTGTGAGGCTTTTCGCCGTGATAAGGGCTGCAATACAGACACAGCATACGCTGAAAGTTTGATCCCTTACCAACAAACGTGAATTATAGCATGAAAATTTATATATTCAAGCATATAATTTTTAAATATTTTTTTGCGGTTAATGTAATTAAAAGAAAATAATAAAAGGCTTATCCTTAAGAATTACTTTGAGCAAAAAACCGGCGCAATAGAACCGTTTATGCAAATAATTCAATCAATAATGCTGTTTTATTGAAACTTTTTGTTCCTATACTGAAAATGCTTGGATTAAAGCAAACGAAGAAAATTTCTGCCGATTTATTTTACATCGTACAATACGGGCTGCACATTCACCGGCAAAATTTTAGGTAAAGATATTTTATCTGCAGATCCGGCAGCACATTCTCAGAATCAACCTGTCCCCAGAATAATTTAATGAGGAACACTCTCTTCCGTGCAGGCTGCGTTCGTCATCTGATGAAAAACAGAGTCGGGAGCGTACAAATTAGTGCACCACACGCCCCCTCTTTTAAAATTCTCAGTAATAATCTTAACACCGCAAAAAAATAGTCATACCTCTTTACTTCTTAAATTTAACATACTCAGGGTTCACAAGATTATCAGGGATTTTTCCCCGCAGCATCTGTATTACTTCCATTGTTGTGCCGCTGCTTTCCCTTGCGAGACACTCCCTGGTCCAGCCAGCCATATGCGGAGTAACTATAACATTGTCGAGGAAAAACAGAGGATTATCTTTGGCAGCAGGTTCAATGCTGTAAACATCTATGCCGGCACCAGCGATCAAATTATTTTTCAGTGCGTCTGCGAGAGCCCGTTCGTCGACAAGTGCGCCCCTTGCTGTATTGATGAAATATGCACTTTTTTTCATTTTCTTAAATTTATCTGCTGTTATCATGCCGCGTGTTTCATCACTGAGTTGACAGTGCAGCGACACAACATCACTTAGTGAAAGCAGAGTATCCAGATCAACAGGCCTTGCCCCGGCAAGTGCAAGAATTTCTTCTTTTACATACGGGTCATAGCACAGCAGATTTACATGAAAAACTTTCAGCATTTCAGCAAGACAAAACCCCGCCTGTCCCAATCCGACCAAGCCTACTGTTTTACCTGTAAGCTCCTCCGCCTGGAGCGCCTCGCTTTTCCACTGTCCGTTTTGAAGCGCCCTCATGGATTTAGGTTCAAGCTTAAGCAGAGACAGCATCAAAGTGAGAGCATGTTCAGCAACGCTTGTTTTATTTGCACCAGGTGTGTAAGTAACTGCAACCCCATGCTCCGTTGCTGCCTCAACATCTATATTATTCGGCACTGAGCCGCATTTTGCTATGATTTTAAGTTTTTTTGCTGCTGCAATAACATTCCTTGTGAATTTCCCCCTTGCCGTACATACAACTGCATCGGCATCACCGATAAGCTCTATGAGATCCTTGTCTTCTGTGTAATTTGACTCAGGGTCACCAAATCTTACATTTGCGACTTCACTCATCAGCATGTGCTGTTCACGGACTTCGGATTCAACTACTACGACATCGAACATAACAGCCAACCTCCATATTTTATATATTTTTTATGAACCTTATTTTATAATTTTCTCAAATGTCATTATTCCAAAAAACAGATGTTATCTTATTCCCCTTATTTTGTTTTGAAACGCATTGAATTACAGGTTCAGTAACAATATGGCAGCCCATTTTTAATCGCATTAGGGATCCACCGCGGAACAGGCGGGACAAGTTCGCTTTCATCAGGCACACGAAGTTCTATAAGTACAGGCCCGTTATATTCAAATGCATCCTTAAGGGTCCCGGCTATTTTCCCAGGATCATCGACTTTATAAGATTTTATCCCGAAGGCTTTGGCTATCCCGGCATAATCAACCATTCCAAAATTTGTTGCAAAGAAATCTGAATTGTACACATGGGCTGTTTCACCTTTTATCCAGCCAAAAACATTATTATTGAAAACAACCAGTTTTACATTTACGCCGAGTCTGGCATACGTTTCAAGCTCTCCGCAGCTGAAATGGAAACTACCGTCACCTCCCATGGCGATAACTGTATAATCCGGATGGGCGACAGCGACACCTACAGATGCGGGTATCACATAGCCAAGTGCCCCGTGTGAGTAATTTGAAAGAAACAGCCTTCCCTGCTTTTGCTGTATAACATATGCAGCTGAAAATATGCTTGCCATACTAGGCTCTACGACTATATAGCTTTTTTCCGGCAGCATGTCCTGAAGCTCCTTTACGAAGCGGATAGGGTGTATCGGTGTCTCGCTAGAAATGGCGGCTTCTTTGAGCGATGCGTCAAGTCCAGCCATTGCACATGTTATTTCAGCAGTATTTTTAGCCCTGCCTTCTATTTTTTTATCCTTTATCCTCGCTGCGATAAAACCGGCTGTAGCTTTTGCATCACCTACAAGAACCACATCCGTGCGATAATTATTTGCCGCGTCGACTCCATCAATATTAAGGTTGATTATTTTAACGGAATCAGATCGGGGAGGGAGTTTCCATCCGTCGGTCCCGGCAGAATCAGTGTTAGACCCTATAAAAAATACCAGATCGGCATCTTCGAGAAATTTGTTTGAAAAACTTGTCCCGCCCCTGGCGCCTATTACACGAATCGAAAGCGGGTTTGTTTCTGAAACCGTCCCCTTCCCCGTCATTGTGCATGCCACCGGAATACCCAAAGCATCAGCTATAGCCATTACTTCATCGCCCGCATCCGAAACAAGTGCACCCTGACCGCAAACTATTACAGGGCGTTCTGCCTGAACAAGAAGCGAAATGGCCTGTTCAATATCATTAAAATCAGCCACGGGACGGCACGCCGGCCAGTTTGCCATACATGGATCGGGATATAAGTCCTTTACATCTGTTTCTTCCGCATATACATCCATCGGGATGCGTACGTGGACTGCACCAGGGCGCCCCGAAACAGCAACACGGAATGCTCTGCGCATAACGAATGGTATGTCTTTAGCCGCAGTTACAAGAATGCTCTCTTTTGTTACAGCACTGTAGAGACGGTTTTGGTCAAAACCCGAAAGCATATTTCGTTTATCGCAGTTATATGGAATATCCGAAGTAAAGCATACAGTTGGAACTGCGCTTGTAAATGATTCAAGAACCCCCGGCACCGGGTGCGCTCCTCCTGGGCTGGGGGCTTCGCTTACCCCTACCCTGCCGGTTACCTTTGCATATGCTTCAGCCATATATGCAGCAGAACGCTCGTCATGTGCAAGTATATGTTTGACTTCAGGGCATTTAAGCCAATACTTGTAAAGCGCAAGTGTAGTTTCACCAGGCAGTCCGAAAACATGCTCGATTTTATGCAGCTTAAGCATTTCAAGGAATATCTGGGCACCTGTCATATTCATGGAATATCCATCCTTCCTTAAATAACATTATGTTCTTTATACAGGAATTCTTAGCCGCACATCATAGATGAGCAGCTAAAATATAACTAAAATTATTTTTATTGTCAATTGCAAAACATTAAAAATAAAATTTGAAAAGATCAATTCTCAATGTAAAGAAGTATTATAAAAACCCTGCAATGACTGTTAGTTATAAATTTACACAACAGCAGTAAAAGTAAAAAGAGGGATGATCATAATAAGACGCACATTAAATTCTGAATCTAAAAAATCAGTTCTTTCCGCTGTCCAAGCATAACTTGTCAGCATTATCAATTACATCTGACAGGTGTTCGTACATCAGATCCGCAGCTTCCTGCGGATCATGATCCTTTATTGCCAGGAAAATCTTTTCATGCAGCACATTCAAAGGCTGATTGTACATTTTAAAAGTATCTATAAAAAAATCCTGCCACTGCACAGAAAGCCCAATCAGTTCATAAAGATTCTTTAAAACCGGGGCATGGGAAATATCTATTATTTTTCTGTGGAATGCAGTTGAAATATCGGCATATTTTTCATTTTTACGCATGTGGTCATATTGTATTGAAATTATGCTGCTGAGCTGGGCTATTTCATCCTCATCGGCGTTAAGCGCAGCCTGAAAAGCGGCCTCGCGTTCCAAGGCTCTTCTGGCTACCAGAATATCCTTCACGGTATAATCCTTCAGCGGCCCGGCATTCAGAAGCTGTTTCAGTTTTTCGCCGAATTCTCTGGTTTTCTCAAGTTCACACAAACGCTGTCTTCCTTTGTCCGTTATAACATGCCCCTGAAAACCGATCCTTTCAAGAAGTCCCTGCTGCCGCAAATACCTTAACGCCCTTCCTATGCCTGCCTCACTCACGTATATGCCGTTCTCACTTATCTTCTCGCATACAGCGCCGGCACCTAAAGGAGATTCATCATTACTCTTCATTATATTAAGTATGTTATATTCAAAAGGGTTATTTCTTTCATCTACTTCACGCATTATTATCCCCCGCAGCTGTTCATCAGTATTGAAAAGCTAAGTATTGTGCCTTTTGTACAATGAACTGACAGAAAACTTCATCTGCGTCATTATCGGCCTAAAAATATTTCTCTCTTGATAAAATCATTCACATAATATATAAATTTCGCTGCTGCTGGAGACAATTCTTTTACAGATGCGACTCCCATAATCAGAGTCCTTGTAAATTCAGGATCTATATTTATAGCCACAACATTCTGCATGTGGTTCTTAAGCAGCAATTCCGGAACCACACTCAGTCCAAGTCCGTTTTCAACCATTGAAATGATAGTGTACGACGCAGATGCTACTGTATATTTTATATCCGGCATACTCCCGAACCTTGAAAAATACTCTTCAGCTACACTGTAGCAATCAATGTCAAATTCAGCAGATGAAATTATAAACGGTTCGCTCCCGAATGCTGAGAGAGGAAATTTTTCAAGTCCAGACATTATATGTCCCTTTGGCAAGATTGCAAGAATCCTGTCCTTTTTAAGTGTAAACGTATCGAACGTCTGTGTCGGACTTGCGCTTAAAAAGCCTATGTCTATAGTTTTATCATGTATCCATGTTTCTATTTCCTGGCTGCCGCCTTCCATCATATCAATATCTATATTGGGATAGTCTTCTTTGAAGCGCCTTATAATTCTGGGGATCCAATGATATGCCATGCTCGTATAACTTGCTATAGTTATCTTGCCTACCTCAAGCCCTCTGATAAGAGCAGCTGTCTGAATGAACTGTTCGTTCCACTTAACAAGCTCTCTCATAACAGGGATCATCCTTTTACCGTCGGAAGTAGGTTCGGCACCGCGCCTTCCTCTGTGGAGCAATTGAAACCCGCATTCATCCTCAAGCTTTTTAATGACCTGGCTTATTCCGGGCTGAGTATATCCCATCAATTCTGCAGCCTTGGTCAGACTGCCTATCTCAACGACTTTCAAAAATATCTTGTATCTGTTTGTATCCAATGGCATCCTCCACACATAACGATTCATTATGTAATGTATATACTATAGTAATTTTACTTATGTATTTTAATGTTATAAACTACTGCCATCAGCAAATATAAAGCTTTGGAGCGAAAAAGCAAGGCTCTTAGCCGCAGCGGTCAATACGGAATGCAGGTTTAAATATATGGATCAGAGGTTCATGTGTTATGCAATAGTTTTTGTATTTATTGCCGGCCGATGTATCTGCACTATTAGGGCAGGCAGTCAGGCAGTTTTTCCAGACCGCAGCAGGTGTGCCTGATTTATCAAAAACAACTCAGGAAGGAAGGCTCCCTTATCCCGGGGGGTCTGTAAAAATAAACCTTCAAAATACTATTCTCTCTCTTCGCAGGAGCTGCTTTTAAGCATGCTCCTGCGTAGTCTTTATCCACAGGACAAACGGCAGGACCAGAATATATATGCAGTCTTGATGCACATCATGCAATGATAAGTCAAAGCTCAAACAAATCAATTTGTAACGTGCCGGCTTACATAGTACTTCTCTGGTCAGTTTTTTTCGGCAGTACAGCCGCTATGTCCTTTTTGCCGGAATCAAAAGGACTGACGAAGTTGACTGGCGGGCAACCTTGTGGCTGACGCTGCCCAGGAAAAATTCTTTAACGTAGCCACGCCCCTGGCTGCCCATTACTACAAGCTGGATATCAAGCTCCTTTACCAATCTCAAAATTTCCATAGCCGGAGCTCCGTAACCCAATATTATATCGACATCTGTGATTCCCTTTTCATGAAGTATTTTTTTCATGCTTTGCAGTCTTGCATTATCTATCTCGTTAAAATCATTTATCCTATCTTCAAGGTGCGGGCTGATCCGTTCTTTATCCTGAACATGAAGCAATGTGATTTTTTGTGCTTTTTTTTCTGCTATCTTAGTTAAATAAGTAAAAGCAAAATCCGCATTATCAGAAAAATCAGTAGGAAACAGGATATTATTTCCTGATTCAAGACCTGTTATTTTTCTGCATTCAGCACCACCACCGGCTGTACTGTTTTTTTCTGCCAAACGGACCAGCAATATGGGTTTTTGTGCAATATGGATCAGGTCATCGGCTAAAGCGCTGAAGAAAACTTCCCCCGTAAATGAATGCTTCTGCGCACTTACCACTATAAGTGAGTCTTCTTCTGACGCTATCCTGTTTATCTCGTTTGTCGGGAACCCTGGCATTATTGCTGTATCGACACTAAAGCCTGCACTTTCAAGCATTTCCTTCTGTGATTGAAGGACTTTGCCAAACTCAGTGTAAATTGCGGCTTTATGCATATCATCTATTCCTATGGTTTCACCTAAACTCAATACCTGTATCAGGAGGCATTTTTCCGCACCATAGTTTTTCAATCCTTCCAGACTTTTTATTACGGCTTTTGAATCTCTTGACAAATCAGTAGCTATAATAAGCCGTTTAAACATTGCCACTCCTCCCTTAATATTAAAATACTGATCATAAGATGAGATTGCATTACCCTTTGTTTTTAGCATTTTTAACTTGCTGAATCAAGCGTATAAAATGCTGTAAATCAGACGGCAGCAACACATCACCGGCAAATCCATCACAAAAAAGCACAACCAGGCAATACAGACTGAATTGGTATCTGTGATCTTTGTCTCTTTGTCATATGATATGGGGCACATCAATGATAAGCAATATTATAATATCATTTAAGCAGGAACCAGGACGGCAGTTGCCGGCACAACGGCAAAATACGGCCCTGCAGCTGCTTGGCAGTGACCCAATCTATAAATCACTGCGCCCAGTTGTGTATTGTAATCATCTTTTTGCAGGTATAAGCAGAACAGAAGACTCAGAATTTCTTGCAATATTGTGGCTCACGCTGCCGATGAAAAATTCTTTTACGTAGCCCCGCCCCTGGCTGCCCATCACCACCAGAGAAACATCACGGTCCTTAACTGCATTCAGGATCTCAACTGCAGGTGTTCCGTACCTTATTATAGTATCAACCTCAACATTGCCTTTTGTCTCTAATATTTTTTTTAAGTTCTGCAGTCTTATGCCGTCAACCTCATTAAACTCTTCTATTCTATTCTCAAGATACGGACTCAGACGATCCCTGTCCTGCACATGCATAAGCGTAATTTTTTTTGCTTTGCAGGAAGCCATTTCCTCAACATAGCTGAAAGCAACATCCGCATTTTCAGAAAAATCGGTTGGGAATAATACATGCCTGCTTATATCGCTGCAGACAGTTTTAACAAGCACTTCTTCAGCCGCTGTCGTGCATTCCCTTATCCTCATAAGCAGAATCGGTTTCTTGGCAATATATATCAAATCACTTGCAAGCGCACTGAAAAATATGTCTCCGCTCAGAGAATACTTCTGGGCTCCTGCAACAATAGCCGAATAGTCCTCTTCAACTGCTATCCTGTTAACTTCGTCAACAAGAAAACCGGTAAGGACTCTTGTTTCAACATCGTAGCCCTGTTTTTCAAGTATTTTTTTCTGATTGCGAAGTATTTTTTCATATTCAGCAAATACAGTTGCTTTGTAAGGGTTTACCATTCCAAGTGATTCACCGGGAAGTCTTATCTGCAGCAGCAGGCATCTCTTCGTGCCATAGTTCTTCAGTGCACCGAGACAATTTATAAACGCTGTTGATTCTTTTGATAAATCGGTAGCGATAACAACCTGCCTGAACATAATAAATCCCCCTCTTATAAAATTTTAAAAAATATATATTGTTTTACAATAGCTTATATCATTCTTGCATGGTTAAATCAAGTGGATTGGGATCTTTTTAAGATAATGCAATCAACAATGCCGTTACTGAGCAAAAAATACTTTATTAAAGCTTTTCTGATTAAAGGCGGTTAATATATGAATATTGAATTCTTTACTTGAATTGCAGTAAACCGTAAAAAGTCCGTATACAGCGCTTTAAATTTTACTTACAGGCATTTCTTATTGCGTATAAACAGGCAGCGCGGCTCATGCCGCGCTGCCTGACGGTTTATGTACAAGAAAATCAGAACTTTATACCGTTAATTCTTTCATTCAAGCTCAAAAGCAAGCCAGTCTGGTATGCCGGAAGCCATCTGCCCGTTTTTTACAGCAGAATAAATACCCTTTATGTAATAATCCCTCGTCTCCTTTTCAGGATTATCAAGATGCGGAGTGCATTCAAGAATATACACTATCGTTATGGATGATTTTTCTTTCTGTGGATCATCGTAATAACCGCGCAGTTTTAAAACATGTCCGTCTTTGTCGTTATAATAGTATTCCCATTTAGGTTTGAGGATAAATTTATTAATGACATCTCCCCATGGAGCACCGTCACGGCTGTATCTGAGCTTTTTTACAATTTCTACCGCCGTTGCCTCTTCAAGAGGTTCCATCCTGATTTTTTCCTCAAGCAGTGATTTAGCCTCTTTATTTCCTGCAATTATTGATTTTTTATACCAGTCATCCGCAACTTTTTCATCCTTTGTTACACCTCTTCCGTTTTCATAGAACCTGGCAAGATTCAGCATGGCATAGGATGAACCTTTTTCAGCAGCCCTTTTGTACCATGAAGCGGCTTCTTCATAATCCTGTTTCGTTCCGACACCACATTTGTACATCATTCCAAGTATTTCCATAGCATCTGAATTTTTATTTTCCGCAGACTGTTTAAGCAGAGGCAAAGCATCTTTAGGCCTGTTTTTCTTAAATGCCTTGCCTGCCTTCTCATAATCAGGATCATTTTTAGTATCGGACAACATATAATCCCCTGTAAGTTTTATGAGCTGTGCTTTAGGCTCTCTTGTCCCGTCGCCGGTCCATCCGGCTTCCGCAAGAAGTTCGAACAGGTACCTTGAGTAAGGCAGATTTTTTTCCAGACCATGACCTCCGCTCCAGTATATGGATGCAAGCTCGTACATAGCATATTGTCTGGCAGGTGCGGTCTTTGCTTTAATATACTTTGTAAGCCATCCGGCACCGTCGCTGTAGTTTGTGTTCGAATTATCAACATCATGAATGTATATCCAGCCAAGTATCCACATAGACGGAATGCTTCCATTCTCGGCGCATTGTTTCATTAACGGGAACGCCGGTATTCCGCCCTGATTCTGATATACTTCAAAAGCCTTGTCAAACGCCGGATCATCAGAGGCATAACAAGCATTTTCCGTTAAAGCTGCCAGAGAAAACATTAAAAGCAGTATTATGAATACATTACAATATTTCTTCATATATTTTTCCCCCAAACCATTTTAAAATTACGGGTATTATATTGCGGTTGGATCACACTGTACATATATGAACAAATCAAAACTAAAAATTCCAATATTTCATAAAATTATTAATAAACAAAAGTCCTTAACATGATTTTTCGCTAAATTTAGTAAAGCTTAGTTTTAAAAAATAATATTTTTAATAAATATTATTTTTATCACTTGTATTTTTCAGCAATATCAAACAAAGCGGTAAAATGCATCCTGACTTTCATACGAACCGGCAGTAAGGATAAGATAACAACTGAGACGCAAGTAATACAGGCATTTGTTTTACAGGCATGGTTTACTGGCGTCTCGCATTCAGGTCATATATTTTGCCGGTGTGCTTTAACGGAAATTATATGTTTATCGTTTCGTAGGAATCAGCAGAACAGACGATGGTGAGCTTCGTGCAATATTATGGCTTACACTGCCCAGAAAAAATTCCCTGACTAAACCACGCCCCTGGGTTCCCATTACTACAAGATCAACATGATTTTTCCTGATAAAATCAAGTATTTCAACAGGCGGTGAACCATATTTCACAATAGCCTCCACCTCAGTATCACCCTTTTCCTGAATTATCTTTTTCATGTTCATGAGCCTGGTTTCGTCAATTACATTAAACTCGTCGATCCTATTTTCAAGATACGGGCTTATGCGCGCTTTATCCTGGACATGAAGCAGGGTTACTCTCTTTGCCCGATCAGCTATTATCCCGGATATATATGCAAAAGCCACATCGGCATTTTCAGAAAAATCTGTAGGGAAAAGTACATGATTGCCGATTTCACAGCCGGTTTTTTCTACGTAGGAGGATAAGCCCTCCCTCAGACGCTCCATAAGCCTACTCAGTCTTATAAGAAAAATCGGTTTTTTTGCAATGTAAATAAGATCATTGGCTAAATCGCTGAAATAAGCTTCTTCCGGGGAAGAATGTCTTTCGGCTCCCACGACAATAGCGGAGTAGTTTTCATCTACTGCTATTCGGTTTATTTCATTAGGAGAAGAACCGGACAGGATTCTGACTTCTACATCATAGCCTTGTTTTTCAAGTATTTTTTTTTGTTTTTTGAGGGATTCTTCATATCCGGCTATTACTGCCGCTTTATATGTATTGTCCATGCCGAAAATTTCCACAGCCGTCCTTGACTGCAGCAGAAGGCATTTATTCGTTCCGTATATTTTCAACGCGCCTATGCAGCTGAGGATTGCATTGGAATCCTTTGATAAGTCAGTAGCAATGATAACACGATCGAACACAGCTATTCCCCCTTTGTCTTTTTCTTTGTTAAAAGCAGTATTGGCGGATCAGGTTTAAAACATCGCATAAGCTGGTATGTAACAATAAAAGCTCTACCTTTTTCCAGGAATCAGCAAAACTGAAGATTGCGAGTTTCTGGCAATATTATGGCTTACGCTGCCGAGAAAAAATTCATTTACGAACCCCCGTCCCTGGCTGCCCATAACTACTATATCTATATCGCAATCCCTTACAGCGTTCAATATTTCTAAAGAAGTGAATCCATACTTTAAAATTATATTAACTTCAATGCACCCGGCAGCATTAAGTGCTTTTTTCAGGTTCTGCAGGCGCAAACTGTCGACTTCATTAAATTCTTCGATACGGCTATCTAGGTAAGGACTTAAACGCGGCTTATCCTGGACATGCATTAGCGTTATCTTATTTATATTTACGGAGCCGGCCATTTGTAGAATATAATCAAAGGCAATTCCGGCATTATCCGAGAAATCCGTCGGAAAGAGTATATTGCTGCCTATCCTGCAGTTTCCTGTTTCATTTTCCTTTTTCATAAGCCTTGCCAGAAACACTGGTTTTTGCGCAGAATGTATCAAATAATCCGCGACAGGATTAAAAAACTGCTTCCCGGATGCCGAATCCTGCCGGGCATTTACGATTATAAGCGAGTAGTCTTCCTCTATCGCTATGCTGTTTATATCATCCCCCATCTCCTCTGACAAAACTCTAGTTTCAACGTCATATCCCTGTTTTTGGATTGATTCTTTCTGCTTCTGGAGTATTTTGCCAAATATTGAAAAGGCTATTTCATTATAAGACTCTTCCATTCCAATAGCACCGCCTATGCCCATACACTGAAGCAATAGGCATTTCCTGACACCGTAATATTTCATTTCACCAAGACTGCTGATAAAAGAGCTGGAAGATTTTGACAAATCTGAGACTACAATAATTTTCTCAAACACCATGAATTCCTCCTTTTTATCCAAATAGAATACGGAGAAACTAATAATTATATTATAATTACTTATATCATTCTTATTTTTTCAAATCAAGTGCAAAAGCAGCACTTTAGTACGATCCTTACTTATTGCAGCACTTGTTTATCATTGCAGATACCATATATTATGTTAATTAACAGATGAATAAAAACACATCAGGAATTTCTAATATATCTGACACAATTATGACAAGTTCAACATCGCAGCAAGGCATACATATTTATAAGGAACTTTACCGGAGATAATATTTATGCACATTGCTGAATGAATGGATATCAGTTAAAATATTAAAAAAATGATTATTTAATGCTAAATTAATCTATATGTAATATAAAAGGAGGATGACACAACTTATAAAGGAGGGATATTTATGGGCAAAAAAATACGACCATTCAGGTTTATGGAATGTGCTGTCCTGCCACTTGCAACAGGGATCAGCGCACAGACTTTACGTGAACTTCGTTCCGCCGTCCGCGGAATACCCGACAGCTCAATTTATTATCACTTCTGGGGCCGCATGATACGCCCGCATATTTCTGAATCAGAATTTAATAACGATTTTGCTTCATGGGTAAATAACAGCATAAAAGACATCAAGCTGGCTGAAGTTCTGAGCGCTATCAACCCGGAAAAATTTCAGAAATTCAATGAGATCAGGGATATCCTCGAAAACATTCTGGATAAAAGGCTTGAAAATGAAGATTTTTTAAGCTGGAAAAAAGCTGACAGGAATTTTTATTTTATAAGCTGCAAGAAACTCATGTTTAAAACCAATCGAGAAATATCAAAGCTTGAAGACCTGCCCTACGCAGTTAAAAAAGCAAGCCGCCAAAGTTTTTTTTACCACTTCATCGACGGACGCAGACGTTCACCTGAATGCAAGGATGATTTTACACAGTGGCTTGAGCAGTTTCCTGATGAAACAGATGAAACCCGAAAAAAAATCCGGAAGATCGATTCATACCTTTTCTCTCTTGAAGAGCTTAAGGAACAGATAGCTTCTCTTCTTGAGGAAAGTTTTGGAAGGGAGGATGGGGAAAAATGATGTCTGACATCCTTAAACAGTATGCTGAAGTTGTAGGTCAGCATACCATAGACAGTCTTCTGGCAATAGCAGAGAGGCTCAAAGGCCGGAAAATAATCCACGTCAATTCAACGCGTTCAGGAGGAGGGGTCGCGGAAATACTCTCCTGCATGGTTCCTCTTTCGATTGAACTCGGTCTGGACGTATCCTGGGAAGTGATAGAAGGTGACGAATCTTTTTTTAACTGCACAAAAATCATCCATAATTCGTTACAAGGAATGGCTGGAACATTATCTGAATCACAGATCAATACTTATAACGAAACAAACAGGAAAAATGCTGAAAGGCTGAAGGATATACTTCAGGATGCTGATTATGTATTTATACACGATCCCCAGCCTGCCGCCATCATAGGCATGATTCCCAAAAAGAAGGGTAAATGGCTGTGGCGGTGTCATATCGATGCAAGTTCTCCAAACAAATCCGTGTGGCAGTTTATGAAAAAGCATGTCTCTGCATACGATGCATCTATATTCTCTATTGCTGATTTTGCACAGCAGCTGCCTCATCCCCAATTTCTAATAACACCGAGCATTGACCCTATCTGCGAAAAGAATATGTGCCTTGAAAAAGCCGAGATTCTTAAAACATATAACAATCTCGGTATCGGCACCGATAAACCTATCATCCTTCAGGTTTCAAGGTTTGACAGATTCAAGGATCCCCTGGGTGTTATTGAAAGTTACCGGATCATAAAGGAACATGTTGACATCAGGCTCGTGCTGGCAGGCGGCGAAGCCGATGACGACCCGGAAACCGGTGAGATACTGTCACAGGTACGAGCAGCCGCAGATGGTGATCCTGATATATCGATTCTCCTTCTTCCTTCGGATTCGCACAGAACAATCAATGCGCTGCAGTCCGGCGCTGATATAGTCATGCAAAAATCAGTAAAAGAAGGGTTCGGCCTTACTGTAACTGAGGCTATGTGGAAGAAAAAACCAGTGATAGGAGGTGACGTAGGCGGAATACGGCTTCAGATAATAAACCGTTTCAACGGATACCGCGTACAAACACCTGAAGGAGCAGCTATACGTATACGATATCTTCTGTCACATCCATGGAATATAACCAAAATGGGAGAAAACGCAAAACTGTACGTGCTTGAGAATTTTCTGATCACTGAACAGTTAAGAAGGGAAATGACGCTGCTAATATCTTTGGACGGAAAAGGAAGAGGCTGGGAACGATGGATATGAATGCCAGCCGTTTGAATGTGTCAGATATGCATTCATTTTTTGAAAAGCTGTCCGGTCCCTCCCCTCTTCTTATAAGTGATTACGACGGCACTCTTGTATCTTTCAGAAAAGACAGGATGAATGCCTTTATATCAGAAAAAACAAAATCACTATTAAAAAAAATAATTAACTCCGGCGGATTTATTACCATATTGTCAGGCCGCCAATCAAAGGAAATCGATAAATTTATTTCTCTCCCTGTTGAAATATGGGGATGCCACGGCTGGGAACGCAGGACAGCTGACGGGGACCTGACTTATTTCCCGGTTCCTGAGGATATCTTTAATGCTTTAGACAGATTTTCTGCTGAGCTCGGATTTTTCCCTTCTGATGCACTGGAAATAAAACCTGTGTCCACAGCGATTCACTGGAGAGACAGGCCTGACATAATGGACTTGTATCGAATTCATTCAAATAAAATATTGTCGATGGCAGAAAAATATGGACTAAGGATGATGCCTTTCAACTGCGGCATCGAGTTCATAATACCTCTTTTTTCAAAGGGCGTGGCCGTGGAAAATATTATTTCAGCTCATCCGTCATTGGGACCTATTTGTTATCTTGGCGATGATTTAACTGATGAGGATGCATTTCTTGCAATAAAAAAAATAAAAGGTGCAATCGGCATACTGATCTCGGAAAAACCCAGGGACAGCTACGCCAATTTATGGATGGCACAGGACACAGTAGACTGTTTTCTGAATTTCTGGCATGAATTTTTAAGCAGAGGAAAGAGGTCTGCAAATGGATAAAGACAAAGGGAAATTTATAGTTGTTTCAAACCGCCTTCCCGTAACTATTTATAATGAAAACGGAAATTGGATAGGAAGTCCTTCATCGGGAGGGCTAGTTAAAGCAATGAATCCAGTACTGAAGAACAGAGGCGGGGCCTGGATAGGCTGGCCTGGCATTACAAGCAGGCAAAGCCTATCGGCGATACGTGAAATTTTAGGGCCCTTATCAGATGAGAACGGATACAGATTTTTGCCTGTATCACTTACAGAGGAGGACATTGAGGAATTTTATCACGGATTTTCAAATTCCATTCTCTGGCCGCTTTTCCATGACCTTCAGGGAAGATGCAGCTTTATTCCGTCATACTGGGACGGATATATCCGATCAAACGCCAAGTTTGCCAAGGTTATACTAAAACACAGCACCGAGAAAGACTTCATCTGGATAAATGATTACCAGCTTATTCCATTAGGTTATATGCTGATGAATGAAAACCCATCAATGCGTACTTCGTTTTTTCTGCATATCCCTTTTCCAAGCCCTGATGTATTCCTGAAATTACCGTGGCGTAAAGAGATACTTTCCCAGATGACACATTATTCCCTCGTATGTTTTCAAACACAAAGGGACAGAAGGAATTTTATTGACTGCCTGCGGATTTTCTTCCCTGGTGCACAGATCAGCGGAAGAGGGCATATACTCAATGTACAATTAGGAAGCAGGAAATTTTTAGTTGGCAGCCTGCCGATAAGCATAGACTACAAACATTATTCAACTCTGGGAAGTTCCCACTCTGTAATTTCAAGGGCTAAAAGAATCAGGGAAGAAATAACCGGAGATAAATTCATATTGGGTGTCGACCGCCTTGACTATTCAAAAGGAATACCTGAAAAGCTGAAGGGTTTTGAGCGGTGCCTTGAGCTATATCCCGAGGTACGGGGCCGAATAACGCTTTACCAGATAGTTGTTCCAAGCAGGGATTCTATTCCCGAGTATAAATCACTCAAAAATGAGATAGAACTGCTTATCAGCCAGATAAATGGGAAATATGCCACTACACGCTGGATACCTGTAAACTGGCGATACGGCAGCGTTTCCGATTCAGAGCTCTCTTCGATGTACAGAGCTGCCGACATCGCACTTATTACCTCGTTAAAGGACGGAATGAATCTTGTATGCAAAGAATATTGCGCCAGCAAAGGAAAAGATTCTGGGATACTTATTTTAAGTGAGTTTGCGGGAGCTGCTATCCAGTTATCAAAAGGCGCTCTTTTGGTAAATCCGTATGATGCAAACGGTATCGCTGCAACAATTTACAAGGCATTTTTAATGGAAGAAAATGAAAAAATAGCCAGAATGCGTTTCATGAAAAGGACTATCTATAAACATGACGTCTTCTGGTGGGTAAATAATTTTCTGCGAGCTGCCACAGGCAAAAAGCTCGAAGACTTTCCAGAGCAGAGTCTCCCGTCGTTATGGCCGGGAATATTTTCTGATGACAGTATTTCAAAAACAAATCCTAATTAATTATTAAGCGCAAATCTTTTTGGTACTGAAAAAATTTATTACAGGTCATTGATATTATATATACAGAATATCAATGACGTTCTGTACCAGAGACAGAACAATCTATAAACATGCTGATTAAGCACTATGCAATTCACAAATTCTCATTTTACTTTTAACAGGTCATTTAATATCTTAAAAAATCCGATCTGTTCAAAAATTGAAAAACAGTGCCGCATATATCAATTTCACAGAGGCAAACTTCAAAGACACATAATTAATTACTTCTTAGATTGTCAAACCAAATGCAACATTTCTGTTTTCGTACAATACTTCTTTTGGTGTCTTGAACCCCAGGCATTTTCGAGGTCTTTCATTTAATAGATTTACGTAATAGTTCAGCTTATCATCTGTTAGCGTTCTAAAGCTGCTGCCTTTAGGCAAAAATTGCCGTAGCAACTTATTTGTGTTTTCGTTTGTCCCACGTTCCCAAGGGCTGTGAGGATGCGCAAAATATATTGGGACACATAATTCCTGAGATATTTTTTCGTGTTTTGCAAATTCCTTGCCGTTATCCAGAGTTATTGTATGACACGGTATTTGGCTCATGATTTTTATCATTGACGCTGCTATCTCACCTGAGTCTTTATATGCCAGTTTTGAGGCAGCCAGAAATCTGGATCTGCGATCTACCAGAGTGAGAACTACGCCTGTCCCGTGACGTCCTAAAACTGTATCTCCCTCAATGTCTCCAAGACGATTGCGATCACTCGCTTCTGCTGGCCGCTTTTCTATAGATGTACATCCGGATAACTTTCCTCGTGTTTCTTTTATGTTGCGCTTATACTGATTGCCCCTGCATCTTAGATATGGCGATATTTTCTTTATTGCCAGCAGACCGCATTTCACTGCCCTGTATATTGTTGGTACTGAAATATCCAGTCCATATCTATTAACTATCTGTTCCGGAGACCAGTAGCTTAATATACCTTCTTCTATAATTCTTAACAGTGATGGGCTGCTGCTCAGTTTCCTGCCCTTGCAACAATTCCGGCGTTGCCTTAGGTAGCGTTGCTGGGCATTCAAACATCCATATTTCCTGCGACCGCCGTTTCTCTTTATTTCTCGACTTATTGTGCTTTTATGACAGCCGACCATTAGCGCTATTTCCGTATAGTTTTTACCTCAACCTAAATTACGCAGTATGATTTCTCTGTCTTCTGTTGTAAGATGTTTATGGCTCAAGGTGATGGCCTCCTCCGCTGGTTTGTTGTCTCGCAACTACATTTTAGCGAAAGTGCCTGCCTTGGGCTATTTATCTTATTACCACCTGATTCAATTTATTATGTTGCATTTGGATTGTAAATCTAAGCTTTTAAATAACATGAAATTTGTTCTGAATCATTTTAGCCTGACAAATAAAATATATCCATGAACTCAGCCCATGGATATATTTTACAGTTTATTGCTTATTTTTTTAACATACTGCAGCGGTTTTTATTCAACGCCTGATCCGGTTTATCTTTATAAATCAGGCAATGGAACCGCTGCGTTATAGACCGATATGGCTTTCTGCTGGATACACGATGCCTTCCTTCATGACAAATGAGCAGTCAAGCAATGCATACGGATCTTTTAAAAGATCTCTTCCCCACCCGGAAATATCGGCAAACTTCCCATCTTGAATCGTACCGGTATATCTTGCTACTTCACATATATCGGCATTGTTGCTTGTAGCGGCCTGCAAAGCACGGAACGGGTCCGCACCGCTTTTAAGCCAGGCATAATATTCCCACCCATTTTCAAAATTATCATGGACAGTTACAAGGTCAGTGCCATAACCAAGTTTTATATTGCTGTCCAGTATAATTTCTCTGCTCCTGCGCAATTTGTCCTGATACAAATGAAGTTTACGGCAAAACTCGGGCGTTCTTTTAGCCATGCTCTCCTCGTCTCCCTCAACAGTATCCTGGTAGGGAGTAAATGTCGGGACAAGGTAAGTTCCGGTATCTTCAAAAAGCCTGGCTGTTTTTTTGTCCATCAGAGAACCATGCTCCATGCCAGTAATACCAAAATTAATCAGTTTCTGCATCAATTCAGGTGTATATACATGGGCTGTTACAGATATTTTAAGCTCTCTGGCTGTGTCAAAAATTGCTTTAAATTCATCATCATTCAACTGGATATCGTCCGGGGCATCGTTTGGCGTGGCAAAACCGCCGGTTGCCATTATTTTTATATAATCAGCCCCCAGCTTTTTTTCTCTGCGTACAGCCGCTACGAAAAAATCTGCGCCATTACCTGTTCCAGCATATGTTTGCTCAAGAAAATCAGCAAGAATAGGATTATTTCTTGCGACCTGGCTCATATCGCCGTGGCTGCCTGAGGTAGCTATCATGTGAGGAGCAACAACCATTCGTGCGCCGGGGAGATATCCTTCGTTTATTGCCCTTTTGACATCAAGTTCATATGCTTCACGGAACCAGCCGGCCGAACGGATAGTTGTAAATCCTCCGTACAAAGCTTTTTCGGCTGTATGGTACGTAGCCAGGGCTCTGTAGCCATCTGAATTGAAAATAGTATCGGCATAAACATCTTTCCAATTGAAAAACTGAGGATGCACATGGGCATCTATCAGCCCTGGCATAACAGTAAGGTGCGAGAGATCGATTATTTCTGTATCTTCCGGGCAATTCAATTTATGCCCTGTTTCCTTTATAAATTTATCACAAATCAGTATTTCCATATTCTCCTGAAAAACAGGCTTAAGACCGTCGTAAAATTTTCCGCATATCAATTTAGTATACTTGGACATGAATGAACCCCTCTCCTATTTTTATTTTTATTATTGCTTGTTTATTGAGTTGCATGCTCTTTTATAATTTGATACGTAAAGAAATGCAGAAAGCGCTATTGTTAATAACATGTAATATGCACTGTTAATTTTTGTGAAATAACAAAAGAAAAGACAGAACAACAATGAAATAATATAGAAGAACACTGTTTTTTTTGTCTTGAGTATAGTTTGAGCCACTAATCCGCCGAAAATTGCTGGCACTATATATTTAAATGCAGGCTGAAGCACCGGAGCATCCAATACAGGCTTGATCGGTTCTGCAATCAAAACACCCAATGCAATTATCGTAACTGTGGTAATGACCGACCCTCCGCAGACAATAATGGCCATCGTGTGGCAAGGGTCGCTATTAGGTTCTATTCCCAGGGAATTTATAGTTCCTACGGTTGCAGGCATACGTAAATTGGTTACATTTCCTGTGATATATGACATGTAAATTGCGCCAGGTCCCATCACCGACATATATCCAATGGTTTCTGCCGGATACCACGGTGCCAAAAAAAGAAGCACAGCCACAGCTGCAGGCCATAATTTAGCCCAGTTAGGCCAAATATTATAGTAATAACTTATAGCGACTGGAAATGCGGACATCATAAGGAACAGTAAGAAGCTGGATGTAATGCCGAATCTGTGTACCCATTTATTAAAATCCTCTCTCGTCTCCCTCATCGTTATTCCCTCCCTAAAAAATAACGCAAGCTAAAAACATACTTATCAGCATACTTATGGCCATAAGGTAATCCGACATCCATCTCATATTGGGCAATTTGTGCTGCATAATGACGAGAAGCCCGCCGCATATAAAACTTATGCCGAAAACGACCCCTTTCGTTGATATGGCACCAAATCCATACGCCACGGAAACATAAGCCATTACTCCTGCCAGACAGCCGCTTCCAAGCGAGATCACCATTCCCATATCAAACATTTTTTCTGCTTTTTCGTACATCTTTGATATCGGTTTAAGCATTAATGTGGACCAAAGGACGCTCGCACTTCCACCTATTGTCATTACCCACACTGCTGCTACCCATCCGTTTACGGTATATCCGCCTGGCAAAAGTTCTTCTCCCAGTGTCTGCAGCGCAGTACTCGCCGCATATGTTTCATAATGCGCTGATCCGACAACTGAAAGCCTCAGCCATGAAACCGGAGATCCGAGTAGCTGCCCAAGCGTTAAGAAAACAACAAGCACAGGCAACGTAGGCATAATACTGACAGTAATCCCTGTTATTAAACCTTTTTTAAGGCTCTGCTGAGTTAAACCTATTGACAATGCATGATTCCAGGCTCGTTTCATGAAAATCAAACTTTGTGCTATTGCAGTTACAATAATTAACCCTGTAAAAACAAACAGCCACGGTGCATTCATAATATCAAGATTCATATAGCATCACTGCCTTTCAGTTATATTTATTTCATTTGGCATATTGTATTCTGATAGCGTATTCGCCGAATGAAATATTTATATTTTATTTTATGGATAAGATAATTTTTGTCAAGCATAAAAAAATATTGAACTTTTATCTCCCACAGACACGCTAATTTCAGTATATTTAAACGTTAAAATCCAGCGCGGCAAAATTTAATGCTGAATAATCCCAAAAATCCGCTTTTAATATTGAAAATTAATACACTGGAGTTTGAACAGGATCACAGATGACATGCTTAAAAAAACAATTCTGTTTCAGCATGCCGTGTATTCTGTGCTATTATTATGATGATTCCATTTTTATCTCTACGGGGGACATCATGTATAAAAAAAGCAATAAGCGGAAACTGCAGGCAATAAAAACACGGCAGGAAATACATAAATCAGCGACAAAGCTTTTTTCTGAACGTGGATTTGAAAATGTTACAGTTGAAGAGATTGCCTCCGGTGCAGGCGTATCTATTGGTGCTTTTTATCATCATTTCCGAAGTAAAGAGGAAATATTTACAATATTTTACCAGACACTGGATGACAAATACTTGCATTATTACGAGGATGTATTATGTTCACCCTCTTCAGCAGGCCTTAGCGCGCTGGAAAAGCTGGAAGACTTTATGCTGTATACAATTGAAATCAGCGCAAGTCAGGGCGTGGAATATTTAAGGATATTCTATCCGTATATGCTGAGAGACGCCCAGCTCACCGAATCTATGATAAGCAGCGAACGTGCTATTTTCATAGTTATGAGGGAAATAGTAGAAGAAGGCAGGAAAAAGGGTGAATTTATTAAAGAAATAAAATCCGAACAAATAATCAGCGATTTAACAATAATGGCCAGGGGATGCCTTGTTGACTGGTGCATGAACAAGGGTAAAACCGGAATTCGTATATCATCAGTTAACATTTTCAGATATTATTTAAAGGGCATATCATCTGCAAGTTAAAAATATACCAGATCATAAATAGCTTAAAATAGGACCCGGCATTACAGATTGCCATACGCCGCTGCAGATAAATCGCTGCTATAAAAAATCGGCTGAATATTATCTGTATAGTGGCCGTCGCGAACATATAAATAACAAACATGTACGGATTTAAATTTTCAGATCAACAAAAAAATTCTAATTCAATTAAAAATAAAAGGAATAACCCACGGAATTCAATTACTGAAAACCGTCGATGTATTTATTGATTTTTTAAGGGCCTACGATGCGATCATCTGTAAAAAAGATAAAATCAGCAGGTACAAGCCGCTATACCTCGTAAATAGCAGTCCAGTATCGAGGTGGTATGTTCTCTCATCCCATCGGGAGAACCTTCTATTACCCAGTCTGTCAGACAGCCTCTGCTTAATATGGTAATGTCTGTAACAAGCTGTCTATCAGAAATTTCCGGCCTGATTTCACCGTTTTTCTTTCCTCGTTTCATAAGCTTAAGCATAATTTTATAATATGTGCGCCTTCTGTCTGTCATTATTTTTGCAAATTCATCATTAGAAAGCATATAAGAATATATTACTCCAATATATTCAGCACCATAATAGATACATGTTTCATTCATATACAGCATGATCTCCCTGATTATTGCGAGAGTTCCCTTATTTTTAAATTCAGGGGAAGACTCTATCTTATCAAGATAATTATTATATAATTCGTCAAGCTGTTCGTGCCAGGAAATAAGTATTTCATATTTATTTTTAAAATGATGATAAAGGGAGCCGACAGACATACCTGTAGCTTCTGCTATTTCTTCTATTGTTACATTATTAAAGCCCTTTTCCCTGAACATTTGATGAGCAACATTAAAAATATGCTGTTTTGTTTCCTGAGCTTGAATTTTTCTCTTATTGCTTTTTACGTACAAATTAAAGTCACTCCTAAGTTGTTGATAAATTATTTCCGGCATCTCTGTAACATTATATTGTCCCTGTTTATTTTTTCAATTTGCTTAATATTATACTATAGGGAGAGGACGGATAAAATCCGTCCTCTCCCTATAGTATGCGATACATATTTTATAAATTATTATCCGACTATCACGGCTTTAACATTCTTCAGCAATTCTGCTTTCTGCAGGGTATATTTTCCCCTCCTTCATAACAAAAGCGCAATCACGAAGTGCATCGGGGTCTTTCAGTAAATCTCTTTTCCATGCGGAAATATCAGCAAACTTACCTGGTTCGATAGTCCCAACCTTGTCGGCTATTTCGCATATTTCCGCGTTTGTTTTTGTAGCGGCCTGCAATGCACGGAATGGATCCATCCCGTTGCTGAGCCAGGCATTATATTCCCATCCGCTTTCATAGTTGTTATGTACTGCAACCATGTCGGTACCATATCCAAGTTTAATTTTGCTGTTTATTATAATTTGACGCCCTTTTTGGAGTCTGGACTGATACTTATTCAATTTTCTCCTGTATTCGGAACTTTTTTTAGCCAGACTTTCTGCGTCAGGATGAATAGCATCTTCATACGGCATAAAGGTCGGGACCAGATAAGTTCCTTCATTTTCAAACATAGCGGCTGTTTCTTCATCCATCAAAGATCCATGCTCAATTCCCGTTATTCCGAATCCGATAAGCTTTTTTATAAGCCTAGGTCCATATGCATGGGCTGTGACTGAAATTTTAAGCTCCCTTGCAGTGTCGAATATTGCTTTGAATTCTTCGTCATTAAGCTGTATATCATCCGGATCATCGTTAGGAGTAGCAAAACCGCCGGTCGCCATTATCTTGAGGAAATCCGCTCCCATCTTTTTCTCACGGCGAACTGCTGCAGCAAAAAAATCAGCCCCATTCCCGCAAGTCGGATACTGTGACACCATATAATCTGAAAGATACGGATTGCTCCTAACAACCTGGGTCATGTCGCCGTGACTGCCTGTCGTGCAGAGGAAATGAGATGAAACAATCATTCGTGAGCCATCGATATATCCCTCGCTTATAGCTCTTTTGACATCAAGCTCATAGGATTCCCTGAACCATCCAAGTGAACGAATTGTGGTGAAACCTGCCATTAAGGTTTTTCTAGCACACTCTGCCGTTGCAAGTGCGCGATAGCCATCCGAATTAAATATTGTATCAGCATATACATCTTTCCAGTGAAAATATTGGGGATGTACGTGGGCGTCTATCATACCAGGAGTAACAGTTGCACAAGAAAGATCTATAATCTCGGTATCTTCGGGACAAGACAAATTATGGCCAACTTCACATATTTTTTTACCTTCAACAAGTATCTCCATGTTTTCCTGAAGAACCGCTTTCAATCCGTCATATAATTTTCCACATTTTATTTTTATAAATTTTTCGGTCATTATCAGTAATACCTCCCTGCACTAATAACTAATCCTGATATTGATGGAGTCCTGTTATTTTCAGCAGGACTCCATCAATACCATCAGATCAACCTTTATTAAGCTTCATCTTCCTGCGACTGAGCACAAACCGATGGCTGGGTCAAAAGTGATACGACAATAATAATTACAAAGGAAAGAGGAAGAGCAACAATGATAGTCTGTATTCCGAACGGGAATTTTAATACTTCCCATACAATTGTAAATATAGTACCAATTGCCATGGACGCAAGTCCTCCGATCTTTGTTACCTTAGGCCACACAAGTGCACAGAGAACCGCGGGTGTAATAGCGGCAGCATATATTGTGTAGGACATATACTGTATAGCAAGTATACTGGGATAGAATTGCAGGATGAGATAAGCCAGGATACCGGCTAACAGAATAAATGATCTTGTAACAAATATCTGCTGTTTATCAGTAGCCTTGGGATTGATAACTCTTGTATATATATCAACTGTAATATTGGAAGATGCAGAAAGAAGGTATGAGTCACCCGTCGTTATAATAAACGCAGAGGCAGCCGAAAGAAGAATGCCGCCCCAAAAGAACGGCAATAATGTTGCCGTTGAAATCAGCGACTGTCCAGCTGCAATATTTGTACCGAAGTAAAGGCGGCCTATTAGTGAGATAACTGCAATTATAGGCATAACCATTATGCAAGCTATCATACATCCCAAAAGGCCTACCCTGGCAGTTTTAAGATCTTTAGCTGCATTGATCCTTTGGTAAAAATTCTGGTCTCCTACAGTAAGAAATGCCAAAGGCAGATATGCGCCGATCCACTTAACGAACGTTTGTCCGCCATAAAAACTTAACTGCTCCGGTGATGCTGTCTCCCTTATCCATGCAAAACCGCCTACCGTCTTAAGCAGCAAAGGGAGTGCTATTATCATACCTCCAATCATTAGAAACGCGCTCATAGCATCAGTAACTGCGACAGTCTTAAGACCGCCTGAAAAAGCCAATGCTATTACCACAAATGTACATATCAATGTGCATGTCTCTACTGAAAGGCCTGTCGTTGCATTAAGCACAAACCCAAGCCCCCTGTACTGATAGGAAACTATAGAAATAAATGCAATAGCTATGATCACCGCCGAAAGGGTCCGCGCCACCGGACCGTATGCCTTTTCAAGCAGCTGGGCTGTTGTATAACAATTGCTTTCACGTATCTTCCTGCTTAACAATAAAAGAACAACGAGGCCAAATATTGCAGGCAGCATGAAACAAATCCCGGGCCATAAGCCAAAGTTGTAGGCGAGTGAATTTCCTCCGCCTGTAACTGTGCCGCCGCCGAGATATGTTGCAAAAATAGTACCTACTGCAACTATTTTGCCCAAACCACGCCCGGCCAGAAGAAACTCATCCCTTGTTTCCTGCCCGTTGGCTTTTGCTTTGTTGTAAAAATAACCTCCTACAACAATCATTAAGGAAAGATATGCACCTACTACCCAAAGCATTGCAGAAACGTGTTGCAAAGCATGCATCTCATATCACCATCCTTAGATTTTTTGACTAATTTCATTGTTTCAACTTAAAAATCACACCGATAAACACAGGGAATAACAAATTCACCCCCTTATATCGATAAAAATCTTACTGGCAGTGCTTTTTATGCATATGTTCAATAAAAAATTACGTTGAATGCATTCACCAAACGGACTATAGCATATATTACACTAAATAATCAATACTGATTTTTTAATATTTTTATATTTTTAATACATATACTAAATAAAGTTTAAAACCAACAAAAAGAATAACGGCATTATTACATTAAATTTATAACAAAACATAAACCATAAAATAATTTTTCCAGGCCAGAATTAAAATAAAGGCCAGAATATAAAAGTCGCTAAAACACACCAAAAACCTGTTCTGCAACTTGCGGTTAAAAAATGAAGACAAGTAATGAAAATGTCTGCGGTTGATCAATAAGCGATGCAGGAGGTTGATTTCAGCAACACTGGAAAAGCATCATAAACTTAAAAATTAAAGGTATTATAATGTGTGTCTGCTAATATTGCCGGCAGGGTTCGGCAATAACGACACGTATGATATATTGTTATATTTAGTGTGTTAGCTTTCGCAAACAGCTAAGGGAAATATGTAAGTTTAAAACCAATCGGACAGCCATAAATATTTAAAAAGGGGGCAATTCTGTGAAAAAATTTTTTTTACCTCTCTGGATGGCATTTATATTCCCTGTTCTTTTTTCGCTGATCTTTATAGCTGAAAGTCCGGGGTTTTCAAATGCGGAAGACGGACAGCCGCTCAAAAACTCAATAACAGTACAGGGGACGTCAACCATAACAGCATCACCAACGATAGCATATGTAAACATAGGAGTAGTGACCTTCAGCAAAAATGCAGATGAGGCACAAAGTGGCAACGCTGAAAAAATGGGCATGGTCTACAAAACACTGAGTTCAATAGGGATAGGCAAGGATAAAATCAAAACGGTGACTTACAATATAAGCCCGCGTTACGATTACAAAAATAATGTTGCTGTACTTGCCGGGTATAACGTAACCAATGCAATACTTGTAACTGTAACTGAAATGAAAAAAGTCAGCAAAGTATTGGATATGACTGTAAAACAGGGGATAAACCAATCTAATTCAATAACCTTCGGCATAACGGACCAGGAATATAACGGGATATATATTAAAGCCCTTTCTGAAGCGGTTTCCGATGCAAAAGCAAAAGCGGCTTCGATTGCCGCTGCAGCTGATGTCAGGATATCAAAACCAGTGAATATCATAGAGGGTTCACCGGCTCGGGTTGCTCCGTCCGGCTACAGAATGATCGACTCAGCAAAAATGGAGATGGGAGCTACCCCTGTTTCTGGCGGAGAAATAAAAATTGAGGCAAATGTAACCGTTATTTACAACTTTTAGAGATTTAATATACGTTGCCTTTTATTTGGTTAATACAGGTAAGCCCGGGTTTTGTTTTATTTTTTGTGAGAGCCCGGGCTCACTTGTCGGTTATTTCAAAAATAAGAGTGCTATTTATTGCCGCCGCCTATACGGTTAACAAAATACATAAGCACAATCACCGCAGCAATAAACACTGCAATCGCCGGTGTCGTCAGGTATCGCTCAGGCACCGACTCATAAAGCCCCAACAGCCCGAACAGGATAAAAATTACTGCGGCCGCCCACTTCACAACACGCTCCGGGATTTTCTTTCCTAAAACTATTCCAACTATGATACCCAAGCCGTCAGCAATAACCATACCCGTTGTAGTACCTATCCACACCGGAATTATTGTGCTGAACTGAGCAGCAAGGGTCACAGTTGCCAACTGTGTTTTATCTCCCATTTCTGCCATGAAAAAAGCGATTGCCACTGTCCAGAACGGGCTTCTTTTTGTTTCTTTGTCTTCTCCTTCAAGGTTATCCCCGCGGATCGTCCATAATCCAAATAATATAAACGATGCAGCTGCAATCATTTTAATATACTGCATCGGTATAAAACATGTCATATACTTACCAAGCAGTACAGCAAACAAATGGTTAAAAACAGTTGCGGCAAAAACTCCCCACATGACAGTCTGCCAGCGGTATCTCGCAGCAAAAGCCATAGCAAGCAATTGAGTTTTGTCCCCCATCTCTGCAAGTACAACAAAAACCAGCGCAGTAAGAAAAGCCGTCATTTTTTTCCTCCTCAATAAAAAAGACCTTTAGTATGACGAATAAAGCATCATACTAAAGGTCTCGCTGATTGACATATGCCAACGGACAGAGCCAGGCAGATTAACTGCCAGCATGTTGACCCTGTTCTTTGAGCTACTCCCCTTTAGAAAAAGCAAATCTGGCGTTTATTATATCCAACCAGCACAGACCAGTCAATTCTCTTAATTAATATATAATGCGTATCCTAAAAACTTCGACATAATAATTATTATTTAATTAGTCAATATTTAATTATTTGCATCTCAAAAACTATTTCTCTTTTTCCTTCTCATACCATGAAGAAGACGGAGGTTTAGATAAAGAAATTGCCCTCATAAAATACCCCTCTTTGTACAGTCTTTTGTACATTAGGCATTTACGAGGACATCCAAGACAACGTATTCAGTCTATTACTGAAGATGTTTACCTGTTGGTGTCGAGGAGGGGAGTTGAACCCCTATGGGCGCTAGCCCACTGGATCCTGAATCCAGCGCGTCTACCAATTCCGCCACCCCGACATATTGCATCATTGCAACGAAGTGGATTTTATCAGCAACTCCCCTCTTTGGCAAGACTTTATTTCAGCATCGTTTAAAAATCTCTTTTAGATCAATTAGCTTATTAAATTAGCAAGTAAATTTTGTGAACAAAAGTAAGCACAATTATGTATTTAAACAGAATGCCATGCGGCTAATGATACAAAAAGTCATAATGATGATAAAATTCAATATATTGGGGAGGTTGTCATATCAAAAATTATACGACGGCCTAAATGAAAATAAATATCAGGAGGGATTTTGTGTGAAAGTGATGCAGGTAAATGCGGAAAAATGCGTGCAGTGCGGTGAATGCATGACTGCATGTTCAAAGGCGTGGTTCAAGGAAGAATCGCCGGAGCTTTCCAGAGTAAAAGTGCTAAATAAGACCGGCTTTTCAAATATCAACATCTGTTCACAGTGCGGCGCATGCATAAGTGTATGCCCAACGCAGGCTCTGGAGCGCGATGCAAACGGCGTTGTACAGGTTCGCAAGGACAAGTGTACATCATGTCTTATGTGCGTAGGGTTCTGCCCTACAGCAAGCATGTTCTTCGAAGGCACTAAGCAGACAGAGCCGTTTAAGTGCATTGCGTGCGGCATTTGCGCAAGGAAGTGCCCGACAGGGGCCCTCCAGCTTATTAATGCCCCAGAAGCAAAGTAAGAAGGAGTGACAGCAGATGGAAATGAAACCAATGAAACTTCTGGCCGAATGGTCATATGAACCAGCAAAAATCCATCACGGATATTCAAAGGAAACTCTCTATATAGGCCTTGGCAACAAAGACGGCAATTACAAGTTTGAACAACGCCCTGTCTCAGAAGACATGATTGAAAAATTCACGGGCGGACGCGGCTTTGGCTTGAGGCTTCTATGGAATGCAGTAAAAGATACTACAAAATGGAACGATCCGGAAAATGAAATCGTTATAGCAGGAGGCCCGTTCTGCGGAATAACACAGTATCCCGGAGCAGGCAAATGCTACTCTGTTTTCCTTTCACCTGCGACAAAACAGACATACAACAGCAACGCCGGCGGATATTTCGCCCCATTTCTGAAGTTCTCCGGTTTCGATGCGATGGAACTGCAGGGAAAAGCAGACCGGCCTGTTGTTGTCTTTATCGACGGAGACAATTTTAAAATACAGGTTTTTGAATCCACACTGGAAGATATTAATGCATACTATGTGTCAGAAGAACTGCATGAATATTTTGCAAAGGATGATGAAGACAAACGCACGATCTCTGTTGTCTCATCGGGTATTGGTGCAAAGACTTCCTACTGGGCCGGCATGAATTTCAGTTTCTATGACGTCCGCCGTAAGGCTGTCCGCCTCAAGCAGGCCGGGCGCGGCGGCGGCGGAACTGTCCTGTGCGATAAAAATGTAGTGGCCCTTGTTGTGAAGCGCACTCATTTTACAGGGCTGGAAAACGATCCTGTTGATGTTTCCGTAATCCAGCGGGCAGGAGCAAGCCTCCACAAGCGCATTCACGACAACGACGATTCTCAGTGCAAGATGCGTTCGGCCGGCACCGCACATCTCACAGAAATAATGAACGACTATGTGCTGCTCCCGGTAAATAACTATAAGTTCGGGCATCATCCTGACATTGATAAAATAAGCTCCACTGCGTACATTAATCTCTTCACGCAGGGCATGGCTGACGGATGCTGGTACGGATGCTCACTCGCCTGCGCCAAGGCTGTGGATCATTTCAAGCTGCAGACCGGACCCTGGAAAGACAGGGAAGTAATCGTAGACGGTCCTGAATATGAGACAGCTGCAGGACTTGGATCAAACCTTGGAATATTCGACCCTCTATGGACAATAGAAGCCAACTTCTACGCCGATCACTACGGTCTTGATACTATTTCACTCGGTACCGGCATGGCGTGGATCTGTGAATGCTACGAGCTTGGTTTGATCAACAAGGAAAATACCCATGGTCTAGAACTGAATTTCGGCAATAAGAAGGACATCATGGAACTGCTGCACCGCATTGCTCACGGGACAGACGAATTTGCAATAGCATGCGGCAAAGGTATCGAGGAAGCGCGGGAGTATTTTGCAGAACACTACGGTGCCGACCTTAAAACAATGAAAAAAATCGGCATGGTCTGCCAGGGCCTTGAGGCATCCGAATACCGCTGCCAGGAGTCAATGGCGCAATGGGGCGGGTATTTCCTTACTTTGAAGGGCCCCCAGCATGATGAGGCATGGCTGATTTTCATGGACATGGTCAACAAACAGCTCCCGACTTATGAGGACAAGGCGGAAGCTCTCTTTTTCTTCCCATGTTTCCGTCTGTGGTTCTCCCTGCAGGGACTCTGCAAACTGCCGTGGAATGACATTGAACCTGTCGATAACGGCATAAGATATAAGGGAATAGAGGCAGCGCGCGTTCCTGAGCACCTCAAAAATTATCTTGATATTTTTGAGGCAATAACAGGGAAGCACCTTTCACGCGAAGGCATGATACTGCAGTCTGAAAAAGTATATAACTTCGAGCGCATATTCAACCTGCGCATGGGAAGGGGCACTTCCAAGTTCCACGATGCCCCGGACCGCGGTCTTGGCCCGGTGTGGGAAGATGAATGGATGGCACGCCCCGAGTACTTTGATGAAAAGCTCAAGGAATTCGGTGAAAAGATAGAAGGCCTGTCGGTAAAGGAAAAGGTTGCACTTCTTCAGAAACACCGCCGCAAACAGTGGGAAGAACTTAAAATGGCTGTTTACAAGCGCCGCGGATGGAACAAAAACGGAATTCCTACGATGAAAACGGTTAAACGCCTCGGCCTTGATTATCCTGATGTGGTCGCACTTCTGGAGAAAAACCTCAAACCGGAGGATGAATTCGAGGAGGCATAGAAACGCAATGATTACCGTCAACGGCAACACTGTGGAATGGGATAAGGATTTAACAGTTCAGAAACTCCTTGAGAGAGAAAAATTTACTTTCAGGATGCTTGCTGTATGGATAAATGACAGTGTCGTCGAAAAAAGGGAATATGCTACAAAGCATGTTCCGGATGGTGCCAATGTTCAGGTAATACATAACATAAGCGGCGGTTAAAAACAACGTTTGTTATCAAATGGGAAATACGGCGAGGCTTTCAGCTTCGCCGTATTTTTTGTCTATAATATATAATATGTTAAGTTTTATGACCTTTTTATATATCAGCAACTCCGGGAGTTGATAATATGTATAAGATACTCTGGAACGGATTCAAATTCGGGACTTTGCTTCAAATAGCCATAGGGCCTATATGTCTTTTTATTTTCAAGACGGCTGCATCCGCAGGCTTTGTATCGGCAGAATCTGCTGCAGCGGGCGTTACATTTGCAGATGCTGTTTATGTACTTGCTGCGATATGGGGAGTCGGTTCCCTTATAGAAAACAGCAGAAGCGCAAAAAAATATTTCAAATACTTCGGCTCAATCGTACTTATATTTTTCGGACTTTCTATCATACTGGAAGCCAGCGGGATAAGTCTGATACCTTCTATAAATTTGATAAAGCAGAACAGTTCCGAAAGCGCTTTTATAAAAGCCATGCTGCTGACATTATCAAACCCGCTCACTATAGTTTTTTGGGCCGGTGTTTTTTCAGCTAAAATATCGGAAAGAAAAACAAGCCGAAAGGACATATATCTTTTCGGCCTGGGTGCTGTCATATCGACTTTATTTTTTATGAGCCTGACTGCTCTCGCCGGAAAACTCACAGGGATTTTCGTGCCTGTTTCAGCGATAATGATTTTAAATATAATAGTCGGAGCTGTACTGATCATTTTTGGTATAAAGACAGCAATAAAAAATTAATGATACGTTTCTCTTTTACCTTTTAATAACAAGCCACTTAGGTTTTTTCTTTTTTGAATTTATTACGCTGTCAAAAATCCTTGTGCGGCTTGCAATAAGCTTGCACAGTGGTATGCCAAGGCCAAAGCATATTACTGCCTCGCTTGCGCCTATGTAGAGTATCGACAGGGCAAGAGGAGTCTCCGTAATAAACGCAAGATATCCGCCGACAACGATTGCGTTGACAATAACAGGAGGAATAGCTGCAAGCCATATGCTGGGCATTTCATAAGTCAGCCATGCGGCAATCAGTGTTGCAGAACTCCCGAAGACTATATCGATAATACCAAAACCACCGGTAAAATTAGCAATCATACAGCCAATAAAAAGTCCAGGAATAGCTTCAGGCATAAAAAACGGCAAAAGTGTAAGCGCCTCAGCAACACGGAACTGAACCGGACCAAACGATATAGGGGCAAGCGCTATCGTAAGAGCGGCATAAAGCGCCGCAATCATAGCCGAAAGAGACAATTTCCGTACCATCTTCATGCCTCCTTTCTAAAATGATGTTGGTATTATACCCTCCAACGGGCTATAATGGCTGAAATAATTTATATGACAATAAAATACAAAACATAAAAACGGAGGACATGGCCTATGAGAATAACCATACTGGGCGCAGGAAGTTTCGGCACAGCAATGGCAAAACACCTTGCAGATATCGGCAATGACATCCTTATGTGGACGATAGATCCTGTGCAATCGGAATCGATCAATCGTTTCAGATGCAATTCTTTTTGTTTTCAGGACACAATCCTTCCACAAAACATAAAATGCACGCTTGACCTTAAAACAGCTCTAGAATTTTCAGATCGCATAATCATGGCTATTCCTGCACAGATCGAGCGTGAGGTATGCGGGAAAATAGCGGCCACTGAACATAAAGACGGACACATGCTCAACCTTGCCAAGGGCATTGAAATAAGCACCGGCTATCTGCTGCATAAAGTACATGAAGAATTATGCCCTGAATTCATTTATTCAGCGCTTTCAGGTCCAAGCCACGCAGAGGAAGTACTCATAGGATGTCCTACTGCAGTTGCACTCGCCTCTTTCAAAGAAGGCGAGGCTGAAAGCTGGCAGAGAATACTTACAGGCAATAATCTGCGCATATATACCTCCGATGATGTTATCGGACTTGAGGTTGGTGGAGCCACAAAAAACATTTATGCTGTTGCTGCAGGCATATCAAAAGCTATGAACCTTGGTGACAATGCCATTGCGGCTATTGCATGCCGCGGGCTTGCGGAAATAATGAGATTCGGCAAAAAACTCGGCGCTTCGCCTCTGACCCTTTCAGGGCTTGCAGGCGTAGGGGATCTCATGGTCACATGCTACAGCATGCATTCACGAAATTTCAGGCTTGGACTGGCTATAGGAAGCGGTAAAACACTTGATGAAGCCGCAGGGGAATTGGGGCAGGTCGCTGAAGGGGCTTATACGGTCAGGGCGGTTGTGGAAAACAGTAAAAAATTCGGTGTTGACATGCCTTTGGCAGAAGGAGTATACCGAGTCCTTTATTGCAATGAGAAACCGGAAGACCTGCTTAAAGAACTTTTTGCACGGCCGCTTAAGCCCGAAATGAGATTTTAAAAACTAAAATAACCGGCCTATTTCATTGTTCATCAGTGGCGTTAATGCGTTTTTTATTTAATTTGCCGATATGTTTTAAATATCTATGGGCAGCATGTCCGTTTGCTGTATGTTCATACTACACCAGCTGAGCGACATAAATAATATTTACTGACAAAATATGCGGCGGGATAAAAATTCCGCCGCATCTTAAAAACACTCAAACTCTATTTCAAAAACATATCCATCATTTCATTCAGTGAAGATATGCGCAGCACATCCATAGGATAAGGCTCTTTTATTCCTCGGTTACTGATGACAACCTTCTTGAAGCCTAAACGTGCAGCTTCCTTTATACGCATAAATGTCTTTAAAGCCGGACGGACCTCCCCTGACAGCCCGACTTCTCCTATAAAGCAGACATCTGGAGGAAGCGCCATATCTTTCAGGGCTGAAGCAAGCGATGCGCATATTGCCAAATCAGCGGCTGGATCCCTTATTGTAAGCCCGCCGGTGACATTAAGATATACGTCACTCATGCGGGACATTATACCGCATCTTCTTTCCAAAACTGCAAGCAGAAGCTGCATCCTGTTAGTTTCTATACCGCGCGCCGTCCTCTTAGGGTAAGGGAACGGAGTACTGCATGAAAGCGCCTGTATTTCGGCAGCTAAAGAACGTGAACCCTCCAGCACTGAGGCAATCGCAACTCCTGAACTTCCAAGATCTGTACCGTTCCAGTAAAGCCGGCTTGGATCTGAAACAGGGGAAAGCCCTTTATCGGACATTTCAAATATTCCTATTTCCTCAGTACTGCCAAAACGGTTTTTTTCCGCCCTTAATGATCTATTGTAAGAATTTTGCTCGCCTGAGAAAAGTAGTACAACGTCAACCATATGCTCAAGCATTTTAGGACCTGCTATCTGTCCCTGTTTAGTAATATGACCGACAAGCACAGTTGGGATCTGAAAATTTTTTGCAGATTCAACTGTCATTGCTGCAACATTCCTGACCTGATTAGGGGAGCCGGCCCAGCCGTTTTCCAAATCTGCACGAAATGCCTGGACACTGTCCAAAACCATAAAATCATATCCTTCAGCCGAAGCTACAGAGGCTGAAAGGTCATTACTGCAAAGCAGGTCAAGCCCTTCTGTCAGAAGACCGAGTCTGCGTCCTCTCAGAGCAAGCTGGCTTGCTGATTCTTCTCCTGAAATATATAACGTTTTTTTACCAGTTTTAGCCATTTCAGCACAGACCTGCAGCAGTAAGGTTGATTTTCCCACCCCTGGCTCACCGCCAAGCAATGTGACTCCTCCGCGCACCCATCCGCCGCCAAGTACCCTATCCAGCTCATCCAATCCTGAAGAAATCCGTTCCTGTACCTCCACATCAAGTCCCCTTATGGGAAAAGCTGCGCTACAGCCTTCAGATATCCTGCCATTCTTTCCAAATATAGCGGGATTCTCTTCTTCCATGCTTCCCCATTGCCCGCATTTCGGACATTTGCCTACCATGGTCAGGCTAACATAACCGCATTCGCTGCATTTAAAACGGCTGATCTCTTTTTTCACGATCATATTCCACCTCCTCATTTAACAGAATAGCACAAAACCTTAGTGATAAGAGCATGTGCCATACTGGCATAAGCACATCAAAAGAGGTAATATATCCATTGCATGTCAAATTGAAAGGGAAGTGTACGTATTGTTCTTATTTTACACAGCAGCGCTTCTTACACCTGCAATTTTTGTAGCTGCCGGATTTTTAATAGGAGGAAAAACACAGAATAGCAAAGATTACTGCCTTGGAGGCTGCAAATCAACATCCGCTGGAGTTACCGGCATCCTGCTTGGAGCTTTGGTGGGAGGCGCTTCAACCGTAGGAACTGTGCAGATGGCTTACAGCCACGGCATGACCGCATTATGGTTCACATTGGGCGGCGGAATCAGCTGTCTTCTGCTCGGAATTCGTTTCGCTGTGCCACTGAGAAATTCAAGAATAACTACAGTTGCCGATTATCTCGCCGAAAACTACGGAGGCGCAGGAAACAGCACGGGAAACGCAATTTCCTATACCGCCACGCTGTCATCTTCCATAGGTACGTTTATTTCAATAAGTGCACAATTTTTATCATGCATCGCATTACTCCGCGGGATATTCCCAATGTCAGCACCTACAGCCTCATTTATTGCGGCTATATCGGTTCTTGGGTTCATCGCTGCAGGAGGCCTGAGGAGTTTCAGCACTCTTGGAACAGCAAAAATCATACTCCTATATTTTGTGCTTATATTGTGCTTCATAGCAGCAGTATGCAATGGAGGATCTTTTGCATCCGTGGCCTCAAAATTATCATTCCAGCCATGGTTCAATCCTTTTGGCAGAGGTGCTGTTCCAGAAATAGGATATCTTGCATCAATGATCGTAGGCGTATTTACAACACAGATATATATACAGTCGCTGGCAGCGGCAAAGGATGCAAAGACTGCAAAAACCGGCGCACTGGCATCAGCAGTGCTTATGCCGCCAATGGGACTTCTTGGCGCATGGGTGGGGCTTACTGTACGTGCACGAGGTATAGTCATTCCACCTGAGTCAGTTCTGGCCTGGTTTATAAAGGATTCGTTCCCTCCATTTATCGGCGGTCTTATATGGGGAGGGATACTGGTAACTGTAATTGGATGCGCAGCCGGACTTGTGCTTGGGATATCAACAAATATAGTTAAAAATCTTATTCCAAGGAATTTTATAGAGAAACACAAAAAATATGAAATAACGATGAACCGCAGTTTTATATTTATAATAGTGATACTGTCTGCAGCCGCAGGTATAAGCAATTCAGGCGGAATGATACTGGAACTGAGTTATCTGAGCATGGGGCTCCGCGGCTCCGGGACATTCCTTCCATTCGTAGCAGCAGTCCTTAAACCTGGCATACTTTCACCAGGATGGGCTCTCGCTTCAAGCATAGGCGGCCTTGCAGGCACACTTATCTGGTCATTCTTAGGATACAACGGTGATCCGCTGTTTGCCGGCCTTTTTGTTTCTGCAATATGTGTTTTGTCCGGAATTTTCAATGGAAGATCATCTTTATAAGCAGGCATTTATCGGATATATATAAAACAGGCCCTGATGCTGTTTGTGATAAATCAGCACAGGGCCATTTTTTATTATAGTATTCCGGCTATTCATTTACGGGCCGGCAGTAAAAAACACAGCCTTTTTACTTTAATGCCGACCCGATTTGAGCAGTCAGCATTTGTAGCCGATTATATTCCGCAGCAGGTTTTTCCGCCAGGCTTTGCCATTTTCATCTTCAGTACCAACTGTCCTGAAACCGTCAATAACCCCCATGACACCTCTGCCCTGCCCTGTTTCGGCAATAATAACCTGAAGCGGGTTGGCCGTCGCTGTAAAAATACTGCATACTTCCTGAACATTCTTTATTCTGTCCAAAACATTTATAGGATATCCATTACGTATTGTAATTATAAAGACATGACCTGCGTTTATTTTTTTTGCGTTTCCGACTGCAGATTCAATTAAATCCTGCCTGTTGCCATCATGCCGTATGAGGCAGTCACCGGAAGCCTCACAGAAGGCTATTCCAAATTCAAGCGCAGGAGAGGACGTGATAAGCGCCTCATACAAATCCTCAACGGTTTTGATAAAGTGACTCTGGCCTATTATTACATTGCATTCCTCCGGTATTTCTATCTGCTGGACATCAAATTTGATATTTTCCGCCATATCAGTGCACCTCCATAGTATGTTGATAAACAGTTACAGGTAAGTATATCAAAAAAATATTAATAATAACCATCATACGCTCAAGGCTGCCGTCTTGTAAAACAAAAAGGAGCCGGGACCATGTGATCCCGACTCCTTTCCTCTTGCAACAAAATCCTGGCTGGGAGAGCCTGGCTTATTGAAGCTAATTTTTCTTGATTTCAGTTATTACATCCTGTGTTATCTCTGTACCGCCGTAAAATACCGCGCCTTTATCGACAACAACGGTAATTTTCTTAGCGTTCGCGACTTTGCGAATTGCGATGTTGACATCCTTCATAAGAGGCTCCATAAGCTTGCGCTCCTCGTTTGCAGCTTCCTGCCGCTTAGTCTGGAAAATCTGAGCCTTCTTTTTATCATCGTTTTCCTTATCAATTGCAGTTTTAGCTTCCTGCTGCTTTTTTGCCATGATATCCTTGATCTGTTTCTGTACCTGCGCAAACTTAGGATGCTGGAACACTATTTTCTGAAGGTCCACATAACCCATTACATCTGCTGCATAAGCAATATTGACGGTCATGAATGACAGTAAGCAAGCAACCATCAGACAAGCTGCCATTTTCTTTGGTGAAAACATACCACAACTACCCCCTCTGAATAATTAGAAGTGCATATTAAATAAATAAGTCGATTAATGAATTCTACCTGTCATATACCACAAAGTCCACGTATAATTACGGAATAACTTTCATACTGCCGCAGGATGGTGATAAACAGGTGGAATGCATAGTAACCTTTGACACAACACATATGGCTTTGTTTTTTGAAAAAACATGCAGGAGCCGCGGTCTTGCTGTACGGATAATACCTGTACCGAGACAAATTTCATCCAGCTGCGGGCTTGCCTGCAGCTATCCATGCACTGACGAAGAAACAATAAAAACCATCGTTTCTGAAAAAGAAATAGAGATATCAGGGTATTACAAGGTTTAACCTTCATTCATCCGGCGCATCAGGAGGTTTTTCGTCATTAAAATACTTGCGCCAGAAGAAGAACGACAGGAAGCGCCATAGCAGATAACCGCCGCATGCTACTGCAACACCAAGCGACAGTAGGTCAGCAAACCCCATGCCCCTTCTTTCAAGCAAAGCTCCGCCGCTGTGCCTTAAGTCGGCGCTTCCAGGGCCAAACCACTCCCATGCCCACAGCATAAGTATCAAGACAGCTGCAGCAGTCAAAATATTGTTGATTTTTTTACCAGGGATATCATCCAAATTCATAGCATTATAACCCTCTTTCTGCAGCAACCTATTTACGTTCAATAATCCTCTTTTTAATTTTTTCAATGTAAAAACGTGCAATTCTGATGAAGGAAACGCCTTCAAAACGGCTCACTATTTTTTCCTGACCGTCCACATCCCGTCTGCGGACAAAAATACGTGTTTTGGGTCTTATCATTATCTGGCTTGGATAAAGGCTCCTGTGTCCTGCAAGTATATAGGAAACCGCACTTACGATTCCTGCAAAAGGTGCTATCGGCGCACCAAAAAGCTCCATAGCAAGGATGGTGGAGGCAATTGGTGTGTTTGTAGATCCTGCTAGAACCCCTGCAATTCCAAGCGCACTTGTTATCGACGTGTCAAGCCCGAATACCTGTCCGAAAAAAGACCCTGATGCAGCCCCGACAAAAAGTGTCGGAGTCAGCACTCCGCCGCTTCCGCCGCAGGACAGAGTTACTGCCATAGCTATAGATTTAATTAAAAATGCCCCTGCCGGGACATGACCGCCGCTTACGGCGGAACTTATAGTATCAAGGCCAAGTCCAAGATAACGCTGTCCGAACACTGTTCCTATGAACAGCAATATCGCTGCACCTAAAAGCGGTTTCTGCCAAAGAGGGATTTTCAGGGACTTAAATTTCTTTTCTATTGTTTCAAGACATTCTATATGGATAACTGAAACAAAGCCGAAAAACACCCCTGCAAAAAGAGCCCATGCAATAAGATGCGGCTGGAGATAAGGTACATTGACGGCAAAAGAAGGAAGGTGCCCCGCTCCGAGATATGCAGCGGTAAAGCATGACACTATCCCGCTTATTATAGACGGGAGAAGAACATCATAAAACATCTGTCCTACAAACAAAACTTCGACACCGAAAATAGCGCCGGTGATAGGTGTACCGAATACGGCAGAAAAACCAGCTGAAATACCGCATATAACAAGCTTTTTACGGTCGGATTCATCCAGTCTGAATATACGTGAAAGACCGTACATCAAACCGGCGCCTATCTGCGCGCAGGGCCCTTCCTTGCCTGCAGATCCGCCTGCTGCTATTGTAGCTATAGTTGCTATCAGCTTCACAGGAATAACCTTCAGGTCAATAACACCTGCTTTGCGGTGTACAGCTTCAATAACTTTTTCAGTCCCGTGCCCTGCAGCCTCCGGGGCCAGAATACGTATAAAATACAGGCAAAACAGAAGAGCCGGGAAAAGGAGGAGATAATGTATCCATCCAAAAGATTCCATATATTTAACCGACCAGTCCAGCGATATAAGAAAACCGGCAGCTACCGTTCCGACAACAAAACCTGCAATTATTGAAAAAAAGCACCATTTTAAAAGTGAAAACACCAACCATAATTCATCTCTGAAAACTTGTCTTTCCATATTCATCACCATTTAGTATTCTAGCACTTGTAATTATCGGACTAGTATAATATAAACAATTATCAGCACAGCTCCTGCAATTGTAACATACAGTACATTATAGGACAAAAATATGTATGTGCAAAATATATGACTATAAATACACAGAGGGTCTGAAATGAATAAAGAATACATATTATCTTTACCTAATAAGATAGCAGCCTTCGCTTTTATATTGATGGTGCTCGCCTCCTTTTGTTTCATCGGCTACAGGATCGCGACAAAATCAGCATACACTGCAAAAGAGCTCAAGCAGACTCAGATCCTTTCATTGTCCGTTGTGGAGCTTCTTTCTGACAAAATTAAAAATGAACCTGACATGTGGGATAAATTTAAATCTGACGAATTTGTTCTTGCAACAGACTATAAAAAAATCGAAGGCAACTGGGTCATAGCTGTAAAAATCAAAAAGTTTCCGGGGTTCGTGGAGGCTGAATCAACAGTAAACTCCGGATGGAATTCAAGGGAACCACAAAAAACCGTAATAACAGGCAGGATTTTCAGCGATGGGAATGTTGTTTATACCGATAAAGAAAAAACCGATTTATTAAAAACAGACCTTCAAAAAATTACTGTGAAAAAAACCGACAAAATTTTAATTTTCGGGTTCCCTGACGAGATCAAACAATGTCCTGTAAAAATCGAAGCCATTGTAACTAAATTCAAAGACAGTTCCGGCAACGCGCTGCTCGCATTGAAACCTGCAGAATCCACGGACAAAGCTAAAACCAGATAACTCCTCGTTTCAATAAACAATTTACATTTAGTCACTGCTTCGGGATATACCAATACAGGCTGAAATATAACAAGCAAAGCTGCCGTATTCATATTCGGCACTCATTTCTGCAATGCATGCGGCTTCCTTTATCCGTTGCCGTACATTTACTCGAATATACGGGTATGGTTTTTACAGCGCTCATTCAGCTGATTTTATAAACTCGCCGCACTAAACTCAGGAAACAGATCTTTCCAAAACCGCAATGAATTTATATGCGGCTGACTTAAACAGCAGCAGCCCTGCTGTTATTCACAGAATAATTCCTACTTGCCTGATATCCAAACACGACATAGGCAAACTTGCGGCAGTAATGTCAAAAAATTTTACAGATATACAAACCTGATAATCAACATACAAAATATAAAATCAATAATTGAAATTAAATTTTAATTATGATAAGCTCTCGGTGTTTGTTTTATATTTCAAGCATGTATCGTTATCCGCCAGTCACGCAGTTTTCAATAAACTTCATTATTAAACAGGGTTTTCATAGTTTTTTATCACGGAATAAAAAGACCGGCATTAACATAAGTTAAACAAGGGGGATTTTATCAATGTCAGAAATTCAAAGGTTAAGACCGTTTATAAACGGCGATTATCTGGAATCAGTCTCAGAAAATTACAGGGATATATATGATCCTTCTACAGGAAAAGTTATAGCCGCTACTCCATACTGCACAAACAGTGAAATTGAGTTTGCAATAAAATCGGCCAAAGAGGCTTATCCTGAATGGTCCGATACCCCCCCGCACAAACGCGCACAGCTGTTTTTCAATCTGCGCGGCCTTATTACGGAACATCTCGAAGAGCTTACAGAATGTGTCTGCCGTGAAAACGGAAAAACATGGAGCGAAGCTGAGGGGGATGTGCTTAAAGCCAGGGAAATGACCGAAATCGCATGTTCTATTCCTTCCATGCTGATGGGGGAATCGCTTATGGATACTTCATCCGGATATGACACCACCCTGTACAGAGTGCCTATGGGTGTCTTTGCAGGTATCGCGCCCTGGAATTTTCCGGCTATGATACCGATGGGATGGATGACCCCGCTTGCGGTGGCCTCCGGAAACACTTATGTTTTAAAGGCGGCGAGCATGACTCCCATGACTGCGCTGAAATTTGCAGGTCTCTATAAGCAGGCCGGCTTTCCCGACGGAGTGATAAATGTTGTAACATGCTCAAGAAATGAATCGGAAATGTTTTTAAGTCATCCTGATATCAAGGGCATAACATTCGTTGGATCTACCGATACTGGACGTCATATTTACGCTTCTGCAGCAGCAAGCGGTAAAAGGGTACAGGCTCTCTGCGAGGCAAAAAACCACGCTCTTGTATTGAAAGATGCGCCTGTCTCACGCACAGCAGCCGGCATAATGAACTCTGCATTCGGCTGTGCCGGCGAACGCTGCATGGCGCTTCCGGTGGTTGTCGTTGAAGAAGAGATAGCTGACAGGCTGGTAAGCGAATTGGTAAGGATGTGTAAAAATAAAGTTATCGGACCGGCATACGATAAAAAAACCGATCTGGGGCCTGTGGTAACTGCGGCACACAGGGACTTTATTATCGATTGGATAGACAGGGGCATAAAATCAGGAGCGGATTTGGTACTTGACGGACGGGACTGCAGAGTAAAAGGATATGAGAACGGATTTTACATAGGCCACACTATATTTGACCATGTCACGCAATGCATGGATATTGGATGTTCTGAGATCTTCGGACCTGTACTGTGCATAAAAAGGGTAAAAAATTTCGAAGACGGAATATCACTAATGAATGAAAATCCCTTTGCAAACGGCAGTGTGATATTTACACAAAACGGTCATTATGCACGCGAATTTATGAAACGTACCGATGGCGGCATGGTTGGCATAAATGTAGGCATACCTGTTCCTACAGGTATTTTCCCGTTCAGCGGGCATAAGCTGTCATTCTTTGGAGATCTTCACTGTCACGGTAAAGATTCTGTCCGTTTCTTCACTGAATCCAAAACTGTTACTGCCCGTTGGTTTGACGAGGAAGAAATTAATAATGAAAAAGTAAATACGTGGGACGGCTCCCTGAGCATCTGAATTTAATGTAAAATACAGATACTATTGCCGGGCATAAACCTGAAAGGTGATTTCATAAATACAATGACATTAAGCGCAAAACAGCCGGAGAAGATAGAATCAGCCAGCCAGTCGGCGGAAAAACTGCTGGTAATTATGGAATATCTTGCAGGATGCCGTATGCCGGTACGCCTGCAGGATGCAGCAGAGTCGCTGGGTATGACACAGCCGACTCTTTTGAGATACCTCAAGGCTCTGATGAAATTCAATTATGCATATCAGGATGAAGATACGCTTCGTTACAGCCTTACGTGGAAAGTCTGCAAACTTGGACAGAACATAAGCGGACATCTCGCCCTGCGCAGCATATGCGCCCCTCATCTTAACAAACTGGCCGGGACATACAACGCTGGAGCATGCCTTGTAATAATGCAGGATTACACATCAGTTTACCTTGATCTGGCAGATACTGATGATACTTTAATGCATTCACTGAGGCATATAGGCAAACAGGCGCCGCTGCACTCGACTGGTTCCGGCAAAATACTGTTAAGCAGCTTAACGGACAGGGAACTTGAAGGCTTTATCAGCGTTATGGGACTTCCAAAACTGACAGAGCATACCCTGATGGACAAAAAACAGCTTGTAAGGGAACTGAATCAGATACGCAAACAAGGGTATGCCATTGACGATGAGGAATGCGAAAAAGGGATACGATGCGTGTCCGTGCCGCTGCGGGATTTTCAGAATAAGACCGTCGCAGCAATAAGCGTATTCGGTCCTGCAGATAAGATTGACTGCGGAGTAATAACCGATAAAATACTTCCGCATCTTATCGAAGTATCTGCAGAAATCTCCGCCCGTCTGGGATATTCCACGAATGAACATAATACTCCGTGTGAAGCAGTATAAAAACCGGCATTAAAGCAACCTTCCGAAATATCCAGGCATAACGGCAGTAAGCAGAGGAAAGTGTAATATCATCGTCTGCTTACTGCCGTGAGAGAAAAAAACATACAGTATAAACTATTCTCAGTTATGCTTATTTTGCAGCATCCTCAGCTAATATCCAAGTTCCTCCCCAACAAGTATGACATGGACCTCTCTTCCAAAAGGCGGACGTTCCATAAGTGCGACCACACGGCATACTCTCGAAGGGCTGCTGCAGTTCAGGCAGTGTCCCACTGCTGCACACGGGGCATCCCCATTCAGGCGCAGTACATTCGGAGGAGTCGCCTTATCCCTTACACGTTTAAGGGCGGAAGCAGTATCTGACTCTATTTTGTTCACACCTAAAATTATGAGGAGTTTTCCTGGAGCCCATGACATAGCACCTACCCTGTTGCCAGTGCCGTCTATATTTACAAATACGCCGTCGTCGGCGGACAATGCATTTGTGCTCATCACAAACCAGTCAGAAGTAAGTTCTTCCATTAACCTTTCGTTTTTATCAGCAGGTTTGAGTTCGGGATCCCAATGGACTGAAACTTTAGACCCGCGCTTTTCAAGCGCCTCTGTCAAACCTATCTCACGTACTGTAACGGAACCGGGCACACCTACGCTTGCGCCGTCCGGGATAAGGTTCATGGCTTCTTCAAGTGCTTTTTCCCTGTCCGGTACGAATTTTGCATCAAAACCATGAGCATTAAGCACTTTACAAACTTTCTTACACAAATTTTCAGCACTTTTTCGTTTTGCTTCAATCATATCCATAGCCAACTCCCCTTTTGTCCATGCTTAGAATAATATTTACATTATAATAATACTGTTTTGGACGCAAAGGGTCTATACTTATTAGCCATGCGGCAAAAAAAATACAGGAGGAATATGAAATGTCCGATAAAAGGTATATAAAATCGCCGGCCAGTCGTGAGACAATAGCTATCCTTGGCCTTTATATGCTCTTTTTCTTATGGTGGTATGCAACTGCCTATGGATTCGGGGATGACCCATCAGCATACAGATATATACTTGGATTTCCTGAATGGTTTTTTTACAGCTGTATAGCAGGATATGCAGGAATTTCAGTAATCCTTTGGATAGTAGTGAGGCTGTTTTTCAAGAATACAGATATTGACGGGGATGAGGATAATAATGACTGACCGGATAGAAATGATGGTCCCGCTGGTGTTATACCTTATGCTGATAATGGTAATAGCAATTTGGGGCAACAGGATTTCAAATAAAAAAAGCGACACTGTCGGCTTCATGGAAGAATATTTTATCGGAAGCCGTTCAATGGGTGGTTTTGTCCTTGCTATGGCCATAGTAACAACCTTTACAAGTGCCAGCAGCTTTGTGGGAGGTCCAGGAATAGCATACAACTTAGGCCTGGGGTGGATACTTCTGTCCATGATACAGGTCCCGACTGCATTCCTGACAATAGGCGTACTCGGCAAGCGCTTCGCGGTGATCGCAAGACGGACCAGATCAGTAACTATAACGGATTTTCTAAGGGCGCGTTATCGCAGCGATTTTGTAGTGATACTGGCATCAGCTGCGCTGCTTGTTTTTTTCATGGCTTCAATGCTTGCCCAGTTTATAGGCGGAGCCCGCCTTTTTGAAGCTGTAACAGGCTATCCTTACCAGACCGGCCTGATCATTTTTGGCCTTACTGTGGTCATATACACTACAATGGGAGGGTTTCGTGCTGTCGTCCTGACCGACACAATACAAGGAGTAATGATGCTTTTTGCCTCCACGGCAATATTATATGCCGTTATCAGGACCGGCGGAGGGGTTACAGAGATCATCGGCAAGCTTAGGTCAATCGACCCCGGGCTGATAACTCCAAATGGGGCAGGCGACGCTATACATAAACCTTTCATTTTATCATTCTGGGTACTTGTCGGTTTCGGCATACTCGGACTTCCGCAGACAACCCAAAAATGTCTTGGCTACAAAGACATAAAATCAATGCACAATGCAATGATAATAGGAACATTTGTCGTAGGTTTCATGATGCTGTCCATGCATCTGGTAGGGGCTATGGGACGCGCGGTACTGCCAGGCATCAGCATAGGAGATCTCGCTGTGCCTACCATTACCGTTAAACTGATGTCTCCTTTGTGGGCGGGAATTTTTATTGCCGGGCCTTTGGCAGCAATAATGTCAACGGTTGACTCAATGCTTATAATGTCCTCAGCCGCGATAGTCAAGGATATTTATTTCCACTACGTGCTAAAAAACAACGCAGAGATGCTTCCGCCCAAAAAAGTCCGTTTTATGAGTCTTATAGTTACAGGAACAGTCGGTATGATTGTCTTTTTTGCAGCGATGAATCCGCCGTCTCTTCTGGTGTGGATAAATTTGTTCGCATTCGGCGGGCTTGAGGCCGTCTTCTTTTGCCCGATAATCTTCGGTCTGTACTGGAAACGTGCAAATTCTACAGGAGCTGTGCTTTCCATGATATTCGGATGCTCCGTTTTTTTCTGGTTCAACATTACAAAAGCAAATATAGGAGGGACAACCCCCATAGTCCCGGCCTTAGCAGCGGCTGCTGCAATTTTCGTTATAGGGAGTTATCTTGGAAAATCTGAAAACCCTGAGGTCCTCAAGGTTTTCGATTTTTAATTTTTTAATCTTAAGACTTAAGAGCACATGCGCCGGTACAAAACCGACGCATGTGCTCTTTTTTTTAATATCCTTTAATTTCACGATTTACGATGACTTACGCGATTTTGGAAGGATCATAACGAAAGCAGCTCCTCCCAGCTCAGAATCAGTCAGTTCCAGTCTGCCTCCATGCCGTTCAGCTATCCTGCGTGAAATGGAAAGGCCCAGCCCGTATCCGCCTGGCGAACTTGTTTTTCTTGCACGATGCGAATCACCGCGCCTGAATCGTTCAAATATTATATTTTTTTCTCCTTCAGGAATGCCTGGCCCGTTATCATCCACACGCAGTTCAAGTTTATCATTTAAATCAGATACAGAGAGCATTATCCTTCCGCCCTTATCACGATATGACGCAACATACTTGACTCCGTTTTCAAGGATATTGAACAACGCCCGCCTCAGGTCACTGTATTTACCGCGCACAACAGCATCGTGTGCATGATAATCCTCTGTTATTTCAATGCCTTTATTCTTAGGAAGTTCCTTCAGCTCCGAGATGATCTCTTTGCAAAGTTCAGTCAGGTCGATGTCTTCAATATCGGCCTTGAGAGCGCCTAAATCAAGCCGTATCAGGAACAGGAGATCATCGACAAGGCTGCTTAATCTCTCCTGCTGATGAATCATGCTGTCAACAGCATCGATATCATCTTTATCCGACAGCGTACCTCCTGTTTTAAGCATTTCAAGCCCGGCCCGTATAATAGTCAGCGGGGTTTGAAATTCATGCCCGGCATCAATAAAAAATTCACGCTGCGCTTCTTCAAGACGCATTTTTTCAGTAAAATCCTGTATTACTATAAGCCGGCCTCTTGTAACCGTAAGAGCGGTCAATTCAAGCTTTATTCCTCCGTTGCGCGGAATAGTGACAAGTTTTTTCCCGTCCGGCATGTCAAGGATACGGCACATTTCATCTGTCGGAAATACGATTTCAACGGACGTGCCTTTCTGGGGCAAAACGCCCTTCTTTCCGCATAAAACGGAAGCCGACTCGTTAATATATCGTACCTTTTTATTTGTATCTATAAGGATAACGCCGATAGGCAGAGCACCAACAAGAAGTGCAAGCTCCTCCTTACTTTCCTGGACTTCCCTTATACTGCTTTTAAGAGAATCCGACATTGAATTAAGCGTATTTGAGAGGCTTTGTATCTGCGCATCATTCGTTATCGGGAATCTTGCAGTACCGCCTGCAGCTATCACAGCCGCCGCACTGCTCAAAGAGTTCAGAGGGCGCATCATTACACTGAGGCTCCAGTACGCAATAAGCCATACAAAAATAAGTATGACGGCAAGAGCATATACAAACGGTTTTCCCTTGGCCCATGCCAATCCTTTCAGCTCATTCAGAGGATATGAAACGCGGATTACCATTTTCATATCAGGGTTCCCGTATACCGATATTCTTTTTGCCATATAGTGCTGCCATTCATTCTGTGTTTTACTGTATCTGAGCTCGGAACCTTCCCCATCTGAAAACGCTTTCATAACCTCGGGCCTTTTATAGTGATTATCCATTCCTGACGGGTCTGATTTACTGTCGTAAATTACTTCCCCTGTTGAATTTATCAAAGTAATACGGCCCTCCGGATATACTTTGCCCCAGAACGTAAAAATATTTCTCATCCCTTCAACGCCCTGTTCTTCTCCGGATTTTGCAAAAGCCTCCAGGTATCTTGAAAGGATATCACTGTTGTCCTCTATTATTTCTTCTCTTTCAGCCCTGTATATCATGAACCATACAGCACAGCCTACCATAATTACGGAAAGAGTAATAAGAAGTGCAATTTTTTTTCTTAAGGTCATAATTATTCCCGCACCTCCCATATAAGCCTGCAGCCGCGCCCTCTCATAGTCTGTGCGGTGAGCGCCGGAGATTTGCCGTCGTCAAGCTTTTTTCTTAAACGTGAAATATGTACATCGACAGTGCGGGTATCGCCGCTGTTTATGCCCCATATTTTTTTCAGCAGTTCCTCGCGTGAAACTATGTGCCCCATCCTTTTTGCCAGTATCTCAAGAATATCAAATTCTGTAGGGCTCAAGTCAAGCAATACTCCCCGGAGATAAGCTTCCCTCTCAGATACATCAAGAGAAAAATCGCCGTCACCGATAATTTTATTCCGGTCTTCACTTTCATGGCTCCGCAGCAGCACACGCACTCTTGCCAGCAATTCTTCAAGGCTGAACGGTTTTCTCATGTAGTCATCAGCACCAAGGTCCAGTCCCTGGACAACGTCTTCCGTAGATCCTCTGGCCGTTAGCATCATTACAGGTATTTTTTTCGTCTCATCATCCGATTTTATCCTCCTGCACACTTCCCAGCCATCCATCAGCGGAAGCATAAGATCTAAAATCACAAGATCAGGAAGCTCTTCCTTTATCAGTGCCAGGGCATTGTCTCCGTCGTATGCGCGAAGGGTCTTGTAGCCGCGCTGCCTTAATGCCCTGCTTATAAATTCGACAATGTTCTCTTCATCGTCTACAACGAGAATTTTTTCAGCCATGCGGCTCCCTTCTTCCTACGCATCACGTTTTCTGCGGTATTGAGACGCTCTTATAGTTTTGCCCGTATACATGTATGCAACTCTTTCGGCAACGTTTGTAACATGATCTCCGGCACGCTCAAGTGTCCTTGATACGTTCATCAGCTTAAAAGACTGTTCGATGCGTTCCGGCTTTTCCATAACCATCAGGAACATTTCCCTCATTATCTGCTTCTCAAGGTCGTCAACCTCATCATCCATCGTGAACACAGTCATGGCCAGTTCCGGGGCCCTGGTATCCAGGGCTGTCAGCGACAGATCCAGCATTTTGTTTATGCATTCAACCATGTGCGGAATGTCTATAAGCGGTTTCATCGGTTCTTTTGATGCAAGATCTATTGCAGCTTTAGCAATATTGCCTCCGTAATCGCCTATGCGTTCAAGGTCTACTGCTATATGCATGATCGATGTAACGGCACGAAGATCCTCGCCAAGAGGCTGATATCTTGCAGCAAACTCCATGCAGCCGTCATCTATTTTTTCCTCAAGGTCATCTATGCTGTCATCGTTTTCCAGAACAGAACGCGCTGTTTCTTCGTCCCTGTTTTTAAGCGCCCAGACAGCTTTTTCGAGAGATTCCCCTGCCATGCGTCCCATACGGAAAACCATGCGCTTAAGTTCCGACAGGTCGGCGTCAAGCCTTTTTCTCGTGTTTACTGTATCCATCATAACTCCCCCTCCTGATAAAATATCACGCTGTAAATGTTAATACCGGTTAAACGAATGCGGCATTTATCAGGCTGTCCATACTCCATATCCGTCCGTTCCTGATGTCATGCCATAATAAATCCCATACACAAAAGATTGCCCATATTACATGCGTATTACCGCAATCTTTCCGCAGAAGGGATGCTCCGGGCCTATCCGAACCTGCCTGAAATATAATCCTCGGTTTTTTTATCTGATGGCGAAGTGAACATCCTGGCTGTTCGGTCATATTCTATAAGATCACCCAGCAGGAAAAATGCAGTGTAATCAGAGACGCGTGCCGCCTGCTGCATATTGTGCGTCACAATCACGACAGTGTAATCCCCTTTCAGCTCCCTTATAAGCTCTTCCACTCTGGCCGTAGACATCGGATCAAGTGCGCTTGTAGGTTCATCCATCAGCAGAACATCAGGCTGTGTAGCAATTGCCCTTGCTATACAGAGTCTTTGCTGCTGTCCGCCAGAAAGACCTGTCCCCGGAGTATTAAGCTTGTCCTTTACTTCATCCCACAGCGCAGCACCATTGAGACTTCTTTCAACTATATCATCCAGTACGGTTTTTTCTTTCACTCCGTTAAGGCGCGGGCCGTAGGCAACATTTTCATATATGGACATCGGGAACGGGTTCGGCTTCTGGAAAACCATGCCGACACGCCTCCTCAAGGCTATGACATCTGTTCCAGGAGCGAAGATATTCTGCCCGTCTATTTCTATGACACCTGTGGAATGTGCGGAAGAAATAAAATCATTCATTCTGTTAAGGCATCGCAGATAGCTGCTTTTACCGCATCCTGACGGGCCTATGAATGCAGTTACCGCCTTGCGCTTCATATCGAATGTGATATTTTTCAGGACCTGCCGCTCTCCGTAAAATAGATTAAGATCGATAGTCCTTATCTGTATCTCTGAGTTATTTTCAAACATTATCCTGCAGCACCTTCGATCGGGTTTATTTATATTGTTTATTACGTTGTTAACAGGCATTCAGAACATATAATTTTTTCAGAGAGTCTGGAAGATGAGAGGTATAAGTGCAGCCGATATTTCCAGTTTTGTATCGGCAATCATTCCCTCCCGCTCCTTGCTTCAAGTTTGGCCCTGGCTATGACGCCAATAGCGCTGGTTCCAAGCACCAGACCAATAAGCACAAGTATTGCCCCGTATTGTATCGGCCTTGTGGCCTCAAGATCAGTCGAAGATGTGGCCAGCACATAGATATGATAAGGCAAAGCCATTACCTGACTGAAAACGCTCTTTGCAATCTCAGGGGCAAAATAGGCAGCCCCTGTAAACATTATGGGGGCGGTCTCTCCCGCAACACGTCCTATCGCAAGTATTGAACCGGTTATTATTGTTGAAGCTGCAGACGGCATAACCACTTTTAATATAGTCTGCCGTTTGGTTGCGCCAAGCGCATAGGAGGCATCCCTGAAATCCTGAGGAACAGCCAGAAAGGCCTGTTCTGAAACCGTAACAATAAGCGGAAGGGAGAGGCATCCGAGTGTAAGACCTGCAGAAAGCAGGCATGAACCAAATTTCATAAATACCACGAAAAGAGCGAGGCCGAAAAGACCGAAAATCACCGAGGGAACCCCTGCGAGCGAACGTATTGATATTCTCAGTATTTCAGATATCCAGCCGTCTTTGGAGTATTCGGCAAAATACAGGCCGGTGATTATACCGACGGGAAGAGCGACAAGCATAGATACTATTATAAGCTGGACCGTTCCTACCAGAGGGGTAAAGATTCCTCCGCCAGTCATCCCGTCTTTAGGCGCTTCGATAAGAAAATCTAGTGAAAGTGTCTGCCAGCCCTCTCTGAAAAGAAAAATTGCAACGCCGGCAAGAACAGCAGCCAGCAGCACGGCTGATATAAAAAAAATCAGTGTCATGGCTTTGTCTGATATCTTGCGTAAAATGGTCCTGCTCATATTTTTCTTCCTCTTTTTTCTATAAAAAATGAAGCAAGGTTGATAAGCATCGTTATTACTAGAAGTATCAGCCCGGAAAAAAACAGTGCATGATAATGTATGCTGCCGACAGGAGTTTCCCCCATCTCTGCAGCGATAGTGGCTGTCAGCGGCCTTACCGGATCTGTAAGGGCAAGCGGTATTATCGCAGCACCGCCTGCAGCCATAAGTACAACCATAGTTTCGCCAAGAGCCCTCATAACCCCTAAAAGAGAAGCAGACGCTATCCCGGACGCAGCATGAGGTATCACTACCTTACGGACTGTCTCCCAGCGTGTTGCTCCGAGAGCATAAGAAGCATCACGCAATTCCCTTGGAACGGCAGAAAGCGCTTCTTCTGCAAGTGAAGCCACAACAGGTATTACTATGAATCCAAGCAGTATCGATGCAGTAAGCAGATTCAGGCCTGTAGGTATGTTCAGCATATTCTGCATTCTCGGCGCTATAACCATCATTCCCAGAAATCCAAGTACTATTGAAGGAAGGAACCCAAGAAGTTCAAGCATTACCTTAAAAACCTTCCTTGCTCTCCGCGGGGCTATTTCAGCAGTAAAAACAGCCAGTGCAAGTGCGATCGGAAGGGATATCGCGCATGAAAGCAGCGTTGCCGCAATTGTTCCGGCAATAAGTGGGAACATGCCGAGCACCGGCGGGTCCTCTACAGGGTACCATTCGCGGCCAAAAATTATATCCGAAAGCGATACCTCTTTAATCACGGGCAATCCGTTGAAAAGCAAAAATCCTATTATAAACACCATAAGCAGTATTCCAAGCATAGATATGAAAAAAACCATACGGGACATCAAGAGATCGCCTCTGCCCCCAAAACCTGATCTTATGGATTTCATTTTTCTTTCAGTTTTTTTCATGATTAAAGTCTCTCTCTCCAGCATCCTATCATTCCGGTCATAAAATACACACTGAATAAGCTTCTTCCGATTCGGTTCCCATTTTTATTAAAACCGGCATAGAGACTGATAATCCATCTCTATGCCGGTTTTAATTTTTATATCCTATTTACCTATTTCCTGCAGTGACACAAACCCTGTGCTGTTAACTATTTTCTGTCCTTCCCTGCTGAGCATGAAGTTTATAAAATCCAGTACGTCGCCCTCAGGCCAGCTGTTGGTAAACATATACAGGTAGCGTGCAAGAGGGTATTTACCGCTGCGGGCACCTGCAGGGCTTGCAGATATACCGTCCACTGCAACTGCCTTCACGGTTTTGCTTACATAACCCATGCCTTCATAGCCGATTGCATTTTTATTCTGTGAGACTGCGGCCATCATTGCACCGCTTGATGCAGTTACCTGGGCTTTCGGAGTAACGCGAGTCTTTCCTTCATGGTCCATTATCATTTCCTGCCAGGTACCGTAAGTTCCTGAACTTGTATCCCTGCCGACCACAACTATAGGGGCATCCTTCCCGCCAAGCTGTTTCCAGTTCGTGACTTTACCGGAGAATATGTCTTTAAGCTGTGCCCTTGTAAGTGACTTCACTGGATTTGACGGGTGCACTACAGGAACCATGCAGTCAAGAGCCACCGCAAACGGAACAGGGTATACCTTTTTATCCATGCATGATTTTATTTCGGAGTCCTTTATGAAACGCGATGCATCCGCTATCTGGGCACTGCCGTCGGCAAGCGACTTGAAACCGTTGCCTGTTCCTGTGCCTGAAACAGAAAATTTTACACCAGGATTCTGTTTCATATAGCGTTCCACTCCCGCCTGAGCAAAAGGAAGGACTGTCGTTGAACCGTCCAGCACTATGGTCCCGGCAAAAACGACCGACGCAAGAGCAAAAACCATAACCAACGCTGCTGCTGCAATTAACTTTTTCATTGTATTATTCCTCCTCGAATTTATCATATGCGGAGTATAACAAGCTAAAGTTAACGTTGTGCATAGCAAATGTAACAGATATGTAACAGCTGTTTTTTATTATAAAAAAAGGCAAAGAGACATACACTGCCCTTTGCCTTTTTATTCTTTTATAAAATATTATCTATCGGGTCACTGTTTGGCAAGCTCATCAAGACGCGCCTGAATCGTCGCTATCTCATCATTCACCGTCTTAAGCTGCGTTTCAAAATCGGACTTGTCCTTACGAAGCTTATCCAGTCTCTTCAGGAGACGGTCCGTTTCGAAACGGTTGGCTGACTTGCCCTGATAGAGCTTTGACGGGTCGTCGTTCGCCACATTCCACATGAAGCGCGGCTCCTTATTATCAAGTATGCTGCTTATTGCACTGTTGAATTCAAGTCTCACAGTACCAGCACCTTTAAGCAGATCCTTGCCTGTTTTTTCATCATACCTGCGGAAGTAGACAAGCCCTTCCTTTTCTCCCTGGAACTGGAAGTTGAACCGTTTATCATAGTCTACCGGTTTGTACAGTTTGTTTCCTATGCGCAGCTTTACCATTATGTCAAAGGGTCCGAGGTGCATCGTAGGTCCGTTGTTCATAAATTTGATGTTGATCGGTATCATTTCGCTCAGCTGCAGGGCCTGCAGGAAATTGTACTTATAATCATCCGTCTCGTTCTGCGTCCACATATTCTTCTGCGCTTCCGACTGTATGTATGCCTCTATATATTCGGCAGAATAATATGTGCATGTTATTGTAAGGTTGTTGCCCATGTCATTGACAAAACGCTGCTCTTTAGACCATCTTGAGATGACCTGGTCAAAAGTTGAAGCGCTTGCTGCAGCGGCGGCAAAAAATACAGACATCAGCAGACATGCCGTTATAGTATATATCCTATTCTTCAATTAATATTCCTCCAGTTGGTTTGGCTTTAGTCTGCATACTATAAAACAAAAAAGAGAGACCCGCAAGGGTCTCTCTTTTTAACTAATATTAAATCAGACTAGAAGTTGACTGTTGTACGGAAGGAAATGACGTGGTCGTCATCGGTGTAGCACGTGTAACTGCTATCACCGTAATCGATGTAGTCATACGCAAGACGGAAGTTGATCGCCGGTGTGTACTGGTAGTTTATACCAACAGACCAGTTTTTCGTATCATCAACCTCATCCGTGTCAAAGTCAAACTGCGCATAGCGGAGGAATGTGCTCCACTTGTCGTTCCACTTCTGATCCGCACGGACAAAGAATGTCTTGGTTGTTCCTGCCGGATTGTAGATTGCGGCAAAAATCTTGTTTGCAGTCGGGTTTGCGCCGATCCAGTCGTATGTAACACCGAACAGGTTGTTGCCGAGGAACATGTTGTCTTCCTGCGCATATTCGATCCACAGTGATGTGAACTTGAGGAGATCCTGTTTCACGAGCAGCTGGGCCTTCCATGACTTAGGATTGTCTTCCTTGCCCCATGGCGTGCTGCTTGTTCCTGCCGGCATATCAATGCTCTGCCAGTAGTAAATACCCTGCAGTGTAACTGACGGTGTGAAATCAAATCCGGCATATACGCCGTATGTGTAGATGTTCGGCGCATCAAGAGTATATGTATCGCTACCGATTTCTACATTTACATCACGGTCGCCGTGGAGCCAGTAGCCCATGAGTCCGCCGCGGAACTTCTCGTTGAAGTCTGCATGCAGCTTCAATGCATAGAGCATATAGGAGTTGTCTGCATCTACACTTACATCTGTACCTGCCAAAGTATCAATTCCGCTATTGTTGCCGGCATCTTCAGCATAGGTCTCAAGGTCGCTGTCACGTCCTACGACTGCCGTGGCTGTGAACATACCCCATGTCTTCTTGAACTGGAAACCGGTAACGTCATAGTCGCCGAATGTTGCGTCGTTGTTGATATCATCCGGGTTGTAGTAGTTCATGTCGCCTTCCCAGTCGAAGTTGAAACGTCCGGCGCGGAACTCGATGTCATAGGGGAGCTTCGTGGTGATCTGATAGCGGGCCCATGTCGCATCCATGCTGTTCAGACGTCCGTAGAACGTGGTGTTCTCGTCTATGAACTTGTAGAAGTGGAGACGTGCACGGTTCATGTTTGACTGCTTGTCATCGCCGTATGCTCCGCCGTCTACATCTGCGAATTTCCAGTCGTGACGGAATTCACCGGTGATCTTCCATCCGCCGATGCGGTCTTCGAGAACTGCTACGCGCTTGTCAAGCTTGTCTACCTTTACACCCAGTGCATCGAGTTCATCCTTGAACTCCATGACGAGCTTCTTCAGCATCTCAAGGTCCTGCTTGCTTGCCTTCTCAAGGTCTACCTTCGCAAGGGCGCGGGCTACTACTGATGCTACTTCATAACGGGTCGCAGGCTGGCCGCCCTTGAATGCTCCGTCGGGATATCCGGATACTACTCCGCTTGCTGCAAGCTGGGCTACTGCGTCATATGCCCAGTGGCCTGCGGGTACATCCATGAACGGGTTCGCTGCAAATGCCGGTGCCGCAAAGGCTACCAGCGCTGCTACTGCTAGTACTGTCAGAATTTTCTTCATTGTGATTGTACAACCCCCTTGGTTGTTTTTTAGTTTTTATTTGCGCAGAACTTCCGCAGAAGGGGCTGTTTCAGAACAGGGACAAGTCTCCATCGTTTCCTCTTCTCCGTCCTTAACATGCCTTCCGCATTCAATTTCTGCCTCTTCATTCTGCTCTCCTTTATTGGCGGGGGTTGTGTCCACCACCTTTCTTGCCATCAAGGGTCTTTGCAGAAGTCTAAGCTGTTTTGGGGTCCTGATTGTCAAGGTTCAAAGCTTGGGATGAGCTACTCAGTATATTTACTCATTGCTTGTGATTATACAAGGAATCGCAGTGAATCACATGGGTCTATAGAATCATTTTATCGCCAGCACCAACTATAATCACATCCGCAGGTATTATAGCATGTTTCAAATATTTATTTCATGTATTCCGCAACTCTACCCAGATACTTCCCTATACTCTCATGAACGACCAGATCTGCCATATGGTCCAGCGGAGTGCCGTCCCTGTTTATTATAACCAGCTTTGCTCCGTGTTTTTTAGCCTTGCGCGGGAAATAGTTCGCCGGAGATACTACAAGTGAAGATCCAAGAACTATAAACGTATCACAGTCCGAGCTCCATTCATCGGCCATTTCAAGAGGCCCTTCAGGCAGCATTTCCCCAAACAGCACAACACCGGGGCGCAGTCTGCCTCCGCAGTCGCATATTTTGCCGTCTAAAAAAGACTGTTTATCCCATATTTTCCCGCATGAATGGCATCGTATCGGCTCAAGGCTGCCATGCAGTTCAGCAACTTTAACCGATCCGGCCTTTTGATGCAGTCTGTCAATGTTCTGGGTTATGATTCCATCCACATAACCTTTGGATTCCCATTCAGCAGCCAGTTTATGTCCAATATTCGGCTGTACGCTTTCAGGAACGTAAAGGCGCGCCTTATAGAATTCAAGGAACTGAGCGTAATTTCTCTCAAGCGCCCCTACTGATGCAAGCTGAGTAGGGTCTGCATGGGCCCATATTCCGTCTTTGGATCGGAAATCCTGCAGTCCGGATTCCGTACTCAAACCTGCGCCGCTGAATATTACAACTTTTCCCCTGGTTATTTGTCCGGCAAGCCATTCAGCCCCGTTTTCAATGTCCATAACTGTCACCAGCCTTATATTAATTTACCGGCCTGATAATATTTATCGTCTTCCTGTTTCGGCAGCAAGATCCGGTATTAAAAATATCTTCTGCCATTCTTACATACAGGCATGAAAAATCCACAGACCGGCTTTTACATCCGATATAATAAATCACCCGCCGCAGCCATGTGCCTTTTCCCGGTATCACGCCTGCAGGCACGATACCATAATAATGCTAATTGTTACATTTGACCGCCTTTAATTTCTCTATTTCAGGCAGCGTAATATTTATCCCAAGCCTGCGCCTTGCCGCGCACAACAGGAGGTTGAAAAGAAGAAGCGCTACGGTCACAGGACCTACCCCTCCAGGTACAGGGCTCAGTGCTTCAACAAATCCTTCAGCACCTGTAGCAACATCTCCAGCCAACCTGCCGTCGTCCGTCACATTTGTACCGACATCAACCACCCATGCACGCGGCGGAAGCTCTGATGCTTTGACTATCCCGGCAACTCCTGCCGCCGCTATCACTATGTCTGATCCGGCAAGTATGTCTCTCATCTGCTCCGGAGAAGTTTTTGTGTGACATACGGTTACAGTCCCGTGTCTGTGCATAAGCATAAGTGCAGCAGCCCTGCCTACGTTTGGGCTCCTGCCAATGACCGAGCATCTTTTTTGTTCAAAGGAACTTTTGCCGTACCATTCAAGAAGCAAAATAGCAGCCCATGCCGTGCACGGCAGCGGGATCGCAGTTTCTCCAAGATAAAGCCGTCCCAGATTTTCAGGGTGCACACCCTCCACATCCTTGCCCGAAGGAAGGCCGTTTAATATCTCGTCAACCGGCCAGCCTTTAGGGAACGGCGTCTGAAGTATTATTCCGTCAACATCCCTGTCCCTGCCTATTGAGGCAAGTGCCTTTAAAAATTCCGTCTTTGTGATATCAGCAGGAAATTTTTCAAGTCTTGCCTCTATCCCTGCATCATTGCAGGCTTTTAACTGACTGTTTATATATCTTTCAGATGCGCTGTTATCTCCTACCTGGACAGTAACCATATGAGGAACCCACCCGTGTTTCTCCCTTATATCGCAAACATAATCCGCTATCCATTTTCTAATTTTCTGTGATGGTTCCCTGCCGTCAAGCATCATAGTCATAAAGACACTTCCCTAACTATCTGTTTTGCCGTGTTTATATACGGTATTCAAGTTTTGTTTTTTATCTCGGTGCACACCCTGATCGGGTATTGTAAAATCCTCGCATGCAAGTAACGCACGTACGTCAGACACTGTGGTGCCAAGATCGGAAGCAATTCTTCTGATATCTTCAAATTCAGGCATCTGCTTAACAGTACGGCTTCCTGATAACGCAGACTTGATGCGAACAACGCCTAGTTTTGTACTGAATGCATCTATCCTGCGGCTGAGCACAGTCCTTCCTTCAGCCACGCGTCTTACGCCAAGCGTAGTAGTATGCCTGAGAAAAACTTCCGTAATGGACTTGCATGTATTCCTCCGGCCAAGACAGCATAACTTGACTGCAGGTCTGTTTTTTTTCATCTGTATATTTTCAAACCACACATCAAGAGCTCCTGCTTCAAAAAGCTTATCCATTGCGAACGAAAGATCCTGGGGTGTCATATCATCTATATTCGCTGACAATTCAATGCAACTGTCCTCAGTCATTTCTCCGGAAGGTTCAATCAGCGATACACGGAGAAGGTTAGGAGGCGTGCCTTCCCTGGTGCCCAGACCTACTCCGCTTTTGATGATTTTACCTGCAGGAAAGGCTGCCGATGTACGTCCGCCAAGAGCTTTTACAAGCGCGGCTCCTGTAGGAGTAACCCGTTCCATGCTATCCCCTTCTGAAAAAACCTCAATACCTGAAAGAAGCTCGCATGCTGCCGGAGAAGGTACAGGAAGTATGCCGTGCTCGCATTTTAATGTTCCGGAACCTATATTGAGCGGAGAAAAGACGACTTCAGGCCAGCCCATATGCTCAAGCATTATCATCGCACCGGCAATGTCTATTACTGAATCGACAGCACCAACCTCATGGAAATGCACATGATCCACTGGGTCTCCGTGTACTTTGGCTTCAGCTTCGGCAAGAAGAGTAAAAATATTTATTATTCTTGATTTTACATTATCTGAAAGGCCGCTTTGGGTTATTATCATTATAATATCCTGCAAATGCCTGTGTCCGTGCCCTTTGCCTGATGATACGTCAAATCTAAGCCCGCGTATCCCGCCGCGCTTATCTGCAGACACTTTCACTTCATAATTTTCAAGCGGGATTTTCCTGAACTGATTCCTAAGGTATTCCTCTCCCACTGATATATCTATAAGAGACGCAAGGAACATATCTCCCGCTATACCTGCAAAACAGTCGGCATAAAGAACATTGCCATGATATATGCTGCTGTCCAATTTATCAGCTCCTTATTTTTATTTTATTAATGAAACTATTATACGCAAATTGCTCTTTAACAATACGCGGAGTATATTATAGACTTAAATATATGTATTTTTAAAAGGGGGATGGGCTTAACATGAGGAGGATTTCGGCGCTGCTGGCAATCGCGGCATTTTTTGTTTTATGTGCGGGAAACGCCTATGCGGCATCTGCAGGACTGGATGTTGATTCTATAGTTTTCAATGCCGATGAAAGACAGGATATTATGGGTCCGATGGACGCACAGGAGGGCGACGGAAGATGGGACGCCTCCTTCAGCCTTTCCGTAAGCGGGGCTCAGGCTATTAAAAAAATGTCCCTGCGGAATGAAGAAAACGGTAATTCGTGGAGTACAAATCCGTCCGGAAACACAGGGCTGCTTTTAGTCAAGGATACAAACGGAAAAGTATTGAACGGGTCGGGCAGACTTCCGGTCATACCGGTACTCTTTGGTGCTGATTTCAAACTTTACATAAACGACGCTCCGTCAGCAATCAGGAAAGATTCTAAATTTGTTGTAAAGGTAGAGCTTATTGACGGCAAAGAAGTATACGGGGAAACTTTTGTAAAGGCCATACGGCAGCCGGGCACACAAAAAACACCTTCAGAAGAAGGGATTACATCTTTTGAGGCCTTGGGCTACAGCGATAATGACTTTGCTGGCCTAAGCGAAAAACTTGCCGCTGACGGCAAGAATGATTTCCAGTTCGCCATCAGCTTCCAGTTCAGCGATACAACAGTAAGCGGCATCAGAATAACGGCATGGACCAGATCAAATAAAACCGAATGGGACACAATAGAGAAAAACAATGTGCCTATAATAATTGCAGTGGACAGGAGTGACCGCATAGCAAACAAAACGGACGGGACCGTTTCGCTGCGCATGCGCGGCCCTTCATCTTACAGCCTGCTTGTTCAGGACTCAGGAGGGATTTTATCTGACCCGGACGTAAGGGCCAAAGTTTCAGTAATCCTTTCCGACGGGCGTATTTTTGAGAGGGATGCCGTGCTTAAGTGGAACAGCGGAATATCACAGCATGCGAAAGATACTCTAACAGCAAAATATATAGGCAGAGACAGATACGATTTTGTAGGCAGCAGCGAGAAGCTTGAGTCTGACCTTACACCCGACAGACGCATAGATACGACAATAAATACGTCCGGTACCGTTACCGGCATAAGGGTCAAAGACACCAGGACCGGAAGGATCTGGGATACTGTTGCAAAAAACAGGAACTCTCTTGCAGCCCTCACAGACGAAAACGGGAAAATTATTAACGACAGGGACGGGACTCTGTCATTCCAGGTAAACGGCAAACGTGATCTTCTGCTTTGGATAAATGAAGAAAATGATGCTTCCTCAGGCCCGTATGATATAACGTTTGTGCTTTCGGACGGACGGATACTGGAGGCGTCAACTGCCGTCACAGGAAATGTGATCGATAAGAAAAAGCCGGAACGCATGGTCCGATTTGTTTCTGCAAGACCTGCCGTAGTAAATGTCGATATGGTAGGTAAAAACAAAAAGAGAGCGGCGAACGGAGCAAAGGACACCTCGGTAAATATCAGGATAACAGGCAGCGGCACAATTTCTGCAATGGCTGTCGTGAATACAGCAGGTAAGGGCTGGGATACAACGGCCGGCAATAACGGGAGATGGCTGCTGGGGATTCGTGAAGGGACAAAAATCATGAACACTCCCAACGGCAAGCTGGGACTCAGGGTAAACGGGGCAAAAACATACCAGCTGCTTATGCAGGACAACGGCATACTGGCTAAAAAGAACGGCAGGCTTATGCTGTATGTAACATGGAGCGACGGAGAGGTAACAGAATCTCTATTGAAATGGTAGTGTTCAAAATATCCTGCTAAATAAAAAACGAACCGGTGCGCTGGACCATTGAAACAACACGCACCGGTCTGTTTTTTATTTCACGGCATCGCCGAAATGATGCATGTGCGGCTTACATCATGCCGTTATTGTTCCAGACCCGCTTTAAATGCCATAAGATTTAGATCATAAAGTTTGGAGGGGATATTTTCCTTCAATACCTGTTCCCAGTCCAGATCTTCAAGACCCATGGCTTTAACAAGGGCCCCAAGCAGAACTATATTCTGCGCCTTTATATTACCAAGGCTTTCAGCTATTTCTCCTGCATTGAAAATTTTGATATCAGGAACTTCAGTTTTAAGTTTATCAGTTATATGCTCAGGGTATTTTGCAGCCCCGGTAAGGACAGGCAGCGAATATATCTCATAATCATTTACTACCAGTCTGCCGCCCTTCTTAAGGTACTTCAGCCAGCGGACAGCTTCAACCTTTTCAAATGCGACAAGGACATCCGCCTCCCCCTCCGGAACTATCGGCGAAGCAACCTTTGTACCGAATCTGACATGCGTAGTAACACTTCCCCCGCGCTGCGACATCCCGTGGATTTCAGACATCTTCACATCATAGCCCTTTCGCAGAAGCCCCTCTGAAAGGATCTTGGATGCCAGAATAGTCCCTTGTCCGCCAACGCCGGCAAGAAGGATACTTTTTGTGTCGTTTGTGCCCATAGGTCTATGCCTCCCTTCCGATAGCATGCTTGGGACATATCTGCGCACATACCGTGCATCCGTTGCATGACGAACGATCTATATATATGCGGCCGTCATGGAAATTGAGTGCGGGGCATCCGGCCTTAAGGCAAAGCCTGCATTTAACGCATTTATCCTGATCTACAACACATTTAAGGTTCATCCGCGCTTTTACCACATCTTTTATAAGTGCGCAGGGTGAAGTTGTAATAATAACGAAAGGTTCTTCCGATTCGTATCCGTCTTTTACTGCCGCTCTCGTTTCATCAAGTTTATAAGGATCGATCAGGCGGATGTTCTTCTCTTTTACTCCGCAGGCAATGCAGAGTTCCTTAAGGTCAACCCTGTATGTGGGTTCTCCCATCAGTGTCCTTCCGGTGCCTGGATTTTCCTGATGCCCGGTCATTGCGGTTATCCTGTTGTCAAGTATGTTGACAACTATAGGTGCCTTATTGACTATAGCATCTATCAATCCTGTTATGCCCGAATGAAAGAACGTTGAATCTCCGATTACGGCGAAAACTTTCTCTTTTCTTCCTGCTTTTTCAACAGCCTTCCTAAATCCGACTCCGTTCGATATACTTGCTCCCATGCATATTACCGAATCTGTAACACTGAGCGGAGGGACCATTCCAAGCGTGTAACAGCCTATATCCCCTGTAACCACTATATCTTTGTACTTTGCCACCTCATAAAAGAATCCTCTGTGGGTACAGCCGGCACAAAGTACCGGCGGGCGCGGAGGGACTTCCGCCTCTATCTCATATCCTCCTGGTTCCGCACTTTCAGGGAAAAACGAACGGCGTATTACTTCAGGTGTAAGTTCATCGACCCAAGGCAGCTTGGCCCGTCCTGTGCATTCGATACCGAGAGATTTTACATAATCTTCTATGTATGCTTCGTTTTCCTCTATTACATATACTGTGTCAACGGATTCTTTAAACTTTTTAATTAATTTCTCCGGCATGGGCCAGGTAAATCCCAGCTTGAGATAGGAGGCTTCATCGCCGAATACTTCTTTTGCATGGTTATAGGAAATTCCGCTCGTGATTATGCCGATACTGCCTTTTCCATGTTCTATCCTGTTCAGCGGTGTAGTATTGCTGTACTCTTTCATCGCAGCGATCCGGTCTTCCATTATATATTTGCGTTTTTTTGCAGATGCCGGAGCCATTACATATTTAGCCGAATTTTTCTCATAAGGTTTGACTGCAACTTCTGTCCGTTCTCCCGTCATTACCAAGGTCTTGCTGTGGCATATTCTTGTGGTGACACGGAAAAGCACAGGGGTGTCAAACCTTTCTGACAGGTCAAACGCTATTTTTACGTAATCAAGACATTCCTGGCTGTCTGAAGGTTCAAGCATCGGAATTTTTGCATGCATAGCATAATAGCGGTTATCCTGTTCATTCTGAGAGCTGAACAGTCCCGGATCATCGGCTGTAACAACAACGAGTCCACCGTTCACACCTGTATAGGCAAGTGTAAACAGAGGATCAGCAGCAACATTGAGTCCAACATGTTTCATAGCAGCCAATGAGCGCGCTCCGGCCATAGACGCACCGGAAGCAACTTCAAGAGCAACTTTCTCATTTGTTGACCACTCAGAATACACACCTTCACAGACGGATAAATTTTCCAGTATCTCCGTAGAAGGCGTCCCTGGATAGGCAGCTGCCACATGCAGACCAGCTTCCCAGGCACCACGTGCTATAGCCTCATTTCCTGTCATAAGTTTTTTCACCAGCATTCCCCCTTTTTTTAAAAAAGTCCCGACTTCAGCTATGGTAGGCAAAAGTCGGGACTTAATCGCTTTACTGTTATATAAAAAACTAAATGTTCCGACTAATCTTTTTCATGTACCGGAGGCTCTGCAAGAAGCCACTCTGATACGTCAAACCGAGCAAGCCCAGTAGCTATGTACATAGCAGCTATTGCCAGAAAAGCACGTTCCCTCAGCAGTATAAAGCATAAAAAAACGAATCCGATCAGCCCATACATTTTTACTTTGCTGACATTTGCTTTTTTTAGCTTTTTAGCGTTGCAGTAAGGAACGGAGCTGACCATCAAAGCTCCTACAAAGAACATTATCACCATCGAGATAAGAGGGGTAAGCGGAATTCTGGCAATTACAAATGCAGCCAGTGTCAGACCTCCGGCAGGAATAGGAAGTCCCTGAAAAGGGCCGGCCGGAACATGCGTCACGTTGAAACGTGCCAGCCTCAATACACCGCATAAAGCAAAAAACGAAGCTGAAAGCGCACCCCAGACACCTCCGTCGACCCCTATATAAACAGCGTACATAAGGAATGCAGGCGAAACGCCGAAGCTTATGGCATCAGCCAGGCTGTCCAGCTCTTCACCGAATGAACTGCTCCCGCCCAATGACCGTGCAACCCTGCCGTCCATCACATCAAAAAATACGGCAAAACATATAAGGACAGCTGCCGGGATAAAATGCTGGTGATATGTCATTATTATTGAGGATACCCCGCAGAAAACACTTCCGCTTGTTATCATGTTCGGGATTATTTTGTTAATGGGAATATTTCTCAAATGGCGTGAACGTTTTCTCATTTTTTCAACACTCCTATCACAGTCTCACCCGCAACGACCTTATCTGCCAGTTTTACCACTGGAATAATTGAAAGCGGCATGTATATATCAACTTTTGAACCAAGTTTAATCATACCATAACGCTGTCCTCTGTCCAGTGTGTCGCCTTTATGAACTTTGCATACTATCCTGCGTGCAAGTATGCCTGCTATCTGGCACAGGACAAACCTTCCGTACTCTGTTTCAGCACCGACATAAAAACGTTCGTTCAACTCCGAGGCTTTAGGCGCAAATGCGAACCATTTTTTCCCAGGTACATATTTGACATAACCTACAGTCCCTGCCACAGGAAAGCGATTAACATGCACATTAAAAGCATTCATAAAAATACCTATTTTCACTGCCTTGCCTGTATATTCATGCTCAGTGTATTCAACTTCTACGACCGTCCCGTCGGCCGGACTCAGCCAGCCGCTGCTGTCGGCCGGAAGCCTTTCGGGGTCCCTGAAAAACCATACGACTACAGCAAGCGGCAATGAGAGTATCGCTGAAATCCACGGGGATACGAACCATCCGCCCGCCATCATGAATACGAGGCAGCCTATTGTCGGCCATGCTTCACGCGCAAGTTTCATATCTATGCTTCTAACTCTTCTGAACGTACGATACTGACATCTGCTACAGTATCGCCATCATCGAGCCTTACAATTTTATACCCGGTAGCTGTACGGCTCAGGCTTGAAACTTCCCTTGTATGTATGCGGACCATTCTGCCCTTGCTGCTTATAACAACTATTTCCTCATCATCAGTCACGCCCCATGCGCCTACGAGTTTGCCCGTTTTATCTGAAAGCTTCATAGCCCTGACTCCATAGCCGGCACGATGATGTTCCGTAAATTCGCTGTACGGGGTCCTTTTGCCTATTCCCTGCTCACTTATTACGAGGACCTGACGGCCTTCTGTAACTACATCACAGCCCACTACATCGTCTCCGTCGTCAAGTTTGATGCCTCTGACTCCCTGGGCCTGTCTTCCAAGCGGGCGGAATTCCTCTTCCGATACCCTGAGAGTCTGCCCCAAAGCTGTTGTAAGCAAAAGTTCATCCACGCCGCTTGTCACACGGACTCTTGCGATATTATCGTTGGCAGCAAGGCTCAGCACACGTCTGCCTGCTCTTGTCAGTCCATCGAGTTCCTCAACCGGCAGGCGTTTTGCTGTCCCGTTGCGTGTCACAAAAAACACGTATTTTGCACCGTCAAGCCTGCTGTCTTTTATGGCAACAACTTTCTCATCTTTTTCAAGAGTTATGATAGTTCCTATGAGCTTCCCTTTACCTGTTTTAGGTTCAGGCAGTGAAAATCCGCGTACGCCAAAAACTCTTCCCTTGCTTGTAAACAGATACAGTGTTTTGTGTGTCGTTGTAATCGCAACAAGAGCTATTTCATCTTCAGCCTTTGTCGTAACTCCCTTTACGCCTTTTCCGCCTCTGGACTGTACCCTGTAATCCTGAAGAGGCATGCGTCTTATATAGCCGTCGTTGCTCAGGGCAACCACTATATCCTCTTGAGGGATAAGGTCTTCGTCAGCGACATCTTCAACGGCATTTTCTATATCAGTACGGCGTTTGTCTGAATACAGGCGGCGGACCTCCATAAGTTCGTCTTTTACTACCGAATCAAGGACAGCCTTGCTTCCAAGTATGCTGTTATAACGCTCTATGTCCATTATGAGCTGACGTATTTCAGACTCCAGCTTTTCACGCTCAAGACCAGTAAGTCTCTGCAGCCTCATATCCAGTATGGCCTGAGCCTGTATTTCTGAAAAACCGAGTGTTTCTATAAGATTGTTTCTTGCCGTCACAGCATTATCAGAACCACGGATTATTTTTATGACTTCGTCTATGACATCAAGAGCCCTGAGAAGCCCTTCGACGATATGGGCTCTTTCTTCCGCCTTGCGCAGCCTGAATTCAGTACGTCTGCGAACCACGCACCTGCGATGGTCAAGAAAGACGTCGACCATGTCTTTGAGAGGCAGTTCCTTTGTTTCCCCATCGACTATTGCAAGATTGATGACCCCGAAAGTACTCTGCAGCTGGGTCCTTGTATACAGCTGACGCAGCACAAGATTAGGATCTGCATCGCGCTGGAGGTCCACAACTATACGCATGCCGTCACGGTCAGATTCGTCCCTCAGGTCTGAAACACCGTCTATTACACCAGTCTGGACTCCCTTTGCGATAGTTTCTATAAGATTGGTCTTATTGACCATGTATGGTATTTCTGTAATTACGATATTTCTCTTGCCTTTACGTCCGTCCTCAACGTTTACGCGTCCGCGGACTATGATTTTGCCTCTGCCTGTACGATAGGCATCAATTATGCCATCACGACCAAGTATCACTCCGCCGGTCGGAAAATCAGGCCCTGGCATCAATGCCATAAGTTCGCCAAGTTCCGTCTCCGGATTTTCGAGAAGTGCACAGCATACATCAATAGCCTCTCCAATGTTGTGGGGCGGTATGTTTGTAGCCATACCGACAGCTATGCCGGTGCTTCCATTTACGAGCAGGTTAGGTATCCTTGACGGCAGCACAAGCGGCTCTTCAAGTGACTCGTCAAAGTTTGGCCCCCACTCTACTGTCTCTTCATTTATATCTGCCAGCATTTCCTCGCCCAAAGAATGCAGTCTGGCCTCGGTATAACGCATAGCCGCAGGCGGATCTCCGTCTATTGAGCCAAAATTTCCCTGCCCTTCAACCAGAGGATACCGCAAACTGAAATCCTGTGAAAGTCGCGCCATTGTGTCATATATAGCAGCATCCCCGTGAGGGTGATACTTTCCCATTGTCTCGCCTACGATACGTGCAGATTTTTTAAAAGACTGATTATGGCGTAACCCAAGTTCAAGCATAGCGTAAAGGACCCTGCGCTGGACCGGTTTAAGTCCGTCCCTTGCGTTAGGAAGCGCCCTGCCTACTATTACGCTCATTGCATAGTTCAGGTAGCTATGTTTAATTTCATCTTCGAGAGGAAGCGTTATAACTTTGTTTATTTCAAAAAGATTAGCCTGTTTATCTTTGCGATCCATAATAAAAACCCCCGAACAGCTTGACCATATGATAAGCGGCGGGTGTAGCCGCCGCTTAATCTTCAGCTCTTACTATTTTACCACTGTTGAATATTTGTTTTGAATATAGTGCTTACCATTTATTGATATGCAGAGAATGCGCATCAATGCCTTTATGTGGGTCCTTGGTTTCAAGAGGCCATCCGATTGCAGCTATGCCCATCATGGCGATCCTGTCGGGAACATCAAGCAAGGTTTTGAGTTTTCCCTCAAGATTATTGTCTCCGTGTTTCACACCCAGCCATACCGACCCCAGTCCCAAAGCGTTTGCGGCAAGCAGTATATTCTGCATGGCGGCGGAACAATCTTCCTCCCAGTAACGCAGGGGCTCGTCGGCACACACCAACTCGCTGCATACAACAATTGCGACTGCTGCAGTCTTAAGCATCTTGCCATAAGGATGAATATCAGCCAAAGCATCCAGGATATGCCTTTTGTCAATTATAATATAATGCCACGGATGACTGTTGTTGGCACTCGGCGCGGCACATGCGCATTCTATAATAAGCTCAACAATATCCGGACTTACAGGTTTGGATATGTCAAACCTGCGAATGCTTCTGCGGCTCAATATATTCAAAATTGCCGGATTGCTATAATCTTTCATCAAAATGATCCGATCAATCTGGATCGTTACAACATATTATTGCTGTTGGCTGCCTTGATAGGATCTATTGGCCTTCCTACTATAGGCGATGAAAGAACTATCGCGGTAGTTGTCATTCCGCATGTACCCATCTGGCTGATCACATCTTCAAGATGTCCTACCGAAGAGACGACCACTTTCAATATTACACCGTCGCTTCCCGTAAGATGATGGCACTCAAGTATTTCAGGCAGTGCCTTTGCAAGCTCATCAGCCTGCGGAAGGTGCGCTACCGGTATTGAGAGGCGTATAAATGCCATAATCGGATATCCTATGCGGGAGTGATTCACTTCAGCCCTGTACCCAAGTATTATTCCCGCTTCTTCCATACGGCGGACCCTCTCTGCAACCGCCGGTGATGAAAGGCCAACCTTTCTGCCGAGTTCATTGAATGAAATCCTTCCGTCTTCCTGAAGTATCCTTAATATCTCTCTCCCGATATCGTCCAGAAGTTTGCCGCCCAGCATAGACATTCCTCCAATTTCTTATGAAAGATAAACTAATTTCGCAGTTAAGCATAAATATATTAAGGCATATTTATAAAAAATGGAAGAGCTGCCTTTATTTTACTTGAGATTTATTCCGCTATAAGTTTAATGGCCTCCGCTTACCGTGTCTTATTTCAATAAACGGCAATAGATTATTATTTAATATCTGATATATTTTCAGGCGTGATATTCTTTGCCTTTGAAAAACTGCCTGCGACAGCCCATGCTGCAGCTATGGAATGCAGACACGGGATACCGGCGGAGGAAGCACTGCTTCTAATTTCAGCGCCATGTTTCATATGGCGTTCATTTCCTCCGGGGATATTAACAACAAGATTCCACTTGCCTTCCCTTAGTTTTTTTGTAAGTTCCTCCTGGGTTATGACATTAGCTTCTATGCCCCAGCGCGAAAGATATGATGCGGTTCCGGATGTGGCATCAACAGCCCATCCAAGAGATATGAACTGCGCAGCAAGCGGCATTGCCTCAACTTTCTGCGAATCGGCAACGCTCAATAGGACACGTCCCTTATCAGGCGGGTTCCATCCTGCTCCTTTAAGTCCGTCAACAAGTGCCTCCGCGAGATTTTTCCCAAGCCCAAGACTTTCACCTGTTGACATCATCCTCGGTCCAAGCTTAGGATCAATTCCCGGAAGTTTGTCATTTGAAAATACAGGGACTTTAACCCCCCATGTACCGGAGAACGGTAAAACACCGGTGCCGTAACCCATATAACCCAGCTTTTCGCCAAGAGCAAGTCCGACTGCCATATCAACCATTGGTACACCGGATATTTTGCTGCATATCGGGACAGTACGGCTTGCCCGCGGATTGGCCTCTATTATCCAGAATATACCGTCGCGAAGTACGAACTGTATATTGAGCAATCCATGTATATCCAGTTCGGATGATATCATTTTCACTACTTTCAGTATTTCATCCTGCTGTTCCCTTGTAAGAGAGAAGCTTGGGAAAACCGCTATGGAATCACCGGAATGTATGCCTGACGGATCGATATGTTCGAATATACCGGGAATAAGGACATCCTCACCGTCACATAAAGCGTCGCATTCAAATTCTTTCCCCTGGAGGAAGCGGTCTATCATGACTTTCTGTCCTGGGACGGCTTCAAAAGCTTCAACAAGGACACTTTTCATTTCGTTTTCATTGTAGACAACTTTCATAGCAACTCCGCCTATTACGAAACTTGGGCGTACCATAAGCGGGTAACCAAGCTTTTTCGCCAATACAACTGCATCCTCAACAGATGCCACATCATCACCATCCGGTTCGGCTATAGCCAGTTTCGAAAGCAGCCTCGAGAATTTTCCACGATCCTCTGCTGCATCAATTACATCCGCACCTGGACCGAGAAGGCGTATACCTTCCAATGCCAGATCAAGTCCCAGCCTCAATGAAGTCTGTCCGCCGAAACATGCAAAAACGCCTTTAGCCTTCTCACGTTTCAGTATTGGCATCGCATCATCCGCAGTAAGCGGTTCAAGATAAAGAGCGTCCGATATATCATAATCCGTGCTTACAGTCTCTGGATTGACATTCATCATTATTGCCCTTATACCGCGTCTGCGAAGCGCTTCGACAGCCTTAACGCAGCAATAGTCAAACTCAACTCCCTGCGCGATCCTTATCGCACCTGAACCGATTACGGCAATACCGCCTTCCTGTTGTCCGCATGTGTCACTGCCGGCACCGTAAACCCCATAGTAGTAGCCTGATCCGGATGGGAATTCACCTGCGCTTCCGTCAACTTCTCTGTATCCTGTTGTGCAGTTTTCGGATTCCAGAAGCACTTCAGCTTCATGTTTTGAAATACCGCTGGATTCGGCTATCTGTCCTATCGACAGTCCGTGCATCCTTGCAGAAACAACATTGCCGTTGACAGGCCCATCCTCTTCGAGATATTTTTCAGCAAGCTGTATCGCGTTAAGCTGTTCAATAAAATATTTTCTTATGTGAGTCCGCCGTGCCATTTCATCAACAGTTGAGGAACTGCGTCTCAGAAGTTCGGTTATTGCCTCAAGCCTCAGGTTAGTTGGAGCTGTTATTTGTTCCCAAAGCTTTCTTGTTCCCCAAGAGCGCATCCTTTTATCCGGCATGTTCCTGCCTCTTTCAAGTGAGCGGCATGCTTTTACAAGTGCCTGTGCAAAATTCAGGCCGATTGCAAGGACTTCACCAGTTGCCTTCATCCTGGGCCCAAGGGATGGATCCGCCTGTGGAAATGTATCAAACGGCCAGGAAGGAATTTTGACTGCAACATAATCAAGAGCTGGTTCCGACAAAGCGCTTCCAGCTCCAGTAACAGGATTGGTCATTTCAGTCAGGTTCATCCCAAGTGCTATTTTCGCAGCCATACGAGCAATCGGATAACCTGTGGCCTTGCTGGCAAGAGCGCTTGAACGGCTGGCCCTCGGGTTGACTTCTATTACGTAATATTCAAGACCGTCAGGAGAGAGGGCAAACTGAACGTTGCACGCCCCCCTGATATCGAGCACCCCTACAATTTTAAGCGCTGCAGTACGCAGCATCTGCCATTCTCTGTCAGTCAGAGTCAGTACAGGTGAAACAACTATTGAATCCCCAGTGTGGACACCCATAGGGTCAATATTTTCCATGCTGCAGACAGCGAGTGAATTCCCGGCATTGTCCCTTACCACTTCAACTTCTATCTCATGCCATCCCTCAAGATAACGTTCTATAAGGGCTCGCCCAACCGGCGACGCAGTAAGGGCATCCTCAACCCTGACGACAAAATCCTCAACATTCCTGACTACTGAATTTCCAGACCCCCCCAATGTAAAATCGGGACGAAGGATCAGAGGAAGCGGAGTATGCATTGCAAATTCCTGAGCTCCCGCTACCGAAGATATCCCCCTGCTTGCTATTATCGGCTGGCCGGCATTTATCATTGCTTTTCTGAACGGCTCACGTCCTTCGGCCTTTTCAATTGAAGCGGGCTGAGTACCCAGAATGCGGCAGTTATATTTATCCCACATCCCGAGTTTTTCACATTCCATGCAGAGATTAAGCCCAGTCTGCCCTCCAAGCGTTGCAACAACGCCTTCCGGCCTGTATTCATCCAATATACTTTCAACAACTTCAGGGATAAGAGGCTTTATGCACACTATGTCGGCAACAGTCAGGTCTGTCTGTATAGTTGCAGGATTGCTGTTAAGCAATATTACGCGGCATCCCTCTTCTTTAAGCGCACGGCAAGCCTGGCTGCCGGCATAATCGAATTCTGCAGCCTGTCCTATTCGTATAGGTCCTGAGCCAAGTACGAGAACATTTTTAATATTCGGATCCTTCATTTCTATGCCCCCTTAACTTCATGTACATGGCTTAAAAAATTATCGAATATAAAACCTGCATCTTCTGGTCCGGGAGATGCTTCAGGATGAAACTGAACGCTTATTGCATCAGCTTCTTTGTTGATAAGCCCTTCTATCGTCCCATCCCCAAGGTGGCGGAACAGGACTTCAAGACCTGTTCCAGGCAGGCTTTCCTCTGAGACAGCATACTGATGGTTCTGGCTGGTAAGGATACCTCTGCCTGTAACAGTTTCAACGACAGGGTGATTAACCCCTCTGTGGCCAAAATCCAGCTTATGGGTGCCGGCACCGCATGCACGTGCAAGAAGCTGATTCCCGAGGCATACGCCAAGCAAGGGAAGTTTTCCTAAAATTTTTCGTATTTCACCAACCTCGCGGTCAAGAACTGCAGGGTCGCCAGGACCGTTGCTTAATATTATCCCGTCAAGGCCGGCAGACAAAATATCTTCAGCCTTTGTAAGATTTGGAAAGCGCACAACACGGCATCCGCGTGATATAAAGCTCCTTATAATGTTTTCCTTTACACCGTAATCAAGTATGCCGACACTGATGCCGCCTGTTCCTGAAACTTCGATTTCACTGCATGAAACCTCGGTGACCATATCTTTAGGAAGTTCCGTAATCGACGGTCTGCATGGCACAAAATCAATCCTGCCCATAAGTGAGCCGTATTTTCTTATTTTAAGTATAAGCTGCCTTGTATCTATACTATCTATAAGAGGCCTGCTGTTTTTTCCCATCCATGAACTCAGATGTTCGAAGCGTCCATTTTCAGTTTCGTCAAGTGAAGCTGTAAGCGCGGCGGTAAGCCATACTCGTCGGCCCTCAAGCCTGTCTTCGTCCACTCCGTAAATCCCGATCGGCGGGAATGCAAATACAACGATCTGTCCGCAATATGACGGATCTGTCAGAGTCTGTGGATAGCCGCACGCAGCTGTAGTGAAGACGACTTCGCCTTCTACCGGCTTTGCGAGGGCTCCGTTTCCGCTCCAGAAACTTCCGTCGGAGAGGGTCAAATATACTCGGCTTTTCATAATTCTGCAGCTCCTTCTGCTCCATTAAAAATGGAAAAATGTTCCAAAAAAACGATGTTCCAACAGATAAATAAACCTGAAGTAATGTTTTGTTTATTAATCATTTTTACCTATCGTTCAAAGTTCCAGAGTATTATAACGGCGAACGCCAATTCGTCAAGGGAAATTTATGCTCAAATTTTATCTAAACAAAACACATTAAAAATACAAATGATGCAGCTTGTAAGAAAATTGGGCACAGACTAAAATCAAAAGAAACAGACAAAAGACGGGAGCTTAAATTATGGAATACAGCTTTGCCCCTTTAATCAGCACATCTTCAAAAATACTGATACTCGGCTCACTGCCCGGCGTAAAATCCCTGAGGGAAAACGAATATTATGCTCATCCGCAGAACCGGTTTTGGAGAATAATGTTTACGATATATGATACAGCATACTCTGTCGATTATAAAAGCAGATGCTCTCTGCTGCTGACACATAAAATAGCATTGTGGGACGTTCTGAAATCGGCGGACCGCGAGGGCAGCAGCGACAGCAGCATAAAAAACCAGACACCGAATAACATACCCGAGCTTCTTGCCTGTTACCCAAATATATGTTTTATTATTTTCAACGGCAGCTTTTCTCTCCGTAGTTTTAAAAAATATTTCGGCGAACCTTCCCTGCCGTTCAGGCTTCTTTTATCCACCAGCCCGGCAGTGGCAGGAAGGGACAAGGAAAGGTTTGAAATGTGGGAAAAGGCGGTCAGAACATGCGTGTAAGGCCATTTCCAACCGCCATTATTAAATACTGATTATTGTTTCTGTAAAAGGATTTTCACTCTTAAAATCAGAATCATTCATACTTTAAAGCATCTATAGGATCGAGCAGCGATGCCTTCCATGCCGGATAATAACCAAAACCAATTCCGACCAGCGCAGAAAACACAAATGCAAGCAATATGGATGACAAAGTAAATATCGGAGGCGCCTCAGTGAATGTTGATAGTGCGTGCCCGGCAAAAACACCCAGAATTATTCCAATCGTTCCGCCGATAACGGAAAGCACCACCGCTTCGGTAAGGAACTGGAGCCTGATGTCTCTGGCCTTTGCACCGACTGCCATACGGATACCTATTTCCCTTGTCCTTTCGGTAACAGAAACGAGCATTATGTTCATAATACCTATACCGCCTACAACAAGAGAAATAACAGCTATCGACCCGAGAAGCATCGACATTATCATAGTTGTCTTGCGGCGTGCCTCAAGCATCTGTGAAATATTCCTTACAGCAAAATCGTCCGCCGTTCCTGGTTTTATCCTGTGACGCTCGCGCAGCAGGACTTCTGTTTCGTGCTGGACATATTGCAGTGCATCCATGTTAAGGCCTTTGATAAAGATGTTGCTTATGCGTCCTGGAGTATTCCAGCGGACCAGGCGTTTCTGCGCTGCTGTAAGGGGAACGAGCACAAAATCGTCCTGATCGTCACCCATCTGGTTCTGTCCCTTCTCTGTAAAAACACCAATAACGGTAAACGGGACTTTGTTTATTCTTATCGATTTACCCAATGGATTTTCGCCGAAAAACATCTTGTCAACAATTGTTTTGCCTATTACAGTAACTTTAGCCGCCTGTCTTACGTCACTGTCATTTATGTCCCTGCCGTATTCAATTTCCCTGTCCTGAACAGGTGAATACTTTGATGTGCTGCCTGTTACGTTTGTACTCCAGTTTGTATTGCCGTATATAAGCTGTACTGAAGTATCCACCATCGGGGCAACGGCTTCGATCCCGGATACATCTTTTTCTATTGCTTTTGCATCTTCGAAAGTAAGGTATCTTACAGTACCCGATGATGACATTGCAGAACGGTCAGGAAAAACTATTATGAAATTGCTGCCGAAAGAAGCGATCTGTTCATCTATGCTTTTGTTGGCTCCAGTTCCTACGGCAAAAGCAGCAATAACGGCGGCAACTCCTATTATTATTCCGAGCGCTGTGAGCATTGAGCGTGTTTTGTTCCTATGCAGCGCACGAATAGCAGTATATGAGATCTCTGTCATCGATATCATGATCCTGACCTCCCTTTATTGAGTTCATCATATGTGATCAGTCCATCCCTGAAATGGACTACGCGTTTTGCAAAGGAAGCAACATCAGGCTCATGCGTTACGATTATTATCGTTATGCCGTCTTTTTCATTGAGCCTCCTGAAAAGGGACATGATCTCATCGCTGGTTTTTGAATCGAGATTTCCTGTAGGCTCGTCTGCAAGAAGGATAGGAGCCCTGTTTACAATACCTCTGGCTATTGCCACACGCTGCTGCTGTCCGCCTGAAATCTGAGTAGGTTCATGATAAAGTCTGTCTCCAAGTCCCATTTCTTCAAGAGCAGCCTTAGCCATTTCATGGCGTTCCTTCTTGGGGATACCTGCGTAAAGCAGCGGAAGTTCCACATTTTCAAGCGAGCTGGTCTTCTGAAGCAGGTTAAAACCCTGAAAAACAAAGCCTATCGTGCTGTTCCGTATATCTGCAAGTTCATCGTTATCAAGTTCACCTACGTTTTTGCCGTTCAATATATACGACCCGGAAGTAGGTCTGTCCAGGCAGCCAAGTATGTTCATCGTTGTAGATTTGCCTGATCCGGAAGGTCCCATCATCGCAACGAATTCGCCCTTTTCAACGGAAAGGTTTACTCCATGCAGGATCTCAACCTCATCCCGTCCCAGTTTAAAACTCTTCCTGATGTCCCTAAGTTCTACGAAAGCCATTTATTTTTCCTCTTTTTCAACAACAATGCCTGTAATAACACGCTCGTTCTCTTTGATGCCCGAAATTATTTCCGTATTCTGTCCGTCTGTTATGCCCTTTTTTACCTCAACCTTTACAGGAACATTTTTCACGTCAAGCGTATAAACGGCCGGGGCGGTCACCTTGGCTATATTCTGTTTTCCTCTTCCGGGAGGCCCCTGGCTGACGGTGGTTTCATTCAGGTCGACAGGTTTGAAGCGGAAAGCGCTGTTTGGTACAATCAGTACATTTTTGCGTTCCTGTACAATGAGCGACACATTGGCGGTCATACCAGGCAACAGAAGCCCCTTCTCATTGTGAACCCTTACTATTACGGTATAAGTAACAACGTTATCAGTTGTGGTCGGGGAAAGGCGGACCTGTGTCACGGTCCCCTCAAATGATTCGTTAGGGTATGCATCGACTGTAAATTCAGCTTTCTGTCCGTCCCTGACACCGCCTATATCTGCCTCATCGACATCCACTTCTATCTGCATCTGTTTAAGGTCCCTTGCTATCTGAGCAATACTCGGAGTCTGATAGCTTGCAGCGACAGTCTGCCCCTTGTCAACATTTTTTGCTATGACCACACCGTCGACAGGTGAATATATTTTTGTATATCCCAGGTTTATCTGTGCTTTAGAGAGAAGTGCCCTGTACTGTGCTACGTCGGCCTTATAAGCGGCAACGTCGGCTTCTGCCGTCAGCAATGATTTAACATCTGCGTCAACATCAGACTGTGCTATGAGATCCTTTTTTGCAAGCTCTTTTGTCCTGCTGAGATTTTTCCTCGCATTTTCAAGAACAGCCCTTTTATTTGAGAGATCGGCCTCGGCGGAAAGCAGATTCGCCTTTGCCTCGTCTACATCTGCCTTCAGTGTTGATGAATCTATCTCGGCAATAAGGTCACCCTTTTTTACAATACTGTTATAGTCTATATACACTTCCTTCACCGTTCCTGATATCTGCGTGCCAACATCAACAGATTCAACAGCGGCAAGAGAGCCTGTAGCCTGTATTATGGACCTGAGGTCAGAAGTCACAGCAGAAGATGTTTTATACTGTATTTCAGGTGTTATGCCGCTTCTGTACCACAGCAGCCCGCCGGCGGCGGCAATGACTAAAACTAGTACCACTGCAGTTTTTATGTTGATAATATTTTTCAGGACAGTATTATTTATCTTCATTATCAAGACCTCCAATAGCCTTCTCAAGATCCAGCCGGGCTTCCTTGCATTTATACAGTGAAAGGACCGTCTCAGCCTGTGCAGCTGCATAGCTCTCTATCGCATCCGAAATTTCCAGGCTGTTGCCAACTCCCGCTTTATACCTTCCATCAGCAAGATCATATGTTTCCTTTGCATATCTTTCAGCTTCCATTGAGGCGGTAAGGGTTTCTTTTGCTTCATTCAGAGACTGCCATGCCTTGCGGACTTCAAGAATAACCGAATTGGACAGGCTTTCCATCTCCGCATCCGCCGTTACAAGATCAGCCTGTGCTCCCTCCACCTTGCTTTTAGTAAGCCCGCCGTCAATAATCGGGATATTTATCGACAGTTTTGCGCTCCATTCGTTATCATCGAACGGTGCACTTCCGTAAAGGCCGTAGCCGGCTGATGCACTCAGGTCAGGAGTAAGCCCCTTCTTTTCCAGTGACAGATTTGTTTTTGCATATTCTACGCGCTTACGCTGGGCAGCAAGCTCGGGCCTGCTTACAAGCGCTTTTTCAACTGCGTCATCAGCTTTTATGCCCCAATCCTTAAAACCAAGCACATCTTCTATATCACCTATCTTAAGCAGCGGTTCTCCCATTGCTGAAGCAAGCTGGGCCCTCATCTGCTCAGCAGATGACTGCGTACTTACCAGTGCGAGTTTCGAACTTGCAAGATCCGATTCCGCTTTTGTAACCTCAATTTTCGCCTTTGTACCGGCATCATAGTATGATTTGGCCCATGAAAGCCTCTTCCTGTAATTTTCATATCTTGTGCGTGCCACTTTCTGCTGGCGAAGGGATCTGTTCAGCCCGTAATACGCTGAACGCACATCAGCTATAACCTGGTCGCGGGCTTCAAGATAATCAGCTTTTACAGCATCCGTATTTATTTTTGCCGCAGTAACGCTCAGATCCCTTTTGCCCCAGTCATAAACAGACTGTTCAAGAGTTACAGATGTGCTGTAATCTCCTGCATTTTCATCTGAACTTCCGCCGCTTCTTATATAATAAGAAGTAATTCCGGCCTGAAGGTTACCATCTGCAGCAGCTTCACTGACCGCAGCCTTTTCAGAGTCAATTTTGCTCTTCGCCGCTATAAGGTCTGGATGTTTATCAAGTGCAGTTTTTATGCATTCATCCAATGTCAGCGTACCAGCTGCAAATGACGCTCCTGACATGAATATCTGTATTAAAACTGCAATCAATGTTACTTTTATCATCCTCATTGCAAGTGCCCCCACTCTTTTACGCTATCAGGCGCACCGGAATCGTTATTTTAAAATCACTACCGGCACCTTCCGTGCTTTCGACGCTGATATTGCCGCTGTGCGCTTCAACAATAGCCTTGGTTATAGCAAGCCCTATTCCCATTCCCCCGCTTGCCCTCGTGCGAGATTTATCCGCTCTGTAGAAACGTTCGAATATATACGGCATATCTTTTTCAGATATTCCTATCCCACTGTCTTTTACCGATATTTCAATATAATTTTCTTTCCTGCTGACCCTTAACATCACATTCCCGCCGGAATCAGTGTAACGCAACGCATTTGAAAGCAGATTTTCAACGGCCTGCCTTATTTTATGCATATCGACAGCAATAAATATGCCTGATTCTATACTGCGCAATAGTTTGACCGACTTGCTGCTGTAAAGAGGATCGAAAACCAGTGCCGTTTTCTCAATTTCAGATGAAAGGTTCACATTTTCAATAGAAAGGTTTTTACCTGTTTTTTCTATTGACGTTAACTTCTCTACCTCTGAAATCAGCATCGAAAGCCTGTTTATCTCATCTACAGTCAGCTTTATACGTTCATGCGTTGGTTCCCATATCCCATCTTCAAACGCTTCCAGATGCGATTTAATAATCGTCAGAGGATTACGAAGCTCATGCGCGACATCGCTCATGAGGCGTTTCCTCAGATTTTCCTGTATCTCCAGTTCCGACCCGAGTTTATTAATGCTGTCTATCAATATCTGCAGCTCTGTTATGTCAGAGCTCAAATCATCAGTTATTTTGTAATTGCCGCTGCTGATCAGGGATGCCCTTTTTGAAACATTAAGTACAGGCCTGCTTATCCTGTTGGCCATAATGAAAGATATCAGGACAGAAATGAGAAGCATCAGCCCTATCGCATAATACATGCTCCTGTTGAATTTTTTAAGGAAGAAGCCCTCCCTGCTGTCATTGAACGGAAGACATACAAAACGCAGCGTCCCCACCTTATTGCCTTTAACAATAACCGTCTCATCCATTTTTACAAGTCTGTCAGGTTTTATAAAGTTAATTGGATCCTGCATCTGCCTTTTTTCGCGTCTTGTATCCGCTGTCCCGGGAAGGACAGCCCTTTTGTTGTTGTGGCTGAACTTATGTATAAGCATTCCGTCTGAATCATAAAGTTCGATGCGCAGCATCGGCCACCGCAGGATATTGCCCTTTATCCCAGACAGCAGATCTTTATTCCACTCATTTCTGAGGACATATGCATTCTGCATCAGAAACACTATATCCTGCTGGTCTTCTGCCAGTTTGTCAGAGGCAAACCTGCGGAACTGTCTGTCCAGAAGTTCAGATATTGCTGTCGGTATAACAAGCATGCAGATAATGACTATGGCTGCATACTGGAACATCATCTGTGTGCGCAATGAACGTTTCATGGAAATCACACCGCAATCCTGTAACCGAAACCATGCACTGTACGTATGTATCCGTTTTCATGCTCAGGGTCGGAAAGTTTTTTTCTTATATTTTTTATATAACTGTCTATAGAGCGCTCAAACCCGTCATATTCATAGCCGAGAGCATATGTAATAAGTTCGTCGCGGCTCCATGTTTTGTCCTGTCTGGCTGCCATTCTGGACAGTATCATGAACTCGTTTCTTGTCAGTTGGATCTCGCTGCCTTTTTTCCTTACGCAAAAGTTCCGTACATCTATGGAAATATCACTGCCTATCATTATCAGCTGGCTTTCACTGCTTTCCTGATCATCGGTTTTCCTGAGATTTGCGCGTATGCGTGCCATAAGGACCCTCGGGCTGAACGGCTTTATTACGTAATCATCCGCACCTGCATCAAGTCCTGCAATCACATCATCCTCCGCACTTCTCGCCGTGACCATCAGTATGGGGACATCAGATATTTTCCGTATCTCCCTGCATACATCCTCTCCAGGCAAACCAGGCAGCATTAAATCAAGCAGGATAATGTCATAGCTGCCGCAACGGAACATTTCAAGCGCCTTCAGTCCGTCAGGAGCTATATCCGCGTCGTATCCTTCACGCAGCATATATGCTTTTTCAACTTCAGCTATCGCCTTTTCATCCTCGACTATCAATATTTTCAAAACCTGCAGCCTCCAAGTTTTTATATTCCGGATCACGTAATACGCATATTATCCTGCAGCAACAGCCTGTTTAAAAGCGGAAGCAAGACATAAATGCCTGCCTCCGCTTCCATAAATATTATGGTTATTGTTTATCTATCAGTACATCCATTCCCGATGATGCCCACCGCCGGGACAGCCGATGTCACGTCCCATACCTGGTCCCATAGGGCCGTTTCTGAACTTATCCGGTGATTTTAGCATTTCCTCCAGCATCTCATCATCAATATTATTTCTGATTTTTTGCAGGTTTTTGTTAAGTTCACGTATTTTTGCTTTGTTTGGGATATCTTTTTGCATCTCTTCCATAATCTCAAACCTAAGTTTATTGCTTTCCGCCATCTGCGTCTTTATCGCGGCAGGGATCTTGAGTCTGCCGGCCTGTCCCTTATAAAAACCGGACGGATTTTTCAGCACTTCCTCAAAACGGGCGGTATCAAGCTCTCTGCGCAGCTTCTGCACCTGTTCATGCAGAGCTTTTGCTTTTGACTTATCCGGGTTTTCCTTGCGGAGTTCCTCTTTTATCGCACGGCTGAGATCTCTTATCCGAGCAATATTCTCCTTCTGCTGAGGACTGACCTTATTTCCCATAACATCAGGCCTTTTGGGCGGCTCCGGATTTGAAAGTCTATCATTAAAACGCATATCTTCTATCTCCTGAGTTATATCCTGCACCCTGTCGTGGAGTTTGCGTGCCTTTGATTTATCGGGGACTGACTTATGAAGCTCTGTCATTATTTCGTCATTAAGCTTCATAATTTCATCCATTTTTTCTCTGATTGCCGGATTCTCTGCTTTTTTCGCAAAATTGCCCCTCATAAGCGGCATCCCGGTATCAGGCCCCGCCATTTCAGGAGCATTTACGCCGCCGCAGCCGCCGGGCCAATACGGATCAGCCGATGCGATTCCTGATAAAACAAGCAGCATAACAACTCCGAGAACGATCCTTTTTTTCATTTTACCAACCCCCATATCATAATTTGAACTGCTCACAGCCATCAATTGATCCTTACAATAAGAAGTCTAATTGATATCTATGGGAATTATATGGCGCAAATATGGGGATTATGTGTAAATGGGATTACACGGATACCGGTCGGCAGGCTGAAAAAAATAAAAAACACTGCATAAAAACACTGCATATTGAAATCAAATGTTTATACATGATTCGCAGTCATATAACCTGCTGCCTTAAAACACTGTTTTAAACCCTTTGTTTCCTGTGGCATATAATATGATTCAGATAAAAATATCCGAAAGTACAGTGTGAAAATGCATATTTTACAATATCCGGCAGGATCAATATCAGCATATTCCACGGTCATATTACTCGTGCTCATAAATGTTAGCTTTTTCCACGCCGCTCATGACTCTGTATACACCCTCAGAAAGAGCTTTCAGTTCATCTTCTCCGGGAAGGCATATAACCTTAGCTATCCATGAAACCCTTTCTTCTATAAGCCCGCACAAATAACTGCTGTAAGCAAGTCCGCCGGTAAGGATAATTGCATCCACCCTGCCTGCAAGTGCAACGGACCTGTGCCCTATTTCACAGGCAACCTGATATGCAAGAGCTTCCGTTATGAGTTCCGCATAAGTATCCCCTGAAATTATTCTATTTTCTATTTTCCTCAGGTCATTGGTTCCAAGATGCGCAGCTAGTCCAGCATTTCCTATGATCATTTTTTCCAGTTCGTCTTTTGTATGCCTTCCGGAAAAACATCTATTGATCATATCGATAGCATGAACTGTTCCGGCACGATCCGGCGACATCGGGCCATAGCCGCCAAGCGCATCATTGACGTCTATAACACGTCCTCCGCTGTGGGCTCCTACAGTTATGCCGCTTCCCATGTGCACAACTATAAATCCGCATTCTTCAATTCTCATTCCCATCTCCGCGGCAACCCTGCGTGCGGCCGCTTTCTGGTTAAGAGCATGGAATACAGACTTGCGCGGCATGTCCGGGATGCCGCTTATGCGCGCTACCGGCATCAATTCATCCACACACACAGGATCTACTATATATGCAGGACGGCCTCCTGCTTCCAGTTCAAGTCTTCTTGCCAGGATTGCGCCAAGGCTGCTTGAATGCATGCCGTATTTACCGGACCTGAGATCTTCGATCATTGCATCATTTATTTTCCACGTACCTCCGACTAACGGATGCAGAAGCCCCCCCCTTCCGGCAAAAACATCAATTTCAGCAAGTATGGTATTTTGTGACTTAAGTACGCTCAGTATATCCCTGTAACGAAAATCCTCCTCCTCAAGCGGACCGTTATATTTCGACAATTCATCCTTTGAATACATGATCGACTCGGACCAAAGCTCTTTGCAGTCATCATAGAGCGCCATTTTTGTGCTTGCAGACCCTGGGTTAACCGCAAATATCTTCATCCACATCAGCAGCCTTTGCTATTAATTGAGTTATGCTATATAAAAATATATACGCCTGCGACTTTTGATTGTTATTTCTTTATCGGTATTCCGGCTGGAGCCAAAAATCCGACCCGTTCTGTATACGACAAAACAGAGGACTGTACTTCTTGACACGTTTTAATATGAACGCTATACTCTCCTTCGTGGCGGCATAGCCAAGCGGTAAGGCAGTGGACTGCAAATCCATCATCCCCGGTCCGAATCCGGGTGCCGCCTCCATAAACACTTTCCAGTACGCTTTTATTGTTTTATGCTATCAGATATTTCCGCTCTTGTATTTTTAAACTGAATAGGAGTAATTTCTTCGCTAAAAATCCAAATATACTTGTCAGCTACAGGTTATTGTGAGTTTACGTGTTACAGGTATGTTTTACAAAAAAATATGTATATTTCCATGAACAATGCAAATAATTTGTTTATTACCGATAATAAAATATATAATTAAATATTATTTCTATGAATAGACAAAATGTGTTTGCTAAATTTGGCTATTATGTCCGCATGCTATTTTTAATCTTAATAGCGCAGTTAAAATACCTTATAAAATATAAAAATAATCTGTCATTCCATGTTTTATATAAGATTAAAGCTTTGCTTTATGATACATGATTTTGATCAAATAACAACGTAAAAAGTCTGAACATTCAGCATTATTTATTGTCGGTACATGGGGTTAATTTCCTGAAAGGGGAAAATTTATATTAATGAGCCTGTTCAGAGAAACAATCAAATACTATAAAAATCCACGAAAGATACTCCCGCGGCTCAGGGATAAAGTATTATCACCTTTAAATTATATCTCAGCCAAAATCTGGGTTAAATTAAGAGGAAGGCATTCCCTTCCGTCATATAATGCTGATAAAAAAATATTCCTGTTCGGAGGTTTCGGCGGAAGACGTTACGGTGACAACAGCGCAATTATTTTTGAGTATATGCTTAAAAACCGTCCCGATGTGGAATCTTACTGGGTGATCAGAAAGGATTGCTTTACAGAGAAGGCAACGCCAAGAAATTTGCCCGACAAAAAACATGTGGTTTTCAAGGATTCCTTAAAAGCAAACGTACTTGCTCTCAATGCTGATGTTTACGTATATTCCCATGGACGATACGACATAACAGACTACAAAAAAAGCGACAACCCTTCCTGTATTAACGTAATGCTTGATCACGGTTTTACGGCTTTGAAAAAAATGATAACTGATAAATCATCCTCCGGAATGAAGGCCCATGCGGCTTTGCCGGATCTGGACCTTATAGCTGCAAGCTCCGCCGGCGAAGCTGAAATACACAGCAATGAATGGGGCGTTCCAAAGAATAAAATAGTAATTACAGGGCTGGCACGGCATGACAGGTTATACCACCTTGGAAACAAGATACTTCCTTCAGGCAAAAACATCCTGTATATGCCGACATGGAGGGAGTGGAATTCAAGAAAGATATCTTTATCGAAAAGTGATTTCTTCGATCAGCTCAGAAAATTTCTAATTGACTCCGACCTTGGTGAATACCTTAATAAAAATGGGATCAGGCTTCAATTTTACGTCCATATGTGGATGCGTGAATTTTTTGATGAGTTCAAGGATAACTTTTCTGCAAGAAATATCGATATACTTGACCAGAATACGGACCTTCAAAAAATCCTGCTTGAAAGCTCACTTCTGATAACGGATTATTCAAGTGTCTGCTGGGATTTCCTGTTTCTCGATAAGCCGGTGCTATTCTTCCAGTTTGATCTTGACAAATATCTTTATCACACAGGCTCATATATTGATATGCGCAATGATCTTTTCGGCCCTGTAGCCTATACCACTGAAGAAGCCATTTCATGGATCAGATATTTTACTGAAACAGGTTTTTCAAAAGGTCCTTTCGCAAATAAAATGGAATCCGGCAAAAATTTCGCTTTCGCCTACAGAGACGGTAAAAATTGCGAAAGATTGGCTAAAGCGATATCGGAACGCCTGGAAACAAGGGATCAGCCGCAATTTCCCGAACAAACAATGAAACCATGAATTTAACAGCATACGGAGCAGGTTCCAAGTAATTTTATCTCAGCAACAGCTTTCAACGTCTATTTTTAGGCCTCCACAGCATTAATAGGACTGAAGAAATTATAAGAGGCATTGAAATAAAAATATTTTTGTGCAGAGATTCACCTCCTATAAGCCAGCCAAGCGCAACAGCAACAACAGGATTCACAAAAGCATGTGTGGAAACCCTGCTGGCCGGTTCAACGCGCATAAGCCACATAAATGATGTATATGCAATGACTGAACCGAATATCACCAGGTATCCAAGCGCCAAAAGTGAACGGAGTGAAAAAGCGTCACAAACGGCATATTTGTCTGTAACGGCGGAAATTATAGTCTGCAGCAGCAGCATCATGCATCCACCTGAAAACATCTGCATTCCTGATGACATAAACGAATTTTTATGTATATCAGGATTACTCGATATAAAAGCGCCGAAAACCCACGCCAGACTGCTGGATATTACGAGAAAGAGCCCTGCTGTGTAGTGCGAAGAAGCATCGGGAACGTTTATGCATGAACCTTCCGAAATCAAAAAATATACTCCGAGAAAACCTGAAAGGATTCCAAGATAGTTATTCCATGCAGGTTTGCTTCCTTTAAAAAATATCCACCCGATAAGGCAAAACCATAGCGGCTCCAATGCTACCAGGAGCCCGGCCACCGAAGACGGCACCATAGTTTCAGCAACTGTCAGCAGACCGTATGAAATCACAAACGGCAGCACGGAAGCTTTAACTGCACATTTCCAGCCATTTATCGTAGTTTTGTCTCCAAATTTCAGCATCCTGAAACACATGAGTATGATTCCGGCAGATGTAAACCTTATCCCGCCAGATAAAATAGGCGGTATAGTTTCTACTGAAAAGCGTATTGCAAGGTAAGTGGAGCCCCATATTATATAAACAAGAAAGTAGGCAGAAAACAAAGCCAGTTTTGTTGGTTTCAAAACTCCTGCAGACAAATTTGCCCAGCCTCTTTCCATAGTTCCCAATATTATAATTACCTCAGTACATTATACCTTTAAATCATATGCACCAGTATATTAGAGATGCTTTATATTCACATGACCGAACCGGCACATATACCTATGTGATATGGACATATTTTCAGTATAATCAGACAAGTGATATTTGTCCGCTGAAATCAGTATCGAAAGGGGCTGCCGCAGTCTGCCGTATCCGGCGTTTCAAATGAATTTATTTTTACGCAGACACATGGAGAAGGGGAAATCATTGCTTGTCCAATGCACTATGAATGTCCTCAGCCCTGAAAATACCTATGCTGGTATTGCACTTCACAACAGCATATCACACGGGCTGAGCAAGGACATATTTATGCCTGCTTCTGAAAATGACATACGCCGCCTTTTCGCAGGAAAAGGCCTTGCAATAGGAGTACATTTCGGTGACCGTTTGGTATGTCTGAGGACGCTTGTAACGGACAGAGAATGGGTAAATGAAGCCCTGTCAGCATACGGATGCAAAGATTCTTCTGACAGCAAAGCTGCTATTACAGGTTTCTGTATAGTGGATAAAGAATTCAGAGGCAACAATATACAGTTTCTGAGCTATTATTACATGGAAAACTTGGTCTCCGGAAAATTTAATTCGATTATTACGACCGTGTCCCCTAAAAATATTTTCAGCCTTCAAAATGTTATGGCATGCGGATATCATATAACTGGAATAACCAATATTAACGGCTGTTTCTTGCGATTCATACTGGAAAAAGAATTTAGCCCGGCGTGCCGGATATGGACAAACGGACACATAACGGTCCCTGTAAGGGATATGGACGGACACAATGCTGCAATCGCAGCAGGAAACGCAGGCTATAAAATAATATGTAAAAAAACAGGCGGGTTCCATATACTCTATGGAAAAGCGGAACAGTATTCTGATGAATGAGACCGCTTCAGCAAAAAAACAACAGACCGGACCAGCCATTAAAAACAACTGAAATCCGGTCTGTTATATTTTGCCAGATATATTATGCAATTATAATAATTTTTTCAGGACAACACCCAATATACTGCGCGCAGGGAACAGCTTCTTTGAAATGCCCTCACCTGAGAACCCCAGCATAAGTCCAGCACCGAATACAGCCCCAATCGACTTGAATGGACTTTTACGCACTATAACAAGTGGATCCACCGCACTGAGCGAAGATAAAAATTTTGCTTTTGCATTGTCAAGATCAGACATTTTATTATTCAGCAGAACCGCCCCCGCCACGCGAATGTTTATGTCCTGAGTACAGCAGTACAGATCCTGAAGCTGCAAGCACAATACCAACAGCAGTTGCTGCTGCAGGCCTGCCAATAAAACTGCTCAACCACAGGTAAAAGGCAGCCATAAGTGCTGCTACGCCCAAAAAAAACAGTAAAGCGCCGAAAAGGACTATGATGATGCCTTCAGCGGTATCTACAGTTTCCTGCCTTAATGTCCTGCCCTCTGCCTCGAAAAGCTCGAACAAGCTTACGATGGCGTTAGCAATAGTTTCCAATAAGTGCACACCGCCTATCTCAAATTCATATTAGCTTAAAGGGTTATTCCTCTTCTTTCCGGCTGCAATGGCAATCCAGTAATTTACCTATTACGATCCCTGCGCCGAATGCAAGGACAACGGAAAGGAACGGATTATCAGCAACTTTGCGTTCAACTTTGGAAACCGCAGCTTTGCCGGGTTCCTCATATTTCTCAATAACAGGCTTTATCGCGTCAATAATTTCTTTAGCGCTTGCGCTTATGGCATCCTTTAATTTCGCAAAATCGATTATGCGTTTTGCTTCAGTAGTTTCCTCATGTTCAGCAAGAGCTTCCTTGAGGGATCCTACTTCCGATTCAAGCTCCATGATTTTTTCTTCATTTCCGCTTACGTCTGCCATTGGAATACCTCCCATTCATTTTTGTAATTGCCGGAATTCTCTTATTTAACTTTATTATGTATTTTATCATGATAGGACAATACACGTAAAATTTAATGTAAAATATAAGCATAAATACTGTACGTCCTTTATAAAAATGGAGTTGATAAGATGAAGGAAAATTATGTTGATGTACCGCTGCTCCAGCAGAGGGAGATAGAAATGAGAGTACTTGGACCTATAGTACGCGCATTTGCGGAAGAAATAGGCAAAGAAAAAGCCTGCGATATAGTAAGGCGGACACTACAGGAAATATCCCGCAAACAGGGAGCGGAGCTTTCAAAAAAATGCGGAGGAGGACTTGAAAGCCTTAAGTCCAACTGTATAGAAAAATGGAATGCCAACGGAGAGCTTGAGAAAATACCAAAAGAAGATTCTGACGAAACACTGAGCTTTGACGTTACAAAATGCGACTTTGCCAGTTTATACAAAGAACTCGGCTATGGTGATCTCGGGACTCTCATATCATGTGACCGTGATTTTGCATTTATTGACGGTTTTGACAGCACAATCGAACTAATAAGACAAAAAACATTAATGACAGGAGATAAAATCTGTGATTTCTGTTACAGAAAGAGGAAAAAAATAAATTGACACCGGAAGATAAATTTTTAGCTTTGAAAAAACGCTTGAAAGAGCTTGGGAGAGCAGCGGTAACCTTGTCAGGCGGCGTTGACAGCTCATTTCTGGCTTATGCTGCGAACAGTGTTCTTCGCGGCAATTCATTCGCGATCACAATATGGTCGCCGCTCCTCTCCGCAAAAGACCGCAATGATATTTTTTCTTTTGCAGAGCGCTACAATATCCAATTAATACGCATACAGGCAGATGAGACCGACAGTGACGGATTTTGTGACAACACAAACGAACGATGCTATATATGCAAATCAATGCGCACCAAAATAATTGAAAAATATGCAAAAGAATGGCATATACCTTGGATTCTTGACGGCACCAACGCCGATGATCTCAAAGACATAAGGCCAGGAATGAGGGCGATTAATGAATCTGAATTAACGATAACCCCTCTTCTGGAATGCGGATTTACAAAAAGCGACATAAGGGCGCTGTCAGCACAGCTGGGGCTGCCTACAGCGGATAAACCATCATCGGCCTGCCTTGCGTCACGGATACCTAAAGGCACCTATATATCAAAGGAACTTCTCTCAAAGATAGACATAGGTGAAGAAATGCTAAGGACCATACTTCCTGACAACGCACAGATACGGCTCCGCTGCGACGGCAAGTCAGCAAAAATAGAAACAGAAACGGACCTTATTCCTTTACTTTCTGAAAAAATCGATTTCATAAATAAAAGCCTTTCATCCATAGGCATGCAAAATGTTCAAATTGAAAGGGACGGCTACCGTATTGGTGGACGTGCAAAGCTTTCATAACATATGTAACGTCATTATTTTTGATTTTTTATTAAAAACACAGTTGATCCGCATTTATCTGCAGTTTCCAAATGTATTCTCCTGTATATGCAAAAGTCAGTAACATCAGGGGCACTGCCTATACAGGCAGTGCCCCTGATGTTACTGGAAACCGGCATTTTGAAACAATGCCTGTAACTTAACCGCACTGTCATCTACATATCGATCGATATGAACAGAGTCTGTCCGTCCCTCAATATAAGCAGGCCAAGAGCTTTGTTATGAGCACTCATTATGTTTTTCCAGTCACTTAAAGTGTTTATTTTCTGCCTGTTGATTTCAAGTATGACATCTCCCTGCCGGAGACCAAGCTTATCACCCTGGCTCCCTGGCTGTACGTTAAGGACAGCCAGCCCCTCGCTGCCCTTGATCTTATATTTCGACCTGATTTCTTCGTTTATTTCAGAAACAGTTATACCCATCTGCGTAGAAGTATTTTGCTCTATTGTTTTTTGAGGTAATGTCTTACCGCTCGTTTTCTTGGATTTTTTCCCGTCAATTTCTCCGAGCACAACATCAACTATCCTTTTTTTGCCATCCCTGTATATCTCGAATCTGACCCTGTCTCCGGCAAGCTTGTTCCTTACTAAAAACACAACATCCTGACTGGTCTTGACCGGTTTCTGGGCTATCGAAACTATGACATCGCCACGTTTCAGTCCATACTTCTCAGCAGGTGAACCAGGCTGTACATCAGAAACTATTGCACCTTCCTTAACAGGGATGCTGTATGCTTCAACAAGCGAGGCCGTAAGCGGCTGCACAACAACTCCAAGCCACCCCCTGCGGACTTCTCCATGCTTAATGAGATCGTCCATTATCTGTTTAGCCATATTAACCGGGACAGCAAAACCTATCCCCTGGGCATAAGGAACTATTGCAGTGTTGATGCCTATGGCTTTGCCGCTTAAATCAATCAGAGGACCGCCGCTGTTGCCGGGGTTGATAGCGGCATCCGTCTGCATGAAACCTTGGAAATTAACGTCCGGAGCCTGAAGTGTACGGTTTTTAGCTGAAATTACACCAACCGTTACGGAATTTTCAAAACCCAGAGGGTTACCTATTGCAACCACCCACTCACCTACCTGGGTTGCATCAGAATTTCCCAACTGCAGAACAGGAAGGTTCGGGGCCTTTATCTGTATCACAGCAAGATCAAATGTGGGATCCTGGCCTATCAGCTTAGCGTTGAAAGTCCTTCCGTCAAGCAGCGTAACCTTTATATTGTCCGCATCGTCCACAACATGGTTGTTTGTAAGAATGTAGCCTTCTTTGCTTACTATGAAGCCTGATCCCTTGCCATGGACGGGCACCGTACGCTCCTGGCCTCCGCCGCTGCCGAATAAGCTGTCACCGAAAAATTCTTCAAAGAAAGGATCTCCTTTAAACGGGTTAGGCATTATTTTCTGTTTGACCATTGTTTCAGTGTCGATATTAACTACAGCAGGAGAACTTTGTTTCACTATCCCGACAATAGGGTTTCCTGTATAGATATCCTGCGCGTAAGCAGGCAATACAGGCTGTGCGACAGTATCAATTTTTACGTGTTCAGGATTCAGATATCTCGCTGCCGTATATGTGCCGAACGCCCCGCCGGCAAACAACAGCACGGCCGCTGCAACGGCAATTCCCCATTTTTTTGCGGTAATGACAATTCTTTCTTTGTTCATTTGCCCACCTCCGAGCTTTTTTATAAAAAATAATCAGAAAAATAACACTGAACGGATACGCAAATTATTTTAATCGTTCACACTGAGCTCACATCAAGAATATTACTGATGAATAAATGCAGAAACAACTTAGATATTTGTTTATTTCACAAGCACACTATGATATACTATTGAATACATATGATGAGTTGCCATTGTCTGGAGCGCGTGATAGTGAGCAAAAAACTCAATTTCGATTTTCATGTCACACCAGTGTATGTTCTCTTCACAGCCTTGATCATATTGGCTGTGTATGTAAGCATGACATATATAAACCAACTCAAAGAAGTCTTTTCCATTAATTATGATGCCCACAGCCAATCTTCAACACTCCTGGCAGCGCATGTTGCAGACGAACGTATCAATTCGATATTTACAAATTTGCATGGACTTGCCGATAATGCCTCTGTATATAATATAAACGGCAGCGGCACCAACCTTGAGCCATGTCTCGCAATACTCAGAAAAGAAACAGACAAAATGGGATATAAACGCATTTACCTAAGTAATCTAAGCGGAAGCACAGTAACTACGGACGGATATAAATTCAATATTGCAGGGGACGAACTATTTAAAAAAACTGTCAAAGGTTTTTCTTCCACTTCGGGAGTAAGCGTAGACAGAATTTTTAACAAACATCACCCAAGGACGGAAGTTATATATTTCAGTGTGCCGGTTTTGGAGCATTCAAAAATAGTCGGTGCTCTTTTTGCTACTGTACCTCTTGAAAAAGCAGCATCTCTGCTTAGAGGCAGCAGTGTAGTTTACGACGGGCCGTCGCTTTTTATAATAGATTCTGATAATTGTGTAATAGCACACTCGAAGGTATTCAGGGACGAACGTATGTACCTCGGCAGCAGCTGCAGTTTTTTTGATTTTATGTCAGGGCTGCTGACTGCAGATGAAAATGAGTACCTGAGAAAAAACATCGGGGAGATTTCAGGAAACAATATTTTTGCATATAAAGCAAAACACTATCCCCGGCATATTTCCTTTGCCGCGCTTCTCAACACAAACGGATGGAAATTCGTCGAGGTTTCCTCCGAGGACGGGCTGCACGCACTCAGAAAAAACACATTCTATAAAGCTGCTGTACTTTTTATTGCCATTGTGCTTGTGGTTATACTGTTCATGTTTATACTTTATATATTGTTGCTTAAGTACAGAAAGATAAAAAAGCTGTCACAGACGACTATAGATAAGTCGGGGCTGTATCTTTTCATGCTCTCGCCAAACGGCGATGCTGTAAAATGTGACAAAAACTTTATACAGCTCCTTGGTTTTCCTGAGAAAACAGACTCTTTTAATTTTACTCAATTTATGGATAAAAATCAGACGCTCTTTCCTCTGTCCTCAATAAAAAAAGAAGATTCATTCAGGCTGTCACTGCGTATGCCGAATGGCGAACGCATATATCTGCTGGTACAGATAATAGGGGATAGCGAAAGGGGATTATATCAGTCATTCGCGGTCGACATAACCAAGGATGAACGAATACAGGAGCAGGTCCGCAATTTTGCATACACGGATATCACTACGGGCCTTCCGAACAAAAAGAGCTGTACCATAAAAATCGGGGAACTGAATAAAAAATGCATGAAAGAAAGTTTCAGGAGCTCTTTCATATTCATAGACATAAATAACAGCCGCAAAATACTGGAAGTATTCGGAGACAAATTATCCGGCATGATGCTCCATGAAGCAGCGTTCAGGCTCTCTAATATAGCGCATGCGTTCGGCGGTACCCTTTTCAGTCTGGGCAATGATAATTTCGTAATAATATTTGATAATTACGATGAAGAGGATGACGTCATTAATATATCCAAAAAGATAAATAATACTTTCTTAACACCTTTCAGCGTAGGAGACGGAACTTTTGATGTAACATGCCGTATAGGGATAGTCTTCTGCCTTGAATACATGAAGCAGACTCCGGTCTCCCCTAATGATGTCTTCAGATACGGAGAATTTGCAGTAAGCTGCGCAAAAACCTCTAACGGACTCTTTGTTTTTGATATGGAAAAATACATATCTATAGCGAACGAGCTTGATGTAGAGATAGACTTATTGCAGTCCATCAAAAACAATGAGCTTGAACTTCACTATCAGCCTGTATACAATTTTAAAACACGCGCAATAACCGGATTTGAAGCTTTGCTTAGATGGATGAGCCCTAAACATGGCAATGTACCGCCAGCCGTTTTTATTCCTATTGCGGAAAAGAGCGGTTTTATAAATTACCTTGGGGACTTTGTGATAGACAATACGATGAATTTTGCAGAAAAAGTGAAAGACAGAAATATAAAAGTTGCATTTAATGTCTCTACAATACAGTTCATGCAGGCCGATTTTGTAAATAAGCTGATTACCAAATTCAGGGAACACCGCCTCGCCTTTAACAGCATAACCGTAGAAATTACCGAATCATGCCTCTACGGACGCGTTACGGAAATGAAAGAAAAACTTGAATTGCTCAGGAACGCAGGAATTTTAGTTTCCATCGATGATTTCGGGACAGGATATTCTTCGCTGTCATACCTGAAAGACCTTCCTGCCGATTATCTTAAGATAGACAGGAGTTTTATAAAACATCTTGAGACATCAGAAAAACAGCAGGCCATAATAAGCTCCATAGTCGCCATAGCCGAAGCGCTTGACATAATAGTCATTGCTGAGGGAGTTGAAACAAAAGAACAGCTTGATATCATAACATCGAATACCAATTGCTATCATATACAGGGCTTCCTGGTTGCAAAACCAATGCCTGAAACTGAGGTACTGGATTTTATGGTTAATTTTGACGGGCTGGATGATGCTCGGTCCACAGAAACAGATTAGAGGCTTTATTTTTTACGCAGTGATATCAGATAGGACATCAGCCAAATAACTCCTGCTATGATCGACATGCCGAATATAAGGATATCCTGGTTAAAAAATGGAAATGCCTGGGCCTCTTCTGCCGGAACCCGTAAATTATCGAATACGAGCCGGTATATTCCGTACATAATAAGAAAAATGGGGGCAATCACTGCTTTTTCCCCGGCTTTTACGCGTCTTGCAGCTGTCTTCTTCTCAATATAATATAAAAAAACAGCCATTATCAAAGTAAATACAGACTCAGATAACTGAGAAGGGAATCTGTACAAATTTACAGGGTCGAAAGGAAAATGAACACCCCACCAAGGGCATTCCGCCAAAATTTTTCCTCTTCCTATACAGCATCCCTCCAGAAAACACCCGCACCTGCCTACAGCTATCATAACAGATGCAGGTATAACTGCCGCATCTGCGAAATCATCGACTGACAGACCTGTTTTTTTTAATTTATATGCCCCCGCGATTGCCCCGGACAGCATACCGAATGATGACGACATACCTCCTTGCATCAGAAAGCCGACATTAACCCTGCCGGTAATGTAAAAAGGTATTTTCCATAAAACGCTGCCTGCAAATGCCCCTATGACTGCAGCAGCATAAATCCATATTATGACAGATGTAACATCATTCCAGTCCATTCTGAATTTATAGACTGCACGCTTTCTTGTCCAGAAAGAGAATATCAATAAAGCAAAAGCCCACAGCAGATAATAGCTGCGGACTTTAATAAAAGGCGTAATAAACAGCACAGGATACATCAGCGTCCCTTTGGGCGTCTTCTCCTGCTTCGGCATTGATCGGCCAACGGGTATACAAGGACGCGCCTTGTAGGTTCTTCCCCTACAGAACGTGTCTCAACTTCTTTGTTGTCCTTCAATGCCAGGTGGACTATGCGGCGCTCCCAGCTTGACATAGGCTCAAGGCTCACAGGAGATCCCTTGCGGACCGCTTCACGTGCTATTGATTCAGCAAGCCTGGTAAGTGTCTGTTCGCGGCGGTTGCGATAGCCGCCGCAGTCAAAACGCACCCGCCTCGTTGACATGTCATCATGACAAACTAGGTTCGTAAGATATTCAAGTGCTTTAAGGGTTTCTCCGTACCTTCCTATCACAACGCCGGCATCTTCGCCTGCAAGGTTTATCATTCCGTCGTCGCCAAGTTCCGGTATAAGGTCAAGCTCCATTTTATCAAGTATTTCATTAACGAAATGGCATGATTTGATAAAAGACGAAGGTGCGAACGGGCGAACTTCTATGCGATAGGAGCAGCCGAGAAGTCCGAATAGTTTTTTGTCTTCCGACAGTATCTCAGCTTCAATGTCGTCAGGCGTGATACCCCAAAGTTCCGCTGCTTTATTTTTTGCATCCTCTATGGATTCGCATTCCAATACCGCTGTTTCAATTTCAGGAACAGGACTCTGTATTTCTCTTTCATTATTGTCCATATCCATTACTTTTTCCCCTTGCTGTTCTCTTTGCCTGCAGTTTCTTCATATTCATCGTCTTCTTCATACTCATCATCTTCTTCATAGTCATCTTCGTCCTCGTCTTTATAGTCCGCCGATGATACAGGCTTATTCTTATGAAGCGCCGGTTTTACCTGCAATTCTTCCTTTGTTTTTCTCATTACAAAATATTGCTGTACAACCCCTATGAGAGACGACAACCCCCAGTAAAGCATAACTCCGCCAGGCATTGAAAGGCATATAAAGGCCATGAAGAACGGCATTATTGTGTTCATCATAGCCATCTGCGGGTTATTGCCTCCTGAAAGTTTCTGCTGAGCCCATGTCAGCACAGAAACTCCTATGAGAAGGAGAAGGTCCCCCATGTAATAGCCGATATTTACCAGACCGGCCGGATTATGAAGGACACCCGTCATCACGGATATAATGCCAAAATTTCCGCTCGGGTCAGCTGCCACGCCAACAGCATGCGCAAGCCCTGCGGCAGTTGACGAACCAAGCATGATGCCAAAGAACGAAGTACCGGCAAAATCATATGTTCTCAGGACATTAAACAGCAGTATAAGTATCGGAAGCTGAACAAGTATCGGAAGACATCCGGCTGCAGGATTGACCTTATATTCTTTGTACAGGCGCATGGTTTCCTGATTCAGTTTCTCTTTGTCATTCGCGTATTTCTGCTGGAGCATGGCAAGTCTTGGCTGTATTTTCTGCATTTGCTGCATACTCACCAATTGCTTCTGGTTAAGAGGATATAATGCAAGCCTCACCAAAATTGTAAGCAGTATGATAGAAAACCCGTAAGAGTGTGTTATTCCGTAAAATAAATCAAGCACTGCCAGAAGCAGATCGCTTGCTCCTTTCCAAATTGCGCCCAAAACCTTCACCTAACCTTTCGGAGTTCTTTAATAATTCTTCCTATCAAAATCCATGTTTCTATTTCTTCAATATCAGGTACAGGGTCGTACCCTGGTTTTGTCCACGGTCCACAACGAAGTACCCTGCGCACGCTCAACACGGAGCCTAAAAAAAAACCATACCTTCTCAAAGCTTCAGCTGAATATTCTGAGCACGTCGGACAGAAACGGCACTTTCCTCCGCCAAGCAGCGGGGACAGCAACGCTTGGTAAAACCTTACCAAAAAAAGTCCGCACTTAGATGCTATGCTCATCTGTGCCTTTTTTGTCTATTGTCCAATCCGGGCCGGGCCAGTCATTGTTCATTAAACCTCTCCGCTTCATAGACCTGCCAATATCAAGATATATATCCTGTGCGGACAAATCCAGCGCATTTTCGCGCAGTGAGCCGACAATCCACACACCATCCCTGATCCACGGAAGAAGTCTTCTGAAAGATTCCCTAAGTATTCTGCGCCCCCTTGTGCGTTTTGCAGCATTTGCTATTTTTCTTCCTACTGTAACGCCTACCAAAGTCCCGTCATTTGGCCTGTCTAAAAAGAATAACCGCACCAGTTCGCCTGTTTCACGACGCCCGGTGCGGAATACAAGGTCAAACTGCCACCCACGCTTAAGTCTGACGGCAGATGAAAAACCGAAATTCACTGCTTATTAGACGGCGAGACGCGCTCTGCCCTTACGGCGGCGATTCCTAAGAATACGACGTCCGCTGGGGGAGGCAGAACGTACTAAAAAGCCCATCGACCGCTTGCGTCTGGTGTTATGAGGCTGAAATGTTCGTTTCACAGACTACACCTCCTGTGGTTCATTTTCATCGACAACTAATCCAAGTAATTATTGTCTATTCCGCAACCTGATAAATATAGCATACACTTTGCTGTGGAGCAAGGAATTTATATTATATCAGAAAGATATTCTTTAGGAATTTTACCCAAAGATGTAGTAAAATACAAACAGGTCTTGCGGAGATCTATAGTTATGTGCTAATATATCCGCTGTCTTTTGTGAAGGAGGTGACGGCATTGCCAAATAAGAAATCAGCAAAAAAACGAGTTCTGGTCACTGAAAGAAACCGTATTTACAACCGCTTCTGGAAAACACGCTGCAAAAATGCAGTAAAGAAACTTCTTGATGCAGTTGAGCAGAAAGATCCTCAGCTTGCAACAAAGAGGCTGAATGAAGCTCAGGGTGTTCTGGATAAAGCGGTGATAAAGGGCGTCGTTCACCGGAATACAGCTGCACGTCGCAAAGCGGGAATGGCAGCTAAAGTCAAAACTCTTTCAGTGTAATCAGTTTTGAATATTAATTTACAAAATAGCAAGGGACCGGTCAGCCGGTCCCTTTATTATTATATTATGCTTGATTTTCGAAAACCTGTTTAAAGCTAAATACTATCTCATCCGGCTGTTCCGGCAAGTAATTCTATTATGAGCGTTTCCAAAGATGCCCAGCCGGCTCCTGTACCGCTTTTTTCACATATATTGATCCTAATGAGTCCTTTTACAAACCTGCCTATTGCTGACGGAGTATATTTACGTGACGCCTGCAAGGCCATCTTCCACGCATAATCTTTAGCTCCGAGGGCGCTTGCAAACATTTCTCCCCTGTCAGGGTACATCGCATAGTACCATGCAAGGCGCATTCTATTATGAAGGGCTGCCACAAGAGGGATGATATCTGTATTTTTTGATATCGATTCCATTGCGGCAAGACTTCTGATAGAAGTAACACAGTCTCCGGTGCATAATGCATCAAGGATGCGCAGTAAATTGCGACTGCCGTCGTCAAGGCACAATCTGTCGACATCTTCAGCTGTTACGGCACCATCGCGCCTAAGCATCGAAAGGCTTATGAGCTGAGATCTGATTTCCTCAGGGTCGTCAAGATGTTCGACAAGCATAGCCACCGCATCGCGCGTTATATTTACTTTCATCTCTTTTGCAAGATTCGCGACCCATATTTGACGCTCCCGTGGCCAGCGAGGGAATCCGAAAGGTTTCACTACTGTGCATCTGCCGATTGCATCTTTTGAAAAAAATTTGACAGGGTCTGTCTCATATACAAGAACTATCACAACTGAAGATTCTTTTTCAACCATTGATTCCAGATTATGGGGAAGAGCACCTAAAAGGACCGCGGCATCAACAACTATGAGCCTATTTTCATCGAACAGGCCGCCAGACATATTTTCAGACAGAAGAGCGACCCATTCGCCGCCCTCCTGTCTGGCTGTAAGCTGATATCCTTTTTTTTTAAATTCAGTTACCGTCTCCTCCAGAAGGCGCCGTTGTCCAGTCCCTGAAGCGACGATCAGTCGGAGATGCGGCATCAGTCTTTCGCAACTACGTTAATTAGTTTGCCGGGAACTGCAATTATCTTGATTATTGTTTTACCTTCCAGACGTTTTTGTGTTTCCGCGCGCGACATGACTTCAGACTCAAGTTCTTCCTTCGACAGCCCGGATTTTACGTCGAACTGCTCTCTTACCTTGCCGTTTATCTGCAGAACCACCGTAACCTCATCTTCTTCAAGAGCTTCTCTTTCTACTTCAGGCCATTTTTCAACGGAAATGAATGTATCATTCCCGATCATATGCCACAGCTCTTCAGCTATATGCGGCGCAAAGGGCGACAGGCAGCAAAGCAGCGTTTCCGCGGCTTCTCTCATTACCTGCCATCCCTTTGCATCTTTAGGCTGGAAGGATATCAGCGCATTCGTAAGTTCCATCAAACGCGCTACGGCAGTATTAAACTGCCGCTCGTCACGTATGTCCCTTGTGACTTTATCAAGCGTCAAATGCGTGATACGTTTGATCTGGCGCTCAGAATGATCCGTTATTTCCTTCATCGGGATATGCGTCTTAGGCGCTGATTTGATTCCGTCAATACCAGTTTCAAAAAGACGCCATACCCTACCTAAAAATCTGTTTGCACCCTCAACTCCGCGCTCCGACCAATCCAGATCTTTTTCAGGAGGAGCTGCAAACAGTATGAACAGCCTTGCTGTGTCAGCCCCGTATTTTTTCATTATCTCATCAGGATCTACCACATTGCCAAGTGATTTTGACATCTTGGCACCGTCCTTAATGACCATTCCCTGAGTAAGCAGACGCTTGAAAGGTTCCCTGTAATCCTTCGGAAGCAGTCCGAGATCAGCGCAAACTTTAGTAAAGAATCTAGCATATATCAGATGGAGGCATGCATGCTCTATCCCTCCGATATACTGGTCAACCGTCATCCAATAAGATGCATCGTCCTTGTCAAAAGGCCTGTCCTTGCACCATGGTGACGTGTAACGGCTGAAATACCATGATGAACAGAAAAATGTGTCCATCGTATCAGTTTCACGGCGGGCCGGACCTCCGCATACCGGACACCTTGTATTTATCCAGTCCTCACGAAGCGCAAGCGGGTTACCTCCGTTTTCCGGCATTTCAATATCAAGCGGAAGCTCGACCGGCAGCTGGTCTTCCGGAACCGGGACGATCCCGCATTTATCGCAGTATACCATTGGGATCGGAGTACCCCAGTAGCGCTGGCGCGATATCAGCCAGTCGCGAAGGCGGTACTGCACTTCCCTCTTGCCGAGCTCCTGTTTTTCAAACCACTCTGTTATGTTTTTTATCGCTTCAGGGGTTGTAAGACCGTCAAACTGTCCCGAGTTGCAGGCCACGCCATCCGCTTCAACAGATTCTGGCATGGTGTCTCCGTCAGGGACAGGACCGTCAGACGGTTTCACAACGGCAATGATCGGTATATTGTATTTACGCGCAAAATCAAAGTCACGCTGATCATGAGCAGGGACACCCATTATTGCCCCAGTTCCGTAATCGGTAAGGATGTAGTCAGCGATCCATATCGGAACCTTTTTGCCGTTGACAGGATTGATTGCGAAAAACCCGGTATCTATACCTTGTTTGTCTGTTCCTACCGCTGTTCGTTCAATAGAGCTCCTTGCAGACATCCTTTTGGCAAAGTCACGCAGCTCTTCAGCTTTAGCTCCGCCTATGCGGTTCGCAAAATCCTCTACGAACGGATGCTCTGCAGCCATCGCTACGAATGTAACCCCGAAGATCGTATCTATCCTGGTAGTAAATGCTTCTATACTTAAATCTGTATCAGCTACATCCATCTTGAAGTGGACACCTTCCGAGCGTCCTATCCAATTGCGCTGCATTGTAACCACACGCTCAGGCCAGCCTTTCAGATCATCAAGACAATCCAGGAGTTCCTGCGCATAATCGGTGATGCGTATAAACCACTGATCAAGTCCGCGTTTTGTGACAGGGGTCCCGCAGCGCCAGCATACACCTTCGCCTACAACCTGTTCGTTTGCAAGAACGGTTTTACAGCTGCTGCACCAGTTTACAGGAGCATGCTTACGGTACACGAGGCCTTTTTTATAAAACTGGAGGAATAGCCACTGATTCCATTTATAGTAATTCACGTTGCATGTTTCCACGCGTCTGCGCCAGTCATAGCTGAATCCGGAGCGTTTAAGCTGGTTCGTCATATACTCTATATTGCCCCATGTCCACTCTGCAGGAGGAAGTTTTTTCTTTATTGCGGCATTTTCAGCAGGCATGCCGAATGCATCAAAGCCAATGGGGTAAAGTACATTATAGCCCTGCATCCTCAAGAAACGCGCGAGTAAATCTCCTATCGAATAGTTGCGGAGGTGCCCCATATGCAATGCACCGCTGGGATAAGGGAACATTTCAAGACAATAAAATTTTTCTTTCGAGCTGTCGGCCTCCACTTCAAATATTTTGGCATCAGCCCAGTTTTTCTGCCATTTTGGCTCAATGGCAGCAAAATCATACGACATCTATATCTCCTCCATTGCTGAATAATGAAATCAGAGCAAATTATATATCCCTGTATTATATACTTCACGATTAATGCGGGCAAGGCATTTAAGATCTCTGCACCTGACAGCATGTATGCGGTCTGCAGCCATATTTTTATAATTGAATTCTTATTTAGATTTAGACATATCGGACATCACAAAAGCAGCCCAAAGCTCAAAGGCATCTTTGAAATTCCATGGATCTTTGCCTGTAAGAGTTCTGATTTTCTTCAGTCTGTACTGCAGGCTGTTTCTGTGCATTGCCAGCTTGCCAGCTGCGTCACAGCTGGCAAATGGAGATTGGCACCAGACAAGGAATGTTTTTTTTATATCACCGTAATCGTTCCGGCCCATAAGTCTGCCTAGAGTTCTCTCTGCATACTCCTCCCGCTTCGCCGCAGGTAGCATGTCGAGCAGTGACTCAATCGTCAGCCCGCGGGCTTTTATAATACCTTCGTATCCCAGCTGCTCCCCTATGCGCAGCGCATCCCTGGCAGAACGAAGTGATGCACCAAGCCCTGCAATATTTTCTGAGACAAGCCCTACAGCTATATTTACATCAATTTTTTTTTCAAATAAGTTTTTTATCAGGGTCTCGGATAATAATTCAGTATTCTCATATATTTTTTCGGGATTCACTCCAGAACCTGAAGAGAAGAAAACTGTCGACCTGTAATTTTCCTGCGGACATATAACATTCCTTGGATTAGAAAAGCAATCGCGTATTTCACGAATGATATTCTGAAAAGCCGATTCGGCTGATTCATTTCCCCATTTTTTCATTTCAATCACAACTGCAATTCTGCATTTGTCAAGATCATATCCAAGCTCTTTGCCCTGAAGCCTTATCAGGTCCTCATTACCGTTATTCTGGCTGAACAGTGCAACATTTTCTATGAGATCACGCAGCGATCTTTCCCTTAAAAGATTAGATTCCAGAAATGCCTCCTCATGAAGCATCATTTCAGCCTGCCTTTTTACAAGTAAACCGTAGCGGGCAACTTCATCAGGATGTCCAGCTATTGAAACAGAACCGATGACCTTGTCAAAAAACTGTATAGGCAGTGTGTAGCCTGGACGCACATTTTCCATTCCCTGCGCATCTTCGTTAGAGGTGGTTCTAGGCTTGTTTTCGCGTATGACAATAATTGAAGGGACATGAAATTCCCCAATTCTTTTATCTTCATTGCAGCCTATAACTATGCCTTTTTCATCTGTCACAAGCACCCCGTACCCTATAACGTCGCTTGTACTTTTGGCTATATTCTGCGCAATGTTTTTCAACAAATTTATCACATCCATTTTTATTCATAAGAATAAATTTAATATAATTTTACAACGTATATATATTCGCTTGAATAGTGTTTTTTATTTTAATTGTGTATAGAATTTAATGCAAGAGGCGGTCCGCAAAACCATATTTCATCAATAAAAAGGAGGAATAATTTATGCGATTGGAGCTGCACAAGCTAAAGATTAGAGGGCTCGCCTTCGCCGACAGAACGTATGCTTCCGGAGGAATCTTATATGTAAACAAAGACGAAGCCGAAGCTCTTGTTGCTGAAGACCCGCGTTTCGCAAAGGTCATGATCGATCTGGCATGCCCCGGTGAAAGCATCAGGATAATACCGGTCAAGGATGCCGTCGAACCAAGGGTCAAAATAGGGGAAGGCACTTACTTCCCAGGTTTTTCAGGACCTATGGAAAAAGCCGGGTCAGGAAAAACTCTGGTCCTTGACGGAGCTGCCGTAATAACATGCGGCCCTATAGTGGCATTCCAGGAAGGCTTCGTCGATATGTCAGGCCCAGGTGCCCGTTACACACCTTTTTCCCAGACATGCAACGTAGTATTGTCAGTAGAGCCGGCTGACAACCTGGAAAAGCACCAGTATGAAGCGGCCCTGCGTGAGGCAGGACTTAAGCTTGGGGTTTATATCGCCCGCTCATGTGATGAAAACGGGGCATCAGCTGACGAAGTGCAGGTTTTTGAAAAAGGGGACACTTTTGAGGAAAGCACCAAATATCCCTCGCTTCCCAAGGTAATTTATGTATGCATGAATATAACACAGGGGCTCCTTCATGATACGTACCTGTATGCATCAGACCTTCGTCCAGCCCTGCCGACATTTCTGCATCCCAACGAAGTGCTTGACGGCGCAATGGTATCGGGGAACTGTGTTTCTGCATGCGACAAAAACACAACATGGCATCACCTGCATAATCCTATAGTACAGGCTCTTTATGCCCGGCACGGGAAAGATATAAATTTCCTTGGTGTAATACCCACACAGGAAAGCACTGTACTGGACGGCAAGCTACGCGCTGCTGATATGAACCTGTCTATTGCAAAACAACTTGGCGCAGAAGGAGTAATCGTATCTGAAGAAGGATACGGCAACCCCGATACAGATCTTTGCCTCAATGCAAAAAAGTTCGAGCTTGCAGGCATAAAGGCGGTTCTTGTTTCGGATGAAGCGGCAGGAACTGACGGGGCAAGCCAGAGCCTGGCCGATGCGACTCCTGAGCTTACAGGCTTTGTATCAACAGGCAATGTTAATGAAATGATTGAAGTTCCTCAGATGGAAAAAGTCATAGGCTATAAAGAAGCCATTTCACTTCTTTCCGGTGGCGCTGAGGAAAGCCTCAGGCCGGATGGCTCGATGTATGTTGAATTACAGTCAATAATAGGATCTACAGCCGAAATAGGGTTCAATAAACTCGGCTGTGAGTGGATCTAGAGAGGAGGCTGCCGGTAATGGCCTACAGGATAGTACACTATATCAACCAGTTCTATGGAGGAATAGGAGGGGAAGAGAAAGCCGGGCACGGGCCGGAAGTCCGCGAAGGGTTCATCGGGCCGGGTATACAGATAGAAAAATTGTTCAAGGAAGACGGGCACGTTGTAGGAACCGTCATCTGCGGTGATGGATATTACGGTGAAAATACTGAGGATGCAAGGGCAAAATGCCTTGAAATGATCAGAAAAATGAAACCTGATATTCTGTTCGCCGGTCCTGCTTTCAATGCGGGACGCTACGGTTTCGCATGCGGGGATATTGCCGCCGCCGCAGGTGCAGAACTAGGCATACCGACTGTTACCGCAATGTACCCTGAGAATCCTGGAGCTGAACTCTATTCAAAGAAAACTTACATAGCAATAACATCAGACAGCGCGCGCGGAATGGCAGCAGCGTTATCCTCCATGGTTAATATCGGGCGTAAATTGCTTGGCGGAGAATATCTCGGCCCCGCCAGACTTGAGGGATATATTCACCGCGGCATACGCAAATCTTTCTTCAATGATAAGTGCGGAGCTGAACGGGCCGTTGAAATGCTTCTTGCAAAACTTGGAGGAGAACCATTCCGCACTGAATATGAAATGCCGGTATTTAAAAAAATTCCCCCGGCAAAACCTGTAAAAAATTTAAAGACATCTACAATTGCGCTTATTTCATCCGGAGGTATAGTTCCCAAAGGTAATCCGGACCATATTAGGGTATCCTCAGCAGAGAGCTTCGGAACATACGATATATCACAGATCAAGGATATGACACCGGACAACTACGAATCAATACACGGCGGATATGACCGCGAGTGGGCAAACATCGATCCAGATGTCGTTCTGCCTCTTGATGTAATGCGGGAACTTGAGGCCGAGGGGATCTACGGGAAACTGCATCATTTATTCTACACCACGACAGGAACAGGAACTGCCGTGGCCAATGCGGAAAAATTTGGTGCAGAAATAGGGGAACAGCTGAAAAAAGCTGGTGTTGACGCTGCGATACTCACCTCCACCTGAGGAACCTGCACTCGATGCGGGGCATCGATGACAAGAGAGATCGAACGGGTTGCCGGAATTCCGGTAGTTCAGATAGCAACTATCGTTCCTATCATGCTTACTGTAGGCACCAACAGGATAATCCCCGGCGTGGCCATACCCCACCCTACAGGAAATCCGGCCCTCGGCCCTGAAAGGGATAAGGCAATACGCAGAGAGCTTGTATTAAGGGCATTTAAAGCCATAACTGCCGATATAACAGAGCAGACTATCTTCGAAAAATAACGTGACCACCTTTTATGCAGCCATCATTAACAGGCGGATGACAGCGGATTTCGAAGAAACGCTTAATATGTCGGTCAGTCCTAAGTACAAAAATAAACCGATGCATTGTTTCCGAATCCGCTGTCATTATTAATAGGAGGTAATTGAGCACATGCCTGATAAAATTTTACAGATAGTTACCAATAATCCTGATATATACTGGAGCCCGGAAATGCCCTTCGGCATAATCAGGGTTGACGGATCGCCAATCGATGTGCTCTATAAGACAGAAGAGCTGCTACAGCACAATTGGCGCCTTCTTTCAGCACCGCTGCCTCCTAATGTGCCTGTGATGCGGGGCCCCTACCGTTCCATTGTAATTGAAGATTCGGAAAAACAATATGACCCTGCAGGCCTTATAGCCCTGGATAAAGCCAGGGGGCGTTATGAAATAGAGCGACGCGGCTCATGCGCCTCAATGGAAAAAGATTTTGCTGTGATCGACAGGCAAATGTTATTACGGACCTTAAGGGATATTGCGGATATGGACCTAAACAAAAAATAATAATGCTGTTACGTGTTTTACAGGGTTATATTTAATCCAATCAAGTGATACTATCATCACATAAGTTATCCTCAGCAATAAATTCAGGAGGGAAGATAATGATAGAGCTGACAAAAGAAAATTGTGACGCAGAGGTTCGCGAAGAAAAGACACTGCCTGTTGTCGTCGATTTCTGGGGACCGCAGTGTGTACCATGCATGGGCCTTATGCCGCACTATATGGAAATGGCGAAAGAATTTGAAGGAAAAGTAAAATTCACTAAGGTCGACTGCTCGGCAAACAAAAGAGTAGCCATGGGTTTCCGTGTTATGGGACTTCCAACGTTTTTGTTCTGGAAAAACGGAGCGGAAGTGAAACGTCTTTCCAAGGAAGAATGTACACCGGAATCAATAAGGGCTGAGATAGAAAAACTTATCGGATAAGCATGCAGAATCATCCGCAAGGATGTTAAATTAAAGACCAACAACAACAATAAAAGGAGGTGTCCAGCCATGAGCAAACTAAAAGGAAAAAAGCTCCTTCTTCTCGGAGAGAGAGACGGCGTTCCCGGACCTGCAATGGAGGCATGCCTTAAGGACAGCGGTGCTGAGGTAGTATTCTCTGCAACCGAATGTTTTGTCTGAACGGCAGCAGGTGCAATGGACCTGCAAAACCAGCAGCGAATCGTAGATGCTGCTGAAAAGTACGGAGCTGAGAACTGTGTAGTAATACTCGGTTCATCTGACGCGGAAGGCGCTGAAATATATGCTGAAACCGTCACTAACGGCGATCCTACTTTCGCAGGGCCACTTGCAGGAGTCTCGTTGGGACTCGCAGTGTATCATGTCTTTGATGAAGAAATCCGTTCCGAATGCGATGACGCTCAATGGGAGGAACAGATTTCCATGATGGAAATGGTTCTTGACCCGGAAGCACTTGCATCTGCTGTTAAAGGGATGAGAGATCAGTTCAGCAAGTTTAAACTGTAAAAGCATATCCGTTCTGCCACATTATTTTCCAAATAAACTAAACGGCCTCCGGACGGTGAAAAACACAAAGCACCGCCCGGAGGTTTTACTGTCATCAAGCAATGCCGTGGACACCGCGTTTTCCAGGTCAGGCCTGTATAAAAAATCTGACGCCGGTATCATTTGGAGCGGAGAAAACAAAAGAGCCCTTAATAAAATATCTATCTTAAAAACTGATTTTATCCGGCAATAACAGTGAAACCGTCATCATTTACCGGCAGACCTGCAGGCAGGTACACACAGGCATAAAAGCGGTCTGAAACGTTTATAGCGGCTGTATTTATGCCGGCTTAAAATTCAGGTAAGAGCATCAGTCAAGAGACAACTCATCTATATGATCTGAACATAAATTCATATGCAGCTGCTCAGCAGTTTTTTATTTTTGTCTTTCTGTAAAAGCTCGATAGCAACATTAAGGACGTGCGCATTGTCGACCCACAGTAATGAGCATCCTGCCAGAAGTCTTCCTGGCTCATCACGCAGCACAAAACACAAGCTTCCGTTTAATATACCGCTCTCAAGTTCTTTCCATTTATAGAAATGTTTTTCCGGCAGACTGAATAGTGCAGTCTTTTTCTCGACAGTGATACCTCCGTCTTCAACTATGCAATCACCGAATCTATATTTATTTCCGGCTCCCAGCCCTTCCAGCATTTCGCTGAGCAGTCTTCTGCCGACCGATTTCCAGTACCTGTCCGTCAGATGTTCATAAAAATCTTTCTGTTTCGTTCTTATTGTAAATTCTTTTTTATCGGTGCCAAAAGTCACTATATATATGCGTTTAGGAAAAATACCCCCTCTTTTCAGGTCGATTCCCCAGCGCAGCCGCGTAATTTTCTTCAGAGGAAAAAGTTCGCCGCACCACAGAAACCCGTTTGGTGATATTTCAAGTGTTTTTTTAAATGGCCATATTCCAAAAGTACATTGAAAATCTATATCATGCTGCCATGAATATTTTTTATCCAAGTAACACACGCCCCTAAATATTACTGCTTAAAGTCATGGATCAGGAAGATCGATCCGCATTTTGTCATATTGTCAATTGATACTTTCTCTTACTGTAACATGCCCAAGAGGCGACATGACGATATACATGTTTCCGGCCTTTTTGGGCGGCATCGGTTTGACATTTATAGTCAGGGCCGGCGTAAGTGTATTCCATTCACCGTTATATACGTGTGTTCTGCTCAAATCACCTGTGACTGGAAACAGTCGTGCTTCAGAACTTCTGTAACGCTCTTTCCTGCCGTCAAGAGTCCCTCCGCGCCATGTCACGACGATCTCTGCATTTTTAGCGCTGCATTCAGACATGCTGATTTTCAAGTTACACTGTTCGATTTGTGCCCTGGACATGCGGTCTGTGAACCAAAAAGCTGCATTGTCAGCCTCTCTTCTCACTATAGAATTTCCATCCTCATATCCTGAAGTGACTACGTAAACTGCAGTGCTTACAACAGCCATGACAAGCAATGCAATCATTGTTTCCGGCAGTGTAAAGCCTCTTCTAATCCCCATTTCGTTCTTTTGTAATTTCCTGCCCGATGCAGCACGAAAGCAGCCAGCTGTAAAAAGGATGTTCCTTCCTGTACAGATGCCCCTGTTTATCTGTAAAGGCATGTCTTGTCCAGCCTTCTGCAATCAGTTTGCCGTCTGAAGCCCTCAAAAGCCTGTATTCAAAAGTCACGCTGTGGATTTTAATATCGCTTATGCAGCACCAAAGCTGCAGCAAATCATCATAACGCGCAGGTTGTTTATAGCGGCAGTGACATTCAACGACAGGCAGCAGAACACCGCCGGCTTCCCACTTGGAATATGGAACGCCTAAAGACCTGCAGAATTCTGTACGGGCAACTTCAAACCAATCAAGATAGTTAGCATTATATACGACCCCCATCTGATCAGTTTCACTGTAACGCACTCTTATAGTGGTAGCAAGCATAAAATTTTTGTATTCCATTTATTACACCTCCGGCCTTTCATTATATCCGGGCATATCAGGTCAAATTCGCGCAGGCGCAGGCTCAGCTGGCCGCTACACATTATAAGGCATACAACTGTTATTCTGAAACAGGATACGCCTTGAACTCAGGCAGCGGCTTCATACGATGCAGGCAAGAAAAGACCCGGGGCTTTTAAACTATAGCTCCACGCATGTATAGGATGTACTTTGCCTTGTCCAAAGGATTTATTCCGCGATAAGGTATCTCTTTCCCTTTCCCAGGCGGGCAGATCTCATATCCGTCAAAAGAGGCGGAGAAATATCCCTTCCCACCTGTAACAGACGAAAGCTTAACGGGGAAATACATGGATTCGGCGACAGGCAGCCTGCCTTCCATAAAAGCGCTCCCCCTTTTTATGACCGGGGAGTCGAAAGTGCCACGCATAGATATTATTTCACCTATCATTTTACCGCTCAATTCCTCTGGAAAGGACAGCTTAAATTTCTGCATCGGCTCCATAAGTTCTGTTCCGGCATTTACAAGCCCATCCATTATTCCAATAGGCGTAGCCAGCACAAAATCAAGGGGGTGCGTATGGATAACATGGTGTTCGCCGCCTATCAGCGTTATTTTGATATCAGTGACCTCCCACCCCTTTGGTCCCTGTTTCAGCGCGTCAGGAATAGTCTGCCTTATCTGCTCCTGATAGCAGCGCGCGATTTTATCGCTGCCTACATTGCTCTCGAAAACTACGCCTGAGCCGACAGGAAGCGGTTCTATCCCAAAACGCATTACGGCCCAGCAAGGTTTCGGCATTGTATATTCAACATAACCTTCGCCCAAACCGGATGGGCGTTCTTTATATATGACCACAGGATCATCCGATGATACTATGAGATTGAATCGTTCCTCCAAAAGTGTTTTCAATATTTCAATCTGTATCAGGCCGACAACACGGACAAGGAGTTCGTTTGTGTCTCTCTGCCAGATAATGTCAAGGAGCGGGTCTTCCGCAGACAGCTGCTCAAGCGCAGAAATAAGAGCAGGATATTTATCATCATCCAGCGGTGATATTTTTACTCTGAGCATTGGCGAAGCAATATCAAATTCCTTAGGCACTGATCCTTCTTCGCCAAGTATGTCACCGTTTCTTGCCGAGCTGAGACCGTAAACTGCGCCAATATCACCTGCTGAAAGTTTCCCGGTATCTTTCTCCTTTGCTCCCTGCATTTTCCTTATCTGCACAATTTTTTCATCAGTGCCGGCAGTTGCATTATGAACAGTATCCCTGTTCTTCAGAGACCCTGAATACAGCCGCACATAAGAAACACGCCCAAGTACAGGATCATGCTCAAGCTTAAAAATAATTCCCGAAAGCTTGTCTCCCGGACGGCTTTCATCATCCTTGGCAAGTCTTACTATTACGTCAAGCAGGCTGACGATACCTTCTCCTTTAAGCGCCGACCCGGAAAGACATGGGAATGCGCTGCGCGAATAAAATATACCATGCAGTGTGCAGTAAAGTTCTTCGTCAGAAATTGAGCAGGAACCATGGTCAATATATTTTTCAAGCAGCGAGTCATCGTTTTCCGAAGCAGTTTCAATAAGCGAATCACGGTTGCTCTCATCCCAGACAAACAGTTTTATTCCGAAATCATCACTTATTTCCCTCATCACATATGCGGAATCAGCACCGGACCTGTCCGTTTTGTTTATAAAGAATATTGCCGGGATCCCTGCAGAAGAAAGGGCTTTCCATATAATCTCAGTCTGCGACTGTATTCCTTCAACAGCCGAAACAACAATGACAGCCATATCCATGGCACGGATAGCCCTCTGAACTTCACCTGAAAAATCGCTGTGGCCCGGAGTATCAATTATATTTATATCATGCCCTTTCCAATTGATGAAAACTGAGGCAGAACGGACTGATATGCCGCGTCTTCTCTCTATGTCCATAAAATCTGTATGTGCACTGCCCTCATCGACACGTCCCATACTGCGTATCGCTCCGGATACAAAAAGCATTTGTTCTGTAAGGGTTGTTTTCCCACCGTCAACATGGGCAAGTATTCCTACATTGACAGGCCTTTTACCGGATACGCTCATACGAGCCAGGTCATGTTCATTTTTTTGCGCGGCGGGAATTGCCTTGATGGTTTCAATTCAGGATATCCCAGCATCTGTGCCCCGCAAATATACTCATCATCTTTAATGCCCAGATACTCACGCAGCCCTTCGAAATTTCTTACCGCCATAGTAAGGAAACCGCCCCAGCATGCTCCTACTCCAAGTGAATGTGCTGCAAGTTCAAGGTATGTAAGTGCTATCACACCGTCCTCAGGCCATTTGTAACCCTTAGGAACAACTGCTATTGCAGCCTGTCCTGCACCCCTGAGCAGAACATCCTCCCCGGCCTTTGCTTTTGCTATTATATTTGCAGCCACAATTGAAAGAGGTCCTATAGGATCCTTGAAAATCTCCCCGCGAAACCAGCATAGTATCAGATTAACAGCGCCAGCAGTTTTTTCCTGCGAGTTCAGCAATATCCAACGCACCTGCTGGTCATTGCATGCACTCGGTGCCATACGCACCGCTTCAAATATTTTCAATAAAATTTCATCTGGTATCGGTTCATCCTTAAAATGGCGGATGCTTCTCCTTGTTTTAAGCAAATTAAGCGCTTCTTCTGCTGATGGCATAGCCAGCTCAGCCGCAGGCAGCAATTCTTCAGCTTTTAAAAACGGCAGATTATTCGCTGACTCAGGGCAGAACAAAACACAATGCCCGCATTTTACACAGCTGGCAGCCCTAGTTTTATTTATCTCAGGAAAACCGTTATCATCAAACTCTATCAAACCTACAGGACAAATTCTCACACAGGTTCCGCACTTATTGCATCTTAAAGGGTCCACTGTCAGCAACGGCAAAATAAATACCTCCTTATGGCTTATGCACTGTATAGCTAATTTTATAAACCGGCCCGTAGAACTTACCGGGACGTCTATATCCAGAACAATATCACAATGCGTGTTATTCGCAACACCTCTGAAATAACAAAAAACATGAAATCATCATACTTGTGGTTGAATATTGGAAAAATAAGCTGCATAACGTCTGATGAAGCAATAAATCCTTTTGCGCAAAATACTGCATACGCCAAATAATTCTGCTACCTCCCATACATAAAAGACTGATTCTCCATAAAATCAGCATGAATACTAAAGGCCCGCAAATGATAATCAGATATAATCATCTGGCAGGCAAAACATACAGGGGGCATATAAAATGAAAAAACTGCTGTTCCTGGCAACGGCGATATTTATTGCTGCATTGGCATTTCAAGCCTGTGCAGACACTTCAAAACTGATTCCGCCATACCACTGGACATATCATGCACTAAGCGCTCTTTCAAAAAAGGGCCTGATAAAAGATGATGTCACCCCAGGTAAAAGCGCATATACACCTGAACAGGTGGTAAGCCTGATAATCTACGCACTTAACAGGATTCAGTCAGACCCTGGTCAAATGGAATCTGATGAGCTCCTGAGCATGCGTCAGCTTGTAAACGGTTACAAAAAAGAGATCAATCATGAAGGTTATAATTTCGATTCAATAAGGACCGATCTTGAGAATTACGCCATCCTTGCAGGACTGCCAGCAATTGAAACAGACGGAGTATCAACTGAAAAAAACCGATTGCTTCGTACTGAGGCAGTTGATTCTATAAACAGCTTTTCGATAGGCATATATAAAAAAATGGCAGAACAATACAAAGGCAATTTATTTATCTCTCCATACAGCATATCCACCTCGCTGTCTATGACATACGCAGGAGCCAGAGGCAGGACTGAAACCGAGATGGAACATGTCCTTTCCCTGGCGCCCGATATACACAGAAGCATGTCCGCCCTTATAAAAGATATAAATTCAGTATCAGATGATACAGCTGTAATAAGCACTGCAAATGCAGTTTGGCCTTCAGCGGATGGAAAATTTCTTATGGATTACTGCACAACTCTGCAGAAATTTTACAGTTCGTCAATAATCCCTCTGAATTATAAAAATGATCCGGATAAGTCACGCAGAACAATTAATAAATGGGTCGAAGAAAATACGAAAAACAAAATTAAAAATATCATAAAAGAAGGAGTATTGAACAAGGACACTTCGATGGTTTTAACAAATGCGATTTATTTCAAATCCGACTGGCAGGATGAATTTGAACCACAGAGAACGAAAATCCTTCCGTTCTGGACTGATTCTGGCAAGCCGGTACAGACAATGATGATGAGCAGGACCGGAGATAAGATAGGATATGTAAAAAAGCAGGATTCGGAGCTCATTGAGATTCCTTACAGGAACAGGCGTTTTTCAATGATGATAATATTGCCTGATAAAAAAGCAGGGTTAAGCGCCGTAGAAAACGATATCTCCACGTCAGTCCTGAAAGAATATACTGATTCGGCAAAGCCTCAGAAAGTAAGGATAACTATTCCTAAATTTAAAATGGAACAGTCCTTCGAGCTCAATAACGTCCTGGCAAACATGGGTATGCCATCGGCTTTCAACCGGGATACAGCTGATTTTTCGGGAATGAACGGCAAATACAACTTATACATCGGCAACGTGTTGCACAAGACATTCATTGAGGTAGGGGAAAAGGGCACTGAAGCTTCCGCAGCAACTGCGGTTATCATGATGAAGACTTCCATAAGCCCTGAGAATGAAAAATTTATTGAATTCAAGGCGGACAGACCGTTTATTTTCATTATAAAGGACAATATTACCGGCACTATATTATTTATAGGGAGATATACCCATCCATAGGCGGCTGTATTTTGCAGGACCGTCTGCAGCTGCAGACGGCTATGGTGATCAATAACACCTGCATATAACGGTCCGCTCCAGATACCGTGAGGAGCGGACCGTTATATGCAGTTACTCTTCGTTATCTTCCGTATCTGGTGGGAGAAGACCGTTATTGCCCAAAGGATCGCATTCATTTGAAGGAAGTTCCTGCACATCTCTCAATGTCCTTTTTATCGCTCTGGTTCTTATTTCAGCATGTTCAAGCTCTTTGCCGGCCTGCTCTATTTTCTGCTTCGTCTTTTCAAGGACGGCTCCGAATTTATCGAATTCAGTTTTCACCTTACCAAGGAGCACCCAGACCTCACTTGATCTCTTTTCTATGGCAAGGGTCCGGAATCCCATCTGCAGACTGTTGAGAAGGGCCGCAAAAGTCGTAGGGCCTGCTACGGCGACCCTGTAATCGCGTGACAGATTGTCACAAAGACCGTCAATACGCAGCACTTCCGCATAAAGCCCCTCTATGGGCAGATATAGAATGCCGAAATCTGTTGTAAAGGGAGGTTCAAGGTATTTGTCACGTATAGCCTTAGCTTCCTCTATAACCCTTATTTTCAGAGCTTTCTGTGCCTCAGCCACCAACCCAACATCCCCCTGCTCCGATGCTGAGACAAGACGCTGATAATCCTCCAGAGGAAACTTCGAGTCCACCGGCAGCCATACAGGTCCGCTTACATCGTTTCCTCCGGGCAGCGATATGGCAAATTCAACACGTTCATTGCCATTTGGTTTTGTAGCGACATTCTCCGAATATTGATCCGGCGTAAGTATCTGCTCAAGCAAAGCTCTAAGCTGCATTTCACCCCAAGTGCCTCTTACCTTTACATTTGACAGTACTTTTTTTAGATCACCGACATCGGAGGTCAGCGCTTTCATCTCACCTAATCCCTTATGTACCTGTTCAAGCCGCTCAGAAACTGTTGCAAAAGCCTCGCCAAGTCTTTTCTCCAAAGCCGAATGCAGTTGTTCATCAACAGTAGCTCTCATTTTTTCCAATTTTTCCTCATTACTTTTATAAAGGTCCTGCAGTTTGCTTTCTACGGTAACACGTATAGCTTCAAGCTTCTCTTCATTAAGACGGCTAACATCCGTAAGCTGGCGAGAGAAAGCATCAAGGCTTTCACGCTGCAGGTCGCCGATTTCCTTTATCCTTTTTGACTGGGCGTCACCGAACGACACCAGTCCCTGCGCCTGTTCTTCCCGTCCGGCCCTGGCATCATCCCTTTGTTCCTTTCTCATGGAGGTAAATGCTTCCCCTATGCCCCTTTCCGTTTCTTCCATACGGGTTTCTATATTCTGCAGCCTTATAAGAAGCTCCCTAGAGACCTGTTCTATGGCCGCGCTGTTGTTCTTAAGTTTTGTGACGGATCCGATCAGATAGACGGCTATCATTACAACTGCTATGACTATCCCTATTACATAAGGCATATTACGTGCACCTTCCCTTCTTTTAAGCTATTATTATAATAGCTTAACGTCCATAAACGAATGACCTCATGTAAAACGCCCCGCCTGATTTTATGGGTTTATGCGCATACGTCCCTTTCGCTGTGAGATATACTGTGCAGTTGCATAAGGAGTGATAAAAATGACTGAAAGAGTAAGGACAAATATTCCACGTCTCATAGCATCATATTATACGGAACACCCTGATGCAACATATGCCGTAGAATCCGTTTCATTCGGGACATCAGGACATCGCGGCTCACCTTTCAAACATAGTTTCAATGAAGATCACATTGCGGCAATATCCCAGGCAATTTGCGATTACCGCATCGAACACGGAATAAAAGGCCCTCTTTTTATCGGTATGGATACACATGCGCTTTCAGAGCCGGCATTACGCACAAGCATAGAAGTTCTGGCTGCAAATAAAGTTGAAGCGCGTCTCCAGAATGATTTTGACTATACCCCTACACCTGTTGTTTCACATGCGATCCTTTCATGGAATAAAGCAAACGCATCAAAAGACTTGTCTGCGGACGGCATAGTAATAACTCCGTCACACAATCCACCCGAGGACGGCGGATTTAAATATAACCCACCCTCCGGCGGACCTGCTGATACGGATATTACAAGTGAAATACAGAAACGGGCTAATAAAATTCTGAACAGCAGTATGTCATCGGTGATAAGGGTAGATTTTAAAAAAGCGATTTCTATGCCTAATGTCAGGTTTATTGACTACCTAACGCCGTATGTGGAAGACCTTGCAAATGTGGTGGATATGGAAGCAATAAGGGATTCAGGGCTTAAAATAGGAGTAGACCCACTTGGCGGATCCGGCATACATTTCTGGGAACCTATAGCTGAGCGTTATCGCCTTAACATTAAAGTTGTAAACATGGAAATAGATCCCACATTCTCATTCATGCCTCCGGATCACGACGGCAAGATTCGCATGGACTGTTCGTCGCCTTATGCAATGGCAAAACTTGTTGCACTTAAGGACAAATATGACATAGCTTTCGGCAATGACCCAGATTATGACCGCCATGGTATAGTAACGTCCACCAATGGACTTATGCCGCCTAACGCATACCTCTCAGCAGCTATCGGATACCTTTTTACATACCGCCGTCTTTGGGATAAAAATATACAGGTAGGTAAAACTGTTGTCTCCAGCTCAATGATAGATAAGATCTCAGCGGACCTGGGAAAACAGGTATATGAGGTGCCTGTGGGCTTTAAGTGGTTTGCGGACGGGCTCCTTTCAGGCAGCCTTGGTTTCTGCGGCGAGGAGAGCGCCGGTGCAACTTACCTGCGTAAAGACGGGTCCGTCTGGACAACGGATAAAGACGGGTTCATAATGAGTCTGCTGGCCGCTGAAATAACGGCGGTGACAGGCAGCAACCCTGATGAATATTACAGTGCCATGGTAAAAAAATTCGGGCAGCCATATTATGCACGCGAAGATGCAGCTGCGTCTGAAGAAGAAAGAGCCAGGCTCAGGAAACTTTGTCCTTCTGATATTAAAACGGAATATCTGGCAGGTGAAAAAATAACTTCCAAACTTACGTCGGCACCAGGAAACGGCGCCCCTATCGGCGGGCTTAAGGTTACTGCAAAAAGCGGCTGGTTTGCAGTGAGGCCATCTGGTACGGAGGAAATTTACAAAATCTATGCTGAAAGTTTCAGAAGTTATGAGCATCTGAAAGCAATAAAAGATGAAGCCCGGGACATAGTATCAAGGGCAACTGCAAACTGAAAAACACACTTATGTACAGATGCATGGAGGACCTGCTCTTTAATGCGCGGAAGCCGCACCGACAAAATCAGCCTGCGGCTTCCGACGTTATTATTAACAGCAATACCGGAAGAGGTCAAATCAAGAGCATATTATTATATTTCCGGTATATTAGCTGCGGCAGATCAGCCTATCAGCCCAGAATCGCCTTAAGATCACCCTCTGCTGTTCCAATCGGTTTTATCCCGAACTTTTCAACAAGAACATTCAAAACTGCCGGCCCGACAAAAGAAGGAAGCGTTGGCCCCAGCCTGATGTTCTTTATACCCAGATGAAGCAGCGTGAGCAGTATGCACACCGCTTTCTGCTCATACCACGACAGGATAATGGAAAGAGGCAGTCCGTTAACATCCGTTTTAAAAACATCGGCAAGCGCAGCTGCGATTTTTATAGCGGAATAGGCATCATTGCACTGTCCGCAGTCAAGCAGCCTTGGGATACCTTCAATATCCCCGAACTCAAGTTTGTTGAAACGGTATTTGCCGCACGCAAGTGTAAGTATGACAGTGTCTTTGGGCGCTTTTTCGGCAAAATCAGTATAATAATTTCTGCCTGATTTTGCCCCGTCGCATCCTCCGACAAGGAAGAAATGGCGTATCTTGCCGGCTTTAACAAGCTCAACAACCTTACCTGCTGCGCCAAGAACAGCATTACGCGCAAAACCTATCATTATTCTTTTTTCAGGGGCATCTTCGGCAAAACCTGGGGCATCCAGTGCAGCTTTGATAACAGGGGCAAAATTGCGGTCACTGATATGTACCACCCCTGGCCACTGCACAAGTCCAGTCGTAAATATGCGTCCGATATAACTCTCCTTAGGTTTTTGTATGCAATTTGTGGTCATCAGCACTGCCCCCGGGAATTCGTCGAATTCCTTCTGCTGGTCCTGCCATGCTCCTCCGTAATTGCCTGCGAGATGCGGATATTTCTTCAGACCAGGATACGCATTGCAGGGAAGCATCTCACCGTGGGTATATACATTAATATCCTTCCCCGCAGTCTGTTTAAGCAATTCTTCAAGATCTGCAAGGTCATGTCCCGAAACAAGTATGGCTTTGCCTTTGACCGGTGTAACCCGGACCATTGTAGGCTCCGGATGTCCGTAAGTCCCGGTATTGCCTGCGTCAAGCATTCCCATAACCTTAAGGTTTATTTCACCTATTTTCAGGTTCAATGCGAGCATCGAATCTACGCTTATATTTTCATCAAGCAGCTCCGACATGGCTTCAAGGAAGAAATGGTTAACATCCCTGTCTGTCTGTCCCAGCACCCATGCATGGTGTGCGTATGCAGCAGTGCCTTTAAGCCCGTATATAGCCAGCCATTTCAGCCCGCCCAGATCTTCGCCGTATTTTTCTATATCGCTCTTTGGAGAAAAACCTGCGGCAGCTTGTACAAGTTCTGCTACTGTCTCACCGCCTGATGCGCAGCATGATTTGCCGGAAAGGGCATCCTTTTCTTTTCTGGTCGATTTTATTTCTTCCGCTATTGTTTCCGGATCAAAGTTAACGTTAGTAACGGTTGTAAATAGATTATCAATAACCCTTTTGGCGACCGGTGCCGAATCATTCCCTGCCGAGATAGCAGCCTTTGCGAGCAGCATCGTCTCATGAAGCAGAAGATCTTGCAAATCTGATGTCTCAGGGGTTTTGCCGCAAACACCCATTACAGTACACCCTGTTTCTTTTGCCCTTTGCTCACACTGATAACAAAACATTACAGTCACTCTCCTTTTTTTGTCTGTTCAAATAGCCATGCAGTTACAATTTATTCTATTTATTTAGGAAATATTTCTTTTACTTCCATAAATTTTCCGTTCAGCGCCAATTTTATAAGTTTCAATTTGACCTGGGCACCCGACTCTGCTACAGCTTCTTCAACAAGCCTTACAAGCCCGCCGCAGCATGGAACTTCCATATATGCAACGTCGATTTCTTTTATCTCATTGAATTTGATAATATGGATAAGTTTTTCAACATAAGGAGAAACCTCGTCCAGCTTGGGACAGCCTACAAGGCAAACTTTCCCCCGAAGCAGATCCTGATGAAAATTCGGGCATGCGAAAGCCGTACAGTCTGCTGCTATCAAAAGTTTTGCTTTTGTAAGGTACGGGGCCTGTACCGGGACAAGCGCCAGCTGCACCGGCCAGTTTACAAGTTCTGATTCGAAATGTCCGGCATTTTGCGTTTCGGCAGTATTCTTTTCTGTCTTTTTAAGTTCCCTGGCCATCGAACCAGGGCATCCGCATGGTAACGTTCCGCCTTGCGCCATGGATCTTTGCGATTCCATTCTTGATTTGACTGCAGCCTGATCATAGGCGGCTGCTTCACGTACCTCAAACGATATTGCGCCCTGCGGGCATTCCCCGATACAATCACCCAATCCGTCGCAATAAGTTTCGCTTACAAGCTTCGCCTTGCCGTTCTCAAGCGCTATTGCACCTTCATGGCAGGCTTTTACACACAGACCGCACCCGTTGCATCTGCTTTCGTCAATCCTGATTATTTTTCTCATGTTCTCCTCCGTTCATTGTCATGGTTTCCTTAAAATCAGCCAAAGTATGTGACTCAAGCCATAATCTGGCTTCTCTTGTAATACCAGCTAAAAATCCTTGAAATATGCAGCAGCTGTAAGCACATTCTTCCCTGCCGAATACACATCCCGATTCCTCAACAGGCCCTTCTATTGATTCAACAATATCCAGATAGCTTATATCCTCAGGCTGTTTTGCAAGTATCTCGCCGCCCTTTGGTCCTCTTGTTGTTTTTATGAGCCCGGAACGGGAAAGCCTTTGGATGACCTTCGCCAGGTGTGCCTCTGAGACCGAAAGCCTTTCAGCCATCTCTTTTACAGATACTTTTTCTCCTTTGCCCTCATTGATCAGGACCATGCAGTGCAAGGCTATGTATGACGCTTCGCTTAAACCGATAATCTTTGCCAAAATAATTATCTCCGATCATATTTAGGTATTTAAATACCTAAATTCTACATTCTTCCGAAATTTTAGCAGACAGATTAATGGAGTAAATCCGTAATTTAGCGTAAAGAACTTCAAATATAGAATAAACAGCTATCGGCAACGTAATATTTTGGGTTATACTTTGCCATGTAACTTATTACGTATCGAAAGAAGGAATTTCATAATGTCCCTGTGTTATTGCAATTGCAAATTCGCCCCAGTATCCGAATGTTCGCTGCCGATAACCGATATGGTAATCCAGCGCGGTGTAGGGGCTTTTGATTCTATAAGAGTTTATAACGGTAAACCCTTTGCCATGAAACAGCACCTTGAAAGACTCTCTGTAAGTGCGACAGGTGCCGGGATCGCAGCAGATGAAATAATAGCCGCACTGCCAGGCATAATAAGGGAAGGGTTAAAAAAACCAGGAGCTCCGGCCGAAGACGGTATAGTTAAAGCATATATAACGGGCGGAGATGTTAACAACAAAGGCAGATTTCCCAATCCGCGTTTTTTCGTGATTTTTGAAGATGTGCACAAACCGACGGAAGAAGAACAGAAGCATGGCATAGCCCTTGAACCAAACAGGCTGGACAGGCCTTTCCCCCTCATCAAGAGCACAAACTATCTCTTTGGGCTGATCCCTCTTTCAAGGACCGATAAAGAATATTTCGAGTCTCTATATATAACACCGGATGGCGAGATAACCGAAGCTTTAAGCAGTAATTTCTTCCTGTGCAAAGACGGCAAAATTATTACCGCACCGGTAGGCAGAGTCTTAAGAGGCATTACCCGTGAAATAATCCTGACATTAGCGAAAGAAAATGGCTTTACCATAGAAGAGAGATGTCCGCTTGAAAGCGAACTGTCAGATGCGCAGGAAGCTTTCATTACCGGCTCGGTAAAAGAAATCCTCCCCGTAGTCCGCATAGGGAGCCAGCTCATCGGCAACGGTAAGCCAGGCCCGGTGGCACAGCATCTGGAAAGGCTGTTCCTATCAAATATGAGCCGTTGGATGGATTAGTCGTACAAAATAATAAATTATAAGATCCGCAGAGGAAATGCCGCTGTCCGGTAAGATTGTGCAGACAAAGACATATTGTATATTACTGTTTTATGTATATAGGTAATCAGGATTAAAAATGTCTGCAGAAGCAGTATCGTAGTTTGTTGTTGCTATTACACAATTTTGTGGCTGACAGTGCGACTAATAAATAAAAAAACAACAGCTGCAGTCGTATATTTGAATAAAAAATATAAAACTGCAGCTGTTGTTTGTCAGCAGTTGCTAATTTAAAATACAGTCTGAATTTTAGTCGTCGTAGTTTTTGCCGTCTTTGCCGTATTTGCCCGGTGCGTTCTTCGCAGTGTAGCTCGTGCGGAGTCCGAGAACCTTGCGGTCAGGCGTTGCATTGTGGTCAGTCCGGCGTGACATTACCTCGGCCACAGCATCTGCGCTTCCTTCAGCTCCGAAAGCAACGATAAAACGCTCAGCCCACCATGTCATCTCATCGACTATTCTGTCAATGACATGCTGCGGTTCCGCAAGTATCCTGTCGCAGAAATCAATGTTCAGTTTTTTGTAATCACCGCTCTTGCGGCTCATACCTTTGCTGTCTCCGGCTGCCACTATCTCGTTCCAAAGCTCCGCGGATATTCCTCTGTCCGCCTCTTTGGTGTAGGTCCCACCCTCAGTTACCGCATTGCCGGTATCAGGATCCATCTTTATCCCGAAATAAATATTCTGGAATAGCGTTGCAACATTGCCTTTACGGATGCCATATTTACGGAAAGTAGAAACCTTATCAAGAGGAGTTCCGGAAATTCCGTGCTGTGCTATTGCAACTCCGTACGGAGCTATCGCATCTGCGATTTCCCTTGTACGCTTAAGGTCTATACCCTCCATCTGCCCTGCCGTAGGGTCATACGTACCATGGAGGCTGCCATTCGATATCGCAAGATAATCCGGGAATATACCCCATGAGTTAAGGCCGCCAATATAATAAGTTGCCTCTTCCACTGTTGACAGTTCACCAGGACCCTTGATTTCACCGACTTCGACCTCAAGGCCAAGCTCAGTCGGCAGCCATCCGCCTATTGAACGCGTTGCTACAAAGTTGTCATAATCATCAAGGTGCGATGCGTCAATAGCTACAGATGTAAATCCGTTAACCAGAATTTTGTTGAGGTGCCCGACTCCTTTAAGCACGTCTTCCTGACTCTTAATCGCATAGTGGTCCACATGCAGTCCGAAAACCGCTCCATGACCTATCTCTGAGGAATACTTAAGGGCATATTCAGGAATATTGTCATAATTGGCTCCGCAATAGCCTGCTTCGGATTTTGCTAATTCAATCAGGACAGCCGCATTTTTCTTTTTTGCCGCGCTGAGAACAGCCTTTATGACCAGCGGGTGACGCGCGTTTGCCGCAAGTACTATCGAATCTGCTTCCTTTGCTGCTGCCACTATGTCGCGTCCGCTGACAAGTCCCATACCTTCACTGCCGAAGCGCGCCTGTACATTAAGCGGCCTTTTTTTCAGCAGTTCCTGATAAGCCTTGCTGTTTATATCCATTGAACTCTCCTCCTGGCGGAAATATTTATATTGTGATGCTCTTATAATTGTAGCCCCAGACAAAAAATAAAGGAAGAGCCCCACGTTTTATTCTTACTGCAACGAAAAACAGGCCCAAATCTATTGATAAATAACTGACATCAGTTCATTCGGTCCCTTAAGCGAGTTAAATATACACTTAAAAAACGCATGTGCGGCCTTCTATGTACGCAAGCCGCTTATACATTCAATGATGCAGCTCTATAAATGATAGAAATCAGAAATCCATCGAATCTCCAGGGCAAAGAACCTTTACTCCAGTCAGCTGTCCGCCGGCTAGATCCGCAAATTCTTCCGGGTCTGCAGCAATTTTGGGAAATGTATTATAGTGCATCGGCACGGCAATGCGGGGCTTTATCATTTTTACTGCACGGGCTGCATCTTCAATGTCCATAGTGTAATAGCCTCCGATCGGAAGAAGTGCGACATCAATATCTTCTTCAGCCAGAAGCTGCATCTCCATCGTAAGCCCTGTATCTCCCGCATGGTATATTTTTTTGTTCTCGATCTCAATTACAAAACCACATGCGATCCCTCCGTAGATCACCTCGCTTCCTGAGACTATGGGACATCCGTGCCAAGCCGGCACAAGCCTGACTTTTCCAAATGGGAAACGTCCCCTGCCTCCTATCTGCAAGCCTTCCGCCTTTATGCCTTTTTTTGAAGAAAGGAATCCTGCAAGTTCAGTATTTGCAATAACAACAGCTCCGGTTCGTTTTGCCATTTCAACCGCATTGCCTATGTGATCCCCGTGTCCATGCGTAAGGAAAATATAATCAAGCTCGGCAAAATCCTCCGGCTTTGCCGCCGATTTTGGATTACCGGTGAGGAACGGGTCTATCACAGCTTTGATGTTTATCCCTTCGACGTAGAAAGCACTGTGTCCCAAATAACGAAGTTTAGCCATTAATAATACCCCCCAGTGTTTATTTAACATTTATTTTATAATGCTCTTGGATATTTGATAAGTTTTTTTAATGGATCAGCGGATCGCACCGGTAACCAGCATGAAATATAACGGACGGAGATATCTTCAGCTTTTAAAGATCCAGGCAATGATAAAAAAGTAAAGCCGCAGAATACTCAAGATGAATAATCCTTAAGAACATAAAAACAAGGGGCACGGTATTCACCGCGCGCCCTTATTGTTCTCATCATAGCTGATCTTACTCCGTTTAGCTCACTCGTAAGTGAATACGGGCATTTAAAACATTTATCCGACTCAGTTAGACTATCGGTTTAACCGTACGAATGGAAAGCTCTTCAAGCTGTTTACTTTCTACTTCCGACGGCGCATCTGACATCGGGCACTGCGCTTTCTGATTTTTTGGGAATGCCATTACATCGCGGATAGACCTGCATCCGCATATAAGCATTACAAGCCTGTCAAGTCCGAGCGCCAGTCCGCCATGGGGCGGAGTTCCGAAACTAAGACCTTCCAGCAGGAATCCGAAACGTTCCTTTGCCAACTCGGGGGTAAAGTTAAGCGCCTGGAAAGCTTTGGCCTGCATTTCAGGGTTGTGTATCCTTATAGAACCGCCGCCTATCTCGTTGCCGTTCAGTACTACATCGTAAGCTCTTGAGCGTACTTTGCCTGGTTCTGTAAGGAGATATTCCATATCTTCATTCATAGGTGCCGTGAACGGGTGGTGTACTGCAGTGTAACGTCCTTCCTCATCATCCCATTCAAAAAGCGGAAATTCCGTCACCCACAGGAAGCGGAATGAATCCTCTACAAGGCCTCGCTCCCTGCCTAGCTCAAGGCGTATCTGCCCAAGTATTTCACAGGCCTTGCGCCAGTTTTCGTCAGCCATTATGAAGAGTGCATCACCATCTTCCAGGCATGCTATCTTTCTCAGTTCCTCAAGACGATCATGGTCAAGAAATTTGACAAGCGGTCCTTTAAGCTCTCCTTCTTTTACCTGGAAGTTAGCCATGCCTTTCGCTCCAAGAGCTTTCGCACGCCCTTCCAGATCAGATAGTTCCTTGCGCGAAAGAGACGCTCCTGACGGAAGCCTCAGCCCCTTGATAGTTCCGCCGTTTTTTACAAGGTCCGCAAAAGGATTCCCGCCTCCGGCAAATACCTGTTCGAGGCTGACCATAGCCATCGGGATACGCATATCAGGCTTATCGATTCCATAAAGATCCATCGCTTCTTTCCATGTCATACGAAGGAACGGCGTTTTAACATCCTCGCCCAATATATCCTTAAACAGACCTGCCAGGTAGTTCTCAACAAGCGTCATTATGTCTTCTTCTGTAATGAAGCTCATTTCAAGGTCGACCTGGGTAAATTCCGGCTGGCGGTCAGCACGCAGGTCTTCATCACGGAAACACTTGACTATCTGCATATACCTGTCGCAGCCGCTTACCATCAGCAGCTGTTTAAACAGCTGCGGAGACTGCGGAAGGGCGTAAAACTTGCCAGGATTGACCCTGCTCGGGACAAGGTAATCCCTCGCGCCTTCAGGGGTTGATTTTGTCAGCATCGGTGTTTCAATTTCAATAAAACTATTATCTGCAAAATAATTTCTTGTAAAGCGTGTGACGTTATGACGCGTCTGCAGGTTTTTCTGCATCCTCTCGCGCCGCAGGTCCAGATAACGGTATTTCATACGCAGATCTTCATTTACGGCATCCGCATTGTCGATCTCAAACGGTATCTGTTTAGCCGGTGCAAGGATCATAAAATCATCGACCAGGAGTTCAACTTCTCCTGTGGCAAGATCCGGATTTTCTGTGCCTTCCGGGCGCTGGCGCAGCTTGCCCCTTACTGCGATCACATATTCGTTGCGCAGAGCGCCGGCACGTTCATGAGCATCCGCATTAAGTTCAGGATTAAAAACGACCTGCGTCACACCCGTTTTATCCCAGAGCTCAATGAATATTATTCCGCCGAGATCCCTGCGGCAGCGCAGCCATCCGTTAAGCACGGCATTTTTGCCTGCATGTTCTATCCTTGGCTCACCACAACGCATCGTTCTCTGCCACGATGCATCATAATAATGCTGTTCCATCACAAAATCCCTCTTTCAAGCTGAATTTCAGTTTTATAGTTTGGGGTAAATATGTTTTATAGTTTGCGACAATTATACAGTCATAAGAATCTTCAAACATAAAAAAACTGTCAGCGGCAGACTACTTGAGCTTATTGATAAGCGCCTCCAGCGTAAGGTTCTCCTGAGTCCCTTCGCTGAGGTTTTTCAGCCCTATAAGCCCTTTGGCAAGTTCTTCACTGCCGATGATGCAAGCATATTCGGCAAAATTAGCTGCACTTTTCATCTGGCTTTTCATGCTCCTGCACATATAGTCCATATCAGCTGAAATTCCGTTGGAGCGGAGGGTTTGGACTATGCCGGCAGTATCAAGCCTTAGATCAGGTTCGGCAGCTACTGCATAAACCTTATTCACAGGCTTCCTGCCGAAGCTGCATCTCTGTGCTTCCATGGTAAGCACAACGCGCTCAATTCCGGATGCAAAGCCTACGCCCGGAACATGCGGCCCGCCTATTGCTTCCGCAAGATTATCGTAACGGCCTCCGCCACAGACCGCATTCTGTGAGCCGAGGTCCCCGGAAAGTATCTCATAAGCTGTTTTTGTATAGTAATCAAGTCCGCGCACCAGCCTGTTATCATGCCTGACTACAGCTCCAATTTTATCAAGCCCGCGCTGGAGCTGATCAAAATGGTCGCGGCATTCATCGCACAGGTATTCCATCACGGACGGAGCATTTTCTGTTATCTCTTTGCATATCTCGCTCTTGCAGTCAAGTATCCTCAGCGGATTGCGTTCAAAACGATTCTTGCATGTGTCACAAAGTTCTTCGTACCTCGGTTTCAGATATTCCTGCAGAGCCTTCCTGTATACCGGACGGCACTTCGGACAGCCAACTGAATTAAGGACAACCTGAAGGTTGGAAAGGCCAAGCCTGCGGTAAAGCTCCATTGAAAAATCGATCACTTCAAGATCTACAAATGCATCCTGCGCTCCGATAGCTTCGATATCAAGCTGTACAAACTGGCGGTAGCGCCCTTTCTGCGGGCGCTCATAACGGAACATCGGCCCAATGCTCCAAAGTTTTGCCGGCTGTGTTCCCTTGTTCATTTCGTTTTCAAGGTACGAACGCACCATTGAAGCTGTAAGTTCAGGGCGCAGAGTTATGCTCCTGCCGCCCTTATCAACAAAGGTGTACATTTCTTTTTCAACAACATCCGTAGTCTCGCCTACACCCCTGCAGAATAGTTCAGTGTACTCGAATATAGGAAGATGTATTTCTTTATAACCATAGTCATCAGCGACATCACGGCAAATGCCGGTAACGTACGCCCACTTCCAGGATTCATCTCCAAGTATATCTCTCGTGCCGCGCGGCGCTTTTATCGATTCCATAACAACCGCCTCCTGATAAAAAATTGAATTACAGTCCGATTAAAGATTAATGATACTTCATTCCGTACACTCCTTACAAGTGGCAATATATCAAATCTTTGTTATAATTTAACTGTTTTGCATAATAAGAGGAGTGCTTTTATGAAAAAACTTATTTTTATTATTCTGTCGGCACTGATTTTTATACCGGCAGTCGCATTTGCTGCATCAGCCGGGCAATGGAGCCCGCATGAAAATGAATATTGGATAAAAATAAATAAAGCTCAGCTGAGGCTTACGCTTTACAAAGGAGCTGAACCTTTTAAAAGCTGGCAGGTTTCAGTAGGAAAGGGGCGGGGCCCTGTCAAAAAATCCCGTTTCGATTTTATAACGCCTACGGGAACATTTACAGTATACCGTATCGTCCAGGATGCAACAAAAATGGTCTATGATCCGGCTTGGTTCAATGAACCCGGAGAACCGCAGGAAGGCGTTTACGGGTCAAAGATGATCTCTTTTTACAATAAATGGCAGATAGCGATACACGGCACAAATAATCCGAGTTCCATCAGTAAATGGGCAACACACGGGTGCATACGCCTGCGGAACAGGGATATCGAGGATCTGGCAAAATACGTTAAGCCCAAAATGAAGCTTGTAATAATTGATAAAACACCCGGCAAAGAGTTCTATAAGGAAACCATATAACATTTAATCAATAAAGTCGAATCTGCAATGTATGGATAAATCAAATCATATTGAGTCCATACCTGCGACGGAGAGGAGGGGCTCAAATGAGCCGCGCATTTGTTAAGGAAGACGATGAGCACGGAAGCATAGTATCAGACATACAGTTCCGTGAAAGCAAAACGGAATGGCTAAGGATTCAGGAAAAAAAGCTGGACACACTGCTGAATGATCCTAAATCTAAAAAAATCGCCCCTGAGACTCTTAAGCGATGGATAAAAGAAACTCGTGAAGATATAGCAAAGACAAGAAAAGCATTGGGATATGATGATTAATTTTTATATTTTCCCCAAATGATTGTTGCATTTATCAATAAAAACAATTAAACTCTGACCTGTTTATTTGTATGGATGTCGATACACGGAAGGGATGTGAGACAAAAATTGAAAACTGGCACCAGTGTCCGCTTCTGCGGGCATATTTTGGAACTTACAGACTTTCTGAAAAATTCACCCTGCCTGTTTTATCCCGGATCTATAGACGCAGCTGTATTTAAAGCTGCATCGTCATTTTACAATAAGCATCTCCGCATATGACCCGTCCCCTTGTGCGAGGTCTGCAAATAAATCTGTGTATAGGGGGTACCAAAATTGAATATAACGAATAAACCTCTGATAATCATTGAAAACCTCTGCAAAGGTTTTGAAGACGGAGAGGTACTTAAAAATATAAGCTTCACAATCCGCGAGGGAGATCTTGTCTCCATAATAGGACCTTCAGGCTGCGGCAAATCGACCTTTCTGCGCTGCCTGAACTGCCTTGAGCTGCTTGATTCAGGTTCTATATCAATCGCCGGCGTTACGATATCCCGGAAGCCGGGACAGAAACCTGATGAAAGGATGCTGGATATTGCGCACGAAATACGCAGTGAAGTAGGCATGGTATTTCAGAGCTACAATCTTTTCCCGCATAAAACGCTTCTTGAGAACATTATGCTTGCACCGATGGTTGTGAAAAAGAAAAGCAAAGACGAGGTATATGACCTTGCCATAAAACTGTTGGACAAGGTAGGACTGCGTGACTATGCGTCAAAGTATCCGTCGATACTGTCAGGAGGCCAGGGACAGCGGGCCGCGATTGCAAGGGCACTGGCGATGAATCCGAGGGTCATGCTTTATGATGAACCGACGTCCGCGCTTGACCCAGAGCTTGTGGGCGAAGTCCTGCAGGTTATGAAGGACCTTGACGGTGAAGGAATGACTCAGATAATCGTCACTCATGAAATGAAATTTGCACGCGACGCCTCTGACTATATTATTTTTATGGACAAAGGCGAGATCGTTGAGTATGAGGATGGAGATATACTCTTTGCAAATCCGAAGAACGAACGGACAAAGGCATTTCTTCGCCACTTTGTCAATACGGGGGTGGCATAAGAATGAAAAAATTATTCGTGGCAATATCAATTGCGTTATTTATTGCGGCATCATCCGCCGCTTTTGCTGCCGGCACGGAAGAGCAGAAAGAGCTGCGGTGGGGCGGTGATGCCGAGGGAGGATTCCCCTATATGTTCTCAAACCCGCGGAACACTAATGAGCTTATCGGGTTTGAAGTTGACATAGTAAAGGCACTGGCCGAACGAATGGGGCGTAAGCCTGTTTTCGTAAACAACGCATGGGATAATCTTATTCCAGGTCTTAACAGAAAACTTTACGACATATCTATTGACGGTCTTGAGGTAACACCTGAGCACAAAGAGGTCGTTAATTTTTCCATTCCTTATTACAAGACATTTCTCCAGCTGGCGGTACGTAAAAACGACAACACAATCAAATCACTGCAGGACTGCAAAGGCAAAAAAGCCGGAACACTGAAGGAAAGCTATGCACAGGAGGTGCTCCAGGAAGTCGGCGGAATAGATATAAGGACATATATAGTAGAAGCAAATACTTACGAAGATCTCGCCAACGGGCGTCTTGATGCAGCTTTCTTCGACCACCCTATCGCACTTTACTCTGCAGGATTCAACCCGGAGATAAAATTCGTTGGACCTCCGGTCGGTGAACTTGAGTACGCCATAGCCATACGCAAAGAAGACAAGGAACTGCTTAGGGAGGTTAATGAGGCACTTGTCTATCTCCGTGATTCAGGAAAACTGCGTGAGATATATGACAGGTGGAACTTATGGACACCGATAATGGCAACGATGTTCAACGACTACAGCCCTTCAAGGGTAGAGCCGTCGCGTTATAACGAATGGGCCGAATATCATCGTCCCGTACTTACTTTCAGCAAACGACTAGAAAGGTATAAAGAAGCCCTTCCTGCATTCGGACGCGCTGCTGTAGTAACGATGCAGGTATCAATAACAGCTATGCTGCTTGCTATATTTCTCGGGCTTTCGCTTGCGATAACAAGGGTTTTCGCACCTAAATGGGTGGCAAACATTGCAACCTGCTATATTGAAATAGTCAGAGGGACACCGGTACTTATACAGCTGTTCTTTATTTTCTACGGGCTTCCGAGCGTCGGCGTAAAATTTTCTCCGTTCTGGGCTGGAGCCGTCGGCCTCGGCCTTAACTATGCCGCTTACGAGGCTGAGATATACAGGGCCGGACTGTTTGCTATTCCGCGCACACAATGGGAATCTGCACTCGCACTTGGCATGACAAGATGGCAGGCAATGCGTGAAGTGATACTGCCGCAGGCTGTAAGGGTTGTAATCCCTCCGATAACCAATGATTTCATTTCTCTGCTCAAGGATTCTTCCCTTGTCTCAATCATTACCATGGTGGACCTGACAAAGGCATACGGACAGATTTCGGCAACATACTACGATTACTTCGGGCCAGGTATAATTGTAGCTATAATATACCTTCTTCTCGGGCTTCCTTTCGTGCGTTTCGCACGCTACACGGAAAATAAGCTGGCAGCTATCGATAAAGACGGGAAGTACGGACGCAGGGAAAATATATACCGCTCATCAACACGCTATATATGATCAGCTTTTAGCAATTGTCATACACGATAAAAAAACATCCGGCAAGTGGAACGGCACAAAAGTGTACATTCCTGGCCGGATGTTTTATTATGATAACAATAAGGGGAAAGTATGCACACATTGCGACATGGAGACTGCATCTGCATATTAATAAAACACAGGAGGATACTACAAAATGTCTGTCGAAAAAAAAGCATCTGAAATTCTTGCCGGGTGTGATACCGTTGTTCTAGCTTCCGTAAACGAAGAAGGTTTTCCAAGGAACTGTTTAATGAGCAAAGCCGGCTCCTGCGGCTGCGGAAAAATTTTTTTCGCTACCAGCTTAAGTTCCGCAAAGGTTTCACAATTCAGGAAAAACCCCAAAGCTGGAGTATGCTGTTTTGACGGCGGCAACAGTATTTCGTTGACAGGCACTGTTAAAATACTTGACGATAGGGAAACAAAGGAAAAATTCTGGCATGACTGGTATATAGAACATTTTCCAGGCGGTCCTGGGGATCCGGATTATTGTGTGCTTCAGTTCGATGCCGATAAAGCAACTTTCTGGATCGACAGTGAATTCGTTGACGCTGTCTGGATCAATGGCACCATTGAGCTGAAGTACAGGTACTGTCAGAGCTGCGGTATGCCGCTTGAGTCTGATGAATCCAGAGGAACAGGTGCTGACGGCGGCAGGAGCGGCGAATATTGCCGCTATTGTTTTAAAGACGGCATTTTCACTGCCGAATGCACAATGGATGAAATGATCGAATTCTGCGTACCGCACATGGTCTCGGCTCATACTGAAATGAACGAGGACCAGGCACGCGCTGCAATGAGCCATTTTCTGCCGACTCTGAAACGCTGGAAAAAACTTTAATTAGCATAGGCTGCGATATAAACAACTGAGTAATTATTTTATTTGTAAAAATTATTTATTATACAAAACCTGCAGCGCAATGTACTGTTGGCAGGATTTTTGTGGGATATTCACTTTGCTGCGCACTGATATCAGATAAGTAAAAAATGCTCCTGGGCTTCTTGCAATCTGTTACCTGATTTGTGCCAAACCGTTCTTCAGTCGTGCAGCAAGGCGCGTAAAACGTTTACGGGTATGGTCGTTATTAACTGCAATGTGTATTGCTTTTTTTGTACCGACGATGATTACCAGTTTTTTACCGCGCGTTATTCCAGTATACAGAAGGTTGCGCTGAAGCATAACATAATGCTGTGTAAGCATTGGTATAACTACCGCAGGATATTCGGATCCCTGCGATTTATGTATTGAAATTGCATAAGCATGCTCAAGCTCATCAAGCTCTGCAAAATCATAAGAAATAAATCCGTTGTCCATTTTTACTATTAAGTTATTTTCTTCACCGTCGATTTTAATGATTGTTCCGATGTCGCCGTTATATACGTCCTTATCATAATTGTTGCGTATCTGCATTACCTTGTCGCCTTCCTGTAATGTCCGCCCAAGCCTCAGCACCTTAGCCCCGCCGCCAGGATTAAGCACTGCACGCAGTTCGGCATTCAGCCGCGCTGTACCTACAGAACCTCTGTGCATAGGCGTAAGAACCTGTATATCATTGACCGGGTCCATACTAAATCGCTGTGGGATACGCTCCGTGACGAGTTGTTTTATCAGCTCGAGTGCCTTGTCAGGATCTTCCTGCTGTATAAAATAAAAATCCTTAAGGCCAGACGCATATTCTTCGTCAAACTCAGGCATCTCCCCGTTATTGACACGGTGGGCATTTACTATGATGCCGCTTTCTCTCGCCTGCCTAAAAATCTCATTCAGATGTACTACCGGGCATACGCCTGAATCTATTATATCCTTCAGTACATTTCCAGGCCCCACCGATGGCAGCTGGTTAACGTCACCTACAAATATCACTGATGCACCTTCAGGTACGGCCTTAAGAAGATGGTGGAAAAGGACCTGATCTATCATTGATGCTTCATCTACGATAAGAAGATCGCAGTCGATCGGATTTTTTTCATTACGCAAGAAGTTTCCGCTGTTAGTTCCCTGTCCTGTATATTCGAGCATCCGGTGTATTGTTTTGGCCTCATTCCCGGTTGCCTCGCACATCCTTTTAGCAGCACGCCCTGTCGGGGCCGCCAGCATTATTTTGTAGCCGCGTGCTGCACGTATTTTAAGGATGGCTCGTATGAGCGTGGTTTTGCCCGTACCGGGACCTCCTGTTATAACCATTACCTGGGACATTAATGCCGTTTTCAGGGCCTCTATCTGTTTATCGGCAAATTCTATATGCAGCTCTTCCTGTACCCATGGTACAGCTGTATCCGGATCTATATAATGTCCGTTAAACGGCGCTGATATCAGATTTAAAAGGTTTCTAGCAGAATTGACCTCTGCATAATGAAATGCAGGTATATAAACTGCACAATCATCATTCCCGGCCTCATCCTGATACCACTCGGCAATGAAATCTTCGGCAAGACGGGCTTCCTCTATTCCTTTTTCAGCCATAGACTGTGATACAGAAAGGATTTCGGCAGCTGCCGAGGCAAGATCTTCTATTGGGACATAAATATTGCCGTCCCTTATAAGTTCGTTCATAACATGAAGGACCCCTGCGCGTATGCGTAAAGGTGAATCCTTGCTGAATCCGAGTTTAGCGGCAATTTTATCGGCAGTAAGAAAACCTATGCCCAATATATCTATTGCAAGCCTGTATGGATTTTCTTTCAGAACACGCACAGATTCATTCCCGTAATATCGGAAGACTCTTATTGCATAACTTGCACCTATGCCGTATTCCTGAAGGAAAAACATTATATCCCTGATTTCCCTTTGTTCTGACCACGACATACATATGGCCGCAGCTTTTTTGTTTCCTATACCTTCTATTTCAAGCAGCTTTTCCGGACAATTGTCAAGAATATCAAATGTATCGGCCCCGAATGAAGAAACTATTTTTTCGGCCATAGAAGGACCTACTCCTTTTATAAGTCCAGAGCCAAGATATTTTTCTATACCTGCAATTGAAGAGGGGGGCAAAGATCTGCATGTGTCAAATCTGAACTGCATTCCGAACTTAGGGTGGTTCTGCCATGTGCCGGTTAGATCCAGACTGGCCCCGACAACAGGAGATACAACTGTGCCTACCGCCGTTATTAAATCTGAAAAACCGCTCACAGCCATCCGCAGGACGCTGTAGCCGCTTTCCTCATCATTATAAGTTATACGCTCAATCTGTCCGGTAATCTCTTTAATTACATTTCTGTCTGAAATGCTGTTTTCTGGCATTTTAATTTTTATATCGGCTATAATGCCGCTGGAGCAGGTCTGTGACGCTGATCCAGTATTTCTATTATTATTCTGTCAACCGTTTTCATTCCGTCACGTGTAACCTTTCCTACATTTTCAGCAGTGTTTTCTATCGTCGAGCCAAAAACACCCTGCGGAATTGCAAGTTTCTGTCCTGCCATAGCCCATCGCGCAGCGAAATAGGCCTCAGATGAAGCCGTACCAACCTTAAGGGCACAGCTCTCCTTTGCGCCGTCACACAGCATTCCGGCCAGATTAGCCAGGAGAAGCGACATTGCATCCGCCATCTGCTCATGGCTGCCTCCCATAAGATAAGTCAATCCGGCTGCGCACCCTGCACCAGCTGCCACAGAACACCCGCATACAGGTGACATGCGCCCGAGACGGCGTTTTACAAAACTTGTAGCTATATGGCTTACAGCCAGAGCTTTGGCAGTATCTTCCTTAGTTTTGCCAAGATGCCCGGCAAGGACAGCGATCGGCAGTATAGCTGTTATCCCGTGGTTACCGCTGCCAGCGCTGCTCATTACGGGCAGCAGTATTCCTGACATTCTCGCATCTGCAGCAGCAGCGCAAACACTTTTTATCTTAAGTACTACATCTTCAGTTTCTGATGCAGCAGCCATGTCTCTCAGCGTACGTCCGAAACGGCTTCCCTGTACGCATTCGCCGCAGGATGAGCATACTTCCGGCGCTCTGTATCCGCCTTCAGCAACAGCCATATTCATAGCTATTCCATCAAGCAGAAAGTCCCTGTCGCACTCATCCATCTGCTCAGCCATCCCCAGTGCATCAAAAAACATTCCAGGAAAACCGTCGTCGTCAAAACCTAACGCTGAAGACGATTTATATGAGGTATCTTCCATAACCGGGACACCGTCAACAATTACTTTCTCTATGTGAGCATAGTTGCCTGTTATAAGACATACCGCCTTATGTTCCGGAGTAAAAACAGATGCCAGCACGTAAACGCCGTTTCTGTCTATATCACAATAAATCGACACCAGCCCATCGCGCACCCAGCGATCTGCTTTTTCAACATCCTCTTTTGTGCTGTTGCGAAGAACCTCCAGCCCAAGATCGGAATCTCCGCATATAGCCCCCATTGCAGCTGCCATCGCATTGCCGCGGGCTCCTCTGGCTCCCGGTATGCCGACAGCCATGCCATTTTTATAAATACTGCTGCTGACTGTTATCCTTACTGACACGACTGAATCCCTGTCAGGAAGTTCCTTGCACGCCCTTGCCGCAGCCAATGCCACAGATCCTGGATCTGTACAGCCCAGGGCCGGTTTGACTTCTTTTGCCAGAAAATCTTTAAGAGTCAGCATGACATATCACTCCTAGCAAATATAACGGATCTTCCCGTCAACCACAGTAAGTCCGACTTTCATTTCGGGAAGGGCATTGTCTTCAACACTGAACGGATTTTCCATAAACGCTATTATGTCGGCAGCCTTTCCTACCTCAAGAGTCCCTCTGAAGTCCCCGTCCCCGCATACAGTAGCCCCGCCGCTTGTATACATGGAGAACGCTTCTATACGGTCAAGTCTCTCAGAAGGCATCCATCCGTGTCTTGGTTCATCTGACGCATCCTTTCTGAGTATGGCAGCTCTTATGCCTAACAAAGGATTGAGAGATTCTGACGGAGAATCTGATCCGGCTCCAACGGTTATTCCATAAAGAAGGAGTGATTTCCAGGCATAACTCCATCTGGCGCGTTCGGCTCCAAGACGGGAAAGGACTATCGGCCAGTCGGATGTCACAAAAGCAGGCTGTATATCGGCCATAACACCAAGTTCGGCCATACGCTTGTAAAGATCCTGAGCGCCCACCTGACAATGAACTATCCTGTGTCCGGGCATATTCTTATGAAAAGTTTTCTTGCAGGCTTCTACTGAATTAAGGCAGCGCTCTATAGCACCGTCCCCTATAGCATAAAACGCAACCTGCATATCGGCATCCTGAGCTATTTGAACTAGTTTGCACAATTCACCCTGTGAATGAGTATAGATTCCCCTGTTGCCAGGCTCATCCGAATACTCTTCCCTAAGCGCAGCCGTTTTTGCTCCCAACGTTCCGTCTATATGTATCTTAAGCGGTCCGGATGTGAAGTACCTTGGACCGTTTTTCTTGTGAAGGGCGTTCTCAATAAATGATTTCAGTTCTTTTTCATCACGCAGATGCCATTGTTCCGCTATACGCAACGGCATATTATCGTTGATTTCCATTTTTTCATACAAGCGGAACACTCTGTCTGTACTACCGGCCATTTCAAGGTCATCCGTCTGGACGGCAGTTATTCCAAGCTTTACCATTTCATTTACCGCGCGCTCATACCATCTGTCAAGCATGTCATCAGGGTTTTCCGGCATATTCATCTTTACCCAGTTGGCTGCAGCCTCGCTTACAAGGCCTGTCGGCTCCCCGTTTGCATCACAGCTTACCATGCCGCCCGATACTTTAAACCCCTTGCCTATGCTCAGTATTTGCAGCGCTTTGCTGTTAAGCACGGCTATATGTCCGCAGGAACGTTCAAAGAACATCGGGACGTCCTTTGTGATTTTATCAAGATCATATCTGTTAGGAAAACGTTTTTCAGCAAAATAGTTCTGATCCCAGCCATGTGCAAAAAACCATTCCCCATACTCCGGCTGTTTACCTGAAAAATACTTGCGTCCTTTTTTGATAAGTTCGTCTATTGAAGACGCCCCTCGCAGATTTAATGTTTCAAGACTTCTCCCAGTTGCAAGCAGGTGATTATGTGTGTCAGTAAAACCGGGCATCAGATATTTGCCCTTCATATCAAGGACAATGGTCCTGCTGCCGCACATGGACAATATTTGTCTGTCGCTCCCTATCGCCGTTATCACACCGCCATTTGCAAATACCGCACTTGCACGCCCAGGAGGCGACATGGTATAGATTACAGCGTTTATAAGCGCTATTGAATCATTTCTCAAATCTTCAGCCATATTAGCCTCCTCAACATCCTACATATCCATAATTAGTGAAGCCAGAGTCCTCATCCCGAAAGCAGTTGCGCCTTTTGCATAATAGCCGCGCTCGTCTTTAACATAATCGGCCGCGGCTATGTCAAGATGTACCCATGGAATGTCATTGCCGACAAAAGCTTCAAGGAACATGGCGGCTGTTATTGCGCCGCCATAACGGCCTGCTGAGTTTACAAGATCGGCAACCGGAGATTTTACAGCTTTCCGCAGATTAGGATCATCCATAGGCATTTTCCAGAAACGCTCTCCGCTTGTTTTTGCTGCTTCAAGAACCTTATTTCCGAATTCTTCATTATTAGTAAACAAACCTGCTGTGCTTGACCCAAGCGCTACAGCACAAGCTCCTGTAAGCGTAGCGATATCTATGATCATATCAGGTTTCAGTTCAGAAGCATAGCAAAGAGCGTCCGCAAGCGTGAGGCGACCCTCCGCATCAGTATTATTGACCTCAATAGTCTTCCCGTTACGTGCCCTAACTATATCATCAGGCCTGTATGAATTTCCGCCCGGCATATTTTCCGCGGCGGCAATCAGTACGGTTACTTTCCATGGCAGGTCAAGAAGAGCAGCTGCACGTACAGCTCCCAAAACAGCACACGCACCGCTCTTATCACCTTTCATGGTCGTCATATATTCAGCAGGTTTAATATTGAGCCCGCCGCTGTCAAATGTCAGCCCTTTACCGACGAGCACTATGTGCCCTTTTTGCTTTTTTCCCGGAGTCCAGGTAAGATGTATGAATCTTGGCTGGTTGGCTGAACCTCGCCCTACCGAATAAAAAGCAGCCATCTTTTCGTTTATGATTTTATCCTCTTCCCATACATCACACTCAAGACCAAGCTCACGTGCCATATCAGCGGCTTTTTCAGCAAGTGTCCGCGGATTTATTTCATTTCCTGGCTCGTTTGCAATATCCCTGGCAAAACATTGTGATTCTGCAAGGATGCGTCCCTCTTCCACGCCTTCACTATTGCCGTCTATGATTACAACGCTGTCGGGAACTTTAAATTTATCGTCATCTTCTTTTGTTATATATTTGTCAAACCTGTAGCTTCCGAGCACAGCTCCTTCCGCCACGGCCCTGGATAATTCTCTGTCCCCTGTTTTGGGCATGTATATGGATATATTTTTACAGCCGCAGCATGAGGCAGTGTTCACAACACGTGACGCACCCTCTCTTGCATTGTCCGTGAAATTAGAATCTTGCTTTCCTATCCCGCAGATTACAACATTTCTTACTGTTTTGTGAACAACCGGCATTTTCAGCATCGTGCCTGATTTACCTTTAAAACATTCATTAACTATATAGCGGCGGCATGCATCCCTCATTTCCCCGCGGAGCGGATCAAGAGAAATTGTCTCCGGCGTCGACTCATATACAAGTATTCCTATTACTTCAGTGGATTCCGGGTTGAACCCTTCCTCAGATATTTTAATATTCAATCGCAAGACCTCCAGAAATTTAACAACTTTAATATTACGCCTCAATAATAATAGCACTATTTTTTTACAATGTTTACAAGCTTTATATGTAAGAAATCATAGCGTTATTTACACTTGAGATAAAGTATTCTATAAGGATACTGGAGGTGTAAGCAGCTATGAACATACACAAAAGTTCCAGACTTACCCCGATACAAAGAAAGGAAATTTGCAGCAGGTACTATAACGACCGAGCAAAAGTCAGTTATCTTGCAGATGAATATCATGTAACACGCCCCACCATCTACAAGATAATAAACAGGGGCAGAGAGAAAGATTTTTCGTTACACAAAAGCACCAATGCACGCTACCGTTGTCTTGAATGGGGTATCCGCAGACTGGCAAAAGTAGAAAAAGAGCTTGAAGACAAACTCAAAAAGGAAGCCAGACGCTACAATAAGAACTACCCCGGACAAATGATACATATGGACACTAAACGCCTCCCTCTGTTGGAAGGAGAAACCCCTACGAAAGCAAGGGAATATCTCTTTGTTGCAATAGATGACTTCAGCAGAGAACTATTTACAGCGATAATGCCGGATAAGACCTCAGTCTCAGCCCGCAGGTTCCTGGATCAGGTCATACAGGAGACTGCCTATACTATAGAGACGGTGTATACTGACAACGGCAGGGAATATAAAGGAGATCCAAAGATCCACAGTTTTATGCTTGGTTGTCAGGAATCCTCCATAGAACAGAAATTTACCAGACCTAAAACCCCGCGCACTAACGGAAAAGCAGAGCGGGTAATAAGAACCTTAATGGCAATGTGGCACGATAAAACAAAATTCAACTCAAGCGCTCATAGAAAGAACGAATTAAAAAGATTTGTTAATTATTACAACTGGGTCAAACCACATAAAGGTATTGACGGAATGACCCCGGGAGAAAAACTGATTGATTACTTTTATCCCGATTCAGTGTAAACAACGCTCGTGATTCTTACACTTTATATCTTATAGATGCTTTCTTGCATTACTTATTGCTATACTTATATTGTAATATCAATATAGTCCAAATAGTCTATATTAGCTTACGGAGGAACTAAAATGCGCTGCAGATATGATGTGATAATTGTAGGAGCCGGACCGGCAGGACTTTTTGCCGCACTTGAACTGGCAAAAAAAAACAAGAAAGTAATCATCATAGACAAGGGGCGTGCAATAGGGACAAGGATATGCCCTATTAAAACAGGAAGTCACGAATGCCTGCACTGCAGCCCCTGCAATGTGGTCTGCGGGTGGGGAGGGGCCGGAGCTTTCAGTGACGGCAAATTAACGCTTACGCCGGAATTCGGGGGTAACCTTGAAGAATATTGCGGAAGAAAAACTCTTATTTCACTTATTGACGAGGCTGACAAAACATATCTCGAACACGGTGCCAGTGAAATACTGTTCAAACCAAGCGGCGAGCTTGCTAAAAAAGTGATTGCTAAAGCTATGCAGTCGGGGCTTAATATAATTCCAGCCACCATACGCCACATGGGATCGGATCAATCTAAATTTATACTTGCCAGAATGTATGAAACGATAAAAAAAATATGCGAAATTATGACAAATACAGCGGTGTCACGCGTATTGCTCAAGCCGGACGGCTCAGCAGCCGGGGTAGTTCTGGAAAATGGGGAAGAAATCACTGCAGATAAGGTACTCCTCGCCCCTGGGCGCGAAGGTGCGGCATGGATGGAAAAAACTGTAATGGATCTTGGAATTGCAATAGAATCACTGCCTGTTGATATAGGCATCCGCGTTGAAATCCCATCCGCATGGGCTGAGGATATAACGGATCAGTTTTATGAAATAAAGGCCATTTTTGACACACCTACCTTTGATGACAAACTGAGGACATTCTGCATGTGCCCGCACGGTGAAGTTACAACGGAATACCAGAGCCACCATGGAATTATAACGGTGAACGGGCATTCCAACAGAGATAATGACCGTCAGACAGAAAACACAAATTTTGCAATTCTGGTTTCGACGAAGTTTACAAAACCGTTCAAGGACCCGATAGGTTACGGCAGTCATGTTGCCCGTCTGGCAAATATGCTCGGAGGAGGGATCATCGTGCAAAGGCTGGGTGATCTCAGAAAAGGAAGGCGCTCAACACATGACAGGATAGACCGCGGTCTGATAACCCCGACCCTTACCAGTGCCGAACCAGGGGATCTGGCTTACGTTCTTCCGTACCGTCATCTGGTCGGGATAATGGAGATGCTAGCCGCGCTTGATAATATAATTCCAGGGGTCAACGGCGGACATACTCTTTTGTATGGAGTGGAGGTCAAGTTTTACAGTCTTAAGGTAGCGCTTGACAGCGGCCTGCGCACATCAGTCCCTGGACTCTATGCCGCTGGCGACGGAGCCGGAGTGACAAGAGGCGTGATACAGGCCTCGGCATCAGGCTTATGGGCCGCACGTTCAATCCTTTCAGACAGCTAATTCAGGCAAAGGAATGCATGATGCATATTTTTAACAGAAAACATATCGCATACATATATAAAATAACACTGCCGATCCTTGCACTGATGGCATTGCTTGTGCTTGTAACACTCGGTGCGGACTATTTTTGTCCAGATAAGCAGCCAACAGCTATTTTCATTTTAAATGCTCTGATATGGCTGGTTTTTACAGTGGATTTCATAGTCAGGACCCACCTCTCTGATGACGGCAGCCATTTTATAACAAGCCATCTTGCAGAATTCATTGCTATAATTCCAGTCACGCCCATGCTTTTATTGGCAGATGCGCTGATTGATATTGACATGATGGATTTTGCCAGAAGCATGCTTGAGGCTGTTTTTGTAATAAAATTTTTTGCATTCCTTATAAGGGCTTTCACTACCCAGCGAAGACTGATAAGGACTAATCCTCTTCACTATGCTGCAGGCATAACTATGACAGCGCTTGTAATTGCCGCTGTTCTTTTTTCAATCTTTGAAGGAAAAAGTTATGGTGACGGCATATGGTGGGCATTTGTAACGGCAAGCACTACTGGATTTGGAGATATCGTACCAGTGACGCAGGGCGGAAGGATAGTCGGAATATTTCTTATGGTTGTCGGCGTATCATGTATAAGCATGCTGACAGGAGCAATAGCGATCAGGCTCATGTACGCCAACGACAGACTGCCGCAAAAAGAAAGCGTAATTATTAAAAATACTATTATTGAACTGACACATTTCTCAGAACTCTCATCCGAGGAAGTAGAGTATATCTGCACGACACTCAAAAGGATGAAGGACGGTCAGCGGCAGCACACTCCGGAAACAAAACGACCGCACAAGGATACATACAGCAGCAACAGCTTCATAAAATGGATTATGCAGACCTTCATAAGTAATCCGAATGATGATTTGCTTATAGAAGAAAAGCTTGATGAAGTTATAAAAATTGCAGAAGGAAAGACCGTTTCAAAAAACAAGAAATAATCTGCACGTCAGAAAGAACGGCAAAACCGGACACTGCATGTTTTATCCTCTTGTGATGAGCTCGCTGCAGAAAAAGCCTGATACGCGTAATAATGGCAATTGCGCGTATCAGGAGGCTTTCAACATATTATTCAGCCGTTATTACCCGGCGTTCCGTATCAGAATCAGAATTTGAGTATGCCTACCGAGTTGAGGAATATTACCAGCACCAGTACCGGCGTAACGTAACGCAGCAGGAAGCGGATAAGCTGTACCTTGCCTTCGTTATGCAGTTTGCCATGATTGGTAAGCTCATCTCTGAGATCTTTCTCCTTCATCTTATAGCCCGTGTAAAGTGCAATAAACAGGCCTCCGAGCGGAAGGCATATATTGGATGAGAGAAAATCAAACAGGTCAAAGAATCCCCTTCCCATGACCTTGATTCCTCCGAAGAAGCTTGTTGTGTCCGCTGAGCCTGCGGCTAGTATCCCTATAACTCCTATTATTACACAGTTAAGTATACTGGCTTTCTTACGCGGCATATTAAATTCCTCGGACATCCAGACGGTAGGGACCTCAACCAGTGAAAGCATAGCCCCGTTGGCCGCAAAAGATGTAAGAAGGAAGAAAGCAAAAAGCAGAACCTGCCCAAAAGGCATTTTCGAAAATACAAGAGGTATCGTAATGAACAAAAGCCCCGGGCCTGCTCCTGGCTCAAGACCGAAAGAGAATACTGTCGGAAAAATAGCAAGACCGGCAAGCATTGAAACGCAAATATCAGCAATAGCGATTTTCAGAGGAGCAGTTGCAAGGTTCGAATCATCCGTAAAATATGAGCCGTAAGTAATCATAGTTCCCATACCAAGCGACAGTTTAAAGAATGCAAGACCCATAGCACCCAGAGTGACAGCAGGTGTGATCTGAGAAAAATCGACATGGAACAGGAAGCGAAGCCCATCAGCAGCCCCGGGCAGCGTAAGCGCACGAATGACGCAGATTATCAGAAGGACAAAGAGAGCCGGCATCATTATTTTGATTGCCTTTTCTATCCCCTTGGAAACCCCGAACGAAATTATTGTGCCGATTACGCACAGCACTATTACCTGCCAGAATATAGGCGAAAGGACTGCAGCGGAGAAGAAGCTGCCCCCTGCTGAACCAACTCCTATGGCGCTGCCGAACATCTTGCCGGCTGCCTCTGCCGTAACTCCGGCAAATGCCCCGGTAGCAGCCTTAAAGGTGTAATAATAAACCCATCCTGCAACACAGCTGTAAAAGAACATTATAAGATAAGCTGCCAAAGCCCCCATAAAACCTATGCCAGACCACGGGGAATTCGGATTATTGTCAAGCTTTCTGAATGCCCCTACCGGATTCATACGTGAGCGGCGTCCGATTACAAATTCGCTTATCATTATCGGGACGGCAACCATAAAAACGAAGAACAGATACAGTACCAGGAACGCTCCGCCTCCGCCTGTTCCTGTCATGTACGGGAATTTCCAGATGTTGCCAAGCCCGACTGCCGAACCTAGAGCGACCATCAGCGCAGTTAAAGTGGAGCTGAAAGCATCTCTGTGTTGGGTTTCTGTTGACAAAACAATCTCCTCCTCATAAAAATTATAAATATAAAAAGAATATAAAACGATAAAACGTCTTGATTTTACACCTGTTTACGAAAAAATAGTCAATAAATCATCTAATACTGTTGATTTTATTTACTAATTTTCAGGGCGTACTGTGGCACAAAAAATGGCAAATATGATTATCGCGCAGCCGGCTATTTCATTTATGGACGGTACTACACCCAATATTAAGGCAGTCAATCCGACGGCCACCACTATTTCAAACGTGCATATAAGGCTGACCGTTGCGGCAGGGATATATTTAAGAGCCGAATAGAAGAAACCATAGGCCAAAAGACTGCCTGACAGCGACTGGATAACCACCAGGGCAAACAGATAAGGAGTGAAGTTAATCAAATCAGCCCATCCTGATATGACCGTTTTTCCAAACACAAGGATTAGTCCTCCGAAAAAATGCGCTGAAAAAAGAAGCATAATCTGGTCCATATCATTGTCTTTTGAAAAACGTCGTGCTGCAAGCGCCTGTCCGGATATGCCAGCTATAGCAAGTAGCCCCCATAATATTCCTGGCACCGACAGGGTCCCAAAAGATTTATAACCGCCGACCATTCCTGAATACACACCGGCAATTATGAGAAAACCTGCAAATACCTGAAGTTTTGCAGGCCTCTCTTTAGTTATGTAAAGAGAGCCGGCCAGCGTCACCAAAGGAAATGTGTAATGTAGGATAAGCGCCTCGGCAACAGAAAGATAATGCAGCGACATCAGGAAACCGCTTCCTGAACATACGACTGAAAGTATGCCTGACAGGCAGTAAAAGGCAATGTAGTTTCTCTTAACCGAGAACATTTTTCTGCCCCTTGTAAATATTAAAAAGGGCCCCAGAACAGCAACAACAAACAGGGCCCTGAACACCATAACTGACATAAGACTGATCCCAGCGGCTGAAAGCACCTTCGCTATAGGGCTTATTACCCCCCAGCATACTGCGGCCATGATCGTAAGTGCTACGCCGCACCAGTAGTTATTATTCATCAGTGTAATTTTTTGTCACATGATGCAAAAACCTGTATATCCCGGCAAAGGTTATAGCTTATAAACATATTGGCAGGTCCTACTGTTCCATACATACAACGGTTCCTGTGCCGGAAAGAGCCGCACGCTGCAGTGCTATTTTAGCCGTAATAAGATCCTGCAGCGCCATCCCTGTTGAATCGAACACCGTTATATCATCAGCAGAGGTCCTGCCTGGCTTCACTCCATTTATTACATCGCCTATCTCTGTTATATCATTCTTGCCTATGAGCCCGCCACTGACCGCATGCTGGCATTCACCCTTCTGGGAGGCCTGTTCCTTTGAATCAGCAAAAACCCTGGCGGCAGACAGGATATCGGGATCTATTTCCTGTTTTCCGGGCATATCGGCTCCGATCGTATTTATGTGCGAGCCTTTTTTCAGCCAGCTGCCTTTGATCATAGCTTTACGCGAAGGAGTGCATGTGACAACAATATCAGCCGATCTTACAGCATCTTCAAGAGATGCTATCGGCCGTGCCGATATGGAAATATCAGGATAAAGCCCTGAAACTTCCGATGCCATTTTAATGGCTCCTTCGTCTCTTATATTGAAGATCTCGACGCTTTTTAAGTTCTTCATAACCTTGGACAGCCCCATGAGCTGGGCCCGTCCCTGTTCTCCTGATCCTAAAATCACAGCCTTTTCAGAATCAGGTCTTGCCAGTATATTTGCCCCTATCGCACCAGCAGCTCCGGTGCGCATAAATGTTACCGGAGATCCTTCAAGTATCCCCACCGGCTGCTGCAGCTCGATATCCATCACTACGATAAGTCCGGAGAGTGCCGGGATGCCGCGCAGTTTTGGATTATCACCATTCCAGCCGAGTATTTTAAGACCATATATCCCGGCTCCTTCTATATAGCCGGATTTAATATCCATATCGGTATGACCGGTATCAAATTCATGTGTAATTATTGGGAAAAGCCCTGCTTTCCCGGATGAAAAAAGACTATATGCATGTTCAACACCTGGTATCACATCATCCATAGAGACAAGTCCGCGGAATTGCGCTGCATCGATAATACGGAGTTCGTACATTTTCATCACCTATCTGGAACTCGCAAGAGCCCCCAAGAATTTATCCTCGCCTATGTTTCCGCCAGAAACCACAATCCCGACCCTCTTGCCTTTCAGATCTGCACGGCCTGAAAGTGCGGCAGCAATAGTCACAGCTCCAGCTCCCTCAACAAGCTGATGATGTTTTTCAAACATAAACCTTATGCCTTTGGCAATTTCATCCTCGGAAACTCCTACTAAACCATCGATTTCATTCATGACAAAATCAAGATGATTCTGGCATGCGCCTCCGCCAAGAGCGTCCGCGAGGCTTATTTCTTCATCTACAGGCGCTACTGTGCCGTTTTTTAATGCCTCAGGCCATGCAGGGTTCGCTGCAGCGTGGATCCCCCATATCTTTATCCCGGGACGGAGCGCTTTAGCCGCTGTGGCTACACCGCGGATAAGTCCTGCCCCGCTTATCTGGCATAGGATAACATCCAGCTCTGGTTCATCCTGCAGCATTTCAAGCCCTATAGTGCCCTGACCTGCGGAGACATAAGGATCATCAAATGCCGATATGAATGTAAGTTTTTCCCTCTCCGCCATCTTCATGCTCTCAGCTTCAGCCTCATCATAATATGTACCAATGACACGCAGCTCAACATACTCCCCGCCTTTTTCACATATTGCATCGCGTTTTATCTGAGGACACTGGCCCGGCACACAGATTACGGCCTTTGTCTTAAGTGTTCTGGCTGCCATTGCTATTCCCTGGGCATGATTTCCGCTTGAGCACGTTATCACACCATTGACCCGCTCTTCCATGCTCATTGCAAACATTCTGTTGAACGCTCCGCGAGGTTTAAATGAACCAGCTATCTGCTGATTTTCAAGTTTCAGCCATACCTGAGCACCAGTTGACGAGCTGAGTGATGGTGAAAATTCAAGCGGCGTGCGCCTGATTTTACCGTTAAGAAAACGTGCGGCAAGCAATATATCTGTTATCGTAACATCGTAAGGCATATTTACATCCTACCCTTCGAATATTTTTGTCACATAGGGTGATGTCGATGAAGAGAGCATTGCCGAATAATCGGGCCTGAATCTTAAAACATCCCCTACCTTAGGGCGTTTTGAGCAATCTTCCACATCCACAAGCAAATGGTCACTGGAAGCGGTTATTATCTTGACACCTTCATCAAGAGGGGTAAGCCCGTTGATATTGACGTCCTGCCTGCCGATTCCAAGTATTCCGCGCAGCCTGTTCCCCCTGTCCTCAAACACGGGGACATTGCCGAAAGCATCACGCCCTATCTCACCTATTGGCAGGGTAGGTTTTTCTCTGACTTCGACAAGCTCCGCTTCAATTTCCATTGTATCCTGGTTAAGCATGTCTATGTCTATGCAGAAAGAGGTGTCCTTGCCCAGAAGAAGCGCTTCCCCCATGCGCAGGCTGTTTATCCTATCCGGCACATTTCCTCTCAGCATCTGAACGAATGAACAAGTGCCGCCGCCAGAATAAATATCAAGTCTATACCCAAGAGCAGATTCGAGCCGCTCCCCGTAATTTACAAGCTGGCTTAGATTTTTATTTGTCGGGAGCACGCCGCTGGCACATGAAAAATTAGCGCCGACACCTGCTATCTTAAGAAAGCCGGATAATTTTTTTATGCTTTCTGCAAGGGAATCTATTTCCGTAAACCAAAATCCCTCACGAAGGTCACCCATGTCAAACATTATTACGCATTTGTGCTCTTTCTTTTTCCTTGCACATACCACTGACATCGCTTCTATGGTCCCGATATCAGAAACAAGGGAATAATTGCAGTTTTCTATGACATCCTCAAGTTCCGAACGCATAGGGATTCTTATAAGTGCATAATCAGAGTCAACACCTGACGCCCTCATTTTCTTTATATTGGCAATGCGGCTGTCAGCTATTACTTTAAAACCAGCTTCTTTATATGTCCTGGCTATTTCAGGAAAAGCAGATATCCCTTTAGAGACCCCCCAAAGAGATATACCGTGTTTAGCACACTCTTCTATCATTCTTTCTCCGTTTTCTCTTATTTTTCCCGTATGCACCCTAAGTATTGGATATGACATGACAATCCCCCTCGAAATATACTATTAATCCCGTATTTTATATCTTGCTCCGGCATGATACAAGTTTTTTTACAGCCGTTTTATCACGGTTGACTCACTTTGCTGCAGCATATGGCAATGTATCGCATGACGCGCTGTCCATATCTGTTTCAGGTGCTTAATGTTCAATTTTTTCTTTTACAGTCAGTATATCCTCTATAACACCAAATGCTGTATCAATAAGTTCAGGACAATCCTGGACAATAACATTAGGGTGCATAAGATCCGACTCTATGCGTACAGCCGAACCAAAATGAGATATAAGCGCAAACACATCGTTTTTATCTATCTCTTCAACTTTTACGCTCGTACATATATCATTTCCGCATTTCCGCCCGCGGCACATCAGTTTCAGCCTCTTGCCCCTTCTTACTGCATCCTGAAGTTCGCATTGAGTAACAGAACGTATACCTTCCCTTTTTACATCAAGTGGGTTAATATCTGCCCCCATCAGCACATTTGCAAGAGCCGCCGTTTTTGCAGCCGGATCCCAGCCGTCTACATCCATCGAGGGATCTGCTTCCGCTATCCCTGCCTGCTGTGCTCTTATTATTCCTTCTTCAAGGCTTCCGCCCTGCTCCATAAATGAAAGTATATAATTGGTCGTTCCGTTCAATATCCCTGAAAATCCGGTTATTGTTGCGCCTTTCATGCAGCGGTCAGCTAAATTAAATACCGGAGCCCCGTCCATAACGGCTGATTCGAACAGATACAGAGCTTTATTTTTCTCCGCAAGATCCTTAAGTTCCCTGTATGCAAAGGCCACTGGTCCCTTATTAGCCGATACAACAGATCTGCCTCTCATTAATGCAGCCTTTATATGGGATATAGCTGGCTCGCCCTTCCCTTCTATGGAAAGAGTTGAAAGTTCCACAAGCACATCATAGTCAAGCTTCTGTACGGCTTCAAGAGGTGTAAGCAAAGAAAGCCCTTTGCTGTCCGCTGTGAGAGTCCCGTTCTGGCTGAGGTTTTTCAGTACACCCGTGATGTTTATGCCGTCTTTATTTTCAATCCCTCCATGGCGGCCGGTAAAAACACCTACTATTGACGGTGAATAATCCAATCCTGGATACAAGTGCCTGTTTGTAAAAATCCTGGCCATTTCCTTTGCAACATTGCCGAAACCAATAAACAACAATTTCATTCGTGCTGCCTCCTGTCCCAAAAACAATTTTGATTTTAACCTTACCAATGTTTTGATATCGCTGCAAAGATAACAATTCTATAAAACACAGATACAGCAAAGTGGCGTTTATTATCGGCATCTGTTAAATCACAGGTCGGCTGCGTCCGCCGTCAATCCGCATACATATCATATCCGTCAGCCGCTCCGGGCTGAAAAAATCATTTAAATACGTATCATAAATTTGTTTCAGCGTTATCTTTTATTAAACTGCATTTAATATATATTTAATTTTCATGTCGCAGTAACCGGTAAATTAACCAGTCTCCGGTCATAAGTTCAATATCAGCGGTCTAATCCGCATCAGGCCGTCGGGCGTTAAGACGGTAAAATCTGCAGATACCTGAATTATCCATGTATCTGAAGAATCTCACCAGCAACAAGCCGGATATATTTGATTTCCAGTTATATACATATTTTAGGCTTTTGATGTATCACCATCGCAAATTGTCCATGAAATTCTTTTTTGTTCACAATTCATTAATATTTCATTTGTCATTCCACCGATAATTGATTTATAATTCATTTATGGCATAGGTTTGTCTCAGATTCCTATTGTATTCAATTTCGATTATATTGTTTTCTTGCATCACGTCAATTAACTAACATTTTTTTATGTTTTTTGCAGCAAACAATATATAAGCAAAGGATACAGATAAATCTTGTCTGGAGGTATTCAAAATGAGCTATCCAACAGGACGGAATGTTGCAGGATTTGCTTATTCAGAAATCAAACGGCTGATTTTTATGAAGGATATTAAGGCAGGGCAACGCCTTGCTGAACTCTCGCTGTCAAATATTATAGGCGTAAGCAGAACGCCTATACGCGAAGCACTCCGAATGCTTGCAAATGAAGGCTGGGTAAATATAGTACAAAGCAGCGGCGTTTGGGTAACCAACCCAACGAAAAGGGAAATTATTGACGCATATGAATTCAGGAATAAACTTGAAACATGGGGTATAAGAAAAGCGATGCCCAATATCACCCCATTGCTGATACAGCGTCTCGAAGAAAATCTGGACGACGAAGAAATTATATGCAACGAGGCAATATGCGAAAAATATTTTAATATAAATAACCGGTTTCACATACTTATCGCAGAGGCAGGGGGTAATATAGAGCTTTGCAGCCATCTTAAGCTGGCGCTGTCAAAATCGGTAATATATATGGCTTTATATGAAGATTACCTGGATTTTAAAAATAGCAATACCAGTCTTAAACAGCATCGAGGCATACTTGACGGGATAAAAAAACGTGACGAGGACGATGTAGTGCAAAAAATGCAGACTCATATTGAAAATGGATTCAACAGCCTGCATTTAACATAAAAACAGGAGGCATGCAATGGACAGCAATCTCTCTATCAATCCCAATATAACAGACGTAGCAAAAGCCTATCGTTTTCTTAAAAACAAGGTAAGGCATACTCCGGTAGAATACTCTTACCCTCTTAGCGAAATAGCAGGTTCACCTGTCTATATAAAATGGGAGAATCAGCAGTTATGCGGTTCATTTAAGCTTAGGGGCGCTTTATACAAGATGAATTCGCTGAGTCAGGATGAACGCTCCCGGGGAGTTGTCACATGTTCCAGCGGCAACCACGGACAGGGTGTGGCACTTGCATCAAAAGAACTTGGTGTCTATTCTCTTATTTTTGTTCCCAAGGCCTGCCCGGAAACAAAAAAACTTGCAATAAAACGGCGCGGCGGTGAATTTGTAAAACTTGTAGTATGTGACGGAGACTATGATTTTGCCGAGCAATCAGCGCACAGGCACGCTGAAGAAACAGGCATGACCTATGTATCATCGTTTGAGGATGCCACAGTGATAGCAGGACAGGGGACTGCAGGTCTGGAAATGTTCATGGATGAACCTGATATCGAACTGCTTATAGTCCCGGCAGGCGGCGGCGGCCTTATGAACGGCATAGCCATTGCAGCAAAAGCCATAAATCCGGATGTCGAAATATGGGGAGTTCAGTCAGTTGCATCAAATCCTTGGGTGGTATCATGGCCGGACGGTATAGTAAAGGATGTAGAATATCTGGAAACCCTTGCGGACGGGCTGGCTGGATTCATTCCGCAAAGTCTACTCTCCCTGGCCAAAAAACGCGTAGCAGGCATACACGAAGTAACTGAAGAAGACATTGCAAAAGCAATAGCATTCCTACATCGGGAACACCACCAAGTTGTAGAAGGGGCCGGTGCTGTAGGGGTTGCAGCTCTTATGGCAGGCAAGGCCGATATAAGAGGACGTAAGACAGGGATCGTAATTTCCGGAGGAAATATTGACGAGAACAAGCTCAAGGAAATTCTCAGCAGGTATTGAACCAGAATAAACAAGGACAGTTACATTTCACGTAAATATATAAAAAAGCAGCGGCAGCATTTTAAATCCACGCAGCCGCTGCTTTTGTGTTATACATACAGCTAAGAACCCTTAATCATTTATAAAACTTCTGTCCCACTCACTGTAAAATCAGCAGTTAAGGGCAGGATTGAAGCTCAGTTCTTAACAAGCGGCAAAGAAGAATCACCGGCCCATGCCTGAAAGCCTTCATCATAACACTGTGATTTATGATAACCGGCATATCTCAGAGCCATCGTTACAAACGCTGCCCTTACTCCGGCCGTATCATAAACGACTATCTCTGAGTCAGGCGTGATGCCGTTTTTCTCAAGAACCGATTTTATTTCTTCTTCATTTTCAAATTTATAATTATTATCCACATATTCATCGATAGGTATATTTATAGCTCCAGGTATATGGCCTGCACGCTTCTCCTGGAACGGACGTATTTTACCCTCATATTCAGCCGGGGTACGCACGTCGATTACAACAAGCCCCTGCTTCCCTATGTTATCGTTGATCCATTTAGTATTTACCAGATAGTTTGCCTGATATTTAGGAATCGAAAACGCTACAGCTTTATTTGTATATTTTTTACGTGATACTTCGCCGCCGATTTTTTTCCATGCAGTAAAACCGCCGTTGAGCATCTTTGCATTTTTTACACCGCTCATACGAAGTATCCACAAAGCCCATCCGCTCTGTCCCCATCCGCCTGCGTCACAGTAAGTAACTACTTGTTTTTTCCCATTTATTCCAAGCGCGCCAAGTCGCTTCGACATCGTCTGAGGCGGCCATATTGTACCCCACTTCATACTGCCGGCAGGCGCATTCATATTTGCAAAGTATGTCCAGGAAGCATTTACCGCGCCTGGTATATGTCCTCCCAGATAAAGGCTTTCCGGTCTGGTGTCTATTATGATCACATTTGCGCGGTTCTTTTTCAGCCAATCCGCCTCAACTAAAATGCTGTCTTCTGTTTCAATGCTGCCTGCTTCCATGGGAGAAGGTGCTATTGGTCTGATTACAGTTTTTTCAGTATCCTGCACGGACTGCTCTGCGGCAAAAACCATAGGTGCTGAAGCCAGTACTGCAGCGGTAATAAGTATGGATATTATTATTTTTCTCATACAATCCTTCCTTTCACTTTCATTCATACCGTTTTAATGTTTCTCAATTATTTTCCCATATACTAGCACAAAATATTTAGTCTGAATCTGAGAAAATACTGTTTTTACCGATACATTGAAAACTCCTTTGCTTTTTACTGTATATTCCGCTATTTATAAATTTAATTATCCAAAGATCTATCTGATCTGCTGCCATGTGTCATATATCCACTGTGCAGCCCTTTTGGCTTCGTTAAATTCATCCCACATCATATCCAAGCAAGCATTATCACAAGCCTTTGGCAGCTCACGCCGTTTGATTATCCAATCCTTGAATTCTATAAGCGCGTCATGGCGTATAAAATGGTCAAAAACACGGTCAAATTTCGGGATACCCCATAGCATATCAGGCGGAAGCGCACCAATACCGACAAGCGACGATGTAACTTTCTGCAGAAAACTTTTTATGTTTCTATTGTGCATGACCCTGAGCAGGACCGCCCTGTGCCCACCCGTCACAGTTTCTGATACCATATTCACAGAATCCTCAGTACAAAAAACTTCATTGGAAAAACCAATCATTCCCGGAATCGGGTTTGAAGGATCCTCAGATGCAATAATAAGACATCTTACCGCGGAAGAATGCGCTGCAAGGGATTTAAGAGTCCCTACAGCATCAGGTGAAGTTCTGCGTGACGTTGTAATATAGAGGTCCGCTTCTTCCTGTTCGGCTATTCTCATGATGTGCCCTATATTTTTTTTGATCCATTCTGAAGTAATAGAATAATTGTTGTCATCACCGCCGATCAAAATCGACCATATTGTTTCCGACACAGGCGGATATTCTGCAAGAAGCCTTGCTCCTTCTTCTTTCAGTTCTTCTTTTATAACCGAATTCGGAGACCCCAGCGTGACAAATACATTGGGCTTCCTCGGCGGGTTATCGTGCTCAGGTACTATTGCATAATCAAACGGTTCTGTGCCGACAACGCTCGGAGTCATAACTGTCGCACATGAACAGCTCCATATATACCCCAGCGCCAAATTGTAAAGTGCAGGGGAGCTGCCTGCCGATATCATCAGCACATCGCGTGATCCTTCATGGATGTTTCTCTCTGCGAACCACTGCCCGACCCTTCTTACAACTGAATCACCGTCAGCCAGCATCAGCCAGTCACGTGCATCACGCCTGCTTCCGCCGATAAGCCGCCTCGCTGCTGATTTTTTTGCTCTGGCCTTTGCCGCTCCTGTCAGCACAGGCACCTCTGTTTCCAGAATTTCCGCTCCTGTCATTTTTGAAAGCCACAGCGCTATTCCGCGGCTCTGGTTCAAATGTCCGCGGATTCCGTCACTTAGGATGACTATAACTTTAATGATTTTTTTATCTCTCATTTATTATATTTTCTGTCCTTTTCCAGTTGATTATTCATCTGCAAATGCATGCTTTAACAAAACCATCAGATACCGCAAGCCTGCAAACAGTATAATAATGTATCTTAAAAATCCGCTCTATTTACAAAAAATACTATTGCATCATTTTACAGGAACATCAGGCTTATACATGCTTATCACAGTCCATGCCATGCATGCAGCTCCTGTTTTTTCTGCAAAATATTTATCACATAGGGATTTACAGTTTTCTCTTTTAGCGGGATCGGACGCAATGTCTGACCAGATTTCAGCCAATTCCTCCGCATTTTTTATTTGATTGGCAATTCCAAGCGAAACAAAGTTTCCCGAGGCTTCGGAAAAGTCTTCCATATGAGGGCCATACTGCAGAGGTATGCCCCATAATGCCGGTTCCAATATGTTCTGTCCGCCCCTGTCAACCAGGCTTCCGCCGACGAATGCAGACGCAGCAATGCTGTACAGCTCAAAAAGCACTCCTATCCTGTCAACTACAATGACATCCCATTCACCTGACGTATCGGAGATAAGACGCGTGCAAAACTTGGCTGAAGCAAGATCTGCCACTGCGAGTGCCCTTTCAGGATGACGCGGGACAATTATAAGTTTTGCGGAAGGCACATTTTTTCTCAATAGCTCAAACGCTTCTATTATTATTTCATCTTCTCCTGCATGTGTACTCCCTGCAATAAAAACAGGCTCGTCATGCAAAGAAAGTATTTTACGCCATACTTCGGCATCCGCAGTATTTTTCCTTTGGAAAAGAGCATCTATTTTACAGTCTCCGCAGATCTGTATTTTGCTTCTGCCGACACCTATCCGGGTCAGTCTTGAAGCATCACTTTCATACCGCACAAACATCCGGGCAAATAGACCGTAAAGTTCGATACCGATATGACGCGTTATTCCCATATTCAATTTGGACCATGTCCTGTCTGATATGCGCCCGTTAACAAGGAATGCAGGTATATTCCTAATTTTAAGCTCCCACAGCATATTAGGCCACAGCTCAGTTTCAGCAGTCACAAATGCCCACGGTTTCAGTGAATCTAATGCGGAACATACGAATTTCCGTTTATCCCACGGGTAATAAATGTGGATATCGAAAATTCCCTGTCCCAGCTTCAAAGCCATAGACTTGCCCGTCTCTGTTGTAGTTGAAAGTATGATAGGCCCCGAATAACCGTTCAGGCGTGCCTCTTTTATAAGGGGCATTGCTGCCTGGACCTCGCCTACGGATACTCCGTGCACCCAAAGCGGACTCCTGCCGCCAAGGATTGCCAGCTTCTCAGGCGAAACGATGCCCTTGCGTTCATCGTAGCCTTCAGTGTATTTACCTTTCAGTTTAAACCACGATGCGGCAAAAACAATATTTATCAACGGCTGATAAACAGATCGTAAAAATGACAGATCAAGCCACCCCTGCCTTGAGTATTTCATGTATATGCACCATACCGACCGGTTTGCCGTTCTCAACAACTATAATCGCTGACACTTCCCACTGCTCAACCAGACGGATCGCTTCAGCAGCAAGCTTGTCAGGTGTTATGACACGCGGCGTTTTGGTCATTCCAAGGTTTACAGGCATATCAAGGCCGTTGACACCCTCTTTTTCTATAAAACGGCGAAGGTCGCCATCGGTAAACACCCCTTCAAGAAGGCCTTCGTCGTTTACCACAGCTGTTGCACCATAGCCTTTGCTTGTTATTTCAAACAAAGCGTCGCGTACCAGGGCATTCTGATTTATAACCGGCAGTCTATCACCGCTTCCCATAAGGTCTCTTACGCGCAGCAGAAGTTTTTTCCCAAGCGAGCCTCCAGGATGGAAAAGAGCAAAATCCTCTTTTGCAAGCCCAAGAAGCTTCGTTGCCATGCCGGCAACCGCGTCTCCAAGCGCCATTTGCAGAGTAGTGCTGCTTGTCGGGGCTAAGCCCAGAGGATCTGCTTCCCTGTTAACATGGCAGTTAAGCGTTATATCGGCTTCTCTAGCAAGAGTTGAAGCCGGATTTCCCGTAACCGCTATTATCGGGGCGCCAAGTCTTTTAAAATAGGGGATTATATTGATAAGCTCGGCAGTTTCTCCGCTGTTGCTCAGAAAATAACCCAGATCCTCGCGGCACACCATTCCAAGGTCTCCGTGGGCCCCTTCCGTGGCATGGAGAAAAAAGGCGGGAACTCCCAAAGACGCAAATGTTGCGGCTGTTTTTCTGCCCACATGTCCTGACTTTCCTAGTCCGGACACAACTACTCTTCCGCGGCACCTGCTCACCAGATGAGCCGCGTCCACAATTTCCCGCCCTACTTTTGATGCCGACTCCATAAGTGCATTAGCTTCATCTGTAATTATTTTTCTGCCTGTATCCAGCAAATCTACATCAGGCAACGGTTTTTCTTCCCTTTCATAAGGCAGGATCATGACTATTCCTCCGTCCAGTTCAGCGTTGAAAACCCTATACGCTCTCTTACTATTTTATCTAAATCTGCAACCTGAGAAAGGACTTCCCTCATCTTGCGAAGCGGGATCATATTTGGTCCGTCACATTTAGCCGCATCAGGATCAGGATGTACCTCCATAAATAAGGCATCAATGCCTACAGCAACTGCAGCACGTATAAGCGGAAGGACAAATGAGCGGTCCCCTCCGCTTCTGTCTCCGTTTCCGCCTGGTTTCTGGACGCTGTGCGTCGCATCGAACATAACAGGGCATCCCAGAGCTCTCATGACAGGAATCGATCTGAAATCAACGGATAACTCATGATATCCGAATGCAGTACCCCGTTCGCAAAGTATTATATTATCGTTGCCTGCCTCACGGCATTTCTGCACTACGGAACGCATGTCCTCCGGAGCCATAAACTGGGCTTTCTTTATATTGACAGGATGTCCTGTCCTGCTGGCCGCTACAAGAAGATCCGTCTGCCTGCAAAGAAATGCAGGAATCTGCAGCATATCTACCGACTGTGCAATCTTTTCCGCCTGCCATGGTTCATGCATATCAGTTACTACCGGGATACAAAGATCACTGCCTATTTTCCCAAGCCACTCCAGGCCCTCGTCAATACCAGGGCCACGGTAACTTTCGATAGACGTACGGTTGGCTTTATCAAAAGACGCCTTGAACACATAACCGAAACCGAAATCACCGCAGATTTTTTTCATTTCCCCGGCTATATACCTGGCACCTTCAAAAGTTTCAAGTACGCACGGGCCGGCTACGATCGTCATCCTGTCCCCGCCGATAAGAATATCGCCTACCCTGACAGGGCGTATCTCATTATTTTTATCTATTTTCAAACTGCAACAACTCCTTTGCCAAAAGCTGTTTATCATCAGCCAGATAATTAATGTGCCTGCTGTAAATATCATAAACCCTGCACCTGTTATCCCAGCCAAGTATCGTTGCACAAAAATCAACGACATGGTCAAGTGCGCCAGAGCTGCCCAGATAATGTATGCCTGCATGCTTCATTTCATCTTTAAGCCCGGGTGTCGTCAATATATATTCAGCAGCCTTGGCCAATTCTGCAGGGTCCGCTTTGACCAGGACTTCCGCTTCTTTCAAAAGTTTTTTTTGTCTGAGTTTGCCTTTCTCCAGTATTGAGACAACAGGAACGCCAAGACCTGCGCATAGCTGATTGGCCGTACCTCCCAAACCGATAAGAAGATCAGCGCCTCTGGCAGCTTCAGACACTTCCCCTTTGAATATTTTAACTTTTACACCGTCTGATTCCAGCATCATGCCGTCACATGTGAGTTTCCAGCAGTCAAGCTCCACAATAAGCTTTCTGACATCAATCATGGGGGCCGGCACCATGACAAAACTGCATTCCATACGTTTTGACAGTTTTTTTGCCGCACTTAGTATAAGCCTCACGTCATCGTAAGCACGCGGACGACTTCCAGGGAGCAGTAATATTTTAGATTTTTCCTGATTTTTCCAAACATCAGATGTCACGCATTTATTATCTATCAAATCCATCACAGGGTTGCCGCAGAATTCCGCATTAACTCCTTTTTTTCTGAGCTCTTCAGCTGTCTCCGCATCTCTGGTCCAAACATACAGACTTCTTTTTTTAAGAAAAAGCGATTCTATAAACATGTGCCCATTCAGGCGCACCGACTTTGCCGTAGCTATCAGGAGCGGTTTGAAGCCATACCCAAACAGCATACTGAGCGTAAGGAAAACATCCCCTACACATACAGGCGTCCTGTAGCAGCTGCGGAATGAACGCAGCACACTCATCTGCGCAACTATGGAATTGCCAAGCCCATGCCTTATATCCTTAAAAAAATCAAGCAGGCTGTATTTTATTACACCTCCGCTAGGCATTTCCGACGCAGGAGAGAGAACATTGAATCCATCACGCTTATAATGTGTTCCAGACCCCACAAACGCAAAAGCTGAAATCTCTGCCTCCTTGAATCTGGCCCTCAGCTTTTTTGCGAGGACAACACCTATTGCATCCTCACCGTACCCGTTTGAGGCAACAATAAGGCGCGGCCGCAGCTTATCGGAAATCATCCTGCGAAAGCGTATATCATCATCAAGCACGACAGCTATACACGGGACATACACAGGATATGGAAGCTTCAGATTTTCTGGCAGGTTGACAACATCTTTTTCAGTGCATACAAACGCATCCGCACCGAGCTCTGCAGCAAGCTCTTCAAGCCTGCCAAGGTCACGTTCGTCAAATATATGGTGATCACGGTAAGAACGATGTGCTATAACAGAAACACCGTTATCCTCCAAAAACTTGTAAAACCCGTCAGGGTTGCCTATTGCAGAGAACGCTATACATCTGCACTCAGGATATTTATCGCTGGTGTAAACTTTTTCATACCCGTTTGAGATTTTTCTCCATGATTCCAGTTTGATCTCAGCAGTGAAAATCTTATCTGCATCAGCATGCTGCCTGAGTTTATTTTTCGTTTTAACAAGTTCTTCGTCTGTCACCTGATTAGATTTGGTTACAACAATTATGTCAGCCCTGCTGAAAGCCGATTCCGGTTCCCTCATCAAACCGGCAGGTATAACCTGTCCGTTGCCGAAAGGACACGTTGCATCCACCAGTACGATATCAACATCACGTGCCATCTTCCTGTGCTGGAATGTATCATCAGTGACTGCCACCTGTGCGCCAAGGGATGCCAGCAGAGCAACTCCAAGCACCCTGTCTCTTGAAACAACGATTTTAGCCCCCGGCAGGCGTTTCGCCAGCATAAGCGGTTCATCACCTGCAATGTCCCTGTGTTTGCTGCCTTCGTCCTGTCCTACCCATATAGGGGCATGCCTTTTTGTCCTGTAGCCTCGGCTGACAAGGCCGGCGTCTATGCCTGCCTCCTTGAACTGCCTTACGACAAGCTCAGTCATAGGTGTTTTATTAGTGCCACCAAGGCTGTTGTTACCTATGCTTATAACAGGAAGTACCGGTTCAGTAACCTCAAAAATACCCTTTTCATATAATCCTATCCTAAGTTTCATCCACAGTCCTGTTATAAACTGCAGCGGGTAAAACAGCATCCATGGAGATATTCTGGTTTCACCGCGTGCGTATTTAAGATAGCTGCGAAGCGCCTTCGACATGTTCATACCCTTTTTTCCCGCTGCTGGCGGCATGCAGCTTGCAGTAATGCCCGTTCATCGACAAAAGTTCATAATGGGTCCCCTGTTCAACAAGAATCCCGCCGCTCAGCACTATTATCCTGTCTGCATTGCGCACTGTAGACAGGCGGTGCGCGATTATTATTGAAGTGCGTCCCTCCATTGCGTTATTCATTGCTTCCTGTACCTGCTGTTCGATCAGGACATCCAGAGATGATGTAGCCTCGTCCATTATCAATATCCTGGGGTCACGTACAACGGCACGTGCTATCGCTATGCGCTGGCGCTGTCCCCCGCTTAGCGTGACTCCTCTTTCACCTACGACAGAGTCAAAATTACCCGGCAGAGAAGTTATAAAATCATATATTCCTGCTATTTTAGCCGCACTGACAAGGTCCTCATCCTTAACACCAGGATATCCGTAACCTATATTGTAGGCAAGCGAACCCTTCATCAGCACAGGATCCTGAGGCACTATTCCTATCTGCCTCCTGTAGCTCTTGAGATCAAAATCCCTTATGTCGATATCATCAACCATTATGGATCCCCTCTGCGGATCATAGAAACGCATTATAAGATCAGCCAGAGTAGATTTACCGGCACCGGTCGATCCGACTATAGCGATTTTCTCTCCCCTTCTGATCTCAAGGTCAAGGCCTTTTATAACCCACCTGGGTTCATCATAAGCAAACCACACATCCCTGAATTTGATGTTGCCGTCCATAGGACTGTGTACTATAGGATTCAAAGCTATGGGAACTTCATTTTTCTGGTCTAATATTTCAAATACCCTGTCAGCGGAAGCCACCCCCTGCTGTATTGTGCTTACTACTCTGCTTAGTGTTCTTAACGGCTGGACAAGCAGACCTATATATGTCAGAAAAGCAAGCAGCGCACCAGCAGTAAGTTTGCCATATATTACATCTCTGCCTCCAAGCCATAAGATAATGGCAAGAGCTATTATCAGAATAACTTCAACTACCCCTTCGAGTATTCCCCTTACCTGTGTCCCTTTCATAACAGCTCTGAAATGAAGGTTGCTCTGCTCCTTAAAACGCAGGAATTCGTCCTCTTCCGTCGCAAACGCCCTTACTATCCTTATGGATGAAAGAGCCTCCTGAGCAATTGCGGCGACCATTGCGAGCCTTTCCTGTATAACCTTGCCAACTTCACGAAGCCTTGACGAAGCATCGTCTATAATAAATACGGCAAGGGGAATAACGACAAAAGTAGTCATTGTAAGTTTCCAGTTTATAAACAGCAGGAAACATATTATCCCGATAAATGTGGAACCCTGTACAACGAAATCCACAATGACAGATGCCAGTATATTCTGAAGCGTTGACACATCATTGGTTATCCTTGACAGGAATTCGCCCGAGCGTCTGCTGTAAAGCGTTGCCAGTGAAAGCCTTTGCGTATGATCATAAAGTTCAAGGCGTATATCTATTATTATTTTCTGACCAACCCATGTCATGAGATACATATGGCAATAAGCGAAAACGGATTTCAATACATAAAGCGCAATAATTCCCACGGCAAGCAGGTTCAGCATGCCCATCTGTTTTTTTATAAGGACATCATCGACAATATTTTTGATAAGCCACGGCGGGATGATTCCGAATAAAGCCGACATCACCATGCAGAAAAGAGCCACTGCAAGACGTATCTTATACGGCTTGCAGTAACAAAGGAGACGTATGTATGAAGCCCACGCAGCCTTATCCTTAAGATTCAACATTACCTAAACAGCCTCCATTATTCTCTCTGCCCAATATCTGTAAACACCGTGCTCCCCGAGCATCCGGCGCGCTAATGACATTTTCTCGCGTACAGGTTTCCGCTTATTTTCATCACTGTCAAGCCACATAACAGCATGACTGATAATATTTTCAGGCGTAGCCATTCCCTGAAGAAGCTCAGGGAACATCTCGGAACCGACAAGTATATTAGCCATTGCAAAATAACGCGTTTTGACAATGCATCTTGCAACCAGTGCAGATATAGGATTCAGCCTGTATGTAACTATCATATAGCACCCAAGCAGAAACGATTCCACTGAAATAGTCCCGCTGGCGCCTATGGCGCATTTTGCCGCTGCCATCAAATCTCTCCCAGACCCCTCATAATAATCCAGAGCATTCTCACTGAAACGATCCAAAACCATTGACCTGATTTTAGGATTGAGGCCAGGAGCTATTGAAAATACCGGATGCCAGCCGCGTTTTGCCAATTCGTACGCGGCTTTTTCCATAATCGGGAGAAGATTTTTGACTTCACTTCCCCTGCTGCCTGGTAAAAAAGCAACAAGCCTGGAATCGTTTGTCAGATATTCAGGTATATTTTTACGGAATCCGCCGTTATCAGGAATTTCTTCAAGCAATGGATGTCCTTTCCAATAACTTGCGCAACCGTGTTTTTTCAGGTAATCATGCTCAAAGTTGAAAAGAGGGAAACATTCATCCACATTTTTCCGCAGTTCATTGACCCTGCTGCTCCTCCATGCCCATACAGCCGGCGGAGAAATATAAAATACCTTGCCGGAGTAACCAACCCTCCGAAGCTTTGCTATCAAATGCATATGATAATCAGGGCTGTCCGCCACTATTACACCATCAGGACGCAGATCCATAATACGCTCGACCATATCCTGCCTGAGTTTTATTATTGAAGGTATAGATGAAAAAACCTCAGTCAAACCTAAGAGCTGCAGACTTTCGCCATGCCATTCAATACGAATTCCGGCATCGCGCGATTCTATACCTCCCATGCCCCATAGCTCTCCGTGATAGCCGCTCGCCATCAGCATCCTTGCCAGATTAGCTGTGTAATGGTCCCCTGAAGCCTCGCCTGAACTTAAAAAGAGCGACAAAGGTCTATACCTATAACCGATATATTCTCTTTTTCAGCTACAGCCTTGAATTCGTCCGGATTCATTATCAGCGTCCATCCTGAATGAAGAGCAAGGCAGTTGAGCTTTGCCTGGGCCATATGTTTCAGAGTATCAGGGCCGACGGTAGGGATATCATAACGTTCATCCTGGTCCAGCCTCATCATTTTGACAACCGTTCCGCCCTTGCATAAAGATCCAGCCCTAAGTAAAGTAGCATCGGTCCCTTCCATAGCTTCTACGGCAACAACGGAACGTTTGTGAACGATAACCGTCTGTCCGAAGGAAAGAGGGGCCAGTATCCTGCAGATGGAAAAACCGTATTCGGCATCGTCAATTTCATCTTTTGAAGGTTTTCTCCCTGCTATGAAACCTTCATTTGCAAGTAAGTCCGGGACTATGTCGCGGTAACTCATAACCTCGAATCCTGATTTTTCAAAAAAATCAACAATGGCACCAAGCAAAGAGTGGTCATCCCTGAAGATAAGGCTGGCCAGAAATTTCTGTGTCGTAAGATCGAACAGAGACGGTTTGAACATCAGTGTTTTAGATACTGTGCCAGCCATTATGATACGTTTTACTCCGCGTTTCTTCATATCTCCGATTGCAAATCCGAAATCAGGTTTTTTGACATTAACAACTTCAAGAGCATACTTGGAAAGTTCCCCAACTTTTTCCCTGAGCGAGTAAACGACCGGGGGCATCCCCTTATCCGTCAGCCTGCTCGCGATAAAAACAGGCAGGCTTCCTTCCCCGGCAATCAGAGCAATTTTATTATCCAAAACGATACCTCCCAGGTTCGATGGTGCATATAATGACCATCATATTATATATTGTCACTCATCTGACCCGATTTATTCTCATTTATATCGCTGATCCGCTCGGAAAAGTATAACATAGCTGAATAAAGCGGCATTGAAAATAGTATCTCACTGCACACGCATGCATGGATAAATTTTTCGATTGATAGTTCGGGCGACGGTAAATCTATACCACTCAGGCACGCAGCTGTGGATGCATGAAACCATGGCGCAAAATGCTTCATTATCATCCCAAAGCAACATCGAGCACCATCATCAAAGCAAATCCTACAAGCATTCCAATGACTGCAATATCGCTGTTTCCGCCAGACTGCGATTCAGGGATCACTTCCTCTGCTACTACAAATATCATGGCTCCGGCTGCAAAAGCAAGGGCATATGGAAGCAGAGGCTGTGCAGCCTGCACAAGGACTGCTCCTATAACTGCAAAAACAGGTTCCACTAAAGCCGATAATTGCCCGTACATAAAAGCCCTCATCCGACTCAGTCCTTCTCTTCGCAAAGGCATGGAAACAGCCAGACCCTCCGGAAAATTCTGCAGCCCTATACCTAAAGCAAGAACGGCAGCATTCATCGCCGAGGAACCGCTCGACATTCCTGCTGCACCGAAAGCCACCCCTATCGCCATCCCCTCAGGTATATTATGGATAGTTATTGCAATCACAAGCAGCACGGTCCTTTGCAGTTTAGACGGAGGACCATCAGGCGCAGTATAGGCCATTGAAGGATGAAGATGCGGCATAAGCATGTCCAGCAATCTGAGAGAGAACCCTCCTGCAAGAAATCCCACGACCGGCGGGAACCACGCCTTATAGCCAAGGGCTTCCGAAATCGAAATTGCAGGATCCAGAAGAGACCAGAAGCTTGCAGCCAGCATGACGCCTCCTGCAAAACCGAGCATAACATCCAGTGTTTTCTGATTCGGCTTCTTAGCAAAAAAAACACATGATGAACCCAGCAGCGTTATTCCCCATGTAAAACAGCCTGCCAGCAATGCCTGGATGGCATTCGGTAATTCTACGAACCAATCCAATCAGCGATCCCTGCCTTACAATTTTAAATGTTAAACTTCATTGTTACAGCCAGCTTCCTTGAAAATACAGTCCTAAGCATAAATCATGCGGTCATATCCAAATATCTGCCATTATCGCACATAGGTATCAAAAATATTATCATTTGCATAGTGTTATAATTTTCCTGAAATACAGGGGGCGGTACAAGTGTTTTCTACTGATAACGTAAAAATATGGTTTGACGGATTCACTGATTCTTTCAAAAAAAATGGCGAGCTGCCGCAAATGCTGGAATTGAAAAGAAAACACAGCATCCGCGTCGCAAATATATGTGTCGCGATGGCTGATTCCATGGAATGGGAAGAATATGCGGACAATTGGCTGGCTTACACTATAGGCCTGCTGCATGACACAGGCCGTTTTCAGCAGTTTACGGACTACAGCACTTTTTTCGACGGCGAAAGCATAGACCACGGGGACCTTGCGAAAGAAATACTTCAAAAACAGTTCTGCTGGGACGGCATCCCTGATGACATAAGGCGGATCGTTCTTACTGCGGTCATGTGCCACAACAAAAAAGATGTACCAACCAATATGCCTCTTGGCACGTACAGGTGGGTATCGCTGATACGTGATGCTGATAAAATTGATATTTTCCGTATGGTACAGCATAGGATAAAAAACGGAACAATATATGAAATGCTGCCGGAACAAAAAACGCAGGAAGGACTTTCTCCGAAACTTGTCGATGAAATAAGAAAAACAGGCAAAGGGTCTTACTCAAATGCAAAATCACTGCAGGACTACAGGCTTATACAGCTTACATGGGGATGTGATCTTAACTTCCCGGTATCTGTCATATCACTCAAGGAAGAGCAAGTTTTTGAACGTATTTGCAATGATCTTAAAAATTATGGAATAGACGACATGCTGCTTAAGTTAATGAAAAAAATAGACGAGATATAACGGGCGGATTTTATTAATTAATGCAGCGCAGGGACGGCCGGGCAAACAGATGCATATATGATTTTGATTTTAACCGCAAAAACGCATAAACATTCAGAAGGAAGGAGACTGATGATAAATGTCTCCTTCCTTCTGAATGTTTATGCGTACAAAAAACTATCCTTGCTTTATTTTGCCAGTGATTATTGGGCTTCAAACATATCCTTACCCACTCCGCAGACAGGGCATGTCCAGTCATCCGGTATTTCATCAAAAGATGTCCCGGGCGCAATTCCTGAATCAGCGTCGCCCACTGCCGGGTCATACACATAACCACAAACCGTGCACACATATTTCTTCATTAAAATATTATCCCCCTTTAGGCCGGGCTGAAATTTATGCCCTATTATTGAAATAATTATCAGTTTTACATATTTTACTATACACGGTAAAAATACTGATTAAGTTGATCTGTAAGTCTGCAAGAGCCATTTTCCGTAACCAGATAATCATCTTCTATCCTGAGTCCGCCCCAGCCTTCAATGTATATACCCGGCTCGATAGTCACCACATCACCTGGGACAAGTATATCACAACGTCTTGATGAAAGTATCGGAGGTTCGTGTATCTCAAGCCCGAAACCATGCCCTACACTATGGGTAAAATATTTGCCTACCCCGTATCCTTCAAGTATATCGGCCGCAGTATTATGGATATCGGCACAGCTCGCACCTGCGCATAATTTATCAGATGCCCCTGCATGCGCTTCAAGAAGGATATTATGATATTCCGCTGCTTTTATATCAGGCTCTCCAATTGAAAAATTTCGTGTTATATCACATAAATAGCCCGAATACCGGGCCCCGAAGTCTACTGTAACCCACTCGCCTTTATTTACGACTTTATCGCTGGCACGGCCATGGGGCATTGCACTGCGCTGTCCTGAAGCAACTATCATATCAAAACCTGTTTCCCCGCCGTATTTGTTTATATGATAGTTGAGCGCTGCCTCAAATTCTCTTTCTGTAATACCGGGCCGCACATCGTTAAGTGTTTCGAGGAAAGCATTAGCTCCGATTTTTCCGGCTTTTCGTATATGATCTATTTCATGCTCATCTTTTGTGCGGCGCAGCATTTCAATAAGTTCAGTGCCGTCCTTCAGTCCTGCGTCAGCAGAACCGGAAAGCCTGCTCCATGTAGAATGCAATGTTTTTTTTGCTTCACAGCATACGGTTTTTGCACAATGCTTCAGCAGGCTTCTTCTTACGTCCTCAATCAAATCGTGCTGCTGCTCGATTACATCATGAGGAGACTCTGTGCGTCCCTGCTGTATATAGCGCCTGTCAAGTATCAGTTCCGCAGAATCGTCATATATTACAACAGCTCCAGACGTTCCGCGGAATCCGCTCATATAATAAAGGCTTTCCCAGTTGACACCTTCATCTGCAATTATAATGAAAGCATCGGCACCATGCTCTGATATTAATTTCCTAAGCCTCCCGGCCCTTTCGATTACAAACTCGTTCATCGTGATATCTCCATTTTAAGCAAACGCCACAGCTCTTCTACCGGATCAGGCAGATCACTTTTCAGTTTATCACCCATATATCCTACAACTACCGAATCAAATCCGGCCTTTTTAAGCGCCTCGCGTGCAAACGGCACATCAGCCTGCGGCATAACTGCCAGCAGACTGCCTGAGGCTATCAGATGCAGCGGATCGAAACCAAGTCTGTCCGAAGCCTTTATTGTAAGCGGATGTACAGGAATGGAACCATAATCAAGCTCGGCAATAAGTCCGCTGAGAGCCGATATCTCGTTTATCCCGCCCATAAAACCGCCTTCAGTGGGATCATGCATAAATACCGCGTTTTTTCTTATTATCCGCGACTCATTAAGGACCGAAGTCATATCAGACCATGACAGCAGCTCCCTTATATCATCATCCGACATGAAAGGTCTAAGAAGATCAGGTCTGTCCGCGGCAAGAATGGACATGCCTTCTATGCCTATATGCTTTGTTACAATAATGGCATCCCCTGGACTTATATCTGTGGCTCTGAGAACCCTGTCGGCAGTCCCTATAAGAGCCCCCATTATCACAGGACGCTCATATCTGTCGTTGAATTCGGTGTGTCCGCCTACAACAGCTATCCCCTCAGCAACGCATTCCTCGTGTATTTCCGTCATTATATCAGCTGCACCTTTTTCACCCCATGAAGGAGGAAGTATAAGCGTGACGGCAAGATATGCAGGATCTCCGCCTTTTGATGCTATATCATTTGAATTTATACGGACAAGAAGCCTTCCTGCCCCCTTGTCAGCACCAACTATAGGATCTGCTGAAAATATAAGATATTTATTTGCTGGCCACTCAATCACAGCTGCATCTTCACCCACTGCAGGTCCTATAAGAAGCTCCGGACGCAGCGTACCTGCATATTTCAATACATTGCGCTTGAGCGCATCAGGAGACAGTTTTCCTGAAGGGAAATTTTTTTCTGACATATTCTAATCACCTATTCTCCGCTATCCGTACTACGGCAGTATTACATCTCAGAGCAGAGCCAGACCAGGCAAAATGATACTTGCCGAAATAATAAATTACTCTTTTGAAACGAATAAACCCCACAAGCGCTTATTTTATATACTACGCAACTTTGCGCAAGGTCAAACGTTTCTGATGGAATAAAAACATCCGCAGTAATTTTGCCTGTAAAGAGCAAGCCTTTTACTCTCCGCTACAGATCGTTTGAAACCGTCGTTTTTCCTCCATATTTTTTCAACCCACAATAATCCGTGTTTCTCTGCGGCTTTTCTGCCAATGTCGTTTATGAGCACTGGATCCTTGTGAGGACTTATCGTAAGAGTGGTGGAGAGATATTCAAAACCATGGTTTTCCGCATATTCTGCCGCCGCCCCAAGCTGAATACCGAAACACAAAGCACATCTTCTTCCGCCTTCCGGTTCTTCCGAGAATGCACGGGCTGCATTGTCCCAGGATTCAGGATCGTATTCCAGCATAAAGGTTATGATATCGTATGCGCTGCCCAATTCGGCAACAGCCTCCGCCCTTCTTATATATTCTTCCTCAGGGTGGATGTTGCTGCCATAAAAAAAGCCGGCGACTTCATAACCCTCACTCTGAAGAGACGGACATGGAATCGTAGCATCAGGGGCACAGCATATATGCAGAAGCAATTTTTTATCCACTCAGCAGACATGCTCCTCTGAAGTATTTTCATTCAAAACCAGCGGTTCATTATTTTCATCTCTTTCAGCAGCATCCTCATTCATTTCAACAGGGTTGGTCTTTACCGCAAAAATAAGATAACCTGTATGCCCTATCATTACATCCTCTGGCCTGATACGGTTAGGTTCTGTTTTGTAGTAGCGCAGCATAAGCTCAGCGACCTGAACATCTGCGAAATGAAATTCAGCGAGCCTGACAAGAGTATCGGAAACCTGATTGGCCGTAGGCACCAGAATACCCAGATGGTTGCCTGGAGCAAGTGCTTCATATGCCTTGTCAATATATTCCCATGGTGCCGGTATATCAAGAAATACCGCATCTGCATTCCGTTCTTTGAAACCTTCGTCAAGCGGACGGACATTGAACTCTATCCTGTCGGCAACCCCCCACTTTTCTGCGTTCTTTTTTGCCAAAGCGGAAAACTCCTCACGCCTGTCATATGTGCATACCTTACCGGTGTCACCTACAAAGTGGGCAAATGTACAGCACATGCTTCCTGACCCTGTACCGCATTCAACAACAGTACAGCCCGGAAATACATTGAGGTGCTCAAGTATAAAACCAGCATCTTTCGGAAATATTATCTGAGTCTGCCTTTTAAGGCGTCTGGTATATTCCGCAAGAGTTGGACGCAGAAGATAGTAAATTTCACCTTTCGGCGTAACTATACCGTCACCGAAATCATGTTCCATAAGTTCGGCGTGCTTTATCTGGCCAAAGTGTGTTCCCTGGGACAACCCCGGCGTCACCCTAATAAGAAAATTATCGCCTTTTTTCGGATTCCATATAAATACCAGATTTCCGGCCTCTATCATTATTTCAGCAACCCTTCCACGGCAGATGCTATGTCTTCGGTAGTAAGACCCATCTCCGACATAACCTCTGTGCTTGCTCCAGAGCATCCGTAATGCGTAACTCCCATATTCAGCATTTTTACAGCTTTTCCGGCACATCCGAATTTGGCGGCTGCAATGGACCCGATACCGGTATCAGCATGGTGGTCTTCGCATGTCACAACAGGCAGATCCCCGACAAGTCCAAACAGTTCTTTGCTGTCCATAGCAAGTGGCGTTGCGCAGTGAAGAATTTTTGCCCTGATTCCGCGATCTGCAAGAAGATCATGCGCAGCAACGGCACGGCCTGCGAAGTGCCCCATAGAAAGTATGACCGCATCATTCCCGTCACGCAATAAATCTATCTTCCCGTATATGAATGTATAATCATTTCCATAAAACGGGCTCCCATCCTCCTTCAGGATAACCGGAAGCACACTGCGGCCCATCGCAAGACAGACATTGCCAGGTTCGGCGAGCATCCAGCGCGTAGCTCTGTCCGTCTGGTTAGGGTCTGCTGGCACTACAACTTTCCAGCCGAACATGTTGCGGAACAAACCAACATAATCTATACACTGGTGGGTCATTCCATCTTCGCCTACATCAAGGCCTGTGTGGGTTACTACGCACTTCAGCGCCGCCCTGTTTATATCATTGAGTCTTTGCTGATTATATGCTTCATCTGTTGCAAATACGCCGAAATCAGCCCATACGCTTATTACTCCTGCAGATGAAGCGGCACCTGCAACTGTAGCTGTTGCATGCTCCTGTATTCCAGCCTCTATAAAGTAATCAGGACAGACCTTTGCGAAACCGTCGACCTTAACTGATCCGGCAAGATCGCAGTCAAAAACGAGAATAGGAGTACGCCCCTCTTTTTTATAATTAAGTTCACCGACTTCAGCAAGGGCTTTGCCGAATGCTCCGCGGTTGTCTTTTTTGTCTTCCCTCGTATAGGTCCTGGGCATCCCTGTATCAATGAGCGGTTTTTTCGCATGTATGTCACGGCCGCCGGGCAGAGGGCCTTTTCTCATTTCAAGAGCCTTTTCATACATTTCCATCGAACCGCCAAGTTCTTCAAGGGCTTTTGCAATGTCGCCGCCTGATGCAGGCTTACCGTGATAATCAGGGATATTCTGCATAAATGAAACTCCCTTGCCCATAACTGTACGGCATAGTATCACAGCACATCCGTCAAAAGCAGCTGCAGACCTCATAGAATCATATATTTTCTGGAAAGAATGCCCGTCACATTCGATTACTCTCCATCCGTCAGCTTCCCAAAGCGCACGGATATTAACCGGCATTACTTCCTCAAGACGGCCGCTGATTTGGATATCGTTCCAGTCAACAAGTACAGTAAGAGAACCTAGTTTCTCCTTTGCCGCAATCCTCCGCGCCTCGGCAATCTGCCCTTTGACCTGTTCCCCGTCTCCCATTACAACCCATGTGCGGGCTTTGGATCCGCGCGCACGGGCAGCCAGGGCAAAACCGACACCGGCGGCAAGCCCCTGCCCAAGATTTCCAGTTCCCCAGTCAACACCCGGGACATCGCGTTCCACATGCCCCTGAAAAGGACTGCAGGTCCGGCGGAAATTAGGATACATTTCTTCAGGGCTGAAGAATCCGTAGGCGGCCAATGCAGAGTAAAAACCGGCGGAAGTGTGCCCATGACTTACAACTATATGATCTCTGTCCTCATCATCCGCAGATTCAGGCGTTACATTCGCCACCCCCAGGAGTGTCATATAAATGTCCATTGACGACAGAGCCCCGCCGGGATGACCGCTTTTTGCGACCGATGTCGCCAATACAGACCATATACGTCCTTTCCGTGCAGCTTCTTTAAGCTCCAATATGCCCTCAGCGCTTATATGTTCTGATTTGAAACCACGAATTTCTTCAGATACTTTCATTTGCATATAACTCCTCTCATATCAAAGGGGGAAAATTTGTTAAAAACACATACACTGTAATTTTACCCTCAATCAGTGTACTTTGGCAAAAAATCTTAGGGATGATCTTTTATTGGTAAAATTATATAAAATACCCCGAAGATCATTGCATATACTTATATTTGAGCAATGACAGGCATTAATTCCGGTTAGCAGTACAATTCTAATAAAATAATTAACGCCGACGCATGCATCAATGAGCAACAAACGGAACAGCACCTTACAAATTTTTAGAAATGTTCTTATGGCGTATACACCTTTTTTGTGGTAAAAACTAAGGATTCCTGCCTTTATACAAAGAGGATACGGAAGGAGGACTATATTTGCGTATTGCTGTACTGGTAAAACAGGTCCCTGCCGTGGACACAGTAAAGATTGACGAAAAAACCGGAATAATGGTGAGAGATGGGGTCGAGGCAGAGCTCAATCCGCTTGATCTTCATGCTGTTGAGGCCGCTATAGTGATAAAAGAGAGCCAGCCTGATATAGAAACAGAAATAACAGCTATCACAATGGGACCGCCGCAGGCTAAAAAAGCGGCGGCATATGCAGTATCGATGGGGTGTGATAAGGGGATACTGCTTTCAGACCGAAGGTTCGGCGGTTCAGACACTCTTGCGACATCAAGGACTCTTGCAAGGGCAATAGAAAAGCTTGGTCCGTTTGATTTGGTGCTGTCAGGGGAAAGAGCTACTGACGGGGAAACCGGACAGGTAGGTCCGGCTACTTCTGAATTTCTGAATATCCCTGTACTAACATATGTCAGCAGAATTGAAGAGCTTACCGAAAGTAAAATAAAAGTGGTACGTGCGATAGAAGGCGGACATGAAACCGTTGAAGCGCCTCTCCCTGCTTTTATTATCCCTGTCAAAGAGATGAATGTACCGCGCCTGTGTACTCTCAGGGGAAAACTTAGAGCAAAAAATTCAGATATTCCTGTCTTTTCCGCTAACGACATTGGACTCGATCAGAAAATGGTAGGACTTGATGGATCAGCTACGAAAGTCGTCAATGTCACTTACCCAAAAATGACACGAAGCGGCATAAAAATCGTGGCTTCAGGCCAAACAGAGGAAACCATCGATAAACTGATTTCATTCCTTGAAGAGAAAAATTGTCTGGAGGCATCAAAATGAACTGTACCAGCGGAGAAATATGGACCCTTGCCGAAGTCCGCAGCGGAACGATACACCCTGTATCCAAAGAACTGCTGGCATGGGGACGGGCAATAGCTGACGAACTGTGTGTGCCGCTTGCAAGCATAGTTATAGGTCATAATATATATGAACAGGCACTTGAATTGATTTCTGCAGGGGCTGATATTGTTTATATAGCAGACAGTGTGGAATTTGAAAATTTTCATGGAGACATAGAAGTTGATATCCTACAAAAAATCGTCAATGAACATAAACCGTCAATATTAATAGCTTCAGCTACTACACAAGGACGGACAGTAATGCCTATGCTGAGCGCAAGGCTTGGCTGCGGGCTTACTGCAGACTGCACAGGGCTGTCAATAGATCCGTCGACAAAACGCCTTATACAGACAAGACCGGCAATCGGCGGAAATGTAATGGCGGATATCAAAACATCCGGACATGACCCTCAGATGTGTACAGTCCGCCCGAAATCAAAAAGGCCGCTTTTGCAGGATATTTCAAAAAAAGGGAAAATAATAAAAATAAATACCAACGATATTGCGCTGCATTCTCTTATAAAATATATCGGATTTGAACCTGAAAAATCTGTCGGACTGCCCCTCCAGGAAGCAGAAATAATAGTGTCGGGCGGGAAAGGCATGAAAAATGCCAAAAACTTTGCCAAACTAGGAGAATTGGCAAATCTGCTGGGCGGCTCCGTAGGAGCTTCCCGCATGGCGGTGGATCTTGGATGGACGCCTTATTCGTCCCAGGTAGGATTAAGCGGTAAATCAGTCACTCCGCGTCTTTACATAGCATTCGGCATATCAGGTGCAGTTCAGCATATTGCCGGAATGTCAGGAGCGGAAACGGTAATAGCCATCAATCACGATCCTGAAGCCCCCATATTCAAGGTTGCGGATCTTGGCATACAGGGTGATGCAACTGAGATACTGACATCCCTGATCAATGTTCTTAAATACAGGAAAGGCTTAAACTGATGGAACAATACGGAGCTGTCACTGCTGAAGTATACAATGAACTTAAGGCAGTTCTCCAGCCAGGGGCAATAGTGATAAATGACTCTGATTCACTTGATAATTACGCGTGGGACCAGGCAGGACGCATATGGGGACATATGCCTGAGGCTGTGGTAAAGCCTGATAACACGGAACAGGTAAGTGCCGTTATGAAAATAGCAAACCGCCATCTAATTCCTGTAACACCGCGCGGCGCAGGAAGCGGACTTAACGGCGGAGCCGTACCTCTCGCAGGCGGCATAGTGCTTTCACTTGAGCGTATGAATAAAATATTGGAAATAGATACGGTAAACCGTGTTGCAATAGTAGAGCCCGGCGTTGTTACAAATGACCTTTGCAGGGCCGTGGCTGAAAAAGATTTTTTATATGCAGGATATCCTATGAGCACCGAAACAAGCTTTATAGGGGGTAATTTCGCCACAAATGCAGGAGGAGGCAAGGTCATTCGCTACGGAAATACTCGGCGTCATATACTGGGAGCTGAAATAGTCCTGCCTTCAGGAGAGATACTGAATCTTGGAGGACGATTCAGAAAAGATACATGGGGATACAGTATCCTGCAGCTTCTTTCAGGCAGTGAGGGCACACTGGCAATAGCAACAAAACTCATAGTTAATTTAGAACCCAAACCCGGCAAAACTGTGAACCTTCTGGCCTGCTATCCTGATCTTGAAACACTTGTCGACAGCGTCACAAAGGTAATAGGCTCAGGCAAACGTATCATATCGTGCGAATTCATGGACAGGAACCTAGTTCGCTACACGACTGAATATCTAGGATGCAAACTTCCTGAGCAGCACAGGAGTGAGGGATATTTGATAATCCAGGTTGAAGGCGATACTGAAGAACAGCTGGAAGATGCATATGAAATGATCGGCAATATATGTCTAAAATGCGGTGCCTTTGAAGTTTTCGTTGCAGAGAGCCGTACGGATTCCGCCGCAATGTGGAATGTAAGACAGAACGGTCTGGAGGGCATGCGTGCGCGCGATCCTTATGCATGCAGTTCTGGCGACCTGATGGTGCCGCTGTCGGCCGTGCCGGAAATGATAAAAACTATCAACATGGTAAGCAGCGAATGGGGGCTTGAAATAGGCATAATAGCACATATAGGTGACGGTAATATACATCCTATCCCGCTAAAACCCGAAGGAATGACACCTGAAAGGTGGGCAGTCTATTCAGAGGAATTTTTTGCAGTTCTGATAAAAAAGGCTATCGCGCTTGGAGGTATAGGCAGCGGGGAACACGGCGTCGGATACGTAAAGCAGCAGATACTGATGGAAAGCAAATCTTCAGCGGAAATAAAAATCATGCAGGGGATAAAAAAAGCGTTCGATCCGTCAAATATATTGAATCCAGGCAAGATGTTTTCACCGCTCAAGAAAAACGATTAGTACCCGATCCGTTATGTTAGTCATGATTGCCATTTTAAACAGATAAAATAATTAAACATTGACATTTATCCGTTAGTCATATAGAATTTCCACAATTTGCATGCAGTACCGATACTTGGGATGAGGAGGAAATACAATGCGCACTGTATCAATATATGTCATAGAAATGGACAATATGATGATGTGCAGTTTAAGCGGATCCTCTCCTGAGGCTTACGGCGCTTAAGCAGCCGATGCCATGTCAGGACCGGGCCCGCTTTTAAGGCCCGGTCCTTTTTTATTATAAAAAATTAAAACAGGAGGAAAAAGAAAATGAAGAAAGCAATAATAACAGCAATACTTGCGGTACTGTTGATACCGGCCTGTGTTTTCGCCGCGGACAGGAAAATCGTGATAGGTGTAACGCCATTCCCTGCAAAAGACATTGCCGCAGTTGCAAAGGAAGTCCTGAAAAAAGACGGCTACGAACTTGTAATAAGGGAGTTCACAGATTTCGTGCAGCCTAACTATGCTCTTCAGGATAAGGACCTTGATGCTAATTTTTTCCAGCACATCCCTTATCTTGAGAACATGAAGAAAGAAAAAAAACTTGATATAGTACCGGTAGTTAAAGTGCACCTGCTGCCGATAGGTATATATTCCAAGAAAATCAAATCGCTTAAAGATGTCAAAAAGGGATCTTTAGTAGCAGTCCCGAATGATCCGACAAACGGATACCGCGCATATAAACTTCTTGAACGCGAGGGCCTTCTCAAAATGGCTCCAGGCAAGAAAGATCTTACTGCACGCGATATAGTTGAAAACCCGCTGAATCTCAAGATCATAGAACTTGAAGCGCCGCAGCTTCCGCGAAGCCTCCCTGATACTACAATATCTGTAATCACCATGAATTTTGCCGTAGATGCAGGCCTCAACCCGACAAAAGAAGCACTGGCACTGGAAGATAAAAATTCCCCGTACGCAGTAGTGCTTGCCGTAAGAAGCGGCGACAAAAATACATCTGCAACTAAGGCACTGGCAAAGGCGCTGACTTCGCCTGAGGTAAAAAAATATATCAAGGAAGTACTTGCACCAAAGGGCGTCGTACCTGCATTTTAAAATAATCCGGATTCCCCGGATAACGGATACCGTTTTTTAGAAATAAGGCGGAGACAGGAATTTCCTGCCATCCGCCTTATTTCTAAAAAAATCTATACCCAGCATCTACTGAACCGTAGAAATTTTTACCGGTTTGTACAAACTGTATTCAGCTGTTGTTATTACAGATATCCGTTCTGTTTCAGTATTTTCGCAGCTTTATTCACGTTTCCGGAGGCCATTTTTATTACAGGCCCTGTGCAGCCCATTGAGGATTCAGCGTAGATTCCGGCTTTCCAGAGTGATTTAACAGCATTCTCTATCTCAAGGACATCAATGCCGTGGATCTCCTCATCAGTAGGCTCACAGGAAGGGGCTTTGACATCCTCATCTGTTTCCGCCGGTCTTGGCTGGAATGACTTTATAAGCTCATCAAGCCCAGCCCGCCTAGCTGATTCTATCTCGGCAGCCACTATTCCAGGCAGGTTATTCCTTGCTGCTCTTGCATTTAATGATACAGCTGCCGAAATAACCGGAGCTCCGGATGCCCTTGATATGATAGACACAACTTTCTTCCATCCTTCTCCGGCCGATGGGCCGTACCCCCATCCAAGAGCCTCGTAATCGCCGCCGGTATTCCATGCAGAAAACAGCTTCATTAGAACATTCCCCGTAAGCGTATCGGCTACGCATACATCGACTGAACCGGCAAGCAGGTCATTGCCGCGAAGGATAGGTCCGCCGTCTTTCCTTATGCTGCTGCCGAAATTAATGGAATAACCGTTTTCGTTCAATTTCTGTAAGGATCTCATAACTGTCTGCGCCCCATCAAGGTTAAGCACGCCAACTGAGGGATACGCTATCCCGTCGGCCTTGGCAACGGCAATGCCATAAAGTGCATTTCTAAGCATAGCTTCTACGCGGTTTGCAGATGACGTCCCGGTCGAAGAAGCAATAAAACAAGGTCTGGCTTTCGCAGGCGTAAGCACTTTGCCTATTGTGGTGACACCAAAAGGGAAGGGATAATGAAGCGCAACGGCTCCGGCGATCCGTCCATCAGCCATGGCATCTTCCATTGCCTTTGAGATATCATTCTCACAGGAAGAAGTTTCTATCCAATCGATGTCTTTGACCCCGTCCATGTTGGGACCGACCAAAACGACCCTGACGAAAGGGTCATTCTCCATGGCCATACGTGCTCCTTTAAGCAATTCCACGCTGCCAAGTTCGCTTCCGTACGCCATCAGACCGACTGCTGTTTTTTTACCGCCGCCTTTGGCGTCTTCTATTATTTCGGAAAGAACCTCTCCTATAAGTTTCTTTGTCTCTGTTTTATCAGCCATGGCATCCACCAGTCACTGCTTCAGGCCGCCGGCAAGTTCTCCAAGCGCTTCCAGTATTAATTCGCGTATTTCCCCGCGTGTTGCTCCTCCGCTTGTTTCATTTTTTATTGGAGCCGGCCTCTCTATTAAAAATGAAGCTCCGTCTGCAAGGTTCGTAAGACGTCCCAGGAACAGGCTTCCCTTTCCGATTATCATCGCCCTTTTCATCTTGCCAGACATTATCGCATCTACAGCGTGACCTATAAAAGGCACACCGGAAGGGATATGTCCCTGTGTATGAGCGAAGCCTGTCATACCATGATCTTTTATAAACTTCATCATGTCCGGCTTTTCTATTTGTTTCTTCATTACACCGAGAGCGGCTATCATCTTAAAGTTTGCTTCAGGCACGTTTCCGGCGCCTGCAGGCAGTGTTATCTCCGGATTATGGAGCTCTGGAGCATATTTATCTACATCTGCAAGTGTAAGCCCGACTCTCTGCAGCGGTTCAAACGTAAGTACACTTGTTACTGCCTGAGGGGATGCGCCTGCACCAACTGTGTGCTTGCCTATTGCATCAAGTCGTATCACAGGCAGAGTCCCTTCATCAGGGACTAACATGACCCCAAATGACCCTAAACAGTTTTCAAATGCAGGCAGATCCTTTTTTACATGGTCTCTGCTGTTCATGTAAAGCTTAGGTATCGCACCGCCTGCAATTACAGCAACATTTTTACGCGTTCCGGCCGCAACCATCGATGCACCTGCAAGTAGCGCATTTACAGGTCCGGCGCAGAATCCTCTTACATCACAGCCGGAGGCGTTCTTGCACCCGGCTATTTCTGCAATCGCCTTTGCAAAATTTCCGCCGCCGCGCTGGTTCATATCTCCTGCCGCCTCTTCTGAACATTCAATTACAAAATCAATATCCTCTGGGGTCAGGCCGCTGTTTTTTATTAAGTGCAGCAATGATATGACTGCGCATGCTTTGCTGGTCATATTTACAAGAAGTTCATACGCAGTGAGGTTAGGGTCGAATTCATGGCCGCGTCTGCTGCAGCCTATTACCTTACCGTCAATGTACAGCGGGAGTGCAGCCGCTGATGCTATTTCATGTTCAATTTCTGTAATATCATGACCTGATTCAAGGCGGGAAATTATATCGTCACGCATAAGCGGATGGGCTGAAATTTTTCCCCTTATCTCTGATGCAAAATTTTTTTCAAGCCAGACTAAATCAAAAACATCACATATATCCAGAAATGCGATCGTCTCATCCTCAGGCATTATCTCTCCGTATTTTCCAAAACGTACCGCCTCCGGTTCAAGATTGGCATACCAGGGCTGCTTGCGATCCTCATATTCATCCATTGTCATTGCCCCTATATAAGTAAGGTTAGGAGCATATCTTGCAGCCTCATCATATACCTGCGTATGTTTAGGAAGTTCTGTCAGGTATTCTGAATCGGGATGTGTTTCTCTTTCCACAAACGGAGTATTGCCGTAATGAAGTGCAAGCTCCGGCGTATGATTCAACGAATAGGCAGCCGCTTTGATCGCTGCGTTAGGCATTATCATTCCTCCTGTATATTCCGCTTTTAAAATCATGATATTCTGTTTATGATTAATTTTACTTACTATATTTATGACATTATAATTTTTAAGCTTATATATGTCTTTGTTGTAATGAACAAATTAAATTTTAAAAAATGGTATTTTAATGTTAAATTGACTAAATCGCAGGGTCCAAATCCATACCTTAAGATTCATAATTTTTAAAGCACAGCGGCAGGATATCAGACTTTTTATTTCATATAGTCAGTGATCCTGCCGCCGGAAAACAACAATTATCCTTATATACTTGCCCCTGCCTAATTGAACACAGTCTGTTCCGTTATAGGCGTTTGCAGTGCTTTAAGGGCTTTTTCAAGTATACTGCGCCGAATATTTTTTTCTTCTTCCGGAGTTTTTGAGGGATCGCCGAGCGGATGAGGGATAGCCACTGCCGGGACTATCCTGTTTGCTCCAACTGTCTGTGAGATCGGTACTATGGTGCAGATATGCACGACTGGAATTCCATTAGCCTCTATTGCCTTAACCATCGTTGCCCCGCAACGCGTGCAGGTTCCTCAGGTGGAGGTAAGTATCACGGCGTCAACTCCATCTTTTTTCAGTCTGGCACCTATCTCGGAGCCAAATTTTTTTGCATTTGCCACAGGAGTACCGTTTCCAACTGTTGTAGAGAAATAGTCATAAAGTTTCTTAAACTCTCCGGCCTTCTCCATCTCACGAAGTACATCGACAGGCAGGACTCTGTTGGGATCGCCGTTAGCATATGTAGGGTCATAACCGCCGTGAGCCGTTGCATAAGCAGAATTATCGGCACTTTGGACACCTGCTATGCTGTACGTTCCGAATTTTGTCGCACTTGAAGCCTCAATATGGTCAGGGTTCCCTTTTGGGACTATACCCCCCGAAGTAACCAGCGCTACCGTTGCGTTCTTCATATCTTCCACAGGTGCTGCAGGCGCCACCCTATCAAAATGCGGCATAGGGTACTCAGTTTTATATTTTTCTCCCTTAAGTTTTTTTACAAGCATCTCTACAGCGCGTTCCGCTCCCGAAGTCTCATGAAAACAGTTGACCCTCACCCCGCGTTCCATATAACCATCTTCCTCAGGGCTGCCTATCGAACCGTTCCTCAGCGCTTTAAGCAGGAGCTTCGCCATTGCAGGAACAGCGTCTTTGATCCCCCGGGCACTATCAGCCGTCTCAACTATATAAATGCTTTTCCTGTACAAATCAACGCCTGGGTTCTCAGGATACATTCCCGTAACAACCGGGATTCCAAGTTTTTTTGTGACAGCATCACTAACTGCGCCGCATGCCGTCCCATAGCGCCCTGCATTGAATGCCGGCCCTGCAATCACCGCATCAGGATTGAATTCTGCTATCATTTTTATTATCCTGTCTGCAGCTTCTTCCATGTGTTCAGCAAAATAGCCGTCTCCGCACAGTACCGTACCTACTATCTCTGCCTCTTTGCCAAAAGCGGATCTGAACGCCATTCCGGGACCTACGACGCCCTGTCGTGCCTCAGGTTCGACACCTGCTTTTTCTTCGCCGCCTATCCCTGCAAAGAATTGATTAATATAATGGACAACTCTGTAAGTCATGAAAGATCCTCCCTCCTACCATGTGTCCGCACCGAGTCTCGTAAACCCCAACTCGCACGTAGCACCGGTAATTGCCTGGAGCTCTATTTCTATAGACCCGTCATCTTTCAGCGAACCGTCGAAACCTCCTGCGATCACATTCACATAATCTTTAAATCCTATAATTTTTTCCATTGGCTGAAGGTTTATCATCATATTTGCGTTGCCTGAGGTTACAACCGCATCAGCTTCTGCTGCAGCATCAGCAAGTGACTGGCTCGCACCGTCACGTCCTGCATATTCATCCGTTATAAGAGTCGTCCTGATCCCTGCCTGCTCGGCTCTGCGGCAATTCATTATCAAATCCGCATCAGGATTTCCGAATCCTTCTTCGCTGATGACAATACCGTCAACTCCGAACATCTCTGCAATTTTTACCGCATATGCAGAGCTGCGCCGCTTGTCGGCAAGAGTTACGTTTTCATTCGTAATTATTACGCCTACAAAATTGACATCTTTGCCGCTGCGTTCATAAAGCGACCTTATAACAGGGTTATTCTGGTGCACGTATGTGCTGTTTTTGTCGCATGCAGAGACACAGTTACCTGAGACTATGGCTCCGTCCATTGTTTCATTGGGATGGATTATAGTCGGCAGTATCCTTTTTGCATCAACGCCGTAAACATATGTGTCATGGAGAAGCCCCTGTGTCTGAAGCATATACAGGTACGCAACTTTTGGAAGGTCGGGGTAAGCCTTCATGCTCTCAGCAAACGGCGGGATTTCATAACATTTTGTACTGGAAATCTCAGCCCCCGCCATATATGCTTTCCTGGCAATAAAAAGCGCAGCCTTAAGTCCGGCAAGGCGGCACGCTTTTTCATAAGCATGCGGTTCGATTCCGTCTTTTGGTTCAAACACAAGAACAATGTTAAGGGTATTGGAAAATGGAGTGTAGTCGGCACCATTGCCGCACATATCTATTATACCCTCCTGGAATCCCATTATGCGCCCGCATGTAACTACAGCTGTTCCTTCGAGAACAAAAGTCTTGCCTGATCCCACAGCTTCGATGTCGCTTATCATCCCTGGAAATACTTCTCCGGGCCCTTCCGCTTTGCAGCGAGGTTCTATGACATCTTTTACAGGCACTATCCTTACGCTTTCTCCGGGACGGGCCATATCGGCAGCAATACTTTTGAAATTATCGGCATCCGCCACTGCTTCAAGCAGGGCTTCTCTGCTGACATGCAGGACTCCGTCTTTGGTAAGTTCAGTCTTATCGTCCCATGAAATATTTTTAACATGGGCTTTAAGCAGTTCTAGTTTCATATAATTCCTCCTTCCAGATCATAGCTCGGCTGACACACTATTCCTTCACCCTCTGTCCGGCATCTCACCCCCTGCGATCCTCTGCTGTAAAACAGAGGATAGTAATCCGCATTGGCAGAATGTTTCCTTCATAAGAGCAAAGTCTACATATCTGAAATCTTTCTCTATAGGGTACGGAAGTTCTCCAGGTATTCTATTTATTAAAGATCTGCTGTAGATACCTATGGCTTCCTCGATCAGGTTAAGTGATTCTATATTTGTAGCTGCATGCATCCCTTTTCCTGTATTATTAAGGACAAGCGTCCTGTAGGGCTGCTGGTTAGGCTTAAAATTACCATAAAGTGGGCTTGATACAAGTTCGCATCCTGTGTGTATCAGATCCCGCCCTCTTATCAATACTGCCAGCGGAGGGCCGTTTACTATCTCGATTTGGCTGATACATTCAATCAGATCCGGGTTATTGGTGATGCAGAAATAAGAAGAAAAAAACAAGGCCATCGGACCCCGCCTTCCGGCAAGATATCCTCTGTCCTCGAACACAACAGGACTTCAGCCTTTTAAGGCTCAGCCATGTCGGCTTCAGAGTACTGTCCGGCAGCAATCCTTAAGCCTGAGAGTTTCAGCCTTATGAAGGCTTTGCCCCTTCGGCGCCTTATTATTATCCAATAAGGGCTCTCTTACTGCTTTCATCCAGATAAGCAAAGTATAACAATAGCCACGGTCTTGTCAACCGTGGCTATTGTTATGTTAAATATATATAAATTAATATAAGTTTAAAACTGAACGGCAATAACAGGTATCAGGCTACCATTTGCTTCCTGTTATCAAAACCGCTGCAATAGCTACAGGTGCAATAACACGGCAAACCCAGAGCCATGCCGTATAAAATGGGAATACAAGCTTGCCGTTATCAGTAACTTCGGCTTTTGCGCCGTCGGTCCAGAACCAGCCAACAAACAAAGCAATAAGTAATCCTCCAAGCGGCATTATTACATTATTCGTAATAAAATCAGCCGCACTAAGGAAATCCTTGCCTGCGATGAGAGGAATATTTGCGCCGCCCTGAGAAAGTGCTGAAGGAATTCCAAGAACCGCTATAGCAATACCCATTACAAGTGCTGATTTTGCGCGGGTCCACTTAAGCTGATCTATTCCATATGCCACAACAACCTCAAGCAATGAAATCGCAGATGTCAGCGCCGCAATAAAAAGAAGAAGGAAAAACGCAAACGAGAAGAGCTGCCCCATAGGCATTTTGGCAAAAACAGACGGAAGAGTTACAAAAGTAAGTCCCGGGCCCGCACCAGGCTCAACGCCGAAAGCGAAAGCGGCAGGGAAAATAACCAAACCGGCCATAAGAGCTGCAAATGTATCAAGAACGACAACTGTACGTGCTGCTCCAGGAATATATTCATCCTTGCCAAGATAACTTCCGTAAGTTATCATAGCGCCCATTCCAAGGGAAAGGGTGAAAAAACTCTGCCCTGTCGCAGCAAGGATAGCTTCCGCCGAAAGCTTGGAAAAATCCGGCTTGAGGTAGAATTCCAGTCCTGCAAATGCTCCCGGCAGAGTGACGGAACGTATTATCAGAACAACAAGTATGACAAATAGACACGGCATCAGGACTTTACAGCTTTTCTCAATGCCTCCGCTTATGCCTTTGAAAACTATCGCTGTGACCAATACCATTACAGCCAGATGGTACCCTATCGCTTCTGTGGGATTGGATACGAATGCACCGAAGTATTCAGCCGCTTTACCAGCAGCAGCTGCATCAAGCAATGTGGAAAATGATTTGAACATATAAGCCAGTGTCCAGCCAGCAATAACGGAATAATACGAAAGTATCACAAATCCGCAGAAAACGCCCATCCATCCGACCGGGGCCCATTTACTGCCGCCTATTTTTCTAAAGGAACCTACGGCATCAAGCTTAGCCTTACGCCCAATAGTAAATTCGGCAATCATTACAGAAATTCCTATTGAGAAAACGATCAGAAGGTATACTAGAACAAATGCACCGCCGCCAAATTTACCTGTGATATAAGGAAAACGCCAGATATTGCCAAGACCGACTGCTGAACCGGCTGCAGCCATAATGAACCCAAATCGGCTGCCCCACTGTTCTCTTTTCTCAGACATAAATAAAACCTCTCCTCTCAAGAAATTGATAAAGACACAGCAAAAGCTGAACTGCCTCAGCAGTTAATGCTTAAGTTGTATACCATATCAACATTAAAAAAACAAGTGTCAGAATAGTTTACTTTTATCTTTACATTATAATTACAACTTATTTTTCAAAAGTCATAAAAAAATAATGCCATCTTTCATGGGCATAAAAATTAAAAATAAACTTATAAACATCTTTTATTCAATTTCAAAATAAAAAAGGCAGGAAATGCCCGTGAAGAAGCATTTCCTGCCTTCCAATCGCAATAAACAGCTATCTGCAAAAATCCAATGGTATATTCAGCCTATGAATATCCATGCCTTTCCCTGTTTCTGCATCTATATCAACAACTACAGCCTGAAATTTTACGTCATCATCACAAACTTCAAATTTGCTGGGAACACCGTATAAAAATTTTGGCAGTACCGACTCAAGCGTCATGCCTATAACTCCGGCATGGCCTCCGGTCATTCCTGCATCAGATATGAATGCGGTCCCTCCTGGAAGTACCTCTTCGTCAGCAGTCTGTACATGGGTATGTGTTCCTACTACTGCTGAAACCCTTCCGTCAAGCCAGCATGCAAGAGCCCTTTTTTCAGAAGAAGCCTCCGCATGGAAATCAATAAATATTGCAGTTGGGACTTCAGCTCCACATATAAGCTTCTCGGCCGTACGGAACGGACAGTCAAGAGGCGGCATAAATGTACGGCCCTGAAGGCACATAACGGCTAAGCGGCAGCCTCCCTTTTCATACACATGGAATCCTTTTCCCGGCGTTCCCTCCGGATGATTGGCCGGACGCAATATCCGCGGCTCACAGTCAAGGAAGTGCACAAACTCTTTTTTATCCCATACATGATTGCCATTTGTAAGTATATCTATTCCCATGGAGAACAATTCGTTCATTACACGCTCAGTGAGGCCAAAACCAGCCGCACTGTTCTCAGCATTTGCAATTATAAAATCCAGGGGGGCAAATTCCGCCCTTACCAGGGGCAGTGCCTTAGCCACGGCATTACGCCCAGGCCTTCCCATAATATCTCCTATAAAAAGCACGCGCATTGCTTTGTCACCTACTTAGCATACTCTACAGCCCTGGTCTCCTTAAGCAAGGTAACTTTAATCTGCCCCGGATACCTCATTTCTTCCTCTATCTTACGCGCTATGTCGTATGCAAGTTTCTGCATGGAGCCTTCATCTGTCACTGAAGGTGCAACCGCAACCCGCACTTCTCTTCCTGCCTGAATGGCAAAAGCCTTGCTTACTCCGCTGAAGGATTTTGCAACCTCTTCCAGCTTTTCAAGTCTCTTGACATATGCATCCAGGCTTTCACGGCGCGCACCCGGGCGCGATGCGCTTACTGCATCCGCTGCTGCGACAAGTATTGCATAGATAGTCTGAGGTTCTTCATCTTCATGATGAGCTGCAATTGCATTAACTATATCAGGAGCTTCTCCATATCTTTTAGCAAGGTCTGCACCAATTTTAGCGTGAGGTCCTTCCATCTGGTGATCGACTGCCTTGCCTATGTCATGCAGGAGTCCTGCTCTTCTTGCTTTAATTTCATCCAACCCCATTTCAGCCGCCATTATCCCTGCAAGGTGTGCGACTTCAAGGCTGTGGGCAAGTGCGTTCTGTCCGTAGCTGGTACGGTAACGCAGCTGTCCGATTATTTTTGCAAGCTCAGCATGCATATTCTTTATGCCTGTCTCAAGCAGAGCCTGCTCCGCAGTTTCAATAATCTGAACCTGCACATCCTTTTCTGCACGTTCAATAATTTCTTCTATACGTGCAGGGTGTATGCGTCCATCCACCACAAGCCTTTCGAGAGAAAGACGCGCGACCTCTCTCCGTACCGGATCAAAGCTGCTCAAAGTCACGGCTTCCGGAGTATCGTCAACTATCAAATCAACACCTGTAAGTGTCTCGAATGTTCTTATATTACGACCTTCTCGCCCTATAATCCGTCCTTTCATTTCATCGGACGGCAAGCTTACAACGCTGACTACAGCATCAGAAGTAAATTCAACACTGCATCTCTGCACTGCATTCGCTATTATCTCCTGCGCCTTGCGGTCTGCTTCACGCTTTGCCCGTTCTTCAAGTTCTTTAAGCCTGAGTCCTATGAGATGGTTAGCTTCCGCTTCAACTTCAGAAAGCAGCTGGTCCCTTGCCTGTTCACGCGTAAGCTGAGCTATATGTTCAAGTTGTGTTATAAGGTCCTGTTCAAGAGCGGAAAGTTGATTCAGTTTTTCCTGAGCCTGTTCATGACGTGCTTTAAGTTCGTCTTCTTTACGGCTGATATTCTCAATCTTTTTATCCAGGTTTTCTTCTTTTTGTTCGAGTCGGCGTTCCGAACGCAGAAGCTCATTGCGCCGCTCCTTTGTATCCTTGTCTAATTCCTGTCTCAGACGATGTATCTCTTCTTTGCCTTCCGTAACGATATTACGTTTTAACTGCTCCGCCTTTTTTGTCGCATCTGAAAGCAGGCGTTCTGATTCGGAAAGAGCTCCTTTATATTTTCTATCCGAAAGATTCTTGTGGTATGCAAACCCGATCATAGCTCCTGCTGTAAGTCCTGCAAATACACATAGTATTACTGTCAATATCATCCTTTAATCACCTCAGTTTCAATTGTCATGGTTCATTTTTACTGATGTCAATCTAATTATATTTCTATTCACATCTTACATCACAATAATTTTACAATATTGCTTTGTTTCCCACGCCGATAGTATATTTTACATAACAAAATCATAATTCACAAGTGGCTGTTCAAGTTGTCATGCAGAGCATATTTCAACCTATCCCAAGCGCTTCGCCCAATTGGGTTTTAAGTTTATCCTTAAACGCGGGACTTTCTGAAAGTTCAGGATCTTTTAAAATCCATTCGCAGGCATCTTCCTTAGCCTGCATCAGTAATTTTATATCTTTATTTAGGTCTGCCAATTTAAACTCGGCAGCCCCATGCTGTGAAAAACCGCTCAGCTCCCCAGGGCCACGCAGTGCAAGGTCAGCCTCAGCTATTTCAAAACCATCACATGATTTCAGCATGACGGCAAATCGTTCGCATATTTTTTCATTAAGAGAGCTGACTAGAAGCACGCACAACCCCCTCCTCTCACCTCTTCCGACCCTTCCGCGAAGCTGATGGAGCTGGGAAAGGCCAAAATGTTCAGGTGATTCTATTACTACAACCGTAGCTTCAGGAACATCGATCCCCACTTCCAAGACTGTTGTGCTTACAAGTATTTTTATTTCGCCTTTACGAAATTTGTTTACAGCGTTTTCTTTATCAGCGCTGTCCATGCGCCCGTGGAGAATTCCGGCACCCATAAACCCAAGATGCTTTTCAATATATTTATACCTTCTTTCAACTGATGCAGTTTCAAGCGGCTGCTCATCATCGACCCTCGGGCATATCCAATAAACTCTACCTCCAGCTCTGATCTCGTCCGCAAGGAACCTCATCAGCAAACCTATTTTTCTGATATCTATCAGTCTGGTTTCAATTTTGTTTCTGCCTTCAGGCTTTTCCCTTATAGTCGATATATCAAGATCCCCGTATAAACAAAGGGACAGAGTCCTGGGTATCGGTGTTGCGGTCATCATAAGCAGATGAGGAGCAGGCTTTCTTTTTGTCAGCATCGCTGCACGCTGTGTTACTCCGAACCGGTGCTGTTCATCAATTATAACTGCTCCGAGATTTTTAAATTTGACCTTTTCCTGGAGCAGGGCCTGAGTCCCTACAACGGCCAGTGCAGCCCCTGTAATTATCATTTCGGCAGCAGCCCTTCTTTGTGCTGCACTTTGCCCTCCCTTTAAAATCACACACCCTACTCCGAGCGGTAAAAGCCATTGTTCTGCCTGAGAAAATATCTGTTCGGCAAGGACTTCCGTCGGCGCCATTATAACGGTCTGCATACCTGCATCTGCCGCCGCGGCTGCAAAAGCAATTGCAACGATGGTCTTTCCAGAGCCGACATCTCCTTGCAGCAAACGCGACATAGGCCTGCAGCTTTCTGTATCTGCAAATATTTCATCCAGGACCGCCTGCTGAGCATTGGTGAGATTAAACGGCAGCGATGATATAAATTTTTGGTATATTGCCCCCCCTGCATTTATACATGCCTTGCTCCCTGCATTTTTCATTATTTCCCTGCGCATGGACAACCCTGTCTGAAGCAGCAGGAACTCTTCATAAACGAGACGGCGTCTGGATTCCTTCCAATTATCCTCAGACTGGGGCCGGTGCATTCCCTGAAGCGCATCAGCCAAAGGGACAAGCGCTCGTTTGGCTATTATCCATGCAGGCAGGGGCTCCTTTACGCAGGAAAGGAATTCTGTCATTACTCCCTCTGTGAAATGTCTGAACCATCTTGCCGGAAGTCCGGCAGTGGAAGGATATATCGGAACTATGCCGGTAAAAAACCTTCCAGTTGAACCGTCTTTCAAAACCTCAATTTCAGGATTGGATATTTCAATATTACCGGAACGGATTGAAGGTATTCCATAAAGCGCTACTTCCGTCCCCTCTTTAAGGATATATTCGAGGCCTTTTCTGTTAAACCATGAAACAGTCGCTGTGCCTGTTCCATCAGCAATGCGGCATGAAAACAGGGAAAACCCGCGTTTGTGCAGTGTTCTGCGTTCGGACTGACCCACCGATGCAAATACTACAGAAGCCCTGCCAGGAACAAGATCAGAAATTTTAGTAACATTACGGCGGTCTTCATATCGTCTGGGGAAAAAATACAATAAATCTTCTATGGTAGACACGCCGATCCTTGCAATAAGGGCAGATCTTTTCGCTCCGATTCCTTTTAAAGTATCTAACTTCTCTGAAAGTATGTCCTTCACAGCAACATCAGGCTTTTGTATCAGAGATGCCTTTATTGGTTTCAATTATATCATTGGGATTTATGCCAAGCATACCGTATGCTGTTTCAAGATCTTTTCTGGATAAAGGTTCAGCGGGAGCGGTTTCCTGCCGTTCAGGTTCCTGCTGTACATCAGCATCTTCAAGTATGCTGTCAACAGCGCCTGAAAGCTGAGAAAGAGACACGCTCTGATTAAGCATGTTATCAAATTTAGCAAGCAGCCCTCTGAACTCCTGTTCATACAGGATCCTTACATTGCGTATCTGAAGCACTCCTTCACGCAGACGATCGGCCTCCTGGGCCGCACCGCTGCAGATAGAATCCGCTTTACTCCTTGCATCACACATAATTTTTTCTGCCTGTTCATTTGCGCTTTTTATCTTTTCATCTGCACTTTTCTGTGCCATAAGCAGCGCCTCGTGCAGTACATCCTTCATCTTGTCATATTCGGCAAGATTTTCATTCTTAATAGCTATTTCCCTTTCAAGGTCTTTAGTCTTTTGTGCATATGTCTGCAGTGTTTCAGCGACATGGTCAAGAAATTCATCTACTTCAGCCGCATCATAGCCCCTTAGGCTTTTCTTGAAGGACTGGTTCACAACATCAAGCGATGTGAGAAGCTCTACCATATAATCCACCTTTCCTCTCTCAAACCGAAATCTTTTATTAAATACCTGATAAAAATGAAAAATACAAAACTATCACATGTCACGAATCCATTACAATGATTATACTAGACAATATCTAAAAATCTTTAAATCCGCAGTTTGACAAATAAGTTTCTGCATTTTTAAAATACCGATTTACATTGGTTTGAGCGGATTTAAAGAAACTTTGCATGATTCAGGCTGAAGTGACGTTCTAAAATAATTTTCCGCCGCATGTTCCACTATAAAAAACGCTCTCTTGTCCGTGCATTCTTCCATCCTCTGACAGAATATCAGCTACGCTGAAATGCCGTTTATGCCGTAATTCATCTTATTGCAGTTTTGACAAACATAAGACAAATACACATTATATCTAAGGAACAATGCATCTGCAAAATCGGACGAAAAGCAGCCTGACCATTGCAAAAAACATGACACGAGCGGTAATTTGCCAATTATGCGAGCGCAGCAGTTATTGCACAAAACATTGTTTCAGTATATGTATCTGGACATTCCCGCCCGATCTGAAATATCAGTCCAATATTTTGTCACAGATCAAATCAACGTCACTGACGTGTTAAATCTGCATAAAGAGGGAGCGCCAGTACTCTTTCTGACATATATCCGGCAACAGGCACCGCTGTTTCACCGAACATCCGCCTATAACATTCAAAATGACTTGTAATAGGATAAAAGTATTTTCTGGCAAATATATTGCCCTGTTTCAGTTTTTCATAAACTTCATCCCCCCTGTATCTGTACCCGTCGAAAACTACAGGGAAATATGAATATTTATATGTTGCCTTCATTTTTTTGCGGATACAGTTTGATACCCATGACCCCGCAAAGACGTTCAGTATATCTTTTACAGGCTTCTGCTCGTTTTGAAATTTCGGCATCTATATGCCTGAGATTGCACAACCCAATAGCAGCCTGGAATTCATTCATTTTTGCATTTCCGCCGACTGATACAACTGATTCAGGCGTAGCAAATCCATAATTTTTATGATAATCAAGTTTCTTTATAAGATTTTTATCGGAAAATGCAACAGCTCCGCCTTCAATAGTATGAAAAACTGAAACAGGGCTTCTTTAAAGTACCTGATAAGATAGCTTCTTCTTCCCACAGAAGTAAACAGCAGATTCATCTAAATCGACCCCTTATATTCAGGAGCTTCCTGCAGGACCGTTTTACGTTTGCCCTAAGCAAGCACAGGGATTTCATCAGTGTATTCAATATTGATCACAGCGTCATATCCTAGAATGTCTTTCTGTTTATTCAGGCTCAGCATCAGTTTATCACTATCTGGATGTCCGTTCACCCTGAAAATATTGCCCCCTCCTGTCTGTCTGTCTGTCTGTATAAATTGGCTCTGCAGCATATTGTTGCACAGTCCCATATTTCTTGCTATCAAGTGGGGATAGGCCGGCCTTCTGGATGTATCATATATCATATCAACACGTCTGCCGTACAATTTGACCAATACCGGCCAGCCGCAGCTTTTTCCGTCGCAGCCGCCCATAACGCCGACATCTCCCGTGTCGTATCTGATCATTGGAAAAGCATAATTGAAAAGATCTGTTACAACTATTCTTCCCGGTTCACCAAAAACAGCCGGGGCATCGCTTTCTAATTTAAGCAGCTCAAACGCATAGCTTCCATAATTCAGACAGTATTCCTCATATCCGGGCAGCTGCTGACCTAGAATGCCGTTTTCCTGATTTGAATAGCGTTCTACGACACTGCACCACAACATTTTTTCCAGGCTTTTCTTTGTTTCATCCTCCAGTGATTCAGATCCCGATATAATTGTTTTTATACAAAAAAATCTTTATCGGATATGTTGTTTTCAAGCCACTTAGCAAAGAATTTCAGTGTTGTGGCATAAGCGAGTATCGATGTTACCTTTTTTTCTATAAGCAGTTTTTTGAGACCGCTCATTTCAGTATCCGTTACGGACGCAATGTCCACACAGATTATATTCTGCATAAATGACTGAAGAAATGATTTTTTATTCGTATGCCGCATTCTTATTTGCGCCATTTTTTCATGGCTTTCATAGCCGCAGCGGTTTCCAAACAATTTAAGTTCAGCGATGACCCTGTTTCGCTTTTTTATATCCTGTGCAACCACAAAATGAGTTCCGGTAGAACCGCTTGTCCGCTGATAGTAGAACTTATCCTTACTGGCAGATTTAGAAATGCATGCTTCTTTATTTTCTGACAGCAATAATTTGTCCACGACAGGATAACAGTTCAGGCCCAAACCGCGATATCTCTTATAAAAATCTGTATTTTCCGCGGCATATGCCAGTAGTTTCAGCAGATACACTGACACTCGAGCTTCTTCTTTTTTTCTGGAATTCAATATATTTTTTATATCGCTATATTTATTTGCAACTGGAGCTCCGTGGAAAAAATCATTTGCCCAATATGCATTCCTTCGTATGTAACCGCCTAAAGTAATCGCAGTACCTCCTGCAATCGCATTGGATTTTATGGTTCATACGGGTTGCTGATATTAAATAATTGAGCAAATGCTTTTAATAAATCTGTATTTTTATGATTGGCTTATCAGACTGCACAGCCAGCGGTGGGTATAGACGGATATTTTGGATAAAATGTACTCGAATTCACGCCGGATCGATACAAAAATGCCAGTTCCAGGCATCCTAAGCTCCCTTTTTATGCGGAAAACATGAATTTGACATTTTTTCAGCATGAACATTACTGCTCTATGATATTTATATTCGCTTAATTCGTCAAAACTTTTATAAAAATCTGCCGTTGACTCCTGAATTCCAAGCCTGACTTCCAAAGGTCCGCCCCCTATTCTTGATGTCCATGAACCAGGTACGCCGGTCCTGCAACAGGACATGTCGTCATGGAAATAATATGCATACCCCTGTGTTGCAAGAAAAATTGAAATGGGCACATCTCCGACAGGCGATTTTGCAAAATAGTAAGGCCTGATAAGTTAAAGTCTGCTGGGATATACGATTGAAGCAAATAAAAAGAAGCCGCCGCCCTGAAATATAATTTCCTCAGCAGTGATTATGCGGTTTGAATCGTATCTGCATCGCTTTTTTATAAATTCACAGCTCTCGGTCACATCGCTCTAGGCATGGACACATAATGTGCAATCAGGGTGCTTTTCCACATAGTCTATCTGTTTCTGTAATTTTTTAGGATCGGGGCAACAGCCGTCTCCCTCACAAAAAGCTATATATTTACCGCGGACAGCAGGATATACAAAAGCCGATAATATTTTTACCCCCTTGGGGGGCTGATTTTCCGTCTGGAGCACAGGAATGATATTGTCATAATCAGCGGCATAACTTTAAATTATATCCGCAGTTTTATCGGTTGATGCATCATCATATATTATGATCTCATATTAAAAATCGGTCTCCTGCATAAGGAATCCTTCTATAGCATCCCTTACGTATTTCTCATGGTTATAAGTCTCACAGCATATACTAACCAAGCTGAAGATCCATAATCATGCCAGCTTATACCCTTGCGCCGAATATGCCGGTACCTATTCTGACTATTGTGCTTCCTTCTTCTATGGCGATCTCATAATCTCCTGTCATGCCCATCGAAAGCTCGTTCAGAGACAGTCCGCACATTGGTTTTAAGCGGTCCCTGAGTTCCCTCAGTCCGCTGAATGCCTTCCTGACGGAATCAGCATCGTCTGTATTAGGTCCTATCGTCATCAGGCCCTCTACAGAAAGGCGGGGACAATAAGCAAGTATCCGGTCAATAAGTCTCACTGTTTCCTGCGGCTCAATGCCATCTTTTGAGAGTTCTCCCGACATGTTGACCTCAATATATACCGGGAACCCTGAAATGCCGGTTTCGGCAAGAATCCTGTCGAGCATCCTGGCAAGATCCAGAGAATCTATACTTTCAATAAGATCAAATATTTCAAGCGCTTTACGTGCCTTGTTTCTCTGCAGGTGTCCTATAAGATGCCATGGCGTGCGATTTTCCGGCGGCCAGACGGTCCTTTTTTCAGCAGCCTCCTGTATCCTGTTTTCACCAAGGAGATCCACGCCTGCGGATGCAGCTATCATCATATCTACAGGATGGAATTTAGATACGCCCATCAGCTTTATATCTTCATGAGCACGTCCGCTTTTCTTTGCTGCAGATGAAATACGTTCTCTTATTTCTGCTATGTTATCGTTTATTAAATCTACCACAGCTGTATCCTTCCTTCCCTGGCAGTTGAAGCATCTTCCACTATTGCATCTCCTACCGAAATACCTTTGGTAATGATGAATTTGCCATTATCAGCAGGTTTTCCTTCCACAGGCACAAAAACGACCCTCGTTCCTCTGACCAGATAAACACCGGACCGGTCATCTTTTCTGAGAATTGCGCTGTTCGGCACGATCGCGCCCTCCGTAGTACCGGCTTCTACTATCAGGGTGTACTTCCGTGAAAGAACGACCTCCGGCTGGAACCATGGCAGGGTAAGATAAAACTTTATCCTATGCCCTATTTTTGTAACCACTCTTATTTCAGCAGTTGAAACAGTGTCCACACCATCCATTTTTACTTTGAGCTTTCCGTTCTTCACCTGTTCCGGCATGTTGCCCACAACATCAGCATATCCTATGAAACGAAGTTCCTGCGGCTGTTCTATAAGTTTTCCTACAGGCTGTCCTTTGCCTATCACCATTCCGTCCTTTATGATAACAATTTTCCTTGGTTCGGGCAAAGGTGCATCCCCGGGCCAGAGTTCTGAATATCTCCACACGGATTCCAGCCCGTCGATCCCGGCAATGAAATACCCCTGCTGATATGCTTTTATTTCATATGATTTTGAGCCATAAGTGACATTTGCTACTACAGATCCTCTTGCCACACGTACCGGCCCAGTTCCCTGCGGATATGACACTACGCCCGGAACCCCTGACAATATAGGGACTTCCTTCCATAAAAGGATTCCCTTTACCGCGGATATATCATGATCGACACCGGGTACGGCCCATGTTATTTCGGGGTGAAGATACTCATAACGGTCAAAATAGAGTTTAAATGCCCATATCCACAGCAAAATTACAAAAATAACCGCTATCCAGTACAGCGGCTTGAATCTTCCTGTTTCCTCCGGTTCAAATCGCCTTACCATGTCCGTTTATAAGAAGATTATTCCGCGATAAGCGGCAATATATCTCTCAGGTCGCTTAAAACTTTCCACGCACCGGCATTTTTAAGCTCATTCTCGCTGAAATTTCCGGTAGTCATTCCTATCCCCCGGCTTCCGGCTGCAACGGATGTTTTCATATCTATATCGGTATCTCCGACATAAATGCCATTTTCTGGCAATGTGTCAAGCATGCAGAATCCCTTGAGAAGTGATTCCGGCTCCGGTTTTGCACGTTTGACATCCTCAAGTCCAATGATGACGTCCATAAGTGGCTTCAGGCCTGTAGACTCCACTGGTCTGCTGGCATAACGGCGGTTGGATACAACGCCGATTTTTATCCCGGATGAACGGAGGGCCTGCAGTGTTTCAACAGTTCCAGGAAAAAGCCTGAGGCGGGATTGTTCATCCTCCCTGTAATTGGCCCTGTAATAGTCGACCCATTCCTGTTTGAAATCAGCCCAGAACGATCTCCAGCTATCCTCAATGGTAAGGCCTATGGACGAAAGTACCTGATCCCTTGAAACTTCATTCAAGCCAAAGTGTTCGGCCAGCATGTTCGTACAGCAATATATAGCATAACTGCTGTCGACCAAAGTCATATCAAAATCGAACAGCACCGCTTTTATTTCATTTTTCGCCGGCATTACTTATTTACCCCCATTACAAATCCTTTCAGATAATCTGTCTCAGGAACACCTGTAAGCGCAGGATGGTCCTGAGGCTGATGTATTTCGAGCGCTATCCTGCATGATATGCCATCATCGCATGCCGCTTCGTTCAATGTTTCAAGCAGCATATCCCTTGTAAAAGCGTGGCTGCATGAGAGGAATACCAGATGTCCTCCCTCGCGCAGACGTTTGAGGCCGCGCAAAGCAAGCTCCTTATATCCACGGCGGGCTGAGTCAGTCTGCCCTCTTGCAGGAGAAAACGGCGGCGGATCCATTATTACAAGGTCAAACCGCTCCCGTGCTGCGTCCATTTCTCTAATTATATCGAAAGCGTTGCCGCAGGACCATTTTATTTTTTTCTCAGGAAGGCCATTTATCATCAGGTTCTGTTTTGCGATATCGATAGCATTCTGTGATTGTTCAACAGCAGTGACCTCTGACGCACCGCCAGCAAGTGCATGGAGTCCGAAATGCCCCTGATAGCTGAAGCAGTCAAGAACCTTTGCGTCTCTGAAAAGCGGCCCGATCATTGACGGTATATGACGGACATCAAGATAGGCACCTGTCTTTTGCCCTCCGGTTACGTCAACGAGTTCATAAAGCGAACCTATTTTAACTTTTAACGGCCCTTTCGGCATCTCACCTGATAATATTCTTATTTCCCTTGGGATTCCCTCTTTTTCGAGATGCTTGGTATCGTTTCTAAGAACTATACATGACAGCTTGCGCACCTTGTGAAAAATCCTTACCATTTCTTCTATGTGGCGATACCAGCCCATAGCCGATACCTGGAGGGAGAGTACGTCTCCGTAAATATCCGCAACTATCCCGGGAAGGCCGTCCGCTTCACCGTGCACCCACCTGAATGCTTCATCTCCTTCACACCATATTTTCCGCCATTTAAGAGCTTGTGTCAGTCTGTCCCTCAAAAGCGACATCTGGTCCGGCCTCTTTGACCCGTAAGTAAGTACGCGCAGACACAGAGAGCTCTCGCTCCACAGCCCCCATCCTCTGGTAGTACCTTTCCTGTCTGTCAGAGCAACCATATCACCGGCACTGCAAACCGGAGCTTTACGCAGGCTGCCCCTGAAAATCCATGGATGCCGGCTGCGGAGACGATCTATGCCTGAATCTTCAAGTATTGCCCTGCGCTGGAGTTTCTCTTCCGACATAGCTACACCTTGTTCCTTTCAACGCTTGCAAAAGCATCGTGGTTGTGGATACTTTCATGGCTTGTTACGGATACCTGATACCACGTTATCCTTTTATCATTCTGCATTGCAAGGACGAGATCCCGCACAGAATCCTCAACAAAATGAGGGTTGCTGTAAGCTTTTTCAGTGACAGCCTTTTCATCCTCTCTTTTCAGAAGGCTGTATACAGGCGCTGAAGCGCATTCATCCGCAATTTCGGCAAGCTCCTCTATCCACATGAATGTATTCATGCGGACTGCTATTTTTGCATGGGCTCTTTGATTATGTGCCCCGAACGCTGAAATTTCCTTTGAACACGGGCAAAGTGTCTGTATAGGTGCGGTAAGTTCCGTTATTAAATCGAAACTTCCTCCCTTCATTGATGCAATGAAACGCACGTCGTAGCGGAGGCGTCCCTTTGCCTCGCTTACAGGAGCCGATTTGGTTATGAAATATGGGAACTCAAACTCGGCATGCGCTTCTTCAGCCTGCAGGTGTTCTCTTAGGGAGCTCAGCAGATTTTCCATATTATGGAATGTAACCTGCTTCTCCTGCGTGCTCAGAACCTCTATAAATCTGCTCATATGGGTACCTCTGTAATCTCGCGGCAAAAATACTGAAAGGCTGACATTTGCGACGGTGTCCTGCGTGCCATATGCTCTGTCCAGCACCTGTATCGGCCAGGAGATGCTGCTTATTCCGACACGGTCTATTGGTATGTTGCGCAGGTCTTTCTCGCTTTGTACATCCTTCATAGTTATATGTCCTCCCTATGGCATACGGCATATGAATTTTCGGTTTCCCACACGCAAACCTCAAATAATTCGCAATTGTCCCGTCTTACATGTTCATCAAGGGTACGGAATATCCAGATTGATATATACTCAGCTGTCGGCTGGGGTATTATATCATTGATATATGAATGGTCCAGTTTTGAAAGGACCAGTCCGTTAACTATAGATTTCAGTTCGGCAAAGTCATATACCATGCCCTCGCTGTCGGGGCTGCCTTTGAGAGTCACCGAGAGCATATATGTGTGCCCGTGCAGACGTTCACATTTTCCATGGTAATTGATAAGGTTATGGGCGGCATCAAATTTGAATTTTCTGCATAAATACACTTTAAGTCCCCCTTAAAAGACGGCCTGTTCGATACATAGATTTTACCACTGCTTACTCAGATGATATACTTTAACAAACATAAGGAGGCGTTGCACATGAAATTAAGCGGAATTTTTGCGCCTGTTCCGACTCCGTTCCTTGAAGACGGTTCCATAGATGAAGCCGGGTGGAGAAAAAATCTCCGTATATGGGCCAGCTCTGCTCTTGACGGCATAGTTATCTGCGGATCCAACGGGGAACTTCCTTTCATGACGGCAGACGAGAGAGTTTCGCTGACAAAAATTGCATCGGAAGAATGCAAAGGACGGCTGAAACTGATGTCAGGGGCGCACTTCCCTTCAACAGCGGAAACTGTATCATGTGCAAGAGCACTCGGGGCGGCCGGCGCCGAATACGTTCTGGTGCTCCCGCCGCATTATTTCAAGGGAAATCCAAAGGCAGTGCTGAAGTATTTTGAAGATGTCGCAGATGCATCGCCTGTACCTGTTTTTATGTACAATATGCCTGCCAATACCGGCGTTGACATGGAGCTTGATACCATAATCGCAGCTTCAAAGCATGGCAACATCGCAGGCATCAAAGATACATCCGGCAATATGACAAAACTGGGCTATCTTGCAGTATCCGCATCTGATGATTTCTCTGTATTCGGCGGAACAGGCAACTGGTTCCTGGCTGCTCTTGCCATGGGCGCCTGCGGCGGTACTATGGCAGCTGCAATTTTGTTTCCTGATACATGCCGCAGGATATTTGATTCGTTCAATGAAGGCAATATAACAGATGCAGTGACGCTGCAGTCAAAACTATTGCCTGTAAGTGATGCTATAACACGCCGTTTCGGCATACCTGGCCTTAAAGCCGCACTTGAAAGCAGAGGGATGACCGGCGGTCCGTGCAGGGCGCCCCTGCTGGATATAACTGACGAGGCAAAAAAAGAAATTTTGTTTATCCTTGATAAATCAGGACTCGATGAATATGAGGACTGGAGAAAATAATGAAAAACAGCTCATTTGGTCTTTCCGTTTAAGTCTTTCTACGAACATTTTTCAGCCGCAACCACATCCATGCATGAAATATCGTTTTCTGCTGAATATGCCAATGTAAGTTTGAAATTGCATAAATTGCAGACCGGAATAAAAAACACGTAAAACAGGGGAGGAATAAAACATGGAAGACAAAAAAATACTTACACTGCTTCTTGGAAGCCCAAGAATCGGCGGCAACACTGAAAAACTGGCTGACGCCCTCGCAGACGGCGCAAAAAGCAAAGGCTACGAAATCAGAAAGGTTCACCTTGCAGCGCTTTCGCTTAAAGGATGTATAGACTGCCGCAAATGCTGGAGTACTGGCAGACCGTGTATACATGAGGATGATATGGATAAGGTTTATCCCGATATCGAGGCAGGATCCGTCATAGCTTTTGTATCTCCGCTCTACTTCTATTCATGGACATCACAGATAAAACCTGTTTGGGACCGTTTACTGCCATATTATATGCCAGGTGCGCTCCGGACAGCCCATGGCAAGAAGGCAATACTGCTTTCAACGGCAGGAGACAATGAAGAAAGTGCATTTGATGGGATGAAAATTTCGTTCAAGCTTGCCACTGATTATCTTGGATGGGAAATAGCAGGTGAGATATGCGCTCCAGGTATATACACAAGGGATGATATGACCGCAAAGGGAGAAGCCTGGCTTAAGATGGCAAAAGAACTCGGAGAAAAATTATAACGTTTCGGGCCCCCGGCTTTTTTAATCCGGGGGCTTAAATTCGTATATTTATCCATTGATGGGCCTATATAATATTCGAACAATATTTACTGTCCTGGGAAAAACTGCATAAATAAATATATTTTAACGCAGGCATAGTGACACCAATCAACTTTAAAATGCCGTCTATTTAAAGGGTGTTTTTACAATATGGGCAGACATGCATATCTTATAACAGCTCATAATCAGTTTGAGATCCTTGAGAAGCTGCTTTTGCTGCTTGATGATCCAAGAAATGATATTTACATCCACGTGGACGGCAAAGCAGGAATGTTTGATTCCGGCTGTTTTGCCGGAATTTTAAAATATTCCAGTGCATTTTTTGTACCGCGTATCCATGTTCATTGGGGCGGATACAGCCAGATAGAAGCCACCCTTATCCTCCTGCGGGAATCAGTAAAAAATGGAACATATTCATATTATCACTTTATCTCCGGCGTTGACCTTCCCTTAAAAACTCAAAACTATATCCATTGTTTTTTTGACAAGCGGCAGGGGACAGAATTCGTAGGTTTTGATGCCCCTGTTATGCAGAAGCGTTTTTATTCCAGATTTCAGATTTATCATATATATCAGGATAGAATAGGCAGGCAAAAATCTCCTCTCTACTATTGGGAGGAGCTGCTGGTTTATATGCAGAAAAGGCTGCGTTTCCGGAGGATAAAATCAAAAGATATAATTTTCCAGAAAGGGTGTAACTGGTTCAGCATAACAGATGACCTTGCAAGATACATACTGAGCAAAAAAAAATTTATAAGCAGTGCTTTTGCATTCTCAAGATGCTGTGATGAAATATTCATACATACACTGATAATGAATTCCGATTTCAAAAACAGGATATACCAGAAAACTTACGGCACGGACAACGGAAGCTCAGCATGTATGCGGTTTGTGAATTTCAAATATAAAGACAATGTTTTCAGAACATCGGACTATGATAAATTGATTTCATCGGAGCTTTTATTTGCAAGAAAGTTCAACGTTGATACAGACAGAAATATAGTAGAAAAAATTTACCGTCATGTAAAAATGATGGGGACCGAGTAAGTAACGCAATAAATATCAGATTTATACAGCTGCTGATATTCAAAACATATTTCATCTATAAGAACGTGATATTTTCAGTGTCGCTTTATTCTCTTTATAAGCCTGATGCATAAGCCGTTTACAATGATATTAAGTTGTAAGCAACTTGTTAAATTGATATAATCAGCGCTGTACTGGTGAGGTGAAAATAAATGAAAGACGGCACTGATATTGATTTTGTCGTCACTTGGGTGGATAGCTCTGATCCTGAATGGCAGAAGAAATTCGCGTCATACAGGGATATGCTTAAAAACAGCAGCGAGATCGGCGAAATACGATATAAAGAACATAACACTCTGCGCTACTGGTTCCGGGGCGTAGAAAAATTCGCTCCATGGGTGAGGAAAATCCACTTCGTGACTAACGGGCAATATCCGAAGTGGCTTAATCTCTGTCATCCTAAGCTTCACTTTGTCTGCCATGAAGACTATATTGACGGACATTATCTTCCTTTGTTCAATTCTCACCCTATTGAAAACAATCTGCACAGAATAGATGGGCTTTCGGAAAGGTTCGTCTACTTTAACGATGATATTTTTGTAGTATCCCCTGTTGAGCCTGATTTCTTTTTCGTAAAAGGGCTGCCCTGCGATTCGGCAATTCTGACAAGCCGGCCGAGCAAACTTGAAGATGCGTACATGAACGCCATTTCCAACGATTTGGAACTGATTAACACGCACTTTAACAGGCGCAGGGCAATTTCGGAGAACCTCCTGAAATGGTTCAATCCTAAATACGGACTGCGGATTGTCTGTCCGCCGAGATTACTTTCGCTCAGCACAAAGTTCGGATGGCTCAAAAACCCGCACACCGCACAGCCGTATCTGAAGTCCACTTTTGATAAGGTATGGCATGAATGCTCTGAACAGCTGACCAGTACAAATTATTCAAGATTCAGGACGAACAATGATGTAAGCCATCTGCTCTTCCGCTACTGGCAGCTGGCAGAGGGCACTTTCAATCCTACATATTTGCGCAGGGGACATCCTTATTTTCTAATAAATGAAGATTTGCCAAAAATAGTAGGATGCATCAGAAACCACAGCGCAAAAGTTATATGCATCAACGATGCCCCTGATTCAGAGGAGAAATATGCAATGTTATGCATGGTTTTCAAAGAAGCGCTCGGTAAAACCTCAGCGTTTGAATTATTTTAGTTAGGTCATCACCATTTCGTACAGCTCATCAGACGTAAGATTAATCACTGCAGGCACCCAGTGCTTGTCATCTGTTTTCCACGAATAGTAAAGAAGCCAGTCTCCGTCAGGAAGCTCCACTAATGCCCCTCTGTAAAGGGACGTGCCTCCAAAAGCATATTTGTCCGGTGTAAGGCGCTTTTTGCCGACTGACCATGTATAACCTCCGTCGCTGCTTTCAGCAATGGCTATATTTTTTACACTTTCTTCTGCTTTGTTGAAATAACACAGCGACATAATGAGACGGCCGCTTCCGGCACAAACCACATCAATATGCCATGGTTCAGCACCTTTTTCAAAATCAGTGAGAAAAATCCTTTCGGCTTTTTTCCATGTTTTCAGATCGCTGCTTTCACAGCGGAATATAGAATATGTCCCCGGTTCATCTTCCTCTTCAACATACCACATCACGTATGATCCGCCCAGCCTGAGCAGGGAGGGTGACATAAGCACCGCAATTTTATCTTTTGGGCATTTTTTATCCATTACGACCTGCTCCGTGGTCCATTTTATACCGTCATTACTTGAAAGCAGCAATAAAGATACTATGGTGTGCCTGCAATGCACATGCACCCTGCGATATATAAGATAAACAACACCATTCTCATAAAAAAGTGACGGATCTGAATTATAACCGGCCCAGTCTGCGGCACGTTCTATCAGCGGCGATACCCCCAGATCAGGCACACTCCATTCCGTTCCGTTACTGCTGACGAGAAATTCAGGCGTCTCGTAATAATCATTGTTGTCAGGAAAATTGGTGCCTGTCATTAAATAATGCTTGTTTTCGTGTCCAAAGCCGTGCTGTATATATAAAACGTCAGGATGTACCAATTCCGCAAAATCAGCAGTCCCCGAGACATCAAGGACCCTTATATTACCTGCAGGCTGAATCGGTGTATAGCGAAGCGCACTGTAACCGTAAGGCAGACGGTATCTCTGGTTCCATATTTTTATTATTGCAGATCTGGCTCTCCTGGGAAAAATTTCCGGACAGAAATATAATAAATTATTGAGCGGACGGAGAAGTTCCTTTTTTAATTTATATGTCAGCATCCTATCGCATCTCAGTCATATTTTATCTTTGATCTGGAATCCTGCGAAGAATTTTTTCATATACCGCAACTGTTTTACGCGCTATTTCGGCAACATCAAAATCGCATGCTCCTGCGGCAGCGCATTCAGCAATACTTTTTACTATATCCTCATTATTCAAAGCATAACAGAGTCTTTCAGAAAGATGCACGGGATTGTCGATATCAACAAGCCAGCCGTTTAGGCCGTCCTTGATTATATCAAGCGGGCCCCCGGCCATCGTTGCAATCGGGGCAAGCCCTGAAGCCATTGCTTCAAGAAGTATTATCCCGAATGGTTCCGGCGTTTTGGAAGGCAGGACAAATATATCCGACCCCCATAAATACGGACGGATATCCTGAACGAAGCCAGGCATTATAACCCTGCCCTTCAAACCTAGTTTTTCGGCCAGATCATAAAGCTGTCCTTTTTCTTCACCGTCTCCAAGCAGCAGAAGGATACTGTCCGCAGTCGTTTTCTCATTTAAAACAGCTGCATATGCCTTAAGAAGCACATCAAACCCCTTCCATTCAACAAAGCGTCCCGCTGCCATAATGATCCTTGTATCCCGGCCTGCGCCAAGTTTTTTTCTGATCACCTCACGCACTTTTTCGTCACGTTTATACATTCCCGCATTAACAGGGTTATGAATTACTGTCATCATGTCATTCCTGAAACCGTTCCGAAGCATATGGGCCTTCACAGATTCGGAACACGCTATTAAAAATGAGGCATTCTTGTGGTAAATGGCTTTGGGATATTTATCTATCGTCTGGATAACCTTGATACCCATTCGTTTTCCCCACCAACCGCCTATCCTTGCCGCAGATGAAAGCCGTGTGTGGATGATATCAGGGCGGAAGCGGCCTATTATCCGCCCCAATTCCAGAGCTGTCTGAGGCAGCCAGGCAACAGGTACATCACACGTGCTGAAAGAAAATCCTTCCTCCCTGAGTCTGGAAGACAATGTACCCCCGGACTTGCAGACAATGGAGTTTTCAATTCCCAGCCTGCCAAGTTCTTTTATCAGCTGTATCCATGTTTCTCTCCAGGCTAGGTTGTTTTCATCGACATAATGCAGAATCTTCATTTAATACACCTGTCCCTTTACAATACCGCACATAATCTGACACTGAAGCCGTGTGCATTTTCTGTATTCCATGACAACCGCTGGCTTACATATACACGAAGCAAATCCTCTTTTATTTAATTTTTACGCCCCGGCTGCCGTAGAGACTAAAAACAAATATAACAGCGGACATCCACGCTAAACTTGTCAAAAAATCAAATAATCCCTACTGAGGTATTGTTTCACGTAATCAGCCGCTCCCGACTCAAGGTCATTAAAGCATTCCTTGTAGCCTATTTTTCTGAGCTTGCCGATATCAGCCTGAGTAAAGTACTGATATTTAGGACGAAGCGATTCAGGCATATCGATATATTCGATTTCAGGTTCCATCCCAAGTGCACCGAAAACCGCATGCGCCAGTATATTAAATGATTCCGCACGGCCTGTTCCAAGATTGAAGAGTCCGCTTATCTTCCTGTGCTCAATAAAAAACTCAACTACACGGCAGAGATCCTTAACATAAAGAAAATCGCGTTTTTGCTCTCCGTCCTTGAAGTCATTCCTGTATGACTTGAAAAGGCGGATCTTGCCGTCCTTCTTTACGGAATTAAAAGAATGGAATATAACGCTTGCCATACTTCCTTTAAAATATTCGTTCGGACCGTAAACGTTAAAAAATTTCATGCCGACATGCTGCGGAGGGCATTTTTCCTGTTTCTCGGCCCATAGGTCAAAAAGCTGTTTAGAATAACCGTAACCGTTAAGAGGCTCCAGTTTTTTAATATCGGAGCTGTCGCTGAAACCAAGAGTGCCGTCGCCGTAAGTTGCTGCACTGCTTGCATAAAGAAACGGAATATTTTCCTCTGTGCAGTATCTCCAGAGCATCTTCGTGTACTCAAAATTGTTGGCATAAAGGTAATCAAAATTCCTCTCAGTCGTGGATGAACAAGCGCCCATATGAATTACGCATGAAACATTCTCAAGCGAATGAAGAGATCCGGCCAAAAGGTCCTTATGAATATAGTCCGTAAAATGTTTGTTCCTGATATTTTTCCACTTATCCGTGGACGCTATATCATCCACTATTATGATGTCATCAAGCCCTTTATCGTTCAGCATGCGAACTATACAGCTGCCGATAAACCCGGCACCGCCGGTAACTATAAATCTCACTTTCCATGCCCCCTTTACCTTTAAATCAACAGCATGCTGGCTCTGGGATGTTCGTCATCAGCATATATTCTTCATAAATAATATGCGGATCTATATTCGCTATGCACGGAGGGACAGATTCCTTCAGGTCTGCCCTGCTGCAATTCCACATGCTGCAAATGCAGTTCCGGCTGTGGATACATTTAAGGCTGAACAAATCAGAATCCCACGGCAAAAAACGGTTCAAATCCCCGGCCCCCAATATACATACGGTTTTATTTCCGGAAAAATATGACCAATGGGTAAAACCTGTGTCGTTGCCAACAAATAACGGCGTATCTGCGATAAGTTCGAATATACGTCTTAAGTTCCTTGTCTTAAGACCCGATATTCCGGGATGCGACAATTCCATCTGATTAAGCCCTATCTGAACTATACGAAGTTCCCTTGGCAGCATATCCAGAAAACGCTGCCACAGATCCTGCGGGTACCGCCTGTATTCTGCACCAGCATCAGTCATTATCACCATGTCATATCCAGACGGGGCATAAGCATAATTTTTTATACGCGGATAATTTTTATATATATCCTCATAAAAAGGCAGCTGTTCAAAAAACGCTCTGAAGAACGCGTCGCTGTGCCTGCTTATATGGGCATCAACACCTTTTCCCGCTTTTCGGTACGGGTTCCTTATAACTGTAAATCCTGACATGTCGGCTTCCCTGGAACAAGCTTCACCCTCGTACGCAGCCCTCGGGATACGCAGCATCGCTGCGCATGCCAGCAGTTTGCGGTCATGATATGAAGAAGGCACAAATACCATGTCGTTTTTTTTGTCAATGTGATGCATATGCGCAAACCACCATGCATATAGGCTGCTTTTTGCAAGTAAAGACTGGCTGACCGGCAGTATGTCATTATCCTTAAAGAACAGTGAAAAGAATTCTGTCTTATCACTTGGAATAAGAAGTTTAAATGGCACACCGCAGAAGGCCAGAGCATTATAATACGGGATGCGCATAAGCAGATCGCCAATCCCGCCTCGTTCCAGAAAATAATTCAAACAGGGGCCTCCTTCTGATCCGGCTTAAATTATATTGTATACCCGATAATTATTTACCAGCAATCTCATAATAGACCGACAGATCCTGATCCACCATATCCTTCAGCGTCGGCACGCATGAAACTGGAAAATGAGATCTCGTTTTCCCCGTATTAATAAACACCCGGATAGCTTCATTCCATTTCGCAATATCACCAGGCGGAAGCAATCCTTCATCAGTACCTGCCATTTCTGCAACGGGAGCTATATTCGAAGCTATTACAGGTATACCTATTTGAACGGCACGGGCAAGTGTAAGAGGCATCCCTTCAATATAGGACGGGAAAAGCAGGCATGATGACCGTGCCATGAATTCGTCGACGCGGTCAGAATATCCGTAAAATTTGACCTTATTTATTAAACCAAGCCTGTCAGAAAGCTCTTCCAGATCCCTTCTCATTGGGCCATCGCCAATAACATCCAAAGTCCAGCCATCGCCGGAAGGCATGGCTTTGAGCACATCCTGCAGACCTTTGACCTGCGCAAGCCTTCCGACAAACAGGAACTTTACAGGAACACCGCATTCTGTTCCTGACCATCTGAAATCTGTATGGCCGAGCCCATTGAGTATGACCTGGGTGTTGTCATAAAAACATTCCTTCATTCCATCCCGCACAGCACCGCTGACGCAGATGACCCGTGCAGATCTGCGGTATGGACGGTATATCCACCTGCTTTTATTGCCGAAATCCACGTGCGCTGTAACAAGAAACGGAATCCCCGACATAGATGAGGCCCAGTCGGCTATCCACGCCGGTACGCGTGAGTGCGCATGAATGATCTGCCAGCCTTCCTTTTTTATCCAGGCAGCTATCTTTCTTGCACAGAGATAGCCCGTAAAGGGGTTTTTCTTATGGACCGGAAGTATTCTATGCTCTGATTTTTGCGAAAGCTGGCACAGCATCTTGCCGCCGGCTGAGAGGACCAGGACACTGTGTCCTCTTTCCGCCAGCTCATTTGAAAGATCTATTACGTGGCGTTCGACCCCGCCAATATCCAATTCAGGGAGTATCTCGATTATTTTCATAATATAACAGACTGCCCGTGATCAGCTGGTGGCTGACGGACAGCAGCACCTCCCAACATTGCTTTATGATGCGTATATTATATAATATACACAAAATAAGATGAAATCCTCTATAAAGAAACGGCGGCTGACATGTTACCGACTATAAGTATTGTTGTTCCCGTATACAACCTTGAGAAAATAGTTGCGGACACATTGAATTCAATAATCGCGCAGGATTACCCGAATACAGAAATACTTGTAATAAATGACGGATCAACAGACGGGACGTATGAAACTGCAAATAATGTCCTCTCAAAATCAGGCATGAATTACAGGATATTTTCTTACTTTCCCAACAGGGGCGTCGCGTATGCCAGGAACACCGGCCTATCCAAAGCGCGCGGCAAATATGTAGTGTTCCTGGACGGAGATGATATGTTCGATCCTGATTTGCTCTCCCTCCTTTATAAAGAAGCTGCCCGCTGTGACGAGCAATGCGACATCATTCTATGCGGGCATAGGAAATTTGAACCAGTCACAGGAAAAAATAAAATGTTCCCTCTAAAATTAAGCACGCTAAGAGGGAGAAGTATCCAGCAGCTTGTTGCAATGAGGATATTAAATAAATTGGAAGCATCTCTCTGCGCTCTTTACAGACTAGAATTGCTGTCGTCATGCCGACTGCGTTTTACGGAAGGCTGCCTGGCCGGCGAAGACGGCGAATTCTTTATAAAAGCACTGTCCAGAAGTCACCGTATAAGCTTTATCGAAGATTGCCCTTACATTTATATTCAGCATGAAACTATGGGATCACGACAGCCCAAATCAAAGGATACACTGATCAGGCGTTATGAGGACAACTTAAATTCTGTTGTCAGATATGCAAAATATATAAACACATATACAACGGACAAACATGTCAGGAAACTGATCGATTTTCTTCTGGTGCCTCAGTCGTGTCAGAAAAAACTTTCTGTCTGCGCCATGAAAAATAATCGTTCAAGATTTGACAGATACTTAAAAAAAGTGCTGTTCAGAAAGCTGCTCTGGCGTAGCTATGCATCGATATTTATAAAACCTGAGGTTTTTTTCAAGACACTGATAATTTTGCTGACACCCGATGCGTACTATAAAAGCTATTCGAAAAGATACTGATCCGGCACATGAGCAAAAAGCGCAGGATGACAAAAAGCAGGTTGACGGTAAATTTATCTACTTATTTATTTCAACCAAATCAGGCCAATGTGCCAATATTATTAAATTTCCAGTGGATGGTCCGTTTTATTTACATCCGCACATGAAATTATAAAATACTTGCATCATTAGTCCGGATATTTAATATATTTCATGTATTACCCCAAGCTGTTTGATATACCTGACGTTGATCGGCTTATACTTTCCATGCCGGATCCACGGCCACAACTTTCTCAGCTATTTCACACAATATATGTCCTATCATTATATGCATTTCCTGAATCCTTGGAGTTGAATCTGATGGTACGGCTATAAGCATATCGACTTTATCCTTCAGCCTTCCGCCGTGCAAACCGGTCATTCCTATTGTGAAAATACCCATTTCTTTTGCCTTTTCCGATGCTTTTACAATATTTGAGCTGTTTCCGCTTGTTGAAATTGCTACAAGCACATCTCCCTTTCGTCCGTGTGCAGCAATCTGGCGTGCAAAAATTTCGTCAAAAGAATAGTCATTAGCAACAGCTGTGAGGGCTGATGTATTGCAATGCAGCGCTATGCCGTCAAGAGGAGGACGCTCTGTCTTATAACGTCCCGAAAATTCAGCCGCAAGATGCTGCGCATCAGCGGCAGACCCGCCGTTGCCGCAGAAGAAGACCCTGCCTCCTGAAATAAGTGCCCTTGATATAGCTTCACCGGCCTCCGAAACGATATCAGCGATACAATCAAGTTTTTGCAGCACATTTTTGTGGCTGCTGAGATTTTCAAAAAAAATTTCGTTATTGATTTTCATTTTTTACTTCCCCATTTTTTAATATTATATCCGCAGCTTCGTTAAAATCACGGGCTGCAAATACAGGAGATGCTCCATCCGCATATTCTTTTGTACCATACCCGGTTTTTACCAGTATTGAAGATGCTCCTATATTCTCGGCAAGCTCGATATCAGATTTTTTATCACCGATAACATACGCGATATCGTCTACTTCAAAGCCAAGCTCAAATGCCGCTTGATTTATAAGACCTGCTTCGGGTTTCCTGCATCCGCATCCTGATCCGGGCACGTGCGGGCAGTGATAATATCCTGCGATCTCTATTCCGTGTTCGCTCAGCAGCGAGGAAATTTTCAGGTTGACAGACTTCAGGTCGTTTTCCGTATAATAACCTCTCCCTATTCCGGACTGATTTGTCACAACAACGAATTTATAGCCTGACCCTTTCAGTTTACAAAGTCCCTCTATTACCTCCGGGAATATAACCACTTCCTCAGGGTCATGAAGATAATCTTTTTCCTGTATCAAAGTCCCGTCCCTGTCAAGGATCAGCCATTTAACTCTGCCATGCTTTCTGATGCCATTTCTCAATCCTCCAAGGCTGGCGATTATACCGGTAGTCGAATACCCTTTCAACAAAGGAACGATAACCGCATCACCTGCATATTCACGCCCTGCGATATCCTCTTTTCTATAGTCGCCGCCCTTGACTATCAAACTTGGACGTATGTGCGAGAGAAGTTCGGAAGGGGTATCCTCGCCGAATACTACAACGATGTCGACTGCCTGCATCGAAGCAAGCACTCTTGCCCTGTCCGCACATCTGTTAACAGGTCTTCCTGTTCCCTTAAGCCTCCGTACCGATTCATCCGAGTTGAGGCCTACTATCAGACAGTCTCCAAGCGCTCTGGCTTTATTAAGAAGATCTGCATGCCCCGCATGCAGGATATCAAAACACCCGTTTGTGAATATGATTTTTTTACCTTCTTTTTTAAGTTCGTCACAGATTTTTTCTGTTGTTTTCCAATCCATTATTTTGGCTTCAGGTTCGCATCCGGCATTGGACCCTGATTTCCCATAACGCAGCGGGCCGGCTTCCATTATTTCATATATCATGTCTTCAGACTTTATAGGGTAAGTCCCGATCTTGCCTACAACTATCTGTGAAGCTAGATTGGCTGCCGATACGCAGTCGGACAGAGCCATGCCTCCTGCATAAAATGCTGCAACTGCAGCTATCATTGTGTCCCCGGCTCCGGATACGTCATAAACCTCAACGGCATTGGCCCTTTCATGCCTGAAGCCCGAACTGTTTATCAGTGTGGCGCCTTTGTCGGATCGCGTAACAAGCAGATTTTCTATGCCGAATTTATTCAGCATATCTGTCCCGCATCTGACTATATCGGCGTCATCATTCTTTATCTCCGATCCGGAGGCAAGCCTAAGCTCCTCAACATTAGGCGTAACAAGAAACGCTCCGCTGTAACGGAGCCAGTCACGCCCCTTGGGATCTACAAAAACAGGTACTCCGTGTTCTTTGCACATATGCATTATCATGCTGCACAAAAAAGGCGTACATATACCCTTGCCGTAATCAGAAATTATTACGTTGCTTACGCCGTTCTGAATACTTATAAGAAGAGATTGCAGCATGTTCTCCGATTCTGTCATGCCAGGCGGACAAATTTCCTCGCGGTCCAGCCTTAGCATTTGCTGTCTTCCGCCTCCAAGTATCCTTGTTTTTACAATAGTGCTGCCGGTCCGCAGGATATTGGAAACATCGGCCTGTTTCATCAGGGGAATGCCAAGAAGGATGTCCCCGTATAAATCATTGCCTATCTTTCCTACAGCAGTTACCGAAAGACCAAGGCCAATAAGGTTTGCAACAACGTTCCCAGCGCCTCCAGGCACTGCTTTTTCTTCTGACAGCCTTACTACAGGGACGGGAGCTTCCGGAGATATTCTGCCTACGTCGCCATATATATACCTGTCAAGCATATAATCTCCGACGACTGCAACCTTAACCTTATGACAGCCTGTTTTGCAGAAATTCATTATGCTTTTTGCAAGGTCAGATGATATATATTTGTTATAGGAAATGCTTTTATCTTTCATTTTCTGTGCACCACCCAGCATTAACAATTACGGAACTGATTTTGCTGCGGATTTTTATTAGCAGTTCAGACAGCTGACATATCCTGCAGATCCGCTGCTGCCGCGCTGAAAAATTTTGTATATGCAGTTCATGATCTTATCAGGAGGTATTATTTCCATGCACGGCTTGCTGCAGCTGAAATCCAGACAGCCCTGTTTCGGACAGCTGCAGTAGAAAACATTTCCAAGGCTTTCAACGTAATTCCTGTTGGAGACAGCCGATGGCCCGAACATTGCGACAAGAGGTTTGCCAAGAGCTCTTGCAATATGCACCGGCCCGGTATCGCCAGATACGGTCGCATCCGTTTCATTTATGACCTGTATAAGTTCCGGCATTGAAAGCTGCCCCACAAGGTTTACAACTCTCTGTGAGCCCAGAGTACTGCTGATTTCTTTCGCGTTGTTTATTTCATCTTCACCGTCGCCGAGAAGATACATAACAAATCCGGCCTCTGCCGCAATAGCACAAAATTTTGTCCAGCAGCTGACGGGCCAGCGTTTCTTTTCATAACTGGCTCCTATTGCAAGTGAAAGCGAGCGGCTGCCGGTTTTTTTCCCAATGATCCCTCTTATCCGGTCAGATGTTTCAGGCGGGGACAGATAATTGCGGCAAGCATTTACAGTCATTCCAGGATCCCAGAGCCCGTTGAAAGAATCTCTGTTATGTGTTAGCGGAAATCTTCTGCGGCTTCTGTATCTTAAAGGGACTCCTGAAAATAATGAAAAAAAACTGCTTCTGTCGCTGTTATGAAAATCGATCAGTATATCAAAATGCCTGCGTCTGACATCATGCAGAACTTTTAAAAAGCCTGTATTACCGTCTTTTTTCCTATTCCACTCGATAACCTCGTCGACCCATGGCTGCGGCTTTACAATGCTTCCGTAATATGAATCCACAAGCCATGTAATTTCCCAGTCAGGATGTTTTTTTTTGATCTTCATCACGCTGAAATTAGCCATAATCACGTCACCAAGGGATGAAAATCTCAAAATAAGGATTTTCTTGTTAATCTGTCCCATCAGCTCACTCCCAGCAATTCGCCGCACACTTTTTCACCGGCATATATCCATGCTTGTTCATGCCCTTATTTTTTATTGACAGGGATACAAATCTGCTGCTGGTTGCTTTTTATACTGATCAGTCATGCAGGAAATCTTTATATCCGTATTTTAATACATGGAAGTTCTTTATACCTAAAGTATCTATTATATATTTATAAAAAATCCTTCTGTGAAAATCCTTCGAAAATCTTATGATATCCCTGCGTTTTTCAAGCTCCGATATCAGGTCCGCATTATAACAGCCGTCAAATTTTATATTTTTGATCATTGAAAAATACAGAAAGGCGAAATTTCGCCGCACTGCTCTGATGTATTCCGGGGAAAAATCCTGTGAGTCTGAGAATTCCATCAGACTGTCAATGCATTTCAGCAAGTCCATAAAATTTCTAGGGCTTTTGTTGGTCGAGCATGAGTTTTCTCTGACTCGGTAAACATATACAACAAGCGGCAGATAACACACAGAATCGGCATATGCATAAATTTTCGGTGACCATTCTTCATCCTCGTTTAATATCCCTGGGTAAAAATACAATTTATTGGATACTACCATTTCTCTTGATACCGCAGTTATCCAAACCATAGGACGATAGAAACCGTTTTTTTCCCAAACCGCAAAAACATCCTGTCCCTTGCCGCATTGGACTACTGGAGGCCTCCTATTGTGGGAGAAGCTGCGTTCAGCGTCGTTACACACCTTATAATCATACTGGACGATATCATCATCTGAAAAGGAAAGATAATCAAGCAAAGAATTCAGCGAATACGGTTCAAGATAATCATCACCGTCAATAAACAGCAGATATTTACCCTTAGCTGCCTTTATGCCCGTATTTCTAGCATTGCTTAATCCTGCATTTCTTTGATTTATCAGTATAAAATCATATCGTTTTTTATACTCGTCAAGCATAACTAAAGAACAATCAGTAGAGCCATCATTAATAATTACGACTTCTATTTGACAACTGATTTTCTGATGTACAAAAATAGAATCGAGACATTCTTTCAAATAGCTTTCAACGTTATACACGGGAATAATTATGCTGGCTATTATTCCTTTTGTTTTAACCATGTTTTTTTAACAAGTCCTTCCATCCGCAAGTAATTGCATAAAAAGACCGTATTCCTAAAATATCAATAAAATACTTGTAAATATACCTGCGATGGAAAGAGCTGGAAGCTTCTATCATATATTTACATTTTTGCAAAGCTGAAATCATATTATCATTGTATTTGTGATCAAATTTTATTTTATAAATCAAACTAAAATAACGGGAGGATATTTTTTCTTGTAACGTGTTTACATACCGTGAAGACAACCAGCTCTCACATGAAAAATTGTAAAGGCTCACCAGGGCATGCAGAAAATCCATATAAATTTTTTCAGTTTTCTGTGCAGTAATGGAGCCATATCTGATCCTGTAAACATACAATACCAAAGGTATATAACAAATATTTTTTGCATATGCAAATACTTTAGGTGACCATTCGGCATCCTGATGATATATATCCGTAATAAAAAATAATTGGTTCTCAACAATTAATTCTCTTAAGACAGCTCTTGTCCATATCATTCCATGATAGAAACCTGATTCGACCCACTCACAAAAAACATCCTGCCCTATGCCATGCACTACAGAAGGAGGAGATACCCTTGTACAAAAACCTCGTTCCGTATCATTAATAATTTTATAATCATATTCAACAATATCAGCATCAGAGCAGACCAAATAAGCCAGCAAAGCATCCAGCGAACCAGGTTCAAGATAATCATCGCTGTCCATAAACAGTAAATATTTGCCGTGAGCTGCATTGATCCCGGTGTTTCTTGCTCCTCCGGCCCCGGAGCTTTCCTGTGTTATAAGAATGAAGTCATGCCGTTTCCTGTATTCGTTTAAAATATCCAGTGAACCGTCTGTTGAAGCATCATTCACAACTATGACTTCAATCATGCGGTTTGTTTTCTGGCAAACAAAAATAGAATCCAGGCACTCTTCAATATACGGTGCGGTATTATAAACGGGTATTATTATACTGGCTAGTATGCACGTATCGTCCATATTGTCATCTATGCCCTCCATTAAGGTACTTTTATCACTTTGTACTGGAATGATCCATTTGTTTGATTCCGGATGTCATGCCGATTTTTATTTTACAGCAAGAGTTGACAGGTCAAATATAGGCAAAAGGACGGCAACCACAATAAAACCTACAACCATACCCATGACCAGGATTATAGCAGGTTCGGCAAGAGTGGCCCATTTCTGCATCGCAGCCTGGGCGTAGTCCCAGCAGTTGTCCCCGACCATGATAAGCCCGTCGGAAAGGTTCCCGCCGCTCTCGCCTATGCGTACAACTGTGACTATGTCATCAGGGAACGAGCCTTCCTGTTCCAGTCCCTGTGAAAAACGATAGCCTTTTTTTATGTGGTCGGCTACACTTTTAAGGCGGCCGCTGACAGGGTCCAGAGGCTCGGTGAGTTTCAAAGCCCTCACAAGCGGAATCCCTGCTTTGGTAAGGGTGCCTATCTGTGAAAATATCATTGAAAAGGCTATATTGTCACGGATATCCTTGAAGAAAGGCATAGATATCCTTTTATTCTTCGCGCGCAGGTAAAAAATAACAATAGCGGCAGCAACTGTAAAAGGGATGGCACTAACCTTTACCGCATCAGAAAGGAAAATAAGGAGTCTAGTTACAAACGGCAATTCCGCTCCTGAATCAATTACAAGTTCTGTCAGGCGCGGAACAACAAAACCCATTAGAAAAACAACGACCCCCAGACCAACGACCATCATTAAAACCGGATATGTAAGCGATGACCTCAGCTTTCTGCGAAGCTTCAGCTCATTTTGTATTATTTCGCCAGCTTTTTGGAGTATATCAGGCAGAGACGCCGACTTTTCACCCGATTCAACCATACCGATAAGTGTTTCCTTGAATACTCCTGCTGCCTGCATGGATGAAGCCAGGGAACGGCCTGATTCCACAGCTTCACGCATTTGAGTGAAAACAGGCTTCATATTTTTACTGCGCGTCTGTTTCTGAAGCAATTTAAGGATATCCGTAATGGATAATCCGCTGCGCATATATGAACATAATGTTATACAGAAAAGATATTGGTCCTCCAGACTGCATTGCCTTACCCTGCTGCTTTTTATACGCAGAAAATTCAATGAGCCGCACTTTTCTTCTTTTACGCCAAGGACAACAAAACCGCCGGCAAGCAACTCCCGCAAAAGATCATTTTCACCTGGAGCTTCGATTCTCAGCAGTTTTTTTTCTCCCTCCGGGGTATATATCTCTGCTTTAAACAGCGGCAATTTTACACCTCTCCAACCACTCTGAGCATTTCTTCCGGCGACGTATCTCCTGCTTCAACCGACTTAAGTCCAAGTTCAAGCAGCGTATAAAAACCGGATTCCTTTGCAAGCCTGCGCAGTTCGCTTAAAGGTGCTCCGTCTGAAATAGCGGACTGTATCTCTGACGTTACATCAAACTGCTCATATAGCCCGAAACGGCCTCTGTATCCGGTGTTTCTGCACTTGTCGCATCCTTTGCCATGCCACACTTTCTCTATGCCGCTTCTGAGGACAACACCGGAAGCTTCTGATTCATATCTGCAGTATGGGCAGAGCCTCCTGACCAGCCTCTGCGCTACAACACCAAGAAGAGATCCTGCAACGAGATACGGCTCTATCCCCATATCTATGAGTCTGGTCACGGCACTGATAGAATCGTTGGTATGAAGTGTTGAAAGGACAAGGTGTCCTGTAAGGGATGACTGTATGCCTATGTGGGCCGTGTCAAAATCGCGCATTTCCCCTATCATTATTATATCCGGGTCCTGCCTGAGTATTGAACGCAGCGATGATGCAAAAGTAAGCCCCGCTTTTTCATTGACCTGTATCTGGCCTACCCCGGGGAGGTCGTATTCTATCGGGTCTTCCACCGTTATTATATTCACCTGAGGCTTTGCCAGTTTCTGCAGTATGGCATAAAGGCTGGTGCTTTTACCGGAACCTGTCGGCCCTGTGAAAAGTATCATCCCGTTGGGACGCTTTATAAGATTTTCAAGGCGCTCCATCTCATGAAATTTCATCCCAAGCTCTTCCATAGTCAGCAGACCGCGGGTTTTATCAAGAAGTCTGAGGACCATACGTTCACCATGCTGGGTCGGAATCGAGCTTACCCTTATATCAACTACACGGTCCCCGAGGCTTATTCCTATACGTCCGTCCTGCGGTATAAAGCGTTCAGATATGTCCATGTTGGCCATTACTTTTATACGGCTTGTAACAGGCGCCTGATGGCCCTTGGACAGACTGTATTTGTCCTGTAGGACCCCGTCTATCCTGTATCTTACCAGAACCATGTCTTCATATGGCTCAATGTGTATATCAGTTGCCCTTTCACGAAGGGATTCCATCATTATTCCGTTCACAAGCTTTACAACAGGCGCATCCACGCTGTCACTCATTACTTCCTGGCGTACAAGCTCGGAGAGATCGTCCACTTCTTCTATCGCGTTCAATGTATCCTGCCCCACACCGCTTTTTATATCATAAAGACACCTGATAAGGTTCTGAATGTCATTTGAAGCATATATTTTTGCATCTGCGCATAAACCCATGCCTGATGCAAAAATCTGCGCTTCCGGCAATACTGAAAAATCAGGCATAGCTATACGCAGAATGGGACCGGACCTGCGAATAGGGATAAATCCCTTGTCACGCAGGACATCAAGGCTTAAGCCAGGCGGAATCAGCTCCATGACCTCTTCTGGCGACGGGAGGGGATCATTTATCATTTGACTGCGACCTCTTCCGTGTCCGCCTTCGTATCAGTATTTTCTTTCTGTTTATCATCCATTTTGTCGGGGTCAAGCATTTCCTTTGAGATGCCCTGCTGTTTCACAGATTTTTCGTAATCGGTATGATTGCGCTGCAGCAGGCCTTTCTCTGCTTCACTCAAATTCTGTCCGTCGTTTATGATCTGGTTTGTAATACTCGAAGCATGCGCCGGTGTCTCAAGTATATAAGGCGTAAGAAAAATCATGAGATCGACCTTTTCTCTCTGTTTTTCGTTCGACTTGAAAAGATTTCCTATAAGGGGAATGTAGGAAAATATCGGCACTCTGTTCCTCAGGGCTTTTTCGGCCTCTCTTATAAGGCCTCCCAGAATTATGGTTTCTCCGTTCGCTACAAGCACGTTTGTTTTTATCTCCCGTTTTGATGTCACTGGTGTAGTTGAACCCGTCGTTGTAAGCAGATCCTCTACGCGCTGTTCTATTTCAAGCGCAACAAGGTTGCCGCTCCGCACATGAGGAGTAACATTAAGGATAAGCCCTACATCCTTGTATTCATAGCTGTTCTGCACCGCACTTGGATTTGTGGTATCGGTAAGGCTGCCTTTCATCTGCGGTATAACCTGGCCGACCTGCAGATGGCTCGGGAGATTGTCGGTACACATAAGCCTTGGCATGGACAGAACATTTATCGCATCAAACTTGTTGAGAAGCTTGACATACGCGTACATGAGGGCTTTCCCATTAGTATTAGTAGTTGTAACAGCATTTCCGTTAGCATCATATGTCACTTTTTCCTCTGTTATTAAGCTCTGATAAAGTGAAATTATGTCAGATGGCACAGATGCCGTCCCAAGCTGTGCATTACCTGCTATAACAGCATCCCCTGCAACAGCGCCGCCCCATGCGGCCCAATCGATCCCCGCGCTGTTAAGCTTGTTAAGGTTTACTTCGGCAATAAGGCCGCGAAGCAGAACCTGTTTGGGCTGCGTATCAAGCTTTGACAATATTTCTTTAAGCGAATTGAACTGTTCCTGGGTCGCCGTAAAGATGAGGCTGTTCGTAGGCAGGTCAGGAACAACAGTTGAAGGAATGACGCCTTTGGGATCAGGTGAAAGCTTGGCGGCAACGGCAAGTATCTGGCTCAGCTGTTCTGCAACAGCTTTCGCATCTGCATTTATAAGCCTGTATACATGGAAGTTCTCTGCTTTGGACGGCACATCAAGACTCTTAAGTATCCGTTCAGATTCCCTGAGTGATTGCCCGCTCCCGACTATTATTATCCGGTTAGTGCGTTCATCGGCAATAGCCAGCAGGCCGGCAAGTTTTGAGGATTCATCCTTTGACATCGCGTTCAACTGTGCTTCAATCATTTTAGGATTTGCATATGCAAGTGAAAATATTTTTATGCTTCTTATGCTGTCAGGCGCATCAAGCGCACGTATCACACTGCATGCGCGGTTCAATACAGATGCCTTGCCTGCCAGCATAACGCCCCTGCCGCTTCCCAGCGGCGTTACGCTCAAAGCGGGCACTGCTGATTTAAGCGGTCCAACAACGTAACCCGCCCTGACATATTTAAGCGGTACTACCTGTACAGTAAGGGCTTCACCAGGCATAATGTTCTGGTCCCCTTTTATTACCATATTGTCGACCGTCGGTCCTGCGCTGAGCGGAAGGACTTTGGAATATCCGCCCATGTCCTGCATCGCGAGATTGTTCATCTCCAATACGGAAAGCATGACCTGCTTTGATTCTTTTATGGAGATAGGTCTCGGTGACACAACGGAGACCTTGCCTCCGACCGATGGGTCCACAACGATATTTTCACCAAGAAGCTCCGACATGAAATGTATGAACTTAGCCATATCCAGATCTTTGAAATTCAGCTGTATATGCCCTGTACTGCGCATCTCCCTGGCGGCTTCTATAAGGTTCTGCTCATCCTGCATATCATCCGGTCCCTGCGCATAAGCGCACCCACCAAGCGACAACATGACAGTTATGAACAAAATATAAAGAAGTTTTTTATTTCCCCGCAGCATCATTAACCACTCCTTATATAAAACCTCAAGAGATACATAGTACAAAAATATTGTGTATAAAAATCTTTTCAGGATCAGCACTATTTTTATAACATAATGGCTTAAATCAAAAAATACGTTGCTGATTTCAGTTATTTTTCATATTTCCAACCGGAAGATAAAGCGTTATTGCCGCGCCCTTCTTATTTTTAACAGTAAGTTCTTTCCACCTGACCAGACCGGCCGTTACATTTACAGATTTACCACTTAAATCCAGCTCGCCGAAACCATCACCCATTATCTCTCTCTGCCTGTAGGCCGTTTCCCATGTAATATCACCGCTCACTCCTGAATCGGCTGTCTCCCCGAGCCTTATTCCGACCTGCAAAGATTCGGCCTCATCTATCAGTCTTTCCTGCTCCTCTGTCTCCTCCAGGCTGTTTTGGGCCAGCAAAACCAGCTTAATAGCTGCTGTACCTGCCAAAGCCATTATAGCAACTGCAACCAGCACTTCTATCATAGTGAAAGCTCTTTTTGCATACCTTTTTCTTAGTGCCATCACCTGACCTGATATTTTAATTCAATAATTTTCTTGCCTCTTTCAACTGTTACATCAAATCTCGTTCCTGACATCATAGAATTTACAGCATTGGTGACATCGCTGAGATTGGATATCGTTACGCCGTTAACAGCCTTAATGATATCACCCTGAGTTACTCCTACAACTCCGAGCACGCTGTCACCGGCTATTCTCTGAAGCTTCATTCCCCCGCCCTCTGCCGGCACCATCTTCATTTTTCCTATCTCATCATACGGGTTCATGATCAATTTATCGACCAATTCCCTTGGGACGGTTCCTTCCTTGCCGTCAGCAGCAGGCTCTACAGCAGAGAAATCAAGCCCTGCGCTATTTACCCCGCCTGCATTCTTTGCCGATAAAAATGGCTGGGCGCTATTGCCGCCTGAGAGAATTATATATAGAGGATAATTATTCCCGCCTTTAGTTACCAAAACTTTGCCGTATTGTATATCGGCAAGGCTATATCCTCTTATTTCCTGTCCTTTAAGCACAAAATGGGTACCAGCCTCATCTTTTATCCATGCTCCCACATTAGGCAGCGTTCCTGCAAGCATAAAAGATTTTAAAGGCGATTGTCCGCTGTCATACATGCCAAGCCCTGATCCGGGTTTTGGAACAGTATAAAAAGGATTGAGCTCCGGCAGTTTTTCAATTCCGCCACCCATATCACCGGCCGTATGAGACGGAGCCCTTGCTGATATGCCGGCAGCCAGTGCAGATCTTATGTCAATTGAACCCGACAATATCGCTGTCTCCATAATTTTGCACATACACAGTGATAAAAGCAGGCCGCACACAAAAACTATCGATAACATAAGGGGGAAAACCCCTTTACATGGCTGTCCTTCGGGAATATTACGGGGCTGCATATTTTTCTTATGCAGATTATCCGGTCCGCATGTGCAACGAATAAATTTAGCAAATATTGTTTCAACAGGAGTTTTAATAAACGCCACACTGAACATTTCTGCCATCTTCATCTTTCGACATCCCATTCGCCAGGTCTTACCCTGACTGCATGGACAATTCCTGCGGAACTAAGCATCTGCAGTGTTTTATCCATTTCTTCAGGGATTCTTATCATAAGCTTTGCGCTTCTTATTATTCCGGTTTCAGTTGAAAGCTCAATAAAACCCTTAACGGAAAAATCACCGTCAAGTTTGATGTCTTTTATATAAGCCGTACCGCCGTCCAAGGAAACAACGGCAGTTCCCGACCTGCATTCAAGTTCTTTTCCTGCAAAAGGTTTTACTGTACTTTTTTCAAACATTACAGTGAAAGAGGGGACTGCTGTAAATATACTGCGCAGGAGCATAGGGTTGGCGGAGGCCTCTTTGATATATAAGCGCAAAACCGGCAATTCAGCCTGTATTCCAAGACAAACCAGCTCTTTGTCAACGGTACCTCTTACCAAGTTTTTTCCCACGGTTGCGTATATGCCATTTTCAGCTGCCACTGCAAGCGCTTTTGCAATTATACTGTCGCCTGCTGAGCCCCATGGGAAAAACAGTATTATTCCAATGAGGAAACCCGCTATACCTGATAAAGTAAGTTTTAATATACGGAGATGATTCATTCTTCTCCACCTATGGCGAATGTTGCATTTATGAGCCTTCCGTCTTTGGCTGAAGATATCGCTCTTATTTCTGCTGTTTTTATATACAGTCCTTTTTCCGATATTGATTCGATAAGCGATGCCAGTTCTTCAGTATGAATCTTTTCAACGCTGAACACTAATCCGGATTGACTTGAATTCATCTGGCTGACCCTGTTCTTAAGTCCTAAAAAATCGATAACGGATGAAATTTCCGGCAGGGACTCACCATCGCTTACTGTACTTAAAACAGGATACGACCTGACTATATTTGCTGCTTTGAGTATGCTGTCAGTTTCTCCTATATATTCTCTGCCGCGCTCCAGAAGATGAAGTCCCTGAAAAAGCAGTATAAAACCCAAAAGCCATATTATTAAAGCAAACAAAACAACTCTGCCCAATCTTCTGGCTTCAGGCATATTTTTTATCTCATATAAGGTAATCACTTGCCGTCACCTGTCAGAATCATTCTAAAACGCAGTCCGGAGCCTGGCACCTGCAGGACTTCCCCTATTTTTGCCGAAAAGCCCTTTTTATTTAAAGAATCACGAAGCCACTCTATTGAACTCACGGAGTCAGCAATCCCTTCTATCTCTGTTTGTTCAGTCCCATAGCGCATCAAATCCATTTTTACCGCCGCTGCCTCTGCCTTATCCTGCCATGCAGATGCTATCCTGCTCAGCGTTTGCTCAATGGTCATCTGGCTGCCATTACCTGTAATCATCTTGAGTTTCCTTTTTGATGCGGAAACAGGATTTCTGCTTTCCTCTTTAAACGCAATGCGGTATATCTCGGACGGAGCGTTTTCAAAAGAATCTTTCAAAAGGTAATTCTGGATTAAAAGTACGGAAGAAAAAAGAAGGAAAACAAAGCCTGCGGCAGTTAGTAATCTGGCCGCTTTGAAGCAGGCTCCTAAAAGTGCCTCTGTTTTACGCGCATTATCGGTTCCTTTACTTGAAAGGTCAAGCATTTCCAGGTTTTTAACGTACTTTAAAGAGTTTTCTCCATATTCCTGTAAGCTTTCATACGATACATCATTTTCATTTATTATCCTGATTTTATGCACGGTCTTGCCCACGGATTCAGCATATCTCGTTATCAGTTCAGAGAGATTTTCCGGGCTGCCGTCCTCTTCAGGCATCCATCTGTAAAAAACTGGCATGTAATTTTCAAATAAAACTGCAGAATAACCGCTTTTATCACACCATATTATAAGACCGTCTCCGTCTACTTCGTGAACAAAAATAAGCGGGGCGGGCCATAAAACAGCTTCAGGGCCAAAAATGGTCTCAAATTCTTCTATTTCCGACTTTGAGACAAACCACGCGACACCTTTTGTACAATTCTGTGCTTGTTCTGTTATCTGCGGAAACATGGAGACAAAATTCTCCCTTTCTCCAAGCACAGGTCTAAATGCCATGGTCAATGCATTACGCACATTGGAATTACGGCCGAAAGGAAACGAGAATGGATACGCAGCAAGAGATCTCATTGAAAGCAACACAATATTTGACTCGCCCGAAACGCATGACGCAGCCTTAACATGATCTGCAGCGGAAGCCGTATAAAAATTATATTTTTTGAGGTTCTGAGATTGGCCGGCAAACCATTTACCAAGTGAAGGCCAGCCGCGTTTCAACAGATGCGTCATGTAATGTCCAGCCACGTTACTATTCCTCCCAACGCGCTATTTTGCATGAATCTCCGTTCCGCTGAAGTATAACTCTGAAATTCCGTTCACGTGCGGCATTTTTAATAATTTTCATGTTCAGGCAAAAATAATTGCTCTCAAAGCCAAGTATATTGGCAATTTTTGCTACTGTCGAATTGGGAAATCCCTGGATCCTCTTAAGATCATCCAGATTTTTTATAGGGTGCCTGTTTCTTGCTGCTGCAAGCAGTTCAGCATTAGCAGGGTCTATTCTCTCATCAAGTAACGCAATGACTTCAGGGGCTGCCGTATTGATGTTTATCTTGTCATTCCCATAAACTGTCAAATACTTATTAAGCCCGCCCGGGGCTTCTTTTGTGCCGTTCAGTGTTTCACCACTGATTTCAGGAATGATCTTAAGCTCTGTTATATCTGAAACCGGCCTGTTTATGTTTATGGTACGTTCAGCGCCACCCAGTTTCTGGCTGTTATCCTTATCCATAAAATCAAGAGCTACGTTGCTTAAGACCGGCAGGCCTACATATTTCCATATCCTATCCCACGCATACGCATACTCCTGACGTATCGTCACGCCGTCCGGCAGGAATATCCCCTTAACAGGTATTTTATCATCCAGCGGTACGATATAAGCTCTTACCTCGTAATCTCCGATTATTATCCTTACGGCATCGCCGTTTCTGTAGAGAGGCTCGGTACGGCTGTCATATCCATTCTTATCAGCTGCAATTTTTTCTGCAATCAATGAACATGCTATTTCCGCAACATTCCTGGCCTCTATTATATTTTTTTCGGCCTCTGTACGTTGAATTTCTGTTCTGGCATACCAGGCAAAAGCCAATGCCGCCGTCAGCAGCAGAGTAACCGAGATAAGAACCGGTATGATTATAAACCCATGATTATTGGCCGACAGCCGGAAAGATTTTCCCGCGCACATATTTTTTACCGTTTAGTGATATCTCGATTTTTAGTGCCTCCGGCATGTTGCCCTCATATTCTTCAACCCATTTTTTGCCTGACCAGACCCAGAAGCTTATGCCATCGACCCCTTCAAGTATTAACTTACCGTCAGTGCTCTTAAGTGCTGACGGAGAAATAGACATAGGGCTCATTTCAGCGGAATTATTTAAGTCCGAAGGAGTACCGCCGTTTTTACCTCCGGCCAAATACCAGCGGTAAAGCCCTTTTTTCCCGCCATCCGCAGCAGTGTCGTTTATTACTTTGTAAATGACCAGTCCTGCCGGTTGTCTTTCCCTTATCGGCGACGATGTCCAGACCATCAGACTGCCATTATTTTTTATGGAAATACCGTCATTTTGTACTGTACGCAACGATAAAAACGCAGGATTCTCAATAGAACTCCGCACGTCAGTAAAAATACTTTCAAAGGCAGTGCGTGTTTTATTTTTCTGTCCCCATTGTTTTTGCGTGTACTCCATGGATTCAACTGTAAATACAAGTGGAAGAAGAGCTGCTGCAGCTATTATTCCGAAAAGGCAGACAGCCAGCATGACTTCTATTAGAGTGAATCCGCCGGTCTTGCCATGTTTCATTACGGTGCCGCTGATGTGTTCGCTGGTGTGTTAGGTCTTTGGATTATCTTATAGCTGCCCGGTTTTAAATAAGTAACTAGTTCCCTCAGCAGTTTTTGGTTATTGGTCTGCTGTGCTATGTTTATAAGTTCCAGAAGCTGTTTCGCCTGCGGCCTTATAGTAAATGACCTGTAAAGCTGATCTATTGCTTTGTCCCAATCCTCGGGCTTCCGTGTCGCTCTGGCAACCGCAATAAGGTGGTATGCATACTGTTCTTCTGCTTCATCCTTTGCCATCGGCATTCTAAGCGCCTGATCAATAAGGTAAGCCTGAAGCGCTGCGTTGTTAGTTTCTCGCGCGCGCCTCATATACTGATCTCCCATAAGCCCGGTATATAGGAAAGCAACGCCTGCAATTGAAATTATAGTCATAAATACACCAAAAATGCGGTATATCGAAGAATGTCTTATCTCTGACCATTCAAAGCTTACAGGAAGGATTTCCCTGTTTGATAAAGCAAACGCGAATGAAAGCCATATAACATCCTCTATTCTGTGAAATGGACGGCTGAATATTGCATCGAAGCATATAAGGAAAACCATTGCGCATGCCCACATGGCTTCGGAGGGTATTTTTTTCTTATCTACCATAATTTTCTTTATAAAGTTAAAAAGCCACCAAAATGCAGCAGCAAAAAAAACTAATGAACCTATTCCGAATTCTGCAATCCACTGTATATATTCACTATGCGCCCAGTATGTGTATTGCCATTTTATGTCCGGATTTTTCTTAATAGCTGCTCTCTGGCCTTCAAGATAGTGCCATTTGAACTGGCCTATACCTACACCCTTCAGCGGGTGAGCCATTATGACCGAACAGCCTGTCTTCCATATGTCAGTTCTCTTGCCTATTGTTGATATTTCATTGATACTTGTCGTTTTTTCTATAAGCCCCATTGGTCCCAATGCTCTGCCGAAGCCCAGGTCGCTCAGCGTTAAATTCATCCCGAGCATAAAGAACACAAGCAGCAGTGCCTGGGCAAGTTTTTTAAGATTCTTCCTGTCTCCTGTCTGAAAGATAATCAATGACATTATCAGGGTTCCTGTAAGCATCGCCAGGATCCCTCCCCTGGTTGTGGAATTCCACATCCCCCATGCATTAAGCGCCAGTATTGCCATGTTAAAAACTATCTGGAGTATTTCTTTTTTTGACTTATGTGCTTCACGGGTATAGACAATATGAAGGTATATGCCGTTCATTACGGCCATCGCCATCCATAGCCCGAACATTTCCTGCTGTCCCGTGTTGCCGATATAATTTCCAGGAACGTTCATTATAAACGGGAATGGCGCATTAAGATTCCGAATAAGAAGCTCAGCAAATATAACATTGGCTGCCGCATTTATGTTTGCAAGCCATAAAACTAATCTATGACACCCTCTGTCCCTGAAAAAATTATAGCAAAGTATGTACGCGGCTGCCAGAGAAGCAAAAAAAAACCATTCTTTGCAGTATGTAGACCACGAAGATAAATCAATCCACAGCGGCTGCATAGATATGTAGCCCAAAAGAAGGAGCCATATCCATCCGAACAAATCTATCCGGAAGGATATGGGGTCAGGACCGTATACAAGCAGCATAAATCCTGCAACCAATGAAATTATTGCAACAGGAACCATTGCAAATGTCCATTTCATTATATGCAGAGTGTCAAACCATGAAGTACCGGAAAATATAATGTTAGGAAGACACAGGGAAACCATAATCAGGAAATAAAACAAATATTTCTGAAAAAACGGCATTTCTGAACGATGCACGGACTGCATCCCATGATCAATATCCTTTTTCCTGCCAGCATTACCGGCCTTCATGAGAAGACCTCCTTTTGCAATAAAGACTTTGTGATATTAAATTATAATAATTTACGAGGGCGCTGCTGCCGTAAAATCATGGCGCCCAAAACAGCGCCTCTTGATATATTTCAGCTGGAAGCAGAAGCCAATTAATAATTTCCTGTAATTTTATTTTCAAATTTGGCATATTCCTTGAAGAATATCAAATCGACCTTGCCTGTCGGCCCATTTCTGTTTTTTGCTATTATAACTTCGGATGTTGGGTCGGCAGCTTCTCCTTCAAGCGCATAATAGGCCTCCCTGTAAAGGAAAATCACCATGTCCGCATCCTGTTCTATCGCACCGCTGTCACGAAGGTCCGAAAGCTGCGGCTTTTTGTTGCCGCCTCTTTTTTCTACATCGCGTGAAAGCTGAGAGAGCGCCAGCACTGGAACTTTAAATTCACGCGCGATACTCTTAAGCGCACGCGAAATTTCCGAAACCTCCTGCTGCCTGTTTTCGATAGCACGGGCAACACTCATAAGCTGGAGATAATCCAGAACGATAAGCCCGTTTTCTGATTTCTGCTTCGAGAAGAAACGCCTGCATCTGCCGCGCAGATCCAATGTATTCAGAGTAGAGCTGTCATCTACATATATCGGACTTGCAGAAAGTCTGCCTGCGGCCTTCGAAAGTTCCTGCCATTGTTTGTTTTCAACTTTTCTGGATTCGTACATTTGTCTTACGTTGACTCTGGATTCGGCAGAGAGCATCCTCATTGCAATCTGTTCGGCAGACATTTCAAGGCTGAAGAGCAGAACCGGGACATTTTCCTGCAATGCCGCATGCTGGGCTACATTAAGGGCGAATGCAGTTTTACCCATTGAAGGTCTGGCTGCAAGAATATAAAGACTTCCTGGCTGCAACCCGCCCGACATCTTGTCAAAATCAGGGAAACCGGATGGGACACCTGTCAGATTAATCCCTTCTGCAAGGCGTTTTTCAATGACGTTGAATGCTGCCGGAACTATTTCCTTTGCGGCGCGAATTTTTGATGAACGTCCGGAACGGGCTATTTCGAAGACCTTCTGTTCAGATTTTTCCAGAGCTTCGTCAATCCCTATTTCCTCTGAAAACCCCATGCGCGATATCTCGCTTCCGACAGTTATAAGTCCCCTGTGGACAGCTTTATCCCTTACTATGCCTACGTGGTATTCAACATTCGCAGTAGTTGTTACGGAATCCATGAGGGCTGCTATAAAAGAAAGACCTCCTATGCGCTCCTCAAGCTCCAGCCTGTTTATCTCTTCTCTGAACGTCAAAGAGTCCACTGCAATGTTGCGGCTTGCCATATCGGCTATTATTTCATATGCCCTGCGGTGTCTCGGGTCATAAAAATCATCTGCCCGCAGATTTTCTATAACGGTCATGAGCGCTTCTTTTTCAAGAAGACATGAACCAAGCACAGCACGCTCGGCCTCCAGGTTAAACGGAGGTATGCGGTCTATACCTGTTGCGTTATTTTGATTCACTCTGTTTCCACCTTGAGGCTCATTGTCGCTTCAACTCCAGGGAACAACTTAATCTTGAAAGGATAGCTGCCTACTTGTTTTATCGACTCATCAAGCTTTATATCTCTTTTATCCACCGTTACATTGAACTCCGCCAAAACAGCATCGGCTACCTGAGCTGTTGTGACACTTCCGAAAAGTTTGCCGCCGTCACCTGCATTCACCTTTATTCTGACGATCTTTCCGCCTATTTTCTTTTGGGTATCCAATGCAATTTTCTTTTTCTTATCGTCTTTTACTTTCTGGGTTTTCTGAACCTCCTGAAGCTCACGTATTTTACCCTCAGTGGCTTCTTCAGCCAAACCACGCACTATCAGAAAATTACGCCCGTAGCCGTCAGAAACATCCAGCACTTCGCCCTTGCTGCCTATTTTATTTACATCCTGCTTGAGTATCACTTTCATGATTATTTCCTCCTTATTCGACTACGCAAATCGTACCAAATATCAAAAATTCCCACCATAGACAAAATATAAGACGCCGGTGAAAAAATTATACAAAATACGGACAACGCGACTTTAAACGCTCGCTTCATGCCTCTGCTGGACATATAGTACCAGCAGAGAGAGAGTCCCTCAATCATAAATATCCCGCGCAGCACTTCCATAAGATTAGCTGATAACACCGCAAATATCCTTTCGTCAGGGAAGGATTTGCTTGCAAAATCGGCAATAACAGCCAAAAGAAGGGCCCAGAAAATATTTTTTGGGAAACGCCATTCCCCAAATGGCGGAAGATCCAAAAGTTTTTCTGTGCCAAGTTTCTTAAGTATAAAAGATACCGTGCCGTATGTTGCAAAAGTGTCCAGCGCTGAGAACAGTATTATCATAGAAGGCATCAGCAGCTCCACTGTTTCTATCATTGCCGAGATGTAGCTTTTTACCAATGTATCTGATAATGCCAGCCCGCTTTTCGACAGCGCGCCTGCAATAGAAGTAACCATGCCTGCTGCCGCTCCCGGTGGAAGTGAGAACGGGTTAACGCCGTAAATTTTTGTAAATATTGACATAAGAAAAACTTTTGCGGCGATTGAAACCATCACAGCCATCACTATAAAATCAGTTCCATTGTCGGATTTCCTGCTAAGCACCCCAAATATGACCCCCTGCAGACCGAAAACCACCGCGTAGATAAGAGCAGAAACAGGCCCTGAAATCAAAGAAACTGCTGCCGAGCCAAAAACCGCACCTATAAGCGCCTCACGCCAGCCATGCCGTATTCCAAGAAGCATCAGCGGCGCAGGAGCCACCAGAATAACAGCAGGGGCAAACAGTGCTGCATATATACCTGTAACAAAGAGCATTACGCTGAGCAGTACCCATAGTACCCACTCGAATATGATTTTTGGTTTCACAGGCTAACCTCCGATTGAACAGATAAAAAAAGAGAGAGCCGGACGGCCCTCTCAATATTATACAGCACAGATTTAAATTAATCGGACGTGAACGGCAGAAGCGCGATCAATCTCGCCCTTTTGATGGCCCTGGTAAGCTGGCGCTGATGTTTCGCGCATGTACCAGTTACACGGCGCGGGACTATTTTACCGCGCTCTGTTATATATTTTTTCAGTTTTTCTATTTCCTTGTAGTCGACGTGGTCTATTTTATCGACACAAAAATGACAAACCTTTGGCCTGCGCTTACGGCGCTTACGGGAAAAAGCTGAGTTGTTCTCCATTTAAGAAACTTACCCCCTTACTAAAATGGTATCTGTACGTCTCCTGGTCCTTCAGTCCCGCCCATTTCGGAGAAATCGAGAGGAAATTCATCTTCAAATCCCGTTTCATCCCGCAGGCTCCCCATATCGCCGCCGGATACAGCATCCGAAGGCTGCTTTGAATAACCTGCACCGTGGTCGGAACGCGCAGCATAATCTGAAGTACCATCTTCATCTCTTCGGCCGGAACCAAGGAGAACTATATTATCTGCAACTACTTCTGTCACCCAGCGATGCTGACCGGTTTTCACATCATCAAAGTCACGTACGCTGATACGTCCCTCAACAAGCACCTGACGGCCCTTCTTGAGATACCGCTCGCATAAATCAGCTGTAAAACCCCATGCAACTACACTCACAAAATCTGTGTGGTTCTGAAGTTCACCGGTCGCCTTATTTTTCCATTGGCGGCCTATTGCAACTGTGATACGTGCAACTTTCTGCTTGCTTGGAGTAAACCTTACGTCAGGATCCCTTGCGAGGTTGCCCATAAGGACAACTCTATTATAACCGCGTGACATAATCGGTTACTTCTCTTCCAGGTTTACAACCATATGGCGTATAACCTGAGATTTCAGACTCAGGAGCCGTTCCAGCTCCCTGACCTGTGCCGGGTCGAGTTTAAACGTATAGAGAACGTAGAACCCTTCGAGCAGTTTCTCGATCGGATAGGCAAAACGCTTTTTGCCCCAGAGATCCACCTTTTCCACTTCTGCACCCAAACCGCGCACGACCTCAGCAATTTCCTCGGAAACTATCTTATGGTCCTCGAGGTCAGCCTGGAGAATCACTACCATTTCATAAGATCGCACGTACTTCACCTCCTCCCTTTGGACTTTGGCCTCTTTTATACAAAGAAGCAGGGACATGCAACTGTGTACTTTAACACTTAAAAGCATCTAATGCAAGGCTTCATCAGATGTTATTTCTATTTTATATATTTTCTCACCGGACTGGACAAGGTTGAACTGTTCCCTGGCCAGTCTGGCTATCCCTTCAGGAGTACTGTAATAATCTATATTCTGTTTCAGTTTCTGAGATCTGCGTTCCTCTGCAACCAGTTCGCCCATCCTTTTATCCAGGGTGTCAGAAAGTGTATCGATCCTTTCAAGTTCTTTAAAAAACGATGTCAGCAATACGGCAACAAGAAACGTTATTCCTGCCGTAAAAACTACCCAACGAAGTCTAGGAGCCTTCATATTGGAGTTCTCCGTCCGCCATGCAAATATTTATTACATTTTTTCAGGTGCCGTTACTCCAAGAAGCATAAGCACATTTTTAATCGTTATCCTTGCTGCTTCCATAAGCAATATTCGTGCTTTCATCACAGGCTCATCGACGCCGATGATTCTCTGGCTGTTATAAAAAGAATGAAAAGCCTCGGCAAGCTCTGTCGCATAATAAGCGATACGGTGCGGTGCAAGTTCCTCTGCAGCCTTCTTTACTTCCTCAGGCATACGTGATATAGCCTTTGCAAGATTGATTTCAGTCTGATCAGTCAAAAGGGAAACATCAAATTCGTCCATTGACGGGAGCGATATTCCGCGCTCTTCCAGTTCACGATCAATGCTGCATATACGCGCATGGGCATACTGGACATAAAAAACTGGGTTTTCAGAAGATGCTTTTTTAGCAAGCTCAAGATCAAAATCGAGAGTGCTGTCACAGCGTCTCATTACAAAGAAGAATCTGGTCGCATCAACACCGACCTCATCCATTATCTCCCTCAAAGTTATTATAGTTCCGGCACGTTTGGACATCTGTACTGGTTTACCGTCACGCAGGAGATTTACCATTTGTATCAGCAGCACATCCAAAGCATCATCAGGATAACCGAAAGCTTTGTTTACCGATTTGATGCGCGGTACATATCCGTGGTGATCCGCGCCCCACACATATATAAGTTTTTCAAAATTTCTGTCATACTTATTTTTAAGATATGCGACATCCGATGTGAAGTAAGTAGGGACTCCGTTGGTGCGTATAAGCACCCTGTCCTTATCATCGCCGAATAATGTAGAGCGGAACCACAGCGCGCCGTCGGCCTCATAAGCATAATCGCGGTCTTTGAGAGCATTCATTGCAGGTTCTACCATATTATTGTCGTACAGTGATTTTTCAGAGAACCAGACATCGAATGTAACGCCGAATTCCTCAAGATCTTTCCTGATCATTTCTATGATTACTTTGCCTGTTTCAACAGAAAAGAATTCAGCTGTTTCTTCAAGCGATTTTTCGGCAAGTGACTTCCCGTATTTTTCTACAAACATATTCGCTATATCAGTCATATATTCGCCATGATAGCCATCTTCGGGCATAGGGGCCTCGCTGCCTCTTCCTATAGCTTCAAAATAGCGTGACTGTGCGGACTTGCCGAGAAGTTCCATTTGGAGACCGGCGTCGTTTATATAATATTCACGTTCGACTTCCCATCCTGCAAAATCAAGTATCGAGGCTGTTATATCACCTACGGCCGCTCCGCGTCCGTGTCCCATATGGAGTGGTCCTGTCGGGTTCGCGCTTACAAATTCAATCTGTACCCTGTGCCCTTTACCTACGTTGACACGTCCGTAATTTTCTTTTTTCTCTATTGCACTCTTTACAGCCTCGGTGATCCAGCTTGAGGCAAGCGTAAAATTCATAAACCCAGGACCGGCGACCTCCGCGTTTTCGATGAGGTTTTCTTTCGGCATTGAGTCAATTATAGATACAGCAAGCTCCCTTGGATTTACACCAAACGGCTTTGCAAGCTGCATCGCTATGTTTGTCGCCCAATCTCCGTGTCCGGACTGTCTCGGACGTTCAAGCCTGACTATAAATCCATCGGGGACACTATAGCCGCGGTCTTCTGCTATGCTTTTAACGGCATTTTCAAGGGCCGTTTTAAGTTTTTCAGCCATATTCAGCAAATCAAAAACACTCCCTTTATATAAAACATTTATTTTTATAGCAACCTATTATTTTCTAAACGGAATATCAAGTACCGGCCATCTCATGCAGGCAGCCAGCTCTTCCTTAAGTACTGCAGCAAGTTTGGCATCGACGCTGCATGTTTTTACTGTCCATGTGCTGTCAGCGATAAGCTGTGCCTTTTTAGGCCAATATGTTATAGATTCTTTAAGTATCGCCTTTGTGCCTTCACCAAGTTTTTTGAGCGGAGGGACCTGCAGTATTTTATAGCCGGCAGGCATTTTGATACGCACTTTTTGATCTATGATAAACGGGAAACGCAGAGTGTAGTCCGATTCCCTTCCTATAAGTTCACCGACCCTCGTAGGTATGCCGCCTGGCAGGCGTAAAAGCAGATTGCCCCCATAAACTATACCTGGCGCGCATTTCACTTTAAACTCAAGCTTATAACCAGTTTTTGTCGGGACAACTGATGTCTGTGTAAGGTTCATTCCTGGTATTGCGAAGTTTATATTTTTCAGCACAGATGTTATATTCTGCGGCTGAATATGTCCGCCTGACATAAGATCAGTCCATCCGCCGCTTACATTTATAGAGAGAGTCCCCTCGGCTGTCCCGTTTTGATCAAGGTCAAGAAGCCAGGTAAGTGATAATCTGTGGTCAGATGAGCTGCCGTTGCCAATTTTCCTCTTTTCATATTCTCCGTTATTTAAACGGTAAATATTGGCCCCTGCCACTGAAGGGGAAGTCACACCGAAATCTGACACCTGGCCGGCCTGGTAAAGCGTTTTTTTACCGCCTGTTGGACTAAGGTCCAGAACAGGCGCAACCCAAAGGCTTGTCGATGTCGGGCTGCTGTCATTGAGCTCTTCGGAAGCCTGCCACCATACATTGCATTCCCAACCAAGCTTTTTAAGCCATTTGTTAAGTATAAGAGTCTGTTCCCACGGTGTCCACGGTCCCTTTTCAGGTATTTGTTCCGCAGACCTGACCCATTCCCTGGGGTAACCGGTAAGGGTCCTGGACGGCGAGGCTATCCATTCCATAAGTTCCAGCCCGGCCTTTGTTTTGTCGCTTTTTGATGCAAAAGAAGGCAGGGGAAGCGACGGGGCCTTTTCAGCCGTCTCTTCCATAGACGCAAGGCTTTGTACTATACCCTTTCTAAAGCTGAATGAAAGGCTCGGCCTTTTATAAACGACAAAGCCTTCGCCAGTCCACGGTTCCTGATTGATAACAGTCCACTTATACCGCTGAAGTCCTGCTGATTTTTCTATAACAGGATCCTTTACATCGCGCCCCAGCCAGTACAGCTGCCGTCCTTCAGGAAGCTCTACAGCAACATTCTGTTCCCATATTGGAAGAGCTCCTGCCATATCTATAGTTTCATCAACGCCGTACCTTTTGTTATGCTTTGTCCTTGTTATCAGTACGACCGCTCTTCCGACTGCATTATCCGGGACACTTATGACCTTTACATCCGCTCCGCCGTCAAGCATTTCATCGGAGACACGGAGGCCGCCTTCCTTTAGTCCCGTCATCGGATTATAAAATCCTGCCTCCATGATTTCGAGCGAACCGTCCGAAGGGACAGGAAGTCTCATGATTTTAAGGGAATCAGGGATATTTTCCCCTACCATCACTATAAACTCCCTGGTATTCTCCATCGTGCCGTCTGCCAGCATTGCAAATTTATTATTGCGCAGCCATATTACCGCATCAGCTCCGCTGAATCCGTCAATGGAAGGAGCCTCCTTGTTAAGTCTCCTTACTTCAGAAGAAGTATCCCATGCATCGCCTGCAGATACGCAAAATACAATCATCAATACAGCGATGCTGAAAGATAGAATTTTTCTAGCGATCAGATTCATACGATACCCCCCAATTATTTTCCGCAACATTGTTTATATTTTTTACCGCTTCCGCATGGGCAGGGATCGTTCCGCCCCACCTTCTGTGTCTTGACTATTGGCTGCGTTTTTTGTGCTGTAGCAGCGGCTCCGGGATTTTCTGCGTCATTGTTGTAACTGCTTTCAGGAATATCAAGTGCATCCCTGTTTTCGACCCATTTGCTCCGGCTTTTTTCTTTGTCCCTGCTGACTACTGAAACCTTCAGGGCAAATTCCGTTATTCCCTCACGCATCTGGACCAGCATATTCTGAAAAAGATTATATGATTCAAACTGGTACTCAAGCAGAGGATCCTTTTGTCCTATTGCCCTGAGCCCGATCCCGCGCCGCAGTTCATCCATGGCCAGAAGATGTTCTTTCCAGCTTGTATCAAGAACCTGAAGAAATATATACCTGAATATTTGCTCTGAAATTTCAGGACCAAGTTCAGATGTTTTGGCGCTGAAACGGTCACGTATCTCACTGATAAGTGCCGGGGCGGCTTCTTCAAGCTCCGATTCAGTCTGTACATGCTCTATATGTTTTGAAATGCCCGGCCAGAACAGTGCATTCAATCTTACGCACACGGACTGAAGATCCGGTTCTTCCGCATTCTTATCGCTGAATATTTTGTCAAGCTGGGAACGTGCCGTATCTTCAATTACACTCAATGTCCTTGCCGTTATATCATTATCATCCAATATTTCGCTGCGTTCGTTGTAAATCGCTTCACGCTGCTGGTTCATCACATTATCGTATGACAGCAGCTGTTTGCGTATGTCAAAATGCATTTCTTCAACTTTTTTCTGTGCATTTTCTATAGCCTTGGAAAGAAGATTATGCTCTATGCATTCTCCCTCCTCCATCCCCAGTTTGCCCATTATTGACTGGACCCTGTCTCCGCCGAAAAGGCGTATAAGATCATCCTCAAGTGCTATATAAAAGCGGCTTTCACCAGGATCACCCTGACGGCCGGACCGTCCTCTCAGCTGATTGTCGATGCGCCTTGATTCATGTCTCTCTGTCCCTATTATGCGAAGCCCGCCAGCTTTTATGACTTTATCATGCTCCTCGGAGCATATGCGGCGGAACTCTTCGACAATTTCCTTGTATACATCCGGGTTTTCCTTTGTATCAATAGACCTCCGTGACATTTCCTCTCTGGCAAGAAACTCTGCATTTCCTCCAAGAACTATATCAGTACCTCGCCCGGCCATGTTTGTAGCGACAGTAACGGTTCCGAAACGCCCGGCCTGCGCAACTATAGAGGCTTCCTTGTCATGGAATTTTGCATTCAGGACATTGTGCGGGATTTTCCTTGCACGAAGGAGTCTGCTTATCTGTTCAGAATGTTCGATTGAAGTGGTTCCTACAAGCACCGGCTGACCGGCATTGTAACTTTCCGCCACTTCATTTGCTGCGGCATTGTACTTCTCAGTAACAGTCCTGAAGATCATGTCAGGATTATCCTTGCGTACCATCGGAAGATGGGTTGGGATAACTATTACATCAAGTCCGTATATATCCTTGAATTCTTCGGCCTCAGTAATGGCTGTCCCTGTCATCCCGGCAAGCTTTGAGTACATACGGAAATAATTCTGTATGGTTATGGTGGCTAATGTCTGGTTTTCGCGCCCTACCCGGACATGTTCTTTGGCTTCTATCGCCTGATGCAATCCGTCCGAATAACGCCGTCCGAACATTAGGCGTCCTGTAAATTCATCAACGATCACTATTTCACCGTCTTTAACGACATAGTGCACATCCCTCTTGAAAAGGTGGTGCGCTTTAAGCGACTGCACTATTTTGTGGGAAAGTGAAGAGTTTGCAAAATCAGTGAAAAGATTTGGAAGCTTCATTATACGTTCGGCTTTGGCAATTCCAGTTTCGGTAAGCGCCAAATTCCGTTCTTTTTCCTCTACCTCAAAATCCACGCCTCTTATAAGTTCTCTTGCCACACCGTCAGCAACATGGTAAGGTTGGGTATCATCTTCCGACGGACCAGAGATTATAAGCGGCGTCCTTGCCTCGTCTATAAGTATTGAGTCGACTTCGTCAACTATGCAGTAAAAATGTCCCCGCTGTACCTGCTGCTCTTTCTGTATCGCCATATTATCACGGAGATAATCAAAACCAAATTCACTGTTCGTACCGTATGTGATATCCTTTTTATAAGCCTCTATACGTTCTTCCTGACTCATAAAAGGAGTTATGACGCCAACTGTGAGCCCCATGCCTGCATATATCGGCCCCATCCACTCAGCATCACGTTTTGCAAGATAATCGTTTACGGTTATTACGTGCACGCCTTTGCCGGCTATGGCATTCAGTGCTACAGCAAGTGTGGCTACAAGAGTCTTGCCCTCACCTGTTTTCATTTCGGCTATTTTGCCGTCATTAAGTGCCAGACCGCCGATAAGCTGTTCCTTAAAATGGCGCAGGCCGAGTGTCCTTTTCGAAACCTCGCGTATCCTAGCAAAAACTTCCGGCATTATTTCATCAAGCGTTTCACCGTTATCTAGTTTGTTCCTGAAAAATTCCGCTGAGCGGGACAGTTCCTCATCATTAAGTTTTTCAACTTCAGGTTCAAAAGAATTTATCACTTCAGCTTTTTCTTCATAACGCGCTATTGCTCTGTCATTAGGGTCAAGACCTAATGCCCTGATAACCCCGCTGAACAATCCCATTCAGATTCCACCTTTCAAACATCACAACAAAACATATTTCACATTGATAACATCCCATATCATGTGATTATATGCTTTGTTGTAGCATACCGTCAAAGTAATTTGGCCTGCAAGATAAGATTTTATTAATAAAAGGCGGTTTGAGTCTAAACAGTCTGTTTACGACCTTCTTTCATATTTCCGTCGGTTCCTGACATAAGCAGTGCAAATACCTTCGCCTCATTAAGCATATGGCTTATCTCGGCATATTCATTTGGCATATGTGCCACATCCGCCTCCTGGCACCAAACAGCTGCAGGGATACCTTCCTTCCTGAAATATGCCGCGCACGTACCGCCTCCGACTCCGCCTATTACAGGCTCGGAAGGTATCACATATTTTAAGGCACTGCACAGCATACCTACAATATCTGCATCTGCACTTGTAGGGGCAGGGGCCTGTTCTTTCTGCATAAACCGGTAGGATACTTTCACCTTGCGCCTGTCTTGAATCTGTTTAATTTCCGCATCGATTACCTTTATTACATCTTCCAGCCTTATATTGGGCAGGACTCGGCAGTCAAAGCAAAAAGTCTCTTTGCCTGGGACCGTATTGATATTAGGGACATTTGCACTGCGGCGTGTAGGTTCAAATGTAGATGCGGAGGGTTCAAAAAGTTTGTCCGTTTCAGGAAAAGCCCTGTGGAGTGCGGCATCAAGTGAGACAGAAAATTCATTTGCAGCCCTGCATGCGTTATTGCCCTGTTCAGGCCGGCTCGCATGAACCTGTGCCCCGCATACTTCAAACTCTACCCAGCAAATGCTTTTCTCGGCAATCTCAATAAAATTACCGTCCTCATTCCCGCCGTCAGGGACAACGATAAGATCATCATCGGAGAATAAATTCTGCTTTATCAAATACTGGATCCCGTGGCTGCTGCCATTTTCCTCATCAGCAACGAAGCAGAGGCATACTTCATATTCCGGAATTAAACCTGAATTTATGAGGGCAAGAGCACCATAAAGCGAGGAAACAAGTTCCTGGCAGTTATCGCTTGTACCGCGTCCGTATATTCTGCCCCCAATGACGACAGCTTTAAACGGATCTGTCTCCCACAACTGGCGGTTCCCCTCAGGAACCACATCCATATGAGATATTATCCACAGGCGTTTCGCAGTGCGTCCGGGTATCCGAATGACAAGATTAGGTCTTGCTCCTCCTTTTGCCGACGGATCGGGCGAGTTGTATATTTCCGGTTTCCCAAAACCAAGCGCAATGATTTTTTGTGTTATGTACTCAGCTTTGCAATATTCACCTTCGCCTCCGTCAAGCGGGCTTATTGCAGGGATAGCAACAAGTTCGGAGAGCGTTGAGACCATTTCTTGCTCAAGCGATTCCACAGTCTTAAAAAGCTTATCCTTCATCCTGAGGCCTCCGTAATTATTTATTGTAAGTATATATAATGATATCGTCCGCCGTGTCTCATTCAAGCAGATTCATCGATTTTACAAGATAGTCGCCGCCTGACCATATCGTCAGAATCATCGCGACCCACATAACTGCTATGCCTCCGGGAATATTGAAAATCAGCAGAACTATCCCTATAATCTGGCTCACTGTCTTGAGCTTTCCGCTTTTTGATGCCGCAATTACAATACCTTCCGATGCGGCTATCATCCTAAGCCCCGTGACTATGAATTCCCTTGATATTATCACAACCACCATCCATGCCGGTACACGATGGAGATCAACGAGGGCTACCAGCACAGCTACTACCATTATCTTATCCGCAAGCGGATCAATAAACTTACCCAGATTTGTGACCATTCCCCTTTTACGGGCGATATATCCGTCTGCGGCATCCGTAAGAGATGCTATTATAAAGATAAGCCCTGCAAGGATATCTCCGATGTTAGCACCTTCAATAAACCCGAATTGTGTCCTCAACGTAAGAAAAACCATAACGACAGGGACAAGAAAGACCCTTGATATGCTGAGTAAATTTGGAAGGTTCATTGCAGACATGAATATTTTCTCCTCCGGCAGGCCAAATAAATAAAACCCATTAGACATAACAGCATCATTCTATACTACTATCTGATCTTTTTACAGAGAAAAAAATTCATATTTCGGCAAATTACGCAATAACGGTATACAGTTCCAATATAATATACCTTCACGGCAAAAAACCTTGTCAAAAGCAGCACAAACCACAAATCCGGCCCTTGAAACCAATTCTAATTGAATACGGTCTATATTCCCGATATTATCCTCCCAAATATGCATCAATGACTCTCCTGTCATTAAGGAGGTCCTTGCCTTTGCCTTCGAGAACGATGGATCCCACTTCAAGAACATATGCATAATCAGCTATATTCAGTGCTCCGAAAGCATTCTGCTCAACAAGCAGGATTGTCTTGCCGTCTTTGTTTATCTGACGGATTATGCTGAAAACCTCTTCAACCAAAAGCGGCGCCAGACCAAGCGATGGTTCATCCATCATAATAAGTTCGGGATCGCTCATAAAAGCGCGTGCAAGAGCAAGCATCTGCTGTTCGCCGCCAGATAAAGTACCGCCTTTCTGCCACGAGCGTTCTTTTAATCTTGGGAACAAACTGAAGGCTCTCTCTACAGACGCGTCCAGCCCGGCCTTGTCCCTGCGCGTATAGCCTCCAAGCTTAAGATTCTCCAGTACTGTCAGCTGCGGAAATATCCTTCGTCCTTCAGGGCAGAGTGCAATGCCTGATTCAAGGACCTGTTCCGGCAAAAGGCCTATGATATTCCGGCCTTTCCATATTATTTTTCCGGTCTTGTTTTTTACAAGGCCGGACACGGCCCTAAGCGTGCTGCTCTTGCCTGCGCCGTTGGCGCCGATAAGCGTGACTATTTTACCGTCAGGGATTTCAAGTGATATTCCGCGTATAGCATGTATGCCTCCGTAATGAACTTCAAGGTTTTCAATTTTTAACATACGCGGCAGCCTCCTTTCCGAGATATGCCTCTATGACTCTCGGATTCGAGCGTATATCGTCAGGGGTGCCTTCGGCTATAAGCTGTCCGTAGTCAAGGACTCGTATCCATTCAGAAATGCCCATCACGACTTTCATATCATGTTCTATAAGAAGTATCGTAAGCCCGAATTTATCACGTATCTGCCGGATGAATTCCATTAGTTCCCTGCTTTCCTGCGGGTTCATGCCGGCAGCCGGTTCATCCAGCAGAAGGAGTTTTGGGTCGGTTGCGAGTGCCCTTGCTATCTCAAGCCGTCTCTGAGCACCGTACGGAAGACCGGTGGCCGTTTCTTCCGCAAGATGGTCAAGTTCGACAGATTTAAGAAGTTTCATCGATTTATCTCTTATCTCGCACTCTTCCCTTACAAATCCTGGCAGCATCAGCGGTGCCGACCACCATGGCGATTTCTGTCTTACCCAGCATGCCGTCATAACATTCTGCAGAACCGTGCCTCCGGTGAAAAGGCGTATATTCTGGAATGTGCGGGAAATTCCGGCCCTGCATACTTCATGCGGCTTCATTCCGGTTATGTCATTTCCCATAAATATGATTTTCCCGTCCGTAGGCTGGTAAAAGCCTGTTATCATATTGAAGCATGTAGTCTTGCCGGCTCCATTTGGACCGATAAGGCTTGAAATCGATCCTTCTTCTATTCTGATATTGAAGTTGCCGACAGCTGTAAGACCGCCGAATTTTATTGTTACATTTTCAGTTCTGAGAACAGCATCAGCCATTTATGCGCCCTCCTTTTTTGCCCGAGCGTCTTATCAGGCTGTCCCAGCTGAACTCATATCCGCCGATTATTCCTTCTCTGCGATATAGGATTATCAGCAGCAGGACTATGGAAAAAATAACCATCCTCATACCTGGGATGCCGGAAAATACAAAAGAACCTATATTCATGGTTTCCTCTACAAAACGCAGCCATTCGAGAAGTATAGTGATAACGACGGCCCCGACCATTGAACCGGTCACGGAACCAAGACCTCCGGCGACAACTATCATGAGTATATTGAAAGTAAGCTGGAAATTGAACATCTTAGGGTCAATCGTAGTTATAAGGCTTCCGGTAAGAGCACCGCCGACACCTGCAAAGAAAGCCCCTACTGAGAACGATACCGCCTTGCACCAGAAGGTGTTTATTCCCATGGCTTTAGCAGCTATTTCATCATCCCTTATGGCTCTCAGGCAGTTTCCGAAATTGCTTGAAAGCAATTTGATTATCACATAGAAGGTAATAATGCACCAAAAATAGTTCCAGCCAAGATTAGCATAGGCAGGGATTCCTTTAAGTCCCAGGGCCCCATTTGTAACAGGGGTCATATTTGTGAACAGTACCCTGATTATTTCTGCAAACCCCAGCGTTGCAATTCCAAGATAGTCCCCTCCAAGGCGAAGTACCGGAAGTGCAATGAGAAGACCGAAAAACGCGGCTATAAGCCCTCCGGCCAATACGGAAACAAAAAACGGGGCGTGCATAACCGAGAACGGCCATATTATCGGCTCAAGTATGTACATCATTTCTTTCTGTGCCTGCGGCAATATGAGTATAGCGCTCACATAAGCGCCTATAGCCATAAAACCTGCATGTCCCAGAGAAAACATCCCTGTAAAACCGTATATAAGATTAAGGCTCAGTGCAAGTATGGCATTCACAGCGATAAGGTTCAGCACCTGTATTTTATAGCCATCCAGATTATTACCTGCCCACCAGAGAAAAGCTGCCAAAAGCCCTATCATGAACAGGTTGAGAACGATTTTAGCTTTTTTATCCATCTATATCTTATCCTCCAGCTTCTCTCCCATCAGACCGGTCGGTTTTACAAAAAGGATCATTATAAGAAGCACAAATGCAAATGCATCTCTGTAGCCTGACAGACCAGGGAAAAAGGCTACTATCATTATTTCCATGAACCCGAGGAGAAGTCCGCCTATCATTGCTCCCTGAACCGAACCTATTCCGCCGAACACAGCGGCAATGAAGGCCTTGAAACCTGGAAAAACTCCCATAAACGGATGTATCTGCGGGTATCTCAGTGCCCACATTATTCCTGCAGCTGCAGCCAGAGCAGAACCGATTGCGAAGGTAAGCGCTATTATCCTGTCTACTCTGACACCCATAAGCCTAGTTGTTTCGATATCCTTTGATATGGCTCTCATAGCAAGTCCGGGCGGGGTTTTATACAGTACCCAAAGAAGGCAGGCGACAAGTATGAATGATATGACCGGGACAAATATTGCAAGAGGAAGTATCCTTATGTTCCCGAACTGCATAACTGTAACAAGCGCTTCCAGCCTGGGCATCGGCTTTGGTACGCCTGTAAAAAACACAAGGCACAGATTTTCAATTAGAAACGATACTCCTATCGCGCTTATAAGGGCTGAGATCCTTGGAGCATCACGAAGCGGTCTGTAGGCTATACGGTCGACCATTACGCCGAATAATGCGGTGAGGGCTATGGAAAGTACGGCGGCGACAACCCATGGCAGATGGAACAGCGTTATTCCGAAAAAAACAAAGTACGCGCTTATCATAAAAATATCACCGTGTGCAAAATTTATGAGCCGCAGTATGCCGTAAACCATAGTATAGCCTATAGCAATAAGCCCATACAGGCTGCCCAGCGTCACTGCGTTGAATAAGTGCTGGATGAACATGTCCAGAGTCATGATGATACCCCTCATTCCTAAAAAGGGGAGGAGCCGGAAGCCCTCCCCTTGCTAATTGATATTGCTTAAGCGGTCTGGTTTTTATTTAGGCTCGACAACTGTAAGGAATACACGTTTGCCGTTTTTTATCTGTATGATACCTATTGATTTTTCCGCATCGTGCGTTGCATTTATCGTGGTATTGCCTGTTACGCCGGCAAAATTCTTTGTAGCAGCAAGTGCCGCCGTGATTTTTTTAGGATCATGGCTGTTTGCGCGCTTCATGGCATCAAGAATCAGCATGTAGCTGTCATAGCCGCAGGCAGTCAGTGCATTGGGGTCTTTCCCAGGGAATGCTTTCTTCCAGTTCTGCGTAAACTTCTTTGCTATCGGACTCATGTTAGGCATGTCAACTGCATATGCGAATGTAGTGAAGCTGAAGCCTTCCACAGACTTCCCGCCTATTTTGACTATCTCAGGATTATCCATGGCATCTCCGCCGAGTATCTTAAACTTCGCACCGAGCTCCCTTGCCTGACGCATGATTATTGCTCCTTCGGCAAAGTTTGCCGGAATGTAAAGGACATCCGGCTTTTTGCTTATGATCTCGGTAAGCTGCGCTGTGAAATCCTGGTCGCCTTTCTGATAGTTAAGCTTCGCCACTATTTTCCCGCCGTTTTTGGTAAAGTTGCGTTCAAAGAACGAGGCCAGACCAACGCTGTAGTCCTCTGTTACTTCAATGAGGCAGGCAGCTGTCTTTGCTTTCAGCTTTTCCTTGGCAAATGCAGCCGCTCCGGCTCCCTGGAAAGGATCTATAAAACATACGCGGAAAACATATTTTTTGCCCTGTGTAACAAGCGGGTTGGTGCATGACGTGCCGACCATCGGTATACCGGCTTTTTCTGCAACTTCACCGCCAGCCATAGCAAGCGACGAGCCGTATGTTCCTATGATAGCATTCACCTTGTCCTTTTCGACAAGCCTCTTTACGGCATTGGCAGCTTCGACTTTGTCACTCTTGTTGTCTACAACGATAAGCTCGACTTTTTTGCCCAACACAGTTGGAGCTTCCTTATTTGCAAGTTTCACACCGTCAAGTTCAAGCTGTCCTCCTATCGCATTGCCACCGGTTATAGGAAGATAGACTCCCACCTTGATGGTATCGGCGGCCATGGACATCCCGGCCATGATAAGAATAAGACAAAAAGCCACTGCAAGTTTTTTCCCCAACCTCACTGCGTAACACCCTCTTCTTTCTGGATTTTTAAAAAACAGATTTACGCAAGCCGCACAAACTAAATAAGCATGCAGATTGATTATATCCTAAAGGGCAGTCAATTTCATTATATATTTTTTGTATCCGCACCTATGCAGATATTTAAGAATTTACTGTGTCCGCACAGAAACCGAAAAACGTGTACCGCACAGATGATGAGTGTTTCAATGATAAAAATTATCCTCTTATGCGTACGCCTTTCAATATTTTCTGCAGATCTTCAGGCTTTACGGGAGGCATGGACATATATTCATCTTCGAGGCAGTTCACGGGCTTAAAACACTGCACGACCCAGTGAGCGTCATCGTTCAGTTCTTTGCAGACAGCGGCGAGATCATCCGCGGAAAGGAGCCGGGGCACATAAGTTGTCCTGAATTCATATGATACGGCTCCTGTTCTTATGATATCAATGCTCTTCCTTATATCTTCAGCATTTGTCCTTACACCTGTTACTTGTTCAAGCTTATTATCCTGAAGCGGAGCTTTTATATCCATCGCAACAAAGTCGACTAATCCGGCTTTAATAATCTGCGATATTATATGAGGGAATGAACCGTTAGTATCCAGCTTTACGGGAAATCCAAGCTGTTTCAGCCTGTAAAGCACCGGCATCAGGCCAGCCCACAGGCATGGTTCTCCTCCGCTTATAACTATACCGTCAAGAAATTTTTTTCTTTTTATTATGTCTTCAATTATTTCATTCAGCAGAACAGGTTCTGTTTTCGACATCACAAGATCGCTGTTGTGGCACCACGGACAGCGGAAATTACAGCCTGATGTAAATATAACGGCAGATATATGCCCGTCCCAGTCCAAAAAAGACGCGGGGAGATATCCCCCCGCGGTAATCCCTTCAAGTTCAGACATCTCGGCTAAACTCCGGCCCTGATCTGAGTCCTTGTCCTGTCCTTGAGTTCCCCTCGCTTACCTGCATTCCACGAAGATGTCCTCGTGAAATAACCTGTAACACGGGTTATTCCATCTACGTTTTCCGAACCGCATCTGGAGCAGGTATCAGAAAGCCCTCTTTCGATATTGTTGCACTCGTTGCAGATTGTGAATTCAGGGCTGAATGCCACCTGTGCATTGCTTGAGTGCTTGAAAGTCTTTATTACAAAAGAGCCAAGCGCCTTGGGGTCAGGTTTATGTTCGCCAAGCCATACATGTGTTATTGCACCTGCTTTTATCATTGGATGAAGCTCACCTTCGCGTATTACTTTTTCAATCGGGTCCTGCACTAGCTTGTAGTTCAGATGAGTGCTGTTTGTGTAGTATATTTCTCCATTATCGAAATTTCCCTTTATATATTTGCGTGCAATATCAGGATATGCCCTCAGATCGAGTTTTGCAAAGCGCAGCGCCGTGCTTTCTGCAGGGGTCTGCTCAAGGACTATTTTAAGTCCGTAACGTTCCGACAGCTGCTGACACTTGAGGTCCATATACTGTATAACTGCCTTGCCAAGCTGTTCAGCATGCCCGCTTTCATGTAGCTGACTCCCTGTCATTGCCTGAACCATTTCATTAAGTCCCAGAATGCCTATAAGATGACTTGCCTTCCTGAGTCTGAGGTATCCCTCGTCATCGTGTGAAACGCAAAGGGCTGCAAGCGGACCGTCGAGACCAAGATCGAGCAGGCTCTTTATAAACGCGCGTTTCTGAAGATGCGCCTTTGCTGCAAGTTCCATCTCATCATCAATAATGTCGAAAAGCATCTCCTCGTCGCCATTGCTCTTATATGCTGCACGCGGCAGGTTCAGCGTAATATTCTGCAGCGCACAGTAACGCATCTTCCATGGATGCTTCGCCTCATCAAGATCTTCCGGCGTAAGCTCGAATGACAGGCGGCAACATTCAGAAAGCTTAGCCACCCCTCCACGGTCAAAGACAAAATATGTGTTTCCCTTTTCTGATGCAAGCCGGCAGGCCAAATCGAGGAAATCTTCCCATCCTGATTCCTTGAAGAAATAATCCGTTATATGAAGAAGAGGCTTCGGAAAAAAGAACGGCTGGCCCCTGCTGTCACCGCACATATAGACATCGAACAGCGCCCTGAGGAACATTTTTGATTCCTTATCGTATTCTGAATAAGTTTTCCCTGTAAATTTCCCGCCGGGGCCTATGGCAGGCACATCCCTGAAATGGTTTGGTATTTCGTAATATAAATTAATATCTGTAAATGCAACCTGACCGCCGCGGCCTCCTGCAAGCTGGTTGAATTCAAAAATAAGCTGCTGGGCCAGCTGTTTATGCTGCTCATAGGACCATCCTACCAGATATGGCGCAAAGTACATGTTGACGGCATCCCATCCGATCGCACCAGCAAAATGGTTCTGGAGTACAGACGTCATCTTCAGTATGTGCGCAAGAAGCACATCGGCATGTTTTGCAGGATTCGAAACGCTTGTTATCGAAGGGATATTAAGGCCGTAGCGGGCCACATAAGCAACGCTTTGTCCGGAGCAATACGGTCTGTTGACCATGCCGAGGTCATGGAGATGGATGTCCCCTTTAAGATGCGCTTCGGCAATGTCTTTCGTAAAAACCTTTGTAAGTGCATATTCCTTGAGGACCATCTCAGCTATTGAAAGATTTATTGATTCAGGGTTATGGCTTGTATTGCTGTTTTCTTTATTTCTTGTCAGCATCATCTTTTCAAGGTCGTGTACAGGAAGGCCTATTCGGCTGTGATCTGCAAGCTTTGCTTCAAGCCCGCGCTGGAAAAGCTTAACGTTGACCATTTCTCTGATTATTGATGTTGTTACACGGCTGCGCTCGTATTTAAGCAGATCCTCCTCGACTTCGAGTGCTATCCCCTCTGCCGTTGCGGGATCGAGCCCGGCCTCTATGATCAAGGCATCACGTATCCTGCTGGCATCCCAGGGCGAGGTCTCTTCCTGTGCCAGCGCATCTACCATCAAGGCCAGATCTGTCGATTCCCCGGATTGCCCGAACAGGCGCCCCTGCTTCCCAAAATAGGATTCCGTCGTGCCCTGCTGCGTCATTTCATTTGCCATTACGTTGTGCCTCCTTATCCTCAAGCAGTCTTGCTATCTCTCTTGTAAAACTTGAAATATCATTAAATTCCCTGTAAACAGAAGCAAAACGCACATATGCGACTTTGTTTATTTTACGAAGTTCCTCTGCGGCACGCTCACCTATAACGGAAGCAGCCACTTCTCCCTGTCCAAGGCTGCGTATGCCGTCTTCGATATGCGATACGGCCTCCTCTATCTGTTCTATGGAGACAGGTAGCTTTTCACATGCCCTCTGGAGGCCCTTCATTAATTTCCCCCTGTCAAAAGCCTCTCTTCTGCCATCTTTTTTTACAACCCAGAGATAGTTTTTTTCCTCAAGCCTCTCATAAGTCGTAAAACGGCTCTGACATTCAGGACATTCTCTTCTGCGGCGGTTTACCCTTCCGTCATCCGTGCTTCTTGTTTCAATCACCCTTGTTTCCGGCGCACTGCAAACAGGACAGCGCATAAAAACACCCCCCAGCCACTATATGCATAAAACTAAAAGTAGTATAACACTATATATAGCGAGTTTAAAGACTTATCCGCCTGCTGCATAAAATTCAATCAAACAGATTTAAAAAAATATTATAACAATGGGTTTCTGAAATAAATTATTGTAATTTTTTTACAAAAAACGCATGCAAATCAGGCAGGCATTTTTTAATCGCTGTTGCCGAACCAGTATTGCCACATATTACGGTATTGAAAAAACTTGATTTTCAATTAGGGCAAATACCACTATTCTCATTTTTACCATCAGCACAGGCAAGTTATATCAATAAGTAATAAGCATACCTGTTTTTAAGCTTTTAAAAACAATAAAGACACCCATGTTTTCGGTAAAACACTGCAAAACCCAAAAGAACACAAAAAAACTGCCTTGGCTGTCCCAAATGTCGATTCCAGCAGCTCAGGCAGTTAAAATATACGGTATAAAAGACAGCAGCTATATTATGAAATTACTTCAGGATAACGGCAGTAAAGACTATTTTCTCAGCACTTCTGACAAAATCCACATGCCTCTTTTTACAAGATCCATATCTGCCTGGGTACCCATATGCCCGATACGGAAAACTTTACCGGCAAGATTCCCGTAACTTCCTCCGACAGCCATACCGCGGCTGCGCAGTCCGGAATCAAGTTCTTTCCATGTCCATCCGTCAGGCACTTTGACAGCCGTTACCGTAGGAGATGAAAGTTTTTCGTCTGCGGCATAAAGTGAAAGCCCTAATTCCTTCACCATCGAACGGCAGTAAGAAGAGACCTCTCTGTGGCGTTTAAAAGAATTTTCCAGACCTTCGTCAATAAGAGCTTTCAGCGAGATGTTCAAAGCCGCGTTCGCATGCCAGTTATGTGTACACGGCATTTCCCTTTTTTCAATAGCATCGCGCCACGGCAGCACAGCATCGTATCCCGCGTAACCGACACGCTCAGCAGTCTGCCAGGCCCTTTCGCTTAAAGTCAGTACGGAAATATCAGGAAGGATCGAGAGGCACTTCTGGCTGCCGAGCAATCCAAGATCTATACCCCATTCGTCAACACGCACATCCGCACCTCCGGCGCTTGCAACAAAATCCACACAGAAAAGCGCGCCGCTCTCCCGTATGATGCCTGCAATTTCAGAAATAGGATTTAGCAGTCCGCTTGGAGTTTCACAGTGGACAGCAGTAACAAGGTCAGGCTTGAATGAGGCAAGCTTGGCACGAAGGTCTTCCGTTTTGACAAATTCACCATCCGCAGCTTCAAGTATCTCAACTTCGGCACCTATTGAACGCGCCATCTCTCCAAATCCGTGGCCGAACAGTCCGTTCGAGAGAGAAAGGACCCTGTCGCCCGGTTTAACAGTGCTTTTCAATGCCCCCCAGAGGATCAGCATTGCTTCACCGGATTGTATCGTTACACTGTTTTTAGTTTTAAGGACTTCCTGCAGCAATTCCTGGTTTTCCTTGAGCAGCATATAAAATTCTTCTTCCAGGTCACTGCTTCCGTAATTTACCATATAAGCCTCGCGGCATTTTAGCGGTACGGATACCGGACCAGGCACAAGCGGTATTGGATAGGTCATCATATCACAAAACAACCCCCTTAATTTTTGCAATTAAAGCATAAAAAATATTTTTTGTTTCTAAATTTTTTACTTTTATTCCATAGCATAAAAAAGCGCCGGACTTGCGTCCGGCACTATAAAAAGCAGTCTACAGCGGCTTTATGCCATATTTGAAAGGTAGCTCTGAACTTGTGCCTTTACCCTGTTGCCGTCTGCACGTCCTTCCACAGCAGCCATCGCTTTGCCCATCACCTTGCCCATATCTTTGGGACCGGCAGCTCCTGCCTGCACAGCTACCCTTGCAACAATGGCCTCAAGCTCGTCATCAGAAAGCTGGGACGGCAGGTACGCATCAAGCACCTTAGCTTCCTGCAGTTCCCTGTCCGCTCTGTCTTCAGCACCACCTGTTTTATACATTTCAGCTGCTTCATTGCGCTGTTTTATAAGTCTGCGGACAAGCGCAAGAACCTCATTATCAGTCAGTTGGGTATCTTTGCTTTTTTCAACCTGAGCAAGCTGTATTGCAGACTTAAGCATACGGAGTACAGACAGTTTGAGTTCATCCCTGCACTTCATAGCCGTTACCAAATCACTTTGGATTTTCTGCACTAGCTCGGACATAACTAATAATCAGCCTTCCTGCCTTTGTTACGGGCCATTTCAGCTTTTTTGCGTTTCTTGATTTCGCTGGGTTTTTCGTAATGCTCATGCTTCTTTGCCTCGCGAAGCACGCCCACCTTACGAAGCTCACGCTTGAACCGCTTAAGCGCATCTTCGATCGACTCATTGTCTCGTCTCGTTACGGTGGTCATCTACATTCCCCCCCTTCTCAGCCACTCACAAAACAAAAAAACATATGTGCAGTGAGGGATAAAAACAAAAATCATGCCAGGCTTGAATGGTGGAGAAGAACACCCTATATCTCAGGAGGACGAGACCGGTCACTATCCGTTTAAAACTCGCTCCTGGAATGACAGGCCTAATATAAAGACGGACTCAGTCATTTATCTAAAACAAGCGGCAATGTTGGTATATTATGCGTCATTGGCTTGCGTTTTGTCAATCACCGCATTTACTACCTCATCATCATATCTGTCACTTCAGCACCACGGATTTATAGAATATCCTGAAATTCAGAATGATCTATCAAGCCGATATCCAACCCGCCCGCAGTAAGGATACCGTTTAAATATCCTTCAGGCTCCAAGGTAACCTCATCGGAAATATCAGCCCCTGTATCTGCTGCAGTAACGCGAACATAGTTCCGCGTTAGCCCGCATATGCTGCCGCCTTTTTTTTCTTCCACCAAAATCTCTACTTTCCTGCCTACCCATTTTAAGCAGTATTTCTCATGCATAGTATCCGCGATCTCAAGGGCAGCACGGGTCCTCTCCCTGATCTTTCCATCCGGCAGCATTTTAAGTCTGGCCGCGTCGGTCCCTTTTCTTGGCGAATACGGAAAGACATGTATCTTTCCAAAACCTATCTCACGTATAAAATCCATACTTTTTTCAAATGCCATGTCATCTTCTTCAGGAAACCCGACCATTACATCAGTACTTATATGAACATCTTCACCCAGCCGATGCTTTATTTTTTCCGTTATGCGCCTGAAACCATCAGATGTATACCCACGCCTCATTGCAATCAGTACGGAATCATCACCGCTCTGAAGCGGCAGATGCAGGTGCTTGCAAAAAGTTTCCGTTTCTGCAAGCGAATCAAGGAGTTTGTCGTCAACTGCAAACGGTTCAATGGAACCGAAACGCAGCCGTTTTAACCCGCTTATTGAACCGATACGCCTTACTAATGCCGGCAAATCTTTATGAAGTCCCAAATGTATCCCGGTCAGGACTATTTCAGGGCATCCGGATGATACTATGGAACGCGCTTCGGCTACTGATTCTTCTATATCGCGAGAGACAGGATAACCCCTGACATACGGTACTATACAGTAGCTGCAGTAGTGGTTGCAGCCGTCCTGTACCTTAAGGAATGCACGGGTATGAAGACGCGGCCTGTCCAGTACGAGATCGTCCCATGAAGTTTGACCGCATATGTCTTTGTCAAAAACAAGGAGCGGCTTTTCCGCCCGGCCGTTTTTATAAAAATTTTCGATCATTTCAGGCAGCCGGTGCTTAACTCTGTTCCCGATAATGATGTCGATACCAAGATCCCGCCCTTCATCCTCTGATAACTTATGCGCATAGCAGCCGCACACGGCTATCACGCTGTCAGGATTTTCCCTTCGAAGTTTACGTATAAGCTTACGGCATTTTCTGTCAGCGACGGAAGTTATCGTGCATGACACTAATACCAATATATCGGGACTAAAATTGCACGACACCGCACCGCAGCTTTCAAGAGATGCAGCTATCGCATCACCCTCATACTGATTTGTCCTGCACCCCATGACCAGAACACGGAAAGTTTTATATTTAAGTAGGTTCATTTATTCCACCTGTATATAGCAATTTAATATATCGGACATGTAACAAGGCTCGGAGATGTTTCTGCAAGAACAGCGTTAATATTGGTCATCAGATGCCTCGCACATAAACGGCCTTTTTATTATCAAGGGCAATAAAGCTCATCTGATCATAAACCATCCGCAGGCAACAGCCACTGCAGTGCTTGCACGAAGAATTCGCCTGCCGAGACTGACAGGGATAAATTCATGACCAAGCAGTACCTGTATTTCAGCAGGCGACCAATCGCCTTCCGGACCTATTGCAACGGCAACTGACGGTTTGTCCCGGTCGAGGCCGTCAAGCGCACATGCATCCTTCGACAGGATTGCTGCCACTCTGTTTTGCGGAATATTTGCCATATCTATTTTTTCCAGCTTTAATGGCTGGTACAGCACTGGCGGTTTCGTTGAACCAGCCTGTTTTGTTGCTTCATCCAATATTTTCCGCCAGCGTGACATTTTCTCTTCTAGCTTATCCATGCTGTATCGCGGGACACTTCGTTCACAATCAAGGAGATGTATCGAATGGACTCCTGTTTCGGCAGCAAAGCGCAGAGCATCGTCAAATTGGTCGTTTTTAAGGAGGCCCAGCAGAAGATGCAGCTCTGGATACGGAGGTTGTTCCTTTTCACGTGAAATTTCCGCTGCATACACAGAATCTCCCGTGCATAAAAGTCTGAGCTCAACCTTCTCTCCGTCAATCAAACCCTCGACAAAGGAACCGTTATAGCACCGCCGTACCTTAACAAGGTGGTGGGCCTGCTGTGCATCTATAAGCCAAGTTCCGTCATGGTATGCGCATTTTTCAAGACGAAGCCTTGGCAGCGACACCCCACCATTCTCCTCTCTGTAATTCCTTTACAGCCTTCATTCCGGCTTGGTTAAGGGCTTTCATGAATATTCCGCGTTCCTTCTCAAGCATTCCCGAAAAAACAGCAATCCCAGTCTCGCCTATCACGCATGGAACATCCTTCAGCATTGTGACAAGCGGTTCAATTAGTATATTAGCGGTAAGAAGATCAACTCTGTGTTTAAAGTCTTTTAGCAAATCTCCGACTTCCAGGTCGACACTTGCATGCTCAAGGCTGTTAAGTCTTATATTTTTGCGGACCTCTTCAATTACGGCAGGATCTATGTCGCGTGCAAAGGCTTTTTCTGCACCCATTTTCAGTGCGCAGACGGTAAGTATCCCGGAACCAGTTCCTATATCTGCAGTAACCATGCCAGGCTTCATATATTCCTCCATAAGCTCAAGCACGATCTGTGTGCTTTCGTGATATCCTGTACCAAAGGCGCTCCCGGGATTAATATACAACGGGATGCGGCCGTTAGGCTCTGTTCCTTTGTGCCACGGAGCAAGGACAACCAGTCCTTTTCCCACTGGCAGAGGTGGAAACGCCTCTTCTGCAACTACATTCCATGGCTGATTTTCTATTTTTCCAAAATCTTCTATTTTTATTGATTGCCACTCTCCCATAGCGTCAAGCAGGTTTTTCTTCCAGAAAGCCAGATTTTTATTGCTCCTGTAATAAATCCTAAGCCTGGCTCCGCCGGAAGGAAACTCCTGAAGTTCAGCGCCTATACCCTCTGAGATATCCGCAAGTGAATGCAGCACTTCCTCCTGCCCCTTGTCCGCCGAAATAGTTATATACCACCAATAGGCATCACCACTCTGCATCGCTGCCACCCCTCTTTCAATTCAGTCCTAATTGTACCCCATTGAAGCCTTGCAGAACAACAGTATCAGATCGGCAAAGAGCGCAAGTATTAAAAAAACAATGATAAGGAAATAAAAATTATCAGCGGTATTTCTTGGGGATAATCGGTGACCCCATTGAAATTCCGCTGATATGACAGTCTTTCATTTCGTAATTTATATTGTTTTTATAGTCTATTATTTCTTTTTGCCGCCCAGATACGCCTCTTCGATCTCAGGGTTATTAAGCAGATCTTTTGATGCACCCTCCATCACGACTTTGCCGGTCTGAAGTACATATGCCCTGTTGGAAAGGATAAGCGCCTTGCGCGCATTCTGTTCTACTATCAGGATAGCAGTCCCAAGCTGCTGGTTTACCTCAATAAGCTCCTTGAATATTTCGTTTATTATTATAGGGGCCAGCCCAAGAGAAGGTTCGTCAAGAAGAAGAACTCTTGGCATAGCCATCAGAGCACGACCAATTGCAAGCATCTGCTGCTCTCCGCCTGAAAGTGTACCTGCATACTGGCCGCTTCGTTCTTTAAGACGCGGGAACAGGTCATAAACCTTATCAAGCTGTTCCTTAATGTGGCTGCGGTTTTTCAGCGGGAACGACCCCATCTCAAGGTTTTCGTATACAGTCAGCGGTGCAAAAACCTTTCTGCCCTCAGGCGAAAGACTTATACCTGCAGCAACTACCTGATAGCTTTTCACAGGCAGCGGTGTACCGTCAAGGATAATCTCTCCGCCGGCACGTTTTACATCTCCCATTATCGCATTCATCATAGTTGATTTACCGGCTCCGTTTGCACCTATAACCGCAACTATCTCTTTGGGATAGACATCAAGATTAACTCCTTTTAAGGCCTGTATTGCACCATAGTTGACATAGAGGTCTCTTACAGAGAGGATAGGCTGCTGTCTCTCTTCCATCTCTTATTCCTCCTCTCCAAGATATGCTTTCAGGACTTCAGGATGGTTCTGTATCTCATCAGGAGATCCTTCTGCGATCTTTGCACCGAAGTTCATGCATACTATATGGGGACATATTTCCATGACCATGTCCATATGATGCTCAATAAGCAGGATGGTGAGGTTAAAATCCCTGTGTATGCTTGTAATCAGCTCATTGAGCTGATCTACTTCATCAGCGTTCATTCCTGCGGCTGGTTCATCGAGAAGGAGCAGTTCAGGTTTCAACGAAAGAGCTCTTGCAATTTCAAGACGTCGCTGCAAACCGTAAGGGAGTGTTCCGGCTGCCTGCTCTGCACGGTCTGCAAGCCCGACTCTTTCAAGAAGATCCATGCTTTCGCCGCGTGTCAATCTTTCAAGTTTTTTCCAGCGTCCGAAGTGGCTTATAGCCTCAAAAAAACTATATTTGTAGTGCTGCTGTGCCGCAGTCATTACATTATCAAGCACACTTGATGCTGCAAACAGGCGAAGGTTTTGGAAAGTACGCGCTATTCCGAGCGAGACGACCTGATATGTTTTGAGTTTATTTATATTCCTGCCTTTGTATTCCATATCTCCGCTTGTGACATTATAGACTCCGGTTATAAGGTTGAATATTGTTGTTTTTCCTGCCCCGTTAGGCCCGATAAGACCGGCGAGCTCCCCGGTTTCTATCTTGAACGACATGTCTTTTACCGCCTGTACGCCGCCGAAAGCCTTATTGACGTCTTTTAGTTCAAGTATAGCTGCCATTAGCGGGCACCCTCCTCTGTTGCAGACATTTTCTTCCTGCGGCGGAAAATGCTTTTTATATATCTTAATGACAGCTCGTTTGTTCCCATTATCCCTTCAGGACGAAGCACCATTACAAGTACAAGAACAAGGCCGTATATAAGCATCCTGTACTGGGATATCGGGCGGAAAAGTTCGGTTATCAAAGTAAGTATGGTAGTGCCTATCAGGCATCCGCTCATTGAGCCAAGCCCTCCGAAAACAACAACAGACACAAGTTCTGTGGACTTGGCCATATCGAACATTACAGGCTGGACAAAAGACATGAATCCTGCCAGCAGCGCACCTGAAACCCCGCAGTAGAATCCTGATATAGCAAGGCTTAACACTCTGTAGCGTGCGGTATTGAACCCAAGAAGTGACGCCGCAACATAATCATCCCTGCATGCTTTGAAGGCACGCCCGTAGCTGCTGTTTACCAGAAAAAACATTCCGATTCCCATTACAAGCAGAAATCCCAGTGAGACCGGAAGCGTTGTATAATTATCGATTCCCGGATATCCCCTGGCTCCTCTTGTAAGGCTCTGCCAGTTTTCTATGACAAGCCTTATTGCTTCCCCCAGCCCGAGTGAAGCGATAGTATAATAGTCCCCAACAAGCTTAAGGGTAGGAAGCCCTATAAGATAAGCCAAAATCATCGCCAGTAAACCTCCGGCTATGATTGCCGGTATAAAATGGACGCCGTGTTCTACAGTCAGAATAGCTGCAGTATAAGCACCTATAGCCATATAGCCTGCATGCCCCAGCGTAAAGACGCCGGTGAACCCTGTAAAAAGGGAGACCCCAAGGGCTGCGATACAGTTTATAGCAAGCAGGTTTATTATGCCTAATACATATCCGTCCATACCAGGCACCTACACTTTCTCTCCCACGGACTTACCAAAAAGTCCTGTGGGGCGGACAATCAGCGTAATTATAAGAAGCATAAAGACAACAAGATCACGGAACTGGCTTGAAATAAATCCTGCCGTCAGCATCTCGGAAAGTCCAAGAATGAGGCTGCCCACAACTGCGCCCGGAAGCGAACCCAAACCGCCTATGACTGCTGCGACAAAGGCTTTTGTCGTTATCATGCCCAGCTGCGGATAAAGAGTATAGCGTACTGACAGGAATATTCCCCCGACTCCGGCTAAAAGCCCTGCAACAAAGAAAACTATGCCTATGAGCCTGTTGACATTAACCCCCATAAGTCCTGCAGTTCTCAGGTTATATGAGGCAGCCCGGATTGCAAGACCCCATTTGGTCTTAACAAGGAATAACTGAAGGCCTACGAGGAACACCATCGCTGTCACAAGAGAAAGGATGTCGAATGCGCTTGTAGTAGCAAGTCCGAAAAGATTTACAGGCTGCATCGGAATTACCGGAGGAAGCGCTCTGAAACGTCCGCCTACGGTAACAACGAAAATATTCTCGATTACGATGCTCATACCCATGGATGCGATGAGCATATAAAGTGTGATGGGAGTACGTTCCCTTATAGGCTTATATGCCAGCCTTTCGACGATCACCGCGGAGAAACCTGCTCCGACAAGTGCCGCTAAAGAAGCAAGCCATATATTCATACCAGCTGAACGAAGTGCAAAATAGCAGATATAACCACCTATAACCAAAAATCCGCCGTGTGCAAAATTTGAAAAAAGCAGTATTGAATAGACAAGGGAATAACCAACGGCAATAAGAGCATAAACTGAACCTAATGACAGGCCGTTTATAATCTGTTGGATAATGGTATCCAAAATGAAACACCTCAGCCTTCTTAATGTTTACCTAATTTCACCAGCCAGTTTAAAAGGCCGAAAAACGGGCTTGAAGATCGCTCCTCAAGCCCTCTCACAAAATGCAGTTTTATTTCGGCTGAACCTTCTTGAAGAACTTAGCCTTAAGATCATCTCCGACCTTCAGGATAACTCCGGCTTTCTTGACTGGGTTATGATCCTTTGGATCGATCGTGATTGTAGCATGATTGAGCTTCAGCCCCTTGGTCGATTCAAGGGCCTTTGCTATTGCCGGGCCTTCTGCCTTGCCTGCGCGCTTGATGGCATCGATAAGCCAGTAGGTAGCATCATAAGCCATAGTCCCATTTACAAATTCTTTGCAATCGTCCTTGTAGACTTTCTTATAGCGGGCAAAAATAGGTGCCATTTTCGGGTCCTCAAGATACGTATGGTTGACCCAGTAGGTTCCCTTCATAGCATCACCGGCTATTTCATTCATAAATTCTCCGTAGCCGTCGCCGCCTATAATCGTAACATTCAGACCTAGCTCCTTGGCCTGCTTGATGATAAGTGCCATGTCCTTGCCCATTCCAGGGAGGAAGATGACATTTGCGCCAGAGCTCTTAACCTTGGTCAGCTGGGCCCTGAAGTCAACATCTGTGTCGCGGTAGCCTTCATCAGCAACTATTTTGCCTTTAAGCGCCGTATAGCTCTTCATAAAGTATTCGCGGAGCCCCTGTGCATAGTCTGATCCTACATTGTAAAGTATTGCGGCCTTGTCTTTCTTGAGAGTCGTCATTGCAAGATCAGCCGCAAGAGCGCCCTGATACGGGTCTGTGAAGCAAATGCGGAATGAATACGGGCGGACTTTGCCCTTATTGTCCACAGTTACAAGCGGGTTTGTCCCTACTGTCGAGATCTGGGGGACCTTGCCTTTGTCAACCAGCGGGGCTGTTGCGATATTTATACCGCTTGAGTTAGCTCCCAGTATTGCCACGACTTTATCATTGTCTATCATACGGCGCACTGCATTGACAGCGTCTTCATTGCGCGTCTTTGTATCGTATACGACAAGTTCTATCGGGCGTCCAAGTACGCCGCCCTTAGCATTGATATCTCCCACAACCATTTTTGCCATATTAACTTCAGTAATACCGTATGCTGCAAAGTCTCCTGTAAGCGCTGCAAGGTACCCTACCTTGATGGGAGTGGCTGCAAAAGCAGCACCTGCTGCACATAGAACAATAATGACTGCCAGTACTGCCAGTATCTTCTTCAATATGATGCACCTCCATAATGTTGTGGAACAGTTTAGGAATTTTTTAAGATTTTTTTCGTTTTACATGTGACTCTGAAGCCCGCTTTTCTGTTCACCTCCCTGCAAAAAAAAGAATTGTCCGTAAAAAACATCAAATAAAATAACTATACCGGTAAAAAACCTACTCTAAATATTCTATTATTCTGTGTTGGATATGTAAAGGAAAAAAATAAATCAGCATATGAAATTTCATATATTTTTGAACATGGCAATTGCGTCAGTTCATTTCTGTAACTGAAAGCAACAATGAAGAGACGGTCTTAGGGTTTCAAATTCTGCGGAAAATTTACATTGATAGCGATAACTGAAAAACGAGATGCATGCATGTCCTGCTTATGCGGAAGAAATTCACAGAGACATGCGCTGCATCTCGTTGTCTTGACACTGCAATTCAGCTGCCTGGCTGAAAAGTAACAGTAAGGATATCTTATTTGTTCTGGCAGCTCTTACTTCTTAAACTTATCAAAAAAGCCGTCCTTGGACCTTACAGATATTTTCATTTCCTTTGCAAGCTGTTCCAGCAGATCTCTTTCTTTCTGAGAAATGTTTTTTGGTATGTTCACTTTTACATTTATGTTCATATCGCCTGCACCTTTGCCGCGAATATACGGCATTCCACGGCCCTTGATGCGCAGCTTGGACCCGGGCTGTGTTCCGGCCGGAATATCAAGCGTCTCAAAACCGTCAAAAGTTTCGATACGTACTTCACATCCAAGAGCAGCCTGCGGATAGGCGATGTCCACCGTAGTATTGAGATCGTCTCCCTTGCGCTGGAATCTCCTGTCCGGTTTTACCTCGATAAGCAGGAACAGATCTCCAGCAGGTCCTCCGTTTACACCAGACTCTCCCTGTCCTGATACCCTGAGCCTTATCCCAGTATCAACACCGGCAGGTATTTTTACTTCAACAGAGTGCTGCCTGCGGAGACGTCCCTGTCCATGACATTCGCGGCATGGAGTTGCTATTATTTTGCCTTTACCGCGACATTTAGGACAGGTAGTGATCTGCGCCATCTGTCCAAATGGAGTATTTACCGTTTGCTGGACCTGTCCTCGCCCTCCGCATGCCGGGCATGTTTCTATTTTGCTGCCCGGTTCAGCTCCGTTTCCTGAGCAGTGAGGACATGTTTCAAGCCTTGGAATTTCGATTTTTCGGGTTAATCCCCTATATGCATCTTCAAGAGATATCTGCATCGTGTATTCAAGGTCACTGCCGCGAAGCGGCGCGTTGGGATTGGCCGAACGCCTTGATGATCCGCCGAATGCACTGCCAAAAATATCGCCGAAAATATCCCCTAAATCAGCTCCTCCGAAACCGCCTCCGAAACCAGTACCTCCAAAGCCGCTGAAATCTCCGCCCGGAGGCATATCTCCTACATACCCGAACTGATCGTACTGTGCTCGTTTCTGGGGATCGCTTAACACTTCGTTGGCTTCATTTATTTCCTTATATTTTTTCTCAGCCTCCGTATCACCCGGATGGGCATCCGGGTGATATTTTTTGGTAAGCTTACGGTAGGCCTTCTTGATTTCGTCAGCCGAGGCTTCGCGTCCGACACCCAATATATCGTAATAATCTTTTTTGCCGGGAGCAGCCATCAGCGTTCACCTCACACTACTTGTTGTCTTCTTCATGGAACTCTGCGTCTACTGTTGTTCCATCCTGTCCACCATGATTATTCTCTGCCTGTCCGCTGTCTGCAGTCTGGCTGCTTCCCTGCTGGGCCGCCTGGGCTTTGGCATAAGCCTTCTGCGAAATTGGGTGCATTGCTGTCATTAGTTCTTCTACTGCGGACTTTATAGCTTTGGTATCTTCACCCGTAAGCAGATCCCGCAATGCCTTTATCTTACCTTCCACCGCCGATTTTTCCTCTGGAGTGGCTTCAGCCCCAAGATCTTTCAATGCTTTCTCTGCATTGTACGCAGCGCTGTCACCTTCATTACGGGCTTCTATGAGTTCCTTTTTCCTTTTGTCCTCGTCTTCGTTAGCTTCTGCATCACGGCGCATTTTTTCTATCTCTTCATCAGACAGTCTAGACGACTGGATGGTTATGTTCTGTACTTTGCCTGTTGCCTTGTCTTTTGCAGTAACATTAACGATGCCGTTCGCGTCAATATCGAATGTAACTTCTATCTGCGGGATTCCGCGGGGCGCCGGAGCTATGCCGTCAAGGAAGAATTTACCCAGAGATACGTTGTTAGCAGCCATAGCTCTTTCTCCCTGAAGCACATGTATCTCCACCTGCGGCTGGTTATCGGCAGCTGTGGTAAATACCTGGCTTTTTGATACAGGGATCGCGCTGTTCTTTTCGATAATCTTGGTAAAAACTCCGCCAAGCGTCTCAAGCCCCAGTGAAAGGGGAGTGACATCGACAAGAACTATGCCCTTATGTTCGCCTGAAAGTATGGCTCCCTGGATCGCTGCGCCTACTGCAACACATTCATCGGGATTGATACCCTTTGTAGGTTCTTTGCCCAGAAGCTCCCTGACTTTGCGCTGTACCATCGGCATACGCGTTGAACCGCCGACAAGCAGTATTTTATCTATATCCGAATTCTGCATGCCTGCATCATTGAGCGCAGTACGGACAGGCTGTACGGTCCTGTCAAGAAGATCCCTCGTAAGCTCTTCGAATTTTGCCCGCGTAAGCGCCATTTCAAGATGTTTCGGCCCGTTCTGGTCTGCTGTAATGAAAGGCAGAGAAATTGAGGTCTCGGCCATGGACGAAAGCTCGATCTTTGCTTTTTCTGCTGCTTCACGAAGACGCTGTGCAGCCATCTTGTCTTTGCGCAGGTCTACGCCGTCGCTCTTTCTAAACTCCTCGGCCATCCAGTCAACAACCCTTGCATCCCAGTCATCGCCGCCAAGACGGTTGTCACCTGATGTCGAAAGCACCTCAAAGACCCCGTCGCCTACATCAAGGATCGAAACATCGAACGTCCCGCCGCCAAGGTCGAAAACCATTATTTTATGGTCTCCTTCCTTATTTACACCGTAAGCAAGGCAGGCAGCCGTCGGTTCATTTATTACACGCAGCACCTCAAGCCCGGCTATTGTACCTGCATCCTTCGTAGCCTGGCGCTGTGCGTCCGTAAAGTAGGCCGGACATGTAATGACAGCCTTGCTGACAGTTGTTCCAAGATATTCCTCCGCATCCCTCTTAAGTTTCTGAAGTATCATTGATGATATCTGCTGCGGAGTATATTGCTGGTTATCAATCTTTACTTTGTAGTCGCTGCCCATCTGGCGCTTTATTGATATTACGGTGCGCTCAGGGTTGACTATAGCCTGACGCTTTGCAAGCTGCCCAACCAATCTCTCATTTTCTTTAGTAAATGCCACTACGGACGGTGTCGTCCTTCCGCCTTCAGGATTTGGTATAACAGTTACGTTGTCGCCTTCTTTGACAGCTACACAGCTATTTGTAGTACCAAGGTCGATCCCGATTATTTTTTCCATGTTTCATTCCACCTTTTATATTAAAAATATGTTCGTTATTTCCACTTATACTTACAATGTATTGCTATACGGCATGCCGTGCTATCCGTTATATTTCCCTACACGGACCTGGGCCGCACGCATGACTCTCCCTGCAAGTTTATATCCCTTTCTCAGCGTTTCTATTATATGTCCGTCTTTTGTTTCATCTTTAACAGGCTCCAACGATATCGCTTCATGTACAGAAGGATCGAACTTCCCCTCTGTCGGGATCATTTCAAGCCCCATGCTGTCCATTGCTTCGGCAAACTGTTTTATCACCATTGCCATGCCCTTATAAAGGCATCCATCCTTATCTTCAACTGCGCCGCATATTCTCTCGATATTCTCAAAAACGGGCAGCAACTTTTCTACGAACTTTTCTGAAGCGAGCTTTTTATCCCGTTCCCTGTCGCGTTCGACACGCGTCCTGAAATTATAATAGTCAGCCCTTGCTCTTGCTGCTTCTTCTGTCAGATCTTTTATCTGTATTTTAAGTTCCTTTATCTCATTTCTTGCTTTTTCCGACTCTTCCTGCAGCAAATCGCGTTCGGCCTTGATATCATCTGCATCAGTAGCGGCGCTTTCGTTTTGCTGTTCCTTTATCGGATATGCGTTTTCAGTTTCTTTTTTTACTTCATCCATCTATAACTTATCCTCCCCGTCAGGTTCTGTCTCCAAGGTATGGAGCACCATATCTATAGTAGCTATCACCTTTTCATAATCCATCCTGTCAGGACCGATAACACCTATCATAGCCCTCTGTCCGTTTGAAACTGTTGAAGCTGCAACAAGGGCCGATTTTTTCATGGCAGGAGACTCATTCTCGTCACCTATTACTATATTTATCCCTTCCTTGGAACAGCTGTTCACAAGATCCTCCATGCCTCTTTCCTGCTCAAGAAACTCGTACAGCGCTTTAATTTTACTGAGATCCTGAAAATCAGGGGCATTAAGCATATGACTCATCGACCCGGTAAAAACCTTCATCGAAGGAGAAAGCATTATCAATTCAAGTTCGCTCAGCGCACTTGCGCAGGCATCACGATAATCATGAAGCTCCTGCATTATGTAGCACTGCAGCGAGTTTTTTATTTCAGCCCATGTGCACCCGGCAAATGTATTTATTCTCCTTGACAGGTCATCAAGATAATCCTGGGACATATCCCATGGCAGACTGATCATCTTCTGGTGGACAAGCCCTCCGTTAAGAACAACAAGAAGAAGAACCTTACGCTCACCCATCCTTACAAAATCAACTCTCTGGAACCTGACTTTATCCAGCGGGGTAAGCGCAGCGACACCGACATAGTTTGAAACATGGCTGAGCATATCCGACACGGACTCAAGTGCACCTTCCAGGCCTTTCTTATGTTCCCTGAGGCTTTTAACCAGCATACTGCTGTACTTTTTTGAATCAACCCTGCGAAGGACCGAGTCGGCATAGATGCGGTAACCCTGCGTTGTCGGTATGCGACCTGAAGAAGTGTGCATCTGTTTCAAAAAACCCATCTCTTCAAGATCTGACATTTCGTTGCGTATCGTGGCCGAGCTGTGTCCGGTAAGGTAACGGCGTGAGATGGTCCTTGAACCAACGCTTTCACCGCTTTGAATATACTCGTACACTACGGACAGCACTACTTCCAACTGTCTTTCTGTAAGCATCGGCCATCCCCTCACCTTGTTAGCACTCTCGTGCCATGAGTGCTAACTGTATTTTAATGTGATAAGAATAACAGCCCTTGGAGCAAATGTCAAGACAGGTCAGAAAATTTACCCTGTGTATTTTACTTATTGGATAACATGGCTTTGCAGATAAACAAAAATCTTAAGTTGGCAATAATGTATAATGGTCTGGATAGAATCAGATCATGTTCTAGATTATACAAATTGGTTTTATGAAACTACTGAAACAGGGGTGCCTACAATTGAAGACTACCATTTACCTCATCAGACATGGCGAATGCGCCGGGAACAAAGAAAACCGTATCAGGGGCTGCCATGATTTTCCGCTTAATGATAACGGGTTCATTCAGGCTGAGGCACTGTCCCAGGCCATGACAGGCAAAAATATTAAATACATTTATTCAAGCCCTCTGATGCGTGCAACATCCACTGCAGGAATAATAGCAGATAAACTTGATCTTGGTTTTGAAACACTGGACGGGTTCTGCAACATAAGGCTCGGACCTTGGGAAGGCAGGCTTAAATCCGAATTGGCTGTCGAATCACCTGAACAATGGAAGACCTGGCTGACAAACCCTGAAGAACTCCGCATAAAAGGAGCAGAGACACTTGATGATGTGCAAGTCCGTTCACTCAACGAGCTTAAAGCACTTATAGAAAAACATCCTGGGATTACTTTTGCCGTTGTTGCACACCGCGGCGTATTAAAGCCAATGCTTGCCGGGGCGCTTGGGATAGCACGGCCGAGCTTTTGGCGGTTGCATATTGATACCGCCTCATATAGTATTCTTACATACGATGACGTACATGGATTTTGTCTTATGGGGCTTAATTTTACAGAGCACCTTAAGGGGATTCAGATAGTTCAGGAATTTGAATGACAGGAGCTGGAGAATGATTCCGTATCAGATAAAATTTCTGAAAAAATCAGAACTGGAAGGTGCTCTGAGACATATAGGGGCAGATCTGCGCAGCTTCCCTTTCTTCGATAACAAAAGAGAAATAAAAACTCTATACATATCAGGTATAGATGTAAGGGCCGCAAACGTGCTGAAACAGGAAATGCTCTCACGCGGCGGGGATGCAGCTGTTCATGCACATGCTGTGGACTGCGCTGTCAGACATTCCGATATCCTCATATTCGGAACAGCCAGGCAGATGGGTTTTCTTGCTGATAAAATAGAATCAATGACATGGTGGGGAATTCCAGAAATAGCGGCATGCATACGCACTGCACTTTCAGGACTGTCATGTAAAATAGGACCGGCAAAGCTGCCTTCAGGACGAACCCTGCCATTGGGAGACCGCTCTCTTATAATGGGCATAATCAATCTGACCGATGATTCTTTCTACCAGGACAGCCGTACATGCAGCACTGACAAAGCTGTAGAAAAAGCACAGAAGATGGCTGCCGACGGAGCCGACATCCTTGATCTGGGTGCTGAATCGACGCGTCCCGGATCTGCCAGGGTAGCCGAAAGTGAGGAAATTGCAAGGATAGTGCCTGCCGTATCGCAAATACGCAAGGCGCTACCGGCAATACCGATATCGATAGACACGACGAGGAACAGTGTGGCGCGTGCAGCTTTGGAAGCAGGCGCCGATATAATAAACGATATTTCCGGGCTTGCCTATGAACCGGAAATTGCAGCTTCCGTATCGGATTTAGGTGGAATGCTGGTCCTGATGCACATGAAAGGGATCCCAGAGACAATGCAGTCAATGTGTGCATACAGCAATATTCTTCTTGAAATAGCTGAATCATTTGAACACGGAATTTCTCAGGCCGGATCATACGGCCTGGAACGTTCCCGTATCATATTGGATCCCGGGATAGGATTTGCCAAAAATTATAACCAGAATCTTTTCATACTGGGTCATATTGAATCATTCAGGACATTCGGCCTTCCCCTGCTGATAGGGGCTTCAAGGAAAGGCACAATAGGAGCGGCAACGGCCTCAGAATTGCCTTCCGAGCGGCTTGAAGGCACAATTGCGGTCTCATCTTTATGCGCATGGAACGGAGTCGATATAATACGCGTACATGATGTTCTTGAAAACAGAAAGGCTGTCATGATGATCGAAGCAATAAAAGGTGCCAAATATGAATGAAAGACACATAGCAATGTCTCTCGGATCAAACATCGGAAACAGGCTTGCCTACCTGTCACAGGCGGTAGGCATGCTCCGCGGTGCCGGCTTCAGGATAACTGACATGAGCCGTGTCTGGGAAACTGAACCATGGGGTGTAGCGGAACAGCCCAGATTCCTTAATATGTGTCTTACCGCAGACTCAGATTTTGCCCCTGTTGAAATGCTGCATATTGTAAAAGATATTGAAAGACGGCTTGGACGCAGCATTTCCGAAAAATGGGGACCTCGGGAAATAGATATTGATCTGTTACTGATTGACGATGAAATAATCGACATCAAGTCTTTTAAAATTCCGCACCCGCTGATGCATAAAAGAGCATTTGTCCTGATACCGATGACAGAAATAGCTCCGTCGTTAATTCACCCTGTACTGAAAAAAACATTGCGCGAGCTATCCGATGAACTTGAAGACAAAGGCAATATGACATGGATAATCAAATTATAAAAATTTCATCGATAAAAGATTTTTTTGCTAAAAAAATCAGTGAATGCCGTCAGAAACGCCTGATATGCAATGCAGTTCTGCCGCTGATTGCAGCTGTATTTGGAATCATTATTTTTATCATGCCGGCACCTAAGACGTACGAAGGCGGATCGAACCTCAGAACATTAAGAGTTGTAGATTACCCAATGGTGCTTGTCCTTGAACAGGACAAGGGCACTATATCATCGGCATGGCTGCGTACACCTGCCGGGGCAGTCGAGATAGAGCAAGTCGAAGGCATGTCATACATAGCAGAGAGCGTCTTTTTATCCCAGGTCGACCAGGATTCTAAAGATGACGTCCTGTGGAGGACATCTTACACTAATTTTGACGGGGACGGGATACACCTCTGGATAGGCATGACCACATGGCTTCCCAAAGTATACATACTTAAGACTCCCTTCCAATATACAAGGTGGGATGCCGTGCCGGCCAAACTTATCGTTCCTAAGGGCACGGCTGTTTATATATCGCCGGCAACGCCGGCATATGAAAAAACTGATTCATACAGCGGCAGGGACAGTTATTCCTTTGTTTACACATTAAGGATGACCCCTGAAGGACCTTCTTTCGTACCGGTCCCCGACGTCTACAGGCAATTATATATTTTACTCCGGGCCGGAATACAGGGCGAATCCTCCCCGACAAAAAAACTTGCTTATGTAAGAATGCTGAATGAATTCAGCAGCTTAGCAGACGGCAATCCGCCGCAGGCCGAAACTTTGCTTAACCTGCAGCTTGAAAAAATTGCAGTATTGTCATGGAAACGGTAAAACAGCAACACTCTGCTTTCAAAATAAGGTTTGAAGTTAGTTTTTATTTATAGAGGCAATCTCACGGATATCAACGGATATCAAATAATTTTCAGATATCTTTTTTTATGTCTTCTTTCTCCCCATGTGTAATTTTAAGCAATTCACAGGGAGATATAGGGAAAAAAGCATGATCCGTACCTGCCGCCGCCCAAACTGTTTCATGAATGAAAAGATCTTCGTCCAGCAAGGTCACCGGCTGCTCAGGATAACCTACCGGAGGCACCCCGCCAGGCTGGAAACCTGACCATTCATAGCAGCTTTCAGGCTGTGCAAAGGAAACATGTGATGCTCCCAATATTTTTTTTATCTTCTTTGTTTCCACCCTGTTGATACCTGACATCAGGGCCAGCGCAAAATACTCTCCGCGGTTAACGCGCAGCAGTATGCTTTTTAGTATTTCAGGCTCAGGGGCTCCTACAGCAGCGGAGGCATCAGCCACTGTAAATATGGTTGCCTCGGTATGTAATATTTTCCCCTTGTATCCCGCATCATCAAGAAATTTATGCACAGCCTCAACCGGCTGAAAATTTTCTTTACTTCCTATCATAATAAACCCACCTGCGATTTTATATTTATTACTTTATTATTGCTGCCCTATCCGGAGCGCGGCCGTGGCCTTAATACACAATGCATAGTTTTTTATGGGAGCAGGAGTTTCACCGGCCACTTTAAAAATCGTTTTGCCGCTCTTATCACCGCATATTATCCGATAAACTTCCCTGTTCTCAAAAACAGAACGCACAAATTCCCTGGTTTCATAGTACGGTATATCTTCAATCCATTCTGCCCAGTCGTTGGCTGAAAGCGTATTCCATCTGACAACTGATGCCGTACCTGCATTATAAGCCGCTACAGCTCTAATTATATCTCCGTCGAATTTTTTAATCTGGCGCGCAAGATAATTTGCTCCGAGCAGTATATTATGCTCAGGAAGATATACATTCGGGGCTGCTATCTTTAAACTAAGCGCCTCGGCTTCGGCTGTAGCAGGCATAAGCTGCATCAGCCCTATTGCGCCTGACTGGCTCACTGCGTTGGTTTTAAATTTGCTTTCACGTTTCATTACCGCCCATATCATGTATTCTGGAATCCCCGTCCTTTTTGAAGCAGCTTCAACTTCATAACGCCACGGACAGGGATGAAAAAGAACCTCCGCTCTGATCTTTTTTTCTCTTGGCAGTACAGACAGTCCTCCATCCGGGAAAATCAGGAATGTGTAAAAATCTAACGGGAATTTTCCTGCCAGAGTTTTTTTGAGCATCCCGGCTTCTTCAAACCTTCCCAGTTTCTCAAGAGCTCTTATCCTCCAGTAATAAAATTTTGCAGGGCGCGGCGCAACAGCAGCCATAAACGGGTTTTTAGACCAGCATGACAATGCGGCATCAGTTCTGCCGTCTTTCCAGGCCCGCCATCCGTCATTCCAGTTGCATGCGGCAGTTTGTCTGGAAATTGTAAAAAAATAACATGTAAAAAAACACACAGCTAAAAATAATATTGCAATGAAGAGAGAAATCAATATAGCCCGCTTGCGTAAGCGGAAATTTTCGGCTAATGTTAAATAAGATATCTGGAATATGGAGGAAACGTCTTGCATAAATCGGAACCGCCCTTTAATTTGAATGAGCTCTATGATGAGAAAAGTATCCTTCACTTGAGTAGCGACGTCAAGAGGTCTTATGCGGATAATATAGGGAATACAGCCATCAAGTCTGTCCTGGCAGAAATATATACCGCTCCTAAACCAGGACTGGTAGACCCGCTTGGGCAGGGCTGTCATGCCGATATGGACTGGCATACTTTTACACGCAGTGCGGAAGCGATAGCACCATACTGGAAGCGCCAGGCTATTACCGGGCTGCTTAATGCAAACCCTGATTCAGCACTTGAGAAACTCCGTGCTACGGGAATCGAAATGGAAAATGCCATGCTTGCTGCAACCAACGGCATAAACACTCATAAGGGCCTTATATATCTGCTGTCACTTCTTGTTTACGGAACCGGCATCTGTATCTGCAGAAAAGCAGAGCTGACCCCTGTAAACATTGTTTCTTTCGCTTCATCAGCCGTTAGGGGGACCGTCGAAAGGGATCTTGTCCCTCTGAAAAAATCATGCCGGGCTGATAAAATGACACACGGTGAAAAATTATTTATCAATTACGGGATAACCGGAATACGCGGCGAGGCTGAAAGAGGTTTTCCATCAATGCTTAATTTCGGACTGCCTGAATTTAAAAGTGCAATAAGAGCCGGTGCATCGTATAATGATGCGTCACTTTCGGCTCTGCTGGCAATAATGGAATCAATTGAGGACAGCAATGTCATACACAGAGGCGGTTATGATTTCTGGCATGACAGATATAGAAGCATAATACGGGATGCAAGGTCGGAATTTGATCCGCTTTCCGGAAATTATGCAGTGCTTGAAAAACTTGAAAATATTTTCATACCGCTAAGGATAAGCCCGGGAGGTGCGGCTGATATGCTTAGCTGCACTATTTTCATATATAATCTTATCGAACCTACTTGTCAACAATAACTTTTTGTTGTATTCTTCGATAACACACTACTATTAAGAAAGGGCGGATTACAATGAGTCTTGGCAACAGGATAAAATCGTTACGCAAGGCACAGAATCTTACTCAGCAGAAGCTTGCGGATAAAGTCGAGGTAAGCCGGATTTATGTGCAGGCACTGGAGAGCAACAGGCGTCTTCCGTCAATGAAGCTTCTGCAGAGACTCGCTCCCGCTCTGAATGTAGAAGTAACCGATCTTCTGATGGACCTATCCTCACCTGCCAAACCAGGAAGGGTACAACTTGAATCAATGCTTGACAATGGAGAACTTGAAATTTGGTACCGCAGCAAAAAGCTTTCCGATAATGAACTGCACCGGGTTTACCGTGTAATCGAAGCAGCTCTTGATGACTGGGACACAAAGGATGCTGGCAGGAAATAAAAACAAGACAGAAAGCCTTTACTGCGACCTGCCTTCTGTTCCTGAATCTATACCGAAGTGGGCTGAGCTTGAAGCTAAAGAATGGCAGCGGCTCAGTGAATTTGAGATATTGGCAAAGGCAGAGGATATCACCGGACTCTGTCTGGAATTGAAATATGAATCCCTTCCTGCAGGCGTGTGGGGGATACACATAGTACACGGAGAACACGGAAGGATATGCATCAATTCACAACTGCCGCTTATCTGGCGGCGGTTTGCTGTTTTTCATGAAATATACCACCTTATCAACCACAGGAAGGGGTCCGTTTTCTGGACACATACTTTCGAATCAATGGAAAGTTTTGAGAACAGGGCTGATTTTTTTGCGTGGGCAGCACTTTGGCCTGAATGGAGCGAAGGGGATTATTCAGATTGGGCATGAATACTGGCATAATGGGCAAACTACCGTTCTTTCTTCCTTTCGCAGGCTGCCGCGGGCGATGTGTTTACTGCAACCAGCAGACGATAACAGGCGTATCCGAAATACCGTCACCTGATTATGTTTGCTCTGTACTGAAAAAACTTAACGGACCGAGGGAAATATGTTTTTTTGGTGGCTCTTTCTGCAGGTTTCCTATTGATACAATTAAAGCGTACCTTGAAGCTGTTGTAAGATTTGCCCCTGAGGGAAGCCGGATACGCTTCTCAACATACCCCGGTGACTTGCGTGAACCTGATATTAGAACGCTTCTGTCCTCATATCCAATCGCATGCGTAGAACTTGGGATACCTTCGCTTGACCCCGATGTGCTTTTCGCCTGCAGAAGGGAAACTGATCCTGAAACTATAATTGAAAACATAACTGCTCTGCGTGATGAATCATTTGCCATTGCAGTACAAATGATGATAGGCCTTCCCGGGCAGACACAGGAGAGCAGTATAAGTGATCTTAGAAGACTTGCTGCGTTAAAGGGTCCATTGGCATGGGATCTTCGACTTTATCCCTGTCTGGTGCTTGAAGGAACCGAACTTTTTTCAATGGCTGAATACGGAGAATATAAGCCTCTTTCTGTTTTGGAAGCAGTTGAATGGGGAGGCAAATTTATCGACATGGCAGTCTCATTCGGCTTCAATCCTATCAGGGTCGGGCTTCAGGAATCGGAACTTTTGGCTTCCCAGGTCCGCGGCGGGCCGCACCACGCGGCATTGGGCGAAATGATATCAGCAGAAGCCCTCGTACTGAAACTCCTCAGAAACAATTGGACGGGACCCTGGACTGTACCTGTGGAACACATATCCAAATTCACCGGGCACGGATGCTTCGGTTTATGCCGGCTTGCGGAACATTCAGGCATTACTATGGAGAAAGCCTCAGAGAGACTCAGTTTTTTCCCAAGTTCAAATAAAATTATATGATCATATATACTCTCTCATAAACTCTGGCATTTATACTATACATGTCATTGTTTGTGTTATTGTTGCTAATGCATGCAAAAAAGGGAAGGGGTTTTTTTATGACGGACAGGAGAGAGAAAATACTTGCCCTATTTGATAGATTCGAGTCTCCATTTTTTTCAGCAAAGAACAGATTCATCCGTTCCGCGACATGGCTTGCCGGTGCTGAAGAAACAAGCGGCATAATAACAGCGGATGAAATCAGGCGACATGCTGAAATAGCAGCTGGCGGAGCCGGAACATTAATAACAGGGGCAGCATATATAAACGGGGAAGCAAAAGGATTAAAACGCCAGTGGGGACTGCATACTGACAAGCATATAAATGACGTTGTGTCTGTAGCCGAGGCAGTGCATAGATATGGTTCCAAATTAATAGTTCAGTTATGCCATGCGGGCGGGCAGCGCGATTCGTCCGTTATTGACGGGACACGCTCGTTATCCCCGTCGGGTGGGTGCGTCCCCCTCTGTGGAGTGCAAACTGAATCCATGTCCTGTGACGATATCTCAAAGGTTGCCGCGGATTTCGCAGATGCAGCAGCCAGAGTAAAAAAGGGCGGTGCAGACGGTGTTCAAATTCAAGGCGGGCACGGTTTTTTATTTACTCAGTTCTTATCTCCCGTCACAAACAAAAGAAACGATGCTTATGGAGGATCTCTTGGGAACAGATGCAGGATCTTTTTTGAGGTACTCGATAGGATACGCAGTGCAGTAGGGAATGATTTTCCTGTGTGGTTCAAGGTAAGCGTTTCGGATGGGATCAATGGCGGCTATACACCGGAGGACGGGCTATATGTTGCCGGGAGGCTTCTCAAAAACGGAGCAGACGCCATAGAGGTATCCAACGGGGCGATATACGCCGGCCCAGTTAACTCACCGTCTGTGATCGGCGTAGGAGGGGCAGAGACGGAAGCACCGTTCAGAAATTATGCAGCAGCACTTAAAAAGATCTCCTCTGAAAAACAGCTGATCGTTCTCACTGGAGGGATCAGAAGCCTTGATGTAATGTCGGAGCTGATACACGAAAACACCTGCGATCTTATAGGCCTCAGCCGTCCGTTCATAGCAGAACCTGATCTTATCAACAGGTGGTATGAAGAAGATTCCCGTCCATCTGCCTGCATATCATGCAACGCATGTTTCAGTACGGCAAAATCAGGAACGGTAGAATGCCCTGTCCTGAGGGACAGAAATGAAGGATACTGGGATCCGCTTTAAATTAAACGGAGTAAGTATTATATGCAGAAATTGTTAAATTTGTCTACGTAATTTCACTGAACTAATGCTCAAAAAAGTTGACAACTGTTGACAAGTTTTAATGTGGACACTAGACTTCTCTAACAAAATCTGCACTAAGATGCAAAAAAACATTAATCTGAAACAACTAGGGGGTGTTTCCAAATGGATAGTACACAACTGCAGAACCTGCTTATGGAAAAAGCCCATACGATGCCTAATAAGGCACGCCGAGTGGCTGAATACCTTCTTGCAAACATGAGAGAGGCATCCTTTCGCTCAATAGGTGATATTGCAGATGAACTTAAGGTTTCAAAAGCTCAGCTCGTCAGGGTTGCCCAGATGCTTGGTTTCTCGGGTTATGCGGAACTTAAAAACTGTTTGCAAAAAGCCATTTTGGAACAGATCAATCCGGCCGCACTGCTTGCCCGCGCGGTAAGCAGCGGGGACACATTGCCGGACAGCGTATATCACGCCGAACATGCCAATCTGGATGATACCATGGCTCAGTTATCCCAGGAAGATACAGACAAATTCTGCTCACTGGTAAAAAAGGCGAACAATATTTATTGTATCGGCTGGGGAATATCATCCCTGGTAGTCGAGCTGCTGCAGATGCGTCTTTCTGTTATGGGGCGCAAGGCTGTGCTTGTAAGGCGCGGATGCCTGTCCCTGTGGGAACAGGTCCGCTGTGTAAAGCAGGGAGATGTCGTTATAGTATGTGAACTCCCGAGCTACGCTGTTGAAGTAACTGAGGCAGTGGAGATAGCAAGCAAAAACGGGGCCAAAGTAATTACTATGACTGACAGTGCAGCTGCCCCTGTATGCAGGACTGCGGAACTTTCTTTCTTTGTGTCGGCAAGCAGCCCGACTTTTGGCAGCAGCATCATAGGACCGCTCTTTCTTACTCACGTTCTGACATCGGCACTTTCTGTAGCTCTTGGTCAGGATGCTAAAAAATCATTTGAAGAACAGGCTCAGTTCCTGCACGACGAAAGAATATTCCACCCAATATTCGGGCTTAAGTATTAAAAAATCACGACATGCCCGCATAAAAAGAAGCCCCATGGAGGGCTTCTTTTTATGCGGGCATGTCGTGGATAATAAAAACAGCCGCACTTCACATACGATTCAAATAAACATTAGCAAATTTAGATGCATGTTTTTATCATTATTACTTCTCCTGCATCGGCAGCTTCAAGTTCAGCCCTGTCCGGCGCCGCAGGAACATGCCATTCGGCGGCTATGCAGCTTTTGATATATTCAGCAAGAACATCCGGAGCCCGTTCAATTACGTCACTGCGGTCCTCACCTTCAACCCAGCAGCCCTGCAAACCGGGGAAATTAGCTACCCAAAGTTTTCCCCCATCGTAGCCAAAGGCTACAACAGCAGGATATATATATTCTTTCACTTTCTGTCACCCCAATACTTTTTCAAGTACACGCATCAAATTCAAGCCAAGGATGCCATGAGCCACATTTGTTTTGAAAATCTTTCTTATCGGATTCACAAGCCTGAGAAAGGCATCCTCATGGTCATAAAAAATATCCGTATCCTCAGCGGTGTCCCGTTCCTCCCTCAGTGAACTGACGCAATCGCAAAGGTCAAGTCCGAGGCATACATGGTCTGCACCTGCTATTTCAATAATATGATCAATATGTCCGATTAATTTTTCAGGTAAACGATCTTCCGGGGAATCAGCACAAAATGGTGCATATGCATTGATCCCTATTACACCCCCGGATTTTGCAATCAGTAAAATCTGGTCATCGGTAAGATTTCTGCTATGCCCGCATATTTTACGGCAGTTTGAATGCGATGCGATGAACGGCAATTCTGCAATCCCAGCCAAATCATAAAATCCAGGGTCATTAAGATGGCTTACATCAAGCACGATTCCAAGCTCCTGGGCTTTTGCGACAAGATCAAAACCAAATTCTGTCAGTCCTCCCATGAACCGCTGAGCAAAAGCTGGGGCAAAAATGCTCCCGTCACCGGCATAATTCCTGCGCGACCATGTCAGACCGAGAAGTCTGACTCCAAGATCATAAAACACACGAAGCAGCATAATATCATTTTTCAGTGGTTCAGCTCCCTCAAGTGACAGAAATATAGCGATCTTTCCATTTTCAATTGAATCACGAGCTTCTTTCACTTTTCGGCAAATTGAAAAATGCCCTGGCGACTCGCTAATATCTTCTTTAAGGGCCGATATCTGATCCAGCGCATTACGGAGCGCGCCTTCAGGGATAAACCTGTCTCTGATAAAAATGGAACAAATCAGCGCATTTATTCCACCGGAACGCAGAGACGGGAGATACCTTTTTTCAAGGACATTATGCTCTCCGCACAGCCTGAAATGCAGGATATCAAGAATCAGGTCGGAATGTGCATCAAAAACTATATCTTTCAAGACACTGTACCTTAGATTTTAATTTTCTGTATGTCCATATTTTCAAGGTTGAACCAGAACAGGGTACTGCGCTGCAGTTTTTCACTGAATCCGGCAAGTATTTTTATAGTTTCAGAAACCTCTACCGATGCAATGAAAGCCGGGGTAAATGCCAAATTGCCTGTCTCGCTTTCAATTCCCCTGTCCGGGACATCACCGCTATCCCAAATAGGAATATTATCAGGATAAAAGACTCCTGACTGTCCAAAGAAACCGGCAACAGCACCATGTATGTATGGAATATTCAGTTCCCTGCACGTTTTGAATGCAGCTCTTCGCGCACTGTTGCTGTCCAAAGCATCCACCACGGCAGAACATCCCTTAAATATTTCCATACCGTTTTCTTCGTTTACAAACATTGCCTTAGGATACGGCGTAACGGCGGCATTTATCATACGTACACGTCTGGCCGCAGTTTCCGCTTTATTCACACCGAGATTTTCCTCACATGAAAACAGCTGCCTGTTCAGATTATTATCATCAAAAACATCGCCGTCCACCATAACTATTTCACCCACACCTGCTCTTGCAAGCATTTCTATTATCCAGCCTCCAAGGCCGCCGCAGCCTGCCACAGCTACACGGGCCTGAAGCAGCCTGATCTGACCTTCCAGGCCAAGAGTACCTATATTGCGTTCATAACGCGACGGGCATATACCAGATTCCAGTGCAAATATTTCAGAATCACGGACTGATATTCCGCATTCCCGCGCAACTTCACGGCAGAAGAAAAAAGGTATTGTCAGTATGCCGTTTTTATTGGTTACCGCCTTCGATTTCATAAGTTCCAGCATTTCTGCCGCCATGTTCAGCACGCCCTTCCACACGAAAATTGAATACATATTATATTTTCCAAGTAATTTTATCATTATATGCCTAATCAAGAAAATGCACCTTTCCGCCGGATTGATCAAGGCATCGTATTCTATTAGAGGCGAATTTGATGTACAATTGGGGACATGCTGGATAAGATTATACCTACTTTCAATGATCAAACAACTTCATGGACAAAAGACGGCTGCCGGAATGCTGTTATCCTTATGAGCGGCGGAGTTGATTCAAGCGCTGCAGCCGTTATTTTGTTGAAAAAAGGATATTCTGTAGCAGGACTTACCATGAATATCTCCGATGACAAAAACTGCTTTGCCTGCAGATCCGCTGCTTCTGTATGCAGAGCGCTGTCTATACCTCACTTTTATGCAGATGCTTCAAATGAATTTAAAACTTGCGTTTCGGAACCATTCCGCGCAGCTTACAGTTCAGGCATGACCCCGAATCCGTGCGCCGACTGCAATGAACATATCAAGTTCGGGATTTTGTGGGATATGGCGGAATCGGCATGGGGAAAAAACATATATATAGCTACAGGGCATTATGCCAGAATAATACATATCGGCGGCAGACCATACCTTTCAAGGGGGGTTAACAGGCAAAAGGACCAGTCTTATTTTCTAAGCGGGATACCTTCGGACAGGATCGGAAGGATTATTTTCCCGCTGGGTGATTACGAATCGAAGGAAGATGTCCGGGCTTTGGTCAGGCATGAAGGCTTATCAGTTTCAGAGCAGCCTGAAAGCATGGACATATGTTTTGCTCATGAGCGCGCCAGCGGATACAGGGATTTTCTGGACTGTCCTCGAAGACCAGGCCCGATAAAAGACATCTCCGGCAAAGTTATCGGGACACACAATGGGATAACAGGCTACACGCTTGGACAGCGCAAAGGAATAGGCATAGCTTCACAGTTTCCTCTTTTTGTAGTTGACATAAGACCTCTGGAAAACAGCATCGTAGTCGCTCCAAGGGATTCTGTTTTTTCAGAGACCGTTACCGCAGGGAAAGTAAATATACTTGCAGAAGAGCATCTTGATGGGAAAGAGGTGCTTTTCGGCAAAATACGTTCTCAGGGGGACCCTGTGCCTTGCAATGTAATGGAACACAGCAATGATACAATATATGTCCGGTTTCACACCCCGGTTTTTGCACCGTCACCGGGACAGCGTCTGGTGCTTTATACTGCTGACGGGATTGTCACAGCCGGCGGGACAATAAAGAACAGTTAATAAAGCAATTAAACGCTTCACATAATTATTGTAAAAAATGATCCTAGTTTCATTGTTCAGTCAGTTAAAGAAGTTACGGCAGGCACTTTTCAACTTAATCGGATACAGTACCGTCAAAAAAAATTATATTTTGAATAAAAAACCTTCGGCTTTTGGATAAAAAGACAATATAAGCAAACATACATAAATATTTATCCATCCAGGCAAAGTATAATTAAACAAATTCATTTCTATTTTTATCGGCAAATCTGCTACAATACTGATAATAGAAGGTTTGATATCCTTGAGGAGGGTTGCTCATGACATTGCGCGGAAAGACACAGATGGCACTCGGGGTTTCATTGCTGGTTCTGCTGCTTCTGCTCGACATAACGTTCACAGGTTTTTTAAGAAGATCCGCCGAACAGACAGACCGTGAAAGAATGGCCCTGAACTTATCCCGTGCCGTCGTTTCTATCAGCGGCGCAGCACAGACCCTTTCTGCGATTGCAGGCAACTGGGCAAATTCCGATGTAACATGGGAATATATGCGCGGTGAAAATCCAAATTATGAAACAACAATTCTAAACAGGGACGTTTTAACCGAAATAGGCATTTCTTCAATGATTTTTGTCGATAATGACCACCGGGTAAGACTATTTAAAGATTTCAGCACAGAAAAAGAACCGTCATCTCCTGCAAGTGAATTTTGCGCAATATTCGGCAACAGGCAAAATTATAATCTGCTTGATGAAGCAAAAACAACAGGCGGAACAAGCGGCATAGTCCTTAAGGGCAATCAGCCGATACTCTTCTCAATAAAGCCCATACTCACATCCGGCATGAAAGGACCCTCTGCGGGTTATCTGATAGTTACAAGGACGATCAGTCCAAGCCTTGTACAAAGTATTTCAAGAAATCTGCATTTTAATTTCGCTATCGAGCCGACAACGGACGAAGAAAAACAAACCGCCGGAACCCTTCCGCTGTCCTTTATAGATACCGGCAAAAGAAAAGATACTGTAGTGACAGGAAAAATGCTTGTAAAGGACCATTCCGGAGTGCCTTCTTTCTGGGTTCTGGGAGTTGCGCAGAAAGAGGATATTTCAGCTGCAGAATACAAGATTCAGATGCTGTTCCTCTTGTTTGCCGGACTGGCAGTGCTTCTATGTGTGTTATACGGCGTAAGGGTGAAGTATGCATTCTCTGACAGGATGCGGAAACTCCAGCACGAAATTGAAATTATACGAGATGAGACCGAACATAAAGGCGTAATAACCATCGATTCAAAAAATGACGAAATAAGCAGCCTCCAGAGAACGATCAGCGATATTGTTGCTTATCACGATTATACACAGGAGCACAAAGATAATCTCGACAGCATAAGCAGGATGGTTTACGAGCGTTTTATACAGGCAGGCAGCCGTCTCTGCTACAAAACGATAGAGGATATATCCACAGCTTTCTCTCCTGGGGATGAAAAATTCAGACGTGCCATACCAAGGGCCGCAAAAATGACAGAATGTTTCTGTAAAAAAATGAATCTCGGCGATGAAGAATCTTTTTACGCTTATCTGGGGTCCCTCTTCAGCAGGATAGGCCTTTTGGGTATCCCGTTTGCAATAAGAAATAAGAACTCTGAACTTACTCCACATGAACTCAGGGAATACAAGAAATACCCGATGATTTCAAAAGACTTCCTTGAATCGGTAGAACTGTTGCGCCCCGCTACGCAGGTCCCGTTCTACTGGAAAGAAAATTGGGACGGGACAGGATTCCCGAACGGGATAAGCGGAAGTGCGATACCGCTTTCAGCCAGGATATTTGCAATTGTGGACGAATGGAATGAAATGACAAGATCCTGGCCGGGACGCAGGCTTCCAAAACCAGAAGAAATAGAAGAAAAACTTCGCTCTCTTGCTGGAAGCAGGCTTGACCCCCAGCTTGTAGAACAGTTCATCAGAATGTTACACGGAACTGATAAGTGCTGACACAGAGACCGAAGAATATCTATGCTATGCCTGGCGTAATGTAATATATAAGAATATGTTAATTAAATTCCATTCATTATATCTTTGCATACAATACATTATTATCGGACAGGAGATTATTGAAAGATGAATATAGTGGATGCAAGAGGACTTGAATGCCCTAAACCTGTAATGAAAACAAAAGAGGCAGTCGAAAAAGGCTGCAGGGAGCTTTCCGTTTGGATCGATAATGAAATTGCTGCAGCAAATGTCAAGAGATACCTTGAAGGACAGGGGTTTGCTGTAAAGCGTGAGGACGGAGACAGCACTATACTGCTTGAGGCAAGGATAACGGCAGAAAACAAAAATGAACATAAAACAACAGCCGGCACATACGGGATACTGTTTACATCTGATACTATAGGCAATGAATCAGACGGACTTGGAGAGGTGCTGATGAAATCATACCTGGGCACGCTAGTGAAAAAAGAGTTCCCGCCAGTGACAGTAGGCCTTATGAACCAGGCTGTAAAAATGGCATTAAAAGAATCGTCGGCATATGATTATTTTTCAGAGCTGTCTGACAAAGGTACCCTTATACTTGTCTGCGGTACGTGCACCAAACATTTTGGTGTAACAGACAAGGTGGGAATAGGTGTCATCTCAAATATGTTTGAAATAACGGAAGCGGTATTCGGAACGGCCAAACCAATAGTGATAGGCTGACGGCAATATGTCAATATATCTGAATAATGCCTCAACTACATGGCCAAAACCAGGAACAGTAGCCTCAGCCATGTATGATTTCATAACCAAGCATGGAGCGAATGTTGCACGCGGAAGCGCTTCCGAACGTGACATAACAAGCCTCGACAAAGTATTCTCGTGCAGACAGAAACTGGCTGGTCTGCTTGGAGGATATTGCAGGCATAATGCTAAATATGTAACACTAACCTCCAACATAACAGAGTCGATAAATATCCTGCTTAAGGGTTTGCTGAAACCTGGAATGCGGATTGTCACGTCATCAATGGAGCACAATGCGGTGATCCGTCCGCTCAGAAGCCTGGAGGCCTCCGGAGTAAGCATAGGGATAGTACAGTGCAGTCTTCACGGATATCTTGATCCTAAAGCGCTTGACAGGACATTGCAAGACGGGGCCGATATCGCTGTTATCAGCCACTGCAGCAATGTAAGCGGCTCATTGCAGGAAATTTCTGCAATATCAGATGTCTGTGCAAAAAATCATGTGCCGCTTATAGTGGACAGTGCGCAAACTGCCGGCATAATGCCGATAGATACAGAGGCATTAGGCATATCGGCATTATGCTTTACAGGGCACAAAGGGCTTTTCGGCCCGCAGGGAACCGGAGGAATAATATGGAAACCTGAGCTTGCTGAAAAATGTTCTCCTTTTATAGAGGGCGGAACAGGCAGCCTCTCCCATGAAGAACGCCAGCCATCGCAGATGCCTGATAAATTCGAGGCAGGGACACCTAATTTGCCCGGGATAGCAGGTCTGCTTGCTTCACTTGAATGGCTTGAAAAAACCGGTGTTGAAAATATTCGTGCAAAGGAAGATATGCTTGGCAAAAAACTCGAAGAAGGCCTGCTCTGTATAAAAGGACTAAAAATATTGGGCCCGTCAGGTAATGATATCAGGCTTCCGGTCTTTTCATTAAATATAGCTGGAAAGGATAACTCGTATCTTGCAAGGGATCTTTCCGACAGATACGGGATAGAAACACGCCCTGGGCTTCATTGTGCACCGCTGGCACACCGTACTCTCGGATCATATCCTGAGGGCGCGCTGCGGCTTTCACCAGGATATTTCAATACTGAAGATGATATTGATGCCGTCATATCCGCCATTTCTGAATTGGCATCCGAGTAGGATTTTTTAGCCAGGCCTGCAGCAGTATCATGATTTTAGAACTAGTCCGCAATAAAATTATTTTTTACCAGAATATCTTTGGATAATGTATCAGCCGGATAGTACCCCTGATTCAGAAGTCCTCTTATGTAAGTCCCGTTGTAAGTAAAACAGAAAATAAGGTTTACCAGCCAGACTGTAAATAAATTAGTGACAAACATTATGGCTGCCCACTTAGCGTCCCCTCTGAACAACGGCACGCAGAAACCAAAGAAAAATACTGTCCAGCTGAACCCTACTTTAGTCGTTCTTATTTGTCCGGCACTGTTTTGCATCGTAACAAGCATTTTATATATCACCCTGCAGCTTTTTATTTTTTATTCTCATTTTCTGTCATTGTCATAATTGCAGCTTTTGACATAAAAAACCATGTTATGCTTATTACACAGGCCATAATAGGCAATGACATAAATTTAAAATCTGCTTTACCCTGCCAGTAAGCTGCGATAAAAAGCATAAGCCCTATTATTGAAATAACAAGGAATAACTTTGAAATTTTATATACTGTTTTAGCCATGGCAATAGTCATCGCTCTCACCTCTTGCGCGTAAATAAAAACAACCGTTGACAAATCATACCACATAAGGAGATTAAACATGTATAATCTGAGCAGACAATGAATACTGGGGAGGAATATTTTATGGCATTGATTATCATTGCAGCAGTTGCAGTTATTGCTCTATGGCTTATGACGACTTATAACGGGCTTGTAAGGCTGCGCAATATGATGCGGGAAGGGTGGAGCGGTATCGACGTGCAGCTTAAAAGGCGCTCTGATCTTGTGCCGAATCTTGTAGAAACAGTAAAAGGCTATGCTGCCCACGAAAAAGAAACCTTCCAGAATGTTACAAATGCAAGGGCCGCAGCCATAAATGCCGGCAATGACCAGTCAGCAAGGCTACAAGCTGAAAATGCACTCAGCGGTACTCTCAGGTCTTTGTTTGCCGTGGCTGAAAGCTATCCAGAACTTAAGGCAAACACTAATTTTCTTGAACTGCAGCAACAGCTCGGCACTATTGAAAATGATATACAGATGGCACGGCGTTATTACAATGGAACTGTAAGAAACCTGAACACAATGATACAGAAATTTCCAGCAGTTCTTATCGCCAGACATTTCGGTTTCACTGAAGCCCCATTCTTCGAAGCAGACGAGGATTCAAAACAGAACCCTAAAGTTGCATTTTAAGGGTTTGCTGAAACAAGGCCGCTCAAGGACAGATATGAAAAAGATAAAATCAAGAAAACCTGCATTTATTCTGGCGCTGCTATTCCTATTCGCGCTTGCTGCAGTAACGCGCGCTCAGGCCGAAGAAGTTTTCAAAAGCTTTGACACTTCTATCAGTATCCAGCATGACAGCTCCATTGAGGTTACTGAAATGATCGCAGCACAAGTTGAAAATATCAACATAAACAGGGGAATAATACGTTCCTTCCCCGTTGAATATACTGACAAAGACGGGAATAAGGCAGAAGTAGGATTCGATGTGCGCGATATAACACTGGACGGGGCCGCCGTTCCATGGAAAGCATCAAGATCGGGACGCAATATGGACGTAATGATAGGCGATCCTGATAAAATCATACCTCCGGGCCTGCATACATTTAAAATTAAATATGCCGTCTCACGCAGCATAGGTTTCTTTGAAGACCACGATGAGCTTTACTGGAATGTCACAGGAAGAGATTTCTCCTTTCCTGTGATCGAAGCATCATGCCGTGTGTCTCTGCCCGGAAAACCATTCGGCAAAGGGTTCAACACTATTGAATGGTACGTGGGTGAATACGGCACAAAAGGCAGCAAAGACAGGGCAAAACTTACAAATGACAACAGTGTCGCAACAACGGGGCCGCTTTCCGCAGGGGAAGTTATGACTGTCGTATTCACATGGCCCAAAGGATTGATAACACCGCCTCCGCCGCCAAGACAGGATAACCAGCAGGCTCATGCCATGATAGGAGCATTGACTCTTGCAGCCATGGCAGGGTGGTTCGCGTTTGCATGGATGAAATGGGGACGTGACCCGATACGCAGTGCCGTGATACCTATTTTTTATCCTCCGGAGGGATCTTCCCCTGCATACCTCAGGTATATACGTGATATGAAACTCGACCAGACTGCTTTTACTTCTGAAATAATAGGGCTCGCCGTAAAAGGGGCGGTCTCTATAGAGGAAATCAAAGGAAAGAAGACATTCTTCGGGACAGAAAATAATCGTTATATCCTGCACGAAACGGATTCAGAAACTGAGAATCTGACCCAGGAGGAGGATGCTCTTATGATGCAGCTCTTCCCAGGAGATACAGATACATTGGAACTGAAACAGCAAAACAGTGAAACTATTTCAGCTGCAATGAGGAGCCTTGCCAGAAACCTGCGCAGGCGCAATGCGCAGATTTTTACAAAAAACACGGACAAATGCCTGGCAGGAGTCCTAATATATCTTGCCGGAGTCGCAGCGTTATATCCCTTCAGCGGTGAAAATCCTGTAAACGTCACTCTTGCAGGGATCTGCGGTGTAATACTGCTTGGACTTGGCATGAGGCTTGGGAAAGCGGCCAACACCGGGATACAGAACATAAAACAATTCCTCGGCAGGCTTTTCCCATCTTTAATAGTGGGGATAATAGCCGCTATCTCAATTGTTGATGAGGGGCATTCTCCAATTGCCTTGATATTGTTCACCATATCCGCTGCAATGGTATCCGTGATGAGGCCGCTTATGGTTTCGAGGACCGCAGCCGGCAGCAAGATGCTGAGCGATATAGACGGTCTAAAGCTTTATATGGATACAGCGGAAAAAGAACGTCTTGAAATGTTCAACCCGCCGGAAGAAACACCTGAACTTTTCGAGCGCCTTTTGCCTTATGCTCTGGCGCTTGACTCGGCAAAAACATGGGGCAACAAATTTGAAAAAATACTTACTGCGGCACAATACAAACCGAATTGGTACACTGGCCCGTCGCCATACCTGTTTATTGGCGGAGCGGCTCTGAATGACTTTGCCAGCGACCTTAACAGCCATATAGGCAGCAGCATGGTACGTGAACAGATGCCCGGGACGAGCTCTGGAATGGGCGGAGGCGGTTTTGCAGGAGGCGGAGGCGGAGGCGGAGGCGCCAGAGGCTGGTAATACAGATAATGCTCCACACGTGCGAAAATTCTTATTTTACTTTATGATAGCCAGTCAACCTTACAGATAAGAGAGAACCGGCTGCAAAATGCACCGGTTCGTCTCTTGTTTTTTATACAGCGCAAAAAGCATGGAGCATATATTTTATTTGCTTAAAGCATTCTTCATTACCTGCCATATTTCATTCTTTTCGTGTCCCTTACGCCAGGCGGCAGCGCCTGCAAGCCTGTATTTGCTTACAAGCTGTAATTTTTTTGCCATTGAATCTTCATCTTCGACCCATACTTTATAGGTTTTGCCATTCTCAATATAGGAATAAAAATGCTGCCCAATATCCTGAAACCACATGGGCTGCAATGCTTTAGAATGTATTATTTTATCTGATTCCGGCATGGAGAGAGTGTACGATCTGATTTTAACCTTCCCGTTATCAGGAGTCTCCTCCCATTTCCTCATATAAAACGGGACACCGAGAATTAGTTTCTGCGGCGGAACTCCTTCTGCAATGGTATTTTGAACAGCCTTCTCAACCCATGGCATGGAGGCCACTGAACCGGCTTTCGGAGCGGTGCGCCAGTGTTCGTCATAAGCCATGAGCATTACATAGTCGACATATTTTGAGAGGCCCGGCCTGTCATGACTTCGGGAAAGGCCGCTGTTGCCCGGAACATGGACATCTACAGAACTTTTTAGCCCATAGGCGCTCAGGTAAGGACAAAGTATCGACATGAACCTTACATATGCGGCCCTGTCGTTAACATCCACATTTTCAAAATCTATATTTATTCCGTCAAGGTTATACAGCCTGGAGTATGCAAGAATACGTGCTATGAATATATTAACTGCCTTTGTATCCTTAAAGAACTGCGTTGTGATCTGTTTGCTGAAGCTGTTTGAAAGAAGCGGCCATACGCTGTATCCTTTCCTGTGGGCTGCCCCTACATATGAGGACGAGGCACGGTTCGCCATACTCCCGTTTCCGTCAGTCAAATTGAACCACGTCGGCAAAAGTACATCAAGTCCTTCTATTTTCTGCTCCTTTTCAAGGCATGGATTATCCCTTGTTATATAGGTCCATACCAGCATAAGCTTACCTTTCAGCTCGTTGGTCATTTTTATAGACTTATTCTGAAATCCGCCGTCAGTCTTCGGATTTCTGTAAAAAATTATTTCGCCGTTTTTCTCCTCATTATAAATATCTGTGACCATTTCCATACCGCTTACGTTAAAGTATGAAATCCCTTGCTCGGATAATGACGGGAAATATAAGGGCAGGACATTGCCTGCAAGTATTGCTATTTCAGGAATGCCAAATAAATCTGCCGGGTTTTGGATATCCAGCATAAACCCCTTGCCGTTCGGCCCGTCACGCAGCGGTACGCCCATTCGTCTCATTGCATCTGCAGGGACCCATATATCTTCGCCTCTTATGAATCCAGTGCCAACATAGACCAAACTTCCGTTTTCCTTGAATTCCAGTCCTGCCGGTATATCACCTTCGGCTGCCAAAGCACCGCTGCAAATCACAGCTGACACAAAAAATACAACAATAAAAATAAACGATATCCGATAAAAATATATGTTCCTTTCCGTCATGCGCCCTAATGGCTCCTTTCGTTACATTACATCCTTTTTATATTTTAATGATAACCTGCTATGAATGATTCGGCAAAAATGCTTTATAATGCACATGCGATCATATATAGAAAGGCTGAGGCATATGTTTCCGAGGAAAATATTTTTTGCCGCCATATGTTTTGCATGTGTTTTTTTTAATTCTTCAGAGGCGTTTTGTCACGCCAAGGGCATGACTATCAATCTTGAAACATTTATCACAAGGCTCGGATATGTATATCAACAGGTACCCATAGGCTTTTCAAGCGCAGACATACGCTCTGGAATGCATAAAATGGGTGACCTTGAGTATATGCTCGAATATAACAACGATGTGATGCTGCTTATAAATGCTGAAAATAAAATAAATATTAAAAATATTGCAGTTACATGTATACTTAAGGAAGATCACGCACCGCTTACCGCAGAAGCAACGGAAGAGCCAGGCAATGATACAGTTTTTGAAAGTATATGCAGACAGGTTATATTTGCACTTGATAAGTCCGTAACAGATTCTGGTGCAAAGGAAATCCTGACTTCAATAGGATTATTCGGTCCGGTTCTTGACGGAATTCAGCGCAGCTATAAAATACATGGGCTTGATTACATAATGAAACTTCAAGCAAACGGGATGCTCGTTATGGTAGCATCACCGGTTCAGAAATTCTGACATTCTCTTAATTCGCCACACCATAAAAACAGAAGAGGGGTTAACAATATGACAAAAGAAGAATTGCTTGATAAGCTTGATGCCGCCGAGACAGACGAAGAAATACGTACGATAGGAGAGCAGCTGATAGAGGATGATCCGGACAGCCCCTACGGGAAACTTGCCGTATGGGAGACAATGGAATATCAGGATTGTGTTGAAAACCTCTACCTGCTCAAAGAAGCGCTTGATGCCATCCGCGGAATAGTAGATGCAAAAGACGCGCCGGCAAGTATTGAAGAGGACAGGGACTCACAAGTTTACTGCACCATAATGATGAACCTCGGCTATTCCCTTCTTTCAGAGGGAAATACGGAAGAAGCCCTGACAATAGCCAAAGAGTTTTCTAATTTTGACGATGAAGGATATTTTCCAAGCCGCACCCTTCTGTACAGATGTATGCTTGATCTTCAGATGTATGATGAAATCCTTGAGACGCTTGAATCAGATCCTCTTGAATCTGTCGTAGGAGAGCACTCAAGGGTCATATCATTGATTGAAACCGGAGCTGATGACGCAGAGATAAGGGATTCTCTGAATTATGCCATATCACTCGACCCTGATGTCCCGTTCTTTGTACTCAACATCTGGGATTTCCCTGAATCAGACGAAGAAATAGACGAGGATATGGAAGACACTATCAATTACGCAACATATCTTGCAGAGCCCTGGTGCATTTCTGATAAACGCCTTGCAGTACTAAGCGCTCCGACATTTCTTTTGGGATATCTGACGAACAGGCTTGATGATGAAAAGGAAATATCGGCGCTGAAAGAAAGCTATGAAAATACCGGCGTCCTCAGCGATGTTGAAAAGGCAAAGTCAAAAATTGCGGAGATGGAAGCAGATAACAAAGATCCTGAAGAGGTAGACGCCGTTGCACTTGGAGAGACAGCATCAATCATTGAGAAAATGCTTAGCTTATAATTCGTATCTGAAAAGATAAAAGATCCTGGAATCGCCAGCTTTATTAATAAATATGCCTGACGATTCCAGGATTTTCATTTTTACCCGCCATCCCTTACATAAAGCAATACCTTTGCAGCCGATTCAAATAAAACTCAGACTGGTGCGTTTTCTCCGCATACAGCTGTATGGGCATTATTATCGACAATAAAGCCATGGTTTGTATTGCCATCCATATATGCCGAGAAATTGCCCCTGTATATTCTTATTGCAGGATGAGGCCCTGTTTCCCAAGCGCTTTCATTAAACCAGCGCTCATCTATTAAATTATTGACTTCTCCATCAAATACAGGCATGTAAAGAACATCATCCACAGCCAGATCCGAAAAAAAGTGAGTGCCGTATGAAAGCTCAGGCATAAATCCATGCCTCGGTATTCCGAGTTCAACAATACACCTGCACTTTGTAAGTTCGCTGTACTGTACCGGCACGCCTCTTTCAGGATTGCTTGATCCTACGCGCCCTGGGGCAACCAAAATATATTTTTCATCCGCAGGCATATTTGCATTAAGCTCGCCTATACCTCTTGCCACTTTGTAAAAATCAGGATTCTTGTAATATATATTATGGTCGATATAAACAATAGTCGATATCTTATCAATGAACCCCGGAGTTACCATCCTGTCCGCCTGCAAAAGGACATGTCTTCCTTTAAGATCCGGAATACTTTCTTCTTCAGATGTATGACACCAGAAAGGACGTGACTGTATCAGACAAAGGCTGTCATCCGTAGGTTCATATGCAAACTCGATATCCGCCGGAAGACCCATTGATGATTCGAGCAGGGAGAGCATTTTTTTCATCCGCTCAAAAAATTTAGGATATTTTTGTGGAAAGTTTTCAAATGTCAGACATATTTTTGTGTTATTTTCAATCTGGGCGGTGTTTTTCATAAGAGAAGAGAAAAATCCACCTTCCGCTTCATAGTGATAAATCTGGGCGTATGCATCGAAATCAGGATGAAAATCAATAAGCTGCCGCCATTTTTGCTTTATATCCAAAGTAGTAAGTTCATTTGGGTTTCCCCTGTCTATTACATGGAATCGTTCCTGTGCGTGAAAAGCAATTTTATCAGGGTTTTGTCCGTCAGGTCTAAGATATGGATTTGTCAGAGATATCGTTCTTGCATATCCTCTCTTTGTGCTCATTGTGCCAAGTCCGAACACAATCCGTAAAATACCGTCCTCCTGTTTTATGTTAGTGCACCATCGTCTGAAATTCTGGGAATATCCGACTCCGGCCATTGTCGGATAGTAATATCGCCCATGCCACCTTCCGGACAGTCTGATAACAATTATACCCATGTCATCGTTTCCAAGAGCATGTTTTTCCCTGTAGCTGGTAGCCGCAGGGAAATAGACTCTGGCATATATTTTTTTTATTTCATTCTCTACTTCCAGCACCCTCTCTTCCAAAGACGGTGAAGAATTGCTTAAAAATGTAGAAAGATATTTCCCGGCAAAAGAATGTTTTGGAGAGTCTTCAAGTCTGCTGCTGCTTCTGACAACAAGAGGCTCATGCATATCCGCAAGGAATTTTCTCACAGCATCCGTAACAATTTTGGGCATGGGCACTCCCATAAAGATTTTTTCCAGTCTTTCGTAATCCCCGCTCGCGATCAGTGCATCAAGGGCAGGAACCGCTTCCAAAAACCGGTGGAAAATATCTATGCCGAAATATATCGAATCAGGAACTTTTACGCTGCTCATCTGAGTATCATTGCTGTCCCGTAGCCTGCGCAGGGCAAAAAGCAGCGAGCGACCTTTCCCTCCTATAGTGCCGCTTCCATATATCAGAGGGGCAAATTCAGGATCTTCCTGCGGGTTCCATCCAAAATAACTTTTCTGGGCTCTTTCTGAATCTGTCATGTGAGTCCTCCTCCTAAAGGCTTCTATCTATCACAACACCTATTTCGCTATCCCCGTCCAGCAAAACATCAAAAAGCCCTTTATAGTGCCTTACCGCAGGGTGGTCTGCTGTTTCCCATTTGTTTTTTTCAAACCACTCCTTGTTGTACACATTATTATTTACACCATCAAAAACAGGAAGATAAAGAATATTATCCCCGTCAAGATCCAGAAAAAAATGTGTGCCGTAGGATAGCTCAGGGGCCATCCCTTTGCTGGGTATACCGATCTCGACCAGACAGCCTGAATTAGACAGTTCACTGTACCTTACAGGTACGCCAAGTAATGGATTTGAACTGCCCCACCTCCCGGGACCTACAAGCAGGTAACGCTCCCCGTCAAGTCCCTTGTTTATCTCTCCTACAGCCCGCGCTACTTCATAAAAATCAGGGGATTTACCATAAATATCAGGGTCGACATACACCATGTGCCTGACTCCTTCAAGTCGTCCGTTGGCAACCATCCTATCTGCCTTCAATATGATTTTTTCAGGCTTAATATCCGGAATTTCCACCTTTCCCCTGTCGTCATATACCGAGAGAGGGCGAAGCTGCACCAACGTAAAACTATTATCCTCACACTCATATGTAAACTCGATATCAGCAGGCAGATGCAGCTCTTCTTCAAAAAGATGCAGCAGTTTTTTTAGGCGGCTGAAAAGGGCCGGGCATCTCTGTGGCAGCTCTGCAAATGTAAAAACCGGTCTCGGCGCCTGCATGTAATTTGTATCGGCGAGGAGCCAATGGAACATACTCCCGTCATACCACTGGATATAAGCCTGCGCCATTTTATGGTTTTTTGTTATTTCATTCATAAATGATCGCAGCGGCGCTGTCATAAATGCATTGTTTTCTATATCTATGTAATCAAATTTTTCCTGCGAATGCACAACTACCTCCGCAGGCCTGTTGCCTTCAGGCCTAAGATTAGGGTTTGTCAGATAAAACGTTCTGGCAAAAGATCTGTCCACCGTACGTGTGCCAAGCCCAAAACAAATTCTTGCAACTCCGTCCTCCTTATTTATCCTCGGCGACGGTCTCCGAAAAACCTGGGAGAAGGCCGCACCGGCAAGTTCGGGATAGTAATGATTTCCATGTATCCTCCCCACTACCGACTGTAAAAGGACTCCCATACGTTCCCCGCCCCACGTAATTCCATGCTTGCGCTTATACTCTCTGGCAGCAGGGTTATATGTCGACGCATAAACTTCTTTTATTGCAGCCTCCAGATTGCTGCGCCTTGATTTCCGTTCCCCGTAATTTGTGACAAACCTGGTTGCATATTTACCTGCAAATGACAAATTCACGTCATCCTCAAGGATCGAGGACGACCTGACTGAAATAGGGGTATCGATCATATCCAGAATGTATTCCAGATCCCCGTCTATAGACGGAGGCAAAGCCGCTTCCTGACATATACGGTAAAGCTCCGGGGCATCGCTGTGCTCACGCAGTCCCATCAATCGGTCCCATAGCTGGTTGCTTTCCATAAATTCTTCAAAAACAGCTGTTGTCACTACAAAAGAATATTTTGGCAAAAAAACCTCATCCAGCAATCCGTTTTTTTCAAGTATTGTATGGGCAAAACTAAGTCCTTTCGCTTTGCCGCCTATCATGCCGTCGCCTATAAGCCATCCGCGGTCTCTGTAATAAGGGACCGGATCAAAATTTCTGTAAAATTCTCCATATTCCATCATATCACTCTCCATCATCCAGGCAGCCCGGCAGGCAAATATTGTCTGTTCATATACTTATCTTGAATAATATACTGTTAACTCATCATATACAATAAGTAATTTACATAGTAATTATTGAATGAATACTATGTTTCGTCCTAAAGAACATCAGTTTGCATCCTGTGACAGCTATCTTTATTATAAGCAAGCAGCCTGTTATATATTATGAATTTCTGACCATTTCTGTATCAGGCAAAATAAAGTTATACAGACACAAAAACGGCAGACCTGCCATCATTGTATACATGAAGGCCGTCTGCCGCAAAAAACATTTGTCTATTTTAAGCCTGCCTCATCAATTGAAGGTCCAGAAATCGTCCCCTCCGTCGACAACTTCGTACAGATACCCTTTATCGCGATCCCATGCATAGCGCCCGTTAGCTGCAAGAGAACCGTATCCATCAAGATACTGCATTTTACGTGAATCTGCCTCATCCCTGGAAATACCTCCCCTGTATCTGGGAAGCAGAGGAATATTGCCTCGTATGACATTGCTGGACCAGTCACCCGGAAGGGCCGTTTCAGCTACTATTGCATCAATGGCCGTTTTTAGTTCTGCCGGAATATCTTCAATAAATTTAACCTTTCCCATACCTGACCGCCCAAAACTGTCTAGCAGATAAGCAGCTCCCCATACCCCGTCAGGGAGCTCTTCCAAAGCAAGCACAGCTGCGAAAAAACCATCCATGGCAACGAGCTGCCTTGGCTGTATGCTGCGGTTGGTCAGGAAACCATTCACTTCCTGCCATCTTGACGGATCACCGTCAGGGAACATTCTGTCTATCAGACTGACCCCAGCTGCAGCACGGGAACGTGCGTCCCCGCTCCACAGCATTTTCCAGAGCTCTTCTTCACTGCCCTGCGGTGCGTTACTTCGCAAATCACTCAAAACAGCTTCGCCGGCTGTTTTTATCTTGTCACGCTTTTGCATTTCCGCCGTAAAGGAGTCCCAATCCGACCCCGCAAAGGCAGGAACTACAATCAATAAAAGGATAAAAGTTATCAATGTCTGGATTAATGCTGATTTTTTCAATATTGATCACTCTCCTTATAATGTTCATAAGCTATAAGCATATAATTTATTGTTTCTGCAAATTGTATGCAAGAATGATATAAAAATACATGCCGCCTTTTTAGACTAAAGTCCTGTATCGACTTGAATTGACAAACCCGGTGACAGGCATCTCAGTAAAGCTTATCGCCGCGGACCGTAACTTCACGCTCCCACTGTCCGCCTTTCCAGCTTTTCAAGTTAAAACCGGAGGGCAATATTTTCCACATTTTCGCAGTCCCTTTTGCAGCCCCGCTTATATAAACCTTAAAAATTTCTCCAGCTGCAAACGGGATGAAAACAGCTTTGCGCCCGCTGTATATTCTTTCAAGCTTATCCTCAGGAGAAGTGCCTTCAGGGACTGTTTTCCACTGAAAACCAAGGTGTCTTCCAAAAACCCTTAATGTATCCACACCTTCTTTAGATATTACAAGGACACCCGTTTTCCCATAACCTTTAACAAAACCGCTGAGGAAACTAACCTCCTTTTCAAGTCCTCCTCTGACAAGGGGCAGGAGTTTCCTGCAATAAAACCCAAGATATGCGCCTGAGTTCTTATATTCTTTGCCAAAATGGGCTCCAAGAATTTTCGCGGCCTCATATTCTTTTCCATCGGACAACGCTTTGATGATTTCCGCTTCAAGTTTTTTTATATTATCATTTTCGCCTTTACCAAGAATCATCATCGAAGCTCTGTAAATATCAGGCAGAATATAAGGTTTCCCCGTACTGTCCGAAGATGTTTCCGTCTTATCAGGTGATCCGGCGGTGTTTGTGATACTGCCGGAAACATTTACATCTACACTGTTCGCCGCGTAATCAGAGGAAACAGGAGTTCCTGCTTTTTCTGCAGATGCGAAAGCAGTATCCGACGCCATTATAAACAAAATCATGCATACAGCTAAGCAACGACGCAGATAAAATCCAGCTGCATCCATATTAAGCGCTGCATCTCTGCTGCGCACCAAAACATCACATATAAATGCGGATGCCGCAAAATTTTTTTTGTTTATTAGGGCGGCATAGATAAGCGGCCGTTTAAATATATGCCTATATCTGTCCATCGTGTTTTTGTTACTATCTGCTTTTATCATTAAACTTTTCGTATCAGCACAAGTGATTATCCAATATTTAAATATCGATGTAACGGGTCTCTCCGTCATGACTCACTCTGTTAACACGCTCTCCTCCTCTTGGCATGGAATTATCAAACGCAAGGATCAAAACAGGCAATCCTATCAGCACAGGTGTACCTATACCCCAAAGCCAGAAATTTTTACCCAGCCTTTCTGCTATGCGCCCCCACAGATAAACATTTGCTGCAAATCCTACAAGTGCTGCTCCTGAGCTGAAGATTCCGGTGAAAGCATAAAAACTTATGACATTAAAAGCGGCAGCTACCAATCCAGGAGCAACGATGGCTATGGTAAGCCATCGTGATACTCCAGCACAGTCACATAAAAGCATTATGTTATAAAACGGAATCAGAAAACGTATAAATGATCCTATGCGAAATTTTTCTCCGAGCCTTGAAAAGACATATGCTGCAAAAATATATATCCCGAAACACATCAGGACCATTATAATTACAGCCAGTGCGCCGAAAAGAATAGTGAACATGCCTTATTTCATCCTTTCTTCAATTTCTGCAATAACTTCACCGAGCTTCTTTATTTCGGTTCCGTAACGCGACCAGTCGCCTTCACGCTGAGCTTTCAGTGCTGATTGATAAAGATCCTGCGCATGCTGCGCAAGTACCCTGATATCTGCTGCAGGATTAATATCGCTTTCCGCTGAAACTGCTTTCTGCCCGTAGGTTTTGTCTGCGGCTGCATTTTTAACCTGGGTTTTAGCTATGACGTTCTTTCCTATCAGTTTCTCAAGTGCATCACCAAATGTCTCTGCCCACTCCACGCGCCCTCCGGTGGAAACTATAACACGCTTCAGCTCAGGAAGTTCTCCTTTTTCAGCTTTGAGATACAGCGGCTGTACGTATAACAAAGACCTGCCGACAGGGATGACCAAAAGATCCCCGCGTATCACATCAGAACCGCGCTGGCTCCACAGGGACAGCTGCGAAGATATCTCAGGGTTCTGATCGATAAGTGCCTCCACCTGGGCAGGACCGTATATCAATTTCTGTTTGGGGAATTGATACACAAGCAGTTCACCGTAATTTTTAGGGTCACAGCGTCCAGCCATCCACCCTATAAGGTTATCCCTGCCAAGCGGCATATAAGGCACTATTACGGCAAATTCAGGCGATTTTTCTCCCCAGAGTTTCATTGTGACGTAATTCGGCTGTATCCTTCTTTCGCGGCCTACAGGAGTAACTTCCCACACATCTTCCCGATTATAATATGTGTTTGTGTCGTTCATGTGATATGTACGGTATACATCAGTCTGAACTTCGAAAAAATCTTCCGGGTAACGCATATGTTTCCACATTTCAGACGACATACTGCCGGCCGATTTGAAAAGGCCTGGGAAAATTTTCTGCCATGTCCGTACAAGCGGATCTTTATCATCCACAATATAAAATGCGATATTGCCGTCATAGGCGTCAACCGTGATCTTAACACTGTTGCGGACATAGTTCACCCCGTTGAAATGCCTGAGGGTGGGATCTCCTGTGGACACAGGCTGTGAATACGGATATCTGTGGGTCCATGTATATGCATCCTGAACCCACGTTATGCGCCCGTCATAAATTACAGGATATATGTCACTGTCATAGATAAGGAACGGTGCGATCTCATAAAGGGCATCGCGTATATTCCTGTTGTAAAGTATCCGGCTTTCGGGCTTAAGAGATCCGGTGAAAAGTATCTCAGAATCATGGAATCTTATAGTAAAAAGCAGCCTTTTCCATAATGAATCTATTTTGACGCCGCCTTTGCCATTATATGTGCTTCGAACGTTTGAATCCCCCATGGGGTAATCAAACTCTTTGACATCCGTCTTTACAAGAACATATGAATCTTCTTTCGATCCATAGTAGATTTCAGGGCGGTCAAGCTTTATATCAATGTTGGAGTGCGGCGGAAGATCTTTCATGAAGAAAAGTGGAAGACCGCCAGGTGCGACTTCATTTACCGGGTTCATAACCACACCGTACCCATGTGTAAACTCAGTGTGTATATTGACCCATGTAGGATTCTGGAGTTTTGACAGGTCCAGCTCTCTTACAGAAAGCATCACCTGCCTGTTTTTACCGTTTACCCTGTACCTGTCTATATATACATCAGTAAAGTCATAATATGTCCGCATTGCCTGAAGCTGTTTGTATGTACGAAGAAGAGGGGAATAATCCCACAAACGAATATTCTGGACTGTTCCCTGGTCTGCAAGGAGTTCGTCGGAAGTGACTTCGGCCTCGGGCGTTACCTGTATCGTTCGGACTTTGTCAAGCCCGAACGCACTTCGCGTATAATCAAGGTTGTAACCCAGATACGGTTTCTCCATTCCATATTCATTAGGTTTGACACGGTACTGCTGGACAATGGCAGGAACAAGCGAGCGTGAAAACCACCCAAGAACCAGAAGGGCTACTACGAACACCATTGATATCTTCCACATAGGCCTGAAAAAATTAACCATAAGCAGAGCCGCGGTTATGAATGCCGAGACAGACAATATATTCAATGCCGGCAGTATTACGTTCACATCAGTATAGCCAGCGCCAAAAACGACGCCGGTGGGAGAAAATAGGATATCATACCTGTCAAGCCAGTAGCCAATGCCCCACATCACGATTACAAGCGCACCCAGAAGGGATAAATGAAGCCTTGCCTTATTGGGCAACTCAAAAGAATTGATAGTAAAAGAGATCGAACGCGTCATAAAGTAAGCTATAAAAACCCCAATAAGAGAAATTACAAGCACACCCTGCAGCCACGCCTGCAAATATTTTATGAAAGGAAGGGTAAACACATAGAACCCTATATCAAACCCAAAAAACGGGTCTGTCTTTCCAAAAAGAGTGGGATTCATGAATCTTAAGAATGTGCTCCATGAGCCCATGGAATTCATCCCGTTAACAACTGCCATAAAAAGAGCGGCAAGGAAAATCCAGATTTTCGATGACGGCAGATATGCTGTTTCATCAGACGACCCGCTGGACATACTCTGCCCGCTGTTCCAGGCCAGACGCCAGTTAAACCAGTAAATCAGAAATGCCGGTATAATTGCAAAAATGAAAAGTTCCCATTTTGCCGCAAACCTTTTCCAGAAAATCGACTCGAACCCCTGTGATTCAAACCAGTAAAGATCCGTCAAAAAACCTGCTATCCAAGGAAGTATTACAGCCAGAAGTATAAATACGCCTCCTGTGATAAGCCAGAACCTTGGAATTTTAGGACCAACAGTCCAATGTCTGGTTGGTTTTTCATCGGCCCATTCTTCATTGTCTCCTGATCCTTCTGTCCATTCCTGCCCGCGCATCCCGTATATTTGTTCAATCATTCTTTTTATATCCATGGCTTCAGCTCCCCGACCGGATGTCATATCTGCAGTTATTGTTCACTAAAAATTGCTGTCTGTCCAGCGCTGTATCATATAGAATATATTATATAGATTTATACAAAAAGGAGTATTGAAATGTACGGCAAAAATGAAACTTACAACAAGCTTTATGAGCTTGGCATAACATTTGATGTTACAGAACACGAAGCAGTCTATACCATAAATGATATCAAAAAAATAGACGGAATAAAATTTGAAGATATATGCAAAAACCTTTTTCTGCGGAATGAGAACGGGAAACGGCATTTCATCCTTGTTATGGATGAAAACAAGACCGCCGACCTCAAATCGCTTAAAGAACAGATCGGGACATCACGCTTAAGCTTCGCATCAGAAGATAGACTGTACCGGTATTTGGGGCTCACAAAAGGTTCTGTTACACCTCTCGGCATATTTAACGATAAAGAGCATGAAGTTGAGGTTCTGTTGGACAGTGACCTGGAAGGACGCAGACAAATAGGAGTCCATCCTTGTGATAATACGGCAACCGTATGGCTGTCCTTTGACAGCTTAAAAAAAATAATTGATTGCTGCGGCAATGAGAGCAGGTTTGTGAAACTATGATGTTCATGCTTTACAAGCTTGCTGGCAGCCTGATAATACCCCCAGGGATTTTTTGCCTGATGCTGCTGCTGTGTTCGTTTTTAGCTGCAAAAAAACCCCGGAAGATATACCTTGCTGCTGCTCTGGCACTTTTATCGATACTGCTTTGGTTCATGAGCATACCTCCCGGTGCCGCTCTGATTACCGGTCCTCTTGAAAAAATGTACCCGGACAGGCTCCCGCCAGAAAACACAAAAGCAGCTGTCCTTGTACTCAGCGGAGGTTCATCGTATGATTACCGCGGAGATGCTGTGCAGCCTGCCGTTTACGCGCTTGAACGCATGTACAGAGGCGTTTTGCTAGCCAAAAAAACAGGCGGCCCCCTTATACTGTCAGGCGGCAATGTCTTTGGCTTCAACCTCAGGTCAGAAGCCGAGATCATGTCAGACTGCGCAAGAAGTATGGGGTGGAAAGGTAAAAGCATTCTTGAAAAGAAATCCAGGACCACTATGGAAAACCTTGAATTATCTTCCTATCTTGTAAGTACTGAAAAAATAAAAAATCTTGTGATAGTTACCAATGCCTTCCATATGCCGAGGGCCATGTACTGCGCATCAAGGGTACTGCCGAATGTTAATCTTTATCCGTATGCCTCGGGCAGGACCACTGACCCTGTATTCAGAGGCATACAATATCTTATTCCTGATGCTGGTTCTTTCATGTCATCATGTATCGGGATAAAGGAATGGATAGGACTTGCGGCTTACAGGCTCTTCCTGCAGCTTCAATAGATGTCTTCGAATACGGCTGTCAATGCATTATGCCATGTATCCGATACTGGACATCCGGGCTCTGCAAACAGCGGTATCTGTTATGTTTTTTTCGGCAATTTACACGCTGTCTGCCAAGTTTTTATAATGTCAGCAGACTTATTGCAACATACAGAGGCAGCACATTAAATAAGTGCTGCCTCTGTATGTTGCGGCTATAGCATTGTTACGCTATTTACTTTACTGTTTTTTTACTTCCGATTCTGAAAGAGGCTCCCAGCCTCCGCCAAGCGCTTTGTAAAGCCTGACCATGTTCGAGACGACCTGCCCCTGGCTTATTGCATATTCTTCCGACAGGGTAAGCAGGGCCCTTTGGGCACTTATAACATTATTAAAATCCGTCAGCCCGTTTTTATATTTGTCATCGGCAACATCAAGTGCCACTTTCGCCGCAGCTACACCGCGTGCAAGCGCTTCGTTGCGTCTGCGTTCCTGTATGCCTGAAGTAAGTGCATTGCGCACTTCGCCGACCGCATTGAGGACTGTCTGTTCATAAGCAGCCAGATACTGTTCCTGTCTGGCACCCTGAACACGTATATTATTTTTTATTGCTCCCCAGTGGAAAATCGGCCATGTAATTTGCGGCCCGAAGCTGTACAGCTTGGCAGGCCCTTCAAAAAGACTTCCGGTATCCAGCGCTTCAGTCCCTATAGAGCCTAAAAGATAAAACTTTGGCAGCAGATCAGCTTCAGCGGATTTTTTGCGTGCTATCTGCGCAGCAAGCTGACGTTCCGAGGCGCGGATGTCCGGTCTCTGCCTTATTGCATTGGCAGGAATGCCTATAAAATCCTTATCTGCAGGTTCAGGCAGCGGTTTTTGATCTTTAAGCATATCTTCAAGGCTTCCCGGAACGCTTCCGGTAAGCACAGCCAGAGTATTTTTAACTTCCTCTATGCTTGTTTCTATCGGCGGTATCGCAGCCCTAGTCTGTTCCATCGTGTATTTAGCCTGGCTCAGCGCAAGTTCGTCACTCAGCCCGGCATCGAAGCGGGACTGAAGCATTTCCAGCGTATCGTTCTGGAGAGACAGATTTTTTTCTGCAATATCCAGACGTTCCTGAAGGGTCCTCAATGTAAGGTAATTCAAGGCAACTTCGGATGAAAGCGTGACCCAGGTTGCATGAAGCGATGCATACTGAGCCTCCAGAGAAGCTGCACCAGCCTTGATCGTTTGTTTCTGTCCTCCGAACACGTCTATTTCCCATGAGGCATCTATGCCAAGCCTGAACAGATTTACGGCATTGCCGGTACCGCCTGCTTCTACAGGTGTTCTTCCGCGTGTCCAGTAATCTGTGGTGTCAAGCCATGGCAGCACTGCGGCCTTGTTTATGCCCAAAGCGGCACGGGCTTCTGTAACCTTGGCTCGTGCCGAGGCAAGATCCCTGTTATTGCGCAGGGACATCTCTATAAGCTGGGTCAGTGTTTCGTCACCAAGAGTTTTCCACCAGCTGGCCAGTATCTGCGGCGTAAGCTTATCGGATATTTCTTCTCCTGAAACTGCAGGTATCGGATAGCTTTTTGCCAGTTCCGTCCATTCTCCGTTTCTAAGCTCAATATCATGGGATATTGCAGTGTCGTCAGCATAAGCTCCAAAGGGCGCCACAGCCAATATAAAAATCGACATAAAAAACAAAATCGTTAGTTTTTTCATTAAGTACACCCCTACCGTTCCCTATGTACAATCTGGCTTATATGCATTTTCAGTTTCTCTCGTGTACCCTGACAGAGAACATACAGAGGCGGTATCAGGAATATGCCGATCAGTGTCGCTGCACTCATTCCGAAGAACATCGTCGACCCTACAGCCCGGCGGCTCGCAGCTCCCGCTCCAGTGGCAAACAGCATCGGCATTACGCCCAGCACGCACGTAAACGCCGTCATCAGCACTGCGCGGAAACGTTCACGCGCCGCCTCCGCAGCCGCATCTATGATCGAAAGGCCATGTATCTCATGCTGCTCTTTAGCAAATTCTACAATCAGTATCGCATTTTTTGATGCAAGCCCTATCAGGAGCAATATGCCAAGCTGGGCATATATGCTGAGAGGAAGGCCCATAACATATATTCCAAGTATGGCCCCAAGCATTGCAACAGGCAGAGAGAGCATTACCGGAACCGGAACCGACCAGCTTTCGTACTGCGCAACCAGGAAAAGATATCCGAAGATGAGCGATATGGCCAGCAGAAGGATTATCTGTCCGGATGCCTGCTGTTCCTGATATGTCATGCCTGACCACTCGTAGCCATAACCTTCCGGCAGGCTCTTTGCAAGCTCCGCAACGCGTTTGATACCCTGTCCGGTCGAGAAACCAGGCTTCATTACGATCGTTATGGCGGCGGACGGGAACAGGTTATACCTGTTTACGGAACGCGGCGCAAGCGTTTTTCTGACGGTCACAAGGCTCTGAAGCGGCACGGGCTGTCCGTTAGTGCTGTTAACGTATATACTGCCTATGTTGTCTATGCTATTCCTGTAGTTCCAGTCAGACTGTATCATTACTTTATTGACCTGTGTACCTATGTTGATGTCATTGATATACGCTGATGCAAAGTAAGTCTGCAGTGTACTGAATATCGTACCGACCGGCACATTGAACATCTCGGCCTTTTCCCTGTCAATATCTATGAAAAGGTGAGGAGTATCAGCTGTGTACCCACTGAAAGCATATAAAACTTCAGGCGCCCTGTTGATTTTACCTAGAAAATCATTAAGTACCATAGAAAGTTTCATCGGGTCATCCTCGACCTTTGACTGCAGGCGCAGATCCAGCCCTCCGCTGATGCCGAGACCCATTATGGCAGGAGGCGTGAATACGTTTATTTTTGCCTCAGGCACCGATGCAGCTATCCTGCGCACCTGTCCTACTATGGAATCAAGGCTTTTCTCAGGCGTTTTTCTCTGCGACCATGAATCAAGCGGCAATATTACCGAAGCAACATTTTCCCCACTGTCTCCGAGGAGGCTGAATCCTCTTAACATAAGCGCTTTGCTGACTCCGCCGATATTCATTATATCAGGGGTTATTTTTTTAAGTACGGCTTCTGTCCTTCCCAAAGTCGCGCCTTCCGGAAGCTGGACAGCAGCAAACACTGTTCCCTGATCCTCATCCGGTATATAAGCGCTCGGTGAAATTTTAGCCACAGCATATCCGATGCCTATAACAAGAATCAAAGAGACCACGGTCACGATCATTTTGCGTGCGAGCCATACAGAACCAGAGACATAGCCTTTTGTGGATCTGGCAAGAAGATCGTTGAACCATTTGAGAGGACCGTGATGCACAGGCTCTGTTTTCCGCAGCATATGCGCGCACATGGCCGGACTCAGCGTCAATGCCGTAATCAGCGAGAAGCATACTGCAAAAGATATCGTAACGGTGAACTGCCTGTAAATCTGCCCGGTAATGCCGCCCATAAAGCTTACAGGCAGGAATATGGCCAGGAACACAAGCGTTGTTGCGACCATTGGCCCTGTTACATCCTTCATTGCCTTTACAGTGGCTTCTTCCGGACCGCATTTATCCCTGTCCATTACGAACTGCACCCGTTCTACGACTATTATCGCATCGTCGACGACTGTTCCTATGACTAGCACCAGTCCGAACAGCGATAGAATATTTATGCTGTATCTCATTGCGGCAAGCCCTGCAAACGTGGACAGCAGCGAAACTGGTATCGCTGTGACGGGAACGAGTGTGACTCTCCAGTCCTGAAGGAAAAGATAGCACACAAAAACAACAAGTGAAAATGTAAGCAGCAGCGTCGTTAATATCTCGAATATCGTAGCCCTTACATATTCTGTTGAATCATACCCCAGAATAAATTCGCAGTCCGATGGAAGGTTCTTCCTGAGCTGCTCAATTTCTTTCTTTGCCGCGTTCATAACATTTATCGCATTGGATCCGGCCGACTGCCTCAGCATCATCATAGCAGCAGGCGCACCGTTCATTTCTCCTCCGTAGGAATAAGATTCAGCGCCAAGCTCTATCCTGGATATGTCTTTCAGCTTGACAAGTCCGCCCTGAGCTGACGTCCGGACTATGACATCCTCGAATTCGTGTACCGTGTTAAGCCGTCCCCTGGTAGAAAGAGCATAAACAAGGGGACTGTCCGTGTTTCCTGGAGCGCCGCCTATTGAGCCTATGGACGCCTGTTTGTTCTGGCTTGCAATCGCAGTTTTTACGTCGTCTATGCTCAATCCAAGCGATGCTATCCGTTCAGGATCAAGCCAGACACGTATGCTGTATTTGGCGCCGAACACCTGCACTTCACCCATTCCGGGAACTCGCCTCAGTACATTTTTAATATTATTGTAGGCATAGTCATTCAGAAAGAGGGAATTTCTTGTTCCATGCGGCGATATGAGCGCAAGGAAGCCAAGTGCATCAGAGAACTGGGACCTCACTGTTATCCCTCGCGCCGTGACTTCGCTTGGAAGAAGCGGTGTCGCTTCCTGGACCTTATTTTGGACTTTAACAAGGGCCATATCAGGGTCAGTTCCGGTTTTGAATGTCACCGTAAGAGAATAGTAGCCGCTGTTGCTTGATGTCGAGTTCATGTATATCATACCGTCGACACCGTTTACAACCTCTTCAAGCGGAGCCCCGACAGTATTGGCCAGGACTTCGGCAGCAGCTCCCGGATAGTTTGCCTCAATCTCTATCTGAGGCGGAGTGACCTCCGGATACTGCTGGATAGGCAGAGTATATGCGGCGATTATTCCGGCAAGAGTCATCACGACAGCGATGACCATTGCAAATCTTGGGCGTTCTATAAAAAATTTAGAAAACATCTGTTAATTACCAGCTTTTTCCGTTTTTCCAGATTTATCGGGCGAAACAGGGTTTGCCAGATCCATGTCGGCCTGTGAAACGGATGCGAGTTCTGCCGGGGTTTTTGTCCCATCCACGGAAACTTCGATAGGTTTTACCTTTACGCCTGAACGTACATACTGCACGCCCTGCACTATGATCCTGTCGCCTTTTTTAAGTCCTTCCAGAACTTCCTGCATGGTACCTATCTCTGATCCGAGCTTTATGCGCTGCTGCTGAGCGACATTGCCGCTGTCAACGGTATATACATAATCTCCGCCTGCGTCTGCCAAAATTGCAGCCTGAGGAATAACTACAGCCATTTTTTGCTCAACAGGCTCTGTCCCGATACGGACCATCGCACCCGGAATCAGCAGGCCTTCATTGTTGTTAAATCTAAGACGAATGCTGATAGTCCCGCTTTTATCGTCAATCTCGTTATCCTCAAAGTCACGTTCCCCGGAAGCGGGAAGTATTTTACCGTTGCTAAGCTTGAGCGTCGTTTTATAAACAGACTTGGCGCCCTTTTTTTTGAATTTTTCGATCTGGTTAAGGTAATCCCTGTCCGGCAGAGCAAAAGCCACACGGATAGGGTCTGTCTGAACAATCGTTGCAAGAGCTCCTGTTGATGGCGACACATAGTTGCCCTTTGTAAAAACAGCTGCGCCGATCTGCCCTGTGATAGGTGCAGTTATCCTGGTATGTGCAAAATCTATCTGGGCCAGCCTGAGCGAGGCTTTTGCCTCAGAAACCGCGGCTCTTCCCTGAAGCACGTCACTTTCCGCAATATCCATATCCGATTTTGATACGCTGCGGTTATCGGCCGACTTAAGGCGTTCAAAATATTTTGATGCCCTGTCCAGATTGGCTTCAGCCTTTTCAACTTCCGCCCTGCGCAGGCTCACGGTAGCTTTATACTGGCTGTCATCTATCAGAAAAAGCAGCTGCCCTGCTCTTACCACAGATCCCTCTTTAAAATTTACTTTTACTATCTCTCCTGCGACCTGCGGTTTTAGCGAAACATTCTGGATCGCTTCGACCTTGCCTATATATTCGCGCTGCAACGCAAGATCTGCCTCTGTTACCGTGTTAATGACTACCGACGGGGCCTGCTGCTGCTGCATAACCTGTTTTTGTGCCGATTTTGGCATAAGCAGCGATTTTGCTGCAAACGCCGCTGCTGCCAAAAGCACAATGATTACAAGTATTTTAATTTTACTGTTTTTTGGCTTTCCAGTGTTGATGTTACCTTCCGGTGACGTCATTTAATATGCACCCGCTCTTTCTATTTATTTTTCCAAATTCATCATTCATCAATCATTCATCAAAAACCAACAGCATTATTCCAATCCTGCAGTAAGTTGCCTTTTCAGGGCTTCATATAAAAAATCTGTATGCAATGCAAAATCAGGGGAGATCATATCGCTCAGCTGCATTATAAAAAGACCGTATAAAACAGCAGTCAACTCCATGGATACATCATCAGGAGAGATATCTTTTCTGACTTTATTTTCCTTCTGAGCCTTAAGCAGTATTGCTGCCAGCATCTTTCTCTCTCTCTCGAAATTGTTTTTTACCATACGATCAACGCTGTCCTGAAGCTCTTTCGGCCATTCACTCTTGCGGAACATGAGCATGTGTATTTTTTTGCAGTGCGGATCCCTCGAAAGAAGGGTCAGTACTTTTTTATAATATGAATTGATCTCTTCGATAGATCCCGGGGGGCCGCAGATGTCAATGAACTTACTTTCATCTATATGGTCCATACGGTCAAGAATATGCATAAGGATGTCGTTCTTACTTTTAAAATGCCAGTAAACAGCTCCTTTTGTTACGTTTGCCTTGTCTGCAATTTCTTCTATCGTGACCGTTGAATAATTTTTCATACAAAAAATATCAAGGGCTGATTCCAGTATTCTTGACCGTGTTTCCATTGCCTCCTGCTTTGTCCTTTTCGCCAATTTACCACCTCCCCGCATATGCAATAATGCAATAATGCAATAATGCAAAGGGGATTATACATACGTTCTGGTACGTATGTCAAGCAAACACTGATAAATATTCAAAACAGGCTGGACCTCGATTGATGGGTGTTAGACCGGGGATATCGGACTTTTAATTTTCTGCGCTTTTTCTGCCGTGCATGAATGCGTCAAAGGTATAAATTGCAAGAGCAGCCCATATAAAGACAAAAGTGCAGATGCGCGAAGAACGCAACGGTTCGTTATATACAAAAGTGCCGATGAGGAATGTGAGCGTGGGAGAAATATATTGTACGAATCCAAGCGTAGTGAGCGGGACTCTTTTTGCCCCGTAAGCAAACATTATCAGAGGCACAGATGTCATGACCCCGGTTCCGGCAAGAAGTATATCCCGCCATGCGTCATACGGATATGAAGCCACGCCTTTTTCCTGGGCCCATATGAGCCATAAAAGTGCAAAAGGCATAACTGTCATCGTTTCTATGAACAGTCCCGCGGAAGGAGAAATAGCTACTGCCTTTTTGAGTACGCCGTAAAGCCCGAACGTCAGTGCCAGACCCAAAGATACAAGCGGGATCGAACCAACCGAGATAAGCTCCAGAGCAACTCCGGATAATGCCAGTAGAAGAGCTGTCATCTGAAAGGGCCGAAGTCTTTCATGAAAAAACAGCATGCCGAAAAATACGCTCACAAGCGGGTTTATAAAATACCCTAGGCTTGATTCAAGTATCCTTCCGTGATTTATTGCCCATATATAAAGGCCCCAGTTAAATGTTATCAGGAATCCCCCGCCTGCAAGGCATAAAGCCTTTTTACGCTGGGTAAGCATAAAATCCGTTACCGTTCCCCAGCTTTTCTGCATTACAATCAGAAGCAGCGTGAAAACTGCCGACCATATCACCCGGTGCCCAAGGATTTCGGCAGACGGGATGCTCTCCAGAGCCTTCCAGTAAAGAGGCATTGCCCCCCAACAGAAATATGCAAGAAAAAGCGTTAAAACACCGCTCTTGTTTTCATTCACAAAACCACGTCCCTGCAAATCATATCTTTTATGACTCCAACCTTGATATTGTACACTATACGGCATGTTTGTGATAAACTAAGCTATTATTCATCTATTGCTTATTTGCTGGATGGAAGGAAGTTTTGCAATGAACGAAAATTCAGAGTTTTCCGCTTTGGGCGCGCAGCTTCTTGCTGAAGCGGAAAAAATAACTCTTGATATGCAGGAATGGCGGAGGGATTTCCATCAGTTCCCTGAGCTGGCTTTTGAAGAAAACATAACATCCTCAAAAATTCTGAAGGTCCTTGAATCAATTGACGGGATGGAAGTTATTTCAGGATTTGCAATGCCTACATGCGTAATAGGGATTCTGGGCAAAGATCTGCCTGGACCGGCTATACTGCTGCGTGCGTGCATGGATGCCCTTGCGGTTGAGGAAGAAACCGGACTGCCTTTTACTTCCTGTATGCCTGGAGTCATGCATACATGCGGACATGATGCACATATGTCGTCTTTGCTGGGAGCTGCAAAAATCCTCTCGCTTCACAGAAATGAGCTTAAAAGAAAAGTTGTATTCCTTTTCCAGCCGGCGGGAGAGGGAAAGGGCGGGGCACGAACCCTGGTAGAAAACAATTTTCTCGAAAATTTCAACATAGGAAACTGCATAGCTCTCCATTGGTGGTCAGAACTGCCTTATGGAGAGCTTTTTCTTCGGAAGGGAGTGCTTACGGCTCTATCCGACCGCATCCACATAGACATACGAGGAACAGCCGGACATGCGGCAGAACCGCATATGACTGTCGATCCTGTAACGATAGCAGCTCATTTGATAATTGCAGTCCAGACGATGCTGACACGGGAAATAGACCCGAGGGAGCCTGTTGTGGTTTCTTTCGGCCAGATAGAGGCAGGCTTTGCTTACAATGTTATACCTGAGCAAGCAAACATTTGGGGCACACTGAGGGCATTTAATCCTGCGACAAGGGATTTTGTGCAGGGACGCATCGAAACAGTGGCGCCTGCAATCGCCAAGGCATTCCGTGGCGTTGCCTCTGTCGAATATACAAGAAATTACGGACAGGTCGAGAACGATAATGCCCTTGTAGACAGGATCATCAGAATAGGCGTGCCGTTTTTTGGTGAAGATGGTATAAACATGCTTGACAGACCGCTGCTTTCAGGCGAAGACTTTTCATTTTTAAGCTCATGTGTGCCGTCTGTTTTTATGCTTATGGGAACAGGGCTTGAATATGGGCTTCACCATCCCAAATATAATATACCTGAAAGCATGCTTCCTTTTTCCGCAGCATGGGAGGCATACATGGCAATGACACTCTAGAGAGTGGAGGCGATAAGTTGGGAGCAAGACTTGAAAAAATAATATTGTCAAAACTTGGATCACTTCAGACCGAGCCCTTTATATGGTGGCAAAAGACATGGTGGTCGCGGGGCGCATTCCTCGAACTTGTTGAAGAGTGCAGGCAGCATCTTTTGTCAAGCGGGTTCAAATCAGGACAGAGGCTTGCACTGCTGCTTCCGAACAGCCCTATCCTGCTGGCTGAAACGATAGCGGTATGGCAGCTTGGCGGGTCAGTCGTACCAATAGATTTTCGCTGCGGATATGTATCGCTGATCAAACAGCTCAAGCATGCCGACGTCTTCGCGGCAATTACATTCAGGGGCGGTTCGAATTTTGTCCCGCTTGTATCCGAGGAAGGTATACCGTGTGTAATTACAGCACTTGACATGCCGGCAGAAAACATCGCAGGACGTCCCTCAGCAGAGGAAACGGCGGATACTGCTGTAATTTTCTATACATCAGGCACTACCGGGGAACCGAAGGCAGTACCTCTTACCCATGACAACATTTTCAGCAATATAGATGCATGTATAAACCATATCGGCTCTCTTACCGATGATGACGTCTTTTTAAACGCACTGCCGAATTTTAACGCTTTCGGCTTTATCTGCGGAGCGCTCATTCCTCTCATGAACGGGATCAGGCAGGTCGTACTCCAATCATTCATGCCGCCTGAAGCTGCGATGGATGCAATGAGGAATGCTTCTGTCACCATTGTGCCGGCCGTCCCTACGATCATTTCCCTGCTGCTCGGTACAGCTGCCCGCGGCATCAATCCGCCTCACAGCCTGCGCTACATACTATCGGGAGGAGACAGGCTTCCTCTTGATTTCGACAAAAGATCATGTGAGATGCTTGGAGTCCCTGTAATTGAAGGTTACGGACTTACAGAAGCATCGGCGGTCGTGTCAATAGCTCCTGGCGTTGAAAAAAGAAAACCCGGCACTGTCGGCACACTGCTGTCGTGTGTCGAGGCAGAAATAAGAAATAATGACGGAGAAGCTCTTACACCAGGTAAGGAGGGGCACTTATGGATACGCGGTGATAGTGTGGCAAAATCCTATTACCGAAACCCGGAACTTACCGCCAGCCGTTTTGTGGGCGGATGGTTCGATACCTGTGATATAGCTAAATTCGACAATGAAGGATATCTTTCCCTCGTTTCGCGGACAAGCGAATTAATATTTGTGGGAGGATTTACCGTTTATGCACAGGAAATTGAAAAGGTTCTCCTTGAACATCCTGCCGTTGCAGAGGCCGCTGTAATAGGGGTGCCGCGTTCAATAAGCGGTGAGATAGTAAAAGCTTTCGTAGTGCTGAAAAAAAATGAGAAGGTCACATCGAAGGAACTAATTGAGTCATGCAAGAAAAAGCTATCTTATTATAAAGTTCCGAGAATAATTGAATTTGTCTCGGCAATGCCGAGGTCAAGCATAGGCGAGATATTGAAAAGAAAACTGGAGAAAGACTGATATGTTCGGTTTTCAAAGCCGAATCGTCCGCAAAATGGACAGCAGCGAAAGGCGGCAGGTCGAATCGCTGCTCAAGAGACACGGCCTCATCTTCGAGGACGATCCTGACTGTACAGTCCTTATCGAGGATGAAAATGAAAAAATAATCGCAACTGCAAGCTTAAAAGATAATATTGTAAAGATGGTGGCAATAGATCCCGAATGGCAGGAAGCAGGCCTCTCCGGTACGGTAATTTCCAGCGTGCTCCAGTATGCCAGGGAAAACCGCATATTCCACTTATTCATATATACTAAACCGGATATGGCCGAAAAATTTGAATTCATGGGCTTCTCTGAACTGGCAAGGACAGGAAGCGTAGTACTTATGGAAGCAGGACAGCCGTCTGTCAGCGACTACAAGGGGATGCTTGCCTCATGCAGATTTGACAGCAAAACAGCACCGTTCGGCGCGATAGTTGTAAACTGCAATCCATTCACACTTGGGCACAGATATCTTATAGAAACAGCAGCATCAAGATGCGGCGGTCTCTACGTAATAGTCGTGCAGGAGGATGCATCAGTATTTCCTTTTACGGACAGGATAAAACTTGTCCGCGAAGGCACGGCTGATATTCCGAATGTGCGTGTCATACCAAGCGGGAATTACGCTGTTTCACGCGCTACATTCCCCACTTATTTCCTAAAAGAGAGAAGGACCGAGTCTGTTTCAGCTACGCAGGCAGAACTTGACGCGACCCTCTTCGCGAAGCTTTTTGTACCCGAACTGTCTATAAAAACAAGGTTCGTAGGAACTGAACCTTTCTGTCCTACAACAAGCATATACAATTCCGCCATGAAAAAAATACTCCCAATTTATGGCGTTGACGTTATCGAAATACAGCGCGTTGAAGATTCGGAAGGCATAGCTATATCAGCATCCAGGGTAAGGGATGCAATAAAAAACAGCGATACGGACTTACTAGCAAAACTTCTGCCTAAAGTAACCCTTGATTATCTCAGTTCCTATGAGGGCAGGCTCATTATTGACAAAATACGGGGAGAACCGGCAGGTAACTGACATGTGTCTCCCGTTGGAAGAAATCCTCGCAGGGCGCGACGAAAGAGCCGCCGTTCAGGCAGAGATGCTGGAAAAACAGCATCCTGACCATACCAGATATCAGGATAATTTTATATGCCAGATATCCCTTAACATACCAGGATATCCCAAAAGACTGCCTTTCGATTTTGAAGCCGTTGAAAAATGCAGATCTGATATCCTGCACGCCTTCAATGCTGTGCCTGCTGCTGAAAAACATCTTGTAAACGGTGCGGGCTGCTGTTGGATAGGACTTTTCAAAAACGGCGGGATATCTGCAGAAAATGCAAAAGGTCTGTCTGTGTTAATAGAAGAGGAATCTCCTGCAGGAAGGATTTTTGATATAGATATAATAACGCCTGACGGAACGGTTTCCAGAAATCATCTTGGGATTCCTCCGCGAAAATGTCTCTTATGCGATAATAATGCCAAGATTTGCGCAAAATCAGGGGAACATTCCATTAAAGAACTGCGCACTAAAACCGAGCTGTTTATTCGCAGCATCTGCAGGATTATTTGACATTTTAATTAATATATCCGCAATTTTCTGTCGCACAAAAGACTTTACCGATATAAATTCTATAATATCATGTATATAGAGGTGATTGCACCAATGAGTATGGGCCGCCCGGATTGGGACAATTATTTTCTTATGATAGCCCAGGTTGTTGCAAGCCGCAGCACCTGCATCAGACGCCGTGTCGGGGCCGTTCTTGTAAGAGACATGCAGATACTCAGCACAGGATACAACGGCGCGCCCAAAGGGATATCTCACTGCGATGAAACTGGCTGTCTGCGCGAGGAACTCGGCATCCCATCAGGAGAACGCCATGAAATCTGCCGCGGCTCACATGCTGAAATAAATGCAATTGCACAGGCGGCCGCCGCGGGTGTCGCAACACAGGGATGCTGGCTGTACTGCACCCACGAGCCATGTGTTTACTGCACTAAGGCACTGATAAATGCAGGGTGCGAACGCATAGTTTATATACACGGATATCCTGATGCACTGGCACGGGAGATAATAACCGAATCTGGGATTGAAATTTTAAATTTAGAACCGGAGAATTATATTTTTATAAATAAAACAGGAGGCACTCCATAATGCTTACACGTGAACAGTCACTTGATTTTCTGAAAGAACACAATAAGGAGGAAATGCATATCCGCCATGCATTTGCAGTTGAAGCGGCAATGAGGGGATTCGCAAAGCATTACGGCGAGGACGAGGATTATTGGGGGCTGATAGGCCTTATGCATGATATCGACTGGGAAGAGTTCCCAAGTACGGAAACACACCCCGTAAAAGGCGGGGAAATGCTGAAGGAAAAAGGATATCCTGACGATTTTGTCCGTGCAGTGCTTGCACACGGATGGGAGTATTCTGGCATCAAACCGGAGACGCTTTGTGAAAAAACCCTTTACACAGTTGATGAGCTGACAGGATTTATAACGGCTGTAGCATTGGTTCGCCCAAGCAAATCACTGATGGACCTTGAAATAAAATCCGTAAAAAAGAAATGGAAGGATAAGGCTTTTGCCAGAGGCGTAAACCGTGAAGTCATAGAAAAGGGATGCGAACTTATGTGCGAACCTCTGGATATTCTGATAGGAAGAACAATTGAATCGCTTAAACCTGTTGAAAAAGAAATAGGGCTTGGAGCATAAGGGCTGATTAGTATTTTCTTATCATAAAGGAGGAATAGGCATGTCCATTTCGATCATTCTTGCAGACGACCATCCGCTTACCAGAGAAGGCATGAAAGGCTATCTCGCCAAAGACCCTGATTTTAACATCGTAGGCGAATACGCGGATGGGGAGACCGCATGGGAAGGCATACAGCAGCTGAAACCGCAGGTCGCCCTTCTGGATATAAGGATGCCAGGCATAGATGGCGTTGCACTTGCGCGCAAAATAAAGGAAGCGGGACTTCCGGTTGCTTCGCTGATGCTTACGACATATGATGCACAGCAGTATGTAATGGCATCTCTGCGCGCCGGTGCCCGCGGATATGTTTTAAAAACAACAAGCATTGAAACTCTGTCAAAAGCCATTCGTATCGTTGCACGCGGCGGATTCTACCTTGACAGCGAAGTTGCAAGTGCCGTAGAAGAAGAGGGTGATTTTATTCCTGAACCTGTATCTGTAAGGGAGCGGGAGGTACTGCTCCTTGCAGCGCGCGGGCTTTCAGGCAAAGAAATAGCGACACAGCTGTTTATAAGTGAAAGAACTGTCCAAACACATCTGGCATCAATATATGACAAACTTGGAGCAAAAAATAAAACCGAGGCAATGCTGTTATCCCTCAAGTACGGGATAGTGACTCTGGAGGAACTGCTTGATTGAAGAAGAATCTCCTTCTCCAGCTGACGATAGCTGTTTTACTGCCAAGCCTGGGTGCATTTCTGCTTGCATGGGTAGGGTTTTGTCAGTTTGAAAAAACGATGGAAGGACTTGCAGATTCATACGTTCAAAACCTCGCACGCGGAGCTGCTGCAAGACTTGAATCATCAAAATGGGACCTTAGGACTGACGGGACACTCAGCCCTGAGCAGTTCCGTTCCCGTATAAGCGGTTTCGGCGGTTTCATGGTGGATGACATAAGCGTGCCGGGCATGTTTGCGGTTTTTGACAGCGAAGGCAACCTCATATACGGGACATCAGATATTTCTCTGTTATCGATACTTTGGGACCAGCCTGTCTCCATAGCTCCATCGCAAAAAATCAGAGGGCCTGACGGACGTTACTACAGCATTGCTGTGTACCCGATTCTTGACAGGAATCTTTTCGTTCTTGCAGCAGTATCATGGGATAAGCTCCTCGGTCCGATGGTTCCGCTGGCCACTGTATGGCCGTTCGTGATTGGAATGCTTGGACTGCTAGGGATATTTGCCGTTTACATAATGTGGCAGAAAGTAATATTGCCGTTAAAGGACCTTGAGGAAGAGGTTTCTATGCTTAAATGGGGGGAGGAGGTTCCTCTCATCAATGCGCCGGAGGCCGTTACGGAACTCCAGAGACTCAGGGAAGCGATCGTTGTACTTGCTAAATCGGCAATCGAAAGAGTCCGGCTTTCAAGAAGCTATGTCAACGATCTCGTAAAAGTCCAGGAAGAGGAGCATGCAAGGATATCGCGTGAGATACACGACGGGCCCCTTCAGGATGTAACAGCGCTTATCCAGAGGCTGAGACTTCTGTCTTTGGATATCGATTCTCCCGATGAAAGGCAGAAGCGACTTGATGAAGCTGAAGAAGCCGCTATGGCAGGAGTAAAGGAAATGCGTGAATTATGCAATAATTTGACACCGCCGTGGCTTGATCTAGGTCTTGCTCAGGCACTGACTGAGCTTGCGGAAAACCAGAGCGAAAGACTCGGCTTAAAAATAAGCCTTGATCTGGAAGAACTGCCGGAGCTGCCGGAGGACATAACGCTTGCATTTTTCCGCATAACACAGGAAGCTGTAAACAATGCAGCCAGGCACGCGGAAGCGTCAAATGTAAAAATAACACTTAGAAACACTGGTAAAGCAGCCGTTCTCGAGATCGTTGATGACGGCAAGGGATTCCAGATCCCTGAAGATATAGCCAGTTTGCGTGTGGCAGGACACAGAGGCCTTTCGAATATGAAAGAGAGAATGTCGATAATAGGGGGTAAACTAAGCATTTCATCTTTGCCTGGAAAAGGCACCGGAATACGTTGTGAACTGCCGTTTGAGAATATACAATAAACATGTGATCGTCATATTAAAAAAAATTAATATATGAAAGGTGGGAGCCCTCAGGGCGATAATTCTGAAACTTCGAATTTTAGGCGCAGCGGGAGAAGTTACCGGATCAAATTATATGATTGAGACAAATTCATGGAAAACACTGGTTGACTGCGGTTTCCATCAGGGACAGGACGAGCAGAAGCACGAAGGAGAACAGTTTCCATACAATCCGGCTGAGATCGATGCGGTGCTGCTTACACATGCACATATTGACCACAGCGGCAGAATCCCTCTTCTTGTAAAAAATGGGTTCAAAGGGAAAATATACTGTACATTTGCAACCAGCGAGCTGGTCGAAATCCTATGGAAGGATTCTTCGCATCTTATGCGGGAGGAAGCTGAATGGCGGACAAGGAAAAATGCCCGTAAGGGTCTGCCTAAGGTTGAACCGCTTTACGGCGACAAAGAAGTCGAGGATTCTATAAAACTATTGGCGCCGCTTCCATATGATGAATTGATAGATATTTCGGAAGGGCTGAAAGTTCGATTCCGTGAAGCAGGACATATCCTTGGAAGTGCAATAATCGAAAGCTGGATATCCGAAAACGGACAGAACACTGTTAAAGTAGTTTTCTCCGGCGACCTGGGACCCCAAGACGGCGTAATTGAAAAACCGCCGACGATGATTGAAGATGCCGATTTTGTGCTGATAGAGTCTACATACGGAGACAGGCTCCACAAGTCGCTTGAAGAAACCAGACTGGAATTCCAGAATGCCGTCGAGGAAGCCCTCAAAACAAGCGGAAAAATACTTGTGCCTACATTTGTAATTGACCGTGCCCAGAGAGTTCTGTATGAATTTGACCTGCTCCAGAAGAAATTTCCGAAATTAAAAATGCCGGAAATATATCTCGATTCACCTATGGGTGTTAAAACAACTGAAATATACAGAAAATATGTCAATCTGCTGTCACGTGATCTTAAAAAGATGCTTCTAAACGGCGATGACCCGTTTGAGCCTGAAAATTTCCAATTTGTACGCACGGCAGAGGAATCCAAGGCAATCAACGATATGAAAAGCGGGATCGTGCTTGCAGGAAGCGGTATGTGTTCCGGCGGCAGGATAATCCACCATCTTAAACACAATCTCTTTAAGCCGGACACCCATGTAATGTTTGTTGGATACCAGGCTTACGGTACGCTTGGGCGGCGCCTGGTGGACGGGGCGAAAGAGGTGCGTATAGCAGGCGAAGAAATTGCTGTAAGGGCGCAGCTCCATACCCTCAACGGTTTTTCGGCCCATGCCGACAGAGCGGACCTGCTTGAGTGGGCAGAGCATTTTCCACAGAAGGCTCGCTTTGTTGTAGTCCATGGTGAACCTAAATCGTCTCAGGCCCTTGCGCTTGGCCTTAAGGACAAGGGGTTCTCCACGCAGGTCCCGGCTTTTGGGGACGAGATAGACCTGCTTGCGCCAGCCCCTGAAGGTGCCGTTGAAATGCCGCTGGTATCACCGCAGATAATTGAGCTGGCAAAACAGATTTGTGCACAGGATATCTCACAGACACTTACAGCAATAACAACCCGTGCGGATGATCTGCAGAAACTCCATATAATGGACAAAGATCATACCAATTTAATAATGCCGCTTTTAATTTCTGCAAGAACCTTGCTTGAGACGGCAACGTTCCTCGGCAAAAACGGCAAAAAATCAGATTAAAAAAACCTTGCAACCTGTCTTAAAAGCGGCTGTAATGGGCTATAATACACTGGTTGCCGGCGGATGCCGGCGTATCGTCTTGGCGGCTTATAGGAACGGGGAGAGAGCATAATGCCTACTAAAAAGGTCAAATTCATGTTGTGCGTAGCAAGTATTGCTGTTGTCATACTGTTTGGCCTGTTTATATATATTTGGTCAACTGCCGGGGATGATTTGTCTTCAGCGTTGCCTGAACCTTATGATTCGCATCCTTATGTGCTGATCAAAACGGATGACAACAATTACCCGGCAGCTGTATCGGCAGTACTGACAGAAGGATTATACGCACCGCTCCGCAGCGGCACATCCAGGAACTGTCTGCTCTCTATAACAGAATCAGCAAAGGACTGCGCTGTACTTGTCACGGAAGAAGACGACGGCGCAACAGAAGTATACGCTGCCATAAGACTCTCCGGCTCTGAAATGCGCGCTCTCCGCAGAGGAGAACTGCCTGATACATGGCGGATTAAGCTCAAATCGCCAAGAATAGAGGAAGGCGATAAAAAAGATACATGGGTGTTATTCACCGATGAGGCAGGTTCTCCCTTATATTTCAAGACTGAGGCCAAGCGTATACTGATGGCAGCTGACTATGCCCCGTTTAAACGTCTGCTTGCAATAGAGGACGGCGAAGAACGCGGACTTGGAAATAAAAAGTGGAAAGAGGAAAGATCCTGGCCCGGACATATAGAAATCTGCGACGGCGGGATGCTTTCAGGAAACAGTAAGCAGCCAGCCCCAATCAAGCTGCAGGTAGCATGGAAAAAACTGGATAACAATGATCCCTCCGGCAGAAAGGGCGAAGCCAAGTGGGTAATTGACGGGCTTGACAAAAAATTTGGCAGTGTATTTATGCGCTCGCTCAGACCAAAGACATGGAATACATCAAACTGCATAATCCCTGAACCGTTTCTTATGTCCATCGGCCTTGATATCCCTGACCTCGAAGGTACGCCTGACAAATGGCCCTTCCCACTCAGTACCATAGGAAGCATGGGACAGAGCATGGGACTGAGCGACGATAGGATCCGCGAGATAATGTCCGGTAAGGCTATATTGTCGCTCGGCGGGCAAAATAAAATCTTATGGTTCACGCTGCCCGGGTTCATAGTGGAACTGTCAGGCAAAAAAGAAGAAATGAAGGAACTTGTAGCAGCCTTCTGGAACAAACTCTTTTTTGGCGCAGAGCCTCAGCCGCTTGATAATTTCGAATTCGGAGGTACTGCGAATATCCCGTTCTCAGTGGTAGGGGCCGGAAGGGATAATATAGCGGTACTCGGACTTGTAACTCCAGAATCATTAAATGGACAGAACAAGCTTGGTAAATTTCTTGATGATGATGAAAAATGCATAGGATGGATATTTGCAGATCTCCCACGCCTTGGAAGATCTTTAAGCGAAATGACAAAAATGAGCTCTTTCATGAATGACGAGGATGCTTATGACGATGGCACTGCGGATGCCCCAAAAAACGGGGAGTTCTTCCAGCCTGAATCTGCCTTTTCTCCATTCGACCAGCAGATAACCGATTCCTTCGGCAATGTGCTGCGCGGATTTGGCAAGGTACTGATAATATGGGAAAAAGCCGACTCAGGCAGAATTAGCTGGTATAAGGACGAAAAACATAAGTCTGATAAAAACTGACACTTTATGTATATACGGAACGACACGATGTATATGAACCAACAGTCTGCATCGTTTTTAAATTTTAATGTAATTTACAAATAGTATTCCTGATTTATGCACGCAAATGCAAAAATCGAAACTTGATCTGGAGGTCTGGCTAATGTACACCAATGCGCTAAAAGTACTTAAGGAACGCGGTTTTGTAGAATGGAGCAGCCATAACGAGGAACTTGAAGAACATTTCACTAAAAATATGGTCACAGGTTATATCGGCTTCGATCCAAGTGCGGACAGTCTTCACGTCGGAAACCTCGTAGCCATAATGGGACTTTCCTGGCTGCAGCGCCTTGGCCACAGGCCGATAGCATTAGCCGGCGGAGGAACTGGACGCATAGGGGACCCGTCAGGCAAAAGCTCTGAAAGGACTTTGCTGAGCGAAGAAAAAATTGAATATAACGTAAGGTGCATAGCCGACCAACTGAAGCAATTCCTGAATTTTGACTGCGGGGCCAATAGTGCCATACTTGTAAACAATAATGACTGGCTTAAAAAGGAGAACTACATAGAATTCTTACGCGATACAGGAAAATTCTTTACCGTAAGTTTCCTTGTAAACAGGGAATATGTCCGCAGCCGCGTGCTCGATCCTGATAAATCGATAACGTATACCGAACTCTCATACATACTGCTCCAGGCCTTCGATTTCAACCACATGTATAACAAGTACGGATGCACCCTGCAGATGGGCGGCAATGACCAGCAGGTCAACATTATTGCCGGCATGGACCTTGCAAGGAAAAAATCCAACGGTCAATGCTACGGAATAACATTTCCTCTCCTGCTCAACGCTCAGGGGCAGAAATTCGGAAAATCAGAGAGCGGAGCCGTATACCTGTCACCTGAAAGGACAAGCATATATAAGTTCTACCAGTTCTGGATAAATGTCGATGACAGCGATTTGGAAAAGCTTTACAAGCTCTTCACTTTTATGGATCTTGACGAGATTTCCCAAATATTGGAAGAGCATAAAAAACAGCCTCATCTCCGCATTGCACAGAAAAAACTTGCCTGGGACATCACAGTAAGAGTCCACGGGGAAAATGCGGCAAAAAGGGTCCGTGATGCAAGCGCCCTCCTTTTCGGCGAAACTGATATAAAAGAAGCCGGCACTGAACTTCTTGATACTCTTTCAGCAGAGATACCGTTCGCAGAAATAAACGGGAGTGCAGAAGGCCCAATAACAGACATTCTTGTCGCATCCGGAGGGTGTGCATCCAAAGGAGAGGCAAAACGTAAAATAAAAGAGGGCGGAGTATATCTGAACGGTGCAAAAATAACAGAAGAAGGAAGAATGATATCTCCTGATGATCTTCTTGACGGAGGCTATATCCAGCTCAGGGTTGGAAAAAAGGATTTCCGTCTGATAAAATTCCGCGGCTAGTCCGTCTGTCGGCATAGTAAAAGTCTACCTATCTTATCATAAAGGCAGGGCTCTCAATACAGCACAATAAGGGGGCCCTGTTTTCTGCACATCAGAATTGCAGCGCAATCAGTAAAATTTATATTATGTTATCATTGAGCCGGTTATCCGCCAATCCTGCATGATGTCGGCCGGTTAATCAGGAGGTTGCTGATGAACTGGAAAATAAAATTTTTTATCAATTTTGCCAAGACGATAAAGCCTGGCTGGAGAGCAAACCTTCTGGCAAATGCTCTGCTGCTGCCTCTTAAAATTATAGGCCCGCGCAGAACCGTTGCAAAAAAAAACATAAAACTTGCATTTCCTGAAAAAACACCCTCTGAACAAAGACATATTCTTTACAAATCCTATGAAAACATGGTATGGACCGGAATAGAGATGCTTGCATGGCAGAAAGACCCCTCTGCTATAGAAAAATGGGTCGTTGAAATAGAGGGACAGGAACATATTGAAGAGGCTTTCGGCAGTGGAAAGGGCATAATAGTATTATCGGCCCATGTAGGAAACTGGGAGCATGCTGCAGCCTGGATAGGCAGAGTCTATAACGCTTTCGGCGTAGTAAGGCATTCCGACAGCCCGTTTCAGAAAGAGCTTATTAATACGCTGAGGCAGACCTCCGGCCTCCGCATCCTTGGCAAGGAAGAATCTATGATTCGCGCTGTAAACATCCTTAAGAGAAACGAAATGCTTGGATTGCTTTCAGACCAGCACGGCGGCTATGAAGGGATAAACGTCCCGTTCTTCGGCCAAATGACCAGCACGGTCCAGGGGGCAGCAGTATTTGCGTGGCTAACAGGAGCTCCGGTAATTCCTCTGCAGAGCATCAGGCTGGCGCCTTTTCGCTTTAAAATAATTATCGGACAGCCTATAAAATGGGAAAGAGGAAGGGACCGCAAGACCTCCGTACATGAGCTTACCGTTCTTGCGAATAAAGAACTTGAAAAAATGATACGCCGCGCCCCCGGACAGTGGCTATGGCAGCATAGACGTTTCAGGGAACAGATATCCTAATTTTTGTTAACCTGTGCTGCAGGGTTGTCACAGACAAGTGTCCCGCCTATTGCAAAATTGTCGTTTGCCATTTCATTTATTATTATACGGACTGATGATTGCGGAACTTCCATTGTTTCTGACAGTACTTTCGTCATTTCCGCAGCCATCCGGCGCTTCTGGTCGACGGTACGTCCCTCTTTTATATTTACCAATACTATAGGCAAGCAGACTCTCTCCTTTATATGACAAGAGTGTAAAATTATTAATGTCTTAATTCTAACGTCAAAACTGCGGGGTGTCGATATGATCAATATTAACGGGATATATATATTTCTTGGATTCTGTGCTGGAGCCGTAATAGGTTCGTTTATAAATGCCGCGGCAATGCGCTCGGTAGCTGAAAAAAAATGGTGGGGATCAGAACGCTCAGTATGCGATCACTGCGGCAGGACCCTTACGGCACCAGACCTTATCCCGGTTATTTCATACATCGTACTGCAGGGACGCTGCCGTACATGCAGAAACATCATTCACCCGCGCCACTTTCTTACAGAAGCCGGGACAGGCATCGTAGGAGCTTTGCTTGTATGGCACTGCGGAAACACTCCTGCACTGTACTTTTCGTTTGCAGCTCTGTTTTTTCTGCTCTTCCACACGCTTACGGACCTGGAATCAGGGTACATATATGATTCATGGGCAATATCAATGGCAGCGGCAGGCTTTATCATGCGCCTGTGGGGAGGGATGCCGGCCCTTATCGACGGCGCGGCGGGTGCGGTTTTAGGCTTTGCTTTCATATACGCGATAGTTGTAATAAGCCGCGGAGGAATGGGCATGGGGGACGCCATGCTGATGCTTGGGACAGGCGCTATACTTGGCTGGAAGATGACGATACTAAGCCTGTATATAGGCTTCATGGCTGGAGGCGTAATAGTTATCCCGCTTCTGGCCCTGAAAAAAATATCCCGTAAGGATTCTGTACCGTTAGGACCATTTCTTTCTGCCGGAGTTATGCTTACAATATTCATCGGACAAATAATATTTCAATACTTTGGTTTCTCCCAGGCATGGCCATGGGCAATATAAAAAAAGAGGAGTTTTTATAAAATGAAGATAGAGAGCCCCTACATAGGAACAGCTAAACCTTTCAGTTTCAGGATGCCCAGAGAAGTTGTATTTGGATCGGGATGTTCTGCATTAGCCGTTGAAAAAGCAGCAGGACTTGGTTCTAAACGGCCTCTTTTCCTGACTGGTAAAAGTATGGGAAAAAGCACAAGGCTGACTTCCCTCATGGACAACGCCGCAGATTCCGGAATGAAACCAGGACACTGGGATAACGTTAAACCTGAACCTCCAGTTGAACTGCTTTGGCAGGCCGTCGACTTCATTTTAAACGGCGAGTACGACTGTCTTATAGCACTTGGCGGCGGGAGCTCCATGGATTTTGCAAAAATGGCCGCAATTCTGGCGAAACATCCGCAGCTTAATGTTTCGGAAACAGTTGGAACCAACAAAATCCCTGCCCGCGGACTTCCTACAATAATGATCCCAACCACGGCAGGAAGCGGATCTGAAGTATCTTCTGTCGCAGTGTTCTCGTTTGAAAACGACCGAATGAAAAAAGGGGTATCAAGCGGACATCTCGTAGCTGACGTCGCACTCGTGGATCCCGCCGTCACGCTTCAGCTGCCGCCTGATATAACGGCCGCAGCCGGAATGGATGCCCTTATACACGGCGTGGAATCATACCTGTCGCTGGGAACGAATGATTTTGCACAGGATCTTGCTCTTACATCGATCAAAAATATCTCTGCAAATTTAGAGATTTGTGTAAATGACGGAAGCAACCTTGAGGCAAGGGAAAGACAGGCGTATGGCAGCATGCTGGCAGGAATGGCGTTTTCAATGGCAGGAACTGCAGGCGTGCATGCAATGGCATACCCGCTTGGAGGACAGTACCACATCCCGCACGGAGAGGCGAACACCGTACTCCTCCGCTGGGTAATGGAGTATAACCTTGAGGGATGCGAGGAAAAATTTATCCCGGTAGCAGAAGCTATGGGGGTATACAAGTCAGGCATGTCAGCAGTAGATGCCGCAGATTCAGCTTTGAATGCAATGGCCGAGCTCGCTGCAAAAACCGGGGTCAAAACACGCCTACGCGACTTAGGAATACCGAAGGAAGCTTCCGCAGAGATGGCTGAGGCAGCCATGAAAGAAACCCGCCTTATTTCAAACAACCCTCGTCCTCTTGATGTCTGTGCGGTAAAATCGATATATGACAGAGCGTGGTAGCAAGATGAGAAAGATCAGGCTTGCTGTATTTATAATAATAAATTTGATTCTGCCCTTTTATATCGTCTCATACTCATCCGCAAACGATATAATGCTTCCGACCCCACTGAAAGACGGAGGACCGGATATTCTGAGTGCAATATCTAAACGATCTTCAGCTGCCCGGACATCATTTGCAAATAAAGAGCTTTCGCTTAAGGAGCTTTCCACAATTCTATGGGCCGCTACAGGCAGAAACAGACCCGAAAAAGGATGGACAGTACCTATGGCAATGGGGCGGGAACCATATATCACCGTTTACGTCCTTCTCAAGAGCGGCTCGTATATCTACGACTGGGATAAAAACATGCTTAAGCAGCTTGGGAACAAAAATCCTATCCCGCGCGCAGGAGGAGAGGAGTTTATAGGCAGTGCACCGTGTGTTTTTGTTCTCGCTACGCGCGGCAAAGGGCCTGGCATAGATTCATGGGCAGATATCGCGGCAGGTGCAATGTCCCAGAATATTTACCTCGCCTCTGAGGCTTTCGGCCTTAAAACGCGATTTGTGGCATCTTTCAATAAAGAGACCCTTTTAAACTATCTTTTTATTGGCCCGTTATCACGCATTATATGCATAATGCCGATCGGGTTCCAATAAAGATATAACTCTAATAATTATTCTGTTACAAGTCTATTTATGGCAACGATCAGCCTGTTTGCCTGTCATGGGCGCAGCATATTTGCGACACTGGCTTCGGTGAGCTTTATCAGGTCGCCTGGTCTGAGTTTGAAAAGCAACCCTCTCTGTCCTGCGTTTACTGTTATGAAATCAAAAAGCAATGCAGTCTCATCGATAAATACAGGATACTTCTTTTTTGCTCCCAACGGGGAACAGCCTCCGCGCACATATCCTGTCAGAGGCTGCACTTCCTTGAGCGGCACAAGCTCGGCACTTTTATTGCCGCTTGCAGAGGCCAACGCCTTGAAATCAAGCTCCCGGCCGGCCGGTACACAAACAAGCATAACTCCGGTCTTATCTCCTCTTGCACAAAGCGTCTTGAAAGTCCGCTCCTCGGCGATGCCTGTCTTGGCAGCAGCGTCTTCTGCTGAAAGCGCCTGCTCGTCAATTTCGTACTCCAGAAGTTCGAAAGGGATTTTTGCCCCTTCCGCTATCCTTACTGCATTTGTCTTTTTTACAGATTTCATCCCTGTCACTCCCATCCTTTATATGGTAGAGTATAGCGCATCTTAATAACTCCGGAAGAGGGATTTTTTAATGAACGGATATTTTGACGGGGCTTCTCGCGGCAACCCAGGTTTGGCAGGCGCAGGAGCACTGATTGTCAATGACTCAGGAGATATCATCTGGGAAACAGCCTGTTTTCTAGGGAAAAAAACCAATAACGAAGCTGAATACAATGCACTTATACTTCTCCTAAAAGCCGCGAGGGAGCGTAACATAAAAAAATTAAACATATACGGCGACAGTAAACTTGTTGTCAGCCAGGTCTCCAGGCAATGGAAAATCAATCTGCCCCACCTGCGCATACTTGCAAAAGAGGCATGGGAATTAATGGACGGCATTGATGTTTCTTTGGAATGGATACCCAGGGATAAAAACAAACGCGCTGATGAGCTTTCCAATCAGGGGATTGACGGCGCATAATATACTTTGATGCAAAAAACCTGCAACAGGCAGACAGGACAGGCACTCCATTCTTAAATGGAGTGCCTGTCCTGTCTGCCTGTTTATTAATATGGTTCAGTCACGTTTATCAATGACTCGCATGGTTTTCTTTTCACTTCTCGGAAGTTCCCCGAGTCCCATTATTTCAGGCACGATACGAATTCCCAATCCGGATTTGCATGCCCTCTCAAGTTCTTTTGACAGTAATTCGCAATCAGCCCCGTTTTCGGCCTCCGCCTGGATTACCATCCGGTCACGAAGATCCTCGTTCTCAAGGATTATGCGATATTCGCTCGAAAACCCTTCTATCCCGCGAAGTATTTCTTCAACCTGCGCAGGATAAATGTTCGTTCCTTTTACCTTTATCATATCATCGCTTCTGCCCATTATCCTGTCAAGCCTGGGGAACGACGATCCGCACTTGCAGTATCCAGGTATTATCCTTGAAACATCTCTTGTGCGGTAACGGATAAGAGGAGCCGCTTCCTTGCGGAAAGTTGTAATAACTATTTCCCCCTGTTCCCCGTCAGGAAGCACTTTTCCTGTTTCAGGGTCTATTATCTCGCAGTATATAAAGTCATTGAAATAGTGCATCCCGCTGTGTTCACTGCAATCTATAGCTATGCCGGGACCATAAATCTCAGTCAGTCCGTATATATCAAAAAATTCTATGCCTAGGGTCCCGTATATACGGTCACGAACCTTGTCTCCCCAGCGCTCCGAACCGAAAATCCCCTTTTTCAGGTTTATCTGATCGCGCATGCCGCGGCGGTCTACTTCCTCCGCGATCAAAAGGCCGTATGAGGATGTACCTATAAGTACGCTTGTCTGAAGGTCCCTCATAAGCTGGAGCTGCCTGTCTGTGTTCCCGCTGCCTGTCGGTATTACCATAGCCCCAAGCCGTTCAGCTCCGGCCTGGAAGCCAAGTCCCGCTGTCCACAGACCAAACCCTGGCGTAACCTGTACACGGTCCTCACGGGTAAGTCCTGCAAACTGATAGCATCGCTCCATCATCACTGCCCAGTCTTCGAGATCCTGACGGCTGTAGGGAAGTATCACAGGCGTGCCTGTCGTTCCTGAAGAAGAATGGACCCTGACAACCTGGTCGTCCGGAACACACTGCATGCCCATAGGATATGCGTCGCGAAGATCCTGTTTCGTTGTAAAAGGCAGCGTTTCAAACTGCTCCTTTGTCATCATCTTATCGACGGGGAGACCTGCAAATTTCTTAATGTACATCTGGCTTCCCTTTGCCGCTCTTCTCACCTGTGCAAAGCACTGGCTTATTATTGAAAGCTCATTCATACGGCTCAACTCCGCTCTTCTGTAGTATTCTGTTTGATAACTAAATGCATCGGCAGCAATGGGATATATTATTTTTTTATCGGTTCCCCTGCGATAAAGCCCAACTCAAAGGCACGCATATTGATACCAAGTATCTTCGGTTTCATGAATTCTCTCATAACACCCAGCATTTCGTCCTTTCCAAATGGAAGTATCCCTGCTCCGACACCGGCTCCAAGAAGGACCATGTTCAGGGATCTGGCATCACCGGCTTCAAGCGCAAGCGGGGTTCCGCTGATAAAAACGCTGTCCACAAGCACTTTTCTGAGCAGTGCTTCATATTTATCCCTGAGGTATACCCCCTGTTTCAAAGCTACATTTGTAGGGACGACACAGTCTGTGTTGATGACACCTCTGGCACAGGAGGAGATTCTTGGTATCTGGCGGACAGCTTCCGCAAGCTCAAAACCTAGGAGGATGTCTGCGTGGCGCAGAGGGATGACAGAAGAAACATCTTCCGCCCCTATACGCAAATGACTTACTACAGACCCGCCGCGCTGGGCCATGCCTATTGTTTCAGATGTACGCACAAACAGCCCGTTCTTTTGCGCCGCTTCCGACATTATTTTTGAGGCGAGCAACGTGCCCTGGCCGCCTACCCCGGCAATGACTATGCTGCTAAGCATTGCGCTCCCCCCTTTTAATTGCCCCTACAGGGCAAACATTTGAGCAAAGGGAACAATCTGTGCACAGTGCCTCATTGATAACGACTTTCCCGTCCTGGGCAGGAGTCATTGCCGGACAGCCAAGCTGTTTTATGCATTTCAGGCATCCTATGCAGGAATCGTTGACCTTATGCACCGTCTCCGGAATTTTGATCTGTACAATGCATGGAGCCTTCGCTATAACAGCCGAAGGTCCATTGAATTCGACTGCTTTTCTGAATACATCAACGGCCTTATCGTGGTCAAACGGATTAACTGCTGCAATATGCTCGACACCGCATGCACGAAGTATCTGCTCTATGTCAAGAGCCTTTGACGGCTTACCCATGGCAGTCATGCCGGTTCCCGGATGCGGCTGATTCCCGGTCATGGCAGTCGTGCTGTTATCCAGGACTACTATAGTGATATCCGTGCCCTGATATACAGCGTTTATCACTCCAGGTATACCAGTATGGAAAAAAGTCGAATCTCCTATGAATGCCATGCATTTCACTCCGGGTTCTGCAAGTGCCAGCCCCTGGGCCACCGTTATTCCGGCTCCCATGCACAGGCATGTATCCACCATGTTCAGCGGTGCGGCATTGCCAAGTGTATAACAGCCTATGTCACCGCAGCATATAGTTTTTTTGAATCCTCCGGCAGCTATCTTTGCAGCATAGAATGATGCCCTGTGAGGACAGCCGGCACAAAGTACCGGCGGACGCAACGGAAGCTGAGGAAGCTCTGGAATTTCCTCCTTTACTTCAGTCAGGCCAAGATAAGCAAATACAGCTTTTTTTACAAGCTCATAGCTGTATTCGCCGTTCCATGGCATATGCCCGGTGCGCTTACCTAAGACCGGTTTCCTGCCGGATGATATTATGAGCAGCTGCTCTTCAACCACTGGATCAAGCTCCTCGATCACCAGGACAGAATCCACCCCTGATAAAAATTCTTCCGTCATTTTCTGAGGGAGGGGATATGGGGTCCCGACTTTATATAGAGTAACATCCAGGCTGAATTCACGAATAATTTCTTTTATATAGAGATAAGAAACACCTGATGCAGCTATTCCCATCCTGCCGCCAGACTCAATCCTGTTAAACCGGATTGAGTCAAACCTTTCAGAAAGAGTTTTCTGCTTGACCTCGATTTCTCCATGTTTTCTGTATGAAAGAGCTGGGAATATACACCATTCAGGACTTTTTTCAAATACCGGTTCCGGGCCGGGCGGCAAAACATCTTTAACAGCAACTGTAGCGCTTGCATGACATACCCTGGTTGTCGGACGCAGAAATACTGGTAAGCCGAACTCTTCCGATATATCGAACGCAGCACCCGTCATTTCATAGGCTTCTTCAGGCGATGACGGATCGAATACCGGCAGGTTCGCATGCTTTGCAAAATTACGTGTATCCTGCTCCGTCTGTGATGACCATGGGCCCGGGTCATCAGCTACTACAACGATCATTCCGCCGCGCACCCCAATATAAGCCAGGCTCATCAGAGGGTCGGATGCAACATTAAGCCCGACCTGCTTCATTGTTACCATTGAGCGTGCCCCGGCATAGGCAGCCCCTGCCGCGACTTCAAGAGCCACTTTTTCATTTGTCGACCACTGTACGCTGATACCAGGTTTTTTTTCACGTATAAATGTTTCAATAATCTCAGTTGAAGGCGTTCCAGGATAGCCTGAAACGATTTTTACTCCGGCACTTGCGGCACCGAGCGCTATCGCTTCGTTACCCATGCAGACCTTGTCCGTCATCAGAACTCCTCCTTGATTTAGTCTAAAAGAGCCCTGCCATAGAAATGACAGGGCTCTTGAATTGCAAGAGTATTAATTATATTGCCTCGTCTATTCTAAACCATATTCTCATCTATATTCTAAATTCTCATCTGTACAAGGGGAAGCTGTCTCAGCCTTCCTGAATGTTTATATCACGAAATGCGAGAAAGTCAAGCAGCGGAGGTTTTAATGAAAGCCTGCCATATATAAGGTCACTTTATGGTTCGCGTATATACGGCAAACATCTGCGGAATAAATACAGCCGCCGGACATCGAATTCAATTAAACGCCGTCCCGCTTTAATATATCTTTTTTAAAATCGTCTTTTATCCTGTCAAGAAGCTTACAGGAAAATACCGCTGTGAGAGCCGCTGCTCCTGCAAACGATATCGGCTGGAACCACCAGATATTATCCAAAGACACGAATTTTGAAAGTATCTGTGCCGCAGGGATCCTAAGCAGCATAGAACGGCTGACCTGTATTACAAGTCCGTATGTGGAATAGCCGGTAGCTATAAACAGCGCATTGTAAATTACACTGTATATGACCATAGGGTATCCCAGTATAGTTATGCGGAGAGCACTGGCCGCCACACTCGCAATTTCAGCCGGCGGACGGAAAAGAGATATTGCAGGATACGGGAACAGGCATAACAGCAATCCTAATGTCCCTGTTATTACCGCACTTATAATAAAAGCCGAGCGTATGCCCAGTTTCATTCGCATCTGATCCCGCTTCCCGTAATTGAATGCCAGAAATGGCACAAGAGCATCATTTATCCCCATTAAAGTATTGAATGCGATATCTTCCACACGCAGTCCAACCATCCATGCAGCTACAGCCTGAGGGCCAAATGTCACGGACAGTATCCTGTTGACGCTCCCCATGCCAAGCGCAACGCTTCCTGTAGATAGTGTCACAGGCAATCCTATCGTTGTTATCTTACCCCATAGGCTGACCATATCAGATCTGATGCAAGGTTTGAAAGGAACCGGAATTTCGCTGTCGGAATTCAATTTTTTTATAAGGAAGAAAGTTCCTGCCAGCCTGCCCACAAATGTTGCGGCTGCCGCACCTGTCATTCCCCACCCGAACACAAAGATGAATACAGGATCAAGCACAAAATTCGTTCCGTTTGCAATAAGGAAATAATACAGAGGAACCATTGTATTTCCCTGACATCTGAAAACCGAGTTTGCAATGTATGAAAAACTTATAAGAATAAATGTCGGCGGGACCCACATATTATAAAGCCACGCCTGATGAAGGGTTTCCGGATCGGAGGCGCCAAGGGCAGTGAAAAATATGTTGGATGTCGCCGGAAAGAGGAACGGTACCCATATCGCGCACAAAATATATGCAAAACTGATCCCGGCTGAAGCAGTCCGCCGCGCTTCGTGCAGGTTGCCTTCACCAAGCCTGCGGCCGCACAATGCTGTCATTCCGTTGCCTACACCCTCAAGTATTGCAAAAACACCGATCTGAACAGGGAATGTATAGGAAATAGCCACCATATAAGCCTCTCCGAGCCATGATATAAAAACAGTATCCACAAGGTTGAAAAGTGTATGGAATAAAACCATGGCTATTGAAGGCACCGATAGCTTTATCAATGTTTTAAGGACCGGAGCACTGCCCAGATCGGCCTTGCCTTTCAGTACAGTCAGTCTTTTGATTTTTTTAAAAAGATTCATAACGTTCCACCATTGTTTTTTAGTGTACTGGCATCCTTTGTGACTGCAAATGCAACAGCCTGCCGTACTGATAAAAAATGTTAAGTATTTGCTCTATTGTAGCAAAATTTATTTTGCAATATACTGAATCATAGCATATGTCTTATGCTGCAGGGGAAATCAGCAGGCCATAATAAACCTGTCGGATGCATAAATAAAGCAAGTGCCGGGGAAGTAAGGATACCCCAACGCAGGCTTATTGTAAAGTAATATTCCTTGCTCAAATAATTACAAAATTTACGGTTAGTATGAAGATATGTGATCTTTTGCCGATATCCGTAAAATATATTGAATCTCATTCAGGTACTTTTAATATGCCCGACTGTCGCTGACCCAATCCTCTGTCTGCATGGACATCTCTTTAATAAGTGTACGGCTTTAATATTTGCAAATAAAACCCGAAATAAAACAGGAGGCGGTAAAATAAAAAAATCCACAACTCTCTGTTAAAAATTTTATGACTCGGGCTTCAGTATGTTTTCAAAAATATATAACCGGGAGGAGAGATAACCGATGTATAAACGCTTCATAGAGATCATGAACAGCAGCATTTGCCTCGCGGGAAGCAGGATGATCGTAGCGGCCGCCGATCAGGAAAGCATAGAGGCAGTTCATCTGGCAATACGCCGCGGACTGGGACATGCCATACTTGTAGGCGATGAAACAAAAATACTTCCCGTAGTAAAGGAATTGGAAATCTGCGAAAATGTGGACGTGATCCATGCGGATACCCCTGTAGAAGCTGCGGTGAAATCAATTATCTGCGCGAGAGAAAAAAAGGGGGATGCGCTTCTCAAAGGACTGATAAACACTTCCGATTTCCTCCATGCTGTGCTGGATAAAGAAAACGGCCTCCGCACCGGGCGGCTTCTGAGCCATCTTGCAGTAATGGAGATACCTGGGGAGAACCATCTTTCCTTCTGCACCGACAGCGGTTTTAACGTGGCGCCCAATTATGAACAGAAAAAACAGATCCTTCGCAACGCTCTTGAGGCTATACATGCTCTCGGCTATGAGCACATAAATGTCGCATGCCTTGCCGCAAATGAAAAGGTCGATCCTAATGTTCCGGCTACAACAGATGCAGCTGCACTTGTAAAGGCATGGAGGGAGGGAGCTTTCGACGACCTGCCGTGCACCTGCACTGTCGAAGGCCCGATGGCTATTGATGTTGTTGCATCAAAAAAAGCAGCCGAGTACAAGGGCATAAAAAGCGAAATTGCAGGCAAGGTCGACCTTACTCTGGTGCCTAACATAGAGTGCGGCAACGTACACTGCAAAACACTTGTGCACTATTGCCATGCACAGATAGCTGGACTTGTCCTGGGAGCGATGCTGCCGATAATTCTGGTTTCAAGATCTGACAGCGCTGAAACAAAATTCATCAGCATGGCACTCAGCTGCATTATTTCTAAGGGGATGAAATAGCTCATGTTCAGCATACTGGCAATAAATCCAGGATCGACATCTACAAAAATAGCATGCTTTCATGATGAAAATCTGATTTTTAAAAAAAATATCCCTTTCACAGAAAAAGAGAGTTTATCTTTTTCATGTGTGTTGGACCAGCTTCCAAGCCGTTTTGAAACCATATGCGAGTCACTGGTGGAAGAAAATATTCCTCTTGACCGATTCGATGCTGCCGTAGGACGCGGAGGGATGCTTGAACCTGTACCCAGCGGAACCTATTTAGTTGCGCAAAATATGATGGATTATCTGAAAAGAGCTCCTCGCGGTGACCACGCCTCCGGGCTGGGGGCATTCCTTGCATATAAATTTGCCTGTATGTCGGAATGTCCTGCATATATAGTCGATCCTGTATCAGTATGTGAGCTCTCAGATGTAGCAAAAATATCAGGCGCTCCGGAAATAGAGCGGGGCAGCCTGGTCCATGCGCTTAACCAAAAAGCCGTGGCGCGCAGAATAGCTGCAAAAATAGGCAAAAAATATGAGGAATGCCGTTTTGTAGTAGCCCATCTTGGCACAGGCGTCACTCTCGGGGTACACTGTAACGGACGTATAATAGACGTAATCGGCGCAAAGGCCGACGGGCCTTTTTCGGCAGAAAGGGCAGGAGGGCTTCCTGTTGATGCAGTTGTTGATTTGTGCTTCAGCGGCCGTTACACTGAAACGGAAATAAAGAAAAAGCTTTTGTCAGGATGGGGTTTTCTGGCATATCTCGGGACAAGGGACCTGCGTGAAATATTCAAGATGGCCGAAGAGGACCCAAAAGCCAGGACCGTACTGGAAGCTTTCGTATATCAGATAGCAAAAGGGATAGGCGAGTTCTGCACCGTGCTTGACGGTGATATTGATGCAATAATAATAACAGGCGGAATGGCTTACTCGGAGCGTCTGATGCAGATGCTGATCAAAAAAATAAAATTTCTAGGACCGATAGAACAGGTCCCCGGGGAAAACGAACTTGAAGCCCTTTCAATGGGCGCGCTGAGAGTGCTTAAAGGTGAGGAGCTTCCAAGGATATATCCGGATGGTAGTTATATAAAACATGATTAACAACAAATTCCGGCAGATGATAATTTTGATTGGAGCTGATAGACAGTATGACATTTAAATCAAAAAAAAGACCGGGATTTTGTCCGCCCTGAATATTATTACTGCCTTTTGCGGCAGTTGCCGCAATATTCCCCTGGATAACGGCAAAGTTAAAAAAATTCAGAGACAGACACAAAAACAAATAAATCTTTATATCGGAGGGCTGGAATAATGCTTTTTACAGGGAATTTTTCGAAAGAAAATTTGATCAAAAGCAAAAAAAGGTTTTATGCGGTAGGCGGGATTATGCTTCTGCTTGGTTTTCTTTCTCTTTCAATGCCACTTATGGCATCTTTTGCAATAGAAACCCTTTTGGGCGGATTGCTTCTTGCCATAGGCATATGCCAGGCAATAAATGCGTTCAAAGCATTCGGCGACGGAGAAAAACCATGGCATTCAATATTTATGGCCATAATCTCGTTTGCGGCCGGAGCAATATTTTTACTCCATCCGCTCGCAGGTATTATGACTATCAGTATCCTTCTTTCGGCTTACTTTATGGCTGACGGGATAACCAAGGTTATTGAATATTTCCGTATCCGTGGCATAAGCGGATCCGTTTGGGTCCTTATTTCAGGCATACTGGGCATAATCTTGGCCGTAATGATGTGGGAAAATTTCTTCACCGGCGCATCAGTAATAGGGATCATACTCGGCATCGATCTTACTTTCAGCGGTATGAGCCTGATAATTTTAGGAAGAGGCTGCTCCAAGGCCTCGGGGGACTGCAAGGGATAAAGACCCTCATAGCTTTGGGAATAGTGGCACATTTACCGGCAGTTACGAAACAGCTGTCTGCCATTATGAAAAACCAGAACTGCACATCAACAAAAAGTAACCGTATATTTAAAAACTGCATCCGTGTATGGAATGGGATATGGGTGCAGTGCTCAAATATCTGAGCAGCAAGCATGATAATGAAACATGCGTAAATGTTCGCTTGTTTATGGCAGATGCACCTTACGGCGGACCGGAGTAATTTTTAAAAACAAAGGCACATTCAGCATTACCGGATGCCAGCTTTTGCTTCATACTACAGCCTGATACACGGGCAAAGGCGGAACAATCATCCGGAGTATACTGAAAAGGAGGTATTTTGAATGAAAACGATAGGCATAATAGGAGGGCTGGCCTGGCAGTCCTCTGCGGAAGTATACAGGATCATAAACGAACTGGTAAACAAGAGACTCGGCGGTCAGCATTCATGCAAGTGCGTAATGTACTCGGTGGATTTGGACCCTGTGCTTATACTGCGCGAAGAGGGAAACTGGGAAGAACTCAGCAATATAATAACTGATGCAATAAAAAAAGTCGAAGCGGCAGGAGCAGACTTTACGATTATTTGTTCCAATACTATGCATAAGACTGTTGATGCAGTAAAGGACCGGGTATCAAAACCTATTTTGCACATTGCGGATGTAACGGCAAGAGCCATCCTTGAAAGAGGTTTCCGGACCGTCGGACTTATGGGCACAAAGTTTACGCTAACGGAGGATTTCTACAAGGATAAGATGGAGAAAGACTACGGGATTGAAATCCTTATCCCTGATGAAGAGGATATAGCCTTCATTCATCATGTAATCTATGATGAGCTTGATTTCAGCATATTCAACCCTGATTCGGCAAAACGTTTTGTACAAATAATTGAAAAAATGAACAGCAGAGGTGCAGAGGGAGTCATCCTTGGCTGCACAGAGATACCCCTTTTAGTCAAACAGGAATATACAAAAGTGCCTTTGTTCGACACGACGACACTGCATGCCGAAGCTGCTGTGAAAATGGCCCTCAAATAAAGACTCAGGCATAATCCAAATAAGCGGCGCAAGGTTTGCCGCAGGCAGAAACATCCAGTATATTGGACGGATAAAAGCATTGTATGTTTTTTGGACATCAGATCATTGGCGATACCCAATCGGCACAGAAATAAGTAAAGTCAGGACCTGACGCAGGCAAATATACGAAAATTTGCCTCTGCTGTTTCAGCAGAAAAAGCCCCGCAAAGATTTATGGTCAGTACTAAATTTATCACCTTGCGTAATTATGTCAGAGCTTTATATAAATTCAATACGCGGGAAGTACAGATGTGATACCGTCCGTAAGTTTTTACCAAAACAGCCCGGACCAAAGACCGAACAAATCAAACATCATAAGCAGGCCTGATACTGCAAGGACTGCGCCTGAAACTATCTTTATCTGCCGGCCGTGCTTCTTAAGCCACTGAAAAACCCCTTTGATACTTGTAAAAAAAACTGCCGCAAGTACATATGGAATTCCTATACCCATTGAAAAAACGAAAAGGTCGAAGATTCCTTCCGCCATCGTTGCTCTGTTCCCTGCCAGCATAAGTGCTGAGCCAAGGAAAGGACCTAAACATGGAGTCCAGCCTGCGGAAAATGCGGCACCAAAAAGCACGGCATCGCAGAAACTTTTTTTGCCTGACATAAGGAAATTGAATTTTTTTTCTTTATCGAGCATCCCTATCCTGAAGATACCTAAAAAATGTACTCCAAAAAGGAATATTACGATTCCGCTAAATCTTTGAAGCAGCATCCTGTACCCGCTGAGCAGCGAACCTATTGCGGTAGCCGTAGCTCCTAGGGCCATGAAAATCAATGTGAATCCGCAAACAAAACCCATGGTATTTATTATGCTGGCTCTGCGGCCATTCTCAGTTTCAGCTGCAAGGTACATCATATAAACAGGCAGCATCGGAAGCATGCACGGGGATATAAAAGCCAAAAACCCCTCAAGAAAAAGCAGCAGCATGTCTCCATGCATCTTTATTTGATCCCTCTGACTATTTTCATAACAGCATCCTTTGTTGCAGGCCCTAAAATCTGACCGCGCAGCACGCCGCCTGAATCAATTATCATTGTAGAAGGGATCCACTGTACAGAAAATATATCAGCGACATATCCCTTCGTATCGAGAAGAACTTTCATTCCATAACCGTTTTCCTTTAAAAATTTTATAACTTTGGCTTTAGTATCGCGTTCGCCGTCTGTCATATTTACTGCCAGTAATACGGCTTCTTTAGTTTTTTTCAGTTCCTTGTCCATATCATCAAACTCAGGCATTTCACCCCTGCAGGGAGGACACCATGTCGCCCAGAAGTTAAGTATCACCTTTTTGCCTTTATAATCAGCCAGTGAAACTTTCTTCCCGTCAATGCCTTCAAGGGTAAATGCAGGGACTTTTGTGCCTGTTTCCATCGCATATCCTGCCGAAGCAAAGCATAATACACAAAACATCATCAAAATCAGAGATTTAATTTTATACATTGGATTCACCCCTTAAGTTTTTATATTTTAACATCCGCCTTTGTATTTTAAAACGATTATTATTTTTTAGCATTTACAGAAGCATAAATTAATTTTTATAATTTAATAATTTTTTACAAGCCTTGACAATATAGCAGATATACTGTTATTTTCTACATCATAATTCATTAATCTTTGGGGGGATTATTGTATGCCGCTTTACAGAATAAAAAGCAAAACGCGTTCCTGGGACGGAGAACCAATAGGTATACTTATACTGGACGCAGCCTACCCCTGCGTGCCTGGCAATGTAGGCAACGCAACAACATATCCTTTTCCGGTACGATATCATGAAGTACGCGGAGCCTCGATAGAAAGGCTTCTTAATCAGCGTGATCCATCCCTGCTTGAGCCATTCATAGAGGGAGCCCGTAAACTTGAATCAGAAGGTGTACGTGCTATAACAGGTGCCTGCGGCTTTATGGCCCTTTTCCAGCAGGAAGTGGCTGATGCTGTCGACATCCCGGTCTTCATGTCAAGCATGATGCAGGTTCCATTTATAACAAGGACACTGAAAAAGGGGAAAAAAGTAGGCATAATATCTGCAAACGCTTCCGCAATGACAGAACAGCACCTGCGCAATGTCGGAATTACCCCTGAAATGCCTGTGGTTCTGTACGGGATGGAAGGCAAATATGAATTCCGTTCATCTGTACTGGAAGAAAAAGGAACCATGGATACGGATGTTATAGAGAAAGAGATAATTGAAGTATGCGACAGAATGCTGAAGGAAAACCCAGAAGTAGCGGCAATCGAGCTCGAATGCAGTGACCTGCCGCCGTTTGCAGCTGCCGTACACGAACATACCGGACTGCCGGTATTCGACTTCATCACAATGATTAAGCACGTGGAGTCTGCGCTAAATCCGGCACGCTACACAGGACCGCAATACTACATGTAGGAACCTATATCATCATATACAGGCTTCAGTGCAAGTATCGCGAAAGCCGGCGCTTTTGCCTCGGTTTCCACGATATTTGCATTTATTTCTGTCTTATCGGGCAATAGTTATTTCATCATAAGTCTTTAATAATCAAGCTGAATCTTATACTTAAGTTTTTATAAAATTCTCTGCCTCAGTAACCAGCATGCCGGCAATTATCAAAACACCGCCGATGGCTCCCTGCAGATAAAATGGATCCTGGCCGCATAGAACTGCTACCATATAACCAAACAACCCTTCAAGTGAAAAAATAACAGCTACATGTGATTCTGAAGTTACCCTCTGTGCTTTGAACTGTATGATAAAGCAAAGAACAGTGTTGCAAAGTGAAACACATAATAAAGCAGCCCATATCTTCTTTGAAAAACACGCAATATCCGGCAGCGGCTCAAAAATAAGCGCCATTACTGTCATGAACACAGCAAGCATAATAATATGAAGCCCTACCAGTCTGAACGAATCAACCCTCTTTGCTGCAAAACCGGCAGCCAGAACCTGAATAGCATAGAATACCGCCATTATAAAAGATAAAAAATCCCCGAAGTTGAACTCCATTCCAGGCGTGAATCCCATGACAAGAAGCCCTGCTGTCGTAAGGACCGCCCCTACAAGCACCCATTTGCTCGGTTTGATTTTATAAATCATCCAGACAAAAATCGGGACCATTATAACGTTGAGTCCGCCGATGAACGCCTGTTTGCTTGCCGTGCTGTAAACAAGGGCGAAGGTCATGGAGAGGAATGTACCTGCAAGGACTGCCGTAAGGATCGAAGATATGGCCCAGTCACGTTTGCTTGAAGAAAATATTTTTCTCGGAAACATAACGATAAGGAAGAAAGATGCGAACAGCATTCTCAGCGCAACTGCCCATAAAGGGGTAATTTCACGTGACAGCAAAGCCGTTATCGGAATACCGGCGCCCCATATGAAGGCGACAAAAACAAGAAGCATATCAGCAACAAAGACATGTCTGTAGGAATGAGCCCTTAGGGCTTCCTTCATCATGCTGCCCCCTGTTCATGCAGAGCTGAGAATATCTGCTTTTCCAGTCCATTTATTTTTTTCATAAAACAATATGCCGAAGCGGCACATGCAGCCCCGAATATAAATAGCGCCCATTCTGTGCCGAGGATATCTCCTATTCTGCCTGAGAGCAGGCTCCCGAACGGAGGAATACCGAGTATCGCAAATGTATATAGAGCCATTATCCGGCTCTTGCTTTCCTTGGGGGCCATAGTCTGAAGCAGCGTATTGCACGCAATTGTACTGCCCACCATGCAGAATCCTACTGGAGCTGCCATCAATATAGCCATATATATGCTGCGTGACAGCGAGAACAGCAATACGGATAAACCGAATCCGACGCATGCCCTTGTACACCACCACGCATAACTCACAGTAGATTTCTGCGAAGCCATAATGACTGAGCCGCAAAGAGCACCTACCGCAACTCCCATAAGAAGCAGGCCCAGCGTCTGGGGCGTCCCGCCAAGCACGCTTTTGGCCATTGCAGGCATCAGAACTATACTCGGGAAACCGAAAAAACAGGTGATCGATATCATTAAGAGAAGATAGCGGTTCGGGGCGAAATCTCTTGCCATTTTCAGACCTTCTATCGTATCCGCAAGAGGCCTTTTCCTTTCCGTCCCGGTTTTTCCTACAGGCGGATGTTCCATTTTCATCCTCTTAACTGCAAAAATCGTGGACGAATAGGCAAGTGCATTTATCAGAAAGCAAAAACCTTCACCGGCAGCATGAATAACAAATCCGCCTATCGTCGGGCCGATCATACGCGCAGTGTTGAAATTCAGGGAATTCAGCGCAACTGCATTTGAAACGTCGCTTTTGCGGTCGACCATATAATAAACGAGAGAATAGCGGCATGGTATTTCAAACGAATCAATAATGCCCAGCAAAATGCTCATAATAAGGACCATATTGAATGTAACAGTCCCGCTGAATGTCATCACGGCAAGAATAAAGGCGACTGCCATGCAACCGGACTGACAGTATAAAAGTATCTTGCGTAGATCCCAGTGCTCAATCATGGAACCTGCGAAAGCTGTAAAAAGAAATATCGGAAATGATGCAGTAAAATCCATAAGGCCAAGTGCCGCATCAGAATTTGTCAGCCGATAGACGAGCCAGCCCATTGCTGTCCTGTGCATCCATAAACCTGTAAGAGAAATCGCCTGGGCAGCGAAAAATAACCTGTAATTTTTACTGTTAAGAGACCTCAATACACCCTGAAAAACCATTTTTGTCTCAAATACTCACTGTTATAGAGCCTGCAATAATCATTACAACGCCGCACCACTGGATAGGACGGAGACGTTCTTTAAGCACAAAATGACCAAACAGCGCTGCCATAAACGGGCTTGTTGATGTAATAGCCGTTACAATAGCGACAGGCATAACTTTAATACAAGATGCATACATTATCGAGCCGAAGCAAAGCCCCACAACCGCTGCCCCCAGAAAATAAAGCCAGCTTTTAATTGGGATTTCCCTTATGGGCACGACGGAAGCAGGAAAAAATTTAACTGTGATCAATCTTACCACCCATGTAACAATAAAAAATACCACGGAACGGTACATTGTAATCTCCACTGCTCCAAGTCCTGATTCCGTCATGGAAAGTTTTGTGATAGGGGCGGCAACGGCCCAAGCACAGCCCGCAGCTATCGCAAGCATAAATCCGCGCATGATTTTAGTTTTTTTACGGCGGACGCCGGGTTTTACAGAAGCCTGCGCAACATTGTCGTTTCTGCCGAATCGCAGCAGCAACAGGCCTGCAACAACGATCAGGGTACCTATAAAAATCTGCAGTGACAATTGCTCGTCCAGTATGAACCACGATGTGAAGGTTACAAGGATTGGATACGCGTTGGAAATAGGGACGGCAAGGCTGACGCCTATATCTTTTATAGCTATGAAGTATAGGATATCCCCGACGGTATAGCTGAGAAAAACCCCGCTGAATATATAAAGGAGCGCCAGGGGAGATCTTACTATCGTTATATTCCCGCCTGTATAGATAAGAGCGATAATAACAGATAAAGCAAGATAAGAAATCGACCTTACCGGGTTTATTTCATTCGAGGTGCATTTTGATACAGCCTGACCCTGCCCTACCATTATCGGCGATGCCGCCCACATGGTCGCAGTAACAAAACTTAAAAGGAATCCCCATAATGGCATATAAACACCCCTCATTAAACTGATATATTGTATACACTTTGGGCGCTTTGCACAAGCAATAATATATTATAGTTATATTCTTAATAAATCATGGAAGAATTTTATGTGGTCCTATTCTGCTTTATCTATGATGATATGCCTTTATAAATATAAAATTAAATGAATCAGGTATTTTCTTTGCTTAGACAGCGTTAAAAATAGAAACCATGATATCTGCCGTTCCGGCAGGCATACAAAAAGGCCGGCCCCTTCAAATGCAGCAGCATTAAAATCATAGCCAACATGGAAGGGATACCAGCTTTAAAGGGTTTCTGATTCTGATATTGTTATTTCTTTATTCTTTTTATTTAACCTCCGAGATAAGCAAGCAGGATACCTCCGGCCAAAACCGAGCCTATCTGGCCCGCCACATTTGCGCCAACTGCATGCATAAGAAGGTGATTGGAGGGATCCGCTTTCTGTCCGAGCTTCTGGATCACCCTTGCTGACATAGGGAATGCCGAAATGCCTGCCGCACCTACCATAGGATTGAATTTCCTGCCTTCGGGAAGGAACAGGTTAATAAATTTAGCAGTAAGCACTCCACCCGCAGTGTCAAGCACAAACGCTACCAGCCCCATACCTATTATGATCAGCGTACTCATGTTTACAAATTTTTCGCCTGTCATCGTCGCAGCTATTGAAAACCCAAGCAGTATCGTAACTATGTTTGCAAGCTCATTCTGTGCTGCCTGAGAAAGTCTTTCGGTTACCCCGCTCTCGCGAAGAAGATTGCCGAACATCAGGAAGCCAAGCAGCGCCACCGACGCTGGCGCTATTATTCCTCCCACTATCGTCACAGCTATCGGAAAGAGTATGCGCTGCTTCCTAGTCACCGTTTTCCTGCTCAGAGGCATCCTCATCCTGCGTTCCTTTTTCGTCGTCAGCGCCCTTATTACCGGCGGCTGGATCAGCGGGACCAAAGCCATATACGTATATGCCGCCACCGATATCGGACCTAGCAGGTGCGGTGCAAATCGCGTCGCTACATAAATCGACGTCGGACCGTCAGCTGCCCCTATTATTCCTATCGATGCCGCTTCGAAAATATTATAGCCCAGCATTATGGCTATCCCCATCGTCAGGAATATTCCGGCCTGCGCCGCAAGCCCGAACAGGAATACCTTAGGGTTGGAGATAAGAGGCCCGAAATCGCACATCGCCCCGACTGCTATAAATACCAATAAAGGCAGTAATTCCGTCGAAATCCCAAGACTGAAGAGCATCGACAATGCCCCTTCGACCACCTTGCCTCCTGCCATCTGGTCTATAGCGGATGACAGCGGTAGGTTGACCAGTATCGTGCCGAAACCCATCGGAAGAAGAAGACAAGGTTCAAAATCCTTTTCTATGGCAAGATACATGAGCATTCCGCCTACTGCCATCATTACCATATTCTGCCATGTTACGGCATTGATCATCTGTGTGAACAAATCCAATAAATACACCTCCATCAAAGTAAATGTGAAATATCAGCTAACCATTAAGCCGACTGAACGCGGGAGATATTATAGACTTGCATAGGACAATTGTATATATTATCCTATCAATAATTGCATATGAAAATCAGCGTTCAACACTTACATATCAATCAATATGCCGCAGCAGGATCATTAAGGGCGAACTCCTGCTGCTCATCCCGAAATTTCGGCATAATAGATATTTCAGTTTATATTACAGGACAGTTGATATATCCAACAGGTTTAATGAATCTTTCATTCAGATAAAACTTATTTATCATCCTGACGTTCTTTGAGAACCTCTTCAAGCGTGACATAATCCACCTTGCCCGTTGAAAGCAGCGGCATATCCTTCATTATTATAACTTTTTTTGGAATCGCTATTTCGGTAAGTCCAAGATCAGACAGATTCTGGCGCATTTCATCCCTTTTAAGACCGTCTCTTGTCGTAACAAGCGAAAGTATTTCCCCTCTTGGTCCTCCCTGCAGCATAACAACAGCATGCTTGTCATCTGGCCATACTTCACACAAAACTTCTTCTACCGACGCCAGGGATATCATTTCCCCGCCTATTTTTGCAAATCTTTTTGCACGTCCGAGAATTTTAACATATCCTTCATCATCGACGCTTACGATATCACCGGTATCATACCAACCATCCTTAGGGGGTTCGAGAACGCGCGGATTTGTGATCCTTAGATAGCCGACCATTATATTATCACCTTTGAGCCATAGCCTGCCGCCTTCATGGACTCCGTCTACAGGCTCAATGCGATATTCGAGTCCGGATACAAACTGGCCTACGGTACCGCTCTTATGATGTGCATAGTAGTTGTTCGCAACTACAGGCGATGCCTCTGTCACACCATAGCCCTCTGTTATCCGTATACCGAAACGTTCAAACCATGTTTCCTGAGTCGACTGTTTTAATTTTTCCCCTCCCTGCACAAGCAGGCGCATGGTAGCAAAATCATAATTGTCTGATGCAGCTTTTGCATACCCGTTCAGAAAAGTATCAGTTGCAAAAAGCAGGGTTATACGCTCATCATAGCAGAGCGTAGAGATTGTTTTGTAATGCAGCGGTGACGGATACAGGTAAACGAACATCCCAAGGGTAACGGGCATGAATACTCCGCAAAGACCGAATGAGTGAAATATCGGCATTACATTAAGCACGCGGTCTGAACGGTAAAAATCCACCCTTGTAAACATCTGGGCATGGTTTGTGTTAAGGTTTTTATAGCTTAACACAACTCCCTTGGGAGCTCCCTCCGATCCAGAAGTAAACAGAATTATTGCCGGTTTGTCAGTTTCACCTGGTATGACCGGATTGGAATGGATAAATAAAGTACGGATCGCTGCCAATAATTTTTTCGTACCGGTTATCATCGGCGCAATATCTTCCAGCCAGAGGATATTTAATCCTTCCTCCGCAACCGCATTTGTAAGAGCTTCCAGTTTGCCCATATCTATAAATTTGCGTGACGTTACAACTGTTCTGACCCCTGCAGTGCGGCAGCAGTTTACAAGTGAGCGGGCTCCCAGTGAAAAATTAAGCATCGCAGGCAGTTTGCCCATTTTTTGCAGCGCATACATGCTAACCACTCCGCCAAGTGACGTAGGAAGAAGGACGCCTATATTCTGCCCCTCCAATTTTTGCGCCTGCAGTGCTTCTTCTATCAATAGTATCCTTGTTATGAAGCCGTTGTATGTTATAGGCTTCTGCCCGTGATCGCAGAAAAGCCTTACGTTGCCGCCGTATTGCTTGCGGGCATCAAGCAATATGTCAAAAAATGGTTTTTGCCTGGTCCTTGCCGCAAGACACATGTCATTCATTATTTTTTCAAGTGCACGCCCTGCCGCGGCACTTCGTTTGGATCCGGTCAGATTTTCCGGGATAGTAAGGGTTCTGGCAGGAAAAACTGTCAGTGTAACCTTTGAAAAGAATCTGAGCCCCGGTTTATGCTGTATCCTCGAGAACGGCGTACGTTCAGTGCCTTCGATATGTATAGGCAGTATCTTTGCGTTGGTATGGTCAGCTATCATTGCAACGCCGTGTGATACTTTCATAGGATTGCCAATAGTTGTTGGCTGAAGCTCAGGAAATATAACACATCTTCCGCCGTTTTTAAGCAGGTTCAGAAAATATTTTAGTGTAAGAGGAGCATCCGCATCAAGGATATGCGTGTCAGCAAGAGACAAGAACATCCCTGCGAAACGTTTTTTTGTAAGACGGCGTTCTATTGCAAAAGGGACTTTTTCAGGCAGGAATACCGCAAGTATAAGCGGATCGATAAAAGACACATAGTTGGGGGCTATTAATACTCCATCGCCTGATTTTTTCCAGTTTTCCCACCCTTTTACCTCAACACTGAAAAACAGGTTCAGCACGAATCTAACAAAGAGTCGCCACATACAATATTCCCCCGCTCATTTAGATACATAATAGCGGAATTATATTTCCACCAAATTCCCGGACATTATAACATACAGAGAATTAGGCTTGGGACACTATAGCCAAAGCCTACAGCCTTTGAGCATAAAAATCAATTATCAGATAGAGCTGCAAATCGATATTTCACCTGCATAAAATAAAACAAGCCGCTTCTTGCAGCTTGTTTTAACAGCAAAAATATGGAAGATATTATTATTTGTGCAGGTCAGAATTTCTTAAATACAGAAGATTTTGCCCCGCATATTGGACACTGGTTTTCCGGCTCTTTGCCTTTATGTATATAGCCGCAAACCGGACAAAGGTAATAATCCTGCGATTCTTTTTCTTTACCTAGATCCGCCAGCGCTTCTTCATAAAGTTTGGCGTGGATTTTCTCGGCAGCGTTAGCATAGCCAAAAATACGTGCCGCTTCTGAATTATTCTCAGAATTAGCTTCATTGATCATCTTGGGGTACATTTCCGTAAATTCATATTTTTCGCCCTCTTTTGCAGCAGCCAGGTTTTCCGCCGTTGTTCCAAGGCCGCCTTTTGCTTTGAATTCGGCGAAAGCGTGTATTGTCTCCGCTTCAGCCGTAGCTCTGAACAAACGGGCTACATCATGCAGACCTTCTTTTTCTGCCTGTGATGCAAAAAAGAGATATTTACGGTTTGCCTGAGATTCTCCGGCAAATGCTTTTGCAAGGTTTTCCTGAGTTTTCATTTTAAATCCCTCCTGTATATTTATATGTATCAATGTATTTATAATATATTATTTAAAACAATTTTAGTTTAGCTTAACATATCATTTATGTCAACTAAAACTCTATGCCTTTTCGTGCTGATATTCCGCGGCTGTACGGATGCCTTACCTCCCTCATTTCAGTTACAAGATCAGCAAGCTCAATAAGCTCTTCAGGCGCGTTGCGCCCTGTGAGAATCAGCTCGATTTCATGCGGCTTGTTTTTTATAAGATCAACGACTTCGCTTATAGGAAGCAGTCCATAGTCTAAGGCAACGTTTATTTCATCCAGTATGATCATGTCGTACTCGGATGAGCGCATAAACTCTCGTGCCAGTTGTATTCCGCGCCTTGCTTCAGCATAATCCTCTTTTTTTTCGCTTCCGCGGTATACGTAGTCGGGGCGTCCGGTCTGGACAAGTTTTATGTTTGGAAACAGCAATAAGGATTTCAGTTCGCCGTAGTACTGCCATCCCTTCATAAACTGGATTATTGCGATGGATGCACCATGGCCTGCGGCCCTCAGGGCAAGGCCCAGCGCTGAGGTAGTTTTGCCTTTGCCGTCACCTGTATATATCTCTACATATCCCTTATCGTCGAACATATTTGCCTTATTTGTCGGGTAGACTTGCATTTCCGTCCGTACCTCCTGAGGTATTTTCTGAACCAGCAGCAGAACGGTCCGTATCGTCAGGGAACTTTGCCCCCGGTTCTATTGAGAGTATCTCATTTTTTATATGGAGAAGACGCCGGTCATCTGGAGGATGGGAATTAAAACCGCTGGGCTGGGTCACATTTCCATTTTTAGAGATCTTTGATATTGCACTGTACAGGCCGACCGGGTCCACTCCAGCCTTATGGGCAAGGCGGACTGCGTAGTCGTCTGCTTCTACTTCCTGTTCACGGCTCCATCCTGCATATGCAAGGTTGGCACCCACTCCCGCCGCAGTTTCGGCAAGTCCGCCTCCCATAGCATGTCCCAGCAGCGCAGCGGCCACAGATAAACCAAGTCCGTGTTTTACAGTATTTTCATAGTGTCCAAGTTTTGTATGCCCTGCCTCGTGGGCAAGAACACAGAAAAGCTCAGATTCTTTATTCAAAATGCCAAGCAGCCCTGTGGTGACAGTTACTGACTTCCCGTTAGCAACCCACGCATTTGGTGTTTCATCATTTTTCACGCTGAACGGGATATCCTTAAGATCCGTTATTACCGCGACTTTTGACCATACCTTCCTTGCATCCGATGAAGTAAGCCCGGCCTCGGCAGGTATCGAAAATAACAGTACCGCTAATATGGATATTACCGCAATCAGGCTTCTGAAATTTGTCAAAGGCATGCCATCATGCTCCTCCTTCCATTTATACAAACACATACATAATCAATATGCAAGGTACACTATGCAGAGATCCGGTATGCGTCAGCGATGCCTTCTTATAAAATCATCGATTAACATTGAGGATATGCTGACTCCTCTGAAATAATCCGGAATATCATTCGGGGCAAACCAACGCACATCGGTAACCTCAGTAGTGTCAGGGACAATATTTCCGCTCTCCCATTCGGCAGTAAATCCAAGCATTAAAGAACGTGGAAAAGGCCACGGCTGGCTGCCGAAATATTTTATATTTTTCACATGGATTTTCGATTCTTCATAAACTTCACGCCTCACACATTCCTCAAGGCTTTCCCCTGGTTCCACAAAACCGGCCAGGACACTGAATCGGCCAGGAGGAAAATTTATACCATGTCCCATAAGGATCTTCCCCTCTTTTTCAACTGCAACTATCACAGCTGGCGATATTACAGGGAATTTAAGTTCTCCGCATTCAGGACACCTCATGGCAAGTTCTTTTTCATCAAATACCGTGGCTGCACCGCAAATGCCGCAGTATTTATTCGACCTCTGCCACTCCATAAGATGGAAAGCTTTGCCCGCCCGGAAAAAAGATTTAGTGTCAAAATCGGGCCACAGGGAGCGGCGTTCATAAAGGTCAAATCCGCTCGGCAGTTCTGCTTTATCAGACAATTCAGCCCACATATCACCATCCCGGCATTCTTTATCTACAAAACCACTGTTGATAACAAATTTTTCAAGCTCTGTAAACGAAGTTTCATCAGGCAAAACCTTGCCGTCATTTTTTAAAATCAGTTTATTGTTTTTAAATAAATAAAAGCAGGGCATAGAATCCCACCTCATCAGTTAATTTCTAAAAGATAATTTAAGGGCAACGTTCCCTACTGGACGGACGCCCGAATTGCCTCTATTATAGCAAGAGTTTTTTCACTATTTATCAACTATATAGGAGGCTGTATCCAAATGATCGAGAAACTTGAAAACGTAACTGCAATAGCAAAAGCAAACGTATATTTCGACGGAAAAGTAGTCAGCCATACAGTTTACACAGCTCAGGGAGATCGCAAAACACTTGGGCTCTTCCTCCCGGGCACCTATGAGTTCGGCACGGCTGATGCTGAGATAATGGACATAACTGATGGTGTCTGTGAAGTAATGCTTCCTGGTTCATCCGAGTACAAAGAGATAAAAGCAGGTGAAATGTTCAACCTGCCGGGAAACAGCAAGTATGGCTTCCGCTGCTATGTGCCTGTGCAGTATGTATGTTCGTATATCCCTGTAAAATAGCAAATATCAGGCACCCAGATATTCGGCATTCTGCGGCATGCTCAGCCTGGCATCGGCTGAGCATGCCGTATTTTATTTTGAACAGGCCATTAGCCCTGATTTTGTTTTTCAAAAGAGATCTCAGACAAAATTTTTTAACTCAAATGAACTTTTCGCTGCCGATGTTTTTGATCAGCTGCAGCATCATGCAGTTTGTCACTTTTTGTTAATTACATGATGCGGTCCGCAGCATAAATTTACTTTATGTCCGTGGCCTGGCATCATATTTACGGACTGGGATCAGTCAGGATCGACCGGATATATTATCACTGCATTATCCGGTGTCATTGCATTATTATTCTGCAACAGCTATTTCAAGCGCATTTTTTAAGTCATTAATTATGTCAGAGACATCTTCAATGCCTACACTCAGCCTTATAAGACCTTCGCTCAATCCGGACTCAAGTCTCTGTTCTCTTGTAAGCTGACTGTGAGTAGTACTTGCAGGGTGTATTGCAATTGTCCTTGAATCACCGAGATTAGCCATATGCCCTATCAGTTCAAAGCTTTCAAGCAGTTTCCGACCTGCACCCATCCCGCCTTTTACTGAAAATGCAAGCATCCCGCCGCAACCGTCCTTCAAATATACCTTCGCCATATCATTATGCGGATGGCTTTCCAATCCAGGATAACGTACCCACTCGACATAAGGGTGCTGCTCAAGGAATTTTGCCACTTCCAGCGCATTACTGCTGTGACGCTCCATGCGCAGGGCAAGGGTCGCCAAGGACAAATGCAGCAGATAGGCATCAAACGCGGACTGGCATCCGCCGAGATCGCGCACTACAGAAGCATGAAGCTTTGCATGAAGGGCAGAATTTCCAAACTTTTCCGAAAAGATAGCACCGTGATATGACAAATCTGGTTTTGCCAAACCAGGAAATTTATCGGGATATTCAGCCCAGTCAAAATTTCCTCCGTCGACAATTGCTCCGCCGATAATGTTGCCGTTCCCTGAAATGTATTTTGTCGTAGAATAGACTACGATGTTTGCACCCCACTCAATGGGGCGGCAAAGCGCAGGAGTGGCAAATGTATTGTCAATTATCAGCGGTATTCCTTGACGCCTGGCAATCCGTGACAGCGCTTCAAGCGGAGCGACATTCATCACAGGGTTCCCTATCGTTTCCGTTATTATCCCGCGAGTGTCATCGTTAACGGCTTGCTCGACCTGACAGGGATGGTCACTGTCAACTAATATAGTTTTAACACCGAAACGCGAAAATACGTTCTGAAGAAGAGTAAGCGTCCCGCCGTATATTTTTCTTGATACTACGAAGTTATCTCCAGATGAACATAAAGCTGTTATAAGATGGGCAAAAGCAGCCTGTCCCGATGATGTCGCAAGACATCCTGTCCCGCCCTCCAGCGCATTAAGCCCTTTCTCAAATGCACATACTGTCGGATTAGACATTCTTGAATAAACATAACCGTCCTCATCGAGGTTGAAAAGGTTTACCGCGTGCTCCGCACTGCGGAACTGGAAAGCTGCAGAAGCATATATCGGAAGCCCGAACGCCCCTGTGGCCGGGTCACATTTCCATCCGCTATGCAGCGCTTTGGTCATTATGCCGTATTTTTTCTCAGTCATCCATTATTCCTCCTGTTAAAATAAAAGACCGGGCCTCAAAAGGCCCGGTCTCCCTGATTTTAATAAAAAACGCTCTAGGCGTCCGCCGAATCAGGAGAGGAGCCTTGCACGCATATGCACATCATCATGTTTTTACAGATATCGGCATAAGTCATCATTGCCTTTCCCCTCCCAAGGATATTATCTGTGGAGATTATAACAACCGGATAGATATTGTCAATCTATTCATTATTATGGTGTATGACAGCACTTAACTTTAGTATTTTTTACTATACAATCTGGAGGTTTAAGACTATATTATTTCATGTAAAATATCTTTATCTTAAATTATTACTGAATAGGAGGTATCTTCAGATGCAGCAGACAGTTTGGATCGTAGCTCTTACACAGGGATCGGATGTAACTCAGGCCACGGTTTTCGATAACGAGGCGGATGCAGAAAATTACGCTGAGGAAATGAATTCTGCCAGGCAGGGGCACTATCAGATATTATCCTCTGCTCTTAAATGCAGGAAGGAATCAGAAGAAGCGCACTGGGCTGCACTTCCCGATTTTAACACCGAATGCATTGAGTGCCTTGTAGAAGACATGTCAGGAGTCCCGGAGCAAGGGATAGATACTGAGGCATGCACAAAATTCCTGGAGGAACACAAAATTGATTTCCAGAAAAAAGCCGATGAGATAGTTCAGGAATATCTGCGGAAGGAAATCAAGGACTACCTGTTTAACGAGCGTGTGATACTGGGTTAAATATATCGGCTGAATGAATATACGGACAAAGGCAGAAGCACAGCCGGACAATGCTTTATAAAAGGCCTGTAAATACTTACATTCAGATGTTCGCTTCGGGCTTTGTGGAACAATGGCGTTTGACTATCCTAATTTTTTTGAATAAGCTATATTTTACAGTTATTGCGTTGGATGCCGGCGGAAACGCCGGTTTTTTGCCATTTGGATAAAATATCCGGCTAACCAGCAATTGTGCGCACAATAATCATATACGAATCGGGGGCATTTTTTTGGAATTTTTAAGTACCATACCACTTTTTGGGAGCATCGCAAATGCAATATTCATAATATGCGGAAGCCTGCTCGGGTTGGCTGTGCGCAAAAAACTGCCTGAAAAAATAATGGAGCTCCCTGTTCAGGGGATGGCGCTTTTTGTTGTCTCTTTAGGCTTATCCATGAGCGTATCAACAAAGCAGCCTCTTATTGTTATTGCAAGCATAGCACTCGGTTCTGTGATAGGAGAACTACTGGACCTTGAAGGAAGACTTGAGCGGGGGAGTAAAAAACTAGAAGAAAAGTTCGGAAAAGGGACTAACGGCTTTTCTACAGGATTCATAACCACCAGCCTGATATACTGCACAGGATCGATGGCTGTATTAGGCTCCTTCGAGGAGGGACTGGGCGGATATCCTTCAATGCTGCTGACAAAAGGACTGATAGACGGACTTACATCTGTAGCAATGGCGGCATCGCTTGGGTTCGGAGTCATTTTTTCTTCAATACCTGTATTTCTGTATCAGGGTATACTTACGCTCGCTGCAGGCTGGATTCAGCCTCTTATGTCCGATGCAGCAGTAACTGAAATGAGCGCGACCGGAGGCCTGATGCTTATGGCAATCGGAATAAACCTTCTTGGCTTTATGAAAATACGCGCGATGAACATGCTGCCTGGACTTATTATAGCCGTCCTGCTCGTACAGATCTTCATTTAGGCAGTAGGTCTGCAAATTTAATAAGGCATCAGGAGTCCATGATGCCTTTAGTTTTTATGTTCACCGGATTTGCCGATGCTATATTACTAGTTTACGCCAATTAAATGTATATTCGGGAAGATACATATAAATAGAAATAAATAAAATAATTATAAAACTTTATATTTAATAAATCTATAATTTATATCTCAATTAAATACTTAATTTAATTATAATAGTCTTGTAATATACTTAAAAATTTCATTTTACTTTTCATCGGCAGAAAGATATCCTTCTCGTAAATTGTAAGTCAGATCACTGGCAATACAAGACATTCCGGCTGATGAGCAGCCACCTGCCCGATAATTGAACAGGCGAAAGACCAGTAACCGACTTAAGGAGGAATTTTATATGCCAATAGGTGAAATTTTTTTGCTTTCTCTGATGGGCGGTGTTTTTCTTTTGTCCGTAATATTCTCATTAGTAATGATAAAAATGGGAGTATTATGGTAGGATACGAACATTGAGGATGTGGCGGGATCTGATGGCAGGTCCCGCCATATTTATTGTGTACGCATAAAATCTCTAAAAACCATAAAACAACTGTCAACTATACGACATATATGGGTTGACATATTTTATATCCCATCGTATTATCTGTTTCATGAAAACACGAGAGATGGCTTATGTTTCAATGTTTGCTATACTGACAGCAGTGGGCGCGCACATCGCGATACCGGTACCTTTGGTTCCCTTCACACTCCAGACAATGTTCTGTGTGCTTGCAGGACTTGTATTAGGTGCCAGACTTGGCGCAGCTTCCCAGGGATTCTATATGCTTATGGGGCTTATAGGCATACCTGTCTTCAGCGGCGGAGGGGGCATAGGTTCAGTTTTGACCCCGTCGTTCGGATATGTAATAGGCTTCGTTGCATGCGCATGGGTATCAGGAAGAATAGCCGACTCATTCAAACGCAGAGGGCAGATTTTGTCAGTAAAGAAATATTTTATAGCATCACTTGCAGGTATCGTTTTTGTATATGTATTCGGATTGATCCATCTTTACGTCATTATGAACTTCTGGATGCCAGGAAAGGGCATGCCTCTTTTCAAAATTCTGTCCATCGGCCTTTTCAGCACCATCGGCGGAGATTTAATAAAAACATTTCTGGCCTCAATTATAGCTGAACGCCTGAAAAAACTGCATATATTCCCGGGATTGGAATAGCTTATGCCATATGCTGCTGTGCATCACTAAAATTTTTTCTGACGTAGTCCTTTATCCTCTCGAAACTGTACTCGCTTATTACATGTTCGATACGGCACGCATCCCTGTCTGCAATATCTTTGTCAACATGCAGCAGTTCAACAAAAAATCTTGAAATAATTTTATGCCGTTCATAGATAGCACTGGCCATGTCAAAACCATCGGCTGTGAGCGTAAGTTCCCCGCTGGGTTCCATGATTACGAGACCTCGCTCTATTAAAAGCCTTACCGCACGACTGACACTTGGTTTCGCATACCCCAGCTCATTCGCTATATCTATAGAGCGTACGGTACCGTTTCTTTCGCCAAGTATAAGTATTGTTTCAAGATAATTTTCTCCTGATTCCTGCATCTATATTTCCCCTCAGTTAAACGTAATTAAGCTCAAGTCCCACTCCGACTTCTCTTACATCCAGTTCCCCTGCAAGTGCTATTTTTGCTTTAAGGTCAGTGCAATGACACGGATGCATGACTGCAGGTGAAAACTCCCTGAGTTTTTTTACCGTTGCTTCCATAGCTCCGGCGCTCATATTCTGCATGTGGAATCCGCCTATTACATCCTGGATTCTGTCCGCACCAGTTATCTCCATTGCATATTGAATTATGTTGCATATGCCGGAATGTGAGCACCCGGTCAATATAACGAGGCCTTCCTTGCCTTCATATACCAGTGCAGAATCGTCACGGCAAAAATCATCGTATTCGATTCCCATTTCATATCTCTTTCCAAGTTTTTTCTCAGGTTCGAACACCCTGGGTATTTCGCCAAGCCATGTCAAATGCTCAGATATCTTAAGCGGCAATGCCGACAGTACGGGAATAAAAAAATCATTTACCACATCTTTATCAAGTACTATTCCTATCTCAAGACCATCCGCACGCTTTCTGCCAAAAATTCCCGGATGTGCTATAAGCTCAGGTTTGTGTTTTATCAGTCGTCTGTCATAATACTGTATAAGATGGTTAAGCCCCCATGTATGATCGTTATGCCCATGGGAAAGTATTATTTTGTCAGCAGTCGCGAGATCAATACCAAGAAGCTGCGCATTGCTTATAAACACGTCCGAATATCCGGTGTCAAAGAGTATTTTTTCTTTTTCCGTCTCGAGCCACAGGCAGAAACCAGGCTCGCCTGTTAAATAGCGGTCAATAAGGGTATTATTGTCGACAAGGACTTTAACTTTAAGCATGTGCGATCACCCGCTTATATTGTACATTATAAGGGAGACATTTAAATTGGAATTATCGGATTTTTTGCCTTTCTCATTTATTATGCAATCATATACTGCATCCGATGTTTTTAACAGCCGTTTGCCGCATAACGTCCTCAGCCATGGCAGGGGCAGCCTCAGCAATGCAAAAGTAAACGTCATGCCTTCAATGCAGCATCGTAATCTTTCCATGGGACATCGATGCAATAACCACGCAAAGAAAGCTTCGCATATAACATCCTGCCGTATACACTCCAGACCGGCATATGTTGCAATAGCACCACAGTATGTGTGCGGAGGAACCGAGGCTCCCTATCGACCATCCGCAGCAGTATATACAGGATCTGGCCTTATTCTTTATGCTTTCCAGGCAAAGCAAACTCTACAGAATGGACCGGTCTCCCTGCAGTGGAGGCAATAATGGCCCTAAATATCAGATATATTATAAATGGCTGCAATTTTCAGCGGTGCGGAAAAATTTTCACCCGATGCCTACCGTCCGTGATTTTGACAGACCGGATAGGACATTCAGCAATGCATTGGGCCGAAAAGTGCTAGGTCATTTATTCGCACCTAAAAGGATGGACATCCTGGCTTTTACAAAATGGCTTAAGAAGCTCGACGGCGATATTTCGTGCATAAGGGATTTCCCTGCGGCAGAAGCTTCTTTCGGGGAATTCGGAAGGCTTGACCCGCGTCTTATATCAGCATTGCAGAATAAAGGGATAAAAAGGCTGTATTCACATCAGAGCCTCTCTGTATCCCTTTCTCTCAAAAAACTGGATGTTGTAATTGCAACTCCGACAGCATCAGGGAAAACCCTTTGCTATAACCTGCCGGTAATCGATTCCATATTGAAAGACAAAGCATCCAGAGCACTCTATCTTTTTCCTACAAAGGCACTTGCCCATGACCAGCTTACCGAACTAGGCAACATTGTTACCATGGTAAACAGCGACATCAAATATTTCACATATGACGGAGATACTTCAATCAGTTCAAGACGATATATCAGAACCAACGGGAATATCGTAATAACCAACCCCGACATGCTCAATTCGGGTATAATGCCGCACCACACTGTCTGGGAATGTTTTTTGCGGAACCTAAGATATATTGTAGTTGACGAACTGCACATGTACAGGGGCGTGTTCGGCTCACACATGGCTAACCTTTTTGCCAGGCTGATGCGCATTTGCGATTTTTATGGAAGCAAACCGATATTTATATGCTGTTCAGCCACTATTGCAAATCCCAAGGAACATGCTGAAGCACTCATCGGCAGGCATATTGAACTGATAAGGGAAAACGGCGCCCCATCTTCAGGGAGGAAGCTGATAATATACAACCCTCCGATAATAAACAGCGAAGCCGGTATAAGGCGCTCCTCGCTGTTCGAGACGGCAAGGATAACCACCGAAGCCGTTTTAAACGACATCAGCACGATAGTATTCACACGTTCCCGTCTTAATGTGGAACTTCTGCTAAAAACTATACGCGCACAAATCACCGGGCGTGGCGGTAATCCAGATATTGTTTCAGGATACAGGGCCGGATATCTGCCAAAAGAACGGCGTGCAATAGAAATGGATCTAAGGAGCGGAAAAATAAAAGGCGTGATAAGCACAAACGCCCTTGAGCTCGGCATAGACATCGGATCTCTTGAGCTTGCTGTATTGCACGGATATCCCGGAAGCATCTCCTCTGCATGGCAGCAGATAGGCCGCGCAGGAAGGCGCGGCGGTTTATCCGGCGCGGTAATGGTTGCATCTGCTATGCAGGCGGATCAATTCATCGCCGCCATGCCAGAATGGTTTCTGGGCGCTCCACCTGAACTTGCACGGATCGCCCCATGCAACCCATATATACAGGTAATGCATATAAAGTGCTCCGCATCCGAACTGCCTTTTCGGAAAGGAGAAGTTTTCGGCGGCAGGGACATAAGCATGATACTCGAATATCTTTCAAAATACGGGGTACTTCACTTTTCGGACCGCGGAGGCACAGGAACATACTACTGGAATGGCAGCGCCTATCCCGCATCAAAAATTTCACTGCGCAGCGCAACCTGTGACAGATATATTATAAAAAATGCCTCTGGCGGACAAAAAAGGGAGTCAATCATAGGCAGCATGGACAAACAGTCGGCACATACAACGATATTCCCCGGGGCAATATATTTTCACAAGGGACTGGCATATGAAGTCCTCAATCTGGACCCCGTGAAAAACGAGTGTCTGGTCTCCTCATGCCCTGCAGGCTGCTATACAGAAGGGGAGTCATCCGAACACATAAATATTACTGAAGTTTTTGAAAGCGACGGACTTTACGGATGGGGGAAAGCCATGGTATTTTCAGCACCGGCAATATACAAGAAAATAAGCCTCCATTCTCATAAAATAATTGGACACGGCAGGATTGACCTTCCTGAAAGCCAAATGGAATCAACCGCATTATGGATAATCATTCCTTCTGGATTTTATAACTCTCCTGAACTTGCCGGCGCAATGAAGGGCATATCAAATCTTTTAATAAAAACTTTGCCTATGTTCCTGATGTGCGATCAGGGAGACATAAAAATACAGAACAGGCTGAAAGATCCCTATCTTAAACGGCCTGCCGTATTTATATACGATAACATTCCAGGAGGGGTCGGACTCGCCGAAGGAGCTTACGAATTCAGGGATAAAATCATAACCGCTTCAATTAAACTGCTTGATTCATGCCGGTGCAGGGATGGATGCCCGGCATGTGTCGGAGCCCCCTATGGCGATTTCAGCATGAAAAATGTCACACACCGGTTGGCAGAAGTAATTCTTCTGCATTCAAAACGGGAAAAACCTTCCTGCTACAGCAAGGAATATCCCTAAAAATACAGCTGTTGAATCAGCAGCCCTGAATGGATATTTTTTATAGCCGCTCTCTCGCTTACGGCAGTTAAAACCTCTTAACTCGGCCGCAATAGATGTTTCCTCTATTTTTCTTACTGAAGTTATGAGCAGAGGTACGCACAGCGGAAATATAAGCATTATTTTCTTTACAACGTTTTTAGTGTCAAATTCAACGCCTCTTGCTGTCTGCGCTTCTATTATACCCTCCATCTCCGAAGAAAAAACAGGAATAAACCGCATCGCCGTAATCATTGCAAAAACGTAGCCATAAGGTATTCCGACCCTGCTTACAAGCGCATTTGACAGGTCGTTCATTTTTGTGACGGACAACATCAAAGCAAGCGGAAGCGTTGAACCTATAAGTCTAAGGACCATCATTGATGAAAAGAGTATTCCCTTATCCGTTATAACTATGTTCAAAATAGGAAGCTGCATTAATATATTCCCTTCCCGGACAAACAGCACCTGCAATATAAAAAGTACCGAACAGAATTTTAGCAGAAGCTTGAGTATGGATACGGCACGGCCGGCCACACCTGCGGATAAGGCAATGAGTATATTGATAGCTATTATTGCAATGCAAAAAAAGATGCTTTCAGTTGCAAAGCATGCCGCACATAAAATCAGAGACAGTATGATCTTCGTGATAGGATTTAATCTGTGCAATGCCGAATCGCCCTGAACATAATCAAAAAAGCTGCCCACCACAACCACTCCTTTGTTTTTTTTGAACAGCGGATACCATTTCTTCTATTGTTGATACATTTTCAAACCCTTTACCAAGATTCAGTGACAGCACAGTCATCTGCGGAGGCAAAAGAGACGCCTCTGCAAGAAGCTCTTTCTCCCTCAGGATTTCCTTTGTTCTGCCTTTTGCTATAATGCGCCCGTCGTTGAGGACAACAACCTCTTTTGCAAAGTCATGAACAAGCTCCATATCATGTGAAACCATAAAAACGGTTGTCCCTTTTTCATTATTTTCTTTTATACATTCCATTATCTCGGTGCACTCCCTGTAATCCAGTCCTGTAGTGGGCTCGTCCAGCAGAAGGAGCTCCGGCTCAGCAGCAAGAATTGAGGCAAAAACAAGGCGCTGGCGTTCTCCCTTGCTCATGCTGAAGGGCGGCATATCGCCGCTGAGGCTGAACTTATCCATGACTTTCTCACAGCGTGACTCTATTTCTTTTCTGTCATCAATAACACAGCTCAAACCGAATATTATTTCCTCCCGCACCGTATTTTTACATATCTGTCTGTCAGGGTTCTGAAAAAGAAAGCCTGTGAATCTGGCTATGCGGCTTGTTTTAAAAACGGATGTATCAAGCCCGCCTACTCTTACCGTACCTGAGGCAGGCTTAAGAAGGCCGTTGCAAAGTCTCATAAGCGTAGATTTGCCTGCCCCGTTTGCGCCTATCAAAGATACAAAATCACCGCGCCCTATACTGAATGACACTTCTTTAATAATGTCCGTTCCGTGGCTGCTGTATGATACATTTTCAAAATTTATCATACAGTTATACTCCTAACCATCATCTCAGCCTGCGGGATGTTTAGCGGTATCTCTCCGGAATAAAGGCCATTTTCCATGAGTTTGTCCGCAAGTGACACAACACGCGGACAATTTACCCCTTCTGCCATGAGCTCTCTGCTGTGGCTCAAGACCTCGCGTACATCTCCGCAGAAAAGCATTTCGCCTTTGTTTATAACCGCAAGTCTGTCAACAAACTCGCAAAGAAGCATAACATCCTGCTCGGCTACTACAATGGTCATGCCGTGCTTCTCATTCAGTTCTTTCAGAAGCATAAAAATCTGCCGGCTGCTTTGCGGATCGAGTTCTCCTGTAGGTTCATCAAGTATCAGTATCTCCGGCATGAGCGCAATAATCGAGCAGATGGCCACTTTTTGCTTCTGCCCTCCGCTGAGGGTTGCGATGTTCCTGTTCCTCAAAGCCGTTATGCCGGTTTTCTCGAGGGCATCGGATATTCTGGCCTCAATCATTTCATGCCTGACACCAAAGTTCTCAAGGCCAAAAACGATTTCATCCTCCACAACAGTTGATACAATTTGGCTTTCTATATCCTGGCTTACGCTGCCAATAAGCTTCGCTATCTTTTCAAGAGGGCTGTCAACTGAATCCAGTCCCCCCACGCTGATTTTTCCGTAAAAATCCCCGGTAAAACGATGCGGAGCGACCCCTGTCATTGCACGCAGCAGTGTCGTTTTGCCGGAACCGCTGCTTCCTGTAAGACCCAGAAACTCCCCTTTTTTCACTTTAAGGCTTATATTTCTGAGTGCAAATTCAGCTTTTCCGTGATATTTAAAACTCAAATCATCGATCACTATCATTGTAATATTTTCCTGTATTTTATTTCTTAAGGGCCAATTTCAAAGGCACGTACAGTATCTGTACTATTACAGCATTGATAAACGCCGTACCTAAAATTATCCCCATAAAAATCGCAAGCGGCACCGGTTTTATATCTGCGCCTGAGTAAAATACCATGTACATTATCCCTATAAATGTGAAGCCGCTTGCAAGAGTGCTTATAAAAGTGCTCACGATGGGAATAAGTGAAAATCTTTTCCCAGTTCCGTAAGGTATGCGTACAAGCGCAGCCATGACAATCGCACCAACAAACTCGCTTATAAAATTGATGTACGGCGTGCCAGGGAAAAACTGGCATATTGCTCCTGCGATAAGACCAATTATCGCTGCGTCTTTAAACTTAGGCCGTATTATTAGTATGGACAGGCAATACATTGCGATTATAAAATTCGGTTTCATTCCCATGGAGAACATGGATCCGACAAAAAACTTAAGTACTGCCCCCGCCGCTAAAAGTATGGCAACAAGTATCAAATCCGATATCGAAAGCCCGTTTTTCCCGCTGCACTCCAAAACTTTCCTCTGCTCCATCCTGCACTCTCCCTTTCTCGTCTTAGAAAACATCTCGTCTCGTTCGCTCACGCGAAACACTGTTTAACACGCCGCAAAAAAAATCTGCCCTTTGAAATCAATCAAAGGACAGATATATAAACGATCTGCGGTACCACCTTAGTTGGCCTTAAAAAAGACCCGCTCTATCGGATGTGCAATCACACATCCTGCCGTTAACGCAGGCATACGTCTCGGATACTCGGAACGATTCCTTTCACCTTGCCCTCCGTGGTCCATTTGCCGTTCTGCTTTTCCGCGGGATTCTCATCAGCACCCGCTCTCTGTAAGGTGCATAATACGGTTTGATCTCCACATCATCGGTTTATATATTTTTTATATTGGCGGGAAGATACCACCTATTGCAGTTTATGTCAACCTTTAAAATCACAATCCGAGAAGCCTGGACGCATTTTCTCCTAAAATCATATTTTTTTCCTCTTCGGCAATGTCGAGCGAGCGGATGAGCTTTATGCCCCAGGACGGAAGATGCCACGGATAATCGCTTCCGAAAAGCACTCTCTCAGCACCGTGCCTGCGAATAATATCCCTGAAGAGATTTTTATCGATCCATCCTTCGGAACAGTAAGCAGTATCCATATATATATCAGCTTTGCCTGCAACATTGTCCAGAACATCACGGGCCATTTTTAATCCGCCCATATGTGCCGCTACAATTTTTAATCCCGGGAAATTTTTTGCTATGGTGATCATTGACTCAGGAGAGGCCATTAGTTCATCAGGATACGTAGGATCAAATCCTACATGAAATGTAATTATCAGGTTAAGCGCCCTTGCAAGGTCATAAATCGGGAAAAATTCTTTGTCGTCAGGATATATGCGCTGAAGAGCCGGATGCAGTTTTATCCCTTTTAGTCCTTCATCCGATATCTTCCATACATATTCAAGCGCATATACGGAACCTGGCATTACGGACCCGAATGAAATGATCCTTTCCGAATTTATTTTCTTTGCAAATCCAAGCACATTTTCATGCTGTGTTTCTTTAGTTGCTATATTAAGGGCAACTGCTCTGTCGATCCCACACCTGTCCATAACCTCAACAAGCCCCTGCAAGGTGGCGGAGGCTGCGTAAGTTATGTCTGCGTTCTCGGCAAGGGTGTTCATTGCATGGTCGGCAAACTTATCAGGAAATACATGGGTGTGGAAGTCTATAATCATGCAGTGAAATATACCACAAAATATGCAAATAGTTAACAGCCCCGGGTGTGCAGTCCCGGGGCTGTTCTATGGAGTGGAGAGTGTTTTAGAACGTGTATTCCCAGGAAATAACGAAGCGGCGTCTTGGTGTTATGTAGCCCTGACTGTCCAAACAGTATTCCTTGTCAAACAGGTTCGTACATGACAATATAACTTTGTGCGCATCATTTCTCCATGATAAGGAAGCATTTACCAGCATGATATCGTCATCCTGATATACCGTGCTGTCTATGTTCCTGTCAGCATAATAGTGCGCGCTGAGTTCACCTGACCACGGCCCGTTTGCATAGTTAAGGCTTCCGGAAACATCCCATCTTGGCATGTCGGAACGCGTCCATGAATCCGAATCAGAAGACTTTTCGTCGGCGTGGGTCCATGAAATCCCCTGCGTATAACTCCAGCTGTCATTAAAATTGAACTTTATTTCTCCCTCGGCGCCCCATGCCCTGTACTTGTCAAGGTTGACGTACTGCCCTATCCATGTGACTGTATCCGATTCATATTTGATCTTATCTTCCATATCCATATAAAAAATACCTAAGCTCCACGGATGTTTGGCCGTGCTGTCCTTGACACCGATATCGTATGTCCAGCCTTTCTCCGGCTTAAGGTTCGGATTTGGGATGCCATAGTTGCGATCAGGCATGAATATCTGGTAAAAACTCGGCATTGAGAAGAATCTCCCGGCCGTCAGATACCACAGCTGTCCGGACGGGCTCTCCCAATTCAAAGAAACGCGCGGAATGAATTCGTCTACCGTTTCACCTTCATCTACATCCCAGTGCTCGTAACGCAGACCTATATCAAGGGCCATATCGCCTACTGGAACTGAAACTTCAAGATAAGGGGCAAAACCGTTTCTTGCCAGATCATACGGAGTGTCTTCAGTTATCCATCCGCTGTAATTATAATAACCGTCATATTTTGATGTTTCCCTGCGCCAGTCGAATCCCCATACTCCTGCCAGACCGAAAATTTCCTGCTTGCGGTTGAACATTATCCCGGCAGAGCTGTCTTCGTAATTGTATTTGCTTACATAAGCCGGATCAGAATAATAAGAGTATTCCTTTTTATTTTTGTTGTAATAAATTCTGCCTGAATTGACGTCATCAGCATAGGCAAGTGCAAAACGGCAGTACTTATTCTCCTGTATGTTGCTGTAAACTGTTGAAGTATCGTAATTATAGGTATTTTCCCATTTTGAGTCGAAATCGCCCCATCCTGCGGTAAAAAGCCATTTGCCTTTGCCTGCATTAAATACATAATCATTGCCCCTGTAGTCAGTAGCCTTATCATAAGTTCCGTCCTGGCGTTTTCTTATATCGATGTCACCGGTTTCAAGAGTTCTTGTATAACCCAGCGTAACCCAAAGGTCGTCGCTCATAACTGCCGTTCCGCTTACCGAGCCTCTGAACCAGCCCTGATTGCCGCCTTCGGCAAAAATTGATCCGGTGGATTTTTCCGCTCCTTTTTTCGTGATGATATTTATAACCCCGCCTGCAGCATTCGAGCCGTATATTGCCGAGCTGGCGCCTTTAACCACTTCGATCCGCTCTATTGATCCGAGCGGAACAGTGCGAAGGTCAAACGGTGAACCTAAAGACACTCCTGTGCCATAGCTCGATGTCATGAACGGGATCCCGTCTACAAGCAGAAGTACTTCAGAAGTAAGTCCGCGGACCGTTACGCTCTTATCCAGCACCATTGCAGAGCTGTTGCGCAATCCCTGGACACCAGGTATTTTATCCAGTATCTCCTGTGTGCTTCTTGCACCGCTATTTTCAATATCACTGCTTGTAATTATGTATGCCGCCGCCGGGACGTCGTTTATATCATCAGCAAGACGGGAACCTGTCACCTCGACACGTGCGATTTCCTGGACATTCTCCTTTTTATCAGGGCTTTCTTCAGCACCGGAAGGCACGGCAAAAATAAACAGCATAAAAACTGAAATCAACATTTGGGCCAGCCGCAGCTTTTGATTTCCTCCATACAAATTGCAACACTCCTTTTTATTCATCGAAAACACAACTTAGACCATCTTATCAATTTATAAAAATTCGTATATTTATACCTCCTTTTACTTCAGCATAAAAAAGGCAGGAACCCTGCATATCATGAGAGTTCCTGCCTTATAATCCAGCTCTGTTCGAAGCGCCTGCCCGCAGACTGTCACATCGAACCTTGCCGCATCTCGCCCTCGCGATACTCAAAGCTAAAAAACTCAGACGGTTTCCTGGCTCCCGTTCATCTTACTTGCGCGCCTTCCCGCTTTATCAGCAGTGGCTTATTGCGCGTTCATCCCGGTTACAGTAGCGGGGCTGCTCCGGCTTTAAACCGGATTCCCTTTTCTGAATTTCTGCAAACAATATTCAATTATACAGCTATTATACATCCTAATTTTTAAAATTACTATGTACGGCATCCGCGTTGATTATACAAAAACTTATCTCAAAAATGCGCTGCGTATATGGACGCCATATGCGCGCATACTGCAGGCGGTCTGCCCGCAAATACAACTGGCAGTATATTTCACCGTTTTGTCCATACAATCCATTTATAATTATGCGATGGATATATACTAATGCATATCAGGCAATAACCCGCTCCAGGCTCCGGACATCAATTTTCAGCTGAAAATCGTGTTTTGCAGATCTCCTTCAGCACTTTTAAGGAAGGTTCATAATCATCCTCAAAAACTTCCAATGTCATTACCCTTTCAGAGTTATCGGACATCATTGCAATGGTTTCTGAAATCAATTCCCTGCTGCAGTAGGACAGATCCACGTGATCCGTTCCATCAGGCTTCACACCGTGGATATGCACTACCCTTGCAAGCGGCATGTATTTTTTGATTCTCTGGCGCACAGGATATCCGAATTTGATAAGATGTCCTATGTCCAGGCATATTGATAATCCAGTATCACTTACGATATCTTCGATAAAGGAAAAATCATAGTCCAGCGTCTCAACGCAAAGCTTACTCTTATTATCCAAAGCTGAACATATCCGCTCAGCGGATTTCCTGCTTTTATCCCGCCATTTCTCAATGTCGTCATCCGGTATCCTGCCACGTTTAGCGCCTGTAAGATGAAGTATCCATGCAAATGGAGCCAGCTGGGAAAACAGTTCAACGGTACGCAGGCATTTATCCTCACAGCGGCGTCTTATCCGAGCATCATCGGAAGCGCATATATCTACAGGGAAATGGACAGTGCACGTCATTCCGAGATCTTTGCACAGGGCCTTGAGCCTGATAACCTCATCCGGGGACGGCATATTAGTATGCCCATCCGTATCGAACAGGACCATTTCCATATCAGACAGATCGGATGAAAGGCTGCGCAGATTATCCGAAAGGGAACCTTTGACTATCAAGGCTGCGCAGATTATCCGAAAGGGAACCTTTGACTATCCAGGATGTCCCTCCTATGCGCGGGCCTGGAAGCGTCATTCCATTTTTGAATCTCATACCCTGTGCCGGTTTCCATTTTTTATAAGCATAAATTAAACATTTATCCCGTCCGGCAGTTTTGCCTATGATTAAATTTATATCTGAAATAAAGAATGCCGCCTATATGTCCCGTTTCAGCAAGCCTGCAGAAAAGAAAATGATAAATGCGGACATGTTGAGTACAACTATGCTTGCACCTGCAGGGATACCCATAATATAGGACAGCGCTATCCCCAGCACGAAACATACCACTGAAACCGTTCCGGAGCATATTACCACGCTTTTAAAGCTTGAACACACCCGCATCGATGTAAGCGACGGGAAAACGATCAGGCTTGAAATAAGCAGCGTTCCCATTATCCTCATCCCTACAACTATTGTAACGGCCGTGAGCACAGCTATGAGGGTATTGTAAAAACCGGCATTGAGACCGGTGGCTCTTGCGAAATCATCATCAAATGTAACTGCAAATATCTTATTGTAAAGGAAAGCAAACAGCAGGAGTACCGTCAATGAAAGCAGTATGCCCAGACATGCTTCCGCTGTATTAGTCGAAAGGATACTGCCGAACATATAGTTATAGACATCTATATTAAGCCCCTTTGAAACCGATGTAGCGATAATGCCTATAGCCAGGGCTGAACTTGAAATAACGGCAATAGCCGCATCTCCTTTTATCCTGCAGTTCTCACTTATTTTTAAAAGGGCTACGGCAGAAAATATAACTACCGGGACCGATACATACATAGGAGCCATATTAAAGGCTATGGCAAGGCACAGGGACCCGAATCCAACGTGCCCCAAACCGTCGCCTATCATTGAATATCTCTTGAGCACAAGGCTCACTCCAAGCAGCGCGGCGCACAATGATACCATTATCCCTACACACAATGCCCTTACTATAAAATTATAAGAAAGCATTTCAGTAATTATATTTACCATAGTATCCCATAAACCTTCTGCCTATTTCCGAGCACATATACTCAGACGAGTTGCCGTAGAAAAATACTTTTGTCCCCATATGCAGTATCATTCCGGCGTTATCAACTGCAGCCTTTATGTCATGCGAGACCATGATTATTGTGAGACACTCGTCCCTGTTAAGCTTGCCGAGCATCGAATAGAACTCTGAACTTATAACAGGATCGAGGCCGGCAGCGGGTTCATCAAGAAAAAGGATGCTCTTTGCTGCGCATAAAGCACGGGCAAGCAGCACACGCTGCTGTTCTCCGCCGGAAAGATCGCTGTAGGAAGATTTTTTAAGCTCTTTTATTCCAAGACGTTCCATATTATATTCAGCTATTTTTTTTTCATGCTTCGAATAAAAAGGATAAAAACCAAGCGATGAAATGCAGCCTGAAAGGACAACTTCGTCCACCCTGGCCGGGAAATCCTTGCGTATCTGTACCTGCTGGGGAAGATAGCCTATTTCTTTGCGCTGCAATCCATTGCAGAAGGAAACTGTCCCTGAGGAAATATCAATGAGGCCCAATATCCCTTTCATGAGCGTGCTTTTACCCGAGCCGTTCGCTCCTACGATCGCCAAAAAATCCCCCTTCTCCAATGCAAAGGATACGTTTTCAACAGCCGTTTTACCGTCACGGTTTATAGTAACATTTTTTATATCCAGAACTTTCATTTGAGCCCTTCCCTGAGGTTTTTAAGATTTTCCTTCATGAGAGAAAGATACGTGACATTATTTTCAATTTCTTCCTTAGTTACATTGTGGCATGAATTAAAAGGCAGCATCCTGGCGCCTGTTTCGGAGCTTATTGTATATGCAACCTTAGGTGCCGTAAGTTCTTCGTAATAGATCACAGGTATATGGTATTTTTTTATTTTGTTTATTAGTTCCGCCACTTTCTTCACGCTTGCATCAGTTTCTGCAGAGCACGAGTCATGTGCTGCATCATATTTAAGACCATAGCGTTTCAGGAAATAGTGGAATGCATTTCTGCCGCCGAATATAATCTCTTTTCTCTTCGCAGACCCGACAGTATTTCTGAAATCCTTGTCAAGTTTTTTAAGTTCTGCTTCGAAAACAGCTGCATTGGCTCTGTAATAATCAGCATTTGCAGGATCCGCATCACATACCGGCCCCAAAATATTTTCTGTCATTATTATTGCGTTATTTGGATCGGTCCATATATGAGGATCAAACAGGTGGTCATGATCTTCGTCTTCGTCTTCGTCTTTTGAAAGCACAATGTTTCGTGACACATCAACTACTTTTAATTTCTTATTCTCTCTGCCTGAAATTATTTTTTCAGCCCATTGTTCCATATATTTTCCTGTGTATATAAAGACATCCGCATTATTTATTTCCATTATATCTGCCGGCGCCGGTTCATAAGTGTGGCTTTCAACTCCTGGCGGAAGCAGGAATATCACATCGGCCCTGTTTTTAACTATCTGTCTGGCAAAATCATATTGAGGGAAAAGGGTTGCAACAATTTTAATTTTTTCCCCGTTTCCACCAATTTTTCTCTCGCAGATACCGGTCCTGAAAACAAAAAAACATGCAGCTGCAAGTATAAACGTAACCAACGCAGCAAAAAGAAAAATAAATTTTCTATTCATCGCCGTTATCTCCTTTATTCTTCCTTTCACATTCAGAGCATATACCGTAAAAAACTGTCTTGCCCTTATCAAGTTTAAAACCGTGGTGTTCATTCATATGGGCGGCAATATCATCAAGAAAATTGCATTCCGTATGAAAAAGGCTGCCGCAGATTTCACACTTCATATGATAGTGGCTCCTGCATTCATCGGCATCACCCGAGTATTCATAACAGGCGCTTGCCCCGTCTATCGGTGAATACCTTCTCAGAATTCCCTCTTCGACAAGGCAATCGAAGTAACGATATATAGTTGCCTTTCCTATTGCGTTACCTTCCCTCCTCAGTGCAAAAAGGACATCGTCGGCAGTAAGATGCCTGTCTTTGTTCCGCATCACGTAATTAAGAATGATTTTTCGCTGGTTTGTCTTATATCTGCCACCTGACATAAAGTTCAGCCTCTTTAATTTAAATTTGAGAATCAATTTCATATTTTATTATAACACAAGGAAGTCCAATAATTAATTATGCAGATATATTTTTGAACAGGATTGCTGGAGTCGTTTTATGAATACCGCTGTACGGGTATTATTTTGCCAACTTGAAAATAAACGGAACCCTGGCGCGGACAATGCCGTTATTATCAAAGCGCCATTGCTTTACAGCACGTACTGCACTTGCGTCAAGACGCTCAAAACCGCTGGATTCTTCAATCTCCGTTTTGACAACTTTCCCGTTTTCGATGGTAACAATAATTTTGACGGTACCTTCTTCTTTACGTTTACGTGAAAATGCAGGATAGTCAGGAATGACTTTTTTGATAACCAAAAGACTGGCTGCGTCAACAAGCTGATCATTTCTTTCCGTGAGCAGGCCTTGTCTATCGTTGTTCCCGTCGGCGCCGGCTTCTTCATGTGCAACTTCAGAACCGGCCTTCAGTCCATCATTGTTTTTTTCGTAGCCAGGGCCCGATGCAGTCTGCAAATTTTCGTAAGATTTTGTTTTGATCACATGATGTCCTTCTGGCTGCCTGCTGTTATTTTCTGTCTTTTTAGGCACCTGAAGCGGCTTGGCTCTTCTTTCTGTTTCAGCTTCCTTATCTTTGACAGTCCCGCGTGTGTCCATGATTTCAAAACGCACTTCCATAACAGGTTCTGGCAACGGAAGCGGCGAAAAAGGATGCACCAGCAGCATCAGCAGAGCATGGATCGCAAAGCTGGCCGATACAGCAAATATCCATATATGATTTTCGATGCGCTGAGGCTGTTTCAGTCGGCATCACCGCCCTGCATGAGAAGACCGGCGGAAGTGATCCCCTCTTTATGCAGGATCGAAAGTATTTCCGTTACAGTACCGTAGGATGCGCCTTTATCACCAGCAATAAGGATCTTTTTAATTTTTTCCTTATGTGCAAGATTCTTAAGTTCCTCCCTGGTGATGCTTTTGCCGGCCCAGAATATCCTGCCGTTCTTTTCAACAGTAAGTACAATTTCATGGCCGGAATCGAAAGGTTTGCCTCTTCCGGAAGGCAGGTCAACATCAAGCTTGCCATGTATGAACGATGACATAAGCACAAAAAATATTATGAGCATGAAAAGGACATCTATGAGCGGGGTGATGTCAAGATCGGCCGCCCTGTATGTTTTACGCCTTCTCATTTTTCGCGCCGATGCTGGCAAAATGTTCTCTGATCAGATAATCCGCACCGCGGTTCAGGGTTTCTTCCTCCCCGTCAATGTATGATTCAAGCAGCCCATGCGCAAATATTGCAGGGATAGCCACCGTCAGTCCGGCAACGGTAGTAAAAAGGGCCTTCCATATGCCGCCTGTTACTGCAGTGGCTGATATCTGACCTCCGGTATAGAGAGACCTGAACATTTCAACCATTCCAAGCACCGTGCCAAGAAGTCCAAGCAGCGGGGCTATCTTACCTATTATCGCAAGGATATACAGGTGTTTTTCCCAGCGGAAGACCTCACGGCGGACCTGCTGCTCGACAAGAAGCTTCATGTCTTCACGGCTGATCCCCCAATGTGCGAATGCTGTAAAGAAAAGCCTGTGCAGTGAACTGTTCGACGCACGTACAACTCGTCTTGCCTCATCTATATCTCCAGAATATACTGCCTTTCCAAAAGACTCTTCAAGAGCTGCCGGATCCGTCGACGCACGGCAGAAGAAGAATATACGTTCTATAACCACGGCAAGTGCCGCAACCGAAAGCAAAGCGATGACCCACATAATGACCCCGCCAAGCCGCATGTATTCCATCATTAGTTATCTCTCCATTCATAAATTATAATAATCAAAAAACATATCTATGACTCTCATATAACAGTCCTTAAAAAAATAATATGCAGTGCAGGCGGTATCTTCATACCTTTGCCCTCAGCAGCAGCCAAAGAAAAAAAACAGAACCTATGCATGATGTAAGTATCCCTACTGGAACTTCAGCAGGGGCCCACAGGATTCTGGCAGCTGTATCGCAAAGGACCAGAAAAGCTCCTCCGAAAAACAATGAAGCTACGGCAAGCCTTCTGTGGTCTGTCCCAACTATTTTCCTGCATATATGAGGACCGAGCAGGCCTACAAATCCTATGGGTCCGCAGGCAGCTACATTTACGCCAACTACTACGGAAACTGACAGAAAGAGCAGCCTTCTCAAATTTGCCACAGAAACCCCGCGGCTTGCCGCTATGTCTTCCCCGCATACAAAGAGGTTCAGTTCAGGGCCTGTTGCAAATGCAATGATAAATATAACAAAAAGTGCCGGAAGGGTAGCAGCAACCGGGGCAAATCCTACTGCCTGTATTCCGCCCATCGACCAGCGCATCATTCTGAATGTATCTATGTAGCCTCCGCTGTACTGTATTATCATGTTAAGGCTGCCGAAAAGAAAACTCATTGCAACTCCGGCAAGAAGGAGCGTCGCCTCCGACATACCTCCCCGCCTTATGCTGCCGGCGGCATATATTGCTGAGGTTGCGGCAAGAGCACCTGCAAAAGCGGCACACGAAAGACCTGAAATGACGCCTAATACAGAAAAAGTTACTCCGAGCCTTATGTACAATACCGCACCGAACGCGGCTCCTGTTGACACGCCTAACATATCGGGCGATGCGAGAGGGTTTCTGAAAAGCGCCTGAAAAATCAGTCCGCTTAATGCCAGGGTAGCCCCGGTTATCCACCCGAGGATGACCCTTGGTATCCTCAGATCCCAAAGGATTCGCATCGTGCTTTCATCATGGCTGCATAACAGGTCTTTCCAAGAAATATCCTGTATGCCTACAAACGGGGCTATAATCAACACAGCCGCTGAAAAAATGACGAGCCCTGGTATTTCAAAACGTTTCATCTTATAAGCCCCTTCGGTGCGACATAGTGCACCATGTTGCTGCCAGGCGATAAGAAATTTTCAAATTCCGTGTCGAAGATTCTGGAAAGCATGCCATCGGCCAGCAAGGCATCCTTGCCTCCTGCCCACAGAAGTTCTCCTGATTTTATAGCAAGCAGATCATCTGCCGCATTGAGGGCAATATTTATATCATGCGTAACGAGTAATATCGTTATCCCCTGTTTTCTGTTCACACGTTCGATCAGCTCAAGCGTCTCGACCTGATGACGGTAATCAAGAAAGTTAGTAGGCTCGTCAAGAAAGAGTATATCAGTACTCTGTGCAAGCGCAGCTGCAATAAGCGCCTTCTGGCGCTCGCCTCCGCTAAGGCTCCTCAGCTGGCGGTCGGCAATGCTTTCGACTCCCGCAGTTTCAAGAGAGAAGTTTATTATGTCCCTGTCTTCCCGCGTTTCACCGCCAAGCACTTTCCGCCATGGGTAACGCGACATAAGGGAAAATTCGCGTACAGTGAACGGCAATAAATCTGAACCAGTCTGATGTACCCAGGCTATCCGCCTTGCTATGCTGCGCTCTGTCATGGACGCGACAGTCTTTCCTTCCAGTTTTACTGACCCGGTATAACTTTTGTTGAGTCTGCCTATGCATTTGAGCAAAGTGCTTTTGCCGGCGCCGTTAGGTCCTATTATTCCAAGGAACCGGCCCTTTTCAAGAGAGAAGGATATATTATCAAGTATCTTCCTACCGTTGATCGATAGGGAGAGTCCGTTTATTTCAAGGAATTTATCAGGGGCTACCATTTGATCTCCGGATGTATCGCCTTTGCAAAGGTTTTGAGTATAAAGGTGACTCTCGGCCCCGGGCGCAGAAATACTGTACCGTCCATTATATATACCTGTCCGTTTTTAACTGCGTTAACATTTACGCTGCGTTTCCACTGCGTCTTAAGATAACTTTCTTTAAAAACAGTATTGACATCTATATTATCCTTCGAATGATAGAATGTTTTTTCACCGACCAGATCTATCAGTACATCAGGATTTATCTGCATCAGCCCTTCAAGGGCGACCTGCGGGTAAGATACCCTGCTGCCTTTCGAAGCCAGCGCATTTTCGCCTCCGGCGATCGTTATCAGTTCGTTATAAAAATTGTTCCTCCCTGCGGCATAAAAAGTGTTTATCTGAGGTTCAGAAAGTTCACGTGAAACACATAAAACCACCTTCGGCTTTTTATGCCCCTTTACTTTTGCTGCAACCTCCGCCACCTCTTTGCGTATTGCAAGAACCAGCAGTTCTGCTTTCTTATCACTGTTGGTTATCCTGCCAAGTCTTTTTATTGAATCGCATATTTCATCTATACTGTTTTGTTTCAATACAATATAAGGTATTTTCAGTTTATCGAGCTGCGGGACAAATTGGATGTGCATATCCTGCAGAACAAGCAAATCCGTTCTCATGGAAATCATTTTTTCAAAGTTTATAGAAGCAAAATCCCCTATTTTGGGCTTTCGCAGCGCTGCGGAAGGATAATCGCAGAAACTGGTAACTGCAATGATGTTTGCTTCCTGTCCAAGATCGAAAAGTATTTCAGTACCTACAGGCGACATTGATACTATCCGCTTAGGCGCCGCTTCTGCAAGAACCGGGATGAAAAATAAAACAGCTGAGATAAGGATCATATATTTTTTTGCTTTATACAAGAAGACAGCTCCCTTTCCACTACATAAACATGGCAACGCAAAAAAGGGAGCCTGCGGCTCCCTCAAATATATTCTGAGGATGAACAACGCCCGCGCATAACATCCATCATCTCCATCAGGTCGCCTGACTTCCCGGCTTGGGTTACAGTGGCGGGGCCGTTCCGGATTTGCACCGGATTCCCCTTCCTGAGACGCAAATATTCAGTTTACTTACTTAATGCAGCATCCTATGTCAACCGCTGTGGATTATATCACTAACCCCGCACTTATGAAAACAGCCTCATGTACTCGGCTGAGGCTTGTTCTCATACACGTAAATTTTTTGAAAGGCTATTCCGTACAGATATTACGCAGCCTTCCGATCCCGTCTATCTCAATCTCCACCAAATCTCCGGCTTTGACTGGTCCTACACCCTCCGGCGTTCCTGTTGAAATAACATCTCCCTGTTCCAGCGTCGCAAAGCGGCTGATATGAGATATTAGCCTTTTCACTGAAAAGATCATCTGCGAAAAAACAGCCTCCTGGACTATTTTACCGTTCAGAAACGTGCGGATATGTGCATCCTGCGGCATTTCATTTACCATGAGGACGGCCGGGCCAAAAGGTGCAAATGTATCGAAACTTTTAGAGCGGGTCCACTGCCCGTCCGCTTTCTGCATATCCCTTGCGGTAACGTCATTTAGTATTGAATAGCCTGCAATATAGTCCAGTGCTTCATCCTCCGGAATATTGCGGCCGCTTTTTCCTATGACTACAGCAAGCTCTCCTTCGTAATCAACACGACCGGCCCAGCCTGGAATGCGGATAAAATCGTTTGAACCGACCACTGACGAAACAGATTTCATAAATACAAGCGGCTCCTTTGGAATATCGTTGTTAAGTTCTTTGATATGTCCAAGATAATTGCGTCCGATGCACCATATTTTCTGCGGCATGAAAGGAGGCAGAAATTTCACCCTGTCTATAGGATAGCTCAGACGAATAGGCAAAAGCTGCGAAAACAGATCCCCTTCCACAATATCGACAGAGTTCTCGCGTATCTGACCGGAATACGTACGGCCATCGACCCAGAACCGGCAGTAGCGAACCGGCGGATTTTTCTTTACCATAAATTGTACCTCCCTGATATCAAAGCAGCCTGCAATTTATTAGTTATATAGCACAAATAGGGACTAAGCCAGTCTTCTTTCCAAGGCCGCTTCTATCCTTTCCAGCGCCTCTTTAAGCAATGACCTTGAAGTGCCTATATTGATGCGTGCAAAACCATCGCCTTCGACTCCGAAGCTCGTACCTTTATTAAGCGCGACTTTCGCTTCATTTACAAGGAAATCCTGCAGAGTTTCAGCGTTGAAACCGTAACCTCTGAAATCTATCCAGAAAATATACGTCCCTTCAGGATGATCCATCTTTGCTTCAGGCAGATGTTCTTTTATAAATTTCTCTGTAAAATCACGGTTGCCCTCAAGATACGCCATTAACTTATCAAGCCATTCCCCGCAATTTTTGTATGCTGTTTCCATTGCCAGCATACCGAGTATGTTAAGGGAGTTAAGGTGGAATCGCTCAATCACGGATATATAGCGTGCACGAAGGCTTTCATCAGGAATAATCGCCACAGACGCTTTCATCCCTGCGATATTGAAAGTCTTGCTCGGCGCCACGAACGTAACCGTACGCGAAGCTATTTCCGGCGAAAGCGAAGCAAGGCATATGTGTTTTGCATCGCTGTATACCAGATCCTGATGGATTTCATCCGATATTATGACCATATCTTTGCGCACAGCCAGATCTGCAAGAGCAGTGAGTTCCTCTTTAGTCCATACACGTGCCACTGGGTTGTGCGGACTGCATAGTATAAGAGTGCGGCATGTCGGAGTTACAAGCTTCTCAAGCCCTTCTATATCCATTGTAAAACGTCCGTTTTTCCTTATCAGAGGGTTTTTTACTACGATTCTGCCGGCTTCCCTGACGGTCCTGTAAAAAGGCGGATATACCGGGGTCTGTATTATCACTCCGTCACCTGGTTTAGTCAGTGCCATCACCGCAAAAGAAAGCCCTGCTACAACACCGGGAGCCCAGGATATTGCTTCCTTTGAAAAACTCCACCCATGGCGTTTTTCTTCCCAGCTTCTAATTGCATCAAGCAGCGAATCAGGTACTGTCGGGTAGCCGAGCGCGCCCTCATCTATCTTTTTGTGAAGCGCATCAAGGACTTCAGGAGGAGCAGGGAAATCCATATCCGCAACCCACAGTGCAAGGATGTCGTCTCTGCCGAATTCTTTCTTCAGACCATCCCATTTCTGACAGTTTGTCCCGTGTCTGTCTATATATTTATCAAAGTTATATTCCATATTTTATCCCTCCGTTAAGATGTTCAAATCATCATTGTTCCTAAAAATGCCAGCCGGTAAAAAAACCGGTGGTAGGTGGTAATAGATTAAGTGATAGATTAGCAGAGCTGCCAGCATTATCTATCAGATATTTTATATTGTCTACATATTTAAAGCACCCTAGAGGATAAAACTCTTGCTTATTTGCACACTACGGCACAAAATAGGATAAGTACGGCACAGCATAAAATAACGATATTAAGTTCTGCCTGGCCGAATATATAAAAACAGCTGATTTGCACATGTTATACGGCAAAATCAGGCATTGATAAAAAGGAGGCAATTTTATGACAAAAAAAAACTGCGCACAAACCGACATTGAAAAACAGCTCGGGAGCGGCTCTGTCCTGCCTAAACGCAGCGACATCCCGGATACGTATAAATGGAAACTGAGTGACATTTATGCAAGCGACGAAAAATGGGAAGAAGATTTCAATGCAATAAAAAAACGGTTGCCTCAAATCGCCGTATTTTCAGGAAAGCTGTGTGAATCAGCAAAAAACCTCCTTTCCTGTTTTAAGCTGAGAGATGAATTGGCGATAATCCTGGGGAAGCTTATAGTATACGCCAACATGAAAAGCCATGAGGACACTGCTGAATCAAAGTATCAGGGACTGGTTAACAGAGCGTCTTCCCTATCCGTTGAATTTTCGACTGTGTCAAGTTTCATAACGCCGGAAATACTTTCCGCCCCGGCCGAGAGATTGACAGCATTCATCAATGACGACGGGCTTAAAGAATATTCGTTTATCCTGAAAGACCTTATACGTCAGCGTGAGCATATCCTTTCACAGAAAGAAGAGGCTATACTCGCCCGGGCAGGAGATATGTCCGGAATCGCCGAGAATATGTTTTCAATGCTGACAAATGCCGACATGCATTTTACGTCGATAAAAAATGAAAATGGCAAATCCGTGGAAATGTCAGAAGAGCGGGCCGTGTCATACCTTAGATCACGCAAACGCACAGTGCGTAAAGCTGCTTTTGATTCACTTTACAGACCTTACTGCGAAATGAAGAATACGCTTGGCGCAACATTCGACGGGATGCTCAAAACAGCAAAATTCTATGCCGCTGTGCGCAAATATGATTCGCCTCTTGCCGCCGCGCTTGACGGCGACAACATCCCAGAATCCGTGTACGATAACCTCGTCGATACACTGGAATCCAGCCTTACGCCGATGCACCGTTACATAGAGCTTCGCAAGAAGATACTGCGTGTCAACGAACTTCATATGTACGACCTTTACACTCCTCTTGTCAAGGACCCCTTCAAAGAAATACTGTGGCATGAAGCTAAGGAGATGATGTTCAAAGCGCTTAAGCCGCTAGGCAGGGAGTATCTTGAAAATGTCAGGCACGGTATTGAAAACGGCTGGGCCGACGTCTTCACTAACAAAGGCAAAAGAAGCGGGGCATATTCCTGGGGAAGTTATGCCACTCATCCATATATATTCATGAACTACAACAACAATCTCAATGATGTATCGACCCTTGTGCATGAAGTGGGGCACTCTATGCACAGTTTCTATTCAAGGGCGGCGCAGCCCTACGCGACTGCCGATTATTCAATTTTTACAGCAGAAGTTGCATCCACAACGAATGAGTCACTCCTTTTAAGTTATCTAATATCTGAAACAAAGGAAAAGAGCAAGAAACTTTACCTGCTTAACAGGAGACTGGAAAACATACGTACCACTGTATACAGGCAGACCATGTTCGCTTCATTCGAGCGCAAGGTTCACCTTATGATGGCCAAAGGTGAAGACACGACACCTGACGGACTCAAGTCACTTTGGTATGATCTGAACAGGAAATATTACGGACAGGAAATAGTTATAGACGATGCGCTGAAAATGGAATGGGCACGCATTCCTCACTTTTACAGTCCTTTCTACGTCTATCAGTACGCAACCGGATTCTCAGCGGCCAATGCACTGGCAAACGGCATTCTTGAAAAAGGGGAACAGTTTCGCAAAAAATATCTGAAATTCCTATCCGCAGGAGGTTCGGATTATCCTATCAACCTCTTGAAAAATGCAGGCGTTGATATGACATCTCCGCAGCCTGTAAGGACTGTAGTTGATATTTTCACTGAAACACTGGACGAAACAGAAAAACTATTATTTGAAAATTAAAAGACCGTATGCTCTATATATGCCGTTCTGCTCTCTCATCCTCACAGCATGCCATACACAGGGGCTGGATGTTATGCAAGCAATGGACACAGCAGCGATTTTCGGTTTTAGGAAAATACCCAGCTGATATGCAGTATGACGGCGGGATTGTTCTGTATAATGACTTATATTGCCGAACTAATGCATCAGCTTCCTGTATATCTATGTATAACTGGCTTGATATACATTATGTAGCCGGGATGGAAGGATTTCCCGGAAATAATACATGCTGGAAGAAACTCCAAACATAAAAAAGTTCCGTTAATATCGGACAGGCTTATCCTTCAACTTACGGACCCGGAGGTGATATTACCGGGCCCCGTTGTCAAGTCTGCCCTTATCGTTCCGTAGACAGGCTCAGACGGCCTTTTCTTCATATTCAGAGTATTCCTTACTGTAAATTGGACTGCACTCCTGTTTCTTTGCTCCATGTAAGGCCAGATCAATAACAGGCTGTTTTCTGGGCACAGCCGGATCATCGGGATAACAATGGGTCTTAAACCTGAATGGTTTGAGTTTTCGGTTTCATGTCCAGCTGATTTTTTTAATCCTTAAAATTAAATATTGAACTTTTATACTCCTAGAGTTTATAATATCAGAAACATAAATATGAGCATAAGGAGTGTGTTATATATGGCTTCGAAATCCACAAAAGTAGTTATTGCACTTGGAGGCAATGCCCTCCAGGAAGCAGGAACTCCGCCGACAGCGGAGGCTCAGCTTGAAGTGGTACGCAAAACATGCAATTTCCTGGCGGATATAAGCTGCAAAGGCTATGAAATGGCCGTTGTCCACGGAAACGGTCCGCAGATAGGAAGGATAGCCCTTGGTCAGGAAATCGCGGCAAAAAGCGATCCCAAACTTCCTGCAATGCCTTTTGATGTATGCGGAGCAATGAGTCAGGGATACATAGGATATCAGATACAGCAATGCCTGAGGGATGCGCTAAGGAACAGAAACCGCAATGTCCCTGTAGTAACGCTTGTAACCCAGGTCATCGTGGATGAAAATGATAAAGCTTTTCAGAACCCTACGAAACCGATAGGCCCTTTTTATTCTGAAGAAGAAGCAAAGGCGATTGAAAAAGAAAAAGGCTATGCGATGAAAGAGGATGCAGGCCGTGGCTGGCGTCGTATCGTACCTTCCCCCACACCGAAAAGGATCGCGGAGATAGACTCCGTAAAACGGCTTTGGGATTCTACAATAGTAGTTACGGCAGGCGGCGGAGGCATCCCTGTTATTGAGAACATGGACGGATCGCTCACAGGCGTAGCGGCTGTTATAGACAAGGATCTTGCGGCAGAGCGCCTTGCAGAGGATATGGAAACCGATATACTTCTCATACTAACCGAAGTCGACAAGGTATGCCTCAATTTTAACAAACCCAACCAGCAGGTACTCAGCCATATCACCGTAGGCGAGGCTATCAAATATATAGAGGAAGGGCATTTTGCACCTGGAAGCATGCTTCCTAAGGTAATGGCCTCAATCAAATTTGCACGCAGGTTCCCCGGCAAAAAAGCTATAATCACTTCTTTATATAAAGCCGTGGATGCACTGGAAGGGAAAGAAGGCACAGTGATAACCATGGCCTGATGGCAGTTAAGATAAGGCCTGCTCATGCAATGCCTCCGACATGCAGCCTTTGCGGCCGGGTCCCGTAAGTATCAGTGGTGCGAAATGCGGCCCGGCCTTTTTTATTTTTATTGCAGGCAAAACAGTTATCTGAATGCCTGAAGGCCGGCCCACAGGCTTGAAAGTGATAAAAAATATAGATACAAGCAGGGAATTTTTACTTCGGAAACTGCATTGTTATGCGCCTCTGCCAGTTCAAAAAACGGGATAGAATCTCGGCTTAACGGCAAATAACAATACCTCCGCAACAAATATAATCTGTAAATAAAATATATATACCTATACAAGACCGAGTAAGAAAGCCCATACTGGAATCGACACTATTCCAAGCATTGTAGTCGACGCGACAAGGTCTGCAGCATAATTGCCATCCATATCTATTTCTTTTGCCAGAATAAAGCAGTTAACAGCCGCCGGCATTGAGCTAAGCATCACTGTAGCCTGAAGAAGGGGTCTGGGTACAGGAAATATGATCAGCATGCCCCACATAAGGAGAGGATGTATGATCAGTTTGACCGCACAATCGGACCATGTTGTACGCAGAGCAAGTAAAACACGGTGTATATCGGGTACATCAAGCGTTCCTCCAAGGGCAAGAAGCGCTATCGCGGTAGCTGCTTCACCCATAAGTTTCATGGATTCATCAAAGACAAGCGGAAGCTCTTTCAGCCCGGACAATGCAAGCAGTATTCCTCCGCCGCACGAAAGCACAAGCGGGTTGACGGCAAGTTTTTTAAGCACGCCGATCAGCGATGCGGCACTCAACTTTTTGGACAAAGCTATCTCTGCTGAAATAAGTGAAAGAAGCTGGAACGGGATAGTGCTCACAGCAATATAAACCGAAGCTTCATGCAGGCCGGCTTCACCCATTGCAAGCTGTACAACAGGGAATCCAAGGTATATATTGTTAGCGCGTATCGATGAAAGGACCGAAACCGCCTTGCGTTTGCTGTTGCCTCTGTGAAAAAACAAATCCGAACCTATCCATGCCAGTATAATGGTTATGACGTAGCACACATTGACTGCAAGCAGCAGATTCGGCTGGGTCAGGACTTCTTTTCCAGATATGAAGGTGGTGCGGAAAAGCAGGGGAGGCAGAATTATCCAGTATAGCGTCTTAGTGAGTGTATCTATATCGGATTTATTGTAGAAACCGCGCGATTTCAGTATGTTTCCTGCCGCTATTATAAGCATCAGCGGCAGGACAAGCGTAAAACCAAACATTACAGACATCCTTTCAGATGGAAAGCACCTTGGAATTATGACCTTCTTAAGGTCCGGTACAATGCCGTTATCAGAATACATTCTACATCTTTTACGGAGGAATTTTTTTGAAAATCAGATTTCTGAATAACAAAATCATAAAAATATCCGTTCTCTCTCTCTTCCTGCTCATGCTGCTGCATGCAGCGGGGCCTTTGGAAGCTTTACCTAATGGGTCGGCGGATAAAAGCAATGAACTTAGGTTTTACGCACTTGATGTGGGGCAGGGAGACTGTTCGCTGTTCATACTTCCTGATGGTGAAACGGTATTGATCGACGCCGGACCGGAAGAAGCCAGCAAATATACTGTAAGTTATATTAAGGACTGCGGGGTAAAAAAAATAGATCTGCTCATAGCCACTCATCCGCATTCAGACCATATAGGCGGAATGAAGGCAGTACTCAGTAAATTTGAAATAGGCGAGATCTGGGATTCCGGTTTTATACACGGTTCGGACCTGCAGAAGAATTTTTATATGACAGTGCTGCAGAAAAAGATAAAATTCGGACGCCCCAAACGCGGATTCATGAAAAAATTAGGCAACGTGGATATTGAGGTGCTGGGTCCGTCTGAGCTGCTCAGGGGGACAAAAAGCGACGCCAACAATAACTGTCTTGTGATACGTATAACATACGGAAATGTAAGTTTCCTCATGACAGGCGATATGGAGAAGGAAGAGCGGAAAACGATATCGCCGCTGCCGGAATCAACCGTGCTCAAAGCGGCACATCATGGCAGCAAAAATGGAACCGACGAACTTATGCTCCGCCAGGTGGCTCCGAAAATCATAATTCTAAGCTACGGAGAAAAAAATACATACCGTCTTCCCAACAAAAATGTAGTAAAGGCTATAGCTCTTCAAGGAATAAAAAGATTTGACACCAAAGACGGGACAGTAAAAATAAGGACTGACGGCAAAAATGTGACCTACCCCAAAAACAGGGAGGTAATAGAAAATGCAAACTAGAAACGTGTTTGTGGATTCGATCTGCGGGGATTACTGCCGGCTGCTGCTAACTCCAGGCGGGATACAAATGGATATGCCGCTTGAGGTTATGCCGGCCGGAACATCCGAAGGAGATTGGTTTTCTCTCACAATAGAACCGCGGCCTGAATTACGGACAAAAAAAACGGAAGAAATAGACGCTATTCTTAAAAAGCTTGGCAATGAAATATAAAAGCGAAACTACCAGAATATATATAAATAAAAGTAATATGGAATAATATTTACATGCTTTAACATTTAACCTAGAATGCATGGAATATGTTTTATATTTACTGTAGGGAGGTTTGTCCGATGCCGCTGCTTCGTGTGGGGATTGCCCAGAGAGACATAAAAATAGGTGACAGAGAAGGCAATTATTCCCGTATAAAAGATATGCTTGAACATAACTGGGTAGTATCAGATACAGAAACTGCTGTAATACTCCCTGAGATATGGGATGTAGGATATGTAATAGATGCTCCAGGATTTTACGGTGACCCTGATGCAATGGAAGCCGCCGGATTTCTTGGCTCACTTGCGCAAAAATACGGATGCTGGTTTGCAGGCGGCTCTGTGCTCGCGGTAACGGACGAAGGCGCGTTCAACCGCGCAATGGCAGTCAATGCAAATGGAGAATACATATCCTGTTATGATAAAGCGCACCTTATACCTATCATGGATGAAGATAAATACCTTCAGGCTGGAAACAAACGCAACCATTTCATGATTGGGGAAGTACATGCATCTATGGCGCTATGCTACGATCTTCGTTTCTGTGAGTGGATAAGGCTGTACGCTGCAGAAGGGACGGAAGTCCTGTTTATTTCGGCTGAATGGCCTGCTGCACGTATTGATCACTGGCGTACTCTCATCCAGGCTCGCGCTATTGAAAATATGATGTATGTTATAGGCTGCAACAGGGTAGGAACATCAAACGGGACATTATTCGGAGGACATTCCATCGCTGTTGACCCATGGGGTAAAATCCTGTATGAGGCCGGAGAAGACGAAGACTTTGCCTTCGTTGAATTTGAAACTGAAAAGGTTAAAAAAGCACGTGATTTTCTGCAGGTCCTTGCCTCAAGACGGCCTGAATTATACATTGAAGAAAAAAAATGTAATTCCTGATTTAGCGTCTAATGCCGCCGCAAATACATGAAATAGCGGCTAAATACACTGAATCATATTCCGGACTAAATAAGCTTTATGCAAATATGGACAAAGAAAACATCCACATATACAATTCGTACAGATTCATTACCTCAGGGGGAAAAACAAATGGCCGACACTTCCAGCCGCTACAACAAAAATTATCCTGTTTCGTGGGAACAGCTGCAGCGTGACTGCAGGGCCCTGGCTTGGAAACTTCTGGATAAAAGAAAAGATTGGAGCAGGATAATAACAATCGCGCGCGGAGGATTGGTCCCGGCAGCTATAATAGCCCGCGAGCTGGATATACATCTTGTCGATACAGTATGCATATCCAGCTACACCATAAAAAATCAGGGATCGGCTAATATTTTGAAGAGACCTGACCTTGATGGAGTGGATCAGACGTGGCTTATAATAGATGATCTTGTTGATACAGGCAAAACTGCAGGAATAGTACGTGAAATGTTCAAAGGGGCACATTTCGCAACAGTCTACGCAAAACCTCAGGGACGCCCGATGGTTGATACATTTATAACAGAGGTCAGCCAGGACACATGGGTGCTTTTCCCTTGGGATACAGCTCCGTCAGCTGCTTTTATACCTCCGATAATAAATATGGAGTGAAACATACTGCCGGTATATAACCTGATCATATTGACAAATAAATTTATATTGATATAATAGTTTGTTTAGTAGCAGTGTAATTACTGTAAATTAGATATAGGAGGTGAATGAATGAGCAATAAACTGGTTTACATATCCGGTATGCCTTATTGGATGACGCCGGATGGAAGGTTCGTAGAAGTTGAACTTCAGAACGGTCTGCCCGTCGAACGGACAGAAATGCGGACAAAATCGAGATAGCGTTACGGCAACAGTGTAATATTTAGTTATGCAGTCCAATGTTCCATAGCAAAACCCACTTGAAGAACTATATGCAGCACGGGTTCAGGAGGCTTCGCAAAATTCGTACTAAAACTTCTGAACCGGTGCCATGGACGTAAAGAGTCCCAATCCCTTCATTAGCTAACAGGCTATATTTCCCATTCTTGATTTGACTCTATAATATCTGAGAGACCACAGCGGTCATTGCAGAATCTTCATCATTCTGTCTGCAGCTTCCTGCATCCTGTCCTCAGGAACGGTGCATGCTATCCTTACATAATCGCGGCAATCCGGGCCGAAAGAATCTCCTGGGATCAAAACAACACCAGCATCTTTGAGCATCTTTACCGCAAATAGTTCACCGTTCATGCCTGTTCCGGAGACATCAAGAAAGAGATAAAAGCTGCCATGCGGGACTGCTGTCCTTATACCAGGCAGTGATCCGAATACTTCTGCCGCATAATGAACCCTTTTTCTGAAAAGGTCCACTATCTCATTTATGCGTGTATTGCAGTTGCGTATCGCGTACTCTGATGCTTCCTGGACCATCGTGTTCACACTTATAGTATGGACCACCCCTATTACCTGCATTACATTCAGCATGCTTGCGCCGCTCATTGCATAGCCTATCCGCCAGCCTGTCATGGCATAGCTTTTAGACAATCCACCTATTGTTATCGTTCGGTCTTTCATTTTAGGAAGTGAGGCAAACGGGATATGGCGTCCGCTGTATACGAAGGATTCATAAAGCTCATCAGATATAACAATCAGATTATATTTTAAAGCCAATGCCGCTATACCCTCAAGTATTTCCCCTGGGAAAACAGCTCCTGTCGGATTGCATGGTGAATTGACTATTATTGCTTTGGTTTTGGAAGTGATCTTACGTTCTATTTTTTCAGGTTCAGGCATAAATCCTGACTCTGCTCCGCTCATGCAGAAAACCGGCACTCCTCCTGCCTGCAGAACATGCTGCTCATAAAATGTAAAAAATGGTTCAAGTATAATGACTTCATCTCCTGGATCAAGGCAGGCCATCATAGCAAGAAATGATGCCTGACTTCCGCCTGTCGTCACAAATATATTTTCAGCAGGATAAGTCAGGCCGTATTTGTCAGACCAGTATCCGGAAATAGCTGAACGGAGACCAGGCAGCCCCATACCTGTCGCATAATGCGTATGCCCGGCTTTCACAGCATCACAAAGAGCTTCGCATATTTCAGGAGGCGTAGGGATATCAGGCTCACCGAGAGTAAGGTCTATGCTGTTCCTTATGCCAGATGCAAGAGCAGCCATCTTCATCATTGAAGACGGTCTGATGTCACTGTATTTTTTAGAAATGAAGCCTTTCAATTCCGATCACCCGCATATGTAAATGCTTTGCTCTCCGCCTGTTTTGCAAGGATACGAATACCTTTCGTCCGCCGGTCAAAATGCGCCTTGGCGGTACACGAAAATTTAAAATGTTCATTCTTAAAATAAGCTGCAGTATTTCGAGTCGCATCATTTACAGGCATGGAGATAACTTCGGATACAGTGTAATATGCGCCGCCGTAAGCCTTTTCGGTCCCGGATATTGCGTAAAGCTGACAATATCGGCAATACATCTGCGAAGCGGGTACCGGGACCTGCCTCCGGAATATAAAATGACACATTCCACTGCTATTCCAGAATAGGCTGTGGCGGAAAACATGTCTTCCTGCTTTACCATGCTCAGAAAATGTTTCATCAATGATCACGCAATTTTTCTTGTTCTCTGACATTTTAATTCCTCCTTTTTATATTGCACAACATTCTCGTTGACCCACCATATACAGGAACAAACTTTAATAACTAATAATAAACACCACAGAAATCGACCGTTTTTATTTTTTATAATAAACAAAACTTCATTTGTATCCATGCTGCAAATACCAGATTCAAACTAACGGGTTCTCCGGCATATATGCAGGAGAACCCGTTTCAGCAACAGCTATCAAGCAGTCTCTATGACCGCCTATTCTGCCTACTTTTTAAGTCCTGCAAGTATCTTGTCAGGTGTTGCCGGGATCGCTTTGATACGCACTCCGCAGGCATTGTTTACTGCATTGCATACAGCAATATGCGGAGCTGAAAGCGGCATTTCACCTGTTCCCGATGCACCGAACGGGCCAAGCGGGCGCGGGGTTTCAACATGGATCAGTTTGATGTCATCCGGTATATCCTTGATGTAGGGGAGCCCCATAGTTACAAAATTGTTATATTTATTCTCATCAAGGAAATCTTCTGTCAGGGCAAGGCCTATTCCCTGTGCCACACCGCCGATCTGCTGACCGTCGACGACCAGATAGTTGTTTATAACACCTACATCACCAACCAGGACGAATTTCTCGCAGTGAGGCTTTCCTGTTTCGACATTAACGGAAACCATCGCCAGGTTGACCGCAAACATATGGAAACCGAAAGGCTTTCCGAGTCCGGTGTCTTTATCGTTGCCTGAGCAGACTTCCGTAGTTCCGTCCTCGTTCAGCACCTTGGCCTGTGTGTAGCCTTCATAATAGACAGGAATGTTCTCAGCTATCATTTCATCATATGTCCGGTATGTCCCGTCAGGCTTGCGCATTGCATCAAGGAGCTTTTCGCAGCTGTCAATAATCGCATTCCCGACCATGACCTGGCAGCGGCTTGCAGCAGCAGCACCGCTGTTGGGCGCTTTAGCCGTATCGCTCAGTACCATTTTGATCTGGTCGGGGTGGAGGTTCAGAGGTTTAAGAGCTTCGTGCACAGTTCCAAGGCACCCCATATCGGCGCCCTGTCCATGGTCCTCCCATGTGTTGTACACCATTACGCCGTCCTTTGTCAGCTCGATGTTGCTGGCAGCTTCATCGGCACCGTCATCATTTGAGTTGTATATCCCTATCGAAACTCCAACTCCGAACTTGATCTTATCAGTACTCTTTTCAGCCGCTTCCTTCTTCATTTCTTCGTAAATAGGACGCGCTTTTTTCATCATATCCGGCAGCGGGAATACCTCAGGAGCATAACCGGACGGGAAACATCCGAGAGGATCTGTTGTAAACGGCTTCCAGTGCAGAAGGTTCATTTCACGGAAATCAAACGGATCTATGCCGCACTTCTCAGCAAGCATGTCCATTGCCGTTTCGCAGCCCCAGTACGTCTGAGGTGCCCCGTAAGCACGGAACGCAGCGCTCCAGCGGTGGTTTGTAAAGCATGTATATCCTGTTGCTCTCATGTTCTCATATGCATATGGCGAGAAAAAGAACTGTCCGCCCTTATTTGTAAGGTCGTTTGAAGACTCGCTGTACGGCCCGTGATCTACCCACCATGTCTGCTCTGCACCCAAAAGCTTGCCGTTCTTATCCGCGCCGACGCGAATATGCATGAGGAACGGTGAGCGCTTCGGCGTCCTTATATTATGCTCTTTCATATTGATACGCATATATACAGGACGCTGGCAGGCTATCAGTGCTATTGCAAGGTAAGGCTCATTTGTGGGCGCAACCTTGTAGCCGAATGACGCACCCATATTGTTCTGGATCACGCGTATCTTTGACGGTGCAACGCCTATGCCTCTAGCGATCATCATCTGGTGGCGGTATACGCAGATAGACTTAGTGGCAAGGGTTACCTTGCCCTCCTCGTCATAATATGCATATCCGCAGTCCGTTTCAAGGACCATATGCGGCTGCCTTGAACTTAGGAATTCATCATCGACCACATACGGCGCGTTATCAAGATCCTCTTTGGGGTCTTTGCCCTTCATAAATATACGCTTGTTGAACGCGTTTGGCATTCCGTCAATGCCATCTATTTCATCGTACACCTTGACCGCGTCAGTAGCTTTGGCCTGATAAATATCGATAAGCTCAGGCAGCTGCTCATAGTCGACTACGATTTTAGCTGCTGCTGCACGTGCATTAGCTTCGTTATCAGCACATACTATCGCTACGCATTCGCCCCACTGGCGTATTTTATCGCCTTCCTCGACCATGATGCGGCGTTCCCATCCATCCGTGGTGACCGACGGGCATCCGACCTGACCGCGGATTCTGTTTGTGCCCTTGTTTGCTTTGATGTCCTTATATGTAACTATCTTGAATACTCCGGGCATCTTTTCAGCTTCGCTGGTGTCGATCCTGTTTACTTTTGCGTGTCTGATGCCCTCAAGAGCAAACGGATAGGCAAACAGGAATTCTTCCGGCAGCTTCAGACGGTCATCATCGCCATAATCGAAAGTCCCTGTCGCTTTGAAAATTGCGCTCGGGCGCGGATATTTCGAGTTCCAGATGGAATCGCCCGGCTTATATATCTTCGCCAGATCCTCGATTTTTTCCTCGCCTCTGAGTATTGCAGCCGCTTTCATTACGGCATCTACGATCTGCACATAACCGGTGCAACGGCACGCCATCCAATGTTTGCCGTACCAATCGCGGACTTCTTCCCTGGTAGGACTCGGGTTACTGTCAAGCAGAGCTTTTCCGGCCGTGATGAATCCAGGCGTGCAGAAACCGCACTGGATAGCACCGCACACAATAAAGGCCCACTGGAGCGCATGAAGGTTCTCCGGTGTACCAATCCCTTCAATCGTGGTTATTTCCGAATAGTCCGGGACATTTTTCCAGCGTGTTATGCAGGAACGCACTACCTTACCATTAAGTATGACATTGCAAACTCCGCACTGACCGCAGTCGCAGCCGCGCTTTGTTCCGGTCATCTTAAGCTGGTCACGAATAACATCAAGAAGCTTCGTTTCCTGCTTTCCGATCACCCTCCTTGGAATGCCGTTGATGATAAGGTTTTTCACATGGTAATTCGCTTCCGTCACTTTGAAACATCTCCTTCCTCCATCATTGAAATTACTTTGGCTTTTTAACTGCGTATAGATTTTCCATGCTCAGGCACACTGGAAAAACCATCTGTTTCATATTTGGAAAAGGAGAAAACAAAATACTGCGGCGAGAACTATCGTATTTTGTTATACGCTGAATGGCCCCTTTCCAAATCGGATGCCTTGCCGGGCAACCTCGGGAGGCATGACCGTTTCCTGTCATACCTTTGCGGTTCTGATATATTTTGCAGTCAGAACCATCAGGTTTGCAGCCATGGAATATTTCTTTAGACTGACAAACTCGGGGAATTGCAACTTAGTTGCAATTGTAGTGAATTTTCTATACAAATAATACAAAATAAAGATGAGATGCTCAACTTTAAGAGCAAATAAGAATAATTTTGTTCTTTTCTATATTAAATAAGCCTAATAAAATTTTTAAATTATGATATTTAAATTCCCTAAAACTTATTTATTTACATATTTTTAACCTAAAAGGTAAATGCAGGCAGGAAAAGGCTTTTGATGCAGTTGCAGCTCGGAGAATAACCCTCATGTGATTATAAAACAATTAAACATAATACATGGATAATACAGGTTTGCCAGTTCGCAGCAGAACTCAGCACAATTTACCGGCGCTCAATATGTTCATTTGTATAGCCGGTACATTATTGACAGCAAATAAAGTGTAAAAATTTTACAATGTAATCGCCATTATCAGGCAAATAAAGAACTGTGAAAAGTTACCGGATAAAATTTTTATCAGCAGCACGGTGTTTTAAAATAAAAAAACAATGTGTTTGCCAAAATAAAAACTCCGCCGGATAATTTGTCCGGACAGAGTTTATTGTAAAACCCTAAAAACAGCATCCTTATTGCACAAAGCTGACTTTCCCATATATCTTCAATAAAATCATAATAAAATGGGATACAGCAAACTGAAATAACGACGTCTGTAACTTTAAAAAAGTGCGATTCTGTAACGTTTTTCAGGACGGCCCACTCTTCTGTAGGCATATTCTACAACTACACGCTCGCTGATCGTAAGGAATTCCAGATACCGTCTGGCAGTAGAACGTGAAATACTTAACATGTCGCCGACTTCCTGAGCTGAATATGTATCACCGTTCTTCTTAAGGAATGTTTCTATATCATTCAGGCATTTCAACTGGAGGCCTTTCGGTATTGCACGGTTGTTTGCCCATGAAGAATCTCTGCTTTTAATGGAAACAAGTGTATCAAGATCCTCCTGCTGCCACGGCCTTGTCCTCCCCGTCAGACTGTGATGGTAAACCTGATAGTTGCGAAGGGCCAGCTTCAGTCTGTCAAAGGAAAACGGCTTAATTAGAAATTCAAAAACTCCCTGGCAGAGTGCCTTGCGTACCAGTTCAGGATTTTCACCGGAAGATGCAATTATATAGTCCGTCCTTGGAAAGTCCTTGCGCAGCTCATCAAGACCTTCCAGTGCATTGAAATCCTTAAGATAAAGATCCAACAGCACAAGATCCGCCTCAACACAGTGCATAGCCTCAAACATCTGCGGGCCCGTGGAGACGCATTTCAATACCGTAAAAGCCTGTTCTTCTGTTATAAGGTCTGAGTACAGCTTCTGAAGCAGCGGATCAGCCTCCGCTATCAATACTTTGAGAATATGCAAATCATGTTCCCCCTTTTTGATTCTGCTACTGCGGCTCATCAAATTCCTATCAAGAAATATAAATCTAACCATACCTCAACATTAAAGGGGGGAACAAGGAAAGCTGTCAGTCCCTGGCATAAATTCCTTTCCCCTTTCCAAATGCGGGAGGCATTCCCGTTTCCGGAAATACCCAACGGTCAACATCCTTGGACACTGAAATCTTTAGGCCTACTGACTCGGGGTTAGTGATATTTTAGTCAGATTAGATTACATCAAATCTGCCCTTTTCGTCAAGAAATATCAAACATAAAAAATACTGATGATGTGTTTATAAACCCGTTCCAATATATAATAAACCAAGGTCGGCAGATAAAAACAGGAAAAGGAGGCTTTTCGATGTCGAACCAGCAGTGGAATCCTGAAGACTACAGAACAGGTGCAGATTTTGTACCAATATTTGGCAAACCCGTAATAGAACTTCTTGACCCCAAACCAGGGGAAAAGATACTGGACCTTGGTTGCGGGAACGGTGTACTGACAAAAGAGATAGCTGACATGGGCTGCAGTGTCATTGGAGTCGATTCAAATCCTGATATGGTTTCCGCTGCCACTGAACTTGGTGTGGAAGCACGGCTTCTTGACGGTGAAAACATGCATTTTGAAGATGAATTTGACGCAGTTATAAGCAATGCGGCTCTGCACTGGATGACAGACCAGTATGCCGCCGTGCGCGGAGTATGGCATGCCCTGAAGCCTGGAGGGCGTTTTGCGGCGGAATGCGGCGGAGAAGGATGTATAAGAATCATACGTGAAGGTATGAAAATCGCCCTCATTAAGAGAGATATTGACTACAGATCCCGTAATCCATGGAAATTTCCCGAACTTGGGACTTTCTCTAAAATACTTGAGAATCAGGGCTTCAGGATCGAGTACATAGCCAGGATCGACAGGCCAACGCCTCTTCCGCAGGGACTGCGCAGCTGGCTTCAGGTTTTTGCCAATAATTACACAGCCGGGCTGTCACAAAATGAAAAGGAAGAGTTCTTCAGCGAAGTTGAAAATTACTGCCGCCCGATGCTTTACAGCAAAGATAACGGCTGGGTCGCTGATTATGTCAGGCTGCGTTTTCTCGCCGTCAAACCAAAAGCATAGATTACTGAGACGTATATATAAATGTGATATACAAGTATGATAAGTTGCAATCAGCTTATCATACTTGTATTGTTTTAAGCACTAGTGACTAAATAATTTCAGCAATTACCAAAATGGAATTTCGCTATCAGATTCGCTTTTTGCTCACAGGAACATCATAGTTTATATCACTGTAATAATCAGCTTTGAAATATGCTCCATGCTGTAGAAAGTTCCTTAACAGCAGGTCTTATATCTTCTATCGGAATGCCCGAGAAATATAGATTCACACGCGGTAAGCCGTCCTCTGAAGGGCAGATAGGTTCGGTAAGTATTTTGTGTCTTTTTGCGGCCTCTCTGAGTTCAAAACCGTTTGCATTGCAACGAAGAGCAACGGCTACGGACATGGACGTCTCAAGCAGCGTGCATTCTATATCAGCACCAAATTCATCTGCCAAAGCAGAAAGTACCTCCCTGCTTTTTGCCTGATAAATTTTTCTGCACCTTTTAAGATGACGCTCCAGATGCCTTTCCCTGATATATTCCGCCAATGCAAGCTGTTCAATCTTGCTTGATGTCTGGTCATAAAGGCGGACTTTTTCCCCTGCAACAACGGCAAGGTCCTCCGGGAGCACCATGTATGCTATACGCACGGAAGGAAGCAGCAACCTTGAAAAACTTCCAATATATATCACACGTTCAGGTGCCATCCCCTGAAGTGACGGCATCGGACGCGAAGCATATCTCAGCTCGCCGTTATAATCGTCCTCCAATATATATGAACCGCTTAGTCCGGCCCATGATATGAGTTCTTTTCTCCTTCTGGCCAGTTTTGAAAGCGAGATCTGCGGCCTGTTGGATGTTATATCGGCAAATAAATCAGCTCCGCACCCCTTTATGCTTTCTGCAATATCATTCTCTGAATATTGCAGGAAAGAAATATTCCAGCCAAAATCGATAAAAATCTGTTCCCCCTGAACAAAACCCGGCTTTTCCATAGCGACCTTGCCGCTCCGCCCCAATATCCTGCAAAGCACGGTAAGCAGCTGCTGTGTTCCCGAAGCTATCACAATTTTATCGGCAGTGGACCTTACGCCTCTGGCCGCGTAACAGTAATCTACAAGGACTTCGCGCAGCTCCGGTTCTCCCTGCGGATCTCCGTATGAAATTATTTTTTCCTGCATGTTGAGTACTGAGCGCAGATGCCTGCGCCATGTATCAATATCGGCCGCCTTTGCATCTATCTGGCGCGAACTGAAATCGTAGTCAGCTTCCGTGACGACATCAGGCCTATCATTATCAGTACCTGATTTATTTCGTTCCGGGAGCACCGCCGCAAAATAACCACTCTTAGGGCGGCTTTCTATAAATCCGTCTATCTGGAGCTGAATATAAGCATTTTCAACGGGTGAACGGCTGATACATAGTTCGTTTGATAGTTCCCTGATCGATGGCAGCTTGCTTCCTATCCGGATACGTTTCTGCAAAAAAGCCTCCGAGAGCCCAGAATACAGCTGCCTCCAGATCGGGATATCCGAATCCTTATTTATACTGAGGAAATCATATATCATTTTGGGTCCCTCCTTAATTCTGTCATTAACAAAATGTCTAAATCTGTCCATTGTTGAAATGACAATAAACCTTTATAAATATATAGCAATTGAAATATAAACACAAGGAGAGCGATTTAAATGAAGATAACCGACCAGGTAAAACTTAACAGGGATCTCGCTAAAATGCTTAAGGGCGGAGTAATCATGGATGTTACCTCCCCGGAACAGGCAAAGATCGCTGAAGAGGCCGGTGCATGTGCGGTAATGGCACTTGAACGCATCCCCGCAGACATAAGACAGGCAGGCGGCGTATCAAGGATGAGCGACCCCAAAATGATAAAAAACATACAGACAGCAGTATCCATACCTGTAATGGCCAAATGCCGCATCGGCCATTTTGCAGAAGCCCGCATCCTTGAAGCCATCGAGATCGACTACATAGATGAAAGTGAAGTACTGAGCCCTGCTGATGATATTTACCACATAGACAAAACAGAATTCAGGGTACCGTTCGTCTGCGGTGCACGCAGTTTAAGCGAGGCGCTGCGCCGTATAGAAGAGGGAGCTACAATGATAAGGACTAAAGGAGAACCGGGTACAGGTGACGTTGTTCAGGCTGTGAGCCATATGCGGGCTATGAATGCCGAAATCAGCCGCATAAAATCCATGCGCAAAGATGAAATTTTCGAAGCCGCAAAAGAACTGCAGGTCCCATATGAGCTTTTGCTTTCAGTCCATGAGGAAGGCAGGCTTCCCGTAGTAAATTTTGCAGCCGGCGGAATAGCTACCCCTGCTGATGCCGCACTGATGATGATGCTGGGAGCGGAGGGGGTTTTTGTAGGAAGCGGCATATTCAAATCGGGGAACCCGCAAAAACGTGCATCTGCAATCGTCAAAGCCGTTACCAATTATGAAGATGCAAAATTGCTTGCCGAAATTTCTGAGGATCTGGGAGAAGCAATGGTAGGGATAAATGAAAATGAAATAGCTTTGTTAATGGCTGAGCGCGGAAAATAATTATGAAGCAGGCACCTAAGATTGGAGTAATAGCGCTCCAGGGAGCTTTCTTTGAACATTGCTGCATGTTGAGGAAAATCGGAGCCCAGCCAGTAGAAATCCGCAGTGTCACCGACCTTGGTGTAAATATCGACGGGCTTATATTCCCGGGAGGAGAAAGCACGGCACAGGGCAAACTGCTGAGGGAATCCGGACTGTATGGAAAAATCCTTCCAATGATAAAGGACGGGCTGCCGGTGTACGGGACATGTGCAGGCATGATCCTGCTTGCAAAAGAAATAGAAAACGACACAAGAAGGCACTTTGCGGTTATGGATATAACTGTGGTGCGCAATGCATACGGAAGACAGCTTGGCAGTTTCACTACGCACGGCATGTTTGCCGGGCTAGGCCCCATTCCGATGCCGTTCATCAGGGCACCTTATATATCAAGAGCAGGGAGCAAGACAGAGGTACTCTCTCGTGAGAAAGGCCTTATAACGGGAGCCAGAGAAAATAATATGCTTGTTACATCATTTCATCCTGAGATAACAGACGATCCTACTGTGCACAGTTATTTTCTCTCAATGGCCGTTAAAGGTTAAAAGTCTGCATCAGGCCGCGTCTCCTGATTAATTTAATATCACCGGATTTGCGGCCTGAATATTATTTGAAAATGTTTATCTGCTCTTTATCCTCTCAAGATTTTTCTTGTACTCAGGGATAGCTTCCCAAACCACGCTTCCAAGATCGCACGGAAATTCTTCACAGAAACCGCAGTTTGGAATTTTATTTTCCATAGCGCACAGGCGTATGCGGCATTCGTTGCAGCTTAAGCTTTTAGCTCCTTCTTTAAGGCATCCGGTACATCTGACACGGGACGGCATTATAAAAGATCCGAATCCCTCACTTTCCTGCTTCGCAGCGATAATGGCAAGGGTTTTCAAATCATTGCTGACAGTAGCCCTGCGCGCATCGCATGCATCACAGTCCATTCCGCAGCAACCGAAATTATCCACGGGATCTCAACCTGTAATCAGGGACGGCATAATCAGGATGATCTCCTCTGCCGTACTCCGGTTCGTATCCTGCATGCAGGATACGGTCATTTATCGCTGCACAGTTTTCTGCGGCTTCTTCGCCTGTGCTTATTTTATTGTCATATATGGCGTAATCCGCCCGGACTGCTTTTGGTGACAGGTTAGGCATAACTACGTTTGCACCGGCATTCAGTGCATACTCCCGCCCATCCGGAGTCAGTGTGCCAAGAGCGGTAGTAGCAGGAAGAAGCACTTTCGGAAGCAGCAGACGCGTTATGGCAACCATATCAAGTGTTCTATCCACTGTACCCGCAGGCTCTTTAGCAAAAGGGGTCCCGCTGTGGGGCAGAAATGGACCGATTCCTACCATATGCGGATCAAATTTTTTAAAAAACATCAGATCTTTAACAAGATGCTCCGTTTTCTGGAAAGGAGAACCAACCATGCATCCGGCCCCGACCTGAAAACCAATCTCGCGTAGATCGTTCAGACATTTCATGCGTCTGCTCCAGCTCATATCCGACGGGTGTATCTTCATGTAGTGACATTCATCGGCGGTCTCGTGCCTTAGGAGATAGCGGTCCGCCCCTGCATTGAAATATTTCTGGTATGTTTTCCTGGATTTTTCCCCTATTGAAAGCGTTATTGCGCTGTCAGGAAAACTTCGGCGCATGTCACTGATAAGAGCTGACATCCTATTTTCGTCCCACCATTCATCTTCCCCGCTCTGCAGGACAAATGTGCGAAACCCCATTGAATGTCCCGTGCTGCAGCATTCAAGTATAGTTTCCGGTGTAAGTCTGTATCTGTGCGCACCGGCATTACTACGTCTTATGCCGCAGTAAAGACAGTCATTTTTACAGTAATTGCTGAATTCCACAAGCCCGCGCATAAAAACCTTTCTGCCATAGATTTTATCGCAAAGCTTCCTCGCCGCAGAATACAGCATCTCTCTTCCGAGTTCATCAAGCCCTTCCAGCAGCAGAAATGTTTCTTCAGCGTTTAAATCATTGTCTCCTATAAGTTTGTTTATTAAGTCAGATATCAATGTATTCATCCTATTTCCACCGATGGATTCGATGAATCTATGATGCCGTGTTCCAGTAAATTGCAGCCGATGGCAGAAAGTTCCTTCGACAGTGCTTCAACCCCCTGCAGTACACTTCTCCATTCAGTTTCAAATGCCGAATCTATGAGGAAAACCGCTTTCGATGTTTTTTCTGAAACAGACGCCTCACGCGTATCCCGGTAGTTCCAGAGCCAGCAGCATATCTTTTCTTCATCCGCATATACGATGTTTCGGTTATCTACGTCAATTACACTGTCACCTGCACCGAGAGGGTAAAATTTTTCGCCCTCGCTGCCAAAACGCAAGGTCAGACCTCCGCACAGCCTGTCCATGTCATGAGCTCCCATCGGAAGTAAATTCAGAGCCGAAACACAATCGTAGCAATCTACAACATTTGAAACGCTCCACATGTCACCTTTGAATACACGGCGAAGCAGCGATTCAAGTGAACTCTTGTACTTGCTTGGTTTGACCCCCATTTTTGAATAAACCTCGCGCCATCTTGCCACATCCGGATGCAGCATCATAGTATCTGCAGAAATGCCAATGTCATTAAGCCTTTTTGCAATATTTTTTTTCATTTCGCAAACATAATCACCAGAAGGCCGGACAAAAACCTCTGCCGTCATCCAGCCTATCTTTGCCGCAGGAAAAACATTAAAAACAGCTTTATCTATAGATATGTACAAAATATCAGCCATCCCTTCCTGGTCCGGTAATTTTACCGATTCTCACACATAGCATCTGCGCAAGCAAGCCTACGCCCCATCCGGCAAATGTGCCCGCAATAAATAGAGGCATCATATAATATAAAACTCTTGCATCGCTGACAAGATATGCCGCAACAGCCACCTGCCCGGCATTAAATGCCCATGCCCCTGCAACGCTTATCCATGGCAGGGTAAAATCACTGCGCATCCGCGTATAGAGTATAACCATCACCAATGTACCCAGCAATCCTCCAGACATACTGCAGAGGAATGCAAACCAGTTCCCTGTAATCAGCCAGGCCAGAACAACTCTCAGCAGAGTAACCGCAAAGGCTTCTTTAGCGCCCATAATAACTAGGGCGACGAGCGCAAATACATTGGCTGCCCCAAGTTTCACGCCCGGCAGCGGAAAAGGCAGGAAGCCTTCGATTATGTTGAAAACGAGAGCAATAGCTATCAGAAGCCCTGTCAGTACAATATTCCGGTATTTCATCAGAATGTAACTCCATCGACGGCAGAATCGCCTGTCACTCTTATGACAAGCCGGTGAGGCAGGCAGACGGCACTTTCACCTGCATGCTCAAGCCAGCCTCGGTGTACACAGTCTGCATCAGGGCAATCCGCTGAAATTACGGCTATTTTATTTTCTTCGACCCTTATCGTATTAAAGCCGCTATCTGATTTTATCGTGAATTCCTCCGGCCGCGCTCTATTTTTGAGTCCAATGACCCTTATCATCTTTCCGTCTTTAAATATTTCCGCGTGCAATTCCGTTTCCGGCAAAACATAGGTTTTTACAGCCCATAGTGAAATGGCTGCAATGATCATAGCGGCAAAAATAGCCGACATTATTCGGTCGCCGCGCTTCATTGTCACTTAAGCACCTCAAGCGGCAGCTGTCCGTCTTTAAGACTGAAGCTCCCATCCAGCCCTGGTGTTATAACTACCCTTGATTTCCCGCCTGCAGTTACGATCATCACTGCCTTTATATCACGGTGTTCACGCAAGTACTCCGCACTCCTTTTAAAACCCATTACAAACAGCGTGGTGCAAAGGGCATCTGCATCCGCTGAACTTTTGCCTATAACGGATACAGAGGAAAGATCCGACTTTGCCGGATAGCCGGTTGCAGGATCAAATATATGGTGATAACGGATTCCGCCTGATTCAAAAAACCTTTCGTACGGACCAGACGTTACGACTGAAATATCCTCAGCTTCTATAACGGCAAAATACTCTCCGCGCGGTTTGAATGGATATTGCAGGCCAAGCCTCCATGGCTTCCCCCTGGGCGATTTTCCTATGACTACTATATTGCCTCCCAGATCTATAATTGCCGATTTGACACCATGCTTCCTAATGACGCCGGCTATTCTGTCTGCAATCCAGCCTTTTGCAATCCCGCCGAGATCGACAGACTGCCCTTTTCCTATCAGCACATTATATCCGCCGCTGCTGGAGCCGGTAATTTTTATATGCCTGTAGTCGACCCTGTCCCTTGCATCCTTTATTGCAGCATTTCCAGGGACGTGAGCCGCGCTTGTCCCAATCGCCCACAGTTTTACAACAGGCCCTATCGTAGGATCGAACAGTCCCTTGCTCGTGTCCGCCCACTTAACCGCAGATAAAAGGACCTCTCCTGTCTCTCTGGTTACCGGTACAGCGTTCACCCCTGATGCCGAGTTTATTTTTGATATATCCGATGAAGCTATATTTACAGACAGGAGGTCCTCGAACCTTGTAATTTCAGTCATCGAAGCATTGACTGCCCTCTCAAGCCTTTCCTTATCCCGGCCATATACCGTAAGCCTTACGATCGTACCAAGCCTGAAAGATTCACGTTCCTCTTTCAGCATCCCGTGCATAAGTACGGAGCTCTTCAAAGTCAGCAGCACCGAAGCAGACAATATAACTGCCGTCACAATAAATGCAAGCTTAGGCAGGCTGATTTTTTTGCTGAAATGTTTCAAATATATTTCCCTCTTTATAAATAATTTGTTCGAAAACAAAGCTCCAGTATTATAGCGAATAATGGAATGTACCAGTAGAGCCATAATACCTGCCCTGTTGTAAATGTGTTTATGCATAAGATAAAAGGATATGCAGTCGATGCAGGAAGCATATTTTTAAATATCATACGGTCATATATGACCAAAATACTGACATTGTCAAACATATCACCTATAATTGCAATTAAGTTGCATATATTGTTTGAGGCTGGAAGATAAAAATGATAGACGTCTTCGTAAAAAAAGAACTTGGAGATTTAAAAATAGATATTAAATTCCAGATCGGACATCCTATGATCTATGCCGTTTTCGGAAGATCCGGCGCAGGTAAAACGACCTTGGCAAATATGCTGTCCGGGCTCGTGAAGCCTGACAGTGGTCATATTTCATTTAATAAAATCACTTTTTTTGACAGCGATTCTTCCATAGATATGCCGCCCGAAAGACGAGGAATTGGCTATGTCTTCCAGGAACATCGCCTTTTTCCCCACTTATCTGTACGAAAGAACCTGACCTTTGGCCAATTTCCAGGGAAACGTAAAAACCACGCCGATTTTTCAAAAATAGTTGATTTATTCGCTATAGGGCACCTGCTGGACAGATACCCTGAAACACTGTCCGGAGGAGAAAGCCAGAGAGTCGCCTTGGGTCGTGCTATTTTTGCCTGTACCTCATTTCTTATCATGGACGAGCCGCTTTCATCGCTTGACAATGAACTAAAAAACAGCCTTATTGATTATATAGCACTGATCCCCGGCAATTTTTCAGTCCCAATGATTTATATAACTCACAGCAAGTATGAGGTTTCAAGGCTCGCAGAAAAGGTCATGCTTATTGACGGCGGGAAAGTTGCCGCATGCGGCGGGCCGGACATCATTGAAAATAACACTGATTTATAAAATGTAATTTATTACAATAACAAAGGAGGACTATACAGTGAAAAAAATCATTTTATCTCTTACCGTTCTGATGCTGTTTGTTTCATCTGCTTTTGCTGACGGCCTTGCGATAACGACAGGCGCAGGCTACATGAAGATGTCCAAGGAGCTTTGTGCGGAATACAAAGCCGAGACAGGCCGTAATGTTCAGGAAATGTACGGCGGTAACATAGGACAGATGCTTGCTCAGATAGAAGCGGGGAGCGGCGTCTCTGTTATGATATCCGACAAAGGGGCACTTGAAGCGGTTAAAACGAATGTTAAATTCGAAAAATATGTTCCTATAGGGAATACCGTACTGGTGCTGGCATGGCGCAAAGGATTGTCTCTTTCTTCACCGTCGGACCTTCTCAAGGATAATGTCAAATCCGTGTGCTACCCGGATCCTAAAGCAGCTATATACGGAAGGGCAGCATCAAAATTTCTCGAATCATCAGGCATAGGGGCAAAGATCGCCGGTAAACTCTCACAGGTATCAACTGTACCGCAGGTATTTTCATATCTGGCGTCAGGCGAGATGGATGCAGGATTTGTAAACCGCGTAGTAGTGCGTGCCGGTGCTAAGGATATAGGCGGCTCCCTTGAAATAACAGAAGGCTATCCCCCGCTGAATATGGTAGCCGCTGTCGTCGAGGGTAATTCGAACAATAATGAAGTAAAGGCTTTTCTTGCTTTTCTTAAAACTGAAAAAGCAAAGGAAATACTGAAAAAACACGGGGTATGGTAGGACGGAGGCAATTCTGAGATTAATAATTTTATAGACCCTGCTATTATATTTCCTGTTTTCCTGACACTTAAGACATGTGCCGTATCATTGGTACTGTTTGTTCTGTTTGCTCTGCCGCTTGCCTTCTGGAGCAGCCGGTCTGAATCCCTGCTCTGCAGAGGCGTTTCGTTCCTTGTTACTCTGCCTCTGGTATTCCCGCCTATAGCACTCGGATATATACTCCTTGTCATTTTAGGACGCACAGGACCTATAGGCGGACTGCTTGAACGCTATGCCGGATTCCGTATTGTATTTTCACAGGCGGGCGTGTTTTTTGCAGCCTTTGTTGCAGGGCTGCCGCTTGTTATAAGACCGCTTCAGGCTGCACTGAAGGATAATAATATAATACAGCTTGAGGCAGCGGCCAGAGTGACGGGATGCGGCCCGTTCAGAACATTTTTATTTGTTACAGTCCCACTGGTAAGGAACAGTCTTGCTTCCGGGTTATTACTGGGGACAGCCAGGGCATCAGGGGAAGTTGGGATAACCATGATGCTTGGCGGCAACATTTCAGGGCGTACAAACACGCTTTCACTCGAAGTATTCAACTGTGTATCACGCGGTGAATTCGATCAGGCTGGCCACCTCTGCATCATCCTGGCTGTTGCAGGTTTTCTGCTTTACATTGCACTTGAAAAACTTCAAAAGGGGAAGGAGTCTTAGGAATGTTTTACATATCCGACAGTTTCATCGAAGGCCTGATACAGGAAGATCTTCAGTTAATGGACATAACAACTCTTTCTATGAATATAGAAAAAATCCCAGGGGAGCTTGAATGTTTCCCTAAAAGAGACTGTGTTATAGCAGGAGTTGAAGAGGCCGCCAGGATTTTTGAAAAAACCGGGTCGCACGCTGAAATACTGCTTCCCAGCGGTACATGCGCAAAAGGCGGCGATGTATGTCTAAGGGTGGAAGGGGCGGCCGGTGCAATGCACAGCTGCTACAAGACCGCACAAAACATCATGGAATATTCGTCCGGCATAGCGACAAGAACATCCGGCATGCTGCGGAACGCAAAGATGGGCAATCCTTCCGTGCATGTATCGGTTACACGCAAGCATTTTCCAGGGGCAAAAATCATTTCGCTCAAAGCCGCCCTTGCCGGCGGAGCAAGCCTGCACCGTCTTGGCCTCTCAGATTCCATTCTGGCGTTTGAACAGCATAGGGTATTTACGGAAGATTTCATTAAACTGATCCCAATAATGGCAAGCACCTTCCCTGAGAAAAAAATAGCAGCTGAAGCTGACTCTTTATCAGAAGCACTGGATTATGTCAGGGCAGGTGCCCATATAGTACAGTGTGAACGTTTTTGTTTTGATGATCTTGAAAATTTCGTAAAGGAAGCCCATGTTATAAATCCATCCGTTATCACAGCCGCAGCAGGCGGGATCAATGCTGCGAACGCAGCTGAATACGCGGCAACAGGCGTTGATATCCTTGTAACCTCATGGATATATTTTGGGAAACCGGAGGATATCAAAATGAGAATGAGTCGTGTTTAATAAATTTAAACTATAATGATATACGCTGGACAGGAATGCAGTGAATAAATTTTTACCAGTTTTCATCTTGCGTGTCAGTTTTATGAACACATACATTACAGCAGGGCGGGGCCGGATAATATTCAAAGGAAAAAGCATCTGGCCGCGGTTCAATATTCTTTTATGATCTCTGGTGAGGTATTTATGTCAATGAAACAGGAAAAAAAATTAACAGGGATACTGTGTGCTATTGCATGCCAGGTATTGTTCGGTTTCAGTTTTCTATTCACAAAAAAAATCACTATGTCAATATCACCGATGGTGCTTTTAAGCTGGCGGTTCATAGCAGCGTTCATCCTGTTCAACATCTGCGCAATAACCGGCATTGTCAGGCTTGACTTCAGGAACAAGCCGCTGATGCCGCTTTTTTGGATAGCCATTTTCCAGCCGATATTATACTTTATAGGGGAAACGTTCGGCATCAAACTTACTTCTGCTTCAGAAAGCGGCTCCATAGTCGCATGTATTCCTATCGCTGTCTTGATGTTTTCAGCCCTGCTGCTCAAGGAACCTGCCACCAAAGCTCAGATTTCAGGCGTCAGCATTGCGGCTGCAGGCATCCTGGTCATAGTACTTACAAAAGGTATGGAAGCAACCTTCAATCCTCTGGGATATATCATGCTTGGACTGGCAATAGTTTCCCACAGCCTGTTCTCAGTCTTTTCCCAAAAAGCGACTCAGTTCACCAGTGCGGAAAAAACATACGTCATGGTAACGTTCGGCGCAATTGCATTTACTTCAGCGGCTTTTATTGAAAACATCAGAAATGGCACATTGGATTATTATATTTCGCTTCCTTTTACAAACCTTTATTTTCTGACTGCAGTGCTGTATCTTGGCATTGGCTGTTCCGCAGCGGCCTTTTTCCTCTACAACACAGCGATTGCATGCATAGGAACCAACAAGACCGCTTCTTTCATTGGAATTTCCACCGTGGTCACAGTAATAGCTGGGATAATATTGCTGAAAGAGGAATTTTCCGTTATACAGAGGATAGGCACTTTACTTGTAATAACTGGGGTATACCTGGCAAATACCGTCCCGGGGAGCAAGAAATAGCTGTATATTTTATCCGGATCAGGCAGTCGGCCGATTTGTAATGGCAATTACATTCCGAGTCATCATTTTTTCACAAAACCGCAGCGATAAATATTAAATTCCGGAATAAATCATAAAAACAGAATTTTTATTTCCTGTACAAGTTCATAGAAATGATCCCGTCTTTTGGGATGTACCGGAGCGGATCAATCGGGATCCCTTTAGCATTCCTGACTTCGAAATGAAGATGATTTGTCGTAGCGCGGCCGGTGCGCCCTACCCTCGCGATTTTCTGTCCCTGCTTCACCGGCTGGCCAACCTTGACTTCCATTGTGGAACAGTGGGAATAAAGCGTCCATAGCTGGTTTGAATGATTTATTATTATTACTTTTCCATAGCCTCTGAAGCCGCTGCCGCCATTCGATGCAACTTCTACAACACCATTCAGTACTGCATATACCGGAGTCCCCTTAGGGGCAACTATGTCTATTCCCATATGTCTCCTGAGTTTTTTTGTACTGCTTCTGGAAAACAGACCTGCAAGCTCGCCGGTTCTAAGCGGCCACTTCATCCCCTTTATAAGTGACGGAGCTCCGCCTCCTGTCATTTCTGCCTCGTCCCACTGAATTTCACCGTGCGATATAAGCTTTCTGTATGCTGTTTCGATAGGATCTTCCCTGAAGGATTGATAATCAGGTGATTGAGCAAAAGATTTTCCAGGCAACACTGACATTATGATAAAAGAAAGAAATAGCGGCAAAATCAAAATACATGCGGATTTTATCACATGACCTGCGAGGTCCTCATCCGGTAAAGCAGAGATACCGTCATTTACGATAACGCCGTTCTTAGAATTCATATAAGCCCCCCGCAAGCATTCAAAACCATAGGCACGCAGTCTGATTTTTCCCTAGCCCCATATTTTCACTATATAATCCACCATTTCCTCCATTATGCCTGGATCGGATCTGCCGTTTCTGTCACGAAGCGAATGATTGGCTCCCTGAACAGTATAAAAATATTTAAGATCTTCCGATATGTTTATCTTTCTGACAAGGTCCCTGCATGATGCCTCCGAAAATATCTCGTCATCACTTCCCCTGAAAGAAATCACCCCGCCTGTTTTAACATCAGAGGTGATGTCGTATGGAATAGATGTCCTCAGCGTCGAAAGGACCGGCATCGTCATCATTGCATCCTCGACTTTTTCGTAAGCGTTAAGCCCTGTTCCGCTGAGTATTATCTTATCAATGACAGGACCGTCCGGAGCATTAGATGCAACAATCGCACCGGAAGCAGCCGCTGAAACAGCTATAATACCTCCGAGGGAAAATCCCCACAGCCACAGAGGGCAGCCTGATGATACGGAAAGCACCCTGCGTATCGCTATAAAAACATCTTCCTGTTCCTGCAGAAATGTTTTGCCGTCAAATGCATTTTTTATCCATCCATCGATATCATCTGCAAAATCATATCTATTGCGAATTTTACGGCTTGTTTCAACAAGCCACGGAGCATAGCCTTTCATGGAAAGAAGTTCTGCAAGATGCCTGAATTTATTATGTACTCCCATATTCGCGCTGCTGTGCACGCCATGCAGCAACACCACCTGTATCCCGTTGGGATAAGCAGGAAGACAGTGACAGAGACGGACCTCCCTGTCTCCATATGTGCCTGGAAGAATTATATTATCGTATTTCAAATCCATATCAGATCCATGTTATATATATTTGTCCGAAGAAAAGGGCAGGCAAAAGCTTCCTAACTAAGGGCGGGCATTGTGCCCGCCCTATACGTAACTTAGATTTTAAATTTAACTTTTTTACTACTTTCCCTGGTGCGCCGCAAGCGCTACAGCAGAAGCTATCGAAAGCAGCTTTGCTTCAGCTGAATCTGCCCTGCTCGTCAGTACTACGGGCGCTGCCGCTCCAAGCACGATTCCGGCTGTCTTATTTTCTGAGAAATAAACTATTGCTTTAGCCAGCATATTGCCTGATTCAATATTCGGAACATGGAGGATATCTGCATATCCTGCAACATCGGACTTTATACCCTTATGATGTGCAGATTCAGGAGACACCGCATTGTCAAGGGCTAGCGGACCGTCAATAAGGCATCCCTTTATCTGCCCGCGGCGGTTCATTTGTGTAAGTATCGCAGCATCAACCGTTGGCGGCATATCAAGATTGACGACCTCTACGGCGGCCAGTGCGGCGACCTTAGGGCATTCGACTCCGAATGCATGAGCCAGTTCAACGACATTCTTTATGATATCGACCTTTACCTTAAGTTCAGGATACATATTGAATGCCGGATCTGACACGAAGAATATGCGGTCGTATCCTTTAACTTCATGGATATAGACATGAGATAGCGTTTTTCCTGTGCGCAGGCCTTTTTCTTTATTAAGAACACCGCGGAGGAAGTTGGCTGTCGCCACCATGCCTTTCATTACTATCTGAGCCTGTCCGCCTGAAACAAGCTCAACGGCTTTAAGCGCTGCAGCGGCTTCGCCGCCTCTCTCATCTATTATTTCATAATTTGCCAGATCTATATCAAGTGCATCCGCAACGATTTTGATCTTATCCGCGTTTCCGACAAGAAAAGCATTGGCGATTCCTAATTTGCGGGCATTCTCCACAGCTTCCATTACTTCAGCGTCTTCAGCGCATGCAACGCTTATTTTCTTGGGACCGACTTCCTTTGCATAGTCAAGCAATGCTCCAAGTGAACGAATCTGTTCCATTTCAGAAAAACCTCCCTGATATTTATTGTCTGGGTTAAATACCCATATTGTACAAACATATGCAAATGATTATACACTAAGTATTTTCATTTGTAGACTATTTAACACAATATATACCTTATTATGCTTTCATGCCTAACGAAATGACTCTTGCAAAAGCTTTTTCCGGCGTAAGATCCAGATATTCCACTTCTTCTTCAGGAAAGAAAAACACCAGGCCAGTTGTCGGGTTCGGTGATGTCGGGACAAAAATCGTTGTCAGCACGCTTCCGTCGGGCATGGGCTCGCGGCGTGTGACGAAACCTATTATGTATCCGCTCCCGCACGGAACTTTAGCCGTTCCAAGGTACCCCTTTTCACTGCTTCCGGTCGCAAAAGTCCTCACCATATCACGAAAAGCTGCATACCAGCTTCCTATGACAGGTATCTGCGACACCCACTGCTCAATAAAGTTCAGTATCCACTTTTCACGCCGCCTCAGTTTCCTGCCTGTATAAACAAGTAGCAATATGATAAAAATCGATATCATGACTGTTTTATCGACCGATTTTGTAAAACCGAATATAAGCCCCGCAACTGACTCGAAAAACAGGATAAGGTAGTAAAAAATAAAAACAAGTGCCGCAAGCGGTATAAATGCAATCAATCCCAGACAAAAATCCTTTACCGTCCTTCCGGCAAAGGAATATAGCGTCCCCTTCTGGATATCGTTTTTTTCTTTTCCAAAACCCATAAGAAAAACCTCCTAACTTGTCAACTACCTTACCTCTGCGCTATTCTTATATAATAAGAGCCAACAAGCGCGGGAGGTATCGGATAATGTTATATAATCTCACTTTACTAATAGTAACTGTATATTTTAAACTCTACCACAGACTTACGGTAACGGGAAAAGAAAATATTCCAAGGGACAGGCCTGTTATCGTGGCCTCAAACCATGCAAGCTACCTTGACCCGCCTTTGGTAGGTTATGCTTTTTTTCCTGGCCATTTTAAATTTGTGGCATGGGAAAAACTTTTTAAAGTCCCAATTTTCGGAACATATCTAAGAGCAATGGGTGCAGTCCCGGTATCTCCTGACAATAAAATCAGCTCAGCAGGACTCCTCCGGATGGTAATGGGATTCCTTGAACAGGGCTCCAGCGTCTTTATCTGCCCTGAAGGACACCGTACTGAAGACGGCACTTTACAGCCTCTGGAGGGCGGCGTCGCCATCCTGTCAGTCAAGACGGGGGCTCCTGTTGTACCTGTGTGGTCAGGCGGGACCTTTCGGGCAATGGCGCCGTATATGAAATTTCCCAGGCCGCGCAAATTATACGTAGTATTCGGCAAACCTATAGATCCCGGGAAGCTGCCTGAAAATCTGACTGAAAAAGAGAAGCTCAAATACATTCTTAATAAAATAAGCGAATTCTATAAAGAAATGGATGAGAAAGACAGAATACTGTATCCGCCGACGGCTACCGCCCGATAGCACTGCGTGCAAAATTTTTAATTTCCTGTAGTTCATCTGGGTGTATGTTGCCGGAAATCCATGATGAATAAACTGTGTTGTTGTGAAGGAGCGGTTCATTGATAATTTCGGGTATTTCCAGAGCGGCGGCTTCAAAGGAAGGAGTCCCAGGAATAGGGGAAAATTCAGCCAGTTTTGGCTTGCCGCCTGCAATGTTGACAAAATCTATCGTTTCCCTGACAGATTCAAGGCTCTGACCAGGGAGCCCCAGAAGTATGTATGTTTCGCAGTCGTCCCTTGAGTATCCGGCATTTCTCAGATTCACTATCGCGTCTGAATATGATTTCATGCTGACTTTGTCGGAGCTGGCTTTAGCAACATTTTTTTCAATGCTTTCAAGCGAAAGGCGTATTGTTTTAAAACCACTTGCATGAAGCAATTCCGAGCATTCCTCATCTATTTCCCTTACATGAAGACCGTTTGGGGTATGGAGCCGCAGTAAATCCCCGTAACGCAATGACAGCTCCCTGCAAAGAGGGTAAAAATATTTTTTCTTTTCAACAAGCAGCGCATCGTCATAAAAAGCAAAATCCCTGACACCAAGGTTTACCTGGAAATCTATCTCTCCAAGCACTTCTTCGACCGGCCTCCTTGCATAGTCAGGCCAGAGAAGATGTGATGCACAATAGCGGCACCGCATGGGACAGCCAAACGAAGTCATCGTTATACCGTAGGGAGGGGGGGCATACAAATCCATGGCAGGATACGGCACATCAGGAAGCCATTGCTCATTAACAATAAAATCAGATCCCAGCGCTGACGCATGTTTTTCGCAAAGACGCGCATAAACGCCGCCTAATATCACAGGGACCCCGGGAAGTTCCTGATGAAGCAGATCTATGACCGTCTTTACACCGCCGTACCAGTAGGTCATGCCTGATGTAACAAGCACGGCATCAGGGGCGGGACCTTCTGATATGCGCCTTCTTATGGCGGTTTCTTCAAGACCGAAATAATGGTATTTTCTTTTTATTCCCATGTATACTGCAGGTTTTTCTATTTCAACGGCAGCGATCTTTTCTCTGCAGAAGCTTTTCTGTCCGTCAGCTCCTTCATGGATACAGTCAATGAGCCTTACTTCATTCCCGTTGACACGCATACGCTGCAGAAGATAGAGAAGGCCTGCAGGTTTCGACCAGAGATCAAAAAAAACAAAATCCTGCACAGGCGGGTTTATACCAAGTATATTTTTCCCTTTCATCGAAAAAAGGGCTTCAAATTTCATATTGACTGCAGACTCAGGCAAGAACCATCAATCCTTCCGTCCGGCTATTATAACATCGGAGATCCCCTTGTATATTAATTTGTGGTCAGACCACTTTTCATTTCTTTAACTTTATAAAATTAGTTATAAATACGATATTTTATATTTTAAATTTAATGAAATTCTGCGTTTCAAATCAACCTGCCAAAATTCATTTGGTTCGTACCAGCCCCAACTGACTGCAATACAGCTTCTTTGCGTTTCACATCTGGAAATAATTTCACATATTAAATAATCTGATAATTTAGAACTTATTTTACCACTTGTATTTTTTGATAAAGGGTAGTATAAGGTATACTGGGTGGTCCAGGAAAGGGGTTGTTTCACATGATTGATGCTCATGTTTCAAAAGGGACACGTATTTACGAAAAAGTAGTTGAAAAATTAAAGGAATCAATCACAAAAGGAGAGATCCAGCCGGGTGATCCGCTTCCGTCAGAACGTCAGCTGATGGATGATTTGGGCGTAAGCCGCAGTTCGCTGCGTGAAGCTTTCCGGGTTATGGAACTGCTTGGACTGATAGAGTCAATACCCGGCAAGGGGCGGTTCGTGCGTCATCCCAGGAATATATCCGAAGATAAAGAAACAATGCAGCTTGGAGATTCGGCAATCCTCGAACTTATGGAGGCCCGCCGCATACTGGATCCTGCTATAGCTGCTGAAAGTGCTATGAAAGCAACCTCCTCGGATCTTACCCGTATGCTGCGCGTCCTGACGACTACGGAAAGACGCCTTACAGGCCCATCGCTGAGGGCCCAGGCTGATTTTGATTTTCACCTTGTCCTTGCCGAAGCAACCCATAATTTTGTTTTTGTAAATATAACCAGAATGAACTTTGATCTTATAATGGCAACTCACGAAAGAATATATAACCTGCTTGACGATAAGGATGAATTTCTTATTGAACACAGGGAGATATATGAAGCGATCCTGGATCATAATGTCGAGCTTGCAAGGGAAAAAGCAGCTCTTCATATCGACCGCATTTACAGGACATTACACAGAGGCATCGCCGCTCAGCTTTAATTGCCGGCAACTGATGACCAGCGGGCGGCTATAGACATAAAGGAGCCATTTCGGTTCAATCAAAACCCAATAGGAAGCAGGAGGAATTGAATTATGGAGAAGAGAATCAGAGAACTGTTCCCGGAAATCGAATGGATCAAGGATAAGGGAATGCAGGATAAGGTCGTTGCATCGTATGTCGATGCCCTAAAAACCGGCGGATGGGAGCCGGATGACATGGCAAAGATCCCTTTTACCCTGCTTATTCCTGATTGCCCTTTCTCGTATCTTGATCACGTTAAAGGTGTAACACGCATAGCAAAAGTAGCTATGGACGAATTCAACGCAATTTACCCGCTGAAGGATCCGAAATTTAAAATGGACAACGACATGCTGGTAGCAGGCGCGCTTCTGCACGATGTAGGCAAGCTTGTAGAATATGAAAAAGATAACGAAGGCAAAACAGTAAAGTCAAGAATGGGGAAAAATCTTCGCCATCCATTCTCAGGTACAGTGATTGCACTCAGGAACGGCTGCCCGGACGAAATAGGCCATATAATCGCAAATCACGCGCATGAGGGAGACGGTACCCTTCGCAGCCCCGAGGGCGTAATGGTAAACAAGGCCGACTTCATGAACTTCGAAAGCGTAAAATCGTTCCTTGGAATGAAATAAAAAATACATCAACAAAACAATATAAAACGGAGGTATAACCGACATGGGCAAGACATCAATAGTCAAGATCATGGAACGGGCTGCAGGCAAACCCGTCAAAGTCGGAGACCGCGTCTGGTGCAAAATCGACTGGGCAACAGCACGTGACTTCGGCGGAGCGAACTGTGTTCTTCAGTTCGAAAAAGAAATGGGACAGGATGCAAAGGTATGGGACCCTGATAAGATTGCATACACTTTCGATCTCCAGGCCCCTGCCCATTCTGAAAAAGTCGCTGTAAACCAGAAGATCATCCGCGAATTTGCAAAAAAACAGGGTATCAAGCACGTGTTCGATATCAACCACGGCATCGGACAGCATGTAATGCTCGAAGCAGGCATGATCAAGCCAGGTGATGTCGTTCTGGGAACAGACAGCCATATGAACCTGCTTGGCGCAGTTGGAGCCTTTTCCACAGGCGTAGGCAATTCTGACATAGCAGCCGCATATATCAATGGTACAAACTGGTTCAGAGTTCCTGAAACAATGAAAATCGAAGTCACAGGCAAGTTCAAGAAAGGTGTATGCATGAGGGACCTCCTTACGCGTATAATCGGAGACCTCGGAGCCGGCGGAATGGACTTCCTTGCAGTTGAATTCACAGGAGAGACCATCGAAAACGCTTCCCTCGCAGACCGTATAACTCTTTGCTCAATGGTCACAGAAATGAGCGGTAAGGTCCCTCTTATAATGCCTAACGGCGAGGTCCTCAAGTGGCTTGTCGAGCGGGCCGGACCCGAAGTCGAGAAACTTGCGAAAGAATTCGCAGCTGATCCGGATGCCGAATACTGCAAGGTATTAAAGTATGATGTAACTAATCTTGAGCCTCTTGCATCATGCCCGGATGCCCCGGACAACGTTAAGCCTATACGCGAAATAGCCGGTACTGCAGTTGACCAGGTTCACATTGGCTCCTGCTCGAACGGGCGTTTCGAAGACATAAAAGCGGCATACGATGTACTTATGGCCGGCGGCGGAAAAATAAGCCCTAAGGTACGCACAATAATCACGCCCAGCACTACGGAAGTACAGATCGCATGTGCAAAAGCGGGGATGATAGAGAAGTTCCTTGAAGCCGGAATCGTTTTCACAAATCCTACGTGCTCGCTCTGCACGGCCGAACACTATGGAGTGTTACCAAGCGGCGATATCGGCTGCTCAACAACAAACCGCAATTTCATAGGCAAAGTAGGCAAGGGAAGCCATACATACCTTATGAGCCCTATGTCTGCAATGGCAACTGCTGTCAGAGGCGTCATCACTGACCCCAGAGACATTCTGGGATAGAGGGGGAAAATTTGACATGAGCGAGATTCTCAAAGGCAGAGCATGGGTTTTCAGCGATGACGTCGACACTGACCTCATCTACCATAACAAATATCTTGCAGAAACAGATCCAAAAAACATGCCGCAATATGCATTTGAATACTACCCTGGCAAAGAAAATTTTGCCAAGGAAGTCAAACCGGGCGATTTCGTAGTAGCCGGTAAAAACTTCGGATGCGGATCAAGCCGCGAACACGCTGTCTACTGCCTCAAATATGCAGGCATACCGGTAGTCCTCGCCGAGACCTGCTCCCGCATTTACTACCGCAATGCGATAAACAACGGATACCCTGTGCTTTTCGTCAAGGGTATATCGGAAGCCATAAAGGCAGGAAAGATAAAGGACGGCGACCAGCTTGAGGTCGAGCTTTCCACCGGAAAGATAAAAGACGTAACCAGCGGCAACATGTTCCATGGAGATGCCGTGAGCGATCTTGAGAATGACATAATGAAGGCCGGAGGGCTCATCCCTTATCTGAAGGCCAAGGCGGCGGAGAAAAAATAAGAAGAAATACATTCAGCAGCAGCACGAAACAGTTGCAGTTTTTATACACCAAATAAAAACGTAAGCTGATCCATTAATAACTGTGCCTGCAATTGTTTCACTGCTGCTATATATTTCTTTGCAGTGTTGTATTTATAAAATAAAAACAGGGAGCGTGAATTGATAATGGGCAAGACTTTTGCCGAAAAGGCGCTGGGCCGGGCAGCAGGCTACGAAGTTGTGGCCAACCAGGTCGTTACAGTCGAACCTGACTGGTGTATGAGCCACGATAACGGAGCTCCGATTGCCAGAACATTTAAAAAAATCGGCGTTAAAAATGTATGGAATCCGAATCGTATAGTTTTTATACTTGACCATGCGGTACCGGCTCCATCAAGCGATCATGCCGTCAACCACAAGGAAGTCCGCGAATTTGTAGCCGAGCAGGGAATACCGAATTTCTATGATGTTAAGAGCGAGGGCGGGGTATGCCATCAGAAAATGTGTGAGGAAGGCTATGCCCTCCCAGGACTTATCATGATAGGCAGCGACAGCCACACTTGCACATACGGCGCATACGGTGCCTTCTCGACCGGCATCGGCCGTTCGGAGATGGCTGCAGCATGGGCTACGGGCAAAATATGGTTCAAGGTGCCTGAAAGCATGAAAGTTGTTGTAACAGGGAAATTCAAACCTGGCGTTTCCGCTAAGGATTTCATCCTGAAATTTATCGGTGATGTTAAAGCTGACGGCGCTGACTACATGAGCGTAGAGTTCCACGGGGAAGGTATAGAAAACATGAGCATTGCCGAAAGGATGACCATATGCAATATGGGCATCGAATTCGGTGCTAAGAATGCTGTTTGCAGACCGGACCAGAAAGTACTGGACGCAATAAAGAAAAATGCAAAATGTGACCGCTGGGAAGCTCTTTGGGCTGATGAAGACGCCGTTTATGCGGCGGAATACCATTATGACCTTGGAGACATTGAGCCAGGTGTGGCAAAACCGCATAAGGTCGATAATTATGCCCCGATCGGTGAAGTCAAGGGAACTAAGATACATGAGGCGTTCCTTGGCTCATGCACAAACGGCCGTATAGAAGACTTCCGTCTGGCAGCTGGGATTTTGAAGGGCAAAAAAGTAGCTGTACGCACAATAGTAATCCCGGCATCATGGATCGTATACCGTCAGGCTATGAAGGAAGGACTTTTTGATATATTCCTTGACGCCGGATGCGTAATTTGCAATCCTGGATGCGGCCCCTGCATGGGGAATCATGAAGGGATACTTGCCCCTGGCGAAGCGGCTATCAGCACGGCAAACCGTAACTTCAAGGGACGTATGGGCGATAAAGATAGTTTTATCTATCTTGCAAGTCCTATGACAGTTGCAGCATCCGCCCTTAAGGGCGAAATCTCCGATCCAAGGGAGGCGCTTTAAGATGGCAGTGGTAAAAGGAAAGGTCTGGAAATACGGTGACGATGTAAACACAGACGTGATTTTCCCGGGGAAGTATACGTATACGATAAAAGAGCGCGCGGATATGGCCAAGGTAGCATGTGAAGACCTTGATATTGAATTCACGAAAAATGCAAAACCAGGAGATATCATAGTCGGCGGTAAAAACTGGGGCTGCGGTTCCAGCCGTGAACAGGCCGTATCATGCCTGAAGGAACGCGGGATAGCCGCAATAATAGCAAAGAGCTTCGCACGTATCTACTATCGCAACTGTTTCAATGAAGGACTGGCCATAATCGTATGCCCGGAAGCAGTAGATGCGATCAGTATGGGCGACGTTATCGAGATCGATTTTGATAACGGAGTGATAAAAGCAGGCGATAAGGAATTTAAGTTCCCTGCATATCCTGAATTTGTCCAGGGACTTATAAATGACGGCGGCTTGATACCGCATGTCAAGAAAGAACTTGGGCTTGCCTAAAAATGAAATAAGGCGTATTGCACTGTCGGCTAAACAACCTGCAAAGCGATGCTCAGCCTAAAAATCACCAATCTCCGCCGGCTCGTTTTGCTGTGCTCTGTCATCAGTGCCAGTTACCTGCCGATATTTATCAAGCAATTACAGCAATACAAACAATCTGAGGGGGTTACATATTATGTCAGAGAACGTACTTAAGGTTAAGGAAAGTAAGGATCGCTATCAAGTGTGCTATATGGCCGGGGATGATTCCGGTTTCGACATGATGGAGGGCGCATTGCTGGTCCTTGAATCTCTTAATCTGCCCATCGACTGGGTCCGCGCCGACCTTGGCTGGTGCATGTGGGAAAAGTCAAACAAAAAATTCGGCGAAGGTGACCCGCGCTGCAACACAGTCCCGCCGGAAACTATTCAGAAAATCCGCGACACTGATGCTACTCTTATGGCGGCCATCACATCAAAGGCTGGAGTAAAGGGCTTTAAGTCGGCTATCCTTCAGATGCGTCAGCTGTTCGACCTCTATATCAACATCCGCCCCGCGAAAAAACTCCCGGGAATCGGCACTCCTCTTGCAAAGGATCCTAATATTGATATTGTTATGTTCCGTGAAAATACGGAAGACCTTTATGCCGCAGTTGAGTTCTACCCGCTTCCGGAGGCGATGTTCGACCTCCACAAAGGCATGGACCGCTTCCGCGGCCGTGAAGTAGCTGTGTCATGGCGTGTATTCTCAAAAGACGGATGCGAGCGCATAATCCGCGCTGCATTTGAATATGCCAAGGCAACCGGCCGCAAATCAGTACATTGCGGTAACAAGGCAAATGTAATCCGTGAAACAGACGGAATGATGAAGAGACTTTTCCTCCAGATTGCAAAGGAATATGAACAGTACGGAATCAAGGCCGTCGAAGAAAACGCGGATGCCACAGCCATGTGGCTGATCAAGAATCCCCAGGATTACAGCGTCATCGTAGCAAGCAACGTATTCGGCGATATCCTCTCAGACGAAGCTTCACAGCTGACGGGCGGCCTGGGTTTTGCACCAAGCGGAAATATAGGCAAAAATGCAGCTATTTTTGAACCGAGCAGCGGCTCTGTCCCGAAATATGCTCACCAGTACAAGGTCAATCCAAGCGCAATGATCCTTACATCAAAAATGATGCTTGAATATCTTGGCCTCGATGATGCTGCAGCAAAAATCGAGAAGGCCCTTGGCGAGGTGCTTGTAGAGAGCAAACCAGGCACCCTTACATATGACGTTCTTCGTGACTTCCGCGGCGATCCAAGCTGGGAGAAGAACGCAGCAAGCACCCTTGATATGGCGTCGGCTATCGCAGCAAAGATCAACCCGGCATTTACAGGGGCAAATCTTGAAGCGGCAAAAGCCAAGGTCCACAAGATGTGCGCCTGGGATGAAGCCAGCCTTATCGGATTTGACGACTAGGCATCCAAAGCATTTGCATGGCAGACTGGACACAGATAAAGCGTAGATTTTTGTTTCGTATTATGTAGTGGCTTTCAGACAATCTGCCTGTTGCTGCGGAAAAATTCCGCTGTAATAAAATGCTATATTAAAACGGCCTGCCTACCTGATTCCGTTCTTTATACGGGCAGGCAGGCTGTTTTTCAATGATACGGACAGGGAGGTAAACAGCATGAAGACAGCTCAGGCTGGAACACTGGAATCAATGGATTGTCTTGTAACAGTGACTGAGGCTGCGCAAGGAGCGGGCGTAAAGCTTGAGATTACAGGCAGCAGCGCATCACGTTTCAAATCAGCCATGGAAAAGAAAACTTCCGAAGTCCTTGCATCCATGGGTGTCAGGGATATCGAAGTCTCCATACAGGACAACGGGGCGCTTGATATAGTGCTTGGAGCAAGACTTGAAGCGGCAGTCAAGAGACTTGGAGGTGCAAAATAATGCGGCGTACGATGCTGTATCTTCCGGGAAACAACCCGAATATGCTTACTCGCGGCTACCTCTTCGGCTCGGACGGACTGATTCTTGACCTTGAAGATGCAGTGGCTATGGTAGAAAAGGACACTGCCAGGATACTCGTTCAGCATTTCCTTAAACAGGGCGAATTCGGCAGCTGTGAAGTAACAGTGCGTATCAATGGAGTCGACACTGAATACTGGAAGGACGACCTTGCGGCTGTGGTCCCGTTCCCGGCGTTAAAAGGCATCAGGGCTCCTAAGGTTGACGATGCAAATACTGTTAAGATACTGGACGAAGAGCTTTCCACGCTTGAAGATAAAAACGGGATACCTGTGGGACGCATTAAATTATTCTGCTTGCTTGAAACTGCAAAAGGGATCTGGAATGCATTTGACATAGCAAAGGCTTCACCCCGCGTTGCAGCAATAATACCTGGCGGAGAAGACCTTACCGCAGACCTCAGGACAAGCAGGTCCCAGGAAGGTACCGAGCTGGACTGGGCACGTCGCATGCTGGTTTTTGCAGCACGTGCAGCAGGTGTTGATCCTATAGACACTGTTTTCTCACGTGTTACCGATGACGAAGGTCTCCGCAAGGAAACCGCATTCATCAAACAGCTTGGATTTGAAGGCAAGAGCGTAATTCACCCTAACCAGATACCAATAATCCATGATGTATTCAACCCGACCGAACAGGAAATAGCAAAAGCCCTCAAGATAGTAGCTGCAGCAAAGGAAGCTGCAGAACGCGGGCAGGGTGCTGTTTCAGTTGACGGACGCATGGTAGATATTCCGGTAGTTAAGAGAGCCGAATACACATTGCTCAAAGCCGGACTCTCGGAGGTGAAATAACATGTCTAAGAATATACTCGGACGCGAAATTCCTGATTTCATCGAAGGATATGGCAAAGTAAAACACTATCAGGGTGCGTTTGCGGTAAAACCCGACGGATTAAGGGCAGGACCTAAACTCCGCTGCGTAAACAGTGACCGTACCGACAAACGGGTAAATGACATCAAGGCCGCGATCATCGCATCTGGACTCAAAAGCGGCATGACTGTGTCATTCCATCATCATCTGCGTAACGGCGATTATGTTGTAAACATGGTTATTGACGCTTGCGCAGAGATGGGGATAAAGGATCTGACACTGTTCCCAACTGCCCTTTTCGGAGTCCACAAAAAACTTATTGAACATATCAAAAGCGGTGTAATATCAAGGATCATGGGATCCGTCAACGGACCTATAGGCCAGCTTATTTCCGAAGGCGGCATGGATGTGCCTGTAGTCCTGAGAAGCCATGGCGGCCGTCCGCGTGCGGTAATGGCTGGCGATGTCCATATCGACGTGGCTTTCATAGCGGCACCGACTGCGGATAAATACGGAAATATCTGCGGCACCCAGGGCAAATCAGCCTGCGGATCGCTTGGATATGCATTCACGGATGCGCAGTATGCAGACTGCGTGGTCGCCATCACGGATAATCTGCAGCCTTATCCCGCTGCGCCTGTTTCAATATCACAGGTATATGCAGATTTTGTAGTAGAAGTTCCGAGCATAGGCGACCCGGCAGGCATCGTATCAGGCACTACCAAAGTAACCCGCGATCCTCTTCGCCTGTTGATTTCCAAATATGCCTCACAGTTGATAGAAGCCAGCCCTTATTTCAAGGACGGCATTTCATTCCAGACGGGAGCAGGCGGAATACCACTTGCAGTTACTGCTTTCATGAAGGCGGCAATGATAAAGAAGGGCATAAAGGGCAGCTTCGGACTTGGCGGGATCACAGGATATTTCGTTGAACTGCTGAAAGAAGGACTCGTTGACAGGCTCATGGATGTCCAGTCATTCGACCTCGACGCGGTGCGTTCAATAGGTGAAAACCCAAATCATATCGAAATTTCCGCGGACTGGTACGCAAATCCATGGAATAACGGGGCAGCAGTAAATATGCTTGACGTAGTTATCCTGGGCGCGACGGAAGTCGACGTTGATTTCAACGCAAATGTAAACACTGAAGCTGATGGCGCCTTGCTCCACGGTACAGGCGGACATCAGGACACAGCAGCAGGGGCCAAACTTACTATAATTGCCCAGCCTTTGCTTCGCGGCCGCATCCCGTGTGTGACTGAAAAGGTTTACAACATCACTACGCCAGGTGAAGTTATAGATGCTATAGTAACCGAATACGGCATTACTATAAATCCGCGCCGCAGGGATCTTCTTGATGCCTGCGCGCAGGTCAAGGGCCTGCCGGTAATACCGATGGACGAACTTGCAGCGCGTGCCCGCAAAATGTCAGGACCAACCGATCCTGTATCAACAACGGACCGCATTATAGGCGTCGTTGAATGGAGAGACGGGACAGTTATCGACGTAGTTCGCCAGCTGAATAAATAAAACAGTACAATAACTGCTGAAGCTACGGTAACAAAAACATATGCGGCAGGCCGTTTGTAAATTAAACTGCCTGCCGCATTATTTTTTATTTAGTCTGCCTTGGTTTGTAACGAACCATAATCCTTACAACAAGATATATTAAACAAAACTTAAACTATATAAATACTGGTGTTTATGCAAACCTCAGGATAAAATTCATGCTGCCGGCCTCGGGGTTAGTGAAATGCAGAAAATACAGGATCCCGATATGCAATGGTATTTGCTTTCCCTGTCACACTGGAGGATTGTATTGTATGGTAATTCAACTCTAAAAAAGTATAAAAACATCCTAAAGACTTATTATTCAGATACAAGCAGGGAAGTTCTGATCGCAAAACGGTATGTTAGAGTATTATCCGCCGGCGGTTTTATTTTTATCGCAGGGATAACAGCGATTTTCAGCAATACTGCAATAAAACAAATAATATAAACCACTTCAAATATCAGAACGAATAAAAAGGACCAAGCCATTTATCAGGGGCCGGGCCTCTTTAATATTACA